>ERZ1108167.2-NODE-2-length-793195-cov-31.745011_pt1 | contig 793195 bp, 586 predicted proteins | sample MGYA00403703_ERZ1108167 | MGnify/ENA primary metagenome ERZ1108167 (study PRJEB35170, sample SAMEA104062411) | human gut metagenome | biome: human gut; feature: human-associated habitat; material: faeces | place: Denmark | collected 2012-05-11 ...
GAACCGAGTAGTAATTCTGGAATAAGATATAGGGACAAAGAGTTGTAAACTCTAATCGAAGAGAGGGCGGCTAACTGATGTTAGCCGCCCTCTTCATTTTATACTGAAATAATATTTTAATATACCAGTTTCACATTATCGATCCAGAGTGAATTACCGGGAGAACCTATGTATGCTCCTCCATGGCTGGAAGTAAACTGCAATAATAAATGTGTAGGAGCATCTTCTTCTGTTCCCCATGCTACTTCTTTGACCGGAACACTTTCACCTTTACTGTTAATAGCGTAACGTTCTTCTACCTGCAAACGCATCATGTGGGGCTTATAAGCAGGATCACCGGTGATATCTCCATACATGATTGAATAAGTAGCATTATTATGCCAATCAGTGGTATTATAGTAACGAACCACCATAGTCCCTACCCGCTTAGCAAAAATATTGCCATCCTTGTCTTCCCAACGCTTCTGCAAAAACAAATTCACCTCCGGGAAGTCTTTACCTTCTACGTCCGTTATCCGGCTGAAACCGGTAGCACGAATCCGCTTTTCCCTATCAGACATATTAACTTTATAGTCAAACTGCACAGCGATAGGTTTCTTGGTAAAGGGAATACCGGAATTCAGCATCTTTTGCGGATTCTTTGTGCCCTTAATCGGCTCATGCACTTCCCCCAAAAACATAGAACCTGCGGCAAGTACTGTGATATCAACAATACCCAATACTTTTACGCTTTCCATACGGGTATCCATACGGGCACAGTAGCCATCGCCACGCTTCTCGGGAAACACTGAAGTATTGGTTTTAGTAATACCCGCCACGCGCGCCATCACATTCGAAGTAGCCCATGGCGAACCACCCATGTTCTTATAGGCCTTATTCTCACGAATAGTCGCAGTCGGTCCAATAGCATATACATTCTTCAACGCACCACCGATAATGCCCGACTCTTTAATCTGACGGTCTATCCATTGATCCATGTCTCCGAACGGAATCACTTCCACAGTATGCTGTTGCTGCTGTGCAAGTGCCGTTCCGCAACATAAAAAAGCGGATAGCAAGCCGTACATACAAATTTTCTTCTGCATCATCTCATTAGCTTTTTTTTAATTAAAGTTCATATTTCCACTGCTCCAATGCAAAGTTCCAGTTATCCTGAACCAATTGCACGGTGCGATCATCATATTTATATTTATTCTTCTTATATCCCTTCTTTCCACCTACATACTTTTCTATATCATTGCGTGCTTCAGCAAATCCGGGAATAGACAAGCCACGATAAATCTGCTCAGTCATCCCCATAGCATCCGCTTCGAAGTCTTCGAACTTTACTTCCATCAGATTACCGGCAGGAATACAAGATTTATCAGCCTCGTATTTATGATACAGTTTGGCATAAATAGAAAGAATATTCTTTTCAATTTCGTCATTACTGATATCCTGCAACTTCAACGGCTGGATTGTATTCGTGAAGAAACTTCGGGTACTCTCGAACACCGTATAAGGATTACGCATCAGATAGATAAATTTAGCATTAGGGAACATTTTGACCAGTTCCTTCACACGTCCCGTATGGGGCGGATTCTTACTCAAGAACTGTGTTCCGTTAGTATTCCACAATGATATCTTAATCAGCTTGATAAACACTTCTTCAAAAACCTTCAGTTCCTTTTCCGATATATCATCGAACAGCAAATATTTATCTGCATATTCCTGCTGATACTTTGGGAGAAACCAAAAGTTATAATAGGTATAAGGCATCATATTGGCAAGTGCAAACTCTTCTTCCTGTGGCAGATCTACAGCAAGTTCCATGTTATCTGTAGGACGCTTATCAGGCATCAACCAGCTCATGTTCTTCTTGAAGAAAGGCTGTCCCCACATCATCAGATGCGGAAATACAGTTTGGTAAGTAGTATTATAGCCAAAATGCTTGTCACATGAGAAAACATTATGCACAAAGGTCGTCCCGCTGCGCCAATGGCCAAGAATGAATACCGGATCATGCTCTAACGGTTGGGATGCCAACCGTTTCTCATAACGTCCGTTCTGCAAAGGAGCCAGTGTAGAAAGTAGACGACATACCGCCTTAGTCAAACGGTATTTGCCTTTGTATGCCGCATCAATTTCCCGCCCTTTCGTAATAGCATTAAATGTTTTCCAATCGGCTCCCACCAAAGTATTTATAGGGAGTTTGTTAAATTCCAGTAAACCCATAATTATGGTACATTATTTGATTATTTTCACTTCAATACCTTGGCGCTTCAAATCTTTCACCGCTTTTTCTATAGCTTCATAGTGTTCGGGAGCAATTTCTAACTTCGGTAAGTTCAAAACCGGAAGATCTTCAGAAAGATGCATATCCTTATCCTCTACCCTATCGATAATCATACCGACAGCACTGGTATTATTGGTAATCGGATCAATCAGAATGAATGCACCTGTTGCCTTATTTTTTTGATAAGGATCAAAGAATAATTCCTTGGCAGTAGTAAGAACAACACGAGCTATCTGATTTAACTGCATAGGCAGATCATCAGGCGTCAATCGTCCATTATCAACGGACAACTGATCCATCGTATTAACATCTACTTTATATTTAATGTTACTGATACGTGAACGACTCAAATTAGTAGTTTGCTTGATGAAGAAGGATTTATTGAGATCCATCGGCTCTTCATCCATCCACACCAGCATGGCCTCAAAATTGCGATCTACAACCGGTAAATTATCAGGATGTACCAACATCTCTCCTCTCGATACGTCAATCTCATCTTCCAGCGTTAAAGTTACAGATTGAGGCGGAAAAGCATAATCCAGTTCGCCGTCATACGTAACAATGCTCTTGACACGTGATTTTTTGCCTGAAGGTAACGCTATCACTTCATCCCCTTTACGTACTACCCCTGATGCAACTTTACCGCAAAAACCACGGAAATCAAGATTAGGGCGCAATACATACTGTACCGGGAAACGGAAGTCCGACAGGTTATGATCGTTATCAATATGGACAGTCTCCAAGAAATCGAGCAAAGAAATGCCATTGTACCATGGAGTGCGTTCAGACCTCTCCACTACATTATCGCCATCCAAAGCGGAAAGCGGAATACAAGTCACATCAGGAATACCCAATGGTGCAATAAACTGTTTATACTCTTTAACGATTTCATTAAAGCGCTCCTCAGAGAAGCCTACCAAGTCCATTTTATTAACAGCAAGCACCACATGCTTAATGCCCAACAAAGACACCAGAAAAGAATGACGACGCGTCTGTGTAATGACACCGGTACGGGCATCTACAAGAATGATAGCCAGATTAGCCGTTGAACCGCCGGTAATCATATTACGCGTATATTGCTCGTGTCCCGGAGTATCAGCAATAATGAATTTACGATTATTAGTAGAGAAATATCGATATGCCACATCAATCGTAATACCTTGTTCACGTTCTGCTTTCAGACCATCCAGCAACAATGCGTAATCAATGTGATCACCGGCATTTCCCATACGCTTACTATCACGTTCCAATGCATCTAACTGGTCTTCATACAATTTCTTGCTATCAAACAACAAACGCCCGATCAACGTAGATTTTCCATCATCCACCGAACCGGCAGTCAGAAAGCGGAGTAAGTCTTTCTGTTCGTCTTTATCCAGAAACTCCTTGATATTTAGTTTAGAGTTATTCTCCATCACTTTTTACTTTTTAATTGTCACCTTTATCTTCTTAAACCTAAGCATTAAAGTTCTAAAGGTCAGGTTTAAGATTTCAATCCTCAGGTTTTAATTTTTAATTCTTAATTCTTAAAAGTATCCCTCACGCTTTTTCTGCTCCATACTGGCATCCTGATCAAAGTCGATTACACGGGTGGTACGCTCACTCTTGGTGGTAGTCATCATCTCCTCTACAATTGTCTCAATCGTATCCGCATTGCTCTCTACCGCACCGGTCAACGGCCAACAACCCAACGTACGGAAACGTACCATTTTCATCTTTATCTGATCACGATATTTTTCAGGCAGGCGGTCATCATCTGCCATAATCAAATTACCATCAATTTCTACGCACGGACGCTCCTTGGCATAATACAACGGAACAATAGGAATATTTTCCAAACGAATGTATTGCCAGATATCCAGCTCCGTCCAGTTACTCAACGGGAACACACGAATGCTTTCTCCCTTATGCACACGGGCATTGTAGATATCCCACAATTCCGGACGCTGGTTCTTCGGGTCCCATTGGTGGAACTTATCACGAAAAGAAAAAATACGTTCTTTCGCACGTGATTTCTCTTCGTCACGACGAGCACCCCCAAAAGCTGCGTCAAATTTATATTTATCCAAAGCACTCAGAAGAGCCTTAGTTTTCATCAAGTCTGTGTGTACTTTACTTCCATGAGTAAACGGTCCTACACCTGCATGAAAAGCCTCCATATTACTTTCTACTATCAGATTCCAGCCATGTTTTTTGGCATACTCATCGCGGAATTGAATCATTTCCTTAAATTTCCACTTCGAATCGATATGCATCAACGGGAAGGGTACTTTACCCGGATAAAAGGCTTTTTCGGCAAGGCGAACCATTACCGAAGAGTCTTTTCCAATACTATAAAGCATCACCGGATTTTCAAATTCCGCTGCCACTTCACGGATGATATGAATAGACTCTGCTTCGAGTTCTTTCAGATGGCTCAATTTATATTCTTCCATTTTTTATATAATCACTTTTTAATCTGTATTTTCGGTAAAATGAGGTCGAGCAGTTGGTTGACTGACTCTTCCAGGCTGAGTTTTGAGGTATCTAACGTCAATGCCGGATGAAGGGGTGCTTCAAACGGAGCAGAAATCCCCGTAAAATTTTTAATCTCTCCCCGGCGTGCCTTTGCGTACAGCCCCTTTACATCCCTACGCTCACACTCAGTCAAAGGGGTACTTACATACACTTCATAGAAGTCCTCCTGCCCGATGATATTAGCCGCCATTTCTCGGATATCATTGTTAGGACTGATAAAAGCAGCAATAGTTATAATGCCTGAATCAATAAAAAGTTTGGAAACTTCTGCAATACGGCGGATATTTTCTACACGATCAGCTTCAGTAAAGCCCAAATTATTATTGATACCACTACGGATATTATCCCCGTCCAGAATGCGGCAAAGTAAACCTCGCTTATGCAATTCGCGCTCCAAAGCAATAGCTATCGTACTTTTACCGGAACCGCTCAATCCGGTAAACCATATCATCACACTATGCTGACCGAGAAGTTCTTCTTTATCCTCTCTTGACAACATCCTATCAAAAATCGGATATATATTATTGTCTGTCATAATCTAATTATTAAAAGGGCCAAATTAATGGAATAAGGAATATGGATATCAAGAAAGCTATAATATTCAGCGGCAATCCGATACGGACAAAATCAGTGAACTTATAGTTTCCAATACCTTGCACAATCAAATTTGTCTGATAACCGATAGGTGTAGAGAAACTGGCAGAGGCAGCCATACAGATCACTACAAAGAAAGGCATAGGGCTGACACCCATCTGCGAAGAAATGGAGAGCGCCAATGGGAAAGCTAATGCAGCAGCGGCATTATTGGTTATCAATTCGGTAAACAAGTTCGTAATGATAAATACAGCTGCCAGTAACACCTGAGGACCGTAATGTTCAGTCATACCGATGATATAAGTTGCCACGACATCTGCCACACCGGAATTAACCATTGCTTTACTGATGGCAAAAGCACACGCAATTGTTATCAGGATATCCCATGAAATGTATTTAGTGTACTTACGGGCCGGAAAAATTTTAGTCCACGCCATAATGATAGTAGTCACAGAGACAAAGAAAAACATATCCAACTTGATATTCGGGAATGCCTCTTTCACAACCGGCAGCTCGCCTACCGTAGCCCCGGTAATCATCAATATCAGTAATAAAAGGGCAAACCAACGTTTCCCCTTTCCGGGAACCGGTTCGTTATCTTTGCCATTGGCCAACAAAACGAACACGGAAGACTCTCCCCAAGTTTGAACAAAAGAATCATCCGCCATCACCACTAATGTATCACCCTCACGCAAAACCTCATTATCCAGATTCGCAGTAATACTTTGTCCGCTCCGCTTTATTTCCTTAACAGCTGCTCCATAGTGACGCTGAAAATTAAACTCTCCCAACTTCTTGTTAATACCAGGAAAACGAGGACCAAGTACAGCCTCAACCCGATGCAAACCAACATCTTCTTCCGGTTCGTCATCTTGCTTCACAGCATCCGTACGAACATCCGGCAAGAGTTTAGAAGAAAATAGCAATAAATAAATAATTCCTGCTATAGCTATGAAAATACCCACTTTGCCTAATTCAAACATAGTAAATCCTTCATAACCTGCCTCTAATATCATGCCGTGTACTACCAGGTTAGTAGAAGTTCCGATAAGAGTACATATACCCCCCAAAATAGTCACATAAGAAAGAGGTATCAAAAACTTGGTAGCAGGTAATTTTACCGACTCTGCCCAACGCTTGATTATCGGAGCAAATATTACAACAACAGGGGTGTTATTAAGAAAAGCAGAAATAAAAGAGATAGTGGGAAGCATGCGAAGTTGGGCTTTAAACACAGTCGTCTTGCCCTGAGGAAGCAACTTTTTGATAACCTGTCCCAATGCTCCGGACTGACGAATACCCTCACTGACCAAAAATAGCATAGCTACGGTAATCATTCCTTTATTACTAAAACCTTCCAGCATCTCTTTGGGTGTCAGGATGCCGGCACATAAGAACAAAACCACAACGGAAAATAGCACCATGCCGGGACGCATTTTATCCAATGCCAATGCCACCACCATGCCCAAAAGTGCCAATAGCACAAATATTATCTCAAATGTCATACATTATACTGTATCTTGTTACTATTTCATTTGCTTAGGTTCCACCACAAACCACGGATTCAGTAAATTCTCTTTATTGTAACAAAGCGGCTCTTCTTTTCCAGCCTGATAAACTTCCAATCCGGCAGCACGTGCTATAGCATGTCCTGCTGCCGTATCCCATTCCATGGTAGGTGCAAAACGAGGATATACATCCGCCTTTCCTTCGGCTACAAGGCAGATTTTAATGGAACTACCACTAGATATAAGTTCTACTTCCGAGTGTTGACGCTTCATTTCTTCGATATAAGCCTCCGTCTCCGGAGTTAGATGCGAACGGGAAGCCACGATTACAAATTTTCCTCTTTCGGTAACAGAAGGCAGACGGGTAGCGGATGCAATCAGTTCATCCAGTGAAGCATTTCCGCGAGAAGTTACATTGGAGAGTTTGTATGCCCCAATGCTTTCTTCTGCAAAATAAAGTTCCTGTTTCACAGGAAGATAAATAATTCCCATTACGGGTACTGAATGATTAACCCATGCGATATTTACAGTAAACTCTCCATTTCGTTTAATAAACTCCTTGGTACCGTCCAGAGGGTCTACAATCCACAAAGCATCCCATCCACAGCGTTCTGCATAGGGTAAATGTTTCCCTTCTTCACTCAGAATAGGAAAAGGAGTATCGCACAGAAAACCGATAATCGTTTCATGTGCCTTGCGATCCGCAATGGTTAAAGGGGAGTTATCCGCTTTTTTTTCTATTTCAAAGTCCGATGCCGGGTCATTATAGATGGAAAGAATGTCTGCACCGGCTTGCAGAGCAGCATCTATTGCGCTTAATATATATTTTTGTTCCATATATGGTATCTATACTTACACATAGTGTGCAAAATTAAAAACTTTTTCATCCTCAAAAGTTTCCGGGCTTCGTTTTATAACTTCTTTTAAACTACCTAATACATTTATAAGCACTTTTCACAATCAATAAATCAAAAAAGGAACTCCAAACGTTGAAGTTCCTTTTTCGTCTACTTTTACCTAATCTCTACTTACATCTACTTTTTATTTTCCACAGCTTCACCCGCCCATTCTACGGCACCTTTTTCTTTCAGCTTTGCCGTGATTTTTTTGGCTTTCTCCATGGCAACACTTTCATCTTCAGGGGAAGCATAAGCATGCTTATACCCCTTCACTTTATTCCATTCGCCACGGGTAAAGTCCGGGAAAGCAACGGCTGCACAATTGTTGTCCATAGACAATTCGCCTAACTCGGCCAGACAACACCATTCTGCCAAATCATAGACATCCATATCTAAGGGAAGTCCATTTTGCAGGCAATACACCAAACGGCTATCCATAATAAAGTCCATGCCACCATGACCACCAACTTCTTTTGCCATTTCACCATATTTCTTCAGGATGGGATGCTGGTATTTCTGCACTAGAGCTTCCATATCTTTTTTAGGCATAAAACTATGGGAATTCAAGTTATCTACCTCAGGTGCAACTCCCGACGCATTCAGCTGTTTTGCATCCAATGCATAACCTTCTATCGGATATTTATTTGCGAACCCCTTGGTACCGGTCAACTGATATAGACGGTTATAGGGTTGCGGAGTCATCACATCATGTTGTATCTCAATCACCTTTCCATTTTCCGTACGAATCAACGTAGTTGTATGATCACCGTTACGGAAATTCTCACAAGGCTGTCCCGTTCTTTCTTCTACCAACGACTTACCTACTACCGATTTGGTATCCATAGCAACGAGTGTCTTCATACGGTCACCACGATGTATATCCAGCGCTTGCGCTACAGGACCAAGACCATGAGTGGCATATACATCTCCCCGATGCTTCATATTATATTCCAGACGCCAACCCAGTTTGTCATTTTCACCATTCTTCCAGTAATGATCCCAGAAAGGTTCCAGATTATGAATATAAGCTCCCTGGGCACGAACGACCTCCCCAAACACACCCTGTTGCGCCATATTCAGAGTATTCATTTCAAACCAGTCATAACAGCAGTTCTCAAGGATCATACAATGTTTGCGAGTCTTCTCGCTCATATTTACCAATGCCCAACACTCTTTCAAGTCCATAGCAGAAGGAACTTCGATGGCGACATTTTTATTATTCTCCATCGCACACATAGCGACAGGGAAATGATGCAGCCAATCTGTTGCGATATACACCAGATCTATATCATCCCGTTTACATAATTCTTCGTATCCTTTTTCACCTGAATATATAGCTGCTTTAGGCATAGAAGCTCTCTGTAAATACTTCTGACATTTCTCTGCCCGTTCCTTTTCATAGTCACATAAAGCAACGATTTCTACACCCGGAATATACGTAAAACGTTCTACAGCTCCGGGACCACGCATTCCCAAACCTACAAATCCCACACGAACCACTTCCATTTTAGGTATCGCCAGCCCTATTACACTTGTTTGTTCAGCCGGACGCTCGGGAGTTTCTACAACAATCGTTCCCTTGTCCCAACTCCATTTTGTCCCTTTGTCTGAAACTTGTTGTTCAGACGATGTTTTAGTTGTGCACGCAACTAGCGCAATACACGCGCTCAGCAATAAAAATTTAAATTTCCTCATACGTTATCTATTATTATATTCCTCATTAAAGAGAAATGCGTTATTTCATGTAATCAAGTCATGTTAGATAAATTATTCCCAAAATTAACTTTTTCTCCAATAACTAGTACCTATTATCGGCTTTTTTCGCATAAATAATTCACAATAAAGACATCATCACAATTAGTCTATACTTTAAGAATGCCTGTCATACTAAGCTTGTCGAAGCACCTTATTACGATACAGAATATCAAATTCATAGATTAGGCAAAAAAATAAGAGTGCATTAAAATCTTTTAATGCACTCTCATCTTGAAAGGGAAGTTTTCCTTTCTATCAATCAAATATCAAATAAAATCTAATGTTATTTGAGACGATACAGCAACCAAGCACTCTGGAAATCTTTACGATTAGAATATTTAGACTTGAAAGCGTCACGTGCGTCAGCTGCAGAAGCTCTGTCGGCAAAAGTGCTCACAATTACACGATACATTGCTGCATCCGGATTAAAGGCAATCACAGCACTATAACCTTCCTTATCCAGAAAATCTTTCAGGCTTTCGGCATTAGCCTTCACACTAAAGCTACCACAAACCACACTGTAATCTTTCAAACCACCCACGCCAGAAATTATGTCCACTTTTTCCTGACGTACACCGGCAGTTGCAACAGGCACACTTTCCACAACCTTTGCTTCAACCGGAGCACTCACTACCGGAGAAACTTCTACCGGTTCAGTAACCTGAGGTTCAGCCAGTTCTTGCTGTTTTGCTTTTTCATATGCTTTTTTATAAGCGCTTTCACTCGATTTACAAGAAGAGAATGCCAATGCAATGCACAATCCCATTCCTAAAAATGCTAATTTTTTCATAATCATATTGTTTTTGTTAGTAATTTCTACAATCTATCTATACTCAATATCTGCGGAATATATAACGAACCCCCTCATATTCCAGATGAAGGGATGAAGAAGTCAATTCTTCCATTGTAAATGTCCGTTCTCCATTTTCCCACCCCATATAGAATGAATAGTTTTCGTCTTCCATACTTTGAGGCAGCAAAATAATAGAAATTTTATCTCCTTTCAAAGAATAATTTCCAAAAAACGTTTGATAGCTACCATTTTTCAACAAACAAATGGCAGAAAAGCTACCTTTCTGGAAATTATAAAAGATGCTATCTTGCCGTTCAATTGAACCGTCGGCATATTGATATTGCCTCAACTGCCACTTATCATCCAAATCGCCGTCAACATTACTACAAGCTGCCAGCACAAGCACTATCAACCCGATAATCAGAAATATCTTTCTCTTTCCTATCTTCATGTAGCTAATATTCCGAATAATAAGACAAATGTACGTGGAACAATCAATCCAAAGGGCAGCATTATAGTTAAATTAAATTAATCACGTTTCTTTTCCTAACAGACAAAACCAGGTTCGAACCGTACCCGGGCATTACCTGAGCTGTACCAGCTCCGTATCTATACGCTTAGAGTAGCTACGGACCCGATACGGAGTAGATACGGAGCCAGTACATTCCAGACAGTTCTCGGATTAGTACCGAACTTGGAACAGAAAAATAAATATTTCGAAAAAAAAGAAGTTAAGCGAACAACTTTATAAAGAAAAATGTTAGCTTTGTAGTATAAACCTCTATAAATAGAAAGGAGAACAATTATGAAAGGATTAAATGTACTCGTAGCTTTTCTGGGCGGTGCAGCAGTAGGCGCAGCCGTTGGTATTTTATTTGCTCCCGAAAAAGGAGAAGACACCCGCCATAAGATTGCGGAAATTCTCCGTAAAAAAGGAATTCGTCTGAACCGTAGTGAAATGGAAAATCTGGTAGACGAAATCGCAGCAGAAATTAAAGGCGAAGGAGCCGAATAAAACAAAACCTACAAAAAAACAGAGCCACTATGATGTTCGCAGACGACAGAAGTATTGAAAATCTCCAGCAATTATTCGTTGAGTTTAAGAAATATCTGAAACTCCAAAAAGAATATACCAAACTGGAAATAACCGAAAAACTCTCAATCCTGCTTTCCGCCTTGGTACTACTATCGGTGGTTATCATTCTTGGCATGGTGGCACTGTTTTATTTGTCATTTGCATTAGCTTATATATTAGATCCGCTTGTAGGCGGACTCATGGTAAGCTTCAGCATCATCGCCGCTTTTCACCTTCTGCTTGTTTTATTAGTAATCACTTTCCGCAAGAAACTCATCATCAATCCAATGGTGAACTTCATTGCCGGACTGTTCTTTGAGAATGATAATGAAAAATGATATCATCATGAACAATATGCCTGACTCCTCTTCCATGACCCTGGAAAGTATCGCGCTACGAAAAAAAGAATTACGGAAGAAATTGCATGTACAGAAAGAAATCATGACGGATACGGCAAGAGAACTGTTTGCCCCCCTTGCACCCGCTGCCGACAAGGGCAACGCCATTATGCGCGCTTTCAATACGGGCATGGCTGTCTTCGACGGACTAATGCTCGGAGTAAAGATGATGAGAAAGGTCAGAAGCATGTTCGGAGCCAGAAGATAAACAGGCGCCATAAAGCAAAAAAAGCCGCGTTCTTCCATTGAGGGACGCGGCTCTTTTTATTGATTCAATTCCAATGATTACAGATACGTTTCGAGTAACTTCACGCCACCGTCTTCCGGAACAATCGTAACTTCTTGCGTAATCGCAGGCAGCAATATCGTTTCACCTGCACGCACAGCAATCTCATTCTGGCTGTCGTCCGTGATACGGCATGCGCCTTCCACACAAATAAAAATCACAAATGAATCCAATTCAGAATAGTCACATGTAATTTCTTCTGTCATGTCATAGAGAGAAGTAGTGAAGTAAGGACTGGCAACCAATTCCACCGGTTCGTTCTTCAGATGATCATATTCTGTACGGAAGTCATCCTGTACATCAGCAAAATTAATAGCCTCAGTAGCCTGAGTAGTGTGCAACTCGCGAGATTTACCCTCTTTGTCTTTCCGATTGTAATCGAAAATACGATAAGTGATATCCGAAGTCTGCTGAATTTCAGCAACAAAAGCACCGGCACCAATACCATGCACACGACCGGCAGGCACATAGAACACATCCCCCGGTTTTACATCGCACGTTTGCAGCACTTCAGCAAAGGTTCCATTATAAACTCTTTCCTTGTATTCTTTCGGAGTTATCTGCTCAGAAAAGCCGGAAATCAGTTTTGCCCCCTTATCTGCCGATACCACATACCACATTTCATTCTTGCCGAAAGAATTGTGACGTTTTCTCGCCAACTCATCTCCCGGATGTACCTGAATGGATAAATCCAACTTGGCATCAATGAATTTTATCAACAAGGGAAACTTTGTGCCAAAACGAGAGTAATTCGCTTCACCGACAAGTTCATGACGGTATTTTCCCACCATCTCAGGGAGCGTAAGGCCTTTGTCAGGCCCATTAGCGACGACAGACTCGTTGTCTTCTACAGCCGAGATTTCCCAGCTTTCGCCTACTCCGGATAGCGTTTCATTCAATTGCTTGAAAGCAATAATCTTGTCGCCTCCCCAAAGCGTCTGCTTCAGAATAGGCTCAAATTTCAAAGGATACATTCGTAGTTTTTGTTAGAGCTTTAAATAAAAATGTTACATTTTTTTAGATTAACGCGACAAACTTACAAAAAATATCAATTCGCCTCGTAAATGTTAAACGCTAAACTTTCCTAAAATGTTCTTCACATTTCAAGATAAACCCTTGGGAGTACGGAAGAATTTCTTTTTATTTGCAAGAAATTTAATTTTATACCATGGATATGATAAACACCGTGTCAACGGAAAGTAACTTGTCGGGTTTGAACAAGGAAGACTTTCAAAAAGATATAAATAACAAGAAGACTGATTTATTTATTCTTAAAAATGCTCAGGGAATGGAAGTTGCAGTAACTAACTACGGATGCGCTATCCTTTCCATTATGGTCCCCGACAAAAACGGGAAGTATGCTAACGTAATTTTGGGACATGACAGTATAGACCATGTAGTCAACAGCCCCGAACCTTTCCTCAATACCACTATCGGACGTTACGGAAACCGTATAGCCAAAGGAAAATTCACTCTTTATGGCGAAGAGCACAATCTGACAATCAACAATGGACCAAATTCTTTGCACGGTGGACCCACAGGTTTCCACGCCAGAGTGTGGGATGCAGTCCAACCGGATCCGACGACTGTTGTATTCAACTATACATCCGCAGATGGCGAAGAGGGCTTTCCCGGTAATCTGGAAGTAGAAATGACCTATCGTCTGGAAGATGAAACCAATGCACTGGTTATTGAATATCGGGCTACCACAGACAAGGCAACTGTTGTCAATCTCACCAACCACGGCTTCTTCAATTTGGCAGGTATTGCCAATCCCACCCCTACAGTTCTGGACCACATCATTACTATCAACGCTGATCATTATACTCCCATTGACGAAGTGTCCATTCCGACAGGAGAAATCCTGAAGGTAGAAGGTACTCCTATGGATTTCCGTACACCGCATACCATTGGTGAACGTATTGATGATAAGTTCCAGCAATTGGTGAATGGTGCAGGTTACGATCACTGCTACGTACTGAATAAGACAGAGAGTGGTGAATTAAGCCTTGCCGCTACTTATACGGAACCCGAAAGCGGACGTACAATGGAAGTATATACCACAGAGAATGGTGTACAACTCTATACCGGAAACTGGCTAGGCGGCTTTGCAGGTGCTCACGGAGCTACTTTCCCGGCACGCAGCGCTGTTTGCTTTGAAGCACAATGTTTCCCCGACACACCCAACAAACCACATTTCCCATCGGCCGTATTGCTCCCGGACGATGAATACCAACAAGTAACCATTTACAAGTTCGGTGTACAAGAATGAATATAACTAACCTAATTTTATAACTAATTTAATTAATTAAAAACCATGACACAACAAAAACAGAACGGTAATCTTGTCGCTATTATTACCATGTTCTTCATTTTTGCGATGATTTCCTTCGTTACCAATCTTGCCGCACCGTTCGGTACGATTTGGAGAAACGAATATGCGGGTTCGAACACTTTAGGTATGATGGGAAATATGATGAACTTCCTGGCATATCTGTTTATGGGAATTCCTGCCGGTAACATGCTCGTTAAGATCGGTTACAAAAAGACTGCATTGATTGCAATGGCAGTAGGTTTCCTCGGTTTGTTCACGCAATACCTTTCCAGTTTATTCGGAGCAAATGCCGAAGTTTTCGCATTCGGCGAATATGTTATCAAATTAAATTTCGTTATCTATCTGCTTGGTGCATTCATCTGCGGTTTCTGTGTTTGTATGCTTAACACAGTGGTGAACCCGATGTTGAACCTCCTTGGTGGTGGTGGTAACAAAGGTAACCAGTTGATCCAAACAGGTGGAGCCCTTAATTCTTTGTCCGGTACATTGACTCCTCTTTTCGTAGGTGCTTTGATTGGTACGGTAACTTCCAAGACAGCTATGTCTGATGTTGCTCCTCTCCTCTTCGTTGCTATGGGTGTATTCGTAGCTGCATTTATTATCATTTCATTTGTAGCTATCCCTGAGCCACATCTTCAGAAAAGTGGAGCGAAGAAAGAAAAATTCTCTCATAGTCCATGGAGTTTCCGCCACACTGTATTAGGTGTAGTTGGTATCTTCATCTATGTAGGTATCGAAATCGGTATCCCGGGTACACTGAACTTCTATCTTGCCGACGCAAGCGATAAGGGTGCCGGAATTATGATGAACGGTGCTGCTATCGGTGGTGCTATTGCTGCTATCTACTGGTTGCTGATGCTTGTAGGACGTACTGCAAGTAGCGCTATCAGCGGTAAAGTTTCCAGCCGTACACAGTTAATCGTTGTATCTGCTACCGCTATTGTTTTTGTATTGATTGCTATCTTCACTCCGAAAGATGTAACAGTTTCAATGCCCGGTTACACTGTAGGTGAAGGATTTATGATGGCACAAGTACCTGTCAGCGCATTGTTCCTCGTACTTTGCGGTCTTTGTACTTCTGTAATGTGGGGTGGTATCTTCAACCTTGCAGTAGAAGGATTAGGAAAATATACAGCACAAGCATCCGGTATCTTCATGATGATGGTTGTTGGTGGTGGTGTATTGCCGTTGATCCAACAAAGCATCTCTGACTCTGTAGGTTATATGGCCAGCTACTGGCTGATTATCGCAGCTCTTGCTTATCTGCTGTTCTACGGCTTGGTAGGTTGCAAAAATGTAAATAAAGATATCCCAGTAGAGGATTAACGCAATTAAAAGGTATAGGTAATTAATTTATTCACTTATAAATTTGAAAAGATTATGGATATAGAACACGTAAGAAGCCGTTTCATCAAGCATTTTGACGGAACAACAGGAGCAGTTTACGCTTCTCCGGGACGCATCAACCTCATTGGTGAGCATACAGACTATAACGGTGGTTTTGTATTCCCTGGAGCAATCGATAAAGGTATGATCGCTGAAATTAAACCGAATGGTACAGACATTGTGAAAGCTTATTCCATCGATCTGAAAGATTATGTGGAATTCGGTTTGAAGGAAGAAGATGCTCCCCGTGCAAGCTGGGCAAGATATATCTTCGGTGTATGCCGTGAGATGATTAAGCGTGGCGTTGATGTAAAGGGCTTCGATACTGCTTTCTCCGGTGATGTGCCTTTAGGTGCAGGTATGTCTTCATCTGCCGCTTTGGAGAGTACATATGCGTATGCATTGAACGATCTGTTCGGTGACAACAAGATAGACAAGTTCGAACTGGCTAAAGTAGGTCAGGCAACTGAACATAACTATTGCGGTGTAAACTGTGGTATTATGGACCAGTTCGCTTCCGTATTTGGCAAGCAAGGTAGTCTTATCCGTCTGGACTGCCGCTCACTGGAATATCAATACTTTCCATTCGATCCGAAAGGCTATCGTCTGGTATTGGTAGATTCTGTAGTTAAACATGAATTGGCTTCTTCAGCATACAACAAGCGTCGTCAAAGCTGCGAAGCTGCCGTTGCTGCAATTCAGAAGAAACATCCGCATGTAGAGTTCCTGCGCGATTGTACCATGGACATGCTACAAGAGTCAAAAGCTGAAATCAGCGAAGAAGACTACATGCGTGCAGAATACGTAATCGAAGAAATCCAGCGCGTACTTGATGTTTGCGATGCACTGGAAAAAGGTGATTACGAAACTGTAGGTCAGAAGATGTACGAAACACATCATGGCATGAGCAAGCTTTACGAAGTTAGCTGCGAAGAGCTCGACTTCCTGAATGATCTTGCATTCGACTGCGGTGTAACAGGTTCACGCGTAATGGGCGGTGGTTTCGGTGGTTGTACTATCAACTTGGTGAAAGATGAGTTGTATGATACATTCATCCAGAATGCCAAGGATAAGTTCAAAGAGAAATTTGGCAGAAGCCCTAAAATTTATGATGTAGTCATCGGTGACGGTGCTCGCAGATTAGTTTAAAATAAAAACAACCCAATCTTAAAAGGGCGTCTTCCCATCACGGGGAGACGCCCTTATCTTTTTAGCCTTTTTCAAATAAACTAATTAACTAATCTAACCTTCAATATATTCTAATATCTAAACCTATTGCACTCCTTCTGTTGTCATCTGAATACGCTTCATGGTTCCATCTTCATTATAGTACAGGCGATCAATGTCTTCATATTCCCAAGGTCCGGTAATACTCCGGTTCATTGCATAGCAAATCTTCTCGGAATAGAACTTGCCATCGCGCTCAATGACCTGACTTGCCCATACTTCCCCCTTCGCCCGGGAGAATTCATCCATTATTTTCATCCTTTTTTGAAGATATAAACAACAAATGTCTTTGGTTCCAACTCTACATTCAACACCTGACCATCAATTGATACCGGAGTTTCCTGAGGCTGAATAGCAAACGGCTGCTCAATTGTATTATCTTTATCCAGATCGGCTGAACGCAGCTTGATGCAACGACCGTCAGACAATACATCCTGTTTCTTCAATCCTTCAAACTTCAATGACAGAGACTGGGCTTTATCAGAAGTATTGGCAACCTTTACTATGATTTCGCTCTTATCCTTATCATAAACCGCACTCGCAAACAGTCCGTTCTGATCTTCGGCACCCGTTACAGGCTTCTTATTCATCGTCAAAGAAAGTACATTAGTGCCCTTGTGATGTCCGTAGAGTTGCTGTACATAGTAACTTACGGTACGGACAGAGTTGAGATTATCAAACCAGATCATATCCGGACGCCATTGCCATCCTTCCACATGAGCAAACAAAGGAGCATAAGTGGCCATGTGCACAATATCCGCATTGCGCTCCAATCCGGTCATAAATGCAGCTTCAAGCAGAGCAGCATTGAAATGGTTCCATTTCTTACCTTTACCATGACAAGCATATTCTCCTGCAAACACTTTCGGACCTTTACGGTCATAGTTATCATAGCGTGCTCCCTCATTCAGGAACCAGTTTTCGGGACGATAGAAATGTTCATCCACCAAGTCAACTTTCAGACGTTTCATTTCCGGCCATAGATATTCGAACTGTTTTCCTTCAGAGTCCGGACCGGAGCTTCCAATAATCTTGATATCCGGATAGGCTTTACGAATAGCCTTGATAAACGGTTCGAGGTGTTCCGGATATTCCGGTCCCCACTGCTCATTACCTATACCAATGAATTTCAGGTTGAACGATGCAGGGTGGCCCATATCGGCACGCAGTTTTCCCCATTTCGTGGCCACATCCCCATTGGCAAATTCTATCAGATCAAGAGCATCCTGCACATAGCTATCCAAATCGCAAACAGCCGCATGTGCCTCTGCATCTGAATTCTGAAACTGACAAGCCAGACCACAACTCAATACAGGAAGCGGCTCTGCTCCTATTTCTTCCGAAAGTTGGAAGAACTCAAAAAAGCCTAATCCATAGCTCTGAAAATAATCGGGATAGAAACGATGCGGGAAAGTATATTCCCAACGATTCTCATTCAGGGGACGATTTTCTACAGGGCCTACTGATTTTTTCCAGTTATAACGCGTAGCCAAATCTGTTCCTTCAACGATACATCCGCCGGGGAAACGGAAAACACCCGGTTTGATATCTGCTAAAGCTTGCACAAGGTCTTTACGCAAACCATTCTCATGTCCTTTCCACGTATCGACTGGGAAAAGGGAAACGTGTTCCAAATCGACTGTTCCCCCTGAAGCAAGGAAAATACGTAATGTTGACTTTGGATCTGTTATGCTGGGCTTCAGAATAACATGATACTTTTTCCATTCTTTCGAATCAATAGTCAATGTTGCTGTAGCGAAAGCATGATGTTCGCCCATAGATTTGGTATCTACCAACTCTATACGGATTTTTTCTGCTGTTCCTCCTTGAGGCAAACGTGCCCATACGGAAAAGCGATACTCTTCTCCGGCTTTTACACCGATGCCAAAGAATCCTTCATTGTCGAGTCCGGTGTGCTTATGCGGATGTCCCGGATCAGACAAGCGAACATAATGAGGATTCTTCTCAAAAGGTCCGTCATCCTGCAAAGTCACATTACCAAAAGTTTTCCATCCCATCAAATTTTGAGGGAATTCAAACGAACGGTTCTTCACTAACTCGGCATATAGTCCTCCATCAGCGGCATAGTTGATATCCTCAAAGAACAGCCCATACATAGTAGGCTGAATCTCTGCACCTAATTTCTTGGTTTGTATCACAAACTCATTGGTTTGTGCCTGAAGCGCCATACCCGCAGTAAGGGTCAGCGCTGTTAATAATCCAGTGTATCTTTTCATGGTTTCAAAATAAAAATTATAATTGATTACTTAGTTCTTTTTCCCCAGACGGAACGTCCCCGACTATCCAGACCGGTAAAAAGAACGGTTTCCGTTTCATTTTCCCAATCATGTCCGGCAAATACAAGCAGGTTATCTACGGATTCACCGTTTAGCGTCAAAGACAATAGCTGTCCTCTTTCCGCAAACTTCCAATAACCTTTATTCTCATCCAACTGCCCGTCCTTCTTCAAAGACAACGTGCAGGAAACATTCCACTCTTCGTTTTTAAGCTGACCTTCGCCCCACAAGATTTGGCCAGCTTGTAACTGACGCTCATACGCAGGTTCCTGCACACGTATAATCTCCCACTCGCCTACTATATCAGCTGCCGAAAATTTACGGGAAGCACTACCGGTATAACGTTCGGGCGATACCACAGGCCAACCGTCAGATGTGAAGAAAACCTGGCGCAGATGAAGATCCATCATCTGGTTATGCGGAGACAAACGTCCTTGATGCGCCATAAAATATTGTCCTTCATCCGAAGTGAAGACAGCGCAGTGTGCCGTACCCGCCCAACCCGGATGATTGTTGAAACGATATGGGGCTGTCAAGATAGGAAAATTGTTGGTAGTATTTTTCAGTTCCACACCGAAGTAATCGACAAACGGGCCTTCTGCCTTATCCGAACGTCCTACCCGCACATTATAAGTAGTCATCAACGGATCGTATGAAACAAACAGGTAATATTGTTTCAGTTCGGGATTATAAATAATTTCGGGCGCTTCCAGATTATCTTTCCAATAAGTGGCACGACGGGCGATAAGATGCCCCTGGTCTCCTTCCTGGACAGGAAGTCCTGTTTCGGGATTCAACTCAACACAGTACAATCCGCCGAAGAACGAACCGTAATGCATCCACCACTTTCCGGTAGCGGAATCAGCTATAATACTCGGGTCGATGGCATTCATTACCGAAGTTGCATCGGTCTTGACCACACATCCCCGTTGCATCCAAGGTCCTTCGGGCGATGCGGATTCCGCCAATCCTATATAGGATGTCTTAAGGCCAAAAGCCGAGACACAGTAATAAAGCCTGTATTTGTCACCGAAAGGTATTATATAAGGAGCCCAGATATTGGTTGCCCCTTTCCCGTCTGCATGCGAACGCACCCATTCTACCGCCTCATGCGGTATTTCAGGGAAAGCCCAGCCGATAAATTCCCACTTAACAAGATCTTTGGAGCGACGTACCTGTATGAAACCCAACGGAACATTCTTCTCCTCGGCTTCTTTACGGTTCTCCCCCAAAATGGCATCGGTGGAATACATATAATAATAATCACCCAGTTTACAGCACGACGGATCATGTACATTGTAAGTTCCCCACAAGTGGTAATTGTCCATAGAAGACAAAGCGGAATAGTCATCCTGCCAGGGATTGGGCGAAGCCACAGGAGTAAAAACCGGAGAGTTACAGCCAGCAAACAAAATTCCCGCAGACATGACAACTACGCATAACAATTTTCCCATAATATTAGCTAATTAAAAATTACAATGCAAATGTACGCCACGCCCAAAGCTGTAGAGGTGGATATATGACTTTTTAAGGTGGACAATCCTCCAACTTCACAAAAAGACCACGAACATTTTATGGTCATCACAAGTAATCTATTAACTTTGCTTGTGCTAATACCAAATGATAAAACAATGCATAAGTTTTTCCACCTTATTATATTATATATCGCTTTGGCAAGCCCCACTTTCTTGCGGGCACAGGAGTCTTTTACCAACCGATATAATACAATATATATAACAATGAATGAGGGGCTTCCCAATAATTTTGTTGACGATATATACAAAGACCGGCAGGGTTTTCTTTGGATTTCAATGTCGGGTGGCGGACTATCCAGATACGATGGCTACGAATTCATCAACTTTACCCCGGCTACCCCACATTGCCGACTCAAAAGCAACTTCATACGCAAAGTCCACGAAGACAACTTCCGACGGCTTTGGGTTGTATCGGAAGGGGGTACGGATATTATCGACCTGACAACCATGCAGTCCGTACTGCCCGCCCCCAATAAGAAGCTGGAAGAACTCATCCGGCAACCGGCTTTTATGGTCACGCAAGACGCCAACGGATGTATCTGGCTATATTGTGGTAATAGCCTGCACCGCATCGCTTTCCACACCAATGGAGATATAGAAAGCATCCACTCGCTAGAGATCCCCAACCCCTACCGATACGACATCACCTTCAAGGATGTGGAAAACGAGGGAAAAGTATGGATAGGAATCAACGGTCAATTATACAAGATAGGCATGACTGTACAAAACGAACTAAAAGAGACACTGATTGCAGACTGCCTGAGCTTTGCACCGGATATGTATTTTACAGACTTTATAGCCAAAGAAAATGAAGTATGGATTGCCTCCGACAAGGGTTTGTACCGATATAATAAAAACGAGAATATAGTGAAACAATATGTGCATGTCCCCGGCAATCCACATTCCCTTTCACAGAACTTCCTGACCTGCCTTGCCATAACCAATGACAAGCAACTACTGGTTGCCAGCCTGAAAGGTATCAATATATACAACCCCATAAAAGACAATTTCGAGCACATAAGCGACCAAGTATCCAATACCGGCAGCAAACTACTGAACAGCAATTTTATCAACTGCATCACTGTAGAGGGGAAACATATCTGGGTAGGAACCGAAAGTGGCGGTATCAATAAAATAACCGCCAAACGCCTGTCCCTACAGAATTATCAGTATGATAACAAGAATCCCCAAACAATCTCCCACAATCCGGTGAACGCTATTTACGAAGATCATAGTGGTAACCTATGGGTAGGCACGGTAGAAGGAGGACTGAATAAAAAGGCGGCAGGAAGCGACAGCTTCATTCATTATACGCACGAAAGCGGTACACTTACCCATAACTCGGTAAGCGCCATCACCGCCGACGGACAAGGAAGATTATGGATTGGCACATGGGGTGGCGGCATAAACCTTATTAACCCACAAAATCCACAGCACAGGATAGAAGCTATCACAGCCGAGAACAAGGATAACTATCCCATAGACTTTATCGGAGCGCTGGCTTACGACTCTATCAACAACGGCATGTGGATTGGAGCAAACCAAGGATTATTCTTTTACGACCTGAAACATAAGCAGCTTTGCTCGCCGTTCGCCAATCGCGCAGCCGAAGATATACGCGGTTGTATCGGCTCTATCATAGACAAGAACGGGCAGCTATGGATAGGTTGTCTGGACGGTGTTTATATCATCGATCTGCATTCCCGTCCCGCCTCGTCTTCGGACGGGGTATTCCGATACCGCCATCTGAAATACAAACTGGATGATCCGTCCTCCGGACTGATAGAAAAGATATGTTGCTTTTACGAAGCCCAGGACGGTATACTATGGTTGGGAAGCAACGGTTACGGCATTTACAAGTGTATGCAAGACGAACGCGGAGAAGTCCAATTTATTTGTTACAACTCCCTTCACGGCCTTCCCGACAACAGCATCCGCGGTATTCTGGAAGATGACAAAGGGTATATCTGGATAGCGACCAACAACGGGCTGTCACGCTTTCAACCTACAGAAAACCATTTTATCAACTACAACCGGCAAGATGGTCTTACCGATACTCAATTTTATTGGAATGCCGCTTACCGTTCTCGGTACAGTAAGCTCTACCTCGGTACAGTATCCGGATTAGTTGCCATAGACTGTACATTGCCTACCGTTCCAATTCAACCTTCAAAAGTACGGTTCACCCGTTTAAAAGTAGAAAATAAAGAAATATTCCCTGGCAACGAATACCTGCCGCTGGATATTGCCGTAAGCAAGACAATCTGTATTCACGAACGTGAAAAGTCTTTTTCACTGGAATTTTCCGCACTCAACTACGAGACCGATAATACTGCGACCTACAGTTACCGCCTGCTTGGTTTTGACAATCGGTGGATACACGTACCCGGCAACAGACGTTTTGCCACCTACACTAACCTGTCTCCGGGAGACTATACGCTGCAAGTGAAATATACACCCTATGACCAAGCAGCAGAAGAAGAAAACATAACGGAACTTCAAATCACAATCCAACCCTATTTCTACAAGACGACATGGTTCACACTGATTGTAATCGTCCTTGTCGCATTCGCTGCCTGGCAATTCTACCAATGGCGTATACGGAGCCTGAAAGAGCAGAAAGAAAAACTGCGCCTTAAGGTGGAGCAACGCACCCATGAACTAGAGAGGCAAAAAGAACTACTGGAAGAACAGACCGAAGAACTGTCACGCCAAAACCAGATATTGAAACAACAGAACGAAAAGATTACCCGACAGAAAGCGCAGCTTACCAAAATGACGCGCAAGATACAGGAACTTACATTGGACAAGATAGCGTTCTTCACCAATATCACACACGAATTCCGTACTCCAATCACACTGATCATGGGTCCGATAGAGCGTGCACTGAAACTAAGCTACAATCCCCAGGTCATCGAACAGCTTCACTTTGTAGAACGCAACTCCAAATACCTGTTGTCACTTGTCAACCAGCTTATGGACTTCCGTAAAGTGGAATCGGACAAGCTGGAGATAGTGAAAACGAGAAACAATTTTCTAAAATTCGCCAACGAGCTGATAGTTCCTTTCGAGGTCTTTGCCAAAGAAAGGAATATCACACTGAAACGTTATTACCGGATGTCTTCACCGGAAATATCCTATGATGAGGAAGCTATGCACAAGGTTTTAACAAACTTGCTGAGCAATGCCATCAAGTTCACGCCCAACGGTGGAAACGTATCTTTATTCATTGCTTTGCTGCCTTCTGCCGCTAGCGGCAAGTTAACGCTTTACATCTGCATCAGCGATACCGGTGGCGGTATTCCCGACGAGGATATAAATAAGATATTCAATCGTTTCTACCAGTCGCAAGGGCAAACCAAATATCCCATGTACGGACAGGCGGGAAGCGGCATCGGACTTTATTTGTGCAAGCGTATCGTACAAATGCATGGTGGTGAAATCCATGCACAAAACAACCATACAACCGGTTGTTCCCTCCGTATTCTTCTGCCAGTAACTTCGGAAAACAGCACAATGAAAACAATAGCCGAAAGTACTCCGCAGCTTACGGTTGCCGATGACACAGTACAGGCATCCGAAAGTACCGGAAAGGGTTTGTCTATTCTGGTCGTAGAAGACAACGCAGATATGCGCGGATATATCCGTTCTATCCTGCGGGACAAATATAATGTACTAGAAGCGGCTCATGGCGAGGAAGCCCTGACCATACTGAACTCGCATGCGGTAGACTTCATCATCAGCGACCTGATGATGCCCATAATGGACGGCATCGAGCTGTCCCGCCGGGTAAAGGAGAATTTTACCATCTCTCATATCCCTTTCCTCATGCTCACTGCCAAGACATCTCAGGAATCACGTCTGGAGAGCTACCGCACAGGAGTAGACGAATATCTGCTGAAACCTTTTGACGAGACGCTGTTGCTTACCCGCATAGAGAATATCCTTGAGAACCGCAAACGCTATCAAAAAAAGTTTGCCATAGCCATGGATATAGATACCCTGAATATGGAAGAAGAATCGGGTGACAAGAAATTCCTCAACCGAATCATGGATGTTGTTAAAGAAAACTACAAAAACTCCTATTTCGAGGTCAGCGATTTCTGCGAAGCGGCAGGTGTAAGCAAGAGTCTGCTGAACAAGAAGCTACAAAGCCTCATCGGACAATCTGCCGGACAGTTCATACGGAACTACCGCCTGAATATTGCCCGTGAACTATTGCTGAAAAACCGGGAGAATAAAAATATGAACATTGCCGAAATAGCTTATGAGGTAGGATTCAACGACCCTAAATACTTCACCCGGTGCTTCACCAAATACTTTAATACGACACCGAGCTCACTGCTTAATGAGGAAGGATAATTTTACCCCGGCAAGAATTGCTCTTTACCTCACATTATAAAATGTATTTTCTACACTTAAATTTCATTTATCCACCTCTAAAATACGTTTGTCCACCCCTATTTACTACACAAGCCCTACTTTTGTCATGCAATCGGTACTCAATCCTTCGGGAGAGAACCGTGCATTTAATGTTTAATTTTAATCTTAATATTATGAAGAATGACAAAAGAATGGTTGCCGCATTGCACATGGCATCGAGCAAATTCAACCTTCCCCTATTGATTCCATTACATATATGAAATCCGTAACCTGGCTACCTCCGGTAGTCAACGCCAGGTCGTACGTCAATCTGGTATCGTAATCAGTTAATAATAAATCTAATCTATTAATTAAACAACCTTAATACTTAAAAAATGAGGAAACATTTATTTTTTTTCGTAATGCTTAGTCTGTGTATCTTTGGCAGCATGGTGGTGTACCCTACACCTGCAATGGCTACCGTGGCACAATCTCCGACTATCAAGGTCCGTGGTCAAGTTGTCGACGAACAAGGTGAACCACTGACTGGGGCCACCATCAAAATTAAAGGCGGACAAGGCGGAACTATTACCGACCTCGACGGAAACTTCCAACTGGAGGTTCTTGGAAACGCCACCCTTTTAATAAGCTACGTGGGTTATAAGGAACGTGAAGTGGCTGTCCGCAACCGTGCCATCATCGACCCTATCCAGCTACAATCCGATGAGCAGATGCTTGAGCAAGTAGTTGTCGTGGGCTACGGTACACAAAAGAAGTCTGACCTAACAGGTTCCGTTGCCGTAGTAGATGCGGAAGCCTTGAAACAGACGTCAAACTCCAACATCTCTACCATGCTCGAAGGTAAGGTTTCCGGTGTGCAAATCACCTCCGACGGACAGCCCGGTGCCGATCCTACCGTCCGCATCCGTGGTGTCGGATCTTTCGGTAGCACCGCTCCTCTTTATGTTATCGATGGCGTTCCCATGGGAACTTCCATCCGCGATTTCTCTTCAAACGATATTGAAACCATCCAGGTACTAAAGGATGCTTCGGCTGCCGCCATCTACGGTTCGCGCGCCGCCAACGGTGTAATTATCATCACCACTAAACGCGGACAAAAAGACCAACCACTGAAAGTGGATTACAATGGGTACTTCGGTGCGGACTTCATTCCTAAGGGTGTGTATGATGTAATGAATGCCGACCAGTATAGCCAATACCTCGGTCAGGCGTGCGCAAACTCCAATACTCCGTTGCCATCGGGATACAAGCTTGACAGCGCAACTGGAAAATATCATTTCCAAGATGATACCAGCACCAACTGGTTTGACGAAGTATTCAAAACGGGTATTCGCCAGAACCACAATGTGAACCTCTCCGGCGGTGGTGCCCATAACACCTATAATATATCATTAGACTATTTCAACCAGAAAGGAACACTTGAAGGCGCCGGCCCTAACTACGAACGTTACACCGCACGTGTCAACAACACTATGGAAACCAAGTTCATAAAGTTCCATACCAGCCTTGTCTACTCTCACTCCGACCAAGACAACATGGGCTTATCCAATGCTTCCGAATACGTTCAAGGTTTGTATGGCGACGTAACCAACGTACTGCGCGGTACCTTACTGATGCAACCCACCATCAAGGCATACGATTCTTCTACATGGGTACTCGACAACTTGGTGGGAATCGCCAACAACTTCAATTATGATGCTTACGGCTATGGTGTATACTACGACACCGTGCATGGCGACATCTCCGCTTCCAACCCGTTACTGGTAAATAACCTATTGGAACGCAACACCCGTGTAGACCGTTTTGTAGGGACAGGTTCGGCAGATGTAGACATCTTCAAGATGCTTGGCATCAACAGCCAAAACCACAAACTCAACTATAAGGTAAACCTCTCTTACAGTAAGACCTTCTGCAAGGACTTTACCTGGATTCCAGCATGGGTGCAGAGCAACCGTGTCTATCTGGCCAAGAGTAATGAACGGCTAACCAAGGCTTCACGCAACTATTCGGATGCTTTGATAGAGAACGTGCTCACTTACGACGGCACGATAGGCAAGCATCACATCAACATAGTGGCAGGCCAGACTTATGAAGAGGAGGACACCGACCTGCTGACTGGATGGGGAGTCAACTTCACCGAGCCTTACTTCCTACAACTCCAGAATGCAGCCAATACGTATTCCAGCAGCTACGAATACAAGCATTCCATCTTATCCTACATCGGTCGTATCAATTACAATTACGATGACAGATACTTGCTCTCGGCAACAGTGCGCCGGGATGGTAGTTCCCGCCTAACCAGAAGCATCCGTTGGGGAACTTTCCCCTCCGTCTCCGTGGGTTGGCGTTTCGACAAAGAAAACTTCTTCCCTTTCAATCCGGATGTCGTGAACATGTTTAAAGTCCGCGCCAGTTATGGTGAACTCGGTAATGAAAATATTGGTGAGTATATGTATCAGGCTGTCATGTCGCGCAACAATATGACTTACAACTTCAACGGTAACGTAGTAACCGGTTCCGCCGTTTCCACTTTCGTGGACAGCAACCTGGCATGGGAGAAAAAGAAGACCTATAATGTGGGTATCGACCTTGCCTTGTTCCGCAACCGACTGGAGTTTACGGCCGAGTGGTACAAAAATATCAGCGAAGACCTTCTGTATGCGGTTCCCGTTCCGGAACAAGCCGGTGTCTCCAACACCACCGTGACAATGAATGCCGCCTCAATGAACAACTCCGGCTTCGAATTCTCCGCCACCTACCGCAATCGGGATCATGATTTCAAATATGAAATATCGGGCAATCTCAGTACGTTGCGTAACCGTGTAACCTCGTTAGGTTTCGGTACCAACTCTTATATCTCAGGTGCATACATCACCAAAGTAGGTGAAGAAATCGGCCAGTTCTACGGTTGGGTTTATGAAGGTATCGCCCGTACACAAGAGGATCTTGCCAACCACGCCACTCAGGAAGGCGCCCAGATCGGTGACTGCCTTTATAAGGACGTAAACAACGACGGTAAAATAGACTCTGAAGACCAAGTGGTATTGGGCAGTGGTATGCCTAAAATTCATTTCGGTCTGAGTGCCCGCTTTGAATATAAGCGTTTCGACTTGAGCATCGCAACTTTCGGTGCGTTGAACTATCATGTAAGTGACGACATCTACAACTCGCTTAACTCTTGCTACGGCTGGGGAAACAAAGAGGTACGTATGCTCGATGCCAACCGTTTCAGCGAAGACGGCAGCACTTACCTTTCCAACATGCCACGCACCTATGTCACCAACAATGCCAGCCTAGCTTGGAACGACCTCTTCAGTTCACGTAAGATTCAGAACGCAGCCTACTGGAAGATTGCCAATATAGAATTAGGCTACAACTTCCCTGACAAATGGTTCGGCAAATATGTATCCGATGTACGTTTATACGTATCAGCACAGAATCTTCACACATTCACCGGCTATCACGGTTATAATGTAGACTATGCGGGAGGGACTTTCACCCCGGGATATAACTTCTGTTCTTATCCTACTGCACGTACTTTCATGTGTGGTGTTCATTTTACATTCTAATTGTTACTATTTGGTACCTAAATACTAAAAACATATTTTATGAAACTAAATAAATATTCACTTGCTCTCATTTTGGGACTTAGCACGCTGGTTTCTTGCAGTGACAGAATGGATTTATTGAATCCCAACCAACAAACCTCAAGTACCTTCGGTTTTAATGCCGATGATTTGGAGGAATGCGTGATTGCCGCCTACAACCATATCCGCATGGAGGGTTCTTATGCCCGTGTAGGCTACACCATCGACGTGTGTCGTGGCGATGAAGCCTGGAACTCTTCACAAGTGTGGTATCTGCCTTTTGATGACCTCAATGCAGAAGTTACCTCAGACATTACGTGGTGGCCCTGGCGGGAATGGTACTACACCATCAACGTGTGCAACTTCACCATTTCCCGTTGCAGCGAAGATAACAGCCAACTTTCCGATAAAATGAAATACATCAAAGGACAAATGCTTTTCCTGCGCGGCCTGTCATACTACAATCTGGTAGGTTATTATCAGAACCCGCCCCTCATCACAGATTACGCTACCTACTCTTCGTTGGACGGACTCTATGGGGGCAACAGCACCTACGATGCCGTACTCGACCAGATAGAAAAAGATTTCCACGAGGCGATGGAATTGCTGCCTTCGCGCGATAAAGGCAGTGAGTGGGCCGGCGGACGCGCCACCTGCGGTGCTGCGGCAGGCTACTATGCCCGCGCCCTCATGATGCGCCATAAATATAACGATGCACTCACGGTACTCAAAGACATCATCGCCAAGAAATACGGCACCTACCGACTGATGGACAACTATGGCGACAACTTCCGCGAAGGTTCAGCATACGAGAACAATGCGGAGAGCCTCTTCGAAGTGCAATTCCTCGACTACGGTTCGCAAGGCACTGATGATGAGTGGACTCCGGTGAACACAAGTCCCAATGCCACACAAGGGTCGGCCATTGAGAGTAACTTTGCTCCCGGCAACTATGGCGGTTGGGCCGATATCTCAGCTTCCCCCTGGCTTTACCATCTTTTTAAAGGAGAACGTACCATAAACGGCACACTCGACCCCCGTCTTTATTGGACCATCGGAACTTACGAAACCGACTGGGCAGACTTCGAATACGGTAATATAGCTTATACGCAAACACTTACAGCTACCGATAATATCGTAACCAACAACACTTACGGTGGTCTGCCGATTGCCAAATTCACGAATCTCCGTACCGGTCTGTACAGCACCGTCACTACAGGCTTGCATGATGGAATCAACCTACGCCTGATGCGCTACTCCGATGTGTTGCTGCGTGCCGCTGAATGCGAAAATGAGGTCAATGGCCCCACGCAGCAGGCTATCGACTGGATCAACGAGGTACGTAACCGTGCCAAGCTGGCAGACTTGGAACTCGAAGATTTCAATACTGCCGACAAGCTCTTCGAACAGATAGCCAATGTGGAACGTCCTAAGGAATTCGGCTGCGAATTCGGTCGAGGCTTCGACCTCATCCGTTGGGGCTTCTTTTATGACAACAGTCGCTTGCAGCAACTCAAGGAACACGGCACGGTACGTCGTTCTACAGAAGGAGTAAAGAATCCTGTGAACTACAGCGATATAGCAAACGATCCTGAACTGAAGAGCTCTTTCGATACCTACTTGCCGGGGCACGAATTCCTACCCATTGTGCAGCAGTTGATGAATAATAACCCCAATCTGAAAGGCAATTCCGCCAACTATAGCACGGACAACTCTTCTTATTTCCGTGACAATGGTTGGACAGTGCGTTCAGTTGTAGATTTAAGCAAATAAAATCAATCACACTCTTTAAATTTAAGACAATGAGATTACTAAAAAAAATAGCATACGCTTGTTGTTCCGTAACCTTTGGATTACTGACACTGACAGGCTGCACGGATGGCGAACTTTATGACGTAAATGCCCCCGACTGGATTTCCGATAAGATACAGGAAATTGAAGATTCGAAGAAACAACCGGAAGACGAAGTGCTTGAGGGCATGTTGGAAGATGTGTACACTTTCGGAAAAACGGATTTTACTTCCGGCTTTTGGTCTGCTTTCTCCAAGTATTACGTAGTACCCGATGGCGAGAAGTGGAATGCAGTAATCAACCTTCACATCAACCCAGCGACCGACACCAAGTATTTCAAGAACTTTGCCCTTATCATCTCCAACGATGTAGACCGCGGTGGTGAAGGATATGCCGAATACGGAGCCATCCGCTTTGATGTTACTGGTAGCCCTGAAACTTACAATTCCCAATGGGGCGATCATATCGATTTCCAGTACATCTCGGGCACGTTGCTTCTCAATCCCGATGAAAACGAAACAGACCCCAATCTGCAAAGTTTGGGCGGCAAAGTGACACTCACCGTAGATCGCACCAATGCAGACGCTTTCACCGTAAAGATGACCAACGGCACAGCAGCCAAGACTTACGCGCAGCCATACAAGGAAGAAAATCTAAATACAGATGCAAGTAACACCAACATCCGTTGCTTCTTGGTTCCAGAAGGTTCCTACATCGACTTCCAGCAAACCAACATTGAGCCTATCGGCGGTCTTACTTCTGCCCAAGACAAAAATCCGATATCAATGGAACTACAGAACGTACCCAATCAGGTCATTGTTGGTACTCCGCTTGAATCGGCTATGGCCAACGTATCGGCCATCGTTACCTTTGAAGAGGGAGTGACCAAAACTGTACCGGTTTCTGAGCTTTATATCTCTACCATTCCCGATATGGAGCAGCCAGGCATAAAAAACCTTGTAGCCATCTATAACAAAACCTTTAAAGGTGAGAATTGCGAACAACCGATTGTAGCTAATGCAACTTTTGAAGTTGTGGAACAAATTGTATCCATCGAAGTGACTACCCAACCCTCGCACACACGATACTACTATTACACCTCGGAAGCTACCCAAAGTTTGGCAGATCGAACGATGGCCTTCGACCCGACAGGCATGGTGGTTACAGCAACTTACACCGACGGGAGTTCAAGAATCGTTGACAACGAGAAACTCAGCTTCTCTACTATTCTTGCGAAAGCAGGCTCTCAGACCGTCACCATTACTACCACTACCGGAGAAGAAGTCACCGCAACGATAGAGGTTACCGTCTCCGAATCTACAGCTTCTGTAGTGAAGAACAGTACCAACATGGTAGGAACCGAAGATAACTCAACAGTCTTCTGGGGAGCCATCTCTGACGATTTCAATGTACCTATAGGCGAGACAAAGTACATAACTTTCACCAATTACAGTAGCCTGGCTAACAACTGGAACAACTTCGCTGTGATTCTCCGCAAAACCGATATTACCGCAGAATACGCAGTGGTTCGCGCTGACAACTATGGCTGGGGTAATGGATATGCAGCCTGCGTTCACAACGGAACACAAGGCGAATGGGGCACTTGGCTTGCCGGTATGAATGGAGCCAAAGTCACAGTCTATGTAACGAACTGTGGCAATAGCGTCGCCGATATTCAAGTAGTAATGGAGAGTACTACAGGTACAACCTCTACCCAATACTATTTAGGCATCAACACTGTGGATTCCAGCGACCTGAACTTTGCATTGACCGTTGACAATTGTCATCTTGTCTTCAATGAATAAGAATAACTATTAACTTTTCTATCATCCATACCGTCCCTCTTTATCAGAGGACGGTATGGACCTTAAAAACTTACTGACCCAATGAAAAAACTAACATTTTTCTTAATATCCCTGCTGACGGTTTTTACGGCTTGCTCTGATGGGCTTGACAACGTCGAATACAATAGAAACAGCGATATAGTCGTAGCCACTCCCGAAGCAACTGTAACGACAGGCACCTCGCTGACCGTTCATTCATCGGTCACCGGCAATCTGAATAACGTAGCCAAGAGGGGATTCTGCTATAGTGTAAACGTCTTAACTCCTACTATCAAAGACAATGTAGTGGAAGCAGACGAGAACTTCAGTGCAACCATCTCCGGCTTGACGGGTAATACCGTTTACTACATACGCTCATATGTTTACGGCAACAGTCGTTACACTTACTCGGAAACATTCACGGTAACCACAGCAGCCTCAAGCCTTGACGAACAGCTCAAGAACTATGTGGCACCCACCTATGAAGACTATTACGTGGACATAGCCAGTTGGGACCAACGCAATCAATGGAACTTAGCAAACGTACACGATCCCACCGTGGTGCTAGCCGAAGACGGATATTACTATATGTATCAGACGGACGCCTCTTACGGCAATGCGCATACAGCCGGTGGACACTTTCACGGCAGACGTTCCAAAGACCTCGTAAACTGGGAATACTTAGGCGGAGTAATGCCGGCACTACCCGAATGGGTAATTCCGAAGCTAAATGAAATTCGCAAGGAAATGGGGCTGAACGAGGTTTCACCCGAAACCACAGATTTCGGCTACTGGGCACCCTGTGTGCGCAAAGTAAAAAACGGGCTTTACCGTATGTACTACTCCATTGTGTGCCCCGGCACTTTAGATGGAGCGAACTCTTGGGGCGAACGCGCCTTCATCGGTCTATTGGAGAACTCAAACCCCGCCAACAACAACGGCTGGGAAGATAAGGGCTATGTTATCACCAACGCCTCGGACAAAGAACTGAACTTCCACATCAAACCCGACGACTGGGCCAACTGTTACTACAAGTGGAACGCCATCGACCCTAGCTACCTGATAGACAACGACGGTAAGCATTACCTGATTTACGGTTCCTGGCACAGCGGTATAGCCGCTTTGGAGGTAGATGCCGAAACAGGGAAACCCCTGAACACACTGCCAGCCCCTTGGGGAACCAGCGAAGACATTGCCGCATACGGATCATTGATTACCACCAGACAAATGGGGAACCGCTGGCAAGCCTCGGAAGGACCGGAAATCATTTACAATGCCGCTACCGATTACTATTATCTATTTGTAGCTTATGACGCATTGGACACCCCCTACAATACCCGTGTCTGCCGCTCCCGAAATATCAATGGTCCCTACCTCGGCATAGACGGTGTCAATCTTACCCAAGATGGAGGAGAAATGCTGCCCGTCGTTACTCACCCCTACAAATTCAGCAACAGCTATGGATGGGTAGGAATCTCACATTGTGCTGTGTTTGACGACGGCAACGGCAACTGGTATTACGCCTCACAAGGCAGATTTCCCCAAAATGTGGAAGGAAATGCTTATAGCAATGCCCTCATGATGGGACATATACGTTCTATCAAATGGACGAGTACAGGCTGGCCGGTCGTAATGCCCGAACGTTACGGAGCTGTCCCTCAAATAGCCATTACGGAAGATGAGCTGGTAGGCAACTGGGAGCACATCGACCTCTCTTATTCCTATGGAAAACAGAAAGAATCGAGCAACATGACCCTCGCGGCCGACCATACCATTACAGACGGAAGCTGGAAAGGGGGAACCTGGAACTATGATGCAGAAAAACAAATACTGACAGCTAACGGAGTGGAACTGTGCCTGCAACGCGAAACAGACTGGGAAGCCAATCCACGCACCCACACCATTGTCTATGCCGGCTACACCAACAACAAGACGTATTGGGGAAAGAAAAAGAAATGAGATACCCCATCCGCATCCTAAAAACAGCCTCAACAACCCGACATTTGAGGCTGTTTCTTTGCTTTTATGTTACATAACATACACAAGTGTAGTTAATACACTCAATAAAAGTGTTACTTTTACACCCAAAATCGGATAATTATCTCATTTACATTTAAAATAGAACCATGAAAAACAGTTTTCTACTTGCAGGAATTGCCGCACTAATGTTATCTGCGTGCAATAATAAGCCAGCTCAGGAGTTGACTTTGTCCGGTCTGAATCCGGTGAATTTTCAAACAGAAGTGAACAATGCCAAAACAGGTCTTTACACCTTGAAGAACAAGTCGGGCATGGAAGTGTGCATTACTAACTTCGGTGGCCGTATTGTTTCCATTATGGTTCCCGACAAAAACGGGAATATGCAGGACGTTGTTCTGGGTTTCGACAGCATTGCTGACTATGTAAACATCCCGAGCGATTTCGGCGCTTCTATCGGTCGTTATGCAAACCGCATCAACCAGGGAAGAATCGTATTGGACGGAGAGACGATCCAATTACCGCAAAACAACTTTGGACACTGCTTGCATGGCGGTCCTAAAGGCTGGCAATACCAAGTATATGAAGCCAATCCGATTGATGAAACTACGCTGGAACTGACTCGTATCTCACCGGACGGTGACTCTAACTTTCCCGGCAACGTAACTGCTAAAGTTCTTTTCAAACTGACAGATGACAACGCTATAGATATAAAGTATAGCGCTACTACAGATAAGAAAACGGTCATCAACATGACTAACCACTCTTACTTCAACTTATCCGGTAATCCTTCAAAAGCTGCAACAGATCATATCTTATATGTAAATGCAGACAATTACACTCCGGTAGACAGTACTTTCATGACCACTGGAGAAATCGTAACAGTGAAAGATACTCCGATGGACTTTACTACTCCTAAAACAATAGGACAAGACATCACAAACTTCGACTTTGTTCAGTTGAAAAACGGAAATGGCTATGACCACAACTGGGTGCTGAACACAAATGGAGACATTGCTCAATTAGCAGCAAAACTGACTTCACCTGAAAGCGGTATCACTCTGGAAGTATATACCAACGAACCGGGTATACAAGTTTATACCGGCAACTTCCTTGATGGAACTGTAACAGGTAAAAAAGGTATCACTTACAACCAACGTGCTTCCGTATGCCTAGAAACACAACACTATCCCGACAGTCCTAATAAACCGGAATGGCCCAGCGTCGTATTGGAACCGGGACAAACCTACAACAGCGAATGTATCTTTAAGTTCTCAATAGAAAAGTAACTTCAAATTTAACAACTATAAAGACATCGAATTATTATGAATTGGAATTCAAAAGAATTTATTTGGCTGGATTGGACAATTCTCATTGTGGGAATTATCGCAGTAATATGGGCTGTATGGCGTGCCGTGCAAAAGGACAAACGCATGCAGCAAGGAGAAAGTAGTGAAGATTATCTCTTCGGTAAAGGAGAACCTTGGTATATCATTGGTGCGGCTATCTTTGCCGCCAACATCGGTTCAGAACACCTTGTAGGTTTGGCCGGCACCGGAGCAAAATCAGGCGTAGGCATGGCCCACTGGGAAATGCAAGGCTGGATGATTCTATTACTGGGATGGCTTTTCGTTCCGTTCTACCAATTACTGAACAACAAGATGGGTAAGATCATTACCATGCCCGACTTCCTGAAATATCGCTACACACAGCGTACCGGTTCATGGCTTTCCATCATCACACTGATTGCCTATATTCTGACTAAAGTAAGTGTGACAGCTTATACCGGTGGTATCTTCCTGGAATTTCTGTTGGGCCTGCCCTTCTGGTATGGTGCTATCGGCCTGATTGTACTGACTGGTATTTTCACCGTATTAGGTGGTATGAAAGGTGTAATGACGCTCTCTGCTATCCAGACCCCGATTCTCATTATCGGTTCTTTCCTCGTTCTTTTCTTAGGACTTGCGGCTCTCGGCGGTGGTAGTATCTCCACCGGTTGGACAGAAATGATGGAACACGCACGCAGTGCTATGAATGTCGGTGCCGACGGACATGCTTACGGTGCCAACCACATGTTCCACTGGACCGAATCTGACCCAATGTACCAAGATTATCCCGGCTTCTGGGTATTTATCGGAGCCTCAATCATTGGCTTCTGGTACTGGTGTACTGACCAGCATATCGTGCAACGTGTACTCGGACAGCGTAAAGGAGAAGCCAACGATGTTGTAATGAAGCGTGCCCGCCGCGGTAGCATCGCAGCCGGTTACTTCAAGATTCTTCCGGTATTTATGTTCCTTATTCCGGGTATGGTTGCAGCTGCACTGGCCGCAAAAGGTGAGTTCGATATGTCGAACACGGATGCTGCCTTTGCTGTAATGGTAAAAGACGTATTGCCTGCCGGTGTGAAAGGTATCGTAACTATCGGTTTCATCTGTGCATTGGTTGCTTCATTGGCAGCTTTCTTCAACTCATGTGCAACGCTCTTCACTGAAGACTTCTACAAACCGATGTGCAAGGGTAAGAGTGAATCTACATATGTAATGGTAGGACGTATCGCTACTGTAGTTGTGGTAATCCTGGGTATGGCTTGGATTCCTGTTATGATGAGTTTAGGTAGCCTTTACGACTATCTACAAGGTATCCAATCACTGTTGGCTCCTGCCATGGTAGCTGTATTCGCACTCGGTATCTTCTCCAAGAAGATTACGCCAAAGGCTGGTGAATATGGTATGATCATAGGTTTCATCATCGGTATGGTACGCCTGCTGACCAATATCATGACCAATACAGGTAAAGATGTCATGACAGGCTGGTACTGGGAATATACCACATGGTTCTGGCAAACGAACTGGCTTATCTTTGAAATCTGGTTGTTAGTATTCCTGATCGTAATGATGGCAGTAGTGTCTTGTTTCACTCCGAAACCAACAGCTAAGCAAATAGAAGCCATTACCTTTACCGGCAGCTACAAACAACTCATCCGGGAAAGCTGGAACAAGTGGGATGTTATCGCTTCATTAGGAGTAGTAATTCTCTGTGCTTTGTTCTATGTTTATTTCTGGTAAATATTGTTCCAATTAAACCGTGCATACATCAATGAGCAATTATTATAGTATAAATCCCAGATTCTATATTTCAGTAGACTGTATCATCTTCGGCTTCAACGAAGGAGAACTAAATCTGTTATTGCTGAAGCGAAACTTTCAGCCGGCAATGGGAGAATGGTCTCTGATGGGTGGATTTGTGCAACAAGGTGAAAGTGTGGACAATGCGGCCAAGCGTGTACTGGCAGAACTCACTGGTTTGGAAAATGTATATATGGAGCAAGTAGGCTCGTTCGGCGAAGTGGAGCGTGACCCGGGAGAACGGGTTATCTCCGTCGCCTACTATGCATTGATCAATATCAATGAGTATGACCGTGAGCTTGTGCATCAACATAACGCTTATTGGGTAAACATCAACGAATTGCCACCTCTTATCTTCGACCATCCACAGATGGTGAAGCAGGCACGGGAATTGATGCAACAGAAAGCATCCACAGAGCCTATCGGCTTCAACCTGTTACCGAAGTTATTCACGCTGTCTCAACTGCAAAGCCTCTACGAAGCTATTTACGGTGAACAGATAGATAAGCGTAACTTCCGTAAACGGATAGCCGAAATGGACTACATTGAAAAAACAGATAAGATTGATAAAACAGGTTCCAAACGCGGAGCTGCCTTATACAAATTCAATGAAAAGGCATACCGCAAGGCACCGAATTTTAAATTATAAATTATGCTGGAAGAACTGAAAAAAAAGGTATTTCATGCCAACCTTGAACTGGTGAAGCATGGACTGGTTATCTTCACCTGGGGAAATGTATCGGCTATCGACCGTGAAACGGGACTGGTAGTCATCAAACCCAGTGGTGTAAGTTATGACGATATGAAGGCGGAAGACATGGTGGTGGTGGACCTCGATGGCAAGGTAGTGGAAGGACGCTTGAAACCGTCTTCGGACACTCCAACCCACGTGGTACTCTACAAGGCTTTCCCAGAAATCGGCGGTGTAGTACACACCCACTCTACTTACGCTACTGCCTGGGCACAAGCCGGATGTGACATTCCGAATATTGGAACGACACATGCAGATTACTTCCACGATGCCATACCTTGCACGGCAGATATGACAAAGGAAGAAGTGGAAGGAGCGTATGAAATGGAAACCGGAAATGTAATCGTGAAGCGCTTTGAAGGGCTGAACCCTGTACACACACCGGGAGTACTGGTAAAGAATCACGGCCCCTTCTCTTGGGGAAAAGATGCGCATGATGCTGTACACAACGCAGTGGTAATGGAACAAGTAGCTAAGATGGCAAGCATTGCTTATGCCGTCAATCCGAAACTGACCATGAATCCGCTGTTGGTGGAAAAGCATTTCAACCGCAAGCATGGGCCTAACGCCTATTATGGACAATAAACAATTGATAATTAAAAACTAATAACTTAAAATTAAAGAATTATGAACGCATTTGATCAATATGAAGTATGGTTCGTAACCGGAGCACAGCTCCTGTACGGAGGTGACGCAGTTATCGCAGTAGACGCACACAGTAATGAAATGGTAGCTGGACTGAACGCCAGCGGTAAATTGCCGGTAAAGGTGGTTTATAAAGGTACAGTAAACTCTTCTAAAGAAGTAACTGAAGCTTTCAAAGCTGCTAACAATGATGAGAAATGTATCGGCGTTATCACCTGGATGCACACTTTCTCTCCTGCCAAGATGTGGATTCACGGTTTGCAGGAACTGAAGAAGCCGTTGCTGCATTTCCATACTCAGTTCAATAAAGAAATTCCTTGGGATACCATGGATATGGACTTCATGAACTTGAACCAATCTGCTCACGGTGACCGTGAATTCGGCCACATTGTAACCCGTATGCGTAAAAACCGTAAGGTAGTGGTAGGACACTGGCAAGATGAAAAAGCACAGGGTCAGATTGCAACATGGATGCGTGTTTGCGCCGGATGGGCTGATGCACAAGATATGCTGATTATCCGTTTCGGTGACCAGATGAACAACGTTGCTGTTACTGATGGTGACAAGGTATCCGCTGAACAAGTTTTGGGTTACCACGTAGACTACTGTCCGGTAAACGACCTGATGAAGTACTACAATGCAGTGGAAGACAAAGATGTACAGGCAATGGTAGATACTTACTTCAAAGAATATGACCATGCTCCTGAACTGGAAAAAGCCGGAACAGAAGCTTATACCAAAGTGTGGAACTCTGCAAAAGCAGAAATCGCTCTCCGTCGTATCCTGAAAGATACAGGTGCCAAAGCATTTACTACCAACTTCAACGACCTCGGTGACTTTGACCAGATTCCGGGATTGGCTTCTCAACGTTTGATGGAAGAAGGTTATGGTTTCGGTGCAGAAGGTGACTGGAAAACCGCCGCTTTGTACCGCACCACATGGTTCATGAGCCAGGGTATGCCGAAAGGTTGTTCTTTCTTGGAAGACTACACTTTGCATTTCGACGGTGAAAAGAGCGCTATCCTCCAGGCTCACATGCTGGAAGTTTGTCCGCTGATTGCTGAAGCAAAACCGAAACTGGAAGTACATCGCCTGAGCATTGGTATCGATAGCGAAACTGCACGTCTTGTATTCACCAGCAAACAAGGTGAAGGCGTAGCCGCTACTATCGTTGACCTGGGTAACCGTTTCCGCCTCATCGTAAACAAAGTAGAATGTATCAAGAGCAAACCGCTGCCCAAACTTCCTGTTGCCAGCGCATTGTGGATTCCGATGCCGAACCTCGAAGTAGGTGCTGCTGCATGGATTCTGGCAGGTGGTACTCACCACACCAGCTTCTCTTATGATCTGACTGTAGAATATTGGGAAGATTATGCAGAAATGGCAGGTATCGAAATGGTAGTTATCGATGAAAATACAACTATCAGCGAGTTCAAGAAAGAACTGCGCATGAATGAAGTATATTACATGTTGAACAAAGCGCTTTGTTGATTATGAAACTAGACGCAAAATCAACCATCGAAGCAGGCAAGGCCATTCTTGGTATAGAATTCGGTTCCACTCGAATCAAGGCTGTTTTGATTGACCAGGAAAACAAGCCCATTGCTCAAGGAAGTCACACCTGGGAGAACCAGTTGGTTGACGGACTTTGGACATATAGCGTTGAGGCCATCTGGTATGGACTGCAAGATTGTTACGCCGACCTTCGCTCAAACGTGAAGAAGCTCTATGACATAGAAATAAAAGCTTTGGCGGCAATTGGCGTCAGCGCCATGATGCATGGTTATATGGCGTTCAATGATAAAGAAGAGATTCTCGTGCCCTTCCGTACTTGGAGAAACACCAATACAGGTCAGGCTGCGGCTGCTTTATCAGAACTGTTCGTTTATAATATTCCTTTGCGTTGGAGCATTTCTCATTTGTATCAGGCTATTCTGGACAACGAAGAACACGTAAAAGATATCAATTATCTGACAACGCTCGCAGGTTTTATCCATTGGCAGATAACCGGTAAAAAGGTATTAGGCATAGGCGATGCATCAGGTATGCTCCCTATAGACCCGGTTACCAAGAACTACTCCGCTGAAATGGTGGCCAAGTTCGACAAGTTAATCGCTCCGAAGGGATATAACTGGAAATTGCTAGATATTCTTCCCAAGGTATTGTCGGCTGGTGAAAATGCTGGTTTCCTGACACCGGAAGGTGCTAAGATGCTCGACGTATCCGGCCATTTGAAAGCTGGAATACCGGTTTGCCCGCCCGAAGGAGATGCAGGTACCGGTATGGTTGCAACCAATGCCGTTAAGCAGCGTACAGGAAACGTATCGGCAGGTACATCTTCATTCTCCATGATTGTATTGGAGAAAGATCTGTCAAAGCCCTACGAAATGATCGATATGGTTACTACTCCCGATGGAAGTCCCGTAGCCATGGTACATTGCAACAACTGTACATCTGACCTCAACGCATGGATCAACCTGTTCAAAGAATACCAGGAACTGCTGGGTATACCTGTAGATATGAACGAAGTATATGGAAAACTCTACAACCATGCCCTGACAGGCAATGCGGATTGTGGCGGCCTCATTTCATTCAATTACATCTCAGGCGAACCTGTAACAGGATTTGCAGATGGAAGACCGATGTTTGTACGTTCGGCCAATGACAAGTTCAGCCTTGCCAACTTCATGAGAACGCACTTGTATGCTTCTGTCGGTGTCCTCAAGATTGGTAACGACATTCTTTTCAAAGAGGAAAAGGTGAAAGTTGACAGAATCACAGGACACGGAGGTTTGTTCAAGACTAAGAATGTGGGTCAGAGAGTACTTGCAGCAGCATTAAATTCACCGATTTCCGTAATGGAAACTGCTGGTGAAGGTGGTGCATGGGGTATTGCGTTACTGGGTTCATTCCTTGTGAACAACGAGAAGAAGCAACCTCTCGACGCTTTCCTGGATGAGCAGGTGTTTGGTGGAGATGCAGGTGTTGAGATAGCGCCTACTGCTGAAGATGTAGCAGGCTTTAACGCATACATCGAAAACTACAAAGCAGCACTGCCCATCGAAGAAGCAGCAGTGAAATTCAAAAAGTAATTCCTACTTCAAGGAATAAACGAATGTAATAGTAGAGGGAGAAGCTTCGGCTGCCACGTGGGTGCTGTTGGCACCGGAGCAACTCCCTATACATTCGTTCTACAAGCTCGGACAATTCATTGAATCCGGCAAAGCATCGTTACCAGCTTAGGCAAAGTACCGTTGCTCGCTCAGGCAAGGCATCGTTGCCCGCCCTGACAAAGCATCATCGTCAGCTCTGACGAAACATCGTCGTCAACTCTGACGAAGCACCTTCGTCAGTAAGCAAATAATCTCTATACCTCAAATATAATATAATATGAAAACGATCCTTATTACTTACCTGTTCCTTTTTTGTTTTCTCCTGACGGGGAAAGCTCAAACCCAACAAGAAGTTTCCTATTTCCCTTTGCAAGATGTTAAGCTGTTGGAAAGCCCCTTCCTGCAAGCTCAACAGACTGACTTACATTACATCATGGCCATGGAGCCCGACCGCCTGCTCGCCCCTTTCCTGCGCGAAGCCGGACTGACGCCCAAAGCGCCAAGTTATACCAACTGGGAAAACACCGGACTGGACGGACACATCGGCGGACATTACATTTCCGCACTCTCCATGATGTATGCCGCTACCGGAGACACAGCCATATACAATCGTCTGAACTATATGCTGAACGAACTACATCGTGCACAGCAAGCCGTAGGCACCGGATTCATCGGAGGAACTCCCGGAAGCCTGCAACTTTGGAAAGAAATTAAAGCCGGGAATATCCGTGCCGGAGGTTTCGACCTCAATGGCAAATGGGTACCCCTATACAATATACACAAGACTTATGCCGGACTGCGCGACGCTTACCTCTATGCCGGAAGCGACCTTGCCCGCCAGATGTTGGTAGCCCTCACCGACTGGATGATAGACATCACCGCAGGACTCACCGACCAACAAATGCAAGACATGCTCCGCAGCGAACACGGAGGACTGAACGAAACTTTCGCTGATGTTGCCGAAATCACAGGTGACAAGAAATACCTGGAACTGGCACGCCGTTTCTCCCATAAAGTAATTCTGGACCCTCTTGTGAAGGATGAAGACCGCCTGACAGGCATGCATGCCAACACACAGATACCGAAGGTTATCGGCTACAAACGTATCGCCGACCTTGCACAAGACCAGAACTGGGATCACGCCGCCCGCTTCTTCTGGAACACAGTGGTAAATCATCGTTCTGTCTGCATTGGTGGCAACAGTGTACGCGAACATTTTCATCCGGCAGACAATTTCACATCCATGCTCAATGATGTGCAAGGTCCGGAGACTTGTAATACTTACAACATGCTTCGCCTGACGAAGATGCTTTACCAGACTTCTCCCGACATTCGTTTTGCCGATTATTACGAACGTGCTTTATATAATCATATCCTTGCCTCACAACAGCCTACAAAGGGTGGATTTGTTTACTTCACCCCTATGCGTCCGGGACACTACCGCGTTTATTCGCAGCCGGAAACATCCATGTGGTGTTGCGTCGGTTCCGGATTGGAGAATCACACCAAATACGGAGAGTTTATTTACGCCCATGCAAAGGATACGCTGTATGTAAACCTCTTCATCCCCTCCCGTCTGACTTGGAAAGATAAAAAGATAACCCTGGTACAGGAAACCCGTTTCCCCGACGAAGAGCAAATCAGATTCCGCGTGGAAAAGAGCAAGAAAAAAGCATTCAGCCTCAAACTCCGTTACCCCTCCTGGGCTAAAGGCGCCAGCGTTTCCGTTAATGGAAAAGTACAGGAAACGAATGCCCAACCGGGAGAGTACCTGACCATTCACCGCAAATGGAAAGCCGGAGATGAAATCACACTGAATATGCCCATGCAGGTTACCTTAGAGCAAATACCGGATCGGGAAAATTTCTATGCATTCATGTATGGCCCTATCGTACTTGCCAGCCCCACAGGGACAGAGAATATGGACGGGCTTTATGCAGATGACAGCCGTGGCGGACACATTGCCCATGGCAAACAGATTTCCATGCAAGAAATACCGATGCTGGTAGGTTCCGCCGCATCTCTGCCCCAATCACTCCGGAAGATAAACGATGACTTGGTTGCATTTACTTATACCGGTAGCGTCTATCCGGCACAGAAAGAAGCGCTGAAATTGATTCCTTTCTTCCGTCTTCACGATTCCCGTTATGCTATTTATTTCCATCAGGTAACCGAAGCTGAAGTAGAAAGTATCCGCAAAGAAGTGGCATTGAGCGAACGTAAAGCAATGGAACTTGCCAACCAAACTGTAGATCTCATTTTCCCCGGTGAACAACAGCCTGAATCGGATCATGGCATTCTATATGAACAGGCAGAAACTGGAATCAATAAAGACCGTCACTTCCGACGTGCCAAAGGTTGGTTCAGTTATAACCTCAAAGTAAAAGAGGAAGCCAGCCAGCTGATGATCACTGTACGGAAAGAGGATTATACCAAGGTAGCCATCCTTCTTAACAATGAAAAACTGACCGTTAGTCCTACGATCAGCAAACCTGATAAAGAGGGTTTTATAACGATCTGTTATTCTTTACCCCAAAAGTTAAGTGCAGGCAGCTATCCGATACGCTTCAGTCCCGACGGAACAGAGTGGACACCTGCTATTTATGAGGTCCGCTTACTCAAATAATAACATTACGAACATCATATAACTAATAACCATTATGAGAAACAAACTATTATTCAGCAGCGTTCTTTTAGCTGCATCCGTATCGCTGTCCGCACAAAAGAGTGCAACGATCACGCTTCATGCCGACCAAGGCACACAAGTTATTCCCAAAGAAATTTACGGCCAGTTTGCCGAACATCTGGGCACCTGTATTTATGGTGGACTTTGGGTAGGAGAAAATTCGGATATTCCCAATATCAAAGGTTATCGTACCGACGTATTCAATGCATTGAAAGAACTCCAGGTTCCCGTACTTCGTTGGCCGGGTGGCTGTTTTGCCGATGAATATCACTGGATGGACGGTATCGGTCCGAAAGAGAACCGCCCCAAAATGGTAAACAATAACTGGGGAGGTACAATTGAAGACAACAGTTTCGGTACACATGAGTTCCTCAACCTCTGCGAAATGCTGGGTACTGAACCTTATATCAGCGGAAACGTAGGTAGTGGTACTGTAGAAGAACTGGCAAAATGGGTAGAATACATGACTTCCGAAGGAGATTCTCCGATGGCAAGACTTCGCCGCCAGAACGGTCGTGACAAAGCATGGAAAGTGAAATACCTCGGTGTAGGCAACGAAAGCTGGGGCTGCGGCGGAAGCATGCGTCCTGAATATTATGCTGATTTGTATCGCCGTTACTCCACTTACTGCCGCAACTACGACGGCAACCACCTGTTTAAGATTGCCAGTGGTGCCAGCGATTACGATTATAACTGGACTAAAGTCCTGATGGATCGCGTAGGCGGACGTATGAACGGACTCTCTCTCCATTATTACACCGTAACCGGCTGGAGCGGAAGTAAAGGAGCAGCCACTAAGTTCGACAAAGACGATTATTACTGGACAATGGGTAAGTGCCGTGAGATAGAAGATGTTATCAAAAAGCATTGTGCCATCATGGACGAATATGATCCTAAAAAGCACGTAGCCCTCATGCTCGATGAGTGGGGTACCTGGTGGGACGAAGAACCCGGCACTATCCCAGGACACCTTTACCAACAGAATACCTTGCGTGACGCTTTCGTTGCCTCTCTTAGCTTCGACATCTTCCACAAATACACCGACCGTCTGAAAATGGCAAATATTGCCCAAATAGTAAATGTATTGCAATCCATGATCCTGACAAAAGGTAAAGACATGGTGCTGACTCCCACTTATTATGTATTCAAGATGTACAATGTACACCAGGATGCCACTTACCTCCCACTCGATCTGAACTGCGAGGTCATGGATGTACGCGATAATCGTAAAGTACCTATGGTAAGTGCCACAGCTTCTAAAGACAAGGACGGCAAGATCCACATCTCAATGTCTAATATCGATGCCGACAATGCACAGGAAATTACTATCAACCTGCCGGATGTAAAGGCAAAGAAAGCCGTTGGTGAAATCTTAACTTCTGCCAACCTGACAGATTACAACTCTTTTGAGAACCCTAATAATATAAAATTAGCTCCGTTCAAAGAGGTAAAAATCAATAAAGGCGTACTGAAGATAAAACTACCAGCCAAGTCTATTGTTACTATAGAGTTACAGTAAATCAGTCGAAAAGACTTATTGTATTTTAAACAAGAAGCTAGCGGAAGTACAGCAAAAAAAGAGGCTCTTTCTTTGTTGCGAATTACGCATAAAGAGTTATCTTTGTCGCTGTTAAAATTAACAAGTGACACTTCAACCTGCTTTATTATAGTATTCAAATCAAATAAATATCAATATGAACGACAACAAACTTATGAACCGTGCAGCGGATAATATCCGTATCCTCGCTGCCTCTATGGTTGAGAAAGCTAATTCCGGTCACCCGGGCGGTGCCATGGGCGGTGCCGATTTTGTGAATGTACTCTTCTCTGAGTTTCTGGTGTATGATCCCGAAAATCCTGCATGGGAAGGTCGTGACCGCTTCTTCCTGGACCCGGGTCACATGTCACCGATGCTCTACTCTCAGTTGGCATTGGCAGGTAAATTCACACTGGATGAATTGAAGGAATTCCGCCAATGGGACAGCCCCACTCCGGGACACCCTGAACGCGACATCATGCGTGGTATTGAAAATACTTCCGGCCCGCTCGGCCAAGGCCATACTTTCGCAGTGGGTGCAGCTATCGCAGCTAAATTCATGAAAGCCCGTTTCGAAGAAGTGATGCAGCAAACCATCTACGCTTATATTTCGGACGGTGGTGTACAGGAAGAAATTTCTCAGGGTGCAGGCCGTATCGCAGGTGCACTGGGACTGGATAACCTCATCATGTTCTATGATGCCAATGACATCCAGCTTTCTACTGAAACCAAAGACGTAACTATCGAAGATACTGCCAAGAAATACGAAGCTTGGGGCTGGAAGGTGATCAAGATCAACGGTAATGATCCCGACGCTATCCGTGGCGCTTTGAACGAAGCGAAAGCAGAAAACGAACGTCCTACCCTGATTATCGGTCATACCGTAATGGGTAAGGGTGCACGCAAGGCAGATGGCAGCAGCTACGAAGCTAACTGTGCTACTCACGGTGCTCCTCTAGGTGGTGACGCTTACGTAAATACCATCAAGAACCTCGGTGGTGATCCGACAAATCCATTCGTAATCTTCCCCGAAGTGAAGGAACTGTACGCAAAGCGTGCTGCCGAACTGAAGGAAATTATGGCTAAGAAATATGCTGCAAAATCAGAATGGGCAAAGGCTAATCCTGAAAAGGCTGCCAAACTCGACCTGTTCTTCTCTGGTAAAGCTCCTGAAGTAAACTGGGCAGCTATCGAGCAAAAAGCAGGTGCTGCTACACGTGCTGCATCAGCTACCGTATTGGGCGCTCTTGCTACTCAGGTAGAAAACATGATCGTTGCTTCCGCCGACCTTTCAAACTCTGATAAGACAGACGGCTTCCTGAAAAAGACACATGCTTTCAAGAAAGGTGATTTCAGCGGTGCATTCTTCCAGGCCGGTGTTGCCGAGCTGACTATGGCTTGCTGCTGTATCGGTATGGCACTGCATGGTGGTGTAATCCCAGCTTGCGGAACATTCTTCGTATTCTCTGACTATATGAAACCTGCCGTACGTATGGCTGCACTGATGGAAGTTCCCGTGAAGTTCATTTGGACACACGACGCATTCCGTGTAGGTGAAGACGGTCCTACTCATGAACCGGTAGAACAAGAAGCTCAGATCCGTCTGATGGAAAAACTGAAAAACCACAAAGGACACAACTCTATGTTGGTTCTCCGTCCGGCAGATGCAGAAGAAACAACAATTGCATGGAAACTGGCTATGGAGAATACTACCACTCCGACCGGTTTGATCTTCTCTCGCCAAGATATCGCTATGTTGCCCGCTGGAAACGACTACTCTCAGGCAGCCAAGGGTGCTTACATTGTAGCAGGTTCTGATGAAAACCCGGATGTGATATTGGTAGCTTCGGGCTCAGAAGTATCTACACTGGTGGCAGGAACCGAATTATTGCGCAAAGATGGCGTGAAAGTACGTATCGTATCTGCTCCTTCCGAAGGTTTGTTCCGCAGCCAGGCTCCGGGATATCAGGAAGGTGTTATCCCTGCTGACGCAAAAGTCTTCGGTCTGACAGCCGGTCTGCCTGTAAACCTGCAAGGTTTGGTAGGTGCTCACGGTAAAATTTGGGGATTGGAATCTTTCGGTTTCTCAGCTCCTTACAAAGTACTGGATCAGAAGTTAGGTTTTACTGCTGATAACGTTTATAAGCAAGTAAAAGCAATGTTATAAAAAGCCCTGGTGCATACCGGGCGAATGATTATTCGCCCCTACAGGTTGTAACAGGCTTGTAGGGGCGAAATATTTTTCACCTGATATCCCATTATAGAGCCTCTAAATCAATCATACTACAACAGAAAATGAAAACAATTGGAATTTGTTCCGACCACGCCGGATTTGAATTGAAACAATACGTCAAGGGGTGGTTGGAAACTAAAGGATGGGAATACAAAGACTTCGGCACCTATACAACGGAGAGCTGCGACTATGCAGATTTTGCTCATCCCCTGGCATTGGCCGTTGAAGCCGGAGAGTGTTACCCGGGTATTGCTATCTGCGGAAGTGGTGAAGGTATCAGCATGACACTGAACAAACATCAGGGTATTCGTGCTGCACTTTGCTGGACTGCGGAAATTGCTCATCTGGCTCGCCAGCATAATGATGCCAACGTACTCGTCATGCCGGGACGTTTTATCAGCACAGAAGAAGCTGATATGATTATGAGAGAATTCTTCAGCACACAATTTGAGGGTGGACGCCATCAGAAGCGTATTGATAAAATACCGGTGAGATAATCATCCCCAACTCGAAATTACATTTGCAGGTGCGGGAACTGGTACTTGCAGTAGTGTAAGGTGACGCTTGCGGATGTGTAAGGCAACACTTGCAGTAGTGAAGGCTTACACACCCGCAAGTGTTTTTTAGTTTAGTTTATACACCTTCCTCAGAGCTAAGAAGTATAAACACATCAATTTTTACACCTTTTATGCCAAAAACTCTTCCCTATAATAGAGTCACTTTCCGTACTTTTGCCTGCATATCTAATAACCATTTAAAGTAAAACTGGAAACGCATGAAAAAAGTACTCGGAATTATTTCCCTGCTTCTCTCGGCCACATTGGCAACTGCCAACTCGATAGATTTCGATAAGGCTTTCAAGGAGAGTACAAAGATTGAAAAGCAAATCAAGAAAACATCTTTCCCCAAACAAACGTATCTCATTACGGACTTCGGCGCCAAACCCGACACCCCGGATGCTCCCTGCCATGAAGCAATCAACCAGGCTATCGTTACATGTTGCCTGAATGGTGGTGGTACGGTTGTAGTTCCAAAAGGTACATTCTACACAGGTCCCATCACACTGAAAAGCAACGTCAACTTTCATGTAGAAGAAGGAGCCGTATTGAAATTTTCAACCGATCAGAGCCTCTACTTTCCCGGAGTTATCACCCGTTGGGAAGGAATAGACTGCTATAATGCCCGCCCGTTGATTTATGCATACGGTGAAACAAATATCGCCATCACCGGTAAAGGAACTATCGACGGACAAGGCTCCAACGAAACCTGGTGGCCTATGTGTGGCGCTCCCCGTTATGGCTGGAAAGAGGGCATGGTGGCACAACGCAACGGAGGACGGGAACGCTTGCTGATGTACGGTGAAACCTCCACTCCTATTTATAAGCGTGTAATGACACCTGAAGACGGATTACGTCCGCAACTTATCAACCTGTACTCATGTAATACAGTGCTGATAGAAGATGTAACTTTATTGAATTCCCCTTTCTGGGTTATTCACCCGCTATTCTGCGAAAGTCTCACTGTACGCGGTGTATACGTTTATAATCGCGGTCCCAATGGCGATGGCTGCGACCCCGAATCTTGCAAAAATGTATTGATAGAGAACTGTACCTTCGATACCGGAGATGACTGTATTGCTATCAAGTCCGGACGTAACCAGGACGGACGTAAATGGGGTGTTCCCAGCGAGAACATCATTGTACGCGGTTGCTATATGAAGAAAGGACATGGAGGTGTAGTCATCGGTAGCGAAATCTCCGGCGGATACCGCAACCTGTATGTAGAAAACTGTAAGATGGATAGCCCAGACCTCGACCGTGTGATCCGCATCAAGACCAGCACCTGCCGCGGCGGACTGATTGAAAATGTGTTCGTGCGTAACGTCACCGTAGGACAGTGTCGCGAAGCCGTACTACGCATCAACCTGCAATACGAAAACCGGGAGAACTGCAACCGCGGTTTTACTCCTACTGTCCGCAATGTTCACCTAAAGAATGTAACCTGCGAAAAGAGCAAACTTGGTGTCCTTATTATCGGTCTCGACGACGATGATCATGTGTACAATATCAGCGTTGAAGACTCCCACTTTAATAATGTTGCCAAAGATGGAAATGACATAAAAGGAGCAAAAGACGTTACGTTCAAAAATCTCTATATAAATGGAAAACTTGTAAAGTAGCAAAACCCATTTTACATCATATACGCCCGAAGTTGTGACATTCTGACAGAATTTCATTCAACTTCGGGCTTCATATTTCCCCATTTTTCTTATTTTTCACAGAATACTTGTTCGTTGTCTCTAAATAAAAACTATCTTTGTATTCCAATAATCCGGAACTCAATACGATATGGAGCAACTGAAAACTATCAAAGAGCTTATCAATCAAGGAGATGTAGCAGAAGCTATCCGGCAGCTCGATGAATATCTGATCACCGACTCTACCGACCGGGACGAAGCTTTCTATCTCCTGGGAAATGCCTACCGTAAACAAGGCAACTGGCAACTGGCTTTAAACAACTACCAGTATGCTATCGACCTCAATCCCGACAGCCCTGCCCGTGAAGCCTATCGTATGGCAATGGATATCCTGAATTTCTTCAATAAGGATATGTACAATCAATAACATATAAAAGTAACGTAAATTATGGCAAAGATTAAAGGAGCAATCGTAGTGGACACCGAACGGTGTAAAGGCTGCAATCTATGCGTGGTAGCCTGTCCTCTGCATGTAATAGCCCTCACCAAAGAGGTGAACGTAAAAGGGTATAACTATGCCCACCAAATATTGGAAGATACCTGCAACGGCTGTGCGTCGTGCGCCCAGGTTTGCCCGGACGGATGTATCTCTGTTTTTAAAGTAAAAGTTGAATAAATCTGTAAATCAGTAGAATATGGCAGAAGAAGTTGTATTAATGAAAGGAAACGAAGCCATCGCCCACGCCGCTATCCGTTGCGGTGCTGATGGATACTTCGGTTATCCTATTACTCCGCAATCGGAAGTATTGGAAACTCTTGCCGAACTGAAGCCCTGGGAAACTACCGGCATGGTAGTGCTACAGGCAGAAAGTGAAGTGGCAGCTATTAATATGGTGTACGGCGGTGCCGGAAGTGGAAAGATGGTATTAACCTCATCGTCCAGCCCCGGTGTCAGCCTGAAACAAGAAGGTATCTCCTACCTGGCAGGTGCCGAATTACCCTGTTTGATTGTAAACGTAATGCGCGGCGGCCCCGGATTGGGAACCATCCAACCCAGTCAGGCAGACTACTTCCAGACTGTCAAGGGTGGAGGTCACGGTGACTACCGTCTGATCACTTTGGCTCCCGCTTCCGTACAGGAAATGGCTGATTTCGTTGGATTGGCCTTTGATCTTGCCTTCAAATATCGCAACCCGGCTATCATTCTTGCCGACGGTGTTATCGGTCAGATGATGGAAAAGGTTGTATTGCCTCCGCAAAAGCCCCGCCGTACAGATGCAGAAGTTATCGAGCAATGCCCGTGGGCTACTACCGGTAGAGTAAACGGACGCAAGCCCAATATCATTACTTCTTTGGAATTGAAACCGGAAGAGATGGAAAAGAATAACATCCGCTTCCAGGCTAAATACAAACTGATTGAAGAAAACGAAGTACGTTTCGAAGAAATCAATTGTGAAGATGCCGATTACCTGATTATCGCCTTCGGTTCTATGGCCCGTATCGGACAGAAAGCAATGGAACTTGCACGCGAAGAAGGTATCAAAGTCGGTATACTGCGCCCCATTACCCTTTGGCCCTTCCCCACAAAAGCCATTGCAGCCTATGCTGAAAAAGTGAAAGGCATGCTGGTTACAGAATTGAATGCGGGACAGATGGTTGAAGATGTACGCCTCTCTGTGAATGGTAAAGTAAAAGTAGAACACTTCGGGCGTCTCGGCGGTATCGTACCCGATCCGGAAGAGATTGTAAGTGCACTGAAAGAAAAATTAATCGAGAAATGAACCCTGATAAGATAAGAAGCGTATTGAATATACTCTTTATGATACTTGCCTTGGCAGCTATCATCGTATATTTCGTTGCAAAGGATGACTTCAAACTGTTCATCTACGTTTGTGGCGCAGCAATATTCGTTAAGCTGATGGAGTTTTTTATACGGTTCACCAACAGATAAGGAGAAGTGATTATGACAAAAGAAGATATTATCAAGCCTGAGAATCTGGTTTATAAGAAACCGACTCTGATGAACGATAATCCCATGCACTACTGTCCGGGATGCAGCCACGGTGTGGTACACAAGCTGATAGCCGAAGTAATCGAAGAAATGGGCATGGAAGACAAAGCAGTAGGTATCTCCCCCGTGGGATGTGCCGTGTTCATCTATAACTATCTGGATATTGACTGGCAGGAAGCCGCACACGGACGTGCACCCGCTCTTGCCACTGCGATCAAGCGCCTGTGGCCGGACAGACTGGTATTCACTTACCAGGGAGACGGTGACTTGGCATGTATTGGTACGGCAGAAACAATCCATGCACTGAACCGCGGTGAGAATATCACCATCATCTTCATCAACAACGCCATTTATGGTATGACGGGTGGACAGATGGCTCCTACTACCTTGGTCGGCATGAAGACTTCTACCAGTCCTTACGGACGTGATGTTCATTTGCACGGTTATCCGCTGAAGATGGCAGATATCGCCGCACAACTGGAAGGAACCGCTTACGTTACCCGCCAGAGTGTACAAACAGTCGGTGCTATCCGCAAAGCAAAGAAAGCCATCCGCAAAGCATTCGAAAACTCCATGGCAGGCAAAGGCTCCAACCTGGTAGAAATCGTTTCTACTTGTAACTCCGGTTGGAAACAGACACCTGCGCAATCTAACAAATGGATGGAAGAGCACATGTTCCCGTTCTATCCGCTGGGTGACTTGAAAGACAGATAAATCAGTTAACAAGGAAACGAGGGAACAAGTTAACAAGGAGGAGATGCTTCCTCGTCAACTTGTCAACTGCAACCTCGTCAACTAAAAGAAAAGAACAATGAAAGAAGAAATCATTATAGCAGGCTTCGGTGGACAAGGCGTATTGTCTATGGGAAAGATTTTGGCATACTCGGGACTGATGGAAGATAAGGAAGTGAGCTGGATGCCCGCTTACGGACCGGAACAACGTGGTGGTACAGCCAACGTTACGGTGATTGTAAGCGATGAGAAAATCTCCTCTCCTATTCTGAGCAAGTATGACGCTGCCATTATTCTGAACCAGCCCTCACTGGAGAAATTCGAAAGTAAGGTAAAGACGGGCGGTATCCTGATTTACGACGGATATGGCATCATCAACCCGCCGACGCGTAAAGATATCAAAGTGTATCGCATCGACGCAATGGATGCAGCCAATGAAATGAATAATGCCAAAGCATTCAACATGATCGTACTGGGTGGATTACTGAAACTGAAACCGATGGTTACGCTGGATAGCGTACTCAGAGGCTTGAAGAAGACCTTGCCCGAACGTCATCATCACTTGATACCGATGAATGAAGAAGCAATTAAAAAAGGAATGGAATTGATTAAAGAGGTATAATTCCATTGACCCTTACGATAAATCAATAAGCCCTTGCAACAGTTTCTTTTTGCAAGGGCTTATTTTATAAGTTACCATATTTATATCAAAGAAATAAAAAGTACGTTTGTAAAAATAGGCAAAAAAGGCTGAATTCCGCAAGCGAATAATTTTTTATTGTATCTTTGCGCCTAATTATGAGACGCATTCTACTGACATATATACTTCTATTCGTATTGGGATTGCTGGCAGCACAGGCACAGCGGCCACTCAATACATTGGATAATCGTGACCGCTATGGGAATCAGGTTGACCCGTCAACACAACCAGATAGCCTGGATACCAGCACTGACGTTCAAAGTATTCCGCCTAAACTCTATATGTGGCAATTAAGCGAGACTCTGGGTAACCGGACCATCGTTCCTGCCGACACTCTTTCCTTGAATTTCCAGAATACAAACCTAGTAGACGGTATGACGGGACAATATAATTTCCTGGGTAACCTCGGCTCTCCCCGTCTTTCACGTATATTCTTTGATCGTGAAAGCACCGAACCGACTATTTTTATGACGCCATTCTCCAGTTTCTTTGTTCGTCCCGATCAGGTATTCTTCACCAACAGTAATGTTCCTTATACAAATCTGACTTATTATAAAGCGGGTAATAAGGTAAACGGTGAAGAGCGATTCAAATCTTATTTTTCTGTCAATGTAAACAAACGGTTGGCATTTGGCTTCAATTTCGATTACCTGTACGGACGTGGATACTACTCCAATCAATCTACTTCGCACTTCAATGCCGGCATATTCGGAAGTTATATTGGCGAACGCTACCAACTGCAAGCTGTCTACAACAACTTCTTCATGAAGATGAATGAAAACGGCGGTATAGCTAATGACGGTTACATTACCCGCCCCGATACAATGGCTGACGGTAAGAAAGAATACGAATCCACCACTATTCCTGTGAAGCTGGAACAAACTTCCAACCGTAACAAAGACTTCTATATTTACCTTACGCAACGCTATCGGTTAGGATTCAAGCGGAGAGTATTGAAAGAAGTAGCCCAAAACAATAGCGTTAAACAGAACTTTGCTCCCACGGCAGCATCTACTGCCATGATTCCCGACACTGCCATTACAGACAGTTTAGGTATGGATCGTTTAGGTGCTGACAGTTTAGGCACCGACAGTCTTTCAGCAGAAAGGCTTGCAATGAAAAAAAGCCTGAGTCTGGATAGCCTTAACAACGCCACCGCCTTGGCAGAAGATACCAATTATGTTGAGGAATTCGTCCCTGTCACAAGTTTCATTCATACTTTTAAAGTGGAGCGCTCACGCCATCGTTTCCAATCATACAGCGAACCGGAGGGTATGTATGAAAACACTTACTTCAACAAAAACGGAAGTGTCAGTCGGGACTCCACCACAGCATTCAGCATAAAGAACATCTTTGGCATAGCCCTGTTGGAAGGTTTCAACAAATATGCCAAAGCAGGATTAACCGCTTATATCTCTCATAAGTTCAGCCGTTATGACCTGATGAATGCAGATTCCATGACGGTAGACCGCTTCACAGAACAAGAAATATTTGTGGGCGGTGAACTTGCCAAACGACAAGGTAAAGTCCTTCACTATTCCATAGATGGTGAAATAGGTATTATGGACAAAGCGCTGGGGCAATTCCGTGTACATGGTAATATGGATTTGAATTTCCGATTGGGAAAAGATACAGTAAACCTTATCGCACGAGGTTTTGTGACGAATACACTCCCATCTTTCTATATGCGGCATTATCACTCCAACCATTTCTTCTGGGACAATGATAATATGGAGAAAGAATTCCGTACCCGTGTAGAAGGCGAATTAAACATTGACCGCTGGGGTACTAATCTTCGTGCCGGTGTAGAAAACGTCAAGAACTATACTTATTTCAACCAGAAAGCTGTACCCGAGCAGTATAGCGGTAATATACAAATACTTTCAGCAACTCTGAAACAGAACTTCCGTGCAGGTATTTTCCATTTGGATAACGAAGTAACCTGGCAAAAGTCAAGCAATGAAACAATTCTCCCATTGCCACAACTTTCACTATACTCCAATTTATACATCCTGACCAAGTTAGCGAAGAAAGTTCTTACGGTGCAATTGGGAGCCGATGTACGCTATTTCACCAAATATAATGCACCGGCCTATACGCCTGCCGTTCAGCAATTCCACCTGCAACCGGAAAACGATCAGGTAGAGATAGGTGGTTATCCTATAGTGAACATTTATGCAAACCTGCAACTGAAGCGTACACGGCTATTCGCTATGTACTCTCACGTAAATCAAGGCATGGGTACACGTAACTCTTTCCTCGTACCGCATTACCCCATCAACCCGAGTCTGCTAAAGATAGGTGTTTCATGGAACTTCTACGATTAAAACTCTTTCCACATGAGAATCCCGAAAGCCAGAATACTGAAATACGCAGCTATGGGTATAATAGCCGCTTTCATTGCTACCTTCTTTTTAAAGAAGGAGAAGCAGCAAGGGCATCCGCGTGACTATGCAGAAATCGCAGCCGAGAAAATAATCCGCGCTGCCACAGAATACAACTCCATCAGCTTCTATGTTGACGGAGATACCTTATCGGGCTTTCATTATGAACTGATAGAAGCGTTTGCCCGTGACCATGGCTGGAAGGCTGCCATCACTCCCGAAATGAGTTTTGACAAACGGCTGGAAGGACTTGCAACAGGCGAGTTCGATGTTATCGCTTATGGTATTCTCGCCACCAGTGAACTGAAAGACTCTTTGCTCCTTACTACTCCGATTGTACTTAATAAACAGGTTCTCGTACAACGCAAAGCCACATCTCCCACTGACTCTTTATTCGTTAAAAGTCAGTTAGACCTGGCAGGCAAAACCCTGCACGTAGTGAAAGGATCACCTTCCATCCTCCGTATTCGTAATCTGGGAAACGAAATTGGTGACACTATATATATTAAGGAAATAGATAAATACGGTTCGGAACAGCTGATATCACTTGTAGCTCATGGGGATATAGATTATGCCGTATGCGATGAAAGCATCGCCCGTGCCGTAACGGACAGTATTCCACAGATAGATATCAATACCGATATCAGTTTTACCCAGTTCTATTCCTGGGGAGTCAGCAAACAATCACCTGTTCTATTGGACAGCCTTAACAGCTGGCTTCAGACTTTTCGGAACAGTGATGAGTTTAAATCTATCTACCGTAAATATTACCGGACTTCGAATCAGAGATAAGTTCCTCTCAAACAAGCTTATACAATAAAACCGGAAGTTTCGCACAGGGAACTTCCGGTTTTATTCTTTTCCATTCTTAGTTTCATGCCTTGGAACTGTCAGTTTCATTGCTTGGAACTGCTAGTTTCATCCGGTGAAACTACTGGTTTCACACCGAGAAACTATTAGTTTCATGCCTTGAAACTAATAGTATCAAGCAAGGCTCTCTACTTCCCGAAGCCACATCTCTGATGATGCATCGCTTGGCATACGCCAATCCCCGCGCGGACTGATGGAAATACTACCTACTTTAGGTCCGTCCGGCAGACAAGAGCGCTTAAATTGTTGATTGAAGAAGCGGCGGAAGAATGTCTGCAACCATTTCTTGATTGTCTCTTCATCATACACGTCCTTAAATGTACGCACTGCAAGGAAGAATATCTTGGAAGGACGGAAACCACAACGAAGGAAATAATACAGGAAGAAATCATGCAGCTCATAAGGACCTACCAGATCTTCCGTTATCTGTTTGATATTGCCGTTTTCATCTGCCGGAATCAATTCAGGACTAATCGGAGTATCCACAATATCCAGCAGCGTCATGCGCGAAGCTTCGTCCATATCATTCTCGGCTACCCATTTCACCAGATACTTAACCAAAGTCTTAGGCACACTTCCATTCACACCATACATGGACATATGATCTCCATTATAAGTAGCCCAGCCCAATGCCAGTTCCGAAAGATCGCCCGTACCAATTACCATTCCCCAAGTCTGGTTGGCAATATCCATCAGTATCTGCGTACGCTCGCGTGCCTGAGCATTTTCATAAACTACATCATGCACATCGATATCATGGTCTATATCTTTGAAATGCTGAATACAGGCTTCCTTGATACTGACCTCACGAACGGTGATTCCTAAAGAATTCATCAAATCCAGAGCATTCGTATACGTGCGGTCTGTTGTTCCAAACCCCGGCATTGTTACACCGATAATATCTTTACGAGACCATCCCAATTTATCGAAGGTTTTGACACACACCAGTAATGCCAATGTAGAATCCAACCCACCGGAAATGCCGACCACCGCACTCTTGGCAGCAGTGTGTACCAGACGCTGAGCCAAACCGGAAACTTGTATGGAGAATATTTCCTCGCAACGCTCGTTCAACTCAACTCCTTGCGGCACAAAAGGATGAGGGTCAAAACAACGCGTCAGGTTCAGTTCTTTGCTATTTACATATTCTGTGGAAACACGTACCGCCTCTCCCGGTGCGCAATGCGCCCGACAAGCGGAAAAAGTTGTATTAACTCGACGTTCCGTGCGCAAATGTTCCACATCTATTTCACTAATAATCACCTGTCCCTCGAAAGAGAAACGCTTGCTGCGAGCTATCAGGCTGCCATTTTCGAAAATCAGTCCGTTCCCTGCAAACACCACATCCGTAGTAGACTCACCGAACCCACACGAACAGAAAACATAACCGGCAATGCAACGAGCCGACTGCTGGCTGATCAAAGAACACAAATAGTTGTGCTTACCAATCCCTTCATTATCCGCCGACAGATTAAACAGAATTTCCGCACCTTGCAATGCCAGTGAAGAACTGGGCGGAATAGGTGCCCATAAATCCTCACAAATTTCAATGCCGAACGTCGTATCCGCAGTTTCGAACAATAAGTCAGTTCCCATTGGAACCACCTGCCCGCAAAGGCGCACGCTCCTTTCACTTACATCCACAGCGGATGTAAACCAGCGTTTCTCATAAAATTCCTTGTAGTTGGGGAGGTAAGTCTTGGGCACTACTCCCAACACTTTTCCTTTTTGAATTACGACTGCGGCATTCAGCAATACTCCGTTCATCGCTATCGGCATGCCAAGTATGGCTATGATATCCAACTGCCTTGTATTACTTACAATCTGTATCAACCCCATTTCCGCTTCTTCAAGCAATAATTGCTGGGCAAACAAATCACCGCATGTATATCCCGTCACACACAACTCCGGAAAAGCAATGATCTGCACACCTTTCCCCTCGGCTATGATTATTTCCTTTTCAATTTCCCTGGCATTGAACTTACAGTCCGCTACCTTCACACGGGGCACAGCCGCCGCTACCTTTACATATCCGTAATTCATAAGGATGTCATTTAAAAATATGGCGGCAAAAATACGGTTATTTATCCATAAACACAAAATAATCACTTCATTCACCTCAGATATCCAAGATTATTTGTACTTTTAGCAACATTTTTAAAGCACGCCATACAAAACTCATGAGAGCTCCTAATACAGTCCATAAATGGTTACTTTCCCTGATACTCCTAATCGGGTGCCTGTCAGTTTCCGCTAAAGAAAAAGAGTATATATTATTCCTCAGTTCTGTCAATGCAGAAGAAGCATGGATTCACGGTTTCCGGAACGAACTTCAAAAGCGCTTCCCTTATGAAGGAAATATCGAATTACATGAATACTTCCTGGCAGTCCCGGTGCTTACCAATGCAGAAGAAGTCAAACAAGCCCAAGATAATCTTCTGCAAACATTTCCTACACCACCTAAAGTTGTCATAATCGTAGGAGATCCGGGCTGGTTGGTCAGTGCGCCCATTTTCGATGGCCCCTGGAAAAATATCCCTGTCATACTTTGCTATTCACGCGGACGGGTTCCCTCTACTCTGCAAACATTATTGGCAAAAACTCCTTTGACAGAAGCAAACAGCATCCCTATCGAAGAATTTAACAAAAACTACAATATCACCGTACTGAAACAACCTTATTACATCAAGGAAACTCTGACACTCATCAAACAGCTTCAGCCGGAAGTCAACCGGATTGCTTTTATTTCCGACAACCGCTATATCAGCACAGTTACCCGCCAAGCCGTGAGTGCGGTGATGCAAAAAGATTTTCCTGATCTAAAACTGGAACTTTTATCTTCAGAGCAAATAAGTACAGAAGAATTACTGGATACACTTACCAGTTACAAGCAAACCACCGGCGTCATCTATTACGCATGGCTCCGGCAATATGGAAATAACAAGAATTACTATCTGTCGGACCACCTCAAAAAGATACTCCCCAGCTTCCTGGAAGTTCCCGTATTTACATTAGCTGACTTAAACCTGCAAGAAAATCTCTATGCTGGCGGACATTATATCTCTATCCGTGACTTCACGGATACGGTAATGTCCACAATCAGTCGCATCCTATCGGGAGAAACAGCCTCTTCCATTCCTTACCAGAATGGCGGAGTTGCACATACCTATCTGAACTTTGCCGACTTGAAATGGTGCAAGATACCAGAAAATTTATATCCGAAAGACGCTATTTACTTCTTCCAGCCTCCTACTTTCTATCAGCAGTATAAGACTTACATCTGGATGACAATCCTATTTATCGCTTTATTCTTCACCCTATATATCTTCTATTATATTCATTCCCAAAAGCATAAAAAGGAGCTGATTCTTGCAAAGGAACGTGCCGAAGAATCCGACCGTCTCAAATCAGCTTTTCTTGCTAATATGAGTCATGAGATACGCACTCCCCTCAATGCTATCGTGGGCTTTTCCAGTATTCTTGCCGAAACGGCTGATACCCCTGAAAGCCATGAATATATCCGGATTATTGAAGACAACAACTGCCTGTTGCTACAACTCATTAACGATATACTCGACCTGTCCAGGATAGAAGCCGGTTTGCTGGACTTCTGTTATACCGAAGTAGACATCAATGGCTGTATTCGTAAACTTGAAGATGCTTTCCGTTTTAGAATGCCTGCAAATGTGGAATGTATTGCAGAGTTTGGCATGAAGAAATGCCATGTCTATACAGAAAAGAATCGTCTGAGTCAAGTACTTGGCAATTATCTCTCCAATGCCATTAAGTACACCACAGAGGGAAGTATCACTGTCGGCTACTATCCACCCAAAGACGGAAACATGCGATTCTATGTGCGGGACACCGGTTGCGGAATTTCTCCCGAAAAGCAGAAAGCTATTTTCCAACGTTTTGTAAAGCTGGATAACTTCAAACAAGGTACCGGCCTTGGCTTATCCATTTGCCAAATGATTGCTGAAAAGATGCATGCCACCGTCGGAGTTTCTTCCGAAATAGGTAAAGGTTCCGAGTTCTGGATAGAAATACCTTACCAGCCAATTCACACTGTTTAACAAAAAGGAGGAAAAAAGAATGGAAATCTTTTGGTAAAATCGAATAAGTCTTTATCTTTGCAAGCGAAATAAAAATGTAATTATTACAAGTTTGAATTAAACGAATATGGAAGTAGTAGTAGAACGATTGCAAGGACATAACATTAAACCCTCGGTACAGCGTATTGCTATCATGAAATATCTTATGGAGCACCGCACACATCCGACGGTAGATGAGATTTATACGGCATTATCTCCTACTATACCGACACTCTCAAAAACTACAGTCTACAACACGCTGAAGATTTTGAGCGAACAAGGAGCCGCACAAACGCTTACCATCGATGAGCGTAATACATGCTATGATGCCGACACCACTCCACATTCACATTTCTTGTGCAAGCGTTGCGGAAGAATCTATGACTTGCCGTGTGACGACGCAATAAAAAAAGTGGTAGATACGGATATGGATGGACACGAAGTGCAGGAAATCCATTATTATTACAAAGGAATCTGTAAACAATGTAAAGAAGACTAACGTTTTTTATAAAACGAACGAATAACTAATTCAATTAAATCAAAAAGAAAATGAAAAAATTTAGATGTACTGTATGCGGTTACGTATATGAAGGTGATGCCGCTCCTGAGAAATGCCCGTTGTGTAAAGCTCCTGCCAGCAAGTTCGTAGAAGTTGTAGAAACCACAGAAGGCGGTCCTCTGTCTTTTGCTGACGAACACGTGATCGGTGTAGCTAAAGGTTGTGATGATGAAATGATTAAAGACCTGAACAACCACTTCATGGGTGAATGTACAGAAGTAGGTATGTATTTGGCTATGAGCCGTCAGGCTGACCGTGAAGGTTATCCCGAAGTAGCTGAAGCTTTCAAGCGTTATGCTTGGGAAGAAGCAGAACACGCTTCTAAGTTCGCTGAACTGTTGGGTGACTGTGTATGGGATACCAAAACTAACCTCGAAAAGAGAATGAACGCTGAGTCAGGCGCTTGCGAAGACAAGAAACGTATTGCCACTCGTGCAAAAGCTCTGAATCTGGATGCTATCCATGACACTGTTCATGAAATGGCAAAAGATGAAGCTCGTCACGGTAAAGGCTTTGAAGGCCTGTACAACCGTTACTTCAAGAAATAATCCTTTTTAGTATTGTATTTTTAGGGAAAGAGGTTGCCGTCTGGTAACCTCTTTTTCTATAATACTATTCATCCCCTCTCAAGTTATCCCACGAAATGTAACACATCATTTGCTATACGTTACATTCCCCTTATATAAAGGGTTTTTCCTCCATATTATGTTTGTGAGAATATCTGTTTTCAATTACTTTTGTATCACAATTGCTAACCCCAACGTAATCATGAAAACACTATTATCCATTTTATTCCTTTTCTTTGCAACCTACGGATACAGTCAATCAGAGAAACTATTTACGGTAGACCGTGAATTGTCAAACAGCAATATCAATCAGATCTACCAAGCCAAAGACGGAGTTATCTGGATAGCCACCGACGACGGACTTAATCGCTACGACGGCGCTAAGTTCAGTGTATACAAACACAAAGAAGGAAACGACAGTTCATTGGTAGATAACAATGTAAGGATACTCTTCGAAGACAGCAAAGGGAACTTCCTGATAGGCACACAACGCGGGCTACAACTTTACGACCCGGCAACAGATCTCTTTAAAGAAATCCCCATCCTGTACGAAACCGGAATAAACATGAGCGCACATATCAGTACGATCCTGGAGCGTAAGAATGGAGAGTTATTAATAGGAACGTCCGGCCATGCCGTTTATTCACTAACATTAGGAGGAACAGAACCTCTTATCAAAGAGGCGCAACTACCGGTTCCCAGTTTTTTCATCACCTATCTATTCGAAGACCAAAACGAAAATCTATGGGTTTCTACAGAAGGAAAGGGGGTATACCGCATTGACACATCAGGTCAAATATATCACTATTTCATCGGAAAAGAGAATGCCTGGAATATAGTCACTTCCATTTGCCTGGATGAAAAAGGGAATATCTACGCCAGTAACATAAACAAAGGAATATTTGTCTACGACCAGCAGAAAGATACTTTTATCCCTATCTCCTGTCCGATACTTCCTAGCCTGCCTATCAATACAATATATGCTGCCGGGCAAGGAAAAATCTATATCGGAACCATAGGGTACGGCATAAAAGTATATGACATACATACACAAAAGATAAAGGAAAGCGAGTTCAGTTTCAGTACTTTCGATTTCAGCAAAGCCGATGTACATGCCATCACAAAGGATCGGGCAGGCAACTTATGGCTGGGTATCAATGGCAAAGGAGTCATGCTTCTTCCGGCTACAACAAACCAATTCAAGTACATGGGCTACAAATCTGTAACAACCAATAAAATAGGTTCTAACAGTATAAAAGCAGTATGTAAAGACGAGGAAGGGACTTTATGGCTCGGAACAGCAAATGACGGTATATATGGTATAAAAGGAAAGAATAAGCCTTCCCTGCACTTTGAGCACAAAGAAACATCTAATTCCGTGCCGTCCACAATCAACCACATCCACCAGACAGCAGACGGCAGATTGTGGCTGGCCTCACCTTTGGAAGGACTGGCAGAGATGGACCCCAAGACCGGCCTGTGCCGATATTATAAATTACAGGACCATCATCAAAATGAAGTGAAAAACATATCATATCTGACATCAGACAAGAACGGGGAACGATTATGGGTAGCCGTTATGGGCGGAGGCGTGTTTTACATCGATCTAAAAACCGGGAAAGTCAACAGATGCGATACTTTTGAAAGCGGAAAAGAATATCAGGAGAATTACAATGTACTCCACAACCGTTGGGTAGCCTCATTGCTGTACACCCGCAACAATAAGTTATATATCGGCACCTACGATGGCTTAGGATGTCTGGATATACCCACAATGAACTTCGCCTCAACCTATGGGAAAAACAGGATATTCAGCGGCAGTATCATACTGACCCTCTTTGAGGATGAACAAGGCGACATCTGGGCAGGTACCACCAAAGGACTCATTCATATAGACGGAAAAAATGGAAGCTCTAAAACTTATACTACACACGATGGATTGCCCAATAATACCATTTGTGCCATTCAAGGCGACAAACAACATGGATTATGGATAAGTACCAATTACGGTATCACAAACATGGACCCGGAAACAGGTACCTTTATCAACTACTATGCAGGCAATGGGTTACAAGGAAATGAATTCAGCAAAAATGCAGCCTGTACAGATAAAGATGGATATCTCATCTTTGGAGGTATCAATGGTATCACCTTTTTCCGACCAGCAGAAATCACTACAGAAGTCAAAAAGCCCGAGGTTAGAATTGCCGACTTCTACATCCATAATAAAGCTGTAAAGAAAGGTACACGTTCCGGTAACCACGAAGTTATAGAAACAGCAGTACAGGAAGCCAGCCGGTTCCGTTTATGTCATAGAGACAACTCGTTCAGCATCGAATTCTCAGCCATGGAATTCTATAATCCGGAACGGATCACCTATCTTTATTCCATGAATGGAGCAACCTGGATGGCATTAGCTCCGGGCGTCAACAGAGTTTCTTTCAGTGATCTGGCACCGGGTACTTATCACTTCAGGATGAAATCCAAAGACTATACAGCCTACTCGGAAGAGAAAGAAATCATCATCCAGATAGATCCGGCATGGTGGGCATCGGGTTGGGCTAAATTAATATACGTCCTATTGATATTATCAATCATCGGATTCATTGTGATGCAGGTGCATCATCGTTACCGTATGCATCAAAAGATGTTGCAACACATCCATGCCGAGCAAATTAACGAAGCAAAGTTACAGTTCTTCATTAATATCTCTCACGAAATACGAACTCCGATGTCGCTTATCATCAGTCCCTTGCAACAACTGATGGCAAAAGATAAGGATGCAGAATGTAGAAAGCTCTACAGTACTATACAACGGAATGCCGAGCGCATCCTGCAATTGGTAAACCAATTAATGGATATCCGAAAAATAGACAAAGGACAAATGTCCCTCATGTTTAAAAAGGCTGAAATAGTTAGTTTCACCCGTGACCTGTTAGAAACCTTCGAACAACAGACAAGGGTAAAGAAACTCGACTTAAAATTCCACACCTCTGCTCCTGAAATAGAAATGTGGATAGATCCTAAGAACTTTGACAAGATCATCCTGAACCTACTGTCGAATGCTTGTAAGTTCACACCTGAAAACGGACAAGTGGAAATCAGCCTCAGCACAGGTGAGGATACCCACCTTCCCCAAAATGCACCCCTGCGCCGATATGTTGAACTTACAGTTGCGGACAGTGGTATCGGCATTGCTTCCACTGAACGGGAACATATATTCGAGCGATTCTACCAGATACGCAACAGTCAGAACAACTCAAATATAGGAACAGGTATCGGGCTTCACCTCACACGCTCTTTAGTGGAGCTGCATTACGGAAATATTCACGTAGAGGACAATGGCGAAGGCAGACCGGGCTCCCGGTTTATCATACGGCTACCGCTGGGAAACGAGCATTTGAAAAAGGAAGAAATAGAAGAAGCAACAACTGCCGACACCCTAATAAATATCCCGGCAGCAGAACCGGCTACCATAGTCCCCCCGCTGCCTTATGATGACGATGAAGAAGCCAGCGGTAAAGTCCGTGCCCGCAGTCGTCGCCATGTGCTTGTGGTAGAAGACGATGAAGAGATTCGCCACTACATTTGCCGCGAACTGAGCAATGACTTTTACATGACCGAATGCAGTAATGGAAAAGAAGCATTAGCATCGATATTATCCCATACGCCCGATCTGATAATCAGCGACGTGATGATGCCTGAAATGGATGGCTTGACACTCTGCCGCAAGATACGACAGAATGTGAACATCAACTATCTACCCATCATCCTGCTTACTGCCCGTACCAGCGAGGAGGACAATCTGGAAGGGTTGGATACCGGTGCCGATGCTTATCTGATGAAACCATTCAGCATTGAGTTGCTGAGAAAAACTGTCTTAAACCTCATCCGCCGCCGGGAACAATTGCGTAATGCTTTCAGTGGCCGTCAGAATCAGGAGGAACAAATCTCAATCCCAGAAGTAAAATCTCCCGATGACCGGCTCATGGAACGTGTCATGCGCGTTATCAATGAGAATTTAGGCAATCCGGCATTAACCGTCGAAATGATCAGTACGGAAGTAGGTATCAGCCGTGTACATCTGCATCGCAAGCTCAAAGAACTCACGAATCAGACTACACAACAACTCATTCGTAACTTGCGTCTGAAGCAGGCAGCTACCCTGCTGGCCGACAAGCGGCATAGCATAACAGAAGTAGCCACATTAACCGGTTTTACGCATCCCACGTACTTCGCCACGGCATTCCGCGAAATGTATGGCATATCACCATCAGAGTATATGGAACGCCATATAGGGCAAGATAAAACGAAAGATGGCATCTTTTGATGTGAAAGATGCCAACTTATGCAACAAGAGATGCCAACTTTTGATGTAAAAGATGGCATCTTTTACATAGCTATTTTAAAGTTCTTGTCCGAGGGCTTTCCGTTAGGTTAAGCCTACCGGACATATCGCCTCCGCAATCTACTATGATCTTATGCAATACTATCGCCGGACTGAGAGGGCGAATAGTCAGAGTATGTACCCCGGCCTCCAGAGTGACATCAGGAAAAGTTACTTTTGACTCTATTACCCGTGCCGCCCCCGCAGGATACATTTTTGAATAACAGTTGGCCCAAGTCAGGTCTGAATTGTAATTCACAATTTGTTCCTCACCGTCATCTAAACGAATGGCATAACTATGCCCTCCTTTAATAAAAGGCAAAGTACTATCCAATATCAGGCGTACACGCACACCGGACAAGTCAGACTTTAATCGCATTTGATAGGTCAACGAAGCACCGGATACCGGCTTGGTATATGGCATCAAAGAAAGTCCGGAGAGTGTACGTCCCAAGTCCGGTATAACAGTCCATTGTGTACCGGGTTCCTGCACGGATGTAGCAAAACGTTCTGCTTCCATTACCACTACCCCACTGCTCTCTTCGTATTCATAACCACCCATTACCATATTTCCGTTCCGGGAAGCATCCACACGGGTTACTTTCGGCATTATATTTCCTCCTTTCGGTTCATCCCATGAAGTATAGCCTATATGGGTCTGATCCATCATGTGTTTCCATTTGCCACCGGCAATATTATTATTATAATCGGCGCATAGTTCCGCATCTCTCCGGAAGCAATACTCTACGCGATCCGCCCAGGCATTGGCACGTACATCATTTTCAGCAGCCAACTGCCGGTTCATGGCGGTAGCATAGTACATTTCATAAAGATTGGCCATAGCTTGCGCAGGGAATAATATCAGCTCCTTATAAGCATCGCGCCTATTCTCCGGCAGCAAAGCAAACTGACGGACAGCATGTGCTTCCAATGCCAGAAACTCATCGGCCACAGCTTTAAATTCACCACTTTGCAAATTATAGGTTTTGTGATCTAACATCTCTGCCGTCACACGAGCACAATACTTACAATAAAGATTTAAAATTCGTGCAGCTTCGTCAGCATATTCATTACCAAATTGCTGGCGGCAAAATTCTCTTGTATAATCCATCAGATTACCCGCATTAAAAGCATCAGGATTCCATGCCATTTTCAAGAAGAAATCCGTAGGAAACTCATTCGGTTTCAAATCACCTACATTCAATATCCACATCTTATCCACACCATAAGCATACGTCAGATAAAGCTGTTCCCACATATGCTGGATTTGAGTCATATTCAACCACTGATAAGCACGCGGAGCACCATGCAAATCCACATGATAGTACATGCCATAACCACCGGGATGACGTTTAACACCCGGTTCGGGCAGACGGCGAACATCTCCCCAATTGTCATCACATAACAGAATCATTACATCATCCGGTATCTGCATACCTTGATCGTAATATTCCAGTACCTCACTATAAAGCGCCCATAATTGTGGAGTCTTAGAAGCAGATTTTCCCGTAACCTCGGCTATGATACGACGCTGTTCTTTCACTATATTTTCCAACAGTTTTGTATCCGTATCAGGTCCCATCGGCGCATCACCGTCACCACGCATCGCAATGGTCACCACTTCTTCTTTACCCCGCATGCGCTCTATACCTTCACGGAAAAAGCGGTCGATACCATCTTTGTTTGTCTGATAGTTCCAGGCTCCATACACTTTACGATTGCGAGCATACTCCTGATGGTTACGCGCCATAGGCTCATGGTGGGAAGTACCGATTATGATCCCCATCTCATCAGCCAATGGACTGTTCATGGGATCATCCGCATAGAAAGCCGCACTCCACATAGCAGGCCATAGGAAGTTGGCTTTCAGGCGAAGCAACAATTCATACACATGCACGTACATTTTACTATTGAAGCCACCATAACGTTCCGTGGTCCAACCTCCCATGCAAGGCCATTCATCATTAATAAAAATACCGCGATACTTCACTGCCGGTTCTCCGTCGGTATATACACCTTTTTTTATATAGAGTTCCTCATGCCGTTCCGCCGGAACATCCGCCCACCAATACCAGGGAGATACCCCTATCTGACGGGATAACTCATAAACTCCATAGATAGTTCCACGCTTATCGCTACCAGCAATTAACAACACTTCACCCGGTATTCCTTCCACCGGATCTTTTACTGTGGTGATTATAAACTTCTCATTCTTGCCTTTCAACTCGCGGGCATCCAGTTTCTTCGATTTCACCAATTGCTTTATGAATGGAGACTCGTCAAAAGAACCAATAAGAATACGTACATTTTGCCCATCCGCACTTCCCTTCTGTTTTGCATCGGCCACTAATGCAGGACGTATATCGGCCACTTTATAAAAATCCTCCTGTAAATTATGTACAGCCGTTAATACTCCTTTATGTTCCTCATCAGCACATAAAATACTGAAACTCCTTTGTTGAGATGTTACAAGCTCCAACGTACCTTCTTCCCGAATGAAAGAGACAAACTTATCCGCCGCTTGCAGTGTCGAAGCCAGAGTGAGACAAAGTTGCAGGCAGACAATCCGTGTTTTTAATGATATTCTCATCATGTAGAAATAAATTAGATTAATAATACTATGAAACAAAGGTACACGGCTTCCAGAAGCCTGCCAAAGATCACTGTTACAGATACTTTCGAGCATATTACGAGTTAAAAGAATAAGGCTGTGTTACATCAATTAAAGTCTATGATACACCCCTAATATAGAATGCAACATCAGTTAATCTTTCTGCAATAGCAACATATTTATTACTATTATTATACTTCCTACTTTTGCTTCGGGAACAAAAAGGTTCTTTATCATTATTTATTAATCTTAAAACTAAAAGAATTATGGAAAGCATGTATGACAACAGTTAATCCTGGCTTTATGACATCAGAGAAAACATAGTTATTAACTATCTTAAACTAATGGTAATGAAAAATGTAAAAAAGAAAATTCAAAGGATTCCTTACTTGTTTCTTTTGATGCTTTTTAGCTGCCTGACAGCTTCGGCACAACAAGGAATAACAGTGAAAGGAACAGTCGTGGACGACAATGGCGAGACTATAATTGGAGCCTCGGTAGTTGTAAAAGGAAATAATTCAATAGGTACGATCTCAGATATAGACGGTAATTTTGTATTGACCGTGCCCAATGAAAAGTCAGTTCTTGTCGTTTCGTTTGTAGGTATGGAGCCTCAGGAAGTGAAGGCTTCTTCAAAAGGGACAATCAAAGTAGTTCTGAAAGATGATACACAGCTACTGGACGAAGTTGTAGTAGTAGGTTACGGACAGCAAAAGAAAGCGTCGGTGGTAGGAGCCATTACACAGACTTCCGGAAAAACACTGGAGCGGTCTGGGGTAAGCAATTTAGGAGCTGCCTTAACGGGTAACCTTCCGGGAGTCATTACTTCCAGTTCTACCGGTATGCCCGGTGCCGAAGACCCGAAGATTATTATCCGCACACAGAGCTCGTGGAATAATAGCGAACCTCTGGTACTGGTAGACGGCATCGAACGTGAAATGAGTTCAGTAGACATTTCCTCGGTAGAGAACATTTCTGTATTGAAAGATGCATCCGCTACTGCTGTATATGGTGTGAAAGGTGCCAACGGAGTAATCCTTATTACTACCAAACGCGGTAAGGAAGGAAAAGCCAACGTACAGATCAAGGCCAATATGACCGCTAAAGTAGTATCAAAACTCCCTGAAAAGTATGATGCTTATGACACATTCTACTTGATGAATAACTCCATTGAGCGCGAAGCTTGTCTCAATCCTGCCGGATGGGCAAACTACACACCGGCAGCCATCATCGATAAGTATCGTCATCCGGCCAATGCCGAAGAGTGGGACCGCTATCCTAATGTGGATTGGGAAGATGAGCTTTTCAAGAAAGTCGCTATGTCCTATAATACCAGCGTCAACGTATCAGGTGGTACTAAAGTTGTAAATTACTTCGCAGCTGTAGATTTCGTAAACGAAGGTGACTTGTTCAAGAGCTTTGAAAACGGACGTGGTTACAACTCCGGCTTTGGCTATAACCGCATCAACGTACGCAGTAACCTAGACTTCCATTTGACAAAAACGACCAAATTCTCTACCAACCTGTTTGGTTCGAATGCACAACGTCAGCTGCCTTGGGATATGAGCGACAATGACACCGGTTTTTGGAACTCAGCCTATAAATCCGCTCCCGACGCCATGCGTCCCGTCTACTCCAATGGTATGTGGGGATGGTATGCGCCGCGTGATGCCGATGTGCCCAACTCAGCCTATTTCCTGGCTGTAGGCGGTAAAGAGAAACGCACCACCACCAAAATGACTACTGACTTCATTTTGGAGCAGGACCTGGCTATGCTGACCAAAGGATTGAGATTCAAGGCGAACTTCTCTATGGACTATACTTTTGCGGAGAACAAGCGTGGCCTCAGTGACCAATACAACGATGCACAACGCATCTGGGTGGATCCGGATACAGGTAATATCTCTTATAAATTTGACCCTGATACAGGAACCGGACTCGACAAAGTCACTAATCCTATCTATTGGTTACAACAATCCGGTAGTGCAAACATTGGAGCCACTTATCGCAAACTATACTACTCTATGCAGTTCGACTATGCCCGTACCTTCGGCAAACATGAAGTGACCGGCCTTGGCCTTTTCAGCCGACTAAAAGAGGCACAGGGAAGTGTGTTCCCCATTTATCGGGAAGACTGGGTATTCCGTTTTACCTATAACTACGCCATGCGCTATTTCTTCGAGGCCAATGGTGCTTATAATGGTTCCGAAAAGTTCGGTCCTGATTATCGCTTCGCCTTCTTCCCCTCCCTCTCACTGGGTTGGATGATCAGTGAAGAGAGTTTCATGAAAAAACTGAAGTTCGTCGATATGTTAAAGCTTCGCGCTTCTTGGGGACGAGTAGGTGATGATGCCGTGGTCGCTCCGTGGCAGAGATTTACAGCAGGTCGTTTCTTATACAAAGATCAGTTGAGTTATGGTGGTAACACTGTCATGGGTAGCATCAATCCGGACAACTCTCCTTATACCCACTGGAAAATCTCTTCTCTGGGTAACCCGGATGTCTCTTGGGAAACAGTAGAAAAGCGCAACATTGGTTTAGATTATGCTTTCTTTAATGGACTGATAGCAGGTTCAGTAGATGTATTCAACGATACCCGTACGGACATTATAATTAGCGGTGACAGCCGTGCCATTCCGTCTTATTTTGGAACAACGGCTCCCCGAACCAATTTAGGTAAAGTCAACAGCCACGGTTATGAACTGGAATTACGTTTGAACCATGTATTCAACAATGGTCTACGCGCCTGGCTGAACACCAGTATGACTCACGCCATCAATGAAATCAAGTTCAGAGATGACGCTCCTTTGCTACCTGCTTATCAGAAGGGAGCCGGACATACAATTAACCAAGTATATTCATATATCGACCATGGGAATCTGGCTACCTGGGACGATGTGATAGGTAGTAGTAATTGGACAACTGGAAATGACATGAAGTTACCGGGCGACTACAATATTATAGACTTCAACGGTGACGGTATAGTTGACAATGACGACCGTGCTCCTTATCAGTATGCCAGTACACCGCAGAACACCTATAATGCCTCTCTCGGTTTTGAGTGGAAAGGCTTCAGTTGCTTTGCCCAATTCTATGGAGTAACCAATGTAACCCGTGAAGTCAATTTCCCGACATTCCGTTCTACAGCCCACGTAGCTTATGCAGAAGGTTCATACTGGACACCGGGAGGTAATGCCACCCTACCCACTCCACGCTGGGGAACTACTGTAGACGCAGCTGCTACCGGAACACGTTACTGGTATGATGGTGCTTACCTTCGTCTGAAGAATGTTGAATTATCCTATACATTCAAGAACAATTGGCTGAAGAAAATGGGCATCAATTCCTGCCGTCTCTACTTGAATGGCGATAATCTCTACATGTGGACCGACATGCCGGATGACCGTGAAGCCAACTACGGTACAGGCTCTTCGGACGGTGCCTACCCTACGGTACGCCGCTTCAATTTTGGTATCGACATAACCTTATAATAACGAAGAGATAATTATGAATAAATATATAAATAAACTATTTATGATGTCGGCTATTGCAATGGCTGGCATAATGGGGATGACCTCATGTACAGACTATCTGAATAAAGCTCCGGAAAGTGACTACCAGGATAATGACCCTTATAAGAATTTTATGAACTTTCAGGGTTTCACTGAAGAACTATATAATTGTATCCCGGTAGTTTCAAACAATAAAGATGCCGGACATACTTGCTTCAACTATGGTGAAGATGAATACTGGGAACCACAGGAAATGCGTATGCAAGCCCGCAGTGTGGACAACGGAGACTTTTGGGCCTGGACTACTGTTTACTATGGTTACCCGAACAATCAAGGTTCGGCAGGTTCAAACAACCGAACTGATAAAGGTCACTTATGGGCCAACTCCTGGTATGCCATCCGTAAAGCCAATATCGGTATCGCCAACCTCGGCAATCTGATAAGTGCCACCGAGGAAGAACGCAATCTCATAGAAGGACAACTTTACTTCTTCCGCGCATGGTACCACTTTATGCTAATGGAATGGTGGGGCGGCATGCCGTATATTGATACAGTGTTGTCTTCGGATGTAGCTCCCACGTTAGCCCGTCTTACATGGCAAGAATGTGCGGAAAAATGCGTAGCCGACTTTGAACATGCAGCCAGTCTACTTCCTGTTGATTGGGATGCAACCACCGCCGGTAAAGTGACCTTAGGCAAAAACAATATGCGTATCAACCGTATTATGGCTTTAGCTTATAAAGGCAAGACCTTGCTTTGGGCAGGCAGTCCGTTGATGAATTGGGCTTCCGGAGGTGCAAAGGAATACAATGCAGAGTTGTGCAAACGAGGTGCCGATGCTCTCGGACAAGCCCTTGCCCTCACCGAATCGACCAACCGTTACGAACTGGCCGACTTCTCCGAATATAACGACATCTTCCTGTTGCATAACTCAAGCGGTAAGCTGAACGGAGTAAAAGAGTCCATCTTCATGGAGAATATCAAGGATTATAGTGGACGCTGGCGCTGGAATATGGTTAACGACTTCCGACCTCAATCCATTGAGTATTCCGGTATTAAATGCTATCCTACCGCCAACTACGTAAACTACTATGGCATGCAGAACGGTTACCCTATTAATGACATGACAAAGGCAGATGCCGAATCAGGCTATGATCCCACACATCCCTGGAAAAACCGCGACCCACGCTTCTATAAAACCATCATGTTCGACGGTGTGAAGTGGAAAAGCACCGGTGGTGCAGGTGGAACGGCAGAACTTTTCACCGGAGGTAGAGAGAGTGAAGAAGCAAATGAAAAGAAAGGTTGCTTCACAGCCTATATGAACAGCAAACTCTGTCCGCAATTGATGAATACGGTTGACGGTTATAAAGAAAATAATATCATGATCCTCAGCCTTATGCGCCTGGCAGATGTATATCTAATGTATGCTGAAGCTACGGCTGTAGGCTACAACGGTCCGAAGGGTAAAGCTGCTACCTACTCACTTACAGCCGAAGAGGCATTGAACAAGATCCGCGAACGTGCCGGGGTAGCTCCCGTACTCGACAAGTTTCTGGGTAGTACTGCTGACTTCCTGAGCGAATTACGCCGCGAACGCGCCGTGGAACTGTCCTTCGAAGGTTTCCGTTTTATCGATCTTCGCCGCTGGATGCTTCTCACCCAATATCCTTACACACTGAAGACCAAGATTGAGTTCGACCGTGCCGATCCTAGTGACTATAATTATGACGAACCGGAAGAAAATGCTATCAAGAACTTACGTGAAGTAGTATTGCTTGAGCGTAAATATACCGACAGACACTATTGGTATCCGCTCCCTAAAAAGGATGTTAGCATGTATGAAGGGTTCTATCAGAATCCCGGATGGTAATCTTGACGTATTAACTAATAATGACGCAAAAAATGAATAGAAAGTTTATATATATTGGCTGTACTGTTTTCGCCATGTCTCTGTTTCATGCAGGAGGTATCCAGGCGCAAGAAGAAAACAAAGATAGCCTAGTGAATGTGGCTTTCGGTACGGTTGCCCAGGAAGACTTGACGCATGCCATTTCTACGGTCAACACGTCCGAACTGACCAAAAAAGTAAATAGTTCCAGTAGCTTAGTTGGACTGGAAAGTCTGATAGGTGGATACACCGGCAACGTATGGGGGCAAGGAGCACTTGTCCTCGTGGATGGAGTGCCCCGCAGTGCAAGTAATGTACGCGCTTCGGAAATAGAGAGTGTTTCGGTAATGAAAGATGCTGCTGCCGTGGTACTTTATGGTAGCCGTGCGGCAAAGGGTGTTATCCTGATCACTACCAAACGCGGTAAAAATGAACCGATGCGCATCGACGTACGGGGCAATGCAGGCATTAATGTTCCCAAATCTTATCCAAAATATTTGGATTCAGACTGCTACATGACCCTTTACAATGAAGCTTGCCGTAATGACGGGCTGTCCCCAAAATACAGCGCATCAGATATCTACAACACTGCCATGGGAACCAATCCTTATCGTTATCCGAATATTGATTTCTATAGTTCGGACTATCTGAAAAAGGCATATTATAATGCAGATGTGACAGGTGAAGTATATGGAGGTAATGATCGCACACACTATTACCTGAATTTCGGTATGGATTATAGTAACGACCTGCTGAAATATGGTGAATCAAAGAATGCCTACAATATGCGTTTCAATGTACGCGGTAACGTAGACATGACACTTGCCTCATGGCTAAAGGCTACTACCAATGCGGCAGTTGTCTTTACCAATCAGTATGCAGGTCGCGGAAACTTTTGGGGAACCGCATCCACCTTGCGTCCCAACTGGTTTGCCCCGTTATTACCCATCGACATGATGGATACCAGCGTCGCTCAAATACAGGAATATATTACCAACAGTAATCACCTGATTGACGGCAAATATCTGCTTGGAGGAACTTCTTCCGACATGACCAATCCTTTTGCTGATCTTCTGGCTGCCGGATATGTTAAGGAAAAGGCACGTATGTTTATGTTCGATGTCAGCCTTGCCGCTGATCTGGGTTCATTCTTGAAAGGTCTGACGTTTAAGACTTCTTATAGTGTAGACTATACTTCTTACTATTCGGAAGCTTTCAGCGAGACCTACGCCGTTTATGAACCTACATGGTCTCAGGTGAACGGCAAGGATATGATTATTGCCTTGAAGAAGCACAATGAAGACAAAAAAGATCCCAATGAATATGTCGGCAAGTCCACTTACGATCAGACCATGACGTTCAGTGCACAGTTTGACTATGCCCGCACTTTCGCAAAATACCACAACGTAGCAGCCACATTCATAGGTTGGGGTTATCAAACGCAGAATTCTGCTGACGAAAATCATGAAAGCAGTGATTATCACCGTACCAGTAATGTGAACTTAGGCTTACGGGCATCCTACAATTACAATCATAAGTATTATGCCGATTTCAGTGGTGCCGTGATCCATTCGGCCAAATTACCCGAAGGCAAGCGTAACGCTTTCTCTCCGTCAGTCACTTTGGGCTGGAGGATCAGCAAAGAGAAGTTTATGGAGAATGTAAAGTTTATAGACGATCTGAAAATCACAGCTTCTTATGCCAACCTGCATCAGGATCTCGATATCACCGACTATTATCTGTATAAAGGCACTTTCTCCAAAAGAACAAACGAGGGCTTCTATGTACAATGGCATGATGGAACAGCCGGCGGATGGACTCCGGCTTCCAAACGTGGTGATAACCCCAATCTGGGTTTCATCACACGTGAAGAGTTCCGTGCCGGCATTGATGCCACACTGTTCAACCGTCTGCTGAAAATAAATGCGAATTACTTCAGACAAGATACGAAAGGCTTGCTCACCCAAGGTTCATCTTCTATCTATCCTTCCTATTTTGCTTTAAGCAGCAATTCCACTTTCATGCCCTGGATCAATTATAACGAGGACAGACGCAGTGGTTTTGACTTCGCGCTGAGCGCCAACAAGAAATTCGGCGACTTTGACGTAACACTCGGTTTCAATGGTATGGTGTACTCCTCTGAAGCTCTGAAACGTGACGAACTTTACGACGAAGATTACCAGTATCGCAAAGGTCGTGCACTCGATGCTTCCTACGGTTATGTATGCGAAGGTTTCTTCCAGGATCAGACTGACATAGACAATCATGCCCGTCAAACATTTGGTACTGTAAAGCCCGGTGACCTGAAGTACAAAGACATTAATGAGGATGGTGTAATCGACAGCAAGGACCAGATTGAATTAGGAAAGAACGGTTGGTCAGCTCCTCCTTTCTCCTTCGGATTGAACTTAACTGTGAAGTGGAAAAATTTCTCGCTATTTGCCATGGGATCAGGTCAGACCGGCTCTGTAGACTTTAAAAGCAGTTCCTACTACTGGAACCGCGGTACGAGCAAATTCTCAGAAGTGGTATGGGGACGTTGGACCGAAGATACAAAGGATGTGGCCACCTACCCACGTCTGACCACCACCAATGGTGACAATAACTACCGCAATTCCACTTTCTGGATGTATAAGCGTAACTATTTCCGCCTGAACCAAGTGCAGTTGACGTATGACTTCCCTGAAAATACTTTCAAAGGAACGTTTGTTCGTGGTTTAAGTGTTTATTGCGGAGGTAGCAATCTGCTTACCATCTCTAAAGAGCGGAAGCATATGGAGCTGAGTACCGGTTCCCCTCAATGCCGTAACTTCTATGCAGGTTTCAAGGCTGCATTCTGATTTTATTGATTAATAAAGAAGAAGATTATGAAAAAGAAAATTATACCTTTTATAATAGGTGCCCTGATGCTCACCGGTTGTGATGATTTGTTTTCACCAGCCATCGAAAACTTCCAAGGCGTGGAAAACATGTACAACGATGCGGAATACGCACGGGGAATATTGCACAATGTATACAGTCTGATTCCGGGCTATTACGATAACAGCGAGTATGGCACAGATGACGCCGTAACCAACCAGCCAAGTAATGTGTATCTGCAAATGGCCACCGGTGCCTGGACTACAAGTTCATATAATCCACAGAATCAGTGGACTAATTCCTACGGTGCCATTCAATACATCAACCTCTTCCTAGAGCATGTGGGAGGCGTAAAATGGTCGGATGATGAAGAACTGAACAAATTGTTTGCGCAACGCCTCACTGGTGAAGCTTACGGACTCCGTGGGATGTTCTATTTTTATCTGCTTCGTGCCCATGCCGGTTTTGGTGCAAATGGCGAACTGCTCGGTGTACCCATATTTACAGAACCTCAGACAATAGAGTCAGACTTCAATCAACCGCGTGCTTCGTTTCAGGCTTGTGTAGAACAAATCTACAATGATCTTTCCGAAGCAGAGAAAAGACTTCCTTATGAGTATGAAGATGTTTCAGGAAGCGTTCCTGCAGATTTCCAGAGTCTCACACAAGACGTCGGTAAATACAACACCGTTATGGGTGCCAAAGCACGTCAGTTGTATAACGGAATCATAGCCCGTGCCTTCCGTACACGCACAGCCGTACTGGCTGCCAGTCCCTTCTTTGAAGATGCTTCCAACGCTGCCACATGGGCGGATGCCGCTAATGCCGCAGCTGCTGTAATAGACTATAAAGGAGGTCTATCAGGATTAGCATCCGACGGAGTGGAATATTACTCACCTACTATTATAAATACAATTAAGGATGGTGCCAATCCAAATGAAATCTTATGGAGAGGAAACAAAGGAAGTGGTGATAACGACCAGGAATCACAAAATTTCCCACCGAGTTTGTACGGTAATGGTTATATGAATCCGTCGCAGAATCTGGTCGATATATTCCCTATGGCCAATGGATACCCCATCAATGACGCAGCCAGCGGATACGATGCCAACAATCCTTATGCTGGACGCGATCCCCGCTTGGGCAAATACATCTTTTACAATGGAAGTACAATCAGTGAGAAGAGTATAACAATCAACATCAATGAGGGAAATCAAGACGGTGTTAACGTGACCGAAAACCGCTCGACCCGAACAGGCTATTACATGAGAAAACGCTTGCGCATGGATGTGAACTGTAATCCGGCATCCATTTCCAAACAGCCGCATTACACACCCCGTATCCGTTATACTGAAATGTACCTGAATTATGCTGAGGCAGCCAATGAAGCTTGGGGACCGAAAAACGCCAACGGCAGAGATTACTCCGCTTACGATGTAATCAAAGCCATCCGGAAACGTGCCGGCATAGGTGGTACCAATGATGCCTATCTGGAAGCATGCGCTGCCAGCAAAGACAAAATGCGCGAACTGATCCGCAACGAACGTCGATTGGAACTCTGCTTCGAAGGATTCCGTTTTTGGGATCTCCGTCGCTGGAAAGCCGACCTGAACGAACCGGTATATGGCATTAGCTGGAATGGTAACAGCTATCAGAAGATAACCGTAGAAGAACGTTCGTATGAAGATTATATGTACTGTTGCCCTATCCCCAACTCTGAGATACTGAAGTACAGCAACCTCATCCAGAATAAAGGATGGAAATAAACAAAATTGTGAACACTATTAATAAAATAGCATGATATGAAAAAGAAATTAGCATATATCGGACTGGCTTCATTACTCTTGTCTTTCACCGCGTGCGAAAGCTCTGACAATGAATTCTCCGACTTCGATTATCAAACTGTATATTTTGCCAATCAATATGGTTTGCGTACCATTGAATTGGGAGAAGACGAATTCCTCGATAACTCTTTGGATAATCAGCACAAAGTATCCATTAAAGCAGCTTGGGGTGGTGGTTATACCAACCGCAAGAATGTAATTATTGATACTCAGGTAGATGAATCGCTTTGCGAAAACCTCTATTTCAAAGGAAGTAACACTCCTGTTACCCCTATGCCCACCTCCTACTACACCCTGGCCGCCAACCAGATCAATATTCCCAAGGGTGAAGTTATAGGTGGTGTGGAGGTACAGTTTACCGATGCATTCTTTGCCGATAAAAAGACTCTTGATAATTATTACGTGATTCCTCTGAAGATGACAGGCGTACAGGGTGCAGACTCCATCCTTCAGGGTAAGGCAGTCGTAGCAAACCCCATGTTGACAAATAGTGGCGACTGGAGTGTACAACCCAAGAATTTTGTACTTTATGCTGTAAAGTATGTCAATCCCTGGCATGGTGAGTACCTGCGTCGTGGAGTGGATCAAGCTGTTATAAACGGCGTTTCTTCGCAATTGGTACGCCATCAGCAATATGTAGAGAAGGATGAGAAAGTAAATATTACAACTGAAAGCCTGAAAGACAATATTCTATCCTTATCAACCAAGGATGCACAAGGTAATCTTTTCAATTACAACCTCAGCTTGACTTTTACCGAAGATGGTAATTGCACAGTAGGTAGTACTTCCGATGATCTTATCATTTCCGGTACCGGTAAATTTGTGAAGAAGGGCGAAAAGAACAGCCTTGGCGGTAAAGATCGTAATGCTATCTATCTGGACTATACAATTGACTTTAAAACCAAAAACATGCAGTACGCCACCAAAGATACGTTGGTGTTAAGCAGTCGTGCCGTACAAGGTGGCAAGTCATTCGAGATAGAAATAAGATAGTATTATCTGGTATAAACGTTTAAACAAAGAAAACATGAAATACTTTAATCATAAGATAATCGGTATTGCCATGATGTGTGCAACGGTTATGGCATGCACCGATAAGTATGACTGCAACCTTCAGGTAGAAAAGCCTGAAGAAGTGGCCAACAGCGAATACCTGGCCAGCTTTGATTTGCTGAAATCGTACATTACCCGCGATGCCAGTTCTCCGTTCAAGTTTACGGCAAACTTGTCTTCAACAGACTTTTTAAAGAAAGACATTGCTTACAGCACCATACTTAGCAATTTTGATGGCATAGATATTGGCGGTTCTATCACTCCCATCAATTCATTGAAAGAGGATGGTTCCTTCGATTTTGGCGGAATGCAATTAGTAGCTGATGCTGTCAAAGGAACGGACATAACGCTTTATGGTGGTACGCTCTGTTCCAATCAGGGACAACGCACCGCTTATTATAATGAACTGATACAGCCCATCATTATTCCCTTCGTACCCGAGAAAGGTAAAACTGTGATTTGTGACTTCGAGAATGATGAACTAGGCAAAGCTTACGGTATGACCGGAGGAAGTCAGGCTGTAGTAGAAAACGATCCGGATGGGAAGAGTGGTAAAGCACTGCATGTAGGTACCGACGATAACAAGGCTGTTTATTCACATCCTAAGTTCAACGTCAAGTTACCGGAAGGTCGAAAACTGGGTGATTACGTCAATCTGACCATTGATATGCGTATTGTAAACAGTGATGGTATATATGGAGCCGGTATGAGAGTCTTTATCAATGGACAAGAATTTAACGTAGGTACAAATGCTCAAGGACTTGGTTGTAATCCCAACACTTGGAATCGTGGAGCGGTCATCAGCTTAAATAGCGCTACAGCTCCAGGCTTCATATTGCCGGATGAAATGAAAGGACTTACTGAATTTGAGCTTGCCGTTGGTTCCGCTTCTGGAGGAGCACAATATTTTCTCGATAACATCGTGATGAATTATGAGCTTCCCGGAACAGGTGTTACTAAAATTGACTTTGAAAAAGATGAACTTGGAACGTCTTATCCGATGACTAACGGAAACTCTTCCGTTGTAGAAAATGATCCTGAAGGCAGTGGTAAAGTATTACACGTAGGTACAGCTGCTACCCCTTGCAATAGATCTTATCCTAAATTCACTGTAAAATTGCAAAACGGAAGAACGTTAGGTGACTACATAGGTCTTTCTCTCGACATGTACCTGATAGATGGTAAAGGTGGCTGGGGCGACGGCATGCGGGTAGTGATTAATGGACAAGAATTCAACTGCGGCCAAGGACCGTTCAACTTCGGTTGTGAAGCTAACAAATGGGGACGAGACAAGATTTATATCACATTCCTAAAAGAAGGTGAAGAAACAGGTAAGGGAAAGATCGCTATACCCAATTCCATGAAAGATCTGACCGAGATAGAACTGGCCGTAGGTTCAGGCTCGGGTGAGTGGCATGCTTACATCGATAATATCAACCTCCACTGGAAAGCTGATGATACCATCATCGAGAAAACTCCGGAAGAGAAAAAGAATATCTTCACTGAAGAGATGAATAAATGGATCGGCGGTATAGTAAATGCCGGTGGTGAATCTGTAAAAGTATGGAATATTGTAGGCGAACCACTTGACAAAACCATGGATGCCAACACCTTCAACTGGGGTGAATATTTGGGCGAAGTAGAATATGCACGTACAGCCGTGAAACAAGCACGTGACACAGCAAAAATTGATCTCAATCTCTTCGTCAGCAATACTTTCAATCAATCTGATGAGATGGGACAGAAAGCCGATGAATTGATCGCATTGGTAAAATCCTGGGAAGCAGATGATGTAACCCGTATTGACGGATACAACATCCTTCTTCATGCGGTTTATTCCAAAGACGCCACTTCTCAGAAAGCCAATGAAGAGATGATTTCCGAATTGTTCGACAAGCTGGCACAGACCGGTAAACTGATACGTGTATCCGACCTCAGCATGATGGTGGAAGATACAGAAGGTAAGTTCATCCAGACCAGTAAACTGACCGCCGATGAACGGAGTGCCGCAGCCAACTATATAGCTTTCATCATGAAAGAATATCGGAAAACTATCGCATCGGACAAGCAATATGGCATATCCATTTCAAGTATGACCGAAACCAGTACCGGTAACAAGATTTGCCCCTGGACTTCGGGATACAATCGAAATGGAATGTATGAAGGAATAGTTGAAGGATTGAAATAACCCGAAGTATAATGAAACTATTTATTAGAAATCTATGCATTTTTCTGATGGGAATGTCATGTTGGGCATGCTCTGATAATAATAATGCGGAGACTGATGATAACGGGAAGGGCGCATATGCGCTCTTCCTAAAAAAGTCAATTACAGTGAGTGCCGGTGAAAACCAGACAGAGGTCGTTATAGAATGGGCAAAAACCTCCTGGGAGATAACCTTCGAACAGGGAGATATTGTAAAAAGTATAACTCCGATGTCAGGTGGAAGCAGTGATGGAGAAAAGCAGTACACAAAAATTCAAGTGGTTTGCAATGCTAACGCTTCAATGAAACAACGTACACAGACTATTCACATTACTGACCTAACCAACAAGCAGACTACCGATTTATTGATAGAACAGGAACCGGCGTTCAAGTCTGTAACACTTAATATTGACCCTACAGTAAAATATCAGCCGATAGCAGGATTCGGTGGAATGTACAATCCTAAAATTTGGTGTGGCGGAAACCTCATTTCTGCCCGACAATTAGACCAAATGTATGGTGAAGGCGGATTAGGCTACTCCATCCTTCGCCTGATGGTTTATCCCAACGAATCTGATTGGAATGCTGATGTAGAAGCGGCTAAAGCGGCACAGGCCAATGGAGCAATAGTTTTTGCATGTCCGTGGGACTGTACTGATGCTCTCTCCGAGCAAATCAAGGTGAACGGCAAAGAAGTAAAACATCTCAAAAAAGAGAACTATGGAGCATACGCCGATCATCTTATCCGTTACATCAATTTCATGAAACAGAATGGAGTAGATCTTTATGCCATATCTGTTCAGAATGAACCGGATATGGACTTTACTTATTGGACTCCTCAGGAAGTGGTAGATTTTGTGAAGCAATACGGTGCCAAAATCCGTGAAACCGGAGTCAGACTGATGTCTCCCGAAGCATGTGGTACACCACCCGAATACACGGATCCGATCATCAATGATGCCGGAGCATTTGCACAGACCGATATTATTGCAGGACACCTTTATCAAGGTTTTACAGACCTGGATAATGGATACGTCAAAAATCGTCACGATTACATCTGCGGTCTCTACCCTCGCATCCATGGAAAGACTTGGTGGATGACGGAACATCTCTTTAATGACGGAGAAAAATCAGATGATCCGTCAGCATGGGAATTCCAAAAGTGGCAATACTGCCTCAACCATCTTGGCAAAGAAATCCACATGTGTATGGAGGGCTATTGCAGTGCATACGTATACTGGTATTTAAAGCGCTTCTATGGATTGATGGGCGATAATGACAAGCGCAGCCCGGTGGGTGAAGGTGAAATTGCTAAGAATGGTTACATCATGGCCCATTACGCGCAGTACGCCACAGGTACTACCCGTATTAAAGCTGTCACGAATAATACAGGAATATGTGCCACAGCCTACATCAATGAAACAGGAAATGAAGTAACGGTTGTATTGCTGAATTTCACCGGAGCCACCCAGTGTATAGAAATACCGTTGGCAGGAATGAAGCGTGCAAATGCCGTTGAAACCAATGAAAACAAAAATATGGAAGTTATCAGTACTGAGATGCTGGAATCTGGCGAGGGTGTATATGTACTGTTGTCCGGTAACAGCATAGTCTCTGTCCGGTTGACCTTATAATTGCATGAAGTGATATGGAATCACTCAAGTAGTTCAGATTCTCTCCAAATGGTAAGTGTTGCCAAAGCAAAACAAAAAATTGCTTTGTGCAACACTTTTTTTTATTTTTGATGTCACGTTCGCTTTACACGTTCGTCTTAGTAATGTAAATGGAACTCAAACAATTTAAAATATCCGTTCTACCCCTCCGCAATAAGCTATTGAATTATGCGCGGAAGTTGACCGAAAGTCCGGACGATGCAGAAGATGCCGTACAAGAAGTCCTGCTCAAGCTATGGAACAAAAGACTTGAACTGGAACAGTACCGTAACATTGAAGCATTCGCCATGACCATGACACATAATCTCTGCATGGATATGTGGCGCACCAGGCATACCGCCAGCGTACCGTTAGAGTATGTACAGGATGCCACTCCCGGTGGGACACCGGAACGGTTGCTTGAGATAAAAGACGAAATCCGTCTGATGCATGAAATTATTAATTCATTGCCTACCTTGCAGCGCACCATCATGCGGATGAAAGACATCGAGGAGTATGAAACGGAAGAGATCGCCGACATCACAGGCTGTAATCCGGAAGCCATCCGAAGTAACCTGTCGAGAGCGCGAAAGAAAGTGAGAGAAATTTACCTGCAAACCGTACAAGAAAAAATAAGGAGGAAACAAGTATGAAGATAGAAGAATTAATAGACCGCTATTTCGAAGGACAGACCTCATGTGAGGAAGAACGCGAATTACGCAGTTTCTTCACGCAAGAAAATGTACCGGAATCGTTACAAGTATACCGTCCCTTGTTTGTCTGCCTGGATCAGGAAGCAAAAGCATTCCGGCAAGAAAGTGCTCCTGTTAAAAAGCCTTCCTTCCGCCGTCGCTTTATTTACACAACGGGAGGAATAGCAGCCGGAATTTTATTAGTGATCGGCATTGCCGGTACGCAGCGATACCTTCACCCCACTCCGGAAAATTACGTCATTATCGACGGCAAGCAATACACGGATGCAAACCTGGTGCATGAACAAGCCCTTGCTGCTTTCCGAGATATGCGAACTACGGAAGATGAAGTGCTTGATCTGATGTTTGAATAATAAAAAGAACTAATAGATACAATTATGAAAAAGTTCACTCATACCCTGCTATGCTGCCTGCTGCTCTTGTTCAGTACCGGCATGTACGCCCAAAAAGGGCTGCAAATAGCATCCGTATTTCAGAAATACGGCAATGAGAAAGGGGCCACTTACGTGGAACTGTCCAAGATGTTATCCAAGAATTGGGACATCACCCATTACCAAAGCCTGAAACTGACAAAGGCAGAAAAGGCATTACCGGATATCTACCGGTGTCTGGAATCCGACCGGGAACATGCCAGGAAAATAAAAGAAGTGGTGACAGACGGGCATATTCAATCGGGATACTACCAGTTGCCTCCGGTAAAAGATAAAATAAACCGCTTCATACTATTCCGGCTCGGCAAGAAAGGAGAAGCCACACTTATCTATATCGAAGGCGAAATAGACAGTGACGACCTTGTTACACTGATATTCAGCAAAGACTAATTCTGAAATTTATAAATCACAAATAATAAAACTTATGAAACGAATTTTCTTTTTATTCCTTATCATGACTTCCATGACAGTCGTGGCACAAGAAAGCATCCCGCAAGATACAACTCTCTATCTCAACGGACGGAAGATCATCATTAAAGAACATGATGGCAAAATCAAAGTGAAAATGTATGAGGCAAAAGCCGACAATGACACCATCGAAAACACCCAGGTATTTGAAGGTGTGTATCTGGACGGCCGCAGCATTGAACGAACCACAACGGTTTCCGTACCTTTCGTGAAGAAGAAAAAAGGCTATTACCGCTTTGATCCTCACTACCCTGCCATCTACTTCGGCTTTAACAAACTGGCAAGCAATACATTTCAGTACTCTGCCAAAGTACCTCAACTTGGCTCGAAATCCTGGGAATGGGGTATCAATCTGTTTAATACCGGAGTTGCCATAACCCGTAACAATCATTGGGGATTGACCACCACCCTCGGTTTAGCACGTATCGTCTATAAATTGGATGACAATTACGGCTTTGAGAAAGTAGACGGCATCACCGTTTGCCGGCAAGCCGAAGATGTGGATTACCAAAAGAGCTGGCTGCGCTATTGGGCTTTCCGTCTGCCTGTCAGTCTGGAATGGCAAACCAAATTCGGCAGTCGCCGTGCTTTCATTGCCGCTGGTCCGGAAGTGGAATGGCGTATAGGGGTTAAATCCAGAGCCAAATATGATGATAAGAAACATACTTTGAGTAGCAAGCTGAATACCCATCCGCTTGGCATGAATCTGCTGCTACAGGCCGGTTATGGTTGCTTGGGATTCAATGCCCGTTTCGCTCTCACTTCTCTGTTTGAAAAGAATAAAGGACCCGAACTCTATCCGGCTTCTATAGGCATAGGTTGGTATTGGTGACAGCATAAAACTTTAATAATTCATTTCCCGCCTCACAACAAAAACTGTGGGGCGGACTTGTTTTTGTCTATATAGAATTGTATCTTTGTATCGCTACTCCTTTAACAGCAAGAAAGGAAAAATAGAATGAAAACAACTAATGAAATTCTCGCCATCCTGCACGAGTTCAAGCAAACAACCGCTGACAAGTACGGCATTGAGAGTCTTGCTCTCGTTGGTTCAGCTGCCCGTGGCGAACAACGGGAGAACAGCGATATTGATGTTTGCGTAAAACTACGCAAAACCACCTTTCGTGCCTATATGACGATCAAGGAAGAATTAGAACACCTCTTTCATACAAAAGTTGATTTAATAACCTTGCATGAGAACATGCGCCAAATGTTCCGGCATAATCTTGAACAAGATGCAATCTACGTCTAAACAAGCATTAATAGATATGCTTCGCTTTGTAGAAAGCCAAACAGCATTCATCATCAAAACCACTGTTCGGATAAGCAATTATCAGGATTTTCTCAATTCAGACGATGGCATGGTATTATTCAATTCGACGTGTATGTGCCTGCAAACTATTGGTGAAACGATCCGACAAGTAGATGACCGTACTCACGGATGCCTTTTCTCTCATTATCCCGAAATACCGTGGAGACAAATTATAGGAATGCGTAATATAATCTCACATGAATATCTCTCAATAGATCCGGAATTGATCTACGACATTACCAGCAAAGAACTTCCTCCCCTACTCGCTAGTTTACATCAGATTCTCATAGATATTGATGCCGGTCTACGAAATAAGGAGTTGGGGGAATAGACATCATTCGTATCATACAGAGAATTAAATAATCATTTTTATTATGACCAAAGAAGAACTTATGAGAAAAGCGATTGAGCTCTCCACGGAGAATGTCGCTAACGGTGGCGGCCCATTTGGTGCCGTCATTGCCAAAGATGGAGAAATCATAGCTACCGGAACGAATCGTGTGACATCCTCATGTGACCCGACAGCGCATGCCGAAGTCAGTGCCATTCGTGCAGCAGCCACGTCACTAGGTACTTTCAACCTCAGTGGTTGCGAAATCTATACTTCTTGTGAGCCCTGCCCCATGTGCCTCGGCGCTATCTATTGGGCCAGACTGGACAAAATGTATTATGGAAACAACAAGACTGACGCCAAAAATATAGGTTTCGACGACTCTTTCATATATGATGAAATCGCTTTAAAACCTGCCGATCGCAAACTACCCTCAGAAGTATTGCTACACAATGAAGCCATCAAAGCTTTCGAAGCATGGGCTGAGAAAGAAGATAAAATAGAGTATTAAGAGCCTGTCGACAAGAAGTTAAGACTTTGTTTGCAAGGAGTTAACTCCTTGTAAGCAGGAAGTTAACTTCTTGTAAGAGTATATTTCAATGAATTATAAAACAGTAAAATCCCTGAAGTCTACCTTTGACAGAACTTCAGGGATTTTTCATTTATTCTTTATCTAAAAACAACATAGACACAATTTTTATCAAATCTAGTATTGTGCTAAAGGAATTATCCCAAGTTTATAATATCCAGAATTATATTTAGGATTCAGAGCTGGTTCATAAATAGGACAACGATATTCACCACGTCTTCCACAATAAGTAAAACCGACACTATCCATTTCATTCTTAATGATAATATCATCACCAAAATTAACAATCACATCCTGTAATTCATCGCTATCTAAATACGTTGTTACCGTAGTAGAAACTCGATGCTGTACTGTAGTAGAAGTACCAAATTTTGCTCCAACCTTCACTTTTTCCTCTAAGCCTAAATCAAAGTCAAAATTAGTAGCGAAAGTAGTAGTAGTTTCAACTACATTTTGAGTCGTTGTCTGTAGATCCTTTTCTATAATAGAAATCTTTATTGAAGTTGAATAATCTTCAATATTCCAATCAAATAAAGGTAAAGGCTCTGGTAAATAATACCTTTTTATACTTTTAACTCCTTTAACCAAATAAGGCATTCTGTTTCCCTGTGCTTGTAAATCAAGTTCAAATAAATCATAGGGTGGAATTGATATTGCTTTTATTATCTCATCAGAAACCAAATTCTTGTTACTAACATAAGTTTTCACTAAAAATTCATAATTTCCATTATACCAATATCCTTCAGGCCCTCTAGGAACCGGATGATCTCTTGTTGATTGAGGTTGCTTGTCATAATGATGCGGATCATCACCTTGATCTGAAATATTATGATACACGACATCAGGGATTCCTGTTAGCTCAAGAAAATACACACATTCTGATATTTTTTTTTGGAAAACGCCTTTACCATCTTTCGTCATAATATTATAATATACATAATCTCTTTGCCAAATTCCATTCTGATCTGCAAATTTCTTTGCATCAAAAACTTTTTGAAGTTGCGTTGGAATATCCAGAGGGGAAACTCTAGTCTTCACTTTAGTAAGATTATTGAATTCCTCATATTCAAACACAAAATTCAAGCCATTTTCAGCACGCACAACATTAGCTTCTTTAAAATTTCGTGTTGAAGCAGACCGCAATATAACTCTTTCTGACGGTTTCACGACAACAATAGGAAATGATGGTATTTCATTACTCTTAATAGTATTTACCTTTCCAGCATTATCTACAAAAAGAATTTGATTCTCTTTACTTTTATAAGCAACAAAAGGTACTTCTTGAGCAACATTCCACTTTTCTGCCGAAAAGATATCATTAGGAAGTACGGGAACAAAAACAGTCAAAGTAGGCATTTCCTTATATAAAGCTAGCAAGTTCTCTTTACTCATATACTTCGATAAAAACTCCTCTAATGTTCCTCCCCCGCTTAACTTTTTATCTTTAACTAACATATACAAAACATCATAGTCATAATCAAACTGCTTTATCGCCTCTTCTTTTATAAGCTTTCTTACGCCTTCACTTTCATTAAGAACTCTAGCCAAAGCAAATGAAAATTCACTTTTTAAAGAGTTTAGGTCTATTTCATCATAACTTTCTTCAATTAATGATGAATTATTACTTGTTTCAATCATATCATTAGAACATGATCCTACAATGAATAGAGCTAATAGTAGTCCTACTTGTTTCAATCTAATATTCATAATATTAATCTTTTAATAGTAATACATTAAGTCTCATATAATTCTGCAGAACTGCTATAAAGATAATGTTTTTATTTTAAATATATATATTTTTTAGTAAATTCTTGTTTAAAGAAAGCAAGAAAGACATCATTAAGCAGCCACATACAACCATTTTAACAATTTATACAAATACCACCATAAATTTTCGCCTAATTTATAGCAATATAAAAAATCCCCAAAGTGCTGTGATGCAGACTCTGGGGATTTAGTTAATACACAAGGTATTTGCAATGAAAGGTTATTTGCTTATATTGTTACTCTTTTAGAAGCGCATACCTAAAGTAAATATCACTTGACTACGTGTGTTTGTCACTTTTGTCTTATTTAGATATTCATCATCAAAGGCATAAAAATCTGATTTGTAAGTACTATATTGATACGCCAAATCTGCATAAACTAATGAACCACGATAACCAATACCTAAAGTGTAATTACTCTTGGATTTAGCATTAGCATAGTCCGTATCTGTCATAACAGAGTTCAGCGGCAAATCCTTATATGCTCCGTCTTTATATGCTGCCGTGCTGTAATTGTATCCAGCACGCAAAGCAAACTCAGGTATCACCTTATATTCTGCACCTATGCGGAATGTACTTACTCCTTTCAGCATTTCTTTGATTGTAGAATTTTCATACCCCATCTCATCCCCTTCAGGATAATAAAGACGTATACTTGAGTAATCCTGATATTCATATTCAGCACCGAGAGCAAGATTTGTACCTACTGTATATCCTAAACTTAGATTGTATTTCCATGGAGTACGGAGTTCATAATCATAAGTCATATCTTTGTTATCCAAAAAATCATAACTATCTACTGTTGTTTTATAAAACTCAGTTTCCCCCTTATCATTCTGCCCATAGATACCAGACTCAAGAAAAACATTAGTAGCCAAGGTCAACTTATAAAATGTAGGAGTATGTATTGCAAGTCCAATACGCAAAGGAGATGTTTCAAAAGGACGTATGATTGCTCCCAATTTAAAATCAAATCCTGTTCCGTCAATCTTTGTCCAGCTATTTAAGTCATAATATTCCCCTGTGTCATAATCCTCACTATAAATGGAACTTTTGGTATAATTCAAGTCATAAGCACCTACAGTTACTCCCAAATACACCCTATCATTAAAGTTGAAAGAAATATTGAAGTCATATTGATCCACCCCACCAGTTTCACGTGATCTGAACTTACTATAAGGTTGGGGAAGAAAAGCACCAAATCCTGTCAATCTGTCTTTATTATTCACATCCTCATATAAGGGATCATAAAGTGAGCCACCCCATCCTAAAGCAGCCAACCAACCTACATTATTATTATTAAATACATTATTATTAGGAGTAGCATTATCATCTATATATTTTATATCATACCCATTTTCCAACATTCCTCCAGCTTGTGAAGCCATCAAAAAAGTTTGCGAAACAACCTGCCCGTCAGGTGTCAGATTAAGCAACCCCTCCATTGACGTCGTTTTATTAAATGATTTGGAACGGTTATAGCTGAAACCGAAGTTTACATATCGCAAGGTGGTCTCATTACCAATTTTATTAGAAAGTACAAAACCAGCATTATTCAATTGCCAGCGATTCTTATTTGAATTGAAAGTATTACCACCATACGTACTTTCTGTTCCGGTTGATGAAAAACCAAATGAAGCAGTAACATCATTACTACGATAAATACCTATACCTGCAGGATTAGTTGCAATGGTAGACATATCACCTCCCAATGCCCCCATGGCTCCGCCCATACCAACAAAACGAGCTGTTCCATTCAAATCCTTCTCTGTCATCTTTGTAACATCATATATAGTCTGCGCACCCATTCCCATTGAGACAAGCAATGAAAGGGCGACTAAAGTCAGTTTCTTATTCATAATCAATGTTCTTTCTAGTTCAAAACTATTATTACATTCACGTATCTGTTTATCTTCTTCCACCGCCTCTACTGGAAGAACCGCCTCCGCCACCACTTGAACGGGTAGAACCTCCACCACTACCTGAAGAATAGCTGCCGCTAGAGCGTGAGCTACCACCTGCTGAATAGCTGCTAGAAGAACGAGTGCTGGAAGAAGAACGATTATAGTCATAAGAACGACTACTGGAACGAGTACTTGCACCATTGTCATAATTACGTGGAGCAGATGAACTACCGCGGTTATAAGTTGACGAACTACGTGTACTACTACTGCGTGTACTGGTACCGGAAGGACGAACCGCAGAATTACCACGATTGCTACTACTACGTACACTTTGCACATTGCTATTGTATGCACCACTACGAGTGCTACTCGGACGAGTATATGTTGAACGACGTGATGAAGCAGCGTCTGTCCGTGTACTCATTCCCGGACGTTCGGATGAAGCACGGGTCCCTACCACACGGCGAGTTGAACTTGTACCAGAGCTTCTTCTCACTTCTCCACTTGTAGAACCAGCACTGCGTCTTGTTTGATAGCCACTTGTAGAACCTGAAGATCTCCGTGCAGTTGATGAACCTGATACACGATTTCCTGAGGACACTCTATTTCCATAAGAACGCCTGCTCGTATAAACATTATTGTTGCTCCAATGGTTGCCTCCCCAGTGTCCACCGCCACCGGGATACCAGCCACCGCCAGGATAATAATGATGGTGATGATGTCCCCATCCCCAACTCCAGCCACCGTAGAAACCGCCCCAGCCATAGGACCAGCCACCGTAACTGTAATAAGGTGAGTATCCACCCCAGCCATAATAAGGATAGCCTCCCCATCCGTAGGAGTTATAACGCCAATCCCACCATAAGCGGTTAGAGAAAGTCGGGAAAGCATACGCATACATTCCGTCGGTATAAACGTTCCAGTCCCATGAATTCAGACCGTAAACGACATCCCAATAATACGGGCTACTGATGCTCACCGCATAACGCGGATTGCGGAAACGTACGATACGCATAGCATATTCATAATCATCTTCCGAACCATCGAAGCCATTTACCCATTCACCATCCGGATCGGGCACTGCTTTTTCCTTAATATATAAGGTATCATCTTCCATTACGAAGTCATTCTCACGAGAATCATAACGACGGTTATATTCGTCTACATCACGTGTATTTCCTTTACGATCCTGTACTACAACAGTAGTATTACCTGGCGACGTATAAACCGTAGTTGGTGCATTCGACTTTACTACAATTTCTTCAGTCGGAGCAGAGCTTGTAACTTTCTTCTCCTGCTTCTTTTCCTTCTTATCCTTAGAAGGAATGTAGTAAAGGTCGTCATCTATGCTCTGCGCCGAAACCATCCAAGGGAGGCACAAGGCAAAAAGCGATAAAAAAACAATCTTTTTCATATGGGTGTGGTTTATAGGTTTTACATTAATCCATTTTATCACGTCACAAAGATAGCGATGGATTTTACCGCATACAGGAGAATTTCCCCAAATGATTATAGGGATTTCCCTATTCTATCATAACAAAAGAGATATTATTTTGGTTTTCAATGCACTAAATTAAATCTCCAGTGCAAGTTTATAACACATGAAACTTATCCGTTTGACGGATATAAAATGCCGGAGAAATCAGTGCGTGATATCTGGCTATCTACTGATGAGATAAAGGCTATACGAGATGTAAAAGTCAGCAGGGAGAATCGGATTAGAAAGTATCTCCGGAATTTGTATATGTTTATACATTTTATCTATCTGATCTTTTTTTATTACTTTTGCAGCAAATAAACGAACAATACTAAAAAAACAATGCAAGACATAAGAAAGCAAAACGTATATGACCTTGCCCAAGAAAGATTACGTGTCATTTTTCAGAATTTTGATAATATTTACATCTCATTTTCAGGAGGCAAGGATAGCGGTGTACTATTAAATTTATGCATAGATTATATCCGCAAACATAATTTAAAAAGAAAAATTGGGGTATTTCATATGGATTATGAAATACAGTACAACATGACAATTGATTATGTGGAACGAACTTTTAAAGAGAATCAAGACATCCTGGATATATATCATATTTGCGTACCTTTTCGAGTAACGACATGTACGTCCATGTATGAAGATTATTGGAGGCCATGGGATGAAGACAAAAAAGCAGTCTGGGTACGCCAAAAACCGGAGAGGGCAATGACATTACATGAGTTCCCTTTCTACACTACCGACATGTGGGATTATGATTTTCAAATGGAATTTGCCCAATGGCTACATAAAAATAAAAAGGCTACCCGAACATGCTGTTTAGTTGGCATTCGTACACAGGAAAGCCATAATCGTTGGCGTGCCATTTACAGAAAAACAAAGGAACGATATGCCAACTACCTATGGAGTACCCAAATTACTGAAGGTGTTTATAACCTCTATCCTATTTTTGACTGGAAAACAACTGATATCTGGGTAGCAAATGGTAAATTCAAGTGGGATTATAACCATCTGTACGATCTTTATTATCAAGCAGGAATTAGCCTTGACCGACAACGGGTAGCAAGTCCTTTTATCTGCGAAGCCATAGAGAGCCTGTCACTGTACAGAGTGATTGATCCCGATATGTGGGGACGGATGATTGGCCGGGTTAACGGAGTAAATTTTTCCGGGATTTATGGAAAAACCGGAGCCATGGGAAGAGATGAGATACATTTACCCAAAGGATATACATGGAAATCCTTTACAGAGTTTCTTCTGTCTACTCTACCTGAACATACCCGGAACAGATACCGGAAGAAATTGGAGACAAGCATCAGATTCTGGAAGAATAAGGGCGGTGTACTCAGTGACGAAGTGATACAGAAACTAAGAGAAAGAAATATTCCTATTCAAGTAGGAGAAAGCACAAACTACAAAACGGACAAGAAGCCTGTCAGGATGGATTATTTAGATGATATTGATATTGCAGAGTTCAAGGAAATTCCGACTTACAAAAGAATGTGTATCTGTATCCTACGCAATGATCACGTTTGCAAATATATGGGATTCGCACTGACAAAAGAAGAAACACTCATGAAAAATATGGCATTAAAACAATATGGAAAGATTTTCAAAGATGAATAGAATTTCTTAAATGCCCCATCTTTAAATAAGACAAACTGCATCTCAGCATAACTTTTTCATGCAAGCATGAAAGTTCTACATTCGATTTGCATTATCTTTGCAGCTAATAAACAAATATACAAAGAAACTGGTTCGCTTCGCTAACAGAGGCTTTGCATTTAACAATAAATTATATTCCAATGAAATATTTAGAATTTACTTTCCGCACTTCTCCTTGTACAGAAGTAGTAAACGATGTGCTTTCCGCTATCCTGGGCGATGCAGGTTTTGAGAGTTTTGTTGAACAAGAAGGCGGTATTGCTGCCTATATACAAAAAGATTTGTATGATGAAAGAACTGTAAAAGCAGCTATTGACGAGTTCCCCCTACCAGACACCCAAATCGAATATACTTTTACAGAAGCCGAAGATAAAGACTGGAATGAGGAATGGGAAAAGAACTTCTTCCAACCGATTGTGATTGGTGACCGCTGTGTCATCCACAGTACTTTCCACCATGATGTTCCCCAAACAGAATATGATATTGTCATCAATCCGCAAATGGCTTTCGGTACAGGACATCACGAAACCACCAGTCTCATCATCGGTGAACTACTGGACAGTGACCTGCAAGGCAAGTCCCTTCTCGATATGGGTTGCGGCACTTCCATCCTTGCCATTCTTGCTCGCATGCGTGGTGCAGAACCTTGTACTGCCATCGATATTGATGAATGGTGCGTTCGTAACTCACTTGAAAACATCGAATTGAACCACGTAGACAATATTTCCGTATTCCAGGGAGACGCCTCTTCACTAGAAGATATAGGTCCGTTTGACGTAGTCATTGCTAACATCAACCGGAACATTCTGCTGAATGACATGAAACAGTATGTACGTTGCATGCGCGAGGGTTCCCAACTCTTTATGAGTGGATTCTATGTGGACGACATTCCTCTGATCCAGGCAGAGGCCGAACGTAACGGATTACACTTTGTACACCATCAAGAGAAAAACCGTTGGGCGGCAGTGAAATTTGAACTTTAAAGCCTACTTGTCCCGGGTAGCATCTACCGGATAACTCCGGCTGATGCTACCTGCTCAATTATGGACAAAAAAAATCCCGACAAGACAATAATAGTCTGCCGGGAACCAGTATGAATATTATCTCACTTAAACAGATAAATGCAATCTAAAATATTTCCTCATGAACCATACATAAATGAAGCTGAGCAATAAAATAGCACATAAAAGATACAAGTATCCCCAATTCTGACAATAGATATATCCGATAATCACTATAGCCTGCACAGCCATATAAACCAACGAAACCACAACATGAGGTATTTTCAACTCATTTGCCATTAACTGATACATATGTTTCCGATGTGGCAAGCCTATGTTTTCATGGAGCATCAGGCGATGAATAATAGTCAAAACACTATCAACTCCGTAAACTGCCAAAAGAATCATCCAACTGAAATCCTCCGTTTTCAGAATCAACTTCCCTATCAGGAAAAGCAGTATGAAAGCGATACCCACAGAACCTACATCACCGGCAAAACACTTCGCCTTCCTGCGGAAATTAAAGAAGCAGAATACCACCACTGAACAAAGCACCGTATAAATTAAAGCCGGTTCAGCAAAGGATACCATTTCTTCATTGATATAAGCCAATGCTCCTAAAATAATCAATGAATAACCACCTGTAATACCATTAATGCCATCCATGAAATTATAAGCATTGATGATACCTGTGCAAACGATCAAAGCTATAATGATCCACCACCAGGAAAGCGAAAATAATCCCCATTGATAAAACATCAAGGCCATGGCAGAAAAGTGAAACACCAGCCGTAAACCTTGGGAAGTAGAACGAATATCATCTACAAAGCTAATAAATGTTATTAGGCTCAATGCCAATATAAACCAAGGATATTCCCAGTCGTTAGTCAGGAAATAAGCCAAAGCTCCGAAATAGAAGATGATTCCACCACCACGCAAAGTAATCCGTGAATGAGAACTACGTTCATTGGGTTTATCTATGATATTAAACTTATCAGCCACCCTAAAATAAAAAAGTTCTGTCAGGAACAACAGAACCAAAATAATTACGTAATACATTATTCGTTTTTATTAATCCAATGAAACCATACCTGAACACAGACAAATAAAAAAGCTGCTACACTTACTACAGCCATTACAATCCAAAAGCATATACTCATTCTATCTTGAAATTTTCTAATACATTTGTTGGCTTCCACCCTAATTCCCGCATTGCTTTCTCATTACTAAAGGTTAGCGACTTGGTTATTTTATCAAGCTTCAATGAATTTAATGGAGCTTTCTTACCCAAGCAGTCCCCTATCAAAGCCATGCCTTTTGCCAGCCAATAAGGGATCGATAAAGGCAGCGATTTATTCATCTGTTTACAAATCAGTGTTTCCAAATCCCTGAATGTAGGTTGATAACTATCACATACATTATAGACACCTCCTTTTCTAACCAGCAAAGGAATCAGGTTCGCAATATCTTGCACCATCAGTACACTTTTCCGAGCTCTACCATCTGCAATACTGAAATACCTTCCTCTACGAATCCCTGTTATCATCGCTCCCAAATTGCCCGGAGGATTAGGCCCAGCTATCAAGGAAGGGCGAATTATCCCCAACACAACATTGTGCTTCCGACACCAATTCTGTAAATACTCCTCCGCCAAGCGTTTACTCATAGCATAAGGAGTGGTTCCATTTAGCGGATACTCTTCCGTGATATTCACTCCATAATCACAACCATATACTGCTACTGTAGAAATAAAGATAAAAGCTCTCGGTGCTCCAACCTTCTCTAACGCCGCACAAAGGTTCTTCGTACCCTGTAGATTTACATCGAAAAACGCCTGTCGTTCAGCGTCCGTTTTAGGAATAGAATGGGCTTTTCCGGCGGCATGTAATACAATATCATAGCGTTCGTGTAGCTCTGGAACCTCCTTAGCAATGTTCACTGTATAATTATCTTGTTGGGTTAGGCCAACAGTTGTGACATCATATACTCTCTCTAAAAAAGGGCGTACGTTGTTACCCAAGAACCCGGAGGCTCCTGTGAATAAAAGTTTCATAAGAAAAAGGAAATAAGAAAAAGGGAAAAACTATATACTATTATATTGATAGAAAACAATAGCTAGTGCGATATTTTCGCTTTATATATCTTCAAATATTCACCAACCATCTTATCTACAGTCAAGTCTTCCTCAAACCGTTTCAATGCATTTCGTGAGAATTGACTATAAATATCATTACTTTCCAAAATATATTCTATTTTCTCAGCAAAAGTATCAGGTACATTCTCTACCGTATAGCCATTTTCGCCATTCACCACGATCTCACTAATACCACCCACATTGGAGGCTACAACAGGTTTCCCGAAAGCCATCGCTTCGATAATCGTCATGGGCAACCCCTCATAATTACTGGGAAGCATAAATAAATCCGCATATTCATTATACGCACCCGCATTGTGAAGACTCCCCATGAAAAAGACGTTAGAAGGATGTTCTTGCGTATATTCATATTGGTTTCCAATCCAAATAAAAGCGTATCGCGGCAAACGCACAGCCACTTCCAGAAACAAGTCTACTCTTTTGGGAGGGAACAACCTTGCTATACACAATACCTTACGGACATACCCTCTTATTCCCACAAACGGGTCGCCCCCCAAGGCACAAGGAATGGATATACCATTATATATCACCCGGACATTCCGCCGGATACCCTCTCCTCGCAAATTCCATCCATCATATTCACTTACTCCCACTATCATCTTACAATATCCCTGCAAAATTCGTTCAAGCGGCAAGTATTGCCTGTAAGCAATACGTATCGAATCAAAACCATGAACCGTATAAACGATTTTTAATTTAGGAAAAGCTATACGCCCCAGTATTCCTACCTTAGAAGAGTGAAGATGAATTATATCAGGTTTATATTTTCCGTACAAACGCCTTAATGCAAACAAGGTTTTTATCTCATTTATTGGAGACAATGCCCTGTGCAATGAGGATATTTCTTCCCGCTTTATAGAAGGCGCTAATAATTTCCACATTTTACCATCACCTTCACCGGCAGCAACGATAACTTCATGGTCCTTGCAAAGCTCATTAGCAAGATTCACGACAACTGATTGCGCCCCTCCTAAATCAGTACGAGTTATTATTTGAAAGATTTTCATTGTATCAAATCATTTTATTGCATCCTGCAAATCCATCATTGCTTTTACCCTATCAAAAGAACTTTTCTTCCTATCCCGCATTTTCACCAAACAATCAGTTTGTCCCACTAAATGCACCATTGTAAATATTCCTATTTTTAAAACCGTTTTTATTTTACAAAATAAAGCTCTCGTAAATGATAATGAATAATCCCTTCTGTTTCTAAACAATTTCAACATTCCTATTTGCGTCTTCACATACTTTTTCCAATGAGGTATTCCAAATTCTCTATAAAACATCAGAGGAATATCTATATTACTGAAAACGCTGCTATTTATAGTTCGCAACCATAATTCCCAATCCTCCATTCTCACATATCGGGCATCATAAGGATTATTCACAAACCATTCTTTACGCCCCATTACTGAAGGATGCAGAAAACATATATCATTCAAAACCGTATTAACACTCGGACTCTCTTTCGGAATTTTAACAGAAACTATATTGTTAAAATTATCAATTGAATACCAAGCCGTACCAACCACATCAATACACAGGTTATCAACTAAATACTTAACCTGCACTTCTATTCGTGAACAATGCATGATATCATCAGCATCCATCCTTGCATAAAATTCACCTTTTGCCAACCTAACTGATTGATTCAACCTGTATACCAATCCTTTATTTGAGTGATCAGAAAAAACCCTTATTCTATTATCCTTAAACGAATTCGCTATAATTAATGATGAATCCGTACTTCCATCGTCTATAAGTAATAATTCCCAATTATCATAAGTCTGATTACAAACTGATTGAATAGCCAGATTCAGAAACTTTTCAGCATTATAGAATGGAATTGCTATTGTCACTAAAGGGTTAATATTTTTCATAAACAACATTTATTTTTTATTTACCAAAGCAAGTCCCAATTTTATATAAATTTTCAAAATTCCATACCACTTATACCTATTTATAAGCAAAAGAATATTATCTTTGAATTTGATTTGGCTTAAAGAAGCATTATGAAGTTCAGGAAAAAGATTATTAGCATATAAAAACGATTCAGCATTATATACAGTTCCCTTCAGCATGTGCACCTTAAGATACATCTTTGATATTTGCAGAATCTCATTATATTCACAACAATCTCTATTCTGAAAAAAACTTTCAAGTAATAGCATCGCTCTTTCAATACTCTGAACAGCTTTTATAGAAATAGACTTTGTATAAGAACTTTGATTATACTTTATATAGTAATAACATATTGAATCTAATTTCACAACCTTATTAGCTATACAGGCCAATCTTGGAGTAGTTGCATAATCCTCACCAAATCCAATTTCAGTATCTAATTCCAAGCCTTTGTATAACTCTTTTTTACAGAATCTAAAACAAAGCTCATACCTTCTTTGTCTAATTAACAAAAGCTTCAGGTATTCTTTTTTATCAAGTGGTACCGCATTTTCCACTATCTTATTTTTATTATCAGAATAAAGCTCCATTACATCAAATACAACCATATCCGCATCCAAGGACGAAGCTTTCTCATATAATTTTTCCACTGCATCCAATGCTATATAATCATCACTGTCAATATGCCAAACATAGCTTCCAGTGGCGTGTAACAAGGCCGTTTTTCTTGCAGCGGAGAGACCTTGATTCGTATTATGATTAATAACCTTTACAAACGGTTTTCTATCCGGATATTGATTTAAGACAGTCCATAACTTTTCAATACTACGATCAGGTGTACAGTCATTGACAAAAACATATTCAATAGACTTAAAGGACTGCGCAAACAATGAATGCAGACATTTTTCTATATAAGACTCTACATTGAAAATTGGCACAAGAAGAGAGACAACCGGACTTTCCATTCCAACTAATAAGGATATTTATTAATAAAAAAGAATATTAACCAGATTACTAACGGATTTCATGAATAACACACACCTTCACCGTCAAATAATTTATTTACACACATCTACGCAAGTTTAATAGTAAGCTTGGAGAAAAGGCGATAAAACAAGTATAGAGGAAATATATAAACTACAACATTTCCAAATGGTATCTGAGTATTAAAGCAAATACTAAGTCCTCCCCACAAGGAACAATATATGAGTACATATTTAACAAACAGATTTGAAGTATTCAATAATTTATAATCAAAATGCAAACCTAAAATATTAAATACAACTGTAAAGATTGGAGCAAACATGCTTCCAAAATAAATATAGCCTAATCCTGTCGCTGGTATAATCTGGGTAAACCATTCCGTATCCGGTGAAATAACATATTGATTAAATAATATATTCGTACGATTCATTTGATCAACAGTTTTGGATAGTAAAGGTATAGCACCTACAAAATCATTCCAGCATGTTTCAAACGTTATGTTATACTTATGTCCCATATCTATCGCATGCCCGATCAAACTTGGTCCAGAAAAATAATCTTGCAATTGCGATACAAATAGATCCGCAAAATTTATCAATGAATAGTCACTACCCAAATCATTTTGAAATTTATATATTGTGATCAAAAAAAACAAGCAAACAAATAATGGAACAAAAACCAAAAGCTTCTTGACCAAAGTTCTGTTAAATATTATTCTAAACAGATAAAACGTAACTACAAAATGAAAAATTATAGCCCAACGACTTGTTCCTAGAATTAAGTATGTACTAAACAAGAATAATAATATGGCTAAACAGAAATACTTTTTTTCATGTTTGGCAGAATATCTATACCCCAAAAAGTTTATCATAACTATATAAAACAAATATTTCCACCATCCTCCTATGATGGAAAAAAAGGGAATCATTTTACTACTGTTCTCACCCTTATCATTCAACAAATAAAAATCCGGAAAAACCAGTTTAGGAGAAATTACTAACAATAAAGTAAAAATACAAAAAAGAAAGAGGAACCAAACAGAATAATTTTGTATGAATATCCGTTTCGAATCCTTACTCAAATTCCTATTTAACGACACAATTGAAGACGAATGTTTTCTAATATATAAATATCTACATAAATAAATCAACAGCATTTCATACAATGTCAAAAATATAGCTAATGAGAAAGAATCTTCATTGGGATCCGAGCCAATCATAATCGGATAAGAATCTATAAAAATAAAAGAAACAGGCATAATGAAATATTTCACAAAAGCTGCAATTTCAAAAGCACAGCTTCCTGGTAGAATAACCGTTTCTTTATTTTTTTGAAAAATAAGTAATAGCTTTATTGCAATATACTGCAAAGGGATATAATATATTTCATTTTTTCCTGAATTAAAATACCATAATTGAAATATCAATACACAGCATAACATATATAAGAAAAGCTTTTTAACAGTAGATTTTACACCGTAAATCATAATCAAAATTATAACACATCAACCACTAAACCATTAAAAAAAAGACCAAAATCAAAGTCTGCTTATAATTTTTCTTTTTAAAATATTTATCTGCTTAAACAGACTCTAAAAAGAATTATTTTTTTGTTATGGTATAAAGCCGCAAAAAAGCATTCCAAAAAGAACCAGGAAAGAAAGAAAACATATACAATATGTATGTCTTCATTGTTTCTCCCTTCAATGCATATTGTCTAACCATAGCACGAACAAAATCAATTTCCTTTAAATTATTATTATTTTCATGAAATGAATTTCTATAATAATGGAGTAACACAAACAGAAATTGACATATAGTAAACCTCTTGTAAAACGAAACATCACCAACGCCATCAGATCTATCAACCAATCTCATCCGCCCCTCAAAAATCAACAGAGATCTTATTTTACATAAATAATATGGATACGATCTATTCGTAAGAGAATCCGCAGTGATCCTATAATGATAAGGAAAATAGCTATATATCGCTAAGCACGTCACATATTTTAAATATGCTAAAGTAAAGATATGGTCTTCCTGAATAGATATCTCTTCATTAAATTTTATATGATGATCTTGTATAATACAATTTCTAAATAGTTTATTACAAGTCCACCCAAAAATTTCATTCGTTTCTAAAATATAGCAAGCTTTGATTACTGAATTTATCCCCTCATATACTCCCGATATTTTTTGCAATAGCTCCATAGTGTCAGAACAGTCTACAGCAGATTCATATTTCAATCCAAAAAAGAGCAAATCTGTTTGTTTCTTTTGCTCCCATCCTATCAATGTTTCCAACATATCAGGATCAATCCAGTCATCAGAATCTATAAAGCAAACATAATCACCTTTTGCATGATCTAATCCTAAATTTCTCGCTGCACTTACTCCACCATTTTCTTTATGGAAAACATGAACCCTAGTATCAAGCTCTGCGTATTCATCACAAATTTTCCCACAATTATCCGGACTACCGTCATCAATGAGTAAAAGTTCGAAATTAGTGAATGTCTGCGACAAAATACTATCTATACACTTACGGATATATAGTTCAGCCTTATAAACCGGAACTATTATAGAAACCTTTAAAAGTATATTCATATCACCCCAAAGAATTTAACAAAAATTCCATTGAGAAGTTCTTTCTTTCTTCTCTTATCCTATTCACAGAATCCCAGTCTATAGATTTTGTCACAATATCAAAATTACTCCAATCAGTGATAAGCCGTTCTTCTAATCCATACATTTTCAACAATGAATAAAAACGTGCCATACCTCTTTTTTCATTGCCAAGAACTACGAATTTTTTATTAAAAATAATACTGAATACTGCTCCATGAAAACTGTCACATACTACAAACTCGGCATCCATGAAACCACGAAGCCATTTGGTTACAGAAGGAAATACGCACCTATCTATGTCAACTATCGTCTTTGCGCCGACTTGCAATTCCGGCATTACAGAAAAAGGAACTAGGTTCAGACTCACCGCCACCTTAGCAATATAATCCAGTTTACTCTGTTCCGGATCCAATATATAAAAAAGCAGGGATCCAGCACTTTTTCCTTCACTCTCTTTTTCCACCAAATGAATATAGTCACACTCATCCAATAACATGGTCGGATCCAATACTTGGCATGCATCTACATCCAAATAACGCCTACAAAGCTCAATCCCCGAAAATTCTCTAACCGAAACTGCATCAAAAGACTTAACCAGTTTCTTACATCTTTTAGTTTCTAAATCAGAAAATTCCCAATTATCCACCCCAAATGATGCAGCATAAGCAATACGCTTAACCGGGCATGAATCAGTAAAATTCAAAAAAGAGATATAAATGCTACTATTATAACAAGGCCGCCAAACTTGATCGCTACCTACAATATATGCCTCCAGCGACAAAGATTTAACGATCCGCCTTATTTGTCTTTCGTTATCAATCTTTTCAGTATGATTAATGTAGTTATCTACAAAACACAGAGTATTTTGACTTATACGTTTCAACTCCTGATCTTTAGGGAAGAAAAAGAATTCTCTATTCTTGCCTGTCATTTTTAATAATACTGTCTTTAGAGTTGATGCAAACATTCTCCACAAAGGAATTTTAGGATATTTCTGATCAATGGTGATAACCTCATGTCCCATCTTTTTCAATACATCTTGAAGGGCGTAATTCTGAAGAATACCACCATAATTATTCTGTAAAGGCTGAGTTATAATTCCAATTTTCATAAATACAGAAATTTTATTTAATCAAGCAACCGATTAGTATCCTTCAACATCGAATATACGCGAGGTTCGATGATGACAGCGCCATCTATCGGAGTCTTAATTACGTTCATTTTGATATGATTAAAATAAAATGGATGGATTCCATACGGACACGACCGGTGCGTATGCTTCTTATCTTATAAGCACTAATGATGCGGTCGTAAACGTTCCAACGTATCACAACCCACAACGAAATTATTTTACATTACACTTTCAGGGAAATTATTCTTTTCAATGAACCATCTCTATCTTCCACTCCCCCAGCGTCCTCCGTTCACTATCGAAATTAATCCCCACCTTCACCATCGGAAGTCCGCACAGTGCAAAGCGTTCGGGATAATTCTTCAGATTAATCTGATCCATGGCGGCATCGACACTCTTATCTAGCTTCAGCTCTATCACGTAGAGAGCGGACAAACTACGCATCACCACATCCACACGACCGCGCGGAGTACGCACTTCCACATCCACATACATACCCAGCAGACTGAAAATTGTGTAAAGCAACGATTGGTAATGGCCTTCATAATCGGTATTGTCGCAATAAGGAATCGTAGAAAGAAAAGTCTGCAACAAGCGCAGTCCATCATCCAATCTCTTTTCATAGATAGCCTCGTACAGCAGAGCCACCGTGGTAAGCCCATCCATAGTATATTGATGCAAATAACCGGGCAACAAACTCTTCATCAAACCCAGGCGCACTTCTTTATTGGGGATATCCAGCAGATAAAGATTCGTAATGGGAGAGTAATCCTTTATCGTGATATAACCGCTTTGATAGAGCAATGGAGTAATATTCGTTATCCGTTCGGTAGGCGCATCAAAAGATTCAGCCAGCGCTTTCCGGTCTCCAATCTGTTGAGGGATTACATGATATTTATTCAACATCTCTATCAGATAGGTAGGTGTACCACTGCCAAACCAATAAGAATTCATCTTGCCATCAGCAAAAGCGTTCAACAAGCTGAAAGGATTATATATGTCGGGAGACGGCCAGGTGAAATGATAGCCATCATAATTATCTTTCAATTTGGCAAGAACCTCGTCACGGGTCAATCCCATACGTGTCGCCAGTATATCCACGTCATTATCCATCTGCGTCAGCATTTCTTCTTCACTGATACCGCAGATGGCCGCATACGGTCCATCCATACTGATGTTCTTAATATTATTCAATTCACTAAAGATGCTCAATTGGGAAAACTTGGTGATGCCGGTGAGGAACACAAAACGCAGATAAGGATCGCAAGCTTTCAACGGACTATAGAAATTGCGCATCACATCCCGAAGCACAGGCAAATTCTTTTCTTCATGGACAACATCGAGAAGAGGGGCGTCGTATTCATCAATGAGGACAACAACCTGACGGCCGGTTTGATGGCAAACGCGACGGATAAGTCCGGAAAAACGATCATTCAAGGTCACTTCCTCATTCACTTTACCGTACGTTTCTTCATATCTGTACAATTGAACGCTTAGCATTTGTTCCAAACGTTCCTTATCCACATGCTTTGCCATGCTCATGTCAAAATGAAGCACCGGATACCGACTCCATTCCGTCTCCATCTTATCGATGGCAAGACCTTCGAACAACTCCTTCCGACCTTCAAAATAAGCATGCAACGTGCTGGTAAGCAAACTTTTCCCAAAACGACGAGGACGGCTCAGGAATATATAGCTTGATGCGGAGTGCGTCATTTTATATACGTACTCCGTCTTGTCTATATACAAATAGTTACCTTCCCGTATCTTTTGGAAAGTCTGTATCCCTATCGGATAAAGTCGTCTTTGCTGTTCCATATATATTCCGGTTGTTTGCTTAGATTACAAAGTTACGATAAAATTTCATCTAAACCATGCGTCCAACAGGTATTTTTCCATAGCATAGCGACATTCAGTACACCGCTCCTCATCCGTGTTCTCACGCAAATAGTGAAAGATCCGAATGTAATAGCTCATGCTAACGTCTCCCCAATTATCACCTGATAATACGTGCGATTACTAATTCCACAGCTCTCACACAATTCTTTTACCGGAATTCCGGAAACTTCACGGAGAAGGGCAATGCTATCTCCCAAAGCCTTGTAAGTATAAACTACTTTTTTCATATTCTTCTTTAAAATAATGTTAATATTTAACACGGATTACCAACATGATGGTAACACCGCTATTTTCTTTCTCCATAACTTCACCGCAAATTCTTAAAACAAACAAGCAATGAAACCACTCAAACCAACCCTCTCCATAGCGGAACTGCAAAAGACAATCGACCTCTGGAAAAGTCGCAAGATTACGGATTCGGTCATCCCCAAGCTCCTGCGACTCTACCTCGGAATGACCGCATACATGAATCAGGAGAAAGTATATCCGGTGGAGAACTTCTACGAGCTCAGTATAGCACTGGCATTCAAGAATGCCAGGTTTCTTGCGGAAGCCGTCAAACGATGCGGCTCATTCGGGATAACGCCCGAAAAAAACATATATGGAATGAAATTATTTTACTCCCCGCTCTGGGTGGGGAAGGTTTCACAGGAAGAATTACCGGACAAGTTTCCGGAAACTTATCCGATAGATGATATATATATATTAATAATACTAAAGGGAGTTCTTCTAACGAAAAAGCTTCGCCTGAAGGCGACATACCTTTAGAGGATAATTCTTCCAAGAAAAATATCGTTACACCGGAATCTTTAGCTGCCGCCAAAGAGTTTTTTCATCTTATCAATAAGGATTCCACGCAGAAAGCACAGATACTGACGCCACTCATCAATTGGTTCCAACTGCACGAAGGACTCACACGCAAACACGCATGTGAGAATCTCATTTATCTGGTCAACGAACTACTAATTCCTTATTTTGCTTCGCAGGCACGATTCATGAAATCCAATCACACCGGACGGCTCTGCTGGTTGAACAATCTGTTGAAATCAGCCCACGGACAACATCTGCTGAACGATGCCGCAAGAACAAACAGAGAGAAACGAAAACAAGCAGTTCATGAAATAAAAAGTAATCAACGCAGCAATCACCCTCTCAACGAATTCGAATGGACAGACCCCGAATCCGAAATGCGATTCTACGACGATGAGATGGAAGGAACAGTGAATATACCCGAGGATGCACCACCAAGACCATCAGCAAAAGCGACATGGAATGTGTTAAGCAACAAATGGGTATAAGACTCCCGTAAACCATAATTTATAATTCATAAATCCAATGAAACCATTTTATTATCTATGTGACTTTCCCGAACGTAAAAATGCAGGAAAGAACTTCGTAACAGAGTGCCCTAAATGCGGCAAAAAACATCTTTATATTTCCAAAACGACAGGAGCTTTTCATTGCTTCTCCAGTGGTTGCGACTTCAAAGGAAAGCTCAAAGACTTCTGGGAAGAAAGACCGAGCTATAATTCGTCATTTACCGGAACAGCCGGTGATAAATTTATGGGTACAAATTATCCTACCCACAATATCCACCAGGAAAGAGAATCGGGAAACGGCAATGGAAAAACCACATCCGAAGTACCTATGATTCCCGAAGATTACAAAAAATTACCTCCCGAAGCATTCTCCAAAATCAAACCGCTGACAGATGATCCCGAGACTAAGGACCAGGATCAACTCGCTGCCCGACGCTATCTCACAGATCAAGGCATCTCACTGAAAACGGCTATCGAAGCCCGTATCGGCTGTCTCACGCATCGCTGTTACGGCAAGGATAAAGACAACAAGAGCACCGGAACCATGTATCATTGCGTAGCCTACGTCAACTTTCTGAACGGACAGCCCGTAAATGTCAAATATCGCTCGTGCGATCCCTCAACTATCAAGGCCACAGATGAAGGAGAAACAACCGGCAGGGAAAAAGCTGCCGGATATACCAAATTCTGGAGCCAAGATTCACCAACCACACCTTGCCCACCTTACCACATCGACTGCATCAATCCTCTGAAGGTAGCCGAGGAAACCGTCCCCCGACTCATCATCACCGAAGGTGAAAAAGATGTGCTTACACTCGAAGAAGCAGGCTATCATTACGTTATTAGCGTACCCAACGGAGCTGCAAGCGATCTCTCCAAAAGTTTCGAAGCCTTCGAACCTTGGATAGACCAAGTGAGGGACATCGTGATCTGCGGAGACATCGACCTACCGGGAAGAACCCTAGTGAAGCATCTCACCGACTACTTCGGAGAACGTTGCCTACTCACCACACTACCCGGCGACTGCAAGGACATTTCCGACGTACTCGCCACATACGGCATCGAAGTCGTACACGAAATCATCGAATCCGCCCGACCACAACACACAGTGGACATCATCACCGTAAGCGAACGTGCAAACGGGATTCTGAACGTGCTGCACGGAGAATACGACCACGGATACGACGTAGGTTACGGCCCCTTGACCGACCATGTATTCCACCCCACCGATCAGGGAGGCCTGATTATCGAGACCGGAGTACCCAACAGCGGAAAGACCGATTTTCTGAACGACCTCACGTGCCGGCTCATGGCCAAGACCGGACGCTATGTATGCTACCTCTCTTTCGAAGTGCCCGACAAAGACAAGCATATCGCCCATCTCGTGCAGCTCATGCTGGGAAAAGTGAACACTGTAAATTATACCCAAGAACAGTTGAAGCCTATCGTCAGTTTCCTGGATAGCCACATGGTGCACCTCGACTTGCATAAAGTATCCCCCACTCCCAACAATATCATCGCGAAAGCGGACATGGTGCGGCGCACCCTTCCACTGAAATATCTCATTATCGACCCATACCTGTTCATGGAGGTGGAAACCAACCGGTACAACACCGAAACCCAAGCCATAAAAGCCATGCTGACGCAAATGCAGGCATGGGGCAGAACCAACAATATATGGGTCATCATCGTAGCCCATCCGCGCAAACTCACCAAACTCAACGGGAAGAACGAACTGGAAGAGATTGACATGTATACCATCGCAGGCAGTGCCAACTGGGCCAATCTGGCCGATTTCATATTTTCCATATCCCGCATCAACCGGCAGGACAGCAACTATACCCGACTCGACATGCTGAAGGTGCGCGACCAGGATCTGTGCCAGACAGGAAGCGTCCTATATGTCCGACAAGCCTGCGGACGTTACGATGAACGGGAGTCCGAAGAGCAAGTAATAGCAGAAGCACAAGGCAAAGTCATGAGTAGGGATCATTCACCTTGGATCAGTCTCATCGAAAATTAAGGGAAATAACACTTGCGGCTGCGCCGGGCTATGCTTGTGCAAGTGTATGCTTACACAGCCGCAAGCATCAGGCTTCGCAGCCGCAAGTGTCAAACTTCACAAGTGTCACTTTCAATTCCTCCCTTATCAACTCCTTCAGTAACGCTTAAAATTATGAAGGTTTCCCTATATACTCAAAAATCAGTTCCACCTGTTTGCTGGTAAAAATCTGTTGAGCAGAACGGTAGCCCGTATCCAGCAAAGCCTGATACAGAAGCACGTTCCCGTGCAACCAGCGCGAAAGGCGGTTAAGAGCCGAACGCTCCCCGATTTCAGGCGCATATGCACGCGCTAACTCACTTTTGGAATAAGGACGGACAGGCCATTCTTCTACGGGTACATCCGTATCATGACTACATGTAATTTTCTTCATTTTACGATAACTTTTAGAGTACTGTTTATACTATAAAGGTACAAAAAAGTCATCGGATATCACCTATTCCGAAACAGGTTTATCAGGTGTCAATGTCACTCATTTTCACAGGTCCGGGAGGTTGTATCTTTGTATTGCTCACCACGGAGGACTCAGAGCTTCACCGAGTTTTTTCCCGAACAGTTCCATGTTTTCCCGTGAGAATATAATTCTTCAATTATTAACCCTTTCAATTTATCTATTATGGGATTGAATTACAGTATCGCAATGCTCAAGAACCCGCAAAACCAGGATGAGAGCGCAAAGGCGTATGCCAAGTCACAGATCACAAGGGAACTGTCCCTGAAAGAACTGAGCCGCCGTGTAGCCGCACAGACCACCGCCAGTCGTGCCGACGTCACCGCGGTTATCATCGCTACCGTGGAAAACATGATTGACTGCCTGCGTGCGGGCGAACAAGTAGACTTCGGAGATCTGGGAAAATTTCGTCTTCAAATCACCAGCCGGGGTGCGGAAACCGCAGAAAAATTCACGGCTGCCAACATCACTGGAGTTAATATCCAGTTTATTCCGGGCGAAGACTTGAAAAACATATTCTCCGGTCTTGAGTTTTCACCCGTACCTACCCGTGCCGCCACACGTCTGCTGCTCAAAGCCCAAAAGGCAGGACAGACGACAGTGGACTTTTCAAAAACGCCTTCTTCCGGTGGAAATTCCGGCAGTAAACCGGATGACAGCGGCAACACCGGTGGCGGAGGACTAGATGAAAACCCGCTGGGATAGAATCCAAAGGCGCAGCCTTCAGAAATCAATAATGAAAGAATCAACCATGAAAGGCCACGCGAATTCTTAAACGTCAACTAATATTTCAATTTTTATCTTTTAAATTTATCAGGTTTATGGAAAAGAAATCAAAATCAGTATGGGGCATTGTCCTCAAAGTTATCGCCACGGTAGCCACCGCCTTGGCCGGTGTATTCGGTATAACCTCCTGCATGCACTAATGAGAACCATCACGCTCATTATCATTCACTGCTCAGCCACGCCTCAGGGCGTGCGCCTGAGTTTTGACGACTGTCGGCAGGATCACATCCGCCACCGCGGCTTCAATGACATTGGCTACCACTTCTATGTGACGCGCGACGGTGAGATTCACCGTGGACGACCTTACGAACGCATTGGAGCACATTGCCGGAACCACAACCGCCATTCCTTAGGTATCTGCTACGAAGGCGGGCTTACCGCTTCCGGACAGCTGGCTGATACACGCACCTTACATCAAAAAGCCTCGTTAGTAGCTTTACTACGCGAACTGAAACGGGTATTTCCACGGGCATTGATAGTAGGCCATCACGACCTCAACCCTATGAAAAACTGTCCTTGCTTTGATGCGGCAAGAGAATATAGGGAATTATAATAACACAAATACTGATTTAGAATTCCACAGAAAAAGTAAAAATTCATTGTAGAATTCTACCTTTCTGTCAACAACTGTTTCAGGAATATACTTGTGAATGCTTTCGCCCCTTCTTCATTCATCAGAAAAGCATTATAGAAATACTTATCGTCATGAAAACGTTTATCATTCATATAATTATAAAAAGGAATCTGCTTATAATTCGCCTGTTTTATAAAATACAAGATATAATTTTCCAAAAAAGACTCAGAAAATCTAACTGCCAAAGCCGGATGCATCGGTGGAATCACAAGTACAGGTTGTAAATTACGCTCCAAGCAAAAATCTATAATCTGTTGTAAAAGTTGAATGCGATATTTTTGTCCTTTCCTATTATCTGAACTCAATGGAGCATCTAAATCATTAATACCGAACTCCACCTTCCAACTTTCGACCCAACGCTCCGCATCCTTATTAAAATCAACGCACTTACGTCCTTTATTATCGAAGGAGTTCACTGGAATATCTTTTATCAATCTCTTCAAGGAGGGTATAGGTAAAAATAATATCGGAAATCTACGACGCCAATACACCTGTTGATAATTATCCACAAGTGTTGAATTCAATATATAACAATATTTATCATTAGCTGTTTTATTCCATTTTCCATCAACATTGAGCCCTGAAAATGGTCCTAATGCAATTACAACTTTGCCGCCTTTCTTCAAAATACTAAAGTAATTCTTCAGAATTTTAAAACCATTAGTCAAAGATTGTGGCTGTTCGGCCCAATTAAAAGCTTTTACCGGACAACCAGTATAGTTAAATGCATATTTAGAAGAAGAACTACCAATATTAACTATATCAAAATTCCGTTCCAAATGTTTTCTATACCAATCATTATCCGGATAATTATCCATATCCGGTATCGAGTTCTTATACCAATTCGTCTTCTTCACCTGTTTATTCAAAATTAACAGCAAACCGGTGACAACCGCTATCGCGACAGCTATTCCAAATAAAAATAAAAAATATGCTATAGGAGCAACCATAAGTAAGACAATCATCAAAAAGAAATAGATAATCGCCATTTTTCTCAAAAGACTTCTCATACTAATATCCAGGACAACTGGCAGATTCTAAATGGAACTTATAGTCTTCATCCAATAAAGAAACTCTTGCTATTTCTTCATTCGTGAGTTCAAAATCAAAAATCTCAATATTCTCCTTCAGACGTTCAGGCTTTACTGATTTAAACACTGGAACAGTCCCCTTCTGTATATGCCAGCGAAGAATAATTTGGCCTATCGATTTATTATACTTAGAAGATAATTCATTCAATATAGAAGAAGTTCTGATTGGCTCAATCATACGGCATAAAGGAGAATAAGCTTGAATTGCTATTTTATGACTGATACAATAAGCCGCCAGTTCATCAGCGGTTCTCATTGGATGCAATTCAAACTGGACACAATGAGGATTTATCTCTATGCCAGCTTTAAACAATTGCTCAAAATGACGTACTTGATAATTTGCCATTCCTATCGCTTTTACTTTTCCGGTATAATATATCTCTTCCATCTTATGCCAAGTATTAATGTAGTGGCCAGGATAAGGCCAATGCATCAGCCAAAGATCTATATAATCAGTACGGAGGTTATTAAGAGATATTTCTATCTGCCGGTCTATATCACCTTTCACCTGTTGTGAATTGCCAATCTTTGTCGTTATAAAAATCTCATTCCTTTTTATACCTGACTCATTCAGGCACTCTTCTATCACTTTGCCTACAACATGTTCGTTACCATAATCACGGGCTGTATCGAAAGCACGATAACCACATTGCAACCCGCTCAGAACAACTCTTTTCATTTCCTTATAGTCCATCCAATTAGTAGACATTACTATAAGTGGCATCTTATAATGATTAGATAATTCTACAAAATCCATATTGCAAGTCAATATTCAAATACAATTTTATTCAACTAACTTTTTTGTAAACAATAATCTATAACTTCTTGTGTTCTGTCACCAAAAATAGGACCATAATGAATTTGTTGTCCACTGATACCAGGTTGAGAACTATTTATTTCAATTATAACAGGTTTATTATCTTTATCAATACAAACATCCCACCCTATAAAGTTACATAAAGGGAAAAGCTCTATATGAGACGCTAATATGGTATTTAAGATTTCTGGAATCTGAGTAATTACTTGCCCTTTAAAAGTTATCCCGTTATAGGCATCCATTTTCTCAAGAGCATACGTATAACCAAAATCATTCAAGCTTCCATCTTTCTGTATTCCAACGCCAACTCCCCCAGAACCTAAATTATCAACGAAAGCACCTTTTTGCCCAATTCTTAATACAATGCTCTGTATTGTGACACGGTTATTAAGATATAATGTCGAAAAGCGCAATGTATTAATTGAAGTAGCATTAAATTTAGCTATAGAAGGATGTTGAATTATTATTTCTTGGATTACAAAATCACGACTTTCACCAAATAATTTTTCCAATATTATTTTACGCGTACCTTGATCTTTCCCACGAAGAACAATTTTTTGTACTCCATGTCCTCCGGAACTTTCACGTGATATCTTAAATATAAATTCATCTAAATCTTCACATAACATAATTGCTTTTCGTCTATCCAATTGACGCATATCATTTGTGTAACATTCACCATTAATACAACGTACATAGCAGTATGGAAAAGCAAGCCGGCTACTTCGACTCAGGTAACCCAAAAGACCTTTATCTTCAAAAAATTTCGTATAATGATAATTATTCAGAGCATGAGAAATTAAAGGAAGATATAATTCATGAGATAGAAATCTTTCATCAAATCCTCTCAGATATTTATAAACCTCATATTCTTTAAAAGAAATCTCAGAACTGATTCCACCCCATAATTTAATAACTTTATTCTTTTCTTCCGGTGTTAATGCCACAAATACATTAGGAGGATAGCTACTTATAATTAAAGATTCTTCTACCTTCCGCTCCTTCAATATCCGTTTCTTTTCACAAAATGCTCTCAGATAATTAATCAATATTCTTTTCACAATCATATTGTATATTTCTCCTTTTATCTAATTTTACATATTAATCTATTAAATATCTGTTTAAATTTAACTACTACTCTATAAACGAAAGTCCAACGAATTAAAAGTCCAATCACAAATAATTGAACTTTCACCTTAAAATTCTGGTTATGGATTTTTAGAACATGGACATCATCTAGAATTGTATTCAAGCGATTTATAGCTAAAAAACTTTCATCAACTACCACTTCACAAATAGTTCCCTGCCTTCCAGACTGAGGAATTTTTTTAAAAGTCAATTCTTGCACAATCGGGTAACTATAGGTTATTGGAATATTCTTTTTACCTCTCTCTTCAATATTCGGATAGTATGTAAGCCTTGGAGGTACAATATAACGATCCGGAAATATAAAGTTCCCTAAGCTAGTTGCAATTATTCCACATTTATACTTTATAATTGGTTGAACTGTATGAGTATGAGATCCGATAACCGCCGTAGCCCCTGCCTCAATTATTTTTTTCGCATTAATCACATCATTTACAAGCGGAAAACGAGTATGTTCTTGCCCCCAATGAGGCATAACAAAAACATAATTACATATTTTTTTATACGTCTTTACATCAGATATAACTTTATCTAAATAAAAATGATTTAGACCAGCTAATAAATCATCAGGAGGATAAGGGGCTTCCCACTCTGGGGGAAAATAGCCTAAAAAGCAAATTTTAGTTCCCTTTTTATTGATTATTACAGGTTCAGATGCTTGATGTTGATTTTTTCCAGCACCAAAATGTGCTATATTATTTTTATCTAAAAGATCTATTGTATGTATTAGCCCATCTCTATCTAAATCACAAACATGATTATTGGCTAAAGAAACGACATCAATGCCAAGGTCTTTTAATACTTTAATTGATTCATCAGGAGAAAATATAATATTACCAAGTTTGGGATCATTCGATTTTATATGGCATAATGTATTTCCATTTCCAAAAGAAGATTCTAAAGTTGCAACTCTTATATCAAATTCACGAAAAACAGACTGAACGTCTGGAGATATTCTACCAGATAAATAAAATTCACCGCCTGGATTTATATCACCAACAAATCCTATTTTTATCATATATGCATTTTTTTCTAATATTCGAAATAATCTTTCTCTGCAAATCTTTACTTATTCCCCAATAAAATATTAAAGGAGCAATGACAATCCAATATAAAAGGAAAACGAGTAAGACTCTACTCAAACTGCTTGGCATACTAAAATGTAACATCAAAACACTTAGAGTCGGTAAAATTATAATAGTAATTATTACGCATATTACATTTAAAAAAAATTTCAGGCATGAGAATTGTACTATATTTTTCTTTAACACCCACAAATCTATTCCAACGACAAAAATAGTACCTACTAATAATACTAAAAATGCAGAGTATGGAGGATACCCATATTTCAATAAACAATACACAACTGGAAGTTCAACAAAAACCTTACTTCCTGCATATATATTGAGGCGTTTTACATCACCAGTGGCCTGTACACCAATATTTATTGAATTAGTTATACTAATTACCAAATAATTAACCAAAATTATTTTTATAAATATAGATGCATATTCCGGTGGATTTACCAACCAAAAGTCAAGAATAGAATCACTCTCTATTATGATCGGTATAGCTAAGCAGGAAAACATCAGAAATGCAAATTTACAAGTATTATGCAATAAACGAATCATTTTATCCATTTCACCGCCCGCATAATATTTAATAATAACCGGTCGAGTAGCTGTCAAATAATTCTGAACAAAGGAATATAGTGCAGCTTCCACTTGATAAGTAACAGCCCGAGCAGCATTAACTACAGGGCCACAGAACAAATTAAGAATTAGATTAACTCCTTGGGAACGTGCAACTCCTGAAAAACAGCCTATTAAATCCCAGCCAGAATAACTGAGTAATTTGGAATATAACCGCTTATCCCTTACAACTATCAAAGAACATAAACTACCAAACTTTTTAACACAATAATATCTATAAAATAAAGAAATGCTAACTGTCAATAAGAATAACAAAACTGCATATAACTTTAAATTATCCCAAATTCCTATAGATAAAATATAAGCTACCCCTAATTTTCCTATAGCCTCATAAATGCCAACATAAGCATAGACATTCATTTTTTCATGAGCAATGATACTTGCATTATATGGTACTTGAGTGAAAGAAACAAAACATGAAAGAATTGAAAGCTGAAAAACCCATAATGCAGCATCCATTCTATGTATGGGAATAACCATCTTATTTGTTACATACCAAAGCCCAATGGTTTCCCCAAGTAGTGCTATAATCAGAGCAATAACCACATGAATATAAAATGCCGCACTAAATATTTGTTGATAATTATATCCTTTCTTACTTCCTAATGAAAATGTCAAAAAGCGAGATGTAGCACCGGCTGCACAACTATTTATAAATGAAAGCATCACAACGACACCACCAATAACATTATATAAACCATAATCCTCAACACCAAGATTACGCAAGACAACACGGCTAGTATATAAAGATACTCCCATTACTAACAGCATTCTTATATATAAGAATGCTGTATTCTTTGCAATTCTTTTATTGTCAGACATATTTATGGAAAAGAAATTAATACCATTCTATATCAGACTTAATGATTTTTGCAGGAGAACCTCCCACTAAGCTACGTGGTGGTATATTACTAGTAACCAATGCATTGGCGGCTACAACAGACCCTTCTCCAATTGTCACCCCTGGCATAATAGAACATCCTGTACAAAGCCAGACATGATCTTCAATATGTACAGGCGCATGATTTACATATCGATCATTCACAATCACATGAGGGCCATTCCAGTCACGGATAGAAACATTACGTCCTATACGAACGCCATTGCCTATTGTTATCTCCTTGGCACACATAATAGTCAGGCCAACATTGGCAGCTCCCTGACCGATAGTCAGTTTTCCTCCATTAACTATCTCAATATAAGCACCATACCTCAAATTATATGGTACATTTCCATAACGAGTAAGTGGACCATCATGAATTTCAAGGGTAGTATTAGCCTCCATGCGAAGGCATGTAGGCATCTTCATATTCCTGACAGGATTGTTGCCATAAACAAACGGAGCATCCACAATTATTTTTGCAGTGGAATGAAGGTCGAATACTGCACCTGGCATTGTAAAAAGCACCTTATGCTCCTTGAAATTACTCGTAGTATTCCTACGTTTGTTTATCTTGATAAAATTAAAATAAGAACGAAGCGAAAAACGGTAATGTCTCCAAATATGAAACATAAATTTCAAATTGCTTTTCAACTTCACTTTAAACGACTGATTTTTATTAGAACTTAGTGGAAAATATTTCTTTACCACATCATCAAAAGTACCCTTATCAAGGTCTTCAAAAAATTGAGTTCTATTAATCTTAGCCGGAGATATAGACTTGATTAATGCCTGATTCCCCTCTAAAACAGATTCAAAAGCAGTCTCTCTCCATTCCAATCGATCCTTCACTTTATCAAAATAGGCTATACCTTTTTTTGAATTCAGAAGAATCATAGAAGTCCCGATATTATTATCTAAATTTTTATCAACCTTCTCAATACCCCAATAATCAGCTATAGTGATATCTGCAATGCGAGGAAATCCCTTGTACTGGCAAGAATAACAGGAAGGGCGACAAAATACATTCGTATGATATCCACGGCGAAAATCATCCTCCATGCTTACACCATAGTATGATTTGCCATTATCAAACGTTACTTTACGAGTAAGGTTACGCCATCCCAACTCCTTATTTTTTGCCTTCACATAGACTACCTTGCCACCGAACTTTCGCTCCAAAGAATCCAAATATTTACGATATACTTTAGGAGAGTTTACTCCCCTACAGATAAAGTCTACGATGATAAGATTCTCATAATCTCTCCGTAAAAACGAACGCAATGCCGCCATTTGACATGGAGTGCCACAGGCTAAAACTTTTTCTCCTGCTTTGAGTAAAGATCTGATTTCCGCAAATAATCCTTCTGCATTACTTTGAAGATATTTTGAACTCCTCAGTTTCTCTAGATCATTCTGATTATTCGATACATAATTGCGCACACTAAAATCTTCATTATAGATCGCACCACTTACATAACCACCCTGATCAAGCATAACTTCAGCAAAAGCAGTATAAGCACCACCAGAAGTAGAGTTCCATCTCACGTCCATCCTTTTGTTTATCGCGGCAATCGTTTGAACAGGCTTATCAAAATCATTCTTCTTTAATGATGCAATATTCAATTCCGGACATATTTTATCGCACAGCCCACAATTTGTGCATTTTGCTTCATCTACAATTGGATACCAAAACCCTTCAATATCCGTTTTGAAAGTAATTGCATCATGAGCGCACACGTCGCCACAGGCGTTGCAACCGCAACACATTGCTTTATCTGAAATATCAATCATATAAATGGGAATACTTAATGAGAATATAAAATTCTGACCAACTCACTCTTCAGGTAAACCGGCACATATATTCATACTGCAATAAAAAGTTGCAGCGCCAAAAATAAAAGGGAATAGTTACAACTGATTTATCAATCTATCAAGCGTGACCAATAATTGACGCGTTGGCTCTAACAGAGGAAGTACATCTTCACTTGCAAAATCAAAAAAATCATTATAGTCACCCGTTATGCGATTTTGTAATAAACGGGGAATACAGACGGCCTTCTTCTTCCGTCAAAAGACCTTTAGATATGAAATTCAAGCCAAACTGACCTATCCACACCGTTATGACTATGAATACTTATGCCAAATTGAATCACGCCTCAACCTCTTCCCATGGATAAGGATTTTCTTCAATATTCTTCAGTTCCTCTATTACTTCCTTCTGCTCAGCAGTCAATCGGAAAGTCCCCCAGCTATCAATAATAACATGGGCCTCTTTAGCTAACTCCTCTGCATAAACCTCACCATAGCAATAAGTCAGCAGACGAACTTTCAACAATGAAGCAGGGATCAGTGGAAGAACGTTAAGAGCACGCTCCAGAACCTTCTGAATATATTCCTGTTTATGCCCATTATCATACATTGTGGCATTGAAGGCTACTAAAAGACCTAAACACAGCTCAGCTTCAGCTTCAGGAGTTGAGCCATGTTTTCCATACGAGTTTAGGGCTGATTCATAAACATCACGATTCAGACGGGTGAAACTATCAACATAAATCGGACTGCCATCCTGACCTAGAGTGAGAAGACTGTGAGCCAGGGAAAATAAGGATGAAACTTGATCACTCATATATTTAATTATGATTTAGAATTTATGATTTATGACACTGAAATTAGTCAGTTATCGGTTCTACAAGCGAAGAGTGAATAAAAGTCGTTGCAACAGCCATTACACCTTCAATATTGACAACTACACGACGGTCGCGACGGATACGAACAAATTCTCCTACAGCACCCTCAAAAACACCGCCCATGACACGCACCTTCTGGCCTCTTACCAGTTGAAGTTCAGCGGGTTCTACATAAATAACCGATTCTTCGTAGGTACCAGCAACAAGAATGAAACTACGCATCTGATCGTCTGGAACGATAACAGGAAGATGATGCTCCCGATTCATTATATAGCGTATAGGGATGTTCATACCGGCTTTATCCTTCAATGTATCGATACGCTTACGAGTAGAGCGAATGAAAACAAGGTTATGCACGGCAGGAACAAACTTACAAATGCGACGACCATCTTTCACGACATAATCGCGACGCATCGGAATGAAATTCTCTATCTTCTCTTCATCCAGAAAAGCTTTCAGAGCCAGTTCACGGCCATATGTGACACGTACTGCGAACCAGTGGAGGCGAGGAGGGATGTTCACGTCAGAATATTCTTTGGGGACACCGGAGTAGTGAAATACTTACCGATTATTTTATGTAATGCAGTTGTTTTCAACAACTTATTTAGCATTCATCTTATTCCAAAGCGTTCCGTCATCTCGATCAAAAAGCAGTGAAATAGTTATGTAAAAAGGTTATTAACGAAGAGATAAAAGAAAACGAAGTGTCTTTTAATCGTTCGTTTAATGTGCACAAAGATAATGGGTATTTTTCGAATGTACAAGGTGTTTAATAAAAATATTTCTAATAGATTTTATTTCAAACATTATATTATTGATAATCAATGTTCTATATTATATCTAAATGGATTTAATATCTTCTCATTTTTATAATTCTTGGTATCCATTTTTTACGTTTAAAATTGTGCACATTAAACGAACGTTTTTTGCACACCCCTTATTTCAGGATGATATATAACTATATATCAATGCATTATCATTCCTCTAAATACTTTTTAGAAATTCCTCTTTTCATATTTTCTATCTATAATAAAAAGGTCAAAGCCATTCTATTATTCGTCTATAAATCAGAGAAATAGTTATTACATCAAAAGAGAGAAAGATTATCTCCTAATACCTTCCTTCTATATTTAACACACATTAAGCCCTCCTCAATAGGGAGAATATCAAATCCTCCTGTCTTTACTACACAGAAAACGAATTAGACATTTACTATAAACTATAAAATCACGAACAGAATGGAAAAGGATCAAAAAGATATGATCTGTGAGATCATAGAGGCTTTTGAGAAGTATGCAGGACATCAGGCATTTGTTATTAACAACATCACCTATACCTATCGTCAACTGTCTGAAACTGTATATAAAATATCCACTTTGATTAATAACAGGGAAGATAAAATCATCGGCATTATAGCCGAAGATAGATTGGAGACTTACGCCTCCATACTGGCAGTATTAATCAGTGGAAAAACGTATGTCATTCTGCATCCAGCCTATCCCAGACACAGGAATAGAAAGATTGCGGAACTCGCCGATATTCATTTAATTCTATATACAAAGGACATCCGTGTATTGAACCTGGATACCGAACATATAGATTTTATATGTACTTCGGAGTTACAGGAAGTAGTTCCGTCTTCTTCTGGCATACATTCGGAAAAGAATGAAAATGCTTATATCATTTTCACCTCCGGCAGTACGGGAGAACCGAAAGGAGTTCCCATCTCCCGCAACAACCTAAATGCTTTCTACAACGCATACAGCCATTTGGACTGGCAATTGGACGAGAACGACCGTATGCTGCAAATGTTCGAACTAACCTTTGACGTTTCTATCGTTTCTTTCTTATTTCCCCTGACAATAGGTGCATGCATATATACAGTTTCTCCGGAAGGCGTAAAGTATATCAATGTCATTGAAATATTGGAAAAATATAACCTCACATTTGCTGCCGTAGCCCCCTCCCTACTCCAGTTATTATTACCCTATTTCTCTGAGATACAACTTCCTGAACTCAAATACCTGATAGTTACTGCCGAAGCATCGGATGTTGAATTACTATCTGCCTTCAGAGCCTGTGCTCCCAATGCCTCTTTTGTGAACCTGTATGGTCCCACAGAAGGAACAATTTATTGTACAGCCTACCAGATACCGACCACCTCATGCAAACATCATAACGGTATGATTGCTATAGGCAAGCCATTCGAGGGAGTGGATGCTCTAATCATGGATAATAGCGGTATTCCCGTTGCCACAGGCGAAACCGGAGAACTCTGGATCAGCGGCAGGCAAGTGATGAACGGCTACTGGAACGCTCCTGAAAAGACTAAAGAATGCCTCATCGAAGGGACAGATGGAAGGACTTATTACAAAACCGGTGATCTCTGCCAGATAGATACTGACGGCGATATCATATATTGTGGTCGCAAAGATTCGCAGATTAAACTTCAGGGATTCCGCATCGAACTAAGCGAAATAGAACACGTGGTGAAGAAGTATTTCAACAATGAATGTAAAGCTGTCGTCATCCCCAAATATGGAGCAAACAATCAATGCGAATTACATCTGGTAGTTGAAAAAGTCCATCTCGACAAACACCAGATAGAAGAACATATGAACAGCCGGCTGCCTTTCTACATGATTCCTCAGCACATACATTGCATGGAACATTTTCCACTGAATACCAGCAGCAAAACCGATAGAAAAAGAATACTGGAACTAATATAAAACTAAACTAATATGAATACGCAGATGATTTTAAATGAACTGAGCCTGATTTTTCAGGAGATATTGAAGAGAGACAACATCGTTCTTGCCAGTGAAACCACCGCCCAGGATGTGGAAGGTTGGAATTCATTAACCAATATGTTGCTGATAAGCAGAATAGAGAAAGATTTCAATGTTCACTTCACCTTCAGAGACATTGTCCGATTCAAGAATGTAGGAGATATTTGCAATGCTATTCTCACCAAAACCAAATAAGACATGTCATTCATATCTTTGAATTTTGTCACGCTGTTTGTATGTACCTTCCTTTTGTACTACACACTTCCACCTAAATATAGAAAAGCTATACTCTTGTTGTCAAGCTGTATTTTCATAGGCTATTACCACATAGCTTTCCTGATCATAGCCCTTCTCATTTCACTGGCAACTTTTTTTCTCGGAAAATGGGTGGGACAATCAAAACATGAGAAGGATACGAAAAGAATCTATATTTCGGGCTTGTGTTTTCTAATTACAGGCTGGTTGGCATTCCGATATGCCAACCTCCTGCCAGGCGTGCACTGGCTATTCCCCTTAGGTATCTCCTTTTATACCTTTCAGGCCCTTTCATACCTGACGGAAATCTATTGGAAAGAAGAAGAACCGGAAGAAAACCTTGCCGACTTCATGATATATATGCTCTTTTTCATGAAATTCCTGTCAGGACCTATAGAACGGGCGAGAGATATGCTTCCACAATTGAAATCGGGTAAACCGGTAGCATATCCATCCATTGTCTACGGAATGAAACTGATCGTAGTGGGACTGATAAAGAAGTTGATCCTTGCCGATTATATTTCCCCTTATATAGATGGTATTTTCAACTCTATACATACGGCATCCGGTATCCAATTACTCATGGCATGCCTTTTATATCCTGTAGAATTGTATGGTGACTTTTCTGGTTATACGGATATTGCACTTGGAGGTGCCTGTATGTTGGGATTCAAACTCAGCCCTAACTTCAACCGCCCATTCATAGCACAAACCACTGCCGAATTCTGGAGAAGATGGCACATGTCTCTTTCATTTTGGGTTAGGGATTACTTATATTTGCCCCTATCTTCAGGTATGCGCCGTTGGGGACAATGGGGAGTATTCCTGAGTCTGAGCCTGACATTTGCAGGATTAGGTGCCTGGCATGGTGCAGGATGGAACTATATTATATATGGACTCATCCAAGGGCTTATTATTTTCTATGAAATGAAGACCGCCATGATCTGTAACAAGATAAAGAATTGGATAGGTAATCCCCTGTTTACAACCCTGTCCATCCTCCGCACTTATCTGCTTTTCGCCTTTTCTTTGATCTTCTTTCGCTTAGAGTCGGTAAGTGATGCGCTCTATTACATCAGAAACATCTCGTTCAGTACCCATGCCAGCTGGAAAGAAGTAAGCATCGGAATTCCGGATCATAATTGTATTGTGGCCGGTAGCGCTCTTGTACTGATTTTAGTTTACGAATATATTATGTCGAAACGAGATCTTTTAGAAGCGTTGGAAAAACAACCCATGCTTGTCAGATGGGGCATTTATTATCTGCTGGCCATTATGTTCTTTACCTTGGGACAGTTCAATTCCGACAGTTTTATTTATTTGCAATTTTAATCTAAAAACAAAGATAGCAGAATGAAGAAAAACAGTGAGCGAAGTGCAGCTATGCGCTTCACGATGAAACTATCTATACTCCTGACGCCATTTATAGCCTTACTAGTGGTGTATTTCCTCAATGATCCTTTTATGGTTTTAAGGCATTATAACCGTTATGATAACTCTCCCGTCATGTTAAATGAAGGCTATATCGGTTGGCAAATGTATATGAACAACCGGGATTCCATTGCATTTGATTCTTTTATCATGGGCAATTCCTGCACCATGGCCTATCAATGTCATGAATGGGAAAAATATTTGGATGGTGGCAGAGCAGTACGCCTGTTCGGAAATGCAGAAAGCATAGCCGCCATCAGTAAGAAGTTGCAGGCTTTGGAAAGAAATGGTGCAGAAATAAAGAATCTGCTCCTCATTCTGGATAAAGAGTCATTGGGGAAAGACCAGCTTTTAAGCAGCCATAACCATGTGTTACCTCCGGCTATCTCAGGAATCAGCAACTTTAGTTTCCAGGAGAAATTCTGTCAGGCCTTCTTCTTCCCTAATTTCCTGTTTCCTTATCTCGATTATAAAATATTTCATCAATATCGTCCCTATATGCAAGGAGTGATAAACCCTTATGGCGCAATCAGAGATGCAGTAACAAATGATGCAATCAATCCCAGAGAGAGGATGATCCGGGATGAAGGAGAAGCATATTGGGAAAACCACAAAAAAGAGTTTGTGAAAGCCAGAGACTGTAATTACAGAAATGGTGAATACCGGGAAGGTGAGCGATTCCTATGGGAAACACAGACCGAATTATTAAAGGAAATAGATCAAATCTGCCGGAAACATAATACCTCGGTTAAAATCATCATCAGTCCCGACTATAACCAGATCAGCATAAATCCGTCAGATGTGGAAATATTGAAAGACATTTTTGGCTATGAAAACGTATTCGATTTCAGTGGTATCAATGAATATACGAACGATATTCATAACTACTACGAAAAAGGACATTACAGACCGATACTCGGAGCACGCTTATTACAAAAAGTATATGCAAACCATAACTGATTTGAAATACATATTAAAAGTAACAACTTATTATGCGAAACTATTTCTGTAGAGTAAGCGCCCGCAATTGTTCCAAAGATCCGTTGAATACATTCAAATCGACCTCTTCTCTGATACCGGGAACATTACCCACATCAGTATGTTGCCAGAAGTGCCATGGACCTTCATATTTGACGGAGTCTACGTAATAGTGGGCAATCCAGTAGGGGTAAGTATTGAATACCGAATCACTAAGATAGCGGTTCTTGAATTTATAAGATGTGTAAAGAATCGGTTTCACACCATAATGTGATTCTATACGGTCGAGCCAAGTTTTGACAGCAATCCTTAAATCATGGGGAGTACTTTTACCAATAGTTTCAACATCAAGCACAGGTGGTAGATCTCCGGGAATAAGCTGGACCGTACGAATAAAGAAATCGGCTTGTTTTAGCGGATCTGTTTTAGGAGAGAAGAAATGGTATGCTCCGCGAATAAAACCATAACGATGCGCCTGATCAAAATTGAACGGGAAAGTATCGTCAGCATGATCACCACCTTCGGTAGCTTTCATAAAGACAAAATGGATAGGAAATTTGGTTGTTTTGTTGGTTGTCAGTTGCACCCAGTCAATACTGCCTTGATAATGGGAGATATCAATGCCATGCACTTCATAGTCGCAGGGCATACAGACCCCATATCCTTTCTGACCATAACAGGGTTTCCAACGATAGGCATACGGACGAATGAAAAACCAATAAAACCCGGCAGAGAATACGGCAATGATACAAACAGCAAGTATTGTACGTAACCATGCAGGCATGATACGCGCTTCGCTTTTCTTTTTACCGCGACGTGCAGCAGATTTTCTTTTAGTTGCCATGTAATATTCAAAACAGAACGCAAATTACACAAATTACGCAAATAGATTATTCAAATTTGTGTAATTCGCATAATTTGCGTTCTTTTTATTAACTCTTCGTCAGTTTGCCGATTTATTTAGCTTGCTCTAACTGCAAAGTCTTTGTCGGCTGGTCACAAACTTCCGTAGGTCCGAAGTACTGGATCGGTCCCGGATATACATAATCTGTAGTGATAGCCCACTGGTCGCGCTGAGCAGCAAATGCCTTGAACGGAGCACCATCCAGTTTCACCAGAGCTTTCTGGATTACCGGTTTCATTTCACCGTGACGACGTTCCATATTCATCATCATCGTGATGGGCACACCACCTGCAATCCATTGGTCAGCAGGAGCCGTAGTGTTGCGTACAGAAGACATATAGCCTGTCTTGCCGTTAGCAATCAGAGAAGCAGCTGTATAACCCAGTGAATAGCAATAGTCAGCATCGTAGTTAGACGGAGCAGCGCAACGGCCTTCATAACCGAAGAAGTGGTGTTGAGAAGCGAACTTACCTACGAATTTACCTTCTTCTTTCCATGCAGCAAGCTTAGTAGCTACCATTTCCGACAACAGTTTTTCTGTTTCGATCAAAGATACCTGTACGTTTCCGTGTGGGTCACGGTCCAGCGTCAGCTGACGTGCAACACCCTCAGGCAGGCTGGCATAGATAGCCGCATTTTCCGGAGACAGTTTACGGATGATATAATCACGTTGGTGAGATTTCTTAATTTGAGAGAATTCTTCAGCATTTTCAGCAAGGAAGTCGTTCAACTCAGCGATCAGACGTTTCATAGCCGGAATAAACTCGATCAAACCTTCAGGGATCAAAACCGTACCGAAGTTGTTGCCTTGAGCAGCCCGGTTAGCTACTATCTGAGCAATGTAAGTTACTACATCGTCCAAAGACATATCTTTTGCTTCAACTTCTTCTGATACGATACAAACGTTAGGTTGTACCTGCAAAGCACATTCCAATGCAATGTGAGAAGCAGAGCGTCCCATCAACTTGATGAAGTGCCAGTATTTACGAGCTGAGTTACAGTCACGTTGAATGTTACCGATAACTTCAGAGTAAACCTTACAAGCAGTGTCGAAACCGAAAGAAGTTTCAATCATTTCGTTCTTCAAGTCACCGTCGATAGTCTTCGGACAACCAATTACCTGTACGCCGCACTTCTTAGCTGCATAGTACTCAGCCAGTACGCAGGCATTTGTGTTAGAGTCGTCACCACCGATGATAACCAATGCTTTAATATCAAGTTGCTTCAGGATTTCCAGACCTTTTTCAAACTGATCTTCCTTCTCCAATTTAGTACGACCTGAACCGATGATATCGAAACCACCCGTGTTACGGTATTCGTCAATGATATCTGAAGTCAGTTCCATATAGTTATGGTCAACCAAACCGCCGGGGCCAAGAATGAAACCATATAACTTGCTGTCCTTATTCAAACTCTTGATACCGTCGAAGATACCGGAAATCACATTGTGACCACCGGGAGCCTGACCACCAGAAAGGATAACGCCCACGTTCATAGCTGGGAAGTTAACCACTTCGTCAGTAGCCTCAAACTTGATCAAAGGCATTCCGTACGTGTTAGGGAACAATTTTTGGATAGCTTCCTGATCGGCTACAGATTGAGTAGCTGCTCCAGCTACCGCCTTAACGGCACCCTTCAGCGCTTTCGGAAGTTTGGGCTGATAAGCAGCCCTTGCAATTTGCAATGCACTTTTTGTCATTTTATCTAATTATTTAAAGGTGTTAGTAAAGTTTCGTTCAAAAGCGTCGCAAATTTCGTGTTTTTTTCTGAATTATGAAAGGAAGCGCACATCAAAAAAAATATGAAATGTTGGTTTATACCGTGGAAAGTACTTATCTTTACCGGAAATATTTCAATTTATTCACTTAAAACGTAAAGATTATGGCAAGTAGAAGAGAACTTAAGAAAAACGTCAATTATATCGCAGGTGAACTGTTCATGGAGTGTTTGGTAAACAGCTTATACGTACCCGGAACCGATAAAACTAAAGCCGACGAGCTGATGGGCAGAATCCTGAGTGTGCAAGATGAATTTATCAGCCGAATCAGCCATACCGAGCCCGGAAATGTAAAAGGTTTCTACAAGAAATTCCGCGAAGACTTTAATAAAGAAGTAGACGCAATTATTGACGCTATCGGCAACCTGAAGTAAGCACCGGGAATGAAAAAAGCAATATACAGCTTTATCTACTATCGCATTTTGGGATGGAAGACAAATGTGACGGTGCCGGATTATGATAAATGCGTGATAACTGCAGCACCTCATACATCTAATTGGGATTTATTTATCGGCAAACTATTTTATGGAGCTATCGGACGGAAAACATACTTCATGATGAAAAAAGAATGGTTCTTCTTTCCGCTGGGATTAATTTTCAAAGCCGTGGGAGGCATACCGGTAGATCGGGGACGCAAAACGTCATTGGTAGACCAGATGACGGAAAGATTCGCCAAAAGCAAGAAATTCCAACTCGCCATTACACCGGAAGGAACCCGTAAAGCGAATCCTAATTGGAAGAAAGGATTTTATTTTATTGCATTGAAAGCGCAAGTGCCTATTGTAATGATAGGCATCGATTATACCACTAAAACGATTTCTGCGACAAAGGCGATTATGCCGTCGGGAGATATAGAAAAGGATATGCGCGAGGTAAAGCTCTATTATAAGGATTTCAAAGGGAAGAACCCGAAGAACTTTGCTTTAGGAAACATTTGATAATAACTTTTAGGCGCGGATTACGCGGATTACACGGATTTTTATTACCTTGCGGCGTGGAAAGCCGGGCAAATAATCTTTGCCTGCAAGTATAGCGTAGCACATTAATCCGCGTTATACGTATAATCCGCGCCTAAAATATTTCAATGAAGTTATGCGTGTAACTCTATTACAAACAGATATTGTTTGGGAAGATAAACAAGAAAATCTCCGCCTACTCCGTAGGAAGCTCAAAGCGCTTCGTGGAGTAGCGGAGATTGTTGTCTTGCCCGAAACCTTCTCTACCGGTTTTAGTATGGACAGCCGAAGGCTAGCTGAACCGGTATCGGGTGTAACCATCGCCACCTTGCGCCAATGGGCAGCGGAATTCCAATTCGCCATTACAGGCAGTTATATAGCTTGTGATGAAGAAGTAGATGCAAATAAAAATGCGGTTCCCATTCCTGATAAGTCTTATTATAACCGTGCTTTTTTCCTGACTCCTGAAGAGGGGGCTTATTACTACGATAAACGACATCTCTTTCGTATGGGGCAGGAAACGGAGCATTTTACAGCGGGTAGCCAGCGGCCTGTTATCTCCTACCGGGGATGGAATATACTGCTGTTAGTCTGCTACGACCTTCGCTTTCCGGTATGGAGCCGGAACGTAAATAATGAATATGATCTTCTGATATACGTTGCCAACTGGCCTGTTCCCCGCCGCCGGGTATGGGACATTCTGTTACAAGCCCGTGCACTCGAAAATATCAGTTATGTTTGTGGTGTCAACCGTATCGGTACGGATGGAAATCAAATGCTATATAATGGCGGCAGCGTCATTTATTCACCAAAGGGCGATTTGCTTGCCAGCGTACCCGACCATGAAGAAGGAACCGCCACCGCAACTCTCGACCTCTCTGTCCTGAGAGAATTCAGACAAAAATTCCCTGCATGGAAAGATGCTGAATGTTTCCAAATTAAGAATTAATAATTAACAATTAAAGCACTATGGGACGAATGAAAGCTAAACACCGCATAGCTGACAGGTTATTCTTTCTGTTACTGACCATCTTAGTTTTTTCCTCTTGCGCAAACAGCAAAAAGGATATTATTCCTTCTGCCGAGTATGCACCTTTTGTGAATGCATATACGGGAGGAGTTATCTCGCAAACTTCGAACATACGTATAGAACTGACGCAGGATCAGCCTATGGTAGATTTGAACAATGAACTGAAAGAAAATCCGTTTAGCTTCTCTCCCTCCCTAAAAGGCAAAGCGTATTGGATCAGCAACAATACGATTGAATTCGTTCCTGAATCAGGAACTTTAAAGCCGGGAGAGTTCTATGAAGGTACGTTCCAATTAGGCAGGTTTGTAGAAGTGGACAGTCGTCTGAAAGAATTCAAATTCTCTTTCAGAGTACAGGAACCCAATTTCACACTGTATATCGAACCACTGACAACCATCGACATAGATAGCCATGGCGACTTGGTGACATTGAAAGGTGAAGTACGTTTCAGTGATGCCACTCCCAAAGAAGCAGTTGAGAAAATGCTCTCTGCCAAAGGCGGAAACGGCCAAAGCTATCCGGTCAGTATCACTCCGACAGATCATCCGACGCGCTATCAGTTTGAAATAGCCGGTGTTATTCGCGAAGCGGAAGACTATCAGTTAGAAATCACCGCCGACGGCAGTCCTGCAGGAATCGACCGCAAACTGACAGAAAACGTACTGATCCCTGCCAAGAATGACTTCCGTTTCCTCTCTGCCAAACGCATTGACGAACCGGAAAATGGAATTGAAATAGTATTCTCCGATCCTGTTTCTACCACACAAGACCTGAACGGATTGATTGAAATCCCCGAAGTAGCTTCTTCCATATTTCAAGTGGAGAATAATAAAGTATATGTCTACTTTGAAGCCAACCAACTGAGCAAACTGACTTTGAAGATACACGAAGGGGTGAAAAACAGCCGGGATAAATCGCTCGGCACATCACACTCCATCGCATTCAGCGAACTGAATCTGAAACCACAAGTGAGCATGTCTACATCAGCCGCTATCCTACCCGACTCCAAAAGTTTGATCATCCCGTTCCGGGCAGTCAATCTCTATGCGGTAGATTTAAGTGTAATCCGTATTTTTGAAAACAATGTACTGATGTTCATGCAGACCAATACGCTCTCATCCGCCAGTGAACTGCGCCGTTCCGGACGATTGGTTTATCAGAACACATTGTGGCTAAGCAAGGACAGTACAAAAGACGTGCACCGATGGGAAGATTATTCAATAGACCTTGCCGGACTGATTCGGCAGGAACCGGGTGCTATCTACCGTGTCATACTTTCTTTCCGGCAGGAATACTCAGCCTATCCTTGCAGCGGAACAGAAAAACAAGAGATGAGCTTTGCAGACAATACTGCTTCAGAGGGATTGACGAAAGTCAGCGGAAGTAGTACTTTCGAAGAAAATGAAGCTGAATGGGATACACCGGAAACTTATTTCTACTATAATGGTAACATTAAGATGGACTGGAGCCAGTATAACTGGCGGGAACGCAATAATCCTTGTCATGCCTCCTACTATATGGACTCTGACCGGGCAGCATCGTGCAACGTATTTGCCTCCAATATAGGAATGATTGTAAAACGGAATTCACTGAACAAACTGTGGATTGCCGTAAGCAACATCTTGGATACCAAACCAATGGAGAAAGCGAAAGTGACTGTTTATAACTTCCAGTTACAAGCCATAGGAACCGGTGAAACCAATAGTGAAGGATTTACAGAAATCACTCCGAAAGGTGTTCCTTTCATTGTGGTAGCCGAAGTAGAGAAACAGAAATCTTATGTTCGTGTAGCAGATGGTGAAGAACAATCTGTCAGTCGGTTCGATGTAGGCGGAAAAGATATTCAGAAAGGATTGAAGGGGTTCGTCTATGGCGAGAGAGGGGTATGGCGACCGGGAGATACGCTGCATGTAAGCTTTATTATGGAAGACCGTGAAAAAAGAATTCCGGATAAACACCCTGTAGCATTGGAATTATATAATCCGAGAGGACAATTCTATACCAAAATGATTTCCACGCAAGGTATAAACGGTTTCTACACATTTGACCTGCCGACACGCCCGGAAGACCCGACGGGATTATGGAACGCTTACGTCAAAGTAGGCGGAACCGCTTTCCACAAAAGCCTTCGCATAGAAACGGTGAAACCAAACCGCCTGAAAATTAATCTGAAACTACCGGAGAAAGCAATCCAGGCTTCTACCAAAGAAATACCGGTAATGCTTACTTCCACATGGCTGACAGGCGCCACCGCTTCACGGTTGAAAACCAAAGTGGAAATGTCCCTGTCAAAAGTAAATACGCAATTTAAGAACTACGGACAATACATATTTAATAATCCGGCTACCGAATTTACAACTGTAAAAAACGATGTATTCGATGGAACACTGGATGCGGAAGGAAAAGCTAACTTTATGTTGAAACTTCCGGCTGCCACCAATGCCCCGGGAATGCTGAATGCAACCTTAACCAGCCGTGTATTCGAACCGGGAGGAGACGCCAGTATTTACACGCAAAGCATTCCGTTCTCTCCATTCTCTTCTTACGTAGGGATTAATTTGAACCAACCGAAAGGAAAATACATCGAGACAGACCAGGATCATGTATTCGACATTGTCACCGTAAATGCGGAAGGACAATTAATGAACCGCTCCAATCTGGAATATAAGATTTACCGTATCTCCTGGAGCTGGTGGTGGGAGAACCGGGACGAATCATTCGGAACTTATGTCAACAGTAGTTCCATCACTCCCGTAGCCAGTGGCAATATACAGACTACAGGCGGAAAGGCAACTTTTAAATTCCGGGTAAATTATCCGGACTGGGGACGTTACCTGATTTATGTGAAAGATAAGGAAAGTGGACATGCCACCGGTGGAACTGTTTATATAGACTGGCCGGATTGGCGCGGACGTTCAAGCAAGACAGACCCCAGCGGCATTAAAATGCTCGCTTTCTCTCTGGATAAAGACTCGTATGAAATAGGTGAAACGGCAACAGCCATCATTCCTGCCGCTGCGGGAGGACGTGCATTGGTAGCCCTGGAAAACGGTTCAACCGTTCTGCAACGTGAATGGATTGAAGTTTCCAACAACGGAGACACAAAGTATTCTTTCAAAGTGACTCCGGAAATGGCGCCGAACGTTTACCTGCACATCAGCCTGTTGCAACCTCATGCACAGACGGTGAATGATTTGCCGATACGTATGTACGGTGTGGTTCCGGTATTGGTGACTAATAAACAAACTATATTGCAACCGCAAATTAAAATGCCGGAAGTGTTGCGGCCGGAAACGGACTTCACCGTTACCGTCAGCGAAAAGAACGGCAAGCAGATGACATACACACTGGCCATTGTAGACGACGGATTACTCGACCTGACTAATTTCAAGACTCCCGATCCGTGGAATGAATTCTATGCCCGCGAAGCATTGGGCATCCGCACCTGGGATATGTATGATGATGTACTCGGAGCATCTGCCGGACGCTACAGTTCATTGTTCAGTACGGGTGGTGATGAGACATTGAAACCGGCCGATGCAAAAGCGAATCGCTTCAAGCCGGTAGTGAAATTCATCGGTCCGTTCTATCTGGATAAAGGAAAACAGAAGACGCACACGCTGAAACTACCAATGTACGTAGGTTCTGTGCGTACGATGGTGATAGCGGGGCAAGACGGAGCTTATGGAAAAGCGGAAAAGACTTCTTTCGTGCGGACACCATTGATGTTGTTGTCCACACTACCCCGTGTGCTGAGCACACAAGAAGAGATTACCGTTCCGGTGAATGTTTTCGCCATGGAGAAGGAAGTGAAGAATGTATCAGTATCCATCCAGGCTTCAGGTGGAGGTGTACAAGTGATCGATCCCAATAAACAATCCATTACTTTCAGCCAACCGGGTGACCAGCTCGTTTACTTTAAGATAAAGACCGGAAGTAAAACAGGAAAAGCAACGATACATATCACTGCCAGCGGTGGCAGTCAGCAGGCGAAAGAGACCATTGAAATCGAAGTCCGAAACCCGAATCCGGCAGTGACTTTCCGCAATAGCCAATGGGTGGAAAAAGGAGAAAGTGTAACACTTCCTTATTCATTGAATGGTGCTTCTCCAGCAAATAGCCGTATGCTGCTGGAAGTCTCACGTATTCCTTCGGTAGATATCAGCCGCAGGTTCAACTACCTGTATAATTATCAGCATCATTGCACGGAACAGCTGACTTCCAAAGCTCTGCCGTTATTGTTCGTCAGCCAGTTTAAAGCTGTGGATGAGGAAGAAGCTCAAAAGATTAAGGCTAACGTACAGGAAGCGATACGGCAACTCTATGCACGCCAGCTTCCGAACGGCGGTTTTGTTTACTGGCCGGGGAATGCCAGTGCTGATGAGTGGATTACTTCTTATGCGGGCATGTTCCTCGTATTGGCACAGGAGAAAGGCTACGCTGTCAACTCGAATGTACTGAATAAGTGGAAACACTTCCAACGTGCTGCTGCCCAGAACTGGCGGATGCCGGATCAAGATGACAGTTGGGGTTACTGGCAAACGGGAATGCAACAAGCATACAGATTGTACACACTGGCATTAGCCGGTGCACCTGAGCAGGGCGCCATGAACCGGATGAAAGAACAAGCTAACCTGCCTCTGCAAGCCAAATGGAGACTGGCAGCCGCTTATGCCCTGACAGGTAAGATGAAACCGGCTGAAGAACTGGTATTTAAGGCAGAAACCACCATTACCCCTTATTCCTCACAGAACTACATCTATGGTTCGTATGATCGTGACGAAGCTATGATATTGGAAACTTTACTCCTAATGAACCGAGACCAGGCGGCATTGCAACAGGCGAAGAAGGTATCCAAGAATCTGGCTGAAGAGAATTGGTTCAGTACACAGTCCACTGCTTTCTCATTGATGGCGATGGGACGCCTGGCTGAGAAGCTTTCAGGTACTCTGGACTTCACCTGGACTTGGAACGGAAAGCAGCAACCCGTAGTGAAATCAGCCAAGGCTGTATTTGCAAAGGAACTGTCCACTTCACCGGCTTCGGGTAATATTATAGTAAAGAATGAAGGTAAAGGTGCATTAAGTGTGGACCTCATTACACGCACGCAATTACTTAATGACACGTTACCCGCAATATCCAATAACCTCCGCCTGGACGTAAAATATACGGATATGAACGGAGCGACGATATCCATAGATGATATCAAGCAAGGAACAGACTTTATGGCAGTCATCACTGTAGGTAATATCAGTGGAACCACTGCTTACAGCAATTTGGCATTGACACATATTCTGCCGTCAGGTTGGGAAATTTACAATGACCGGTTGATGACTCCGGAAGCGACACCTACCCGTGAGTATACCTATCAGGATATTCGTGACGACCGCGTATTGACTTACTTCGACTTGCGTCGCAGTGAATTGAAAAAGTTCACCATAAGACTGCAAGCTACATATGCAGGCAATTTCATTTTGCCGGCTATCCAGTGCGAAGCCATGTATGACGGTTCGGCACAAGCACGAACCAAGGCGGGAAGAACGACTGTCAGTAAGTAACATGCCACTGAGCAAAACTATCCAAATTCCCCTCCTTCTAGAAGGAGGGGTGCCCAAAGGGCGGGGTGGTAGGTAAGAAAAGAGTTCCTTATTAATTCATAGGTATTTTTCATTCTACCTACCACCTCCCCCCCTATGGGGTACTCCTCCTCCCGGGAGGAGGAGAATTAAGATAGTCATATTTAAATATTGATGAAGATTCAAATTATAAAGTACTTCAAACAACTGTCTATCACCAGAAAAGTAATACTCATACTTATTACAATTCTGGTGATAGGCTATATCTTTTGCCTCCCCCGGCAACTTTTCCATGTGCCCTACTCCACCGTCGTCACTGACCGGAACGGTGAATTACTGGGCGCACGCATTGCATCCGACGGTCAATGGCGCTTTCCACCCCGGACCACTACTCCGGAGAAAATAAAGCAATGCCTCATCACTTTCGAAGACAGGCATTTCTATCACCATTGGGGAGTCAATCCTGTCTCCATTAGCAGAGCCGCCTACCAAAACCTAAAGAATAAGCGCATTGTAAGTGGAGGAAGTACCCTCACCATGCAAACGATCCGTCTGGCAAGAAACGAATCGCGCACTTTTGGAGAAAAGTTCATAGAAATGATCCTGGCCACCCGACTTGAGTTTCGCGCTTCAAAAGAGAAAATCCTGTCTATGTACATCTCACACGCTCCTTTCGGAGGAAACGTAGTAGGGCTCGATGCCGCTGCCTGGCGATATTTCGGACATCCCGCCGAAGAACTGTCCTGGGCAGAAGCAGCCATGCTGGCAGTACTTCCAAATGCACCCGCCATGATTCATCTCTCCAAATCACGACAATTATTACTTAATAAAAGAAACTGTCTGCTAAAACAACTATATGCACGAAAGATTATAGATAACTCCACTTACGAACTGGCTATCAGCGAACCACTCCCCGACGAGCCTCATCCACTCCCCAAAACCGCTCCCCATCTAGTAAGTCGCTTCTATCAGGAACGAAACGGAAAATATTCCATATCAACCATCGACAGGGGTATTCAAACCCAAATAGAGAACGCAGCCGAACGTTGGAGCAATGAATTTAACCGGAGTGATATACGCAACCTGGCAATTCTGGTGATTGATATCCGAACCAATCAGGTTGTGGCTTATTGCGGCAATGTCAATTTCGAACGGAAGCAAGCCGGTAACCAAGTAGATGTTATTCAGGCACCCAGAAGCACGGGAAGTATTCTGAAACCATTTTTATATTACGCCATGTTGCAGGAAGGCAGTCTGCTACCTCATACGCTACTGCCCGATATACCGGTTAATATTAATGGCTTTACACCTCAAAACTTCAGTTTGCAATTCGAAGGTGCCGTTCCCGCTTCGGAAGCTCTTGCACGTTCATTGAATATTCCGGCAGTGACGATGCTACAAAGATATGGTGTTCCCAAGTTTCATACTTTTCTGAGGCAAATAGGCTTAAAAACAATCAATCGTCCGGCTTCCCATTATGGTTTATCACTCATTCTGGGCGGAGCGGAAGCTACCCTGTGGGATGTGACAAATGCGTATGCTTACATGGGGCGGAGTTTATTGCAGCTTCCACAAACAGAATGTAGTTTGCTGCTTGCGGACGCTGAAGGATCAGGAGAATCAGAAGTCTTCGCTTCGGGAAAATCGACGGATACTTTCCAATCGGGAGCCGCATGGCAAACCTTCAATGCGTTAACCGAGGTGAATCGTCCCGAAGAAATAGACTGGAAATCAATCCCCTCCATGCACCCCATTGCCTGGAAGACCGGAACAAGCCACGGATTCCGCGATGCCTGGGCTGTAGGAGTCACCCCTCACTATGCCGTAGGTGTATGGGTAGGGAATGCTACAGGAGAAGGTAAACCTGGTCTTGTAGGAGCACGGACAGCCGGTCCGGTTTTGTTTGATGTATTTAGTCTGCTACCTCCGACACGGTGGTTCAAACGCCCGGGAGATGTCTTTGTCAAAGCTGAGGTATGCCGGAAATCCGGACACTTGAAGGGTAGGTTTTGCGAAGAAACAGATACTTTACTGATTCTTCCTGCCGGACTAAAGACGGAAGCTTGCCCTTATCATCACCTGATCACCCTTTCAGCCGATGAAACTCACCGTATCTACGAGAATTGCGCAAATTTGGAACCAACTATCCAGAAGTCCTGGTTCACTTTACCACCTGTATGGGAATGGTATTACAAACAACATCATCCGGAATACAATCCGCTTCCTCCCTTCAAAACAGGCTGCGGAGAGGATGCATTGCAATCCATGCAATTCATCTATCCACCCATGAATGCCCGTATTGTGTTACCCAAACAGATGGATGGAAGTCCGGGCTTTCTAACCACCGAGTTGGCTCACAGCAATCCAGGTACCACCATTTTCTGGCACCTTGATAACACTTATCTTACCCAGACACAAGACTTTCATAAGATCTCACTACAACCCACGCCCGGAAAACATTCACTAACAGCGGTAGACGAAGCAGGAAATACAGTAACCACTACATTCTATATCAATTAAGGTTATCTGTTGATGAAACCGGTCAGCATACCATCCCCCCCGAACAGGTGATGTTTTTGTACAAAAAGATTCCATTTTAGTCTTTTTAATGAAAATACCTAAAAGAAGTGAGTGCATAGTTACCAAAAAGTGGCTACATTTGTATCCCGAAACAGTGTCAGAAGAAAACACCTTGTTCCAAAAAACAACCCCAACACTAGAATTAGTGAACATTGTTTTTTGTATATTTGTTAAATCTTAGAAGCGACAAGCTTTAATCAATTTATTAATACCAATTAAGTTATGAAAACCAATCTTAGTTCTCAAATCACTCTCAACAGAGTCTCCCCCAGGTATTATAGGCCTGAGAATGCATTTGAAAGGTCGGTATTGACCCGACTGGAAAAAATCCCAACCGACATCTACGAATCGGCAGAGGAAGGCGCCAACCACGTTGCCTACGAAATAGCTCAACTTATTCGTGATAAACAGAAAGCCGGACGTTTCTGTGTATTGGCATTGCCGGGCGGTAATTCTCCCCGCAACGTATACTCAGCCCTTATCCGTATACATAAAGAGGAAGGCTTGAGTTTCCGCAACGTTATCATATTCAACCTTTACGAATATTATCCTCTTACATCAGATGCCATCAACAGCAACCTGAATGCCTTGAAGGAAATGTTCCTTGATCATGTAGATGTTGACAAGCAGAATATCTTTAGCCCGGACGGTACAATTCCTAAAGATACCATCTTTGAATATTGCCGCCTGTACGAGCAACGCATCGAAAGTTTCGGTGGATTGGATGCCGTATTACTGGGCATCGGGCGCGTAGGTAACATTGGTTTCAACGAACCGGGTTCCCGCCTGAACTCCACCACCCGTTTGATTTTACTGGACAACGATTCACGCAATGAAGCATCCAAAATGTTCGGTAGCATCGAAAGCACTCCGATCAGCTCCATAACAATGGGTGTTTCTACAATCCTGGCTGCCAAGAAAATCTATCTGATGGCATGGGGTGAAGACAAAGCCAAAATGGTAAAAGAGTGCGTAGAAGGTGCAGTAACGGATACCATTCCGGCATCTTTCCTGCAAACTCACAACAATGCTCATGTAGTTATCGACCTTTCTGCTGCCGGTAACCTGACACGTATCCACCGTCCGTGGCTAGTGACTTCCTGCGAATGGAACGACAAACTAATTCGTAGCGCCATCGTCTGGTTATGTCAACTGACAGGCAAGCCGATCCTGAAGCTAACAAACAAGGATTACAATGAAAATGGTTTGAGCGAACTGCTGGCTCTGTTTGGTTCGGCATATAATGTGAATATCAAGATCTTCAACGATCTGCAACATACCATCACCGGATGGCCGGGTGGTAAACCAAATGCAGACGATACTTATCGTCCCGAACGTGCGAAACCGTATCCGAAACGTATCGTCGTATTCTCTCCGCATCCCGATGATGACGTAATCTCCATGGGTGGTACAATCCGCCGCTTGGTAGAACAAAAGCATGACGTACACGTGGCTTACGAAACTTCCGGTAACATTGCCGTAGGTGACGAAGAAGTAATCCGCTTCCTGCATTTCATCAATGGTTTCAACCAGATCTTCAATAATAGCGAAGACAAGGTAGTTGTTGATAAATATGCAGAAATCCGTAAATTCCTGAAAGAGAAGAAAGATGGTGACATCGATACACGTGACATCCTCACAATTAAGGGCTTGATACGTCGTGGTGAAGCGCGCACTGCTTGTACGTACAATAATATCCCTCTGGATCATTGCCACTTCCTTGACCTGCCGTTCTACGAAACAGGTAGAATACAGAAAGGTCCGTTGACCGAAGCTGATGTGGAAATTGTGCGTAACCTGCTGCGTGAAGTGAAACCTCATCAAATATTCGTAGCCGGTGACCTCGCCGATCCACATGGAACACACCGTGTTTGCACAGATGCCGTATTTGCTGCTATCGATCTGGAAAAAGAAGAAGGTGCAAAATGGTTGAAAGATTGCCGTATTTGGATGTATCGTGGTGCGTGGGCCGAGTGGGAAATTGAAAACATTGAAATGGCAGTGCCCATCAGTCCGGAAGAACTGCGTGCAAAACGTAATTCAATCCTGAAGCACCAGTCTCAGATGGAAAGTGCACCATTCCTGGGCAACGACGAACGTTTGTTCTGGCAACGCAGTGAAGACCGTAACCGTGGTACCGCCGCATTGTATGACAATCTCGGTTTGGCATCTTACGAAGCAATGGAAGCATTCGTGGAATATATTCCGCTGTAAATGTTTGCTAAATAGAAAGAAAAAGGTTGCAATGTTTTGTCACTGCAACCTTTTTCCATTCTACATTTTCATTAATTTTATTTTCACGTCATCTCCATCTCATCAATATTTTCTTCATAACTATGATTTTGTTCCACAAGTCATTCAGAGAACATGGCAACAGTTCCTTTATATTCGCCTTCGGGCAATTTGATTTCTCTTTTATTTCCATTAAGGATCACTTCCATGGATGTTTCTGTCTGAGTTGGATCTGAAGCATACACTTTCCACTTTTTCTTATAAGTACGCAGAATAAAAAGCCCTTTTTTATTGCTTTCAAACTTTAGTTCACCGGATAAGGGAACACTTCCAGCTTCATACAATGCAAGTAAATATGTCTCTTTATTTAGTTGGACTGCCTGACATTGACTGGTATTACTAATTATTTTAAATGAAGATAAATCAAAGTGTTGTACTTCCTTAGGAGTGGTAGCCGGCAATATCGCGTATTGATATGAGTCATTTTTTGGAAGAATTCCATGATTCATATAAATAGTAAACACATCTTTCGTCTGCAACTCGCTTTTAGGATATATCTTCATGATATCATTCCAAGAATTTGTACGTTGTTCAGAGAAAATACGCCCCTCGCCTTCCAACAAGATGTATCCGGTCTGATGGTGAAAAAAGCGCTGGGAATCCCCACAGGAAAATTTCAAATCTTTCACAGCTTCCCACTTTCCTTTATTCCAATACAATAAATCATCTCTTAGTACAGCCTGCTCCACAGAAGTATTCACCTGATAACTGCTATCAGAACGAATGCCCGCTCCTAAGCATAAGACATAATCTGGTGTAAAAATCCACGTCTTTCTAGCATAAAGCCCGTCCCTTACCAAATCCATCGAAGTAAGGCCAATAGTGCCATCATTCACATTTCCCACAAATGAGCCTTTATTTTGCTTTTCAAGCCATCCCATTACATGGACAGCCTTATCTTCCTGATAGCAAGTCACACCAGGCACTTTACGCCAATCCCAACAAGGAAATATATCCGTATATTCATCACCATCCACATAAGTGTAGAGAGCACCGTCTGCCAAATAATAACCTTTTACGTTATCCGTACCCGACTCTGTGCCGATCACCCTGTCCGATGCCATTCTTACAGATGCCATCCAAGTGGGACAACGATGGATTGTCATATCAGATTTCCAGAAATGGTATTGTCCCAACAACGCAGTTGATGTATTCCCAAGATTTTCATCAATCAACATATGATATACATTACAATCTTTACTATTCACTTGCGCCAATGCATTAGCAGAGAATAAGCTCGAAAAAGCCTTATTCCGCTGTGCCTGCCGATAAAGTTGCCTTCCAAGATTATTCACATCCATCTTGTTTTTCCACAAGATTCTCCGCACACCTTCATTCGTATAGTTAGTGATAAGCTTAAAACGCTCTTGATCCAACGCTAATGAAGTGCCGTCAAGAATATATGCCCAAAAACTCATAGTAGCCAAATAAGCTGCACCATAATTCCCGACCTGCTGTTGAGGTCCGTGTTGATGAAAACTATAATCGACCTTGATCCCTTCTGCTTTGCCATAAGCTATTTTTATCTCATCATTCATGGCATTCCTTGCTTCCTGTACCAGTTGAATATCATTTAGCAATAGTCCTTTCACCAATACATTGCCAGCTAGCCAAACTCTATTCTGGGCCGTCATCCCTATCTTTGCTTGGTTCATCACTTCAATAGCATGCTTCTTCTCTTCCGTCGACAACTGGTCTTCAAATAAAACAAATGCAGCTCCCAAAACTTTAGGTATACCTATTTCATTATACCACCAATTGGCAGCTACCGGCTTCATCCGGAACCAATACCCCATAGCCTTATGAATGGCCTCTGCAATCTCAGCTGATTTATAAAAGGTATGTTCCGAATTAGCATAAACTTTAGCCAACTCAAGCACACGGGCCGCATGAATCCGCGGAAGCCAACTGGCAGCCTTACTATTAGTGAAATCGAGCCCATTCCAACTACCTTGTTCACTCAAATCAGATAATAATTGACGAACGTACCCAACTTCTATCGGGCAACGTTCCATTAATTCTACAACCATCTGGTCACCGACTACTTTCTCATGGGACATCTGACACATCAGTCGTATCAACTGCTGTTCTGATTTATTCTTATATAATATACTCTCTATATACTTCTGCCTGATGACGGATAAATCATCCGCTTTCAGTCCCAAAGTAAATCCCCAAAGCAATAGGATAAAAATAGGACGTACTACATGTAATTCCATTTATTTTTTTATAAGTTCAAATTCCGTTGCTTTTAAATTATCCGAACTGCTTCCGACAAAGAGTTTAAAGTCACCCGGCTCTGTGACGAACTGTTTATCTGAATTAAAGAAACCTAGTTCTTGTTCAGACAAGGTAAATTCAATCTTTCGGGTTTCTCCAGGTGCCAATTCTACCTGCCGGATTCCACATAACTCAATAACCGGACGGGTCACAGAACTGACCACGTCCTGCAAATAGAGTTGAACGGTTTCTTTGCCCGTATATTGCCCCGTATTCGTAACAGAGGTAGTCAGCACTACTGGCTCTCCTGCTTTATATTCTTTTTTCGACATCACAGGAGCCGCTATTTCAAAAGTCGTATAACTCAAGCCATATCCGAACACATAGGCAGGTTTCACACTCTCATCCATATAACCGCTTACCCACGGATTGTTGGGCGCCCAGGCACGTCCTGTACTTTTATGATTGTAATATAGCGGGCACTGGCCTACGTGACGGGGAAATGTCATTGGTAACTTACCAGACGGATTATATTTACCAGTAAGCACATCCGCAATAGAATTGCCTGCTTCCGTACCAAGCCACCAAGTCATAAGAATAGCATCGGCATAAGGTTCCATATCGGAGAAAATCAATGGACGGCCTCCCATAACTAAAGTGATAACAGGTTTCCCTGCCTTCTCCTTTATTTGTTTCACCATCAACTGCTGATTAGCATTGATGTTGATATCCACTTTCGATTTCGCTTCTCCAGACTCCATCGCACGCTCTCCTACTGATACAATAATCACGTCATATTCAGAAAAATCCGGTAATGGTTTCAATTCATTCGTTTCCAAATCATAACCTTCAATATAGGTAATTTTAGCTTTTGGTAAGGCCGCTTTCAGACCATCAAAAACAGAAATTACTTCTTCAGCCTTTCCAATGGCGGACCAATTTCCCAGCATATCTTTTTTGGCTTTATTCAAAGGGCCGACTACAGCTATTTTACCAGCAGTGGATGTAACAGGCAAAACATTTTGGTTTTTCAGAAGGACGACTGAACCAGCCCCAGCTTCACGAGCCACTTTCCTGTGAGCAGCATTTACTTTCTTGTTTTCGATTTCCTTTTCACGATAGTTATAACGATAAGGATCATCAAACAAGCCTAATTCAAATTTCACTGTCAAAATCCGCTTTACAGCATCATCAATCAAGGTAATGTCTACAGCTCCCTGTTTTACCAAATTGACCAAATGTCTGGCATAAGTCATAGAATGCATATCCATGTCACAGCCTGCAATAGCGGCCAACCGACCGGCATCCTCATTATCTTTTGCCATCCGATGCTTGGCAATCTCACCAACAGAGCCCCAATCACTGACTACAAAGCCTTTGAATCCCCATTCTCCTTTCAGAATATCTCTCAAAAGAGGCTTATGGGCAGTTGCCGGAATACCGTTTATTTCATTAAAAGCATTCATGAAAGTACCCACTCCGGCTTCTACCGCAGCCCGAAATGGTGGTAAATATACTTGTAGAAGTGTATGTTCCGAGATATCAGCTTCAGCATAATCCTTACCTGCTACCGCTGCTCCATAAGCAGCAAAATGCTTCGCACAAGCAAGAACTGTGTTTCTATCATTATAATCAGTACCCTGAAAACCTTCTACACGAGCCTTTGCCACCTGGCTACCATACCAAGGGTCTTCCCCAGCTCCTTCCATCGAGCGCCCCCAACGGGCATCCCTAGAAATATCAACCATGGGAGCAAACGTCCAGTGAATTCCATGGGCAGAAGTCTCCGCTGCTGCCACACTTGCCGTTTTTTTTATCAGCTCTAGATTAAAACTGGCAGCCTCAGCCATCGGTATCGGGAAAATGGTCCTCATCCCATGTACAACATCCAAACCAAAAATTAACGGGATTCTCAAACGGGACTGCATAGCCAAATCCTGATATTGCTTTGCACGCTCTACAGTCAATATATTAAAAATAGAACCTACCTCACCACGTTTGATTTCTTCCGTATGATTACGACTGTCAAGGGAAGGACCAGTCAGAAGCTTATTATTGGAATACTGAATCATTTGTCCTACTTTTTCTTCCACAGTCATAAGCTTCAGTACAGAATCTACCTGATGAGTATAATCCTTCTTCACTGTCTGGGCGGGCAAAGTAGTTGCCATGATACCCCAAATTATTGCACATAAAAGACTATTCTTTTTCATATCATCACTTATTATTATAGAACTCTTTCATCACATACCAAGCCTTTTTCCTAAATCCCTGATCAGAAATAAGCCCTTTCCGATTCCAACCTTCCTGATTCGTAGGATGAAAACGATACGGAGAACGGAAATCAAATAGTATCCAGGGAGAGATACCGGCCAAATTTTTCACATTGTTGAACATCTCCAGATTATCTCTAAACAGCTTTTCCTGATATTCTTCGCTCCATGAACTGGTTACCGTAGAATCTCCCGATTGCCCGTAAAGGGCTTCACCACCAAATTCAGAAAAAATCAACGGTTTACCAGGAGCCACATTCCAACACACTTCCGAAGGATCTGACGGCCAGGCATGATACCACCCCATATATTTATTAATCGATACTACATCCAACTCTTCGATAAAAGAATCGTTCATTTCAAAAGCCTTCGTTTCAGGATTTAGTTTCGGCAGGTCGAAAGCTGCTGTTATCAGACGGGTAGTGTCCATCTCGTGACAGTGCTCGACAAGACTCTTCAGAAAAGCATTGCGGGCTTCGGAAGGGGCCGTTTCATTGGCAACTCCCCAGAAGGCCAAGGCACACCTATTTCTGTCACGCATAACCATTTCCGTATACATTCTTTGCGCCTTCATACGCGTCCCGGCATTTTTAAAATCAATTCCTTGCCAGATAGGAATTTCTTCCCATAACATAATACCCATCTTTTCAGCCAGACGAACGATGTATTCATTCTGCGGATAATGCGCCAGACGTACTAAATTGGCACCTAATTCCCTTGCTTCAGAAAGTAATGCTACAGCATCCTGCTCTGAAAATGCTCTTCCCTGGCGTTGCGCTATTTCTTCATGGAAACTGATTCCTTTCATAAAGATCGGAGCGTCATTCAGATAAATCTTCGTCCCTTTCACACTAAGATTACGAAAGCCTATATTCTCTTTCACATGATCCGTTGCAGAAGAAACTGTAACTTGGTAAAGTTTAGGTTTTTGGGGCGACCAACGTTCTAAGTTCTTTGCACGGAAAGATGTTTTCGCTATTCCTTGTCCATCAGTCTGTACTTCAGATGCGATTTTCAGTTCAGGAATTTCAATTCTCACTTTCTGACCCGCTTTCCGCTCTGACAGTTGCAAGATCGCATGAATATAATCCGGCTTGTATTTATCCAGTTGTATAAAGTAATTGCTGATATATACTTTAGGAGTATGTACCAACATCACATCACGCGTTATGCCGCCATAATTCCACCAGTCAAATGACAGCGCAGGAATTGCATCTACCGTCCGAGTATTATTCACTTCCACAGCCAGAAAATTTTCTCCTTCTATTATCAAATCAGTGATATTGAACTGAAATGGCGTAAATCCACCTTCATGACTACCTATCTCTTTTCCATTCAGATAGACCCGGCAACGGTAACTCACAGCTCCGAAGTAGAGAAACAGATTCTCATCCTGATTTTTATTCACCTTAAATTTGCGGGCATACCACACCGTACCTTCATAATATTTAAGTTCAGGAAGCTGCGAATTCCAATCGGAAGGTACATTCAAACGTAACCCTCCTTCGAACTCATACTCTTTAAAGTCAGCCTTATTTCTCAAAGGTCTGTTCTTATAGATAGAAGTTCGCCGACCTTGCTGATAAGGATCAATAATAACATTCCACTTTCCATTCAAGAAAGTATATTGTCTGCCATATACATTTGTCAGTAACTCCTGAGCACCAACGTACTGGCCATTACAGATAGTTATCAGAAATAAAATCCAACCTAAAAATTTCTTCTTCATAAATATTTCTCTATTACTTTTTATAAATTTTCATTGCACATCCTCCACCTTCTGCCAAATTCACTGTTAGTTTACGATTTTGGGGAACAAAGATAACAGACTTCCGATAATCAGAAGCTATCTTATCCGCATTTATACCGTCCTTATAAAGCTCAATTGTCCATTTACCTTCACCCAGAAATGACAAATCAAATTCCATCGTACGCTTTTTCCAGTTAGTCAACGCTCCTACATACCAAACATCTCCTTTACGACGGGCCATTGAGATATATTCTCCTATTTTTCCATTCAAGGCCCTTGTCTCATCCCATACTGTCGGAATATCTGAAATATAAGAGGTACACTCAGATTCACGCTCATAGAGAACAGGACTATCACACAACATAGATAGCGGAGCTTCGAATATTACATATTCAGCCAGCTGGCGGCAACGGGTTCCCATACTCATAGGTTCTTCATTAACAGCACGAAAATTACGTTTATTGCCATTTTTCATTGCGCCTTGAGTATAATCCACAGGTCCTGCAATCATACGAATGAAAGGCATAGTCACATCATAGGTAACCTGATCCACATTCTCACTGCCAGAGAACTTTAACTGTTCCAAGCCATGTACGCCCTCAAAATTAATCACATTCGGATAAGTACGATTCATTCCTGTCGGCTTATAAGTGCCATGATAATCTAACATTAAATGGTATTTTGCAGCTATCTCAGCCCCACGATAGTGAAAATCAACCATTGCTTGATCGTCACGGTCCATGAAATCTACCTTGAATCCTTTAATACCCAATTCCGAATAATGTTTGCAGATTCTTTCCAAATCACGTTCAAAAGCATAATAACCAGCCCACAAAATCAGCCCTACATGTTTAGAATCAGCATAAGCAACCAACTCTTTCAAATCTATTTCCGGCACAACCTGAAATAAATCAGCTTTTAGATTTACGGCCCAGCCTTCATCCAAAATCACATACTCAATACCATGCTTAGAAGCAAAATCAATATAGGCTTTATAGGTAACATTGTTCACACCAGCTTTGAAATCCACACCGGACAACCCACAACTGTTCCACCATTCCCAAGCCACCTTGCCAGGCTTAATCCATGAAGTATCCTCCAAGCGGGAGGGAGCAGCCAGTTTATAAACCATATCATTATCAAGGAGCTCTTTATCATCAGAAGATACAATAGCAATGCGCCAGGGAAAACTTCGTCTACCGGAACACTTCGCAATATAATCTTCTCTTGCAGTAACCAGTTTTTGTAATTTGTTGTGCCCACCTTGTACCGTTTCTTTCGGATACGGAGCAAAAACACCTTTCAAAGAATTAGACTGATTCGCATTGCGAACAAACATGCCAGGATAACTCTCCACGTCTGATTCTGCAATACAAAGCTTCTTTCCATCTTTCAACTCCACAACAACCGGAGTAAAAGCCAATTGATTAGTACCCATTTCACTTAGATTGACATGTGTATAGATATTCTCAAAAGAATTGAAGAACTGGTCTTCCACCTTTTTATTTTTTCCTCCTCTCACATAGGGAATATACACCATATAATCATCGTCAAAATTAAATGTAGCTTCTTCAGCTATTACATTAAAAGGCTTATTCTCCGTAACGACGAAGCGATATGCAACTCCTTCATCATAAGCTCTGAATTCTAATTGAAATCCATCCCTGAAAGTAAGAGACAGCTCATTGCAACGATTTCTTATCTCACTCCGTTTGTAAATGGCAGTAGTGATATTCTCATCAATCACACGCCTACGTATATTCTTAACTTTAGACTTCACGCCTAATATTTTATTATTGCTTAATGACATGGAAATCGGCGAAGAGACAATAATCGCTGTATTTTCATGTCTTAAGGAATAACAAATTTGATCATCGGCTTCGATACTTAGTTCAAGCTTCCCATTCGGTGACTTTAACTGATATTGTTTTTGAGCTATACTAAAACTCAAGAATGCACTCAGAAATGTAAGTGTCAGACAAAATCTTCTCATAAATCGATTTTATTGGTTTAAAGTGATATTTTGATTAATACTAAATTAAATAATGCGTCACAAATATAGACATTTACTTAAGTCCGGTTTACTGTTTATGCATGAAAACACCGGGAACGTTTGCAAATTCACTTTCACATTAAAACACTATATACAAGACGTTTATCTAATACATGAAGCACGAAATCGTTTCCGATAATTTTATCTGCACATCTATTGTATATGTTATAGCATTCACTTACTTTCGCATTAAAAATAATCTACCATGAAACATTTATTATTTATTTTTCTATTTGCCTCTTTAAGTGTACAAGCCAAAGTGACATTGCCAGCCATCTATTCCAATGGAATGGTACTACAAAGGAACCAGCCTATTCGTATATGGGGACAGGCTGATCCAAAGGAGAAAATACAAATTTTATTCGCAGAGCAAAAACAAACGGCAAAAGCCGACGCCAAGGGATACTGGGAAGTTAACCTGAAAGCTCTGGAAGCCGGAGGTCCCTATCAACTGCAAATCACCGGAAAAGACAACCAAATAAGTATCAAGGATATTCTTATCGGAGATGTATGGTTATGTAGCGGACAGTCTAACATGCAATGGGTAGTAAACAACGTCACTAATGCGGAAGTGGAGAAAAAGAATGCCAACTATTCACAAATCCGAACTTTAAACATACCTCGCCGCATGGAATTATCCCCTAAAGATACAATCAGCACAACATGGCTCGTATGTTCACCTGAAACCGTAGGTCGTTTCTCTGGAGTGGCTTATTTCTTCGCTAGAAAGGTTTATGAGGAAACAAATATACCTATTGGTATTATAAATTCATCATGGGGCGGTACAATCGTAGAAACCTGGACAAGTCTGGAAGCTGCCAATACACTACCACAAAAACGACTAGACCGATATAACAAAAACGAGAAACTATCCCCCCCTACAGAATACTTTACACGAACAAATAAGGAAGCAAAGCGTAATGATTATCCATCATTGGTATACAATGCAATGATCCATCCACTGCTATCCTTCGCCATTAAAGGAGTCGTCTGGTATCAAGGAGAGAACAATGTAGGAAATGCAGAACCTTATACCGATTGGCTCACATGTATGATCAGTGACTGGCGTAATCGCTGGAATTCAGAATTACCGTTTTATATCATCCAACTTCCCAACTTCGATTCTACTAACAAGACACCACTTTGGGCGGAAATACGAGATGCTCAGCGTAAAGTTCTAACAGTTCCTAAAACCCATCTCATTGTTACCAGCGACTTAGGAGATCCGCATGATCTTCATCCTCGCAACAAACAAGAAGTAGGTATGAGGGTAGCATTACAAGTGTTGCATCACGAGTATGGGCGTCCGGATATTGTCAGTGAAAGCCCCATGTTCGAACGTATGGAAATCAATGGTGACAAAATCATAATTACATTCAAAAATACAGGTTCCGGTTTAGAAATACGCAGCCGATATGGATGTCTGCAAGGGTTTACCATCGCAGGAGAAGATAAAAAATTCTACTGGGCACAGGGAGAACTCAAAGATAATCGAATTGTTATTTGGAATCCGAAAGTTCCTAACCCTATTGCTGTACGCTATAACTGGGAGAACAATCCGGACGGAAATCTTTATAATAAGGATGGCCTACCGGCTTGCCTATTCCGCACAGATAATTGGTAAACATTATCTATTATTCACATTGCTAACAAATCAAACGGAATTATCGTTTTAAGAGAACTGCTCCTAAAGTTTCGTGTCTAATTTTTGGGGGCAGTTCTAAATTGTGAGGTACAGTTTATTTTTAGACGGCCTTGTTAGCCCCAATATACATTTCCAAATCTTTGCACGCTGCAATCGACTCTATAAACGAATAAATCAGGTGTTCTTATACCTCTCCTTATATACTTTAGGAGAAACTCCATAAACACTCTTAAAATAATCACCAAAATGATTATAACTGCCAAATCCTGTTTGATAGGCAATTTCCGTTGCTGTCTGTTGAGAAGTACGAAGCATCTCAGCAGCACATTCCAAACGGATATTACGGATCAATTCTGCCGGAGAAAGATTAGTAATAGCCTTTACCTTACGATATAATTTAGCTCTGCTCACTCCCATTTCCTTGCATAACATTTCCACATCCAACTCTGGATTAGAAAGATGTGTTTTCACCACTGCCTCATATTGTTCAGCAAAAGATTTATCTGCAGGTTCCAACTCAATGCCTACACTCTTTAAAGAGAGTTGTTTTCCATAAATCTCCTTCAATTTCTTCCGACCGCTCAGAATATTATTAATACGGACTATCAAGGTAGAGACTTTGAAAGGTTTCACAAGATAGTCATCCGCACCGGCCTGAAAGCCTTCTTCAACATACATGGTCATGGATTTTGCAGTCAGCAATATGACAGGAAGATGGCAAAAAGAAGGATTCTCTTTAATATACGTACATAATTCCATCCCATCCATTTCAGGCATCATGACATCACTCACTACTAATGACATATTTTCTTTGCCTAATACCTCCAATGCTTCACGTCCATTCTGGGCTGTAATAACTTTAAAGTTTCGCGACAATTTTTTCTGAAGATAAGTCAGAATTTCAACATTATCATCCACCAACAAAATTGTCTCAGAAATTGAAGTAACTTTAAAAGAAGAAGCACTGTCTACTACATCCTCACTCTCATCCAATGTGTATTGAGCCGCCATTTCGTAACATTTATCATATCTCCACGGCAAATCAATGGAAAAACAAGTACCATGCGGTTCCCTGCGTCTAACCGATATAGTTCCCTGATGTTTTTCTACAATAGCTCTTGCTATGGTCAGACCAACTCCACTACCTCCCATCTGTCCATGCAAATCCTGATGAGACAGTGCAAAAGGTTTGAATATCTTGCTTATATCCTCATTAGATATTCCTACTCCTGTGTCTTTCACTTCAATGTGTATTCTCGGCTTCTCTCCTTCAATCAAAAAAATAGCTAAAATGACAGTTCCCCCCTCCGGAGTAAACTTCAGAGCATTGGACAATAAATTAAAGAACACTTTCTCTAATGCGTCCTTATCAAATGTAGCTAATATAGGTATCTCCGGTAGAGAAAGCTGCAATGCTATATCTCTTTGCCGGGCAGTAACCTGAAAAGAGTAATAAATCTCCTGAATAAAATCATTAAAATTAAAAGAAGATAATTCCAGTTCCCCATTGCCATTTTCTATCTTCCTCAGATCCATCAGATCATTTACCAACGTGAGTAATCGTTTGGCATTACGACGGATTAACAGCAAGTCTTCTTCTACTCCAGAAACATGTATTATCTTTTTCTGTATCTCGTCCAAAGGATTCAGAATCAGAGTTAACGGAGTCCTAAATTCATGCGCCACTTGCGTAAAAAAGGTCTGCAATTCCCGGTTGAACTCCTCAGATTTATCCTTTTCAATTTGTTTGAGGTACAGTTCGTGCTCTAACCGTTGTTTCCTTTGCTTATAGGCAATATAACGTTGCAATATGTAGAAAATAATAGCAGCATAAATAGCAAATGCCCACCAACGCGCCCATAAAGGGGGAAGCACTTCAATTTTCAAATGAGTTTCCGGCCCTATCGTTCCATCATTATTAAGTACTTTGATCCTTAAAAGGTAGTTACCGGAGGCTAGATTACTATAGAATACTTCGCGACGATTACCCGCATCCACCCAATCCGGGTCTACTCCATCCATCTTATAAAAGAACCGGTCGCTATTACCATATATATGGTTATCACTCGCATAGGCTATTGAAATGTTTGTCTGATTGTGTTTTAAACATAACATGGATGTCTCAGCCAAACATTTATCTAACACAGAACCTTCACAAGGTCTTTGCAATTTATTATTAATACGTAACGTAGTAAGAATCACAGAAGCCGGTATATCATTCAACATAAAATTCCGATTATCTACCATTATATAGCCGGTATTACCCAATATCCAAAAACGATTGGCTGAATCTATCAGACTGGAGGCATCCATATCGGTCAGACGCAAACCGTTGTTATTATCAAAAGTATGTAATTGTTCTTCTTTTGGATCGAACAAATACAATTTGTGTGCACCAATTACCCATAACCTCTCTTCATTCTGTTTGGCAACGAAATAAAGTTTATCCGAATGAACCTTGGTATGCGACAAATGTTGCTTTCGCATTTTCCAATGTTTATCTACAGATAAGAGTCCCTGTCTCTCAGTCGTCATCCATAGGTTATGTTCCGAATCACGGCAAAAAGAAGTTATACTAAGCGATTTATCTGCAGGAACCCCCAAATCTGCCGCACTTATCTGTTTCTTTTGTCCTGTATTCAGATTATAGACATACAATCCATCTTTCTGGGTGGCAAACACAAGTATTCCAGGATCTATCTCATCTATGTAATTCGAGCATGGGAATCGCACGGAATCCATATTCAGACAGAAAACGCCCTGATCCTGTACGGATATCCACCAATGTCCTTTAGAGTCTTTGAAAATATACAATATATTTGTATTATCGTATTTCCGCAATAATGAGAATTTATTCCTCTTTATAGAATAATTATAGACTTCTCCCCGTTGATTACCGCACATGATTGTATCACCGGATATACAGATCGATTTAATAATATTATCATTGTGATGCTTGTTTTCGTTCAACCAAAAAGATTCCACTTGGCCTGTTTTCGGACGATGACACAGCAAACCGTTACCTTCTGTTGCGAACCAAATATTATTATCAGCATCTTCTTTTGCCATCCTGAAGCGTCCAGCCAAATGAGAAGGAGCAAAGAATCTGAAGCGCTGATTATAGCTGTGACTGTAGTTCACACCACCGGCATATGTACCAACCCACACTATTCCTTGCCTATCCTTAAACAAAGAATATATAGAATAATAGCTCAAGCCTCCTTCTTCCCCGATTTCTCCTTTTTCTACTATCACTTCCTCCATATTATCCTTATGTAACCTAAATAGACCGTTGAAAGTGCCAATCAACATATAGTCCTTATTCAACTCTATGATATCCCTAATCTCCTTATTAAGGAGAGATGTAGAAGAAAGCTTATAAGTTTTCACTTCCTTGGTCTTAGGATTATATTTGTTAATACATATACCTACGATCACGCTCCAAAGACAACCTTCTGAATCCACCCGCAACACATTTATCAATCCGTCAGTCAAGGGGCCTTTCTCTATGGACTTGGGATAAATATGCTCAAGCAATTGCCAGTTTTCATCATATACAATAATGCCATGTTGGCGAGTACCTACATAATATTTCCCACCAGCCTGCACAAATGCAGAATATCGATATTCCTCCGGAGCGTCCTGCAGAACCACAAGAGTATCTTTTTCCATATCATATCTGAATATTTTCTTTTCCGTATAGGCTACCAAGCTCTCCTCTTTATCAACCCCAATCCCAACCCAACGGCTACTTTGGTTCTTGTCATACAGGAAACTTTTTACTTGCTGAGTAGAATATTTCATCCTGTCCAAACCATTTTCATGCAATATCCATAAATTCTTATCCCTGTCCTGAATGATGCGGCGTATTTTATTACCTCCAAGAGTGGGTTGGGTATTAGTACTAAAAATATCGATACGCTGTCCGTCATAACGGTTTAAACCATTATCACTTCCCAACCAGATAAAACCATCCTTATCCTGATATATGGATTGCACATAATTATGAGAAAGTCCGTCTTCGGTAGTCAAATGTTCGAAGAACAATTTGTCGGTTAAAAGCTGGGCACTTCCACTCGACCAACAAAAAAAGAATAATATCAATACTATATATCGGCTAAACATGCTGCAAATATACCTTTTATTCCTTAATGACACAAATCCGGGAGTTTCTGAGACATATCGTAAAGTCCTAATATTCATTGCATTCTAACTTTGCAGCAACAATAAAGAAAATAATATTAACCCTAATAAAGTAAATACCATGAAATCTCAAGTAACACTTAAAACAATCGCTAAAGCACTAAATCTTTCTACTTCCACTGTATCCAGAGCTTTGGCAGACCAGTGGGATGTAAATTCGCAAACAAAAGAAATCGTGATGGAATTGGCCACCAAATTAAACTACAAGCCCAATATCATGGCAGTGAAACTTAAACAATGCCATAAGAATAATACGGAAGTCTGCAAACAACCTAAAATTACCATCAAAGAAATGGCACGCCAACTCAATCTGGCACCATCTACCATATCACGCGCATTAGCCAATAAAAAAGATATTAGCCTGAACACCAGAAAGGCTGTACAGGCTTTAGCCAAGAAGCTACATTATCGTCCAAACCCCATCGCTATCATCTTAAAACAACAACATACTAAACGTGCATCAGCATAATCTCATATTAATGCGAATCAGGAGTTGAAATTGATTCATAACGGTATAGAAAGGAATAAGACTCACCACAGATTACACAGATTGACACAGATTTTATTTTACTGATTATTAGATTAATAAATCTGTGTGAATCTGTGTAATCTGTGGTGAATTAATTCATAACCGAAAAGGAATGAATCAAAGATTGCTGATGAGTTTCTTGCTAGTTTACTGATAATCAGCTAATAGTATTTACCAAAAGCTTACCATAAGATGTAAAAGCGTTTACCGCCGTATGTAACTGCCTTTACCCCTTATTGTAACGACCTTTACCTCGGCATGTAACAGTCTTTACCTCGGCATGTTAATGGAGTTACCGTGTGAAGTGAACAAAGTTACCATTTGGGGTAAATAGAATTTCCATGAAAGGAAAACGACTGTGTACTTATAAAGGTGAAGTAAGATAATCCATAACAGTATGGGAAGGAATAAAGGAGTGATAAGGTGATAGGGTGATAAAGTGGCTGCGCTATATATCACAGGGCGTTATCACTTTATCACCCTACCACTTTATCACATTTTGTTCATAACCCTATAGAAACGTGCATATCCAGCGGAATATATTAGGAAAAAGCAGAAGTTAAATACGTTTTTCTCTCGAAAAGTTAGCCTTAAACAAGCCAACTCTTCGAGAGAAAAAACTATGCAAGCCTATCCCATAGCCTTTTTATAACGTAACAATGCTTCTAAGAAATAATAATCGGCATAAGAAAGTGGTACATCTACTTCGCTCTTTTCTGGAAGATTACCGACACTATGCTTTAGAATAAAATTACAGTTAGTTCCCGGTTCAGCAAGATAATGAGATGAAGCAAGAGTTCGAAGTTGTTTTTCAGCTATTGATAGATAATTTTGTCTTGCTTTCTCATCCGTAGCAAAACCACTCAGTTCCACAAAAGCAGAGGCCATTATTGCACCGGCTGAAGCATCGCGATATTCATTACCGTTAGGAGCATCAAAGTCCCAATAAGGAATACCATCAACCGGAAGACGTGAAAGAAGCATATCGGCAATATTTTCTGCGTGCTCCAAATACTTTTCATCTCCGGTCATACGAAACATCATTGTATAGCCATAAAGCGCCCAGGCTTGCCCTCTCCCCCATGATGATTCATTGGAATAACCCTGTACTGTTTGCCGGCTACGCACATGTCCATCTTCAGGGTCATAATCTACTAGATGATAAGAAGAATAATCTTTACGGAAATGATTTTTAAGGGTAGTATTTGCATGCGTACGAGCTACATATTCCAAAGTATCATTATCAAAGGCTTTCGATGCAAACATCAATAATTCCAGATTCATCATATTATCAATGATAACAGGGTATTTCCAACCACGACGCAAAAAATCCCAGCTCCGGATTACTCCAGTTACGGAACTAAAGCGGGTCGCCAATGATTGTGCCCCTTGATAAAGAACTTTCTTATAATCTTCATTTCCCGTAAGACGAAAACCATTACCATAACTACAATTTAACTGGAAACCTACATCATGATCATTGGTCACGTATTGAATGGGATCCAGCTTCAACGTATTCTTTTCGGCCAATGTCTTCACGGCTTCATTTTGAGTATACTCATAAATATACCAGAGTGAACCGGGATAAAACCCGCTACACCACCAATAAATTGTCGAAGATTTAAATGTGCTGTCCGAAGCTATGGACTGCGGTAAAGTAGTAACCTCCAAACGAGTATCCATTGTCAAATACTGCTGTTCAGCAACGGTAAATACACGTGCCGTCAATGCATCCATTGATTCCTTTTTCGAACACGAAATAAGGAAACCAATTAAACTTAATAAGAGCCATTTTTCTTTCATAAATCCTTTTTATAATTTAATTAATAAACAATTCATCTGATAAGATTTAATGTCACTTTCAACAAATTCTTCCGGTTTGCGGGAAGATGGGTTTCAAAACCTACACGCATACTTCCCGGATTAGGTTCATCAAAAGCATGGAGAGGTTCATTGGACCAAAGTTTCATTTCAACATCACCTGGTGCAATCACGGTAAGCAACATTCGATGTCCATCCTTAGCCAATTCCATTTGATTCTTACCGATGATCTTTGCTTCAGCCGGTGTTACCATAATCCAAGTTACCAAAGCCTCTTTTTCTCCCGTAACCAGTTCATCTTTCACAATCAGATCATCTTCTTCATTCAGATAAATGATGCGGACAACTTTTTCCATATCATCAGCAAAAACGCTTATAAGATCTACTTCTGCCCCTTTCATATCTTCACTTTTATATATTCTGTTAATAGAAGCATAGCTATTCACTAAATGCCGCTTATTGTTTATCGTAAGCGTATTATGTGCCATATTACCAAGACGGAACACTCCCCACCGTTGTCCTTCTTGAGACTGATCCCATAAATTTATTCCTCTACTCTCCAGACTTAAGTAATTTTGCATTCCAAGATCTATCGCCCAGCGTATTCCCTTCCTTTCATAAATAAATGAACCGGCATCCATATGTGCATGAGAAGTTAGAGGAGAACCTCCTTTTACGGCCAAATAGCTATCCTCTTTACTATTCCATCCGCCACGATAAATAAAAACCGGAGTCTTTCCACTATTATGCCAGAAATGGCAGGAAGGCGGTTGTATATTACTCAAATCCTGATGAGCACAAAAAATCAACAGACAGGGCAATAAACGATCTTCTGCAAAACAAACTGAAGGATTCTCTAAATATTGATTTTCTAACCATAGTAAAGATAAATCCCCCATTTTCTTAGCAAACCAAAACATCATCATATTACATCTCACTCCATTAACAGCATCCGAAAAATTAAAGTATTCACCACTTGGAGCTGTCATAAATTCCATAAAGCGAGCTGATTCCAAAAAACCAGGATATTCGGACAATCCGGCATCCGTCCCCAATGCACTTTCAAGGGCAGCAATAAGTAAAACCTGAAAACTGGTGCCGTATCCCCAATAATGAAAGCCCTCCGGATATCCTCCGTCCGGTCCATAAGCCGATAAAGCTTTAGGATTAGTCAGCAAGCACCTCTCTATGATTTTTTTTGCCTTATCCGGCACATCCTCAAAAACTGCAAGTGCACCATACAATAAGCCACCATTACAAACAGAATTCCAATTAGAGGCTGCCCTGTAAAACCACTCATCAGGAGCAGCGGCATCCAGGCCTTTTTCTACAATTGCGTCACGTACTATAGAACGTGTTTCCGATTCCAAATACTCATAAAGCCAATCATAACCTATGGATAATGCCAACACCATTTCTCCCACATCCAAAAAGTGAGATGGATTCCAATCTGGAAAACGACTTACCGAAAGCATTTCTTGTGTCGCACGATAGGCATACTTTTCTTCCTTCGTCATACGATAGGCATATGAAAGATAGAAAATACGTTTTAATGCCAAACGGGAAACACTCAGCAACCGCTTCCCTTCCATAACTCGTTCCGCCATTTGTTGGATGAGTATCTCATCAGATTCTTCCAATATACGCTTATGAACCTTCAATAACGATGGAAACGTTGCTATTGATTTCTTTACAGCTTCTTCTCCTCCTTGCGTTAATAATAAACGAGGATGAGGGGTTATTCTTTCATAATCCACAAACTGCGCACACAGAACTAAAGAATAAAAAGCTAAAACTAACAATAAGATTATTCTCTGTAGACGAAATTTATAAAAAATGGATAAATATATCATCATATTAATTACTTAAAAGTTCAACAACATGGCAAATATCACAATATTATAGAATAATATAGAATCATTATCTGCAAAATCAACGGGAACGTTTTCCTTAACAAAAGCTAACTATCTTTCTGCACAAGGTATGCAAAAACATGTTTTTACATAGGAATAATCAACTATATAACAAGCTATTAACATCAAAAAACTACAAAATCGTTCCCGATGATTTTCATCATTCTTTGCATAAGTTATAATATTATTTCAGAGATTTGCAAGTGTAATCAAATGTATAACATAAAGCAAATCTAAAAAGAATAGAACAGAAACAATATTATTATCCAGCAATTTTGAGGTTGAAAATCATAAAGTTGCAATCAGTAAAGACTAATAAATATCTAAATACTAAATTATTATTCAGTTATATGAAAAACAATTCATCACATCCATGCATGTGGCAGCAAGGTCACAAACGATGCTATCGTCTGGCCCAATCAGTAGCTCTGACTGCTTTGTTGGGCATTGGTACAGTACAAGCTGGTCAGCCCTTCATTACGACATCCCTTTCAATGCAGGTTCATAGTGTTGCTCCAGAACAACAAACGGGCAATATATCAATAAAAGGGCATGTAGTAGATAACAAGGGAGAAGTCCTCATTGGCGTTACTGTCATGGTAAAAGGTACCAATAACGGTGTCATCACAGATATGAATGGTAACTTTACCATTACCGCAAAAAACGGTCAAACACTGGTTCTTTCCTATATCGGATACAAAGATGTGGAAGTCAAAGTACAGCAAAGCAATCTAAACATTACAATGCAGGAAGACGCTCAAGCACTCGACGAAGTTGTAGTTATCGGATATGGTACAGCTAAAAAGAAGGATCTAACCGGTGCTATTTCAAACATTCGTCCGACCGACTTAAAAGCAGAAATGCCCCGTAATATGCACGACTTATTGCGTGCTAATGCTGCCGGTCTGAATATCTCAGTCAACAACGAAGCAAAAGGTGGCGGTGACTTCCTGATACGTGGTAAGGGTACGTTAAAAGCCGGTTCACAACCGTTACTTGTTGTAGACGGGGTTATTTATAATGGCGAACTTAGTGAATTGAACCCCAACGACATCATTTCAATCGACGTACTGAAAGATGCCAGTTCTGCTGCCGTATATGGTGCAAAAGCAGCAAACGGAGTCATTGCTATCACTACACAAAAAGGTATAGCAGGCAGTAAGCCAGTGATTAACGTCAATACAAGTTGGGGATTGGTCACTCCTATTAAGAGCCGCAAACTCAGAAATGCCGAGCAATTTCTTGATTTCCGCCAAGCATACGAAATCGGTAGGCAAACGGATGAATACCTTGAACAATATCCGGGAATGTATACCGATCCAAGAAAGCTTAATGGAATAGATAAAGTAGACTGGTATAATTATGACCAGAAGGATAAAGTTACGTCTGTATCAGAAGAAGAACTAATAACGAAATGGTTGTCACGTCTGGATCTATCTACCCCTGAAATCAATAATTATTTCAATGGTAAACTAACCAATTGGCAAGATTTGATGTTAAACAATGCAGTACAACAAAACTACAACGTCAGCATTAGCAAGAAAGGTGAAGATTACCAATACTATTGGTCTATTGGCTATATGGACAATGAAGGTATCAAAGATGGTGATGCATTTAGCCGTTTCACTACCCGCCTGAATCTGGAATCCAATGTTAGCAAGTATATCACAGTGGGACTGAATATGAACTTCTCCAGCCGTGACGAAAGCGCTATTGCTGTCGATACTAAAGCTCTGACATGGTTTTCTCCGTATTGTAGTAATGATGTTAACAATCCAGAAAGTGCTAACCAGCACTATCCTAATGGTTCAAACACCATCGCCAACCCATTCTATGACCGTAAATATACAGATAAGAAACAAGTATACATGAATCTAGATGGAACGATCTACGGGCGTCTGAATTTACCGTTCGGTTTCTCTTACCAGATGAACTTTACTCCGCGTTTAGCCTGGAACGAAAGCTTTGAGCACAAATCAGCCAAGAACGATGCCTGGGCAGGAGAAGGAGGTTCTTCCTTCCGCCAGCATAATAAAGCTTTCAACTGGCAGGTAGACAATGTTTTCAACTGGAAATATGAGTTCCTCGATAAACATAAAGTAGAAGCAACTTTCCTAGTCAATGCCGAAAAGTCACAAAGTTGGATGACTAAGAGCACTAACAAAGGATACAATCCAAGTGACGCATTAGGCTATCATGGTATCCACTTGGGCAACAATCCTACTGCATTGAGTACTGACCAATATACTACCGGCGATGCTTTGATGGGGCGTTTGTTCTACTCTTTTAGTAATAAGTATATGTTGACCGCTTCGGTTCGTCGTGACGGTTACTCAGCTTTCGGTATGATGAACCCACGTGCTACATTCCCTGCCATTGCCTTAGCATGGGTATTCACAGAAGAAAAATTCATGAAGAAAACCTCCTCATGGTTAAGCTATGGTAAATTACGTTTCTCTTGGGGTGAAAATGGTAATAGAGACATCGGTATCTACGCTGCCCTTGCAGAGTTAACCTCTAACCCAACTTGCTGGATCGATGGAAATGGCAAATTCTATACCACCACTTATACGTTGAACCAAAAAATGCCAAATAGCAAGTTAAAATGGGAACGTGCCAAATCATATAATATAGGTTTGGACTTCGGACTCTTCGGAGATATCTTAAGCGGTTCTATCGAAGTATACAAGAAAATGACCAATGATTTGCTCATGGACCGTGCCATCCCACCCATCACCGGTTTCAGCAAAGTATTGAGTAATATGGGACAACTCCAGAATACAGGTTTTGAATTGACATTGAATGCCAACATCATGAGACGCAAAAACTTTGAATGGAGTGCTACAGGTAACTTCTCACTCAACCGTCGTAAGATTAAACACTTATACGGTAACATGAAGAATATTCTTGATGCTGACGGTAATATCATCGGTCAGGTAGAAGACGATGATATCACTAACAAATGGTTTATTGGTGAGGACCCAGACCGCATTTGGGATTATGTAGGAGATGGTGTATGGCAACAAGATGAAGCTGAAGAAGCGGCAAAATACGGCTGCCAGCCTGGTGACTTTAAATATCTGGACTTCAACGAAAATGGGAAATTGGACCAGGATGACAAGAAACACCAGAAATATACAACCCCTCGTTTCCGTTGGACATTCCGTAACAACTTCCAATTGTTCAATGATCTGGATATTTCATTTATGTTGTACTCTTTATGGGGTCACTACGGTTCATATGCTGATGCCGCCAACAATAACTTCGATGCTTCTATCAGTTGCGGTTACGATCAGCCTTACTGGACACCAGAAAATCCGATTAATGACTATGCACGTATCGGTTCAAAGAACTTAGGAACACATTACGTAAACAAGTCATTTATCCGTTTGGACAACATCACAGTTTCATATCGCCTGCCACAAAAATGGACAAAAGTTGTAGGTATCCAAGATTTACGCTTCAATGCATCCATTCATAATGTAGCAGTCTTTGCTCCTCATTACGACGGTTGGGATCCTGAATCAAATAGCCCAATGGGAAGAACATTCAATTTCGGTATTAACTTTACACTCTAATTTGAAAGAACAATGAAAAAGAACAGAATATTCAAAACTATCAGTGGTGTCGCTTTATGTACGGTACTACTAACCGGATGTAGCGAAAGTTGGCTGGAACCTAAGCCCCTCTCTTTCCTCACTCCTGAAAATGCATATGTTGATGCTGACGGTCTGCTCACTTCTCTTGCAGCAGCCGAACGTTCCATGCGTCATGAATACTTTGGAAACGGAAGCGGATATACTTGTGAACTTATCTTCTCCGATCTCTGTATCAGCGGAACAACTGATAAAGCAGGGCCCTTGCAGGATATGGATCGCCAATTAATGCCGGATGCTAACTTTAATAATGCGGAAAACTCCTATTTGACATCGCACAACTGGGATGAGAACTGGAATCAAATAAAATATACAAATGTAGTACTTTCACGTATGAAAGATACTAAATTCGTCAATGAAGCAGAAAAAAACAAAGTATTGGGTACAGGTTACTTTCAGCGTTGTTACAGATACTGGCGACTGATCAACCAGTTCGGGGATGTCCCCTTCATTGATGTTGAAGTCACATACCCACGGTATGATTTTAATACATGTGATCGTTGGAGTATTTTACGTCGTATGAAAAAAGAACTGGAATTTGCATACCAATGGGTACCCGAGCAAGTAGACCGTGGACACACCACCAAATCGGCCTGTGGAGTACTGTTGATGAAAGTCTATATGTCATTGGGGGAATTCGACAATGCTATCAAAGTTGGAAATGAAATCGTAGCTAAACACCCACTGATGGTAAACCGTTTTACTTCCACTAAAAACAATCACCCCAACCTAATGTTTGATCTGCACAGTGTAGAAGCCAAAAGTGATCCGACCAATACAGAAGGTATATTATATGGTGTATCCGAACCGAATAATGCCAGTGGTACAGGCTCTGCAAAAACAGAAATCATGGCTAACTGTGTTCCTATGTGGAATAATAACGTAGTAAAAACTCCGAGTGGAAAAACAGGTTTCGCCGTCACTCCCGACAGCAAAGACGTTGCAGCCGGTATTGTGGAGGACGTGAATAAAACATATGGACGAGGCATTGCCCGTGTACGCCCCACCAACTACTTCCAATATACCATTTGGACAGAGAAGGAAAAAAATGACTTACGTGGCCGATACAACCACGATAGTTGGAGACGTATGGAAGACTTGATCTATAATGACCCGGCCCTGAAAAAAGCCAATGATCCCTGGTATGGAAAGAAAGCTGTAAAGCCTGTAAATATGTCTTGTGGCGATTCCATTCGTTGCTGGTTTTCATGGCCCCACTACAAAGTATATATTCCAGATCCAACAGCAGGTAGCGGTCAATGGAAAGGTGGTTCAAGTCCTATCTATCTAATGCGTAGTGCCGAAGTTTATCTGATGCTTGCCGAATGTTATTATTGGAAAGATAATCTGGGTGAAGCTGCCAACATGCTGAATGTAGTACGCAAACGTGCAGGTGCCGATCTGTTGACTGCTCAGGACATCAATATCGGTGAAATTCTGAATGAACGCGCACGTGAACTTTATTACGAAGAACATCGTCACATTACATTAGTTCGTATCGCTTATACATACGCACTGACAGGTAAACCTTGTGAGATATTCGACGGACGTATCTACAAAATGGAAAACTTATGTGGTCCGAAGGGTGCCAACAACTTGAAAGATGCCGGATACAATTTCTGGTTCGACTGGATCAGCCAACATAACAATTTTTACAACAAAGGTGTAAAGAACAGATTTGCTGAATACACTATGAGTGTTCATCACATGTTATGGCCTATTCCTAACAAAGATATCAGAGCCAACACCAATGGACACATTAATCAAAATAACGGTTATTTAGGCTGTGAAAATAATGTAACCCCCTTGCAGGTACCCGAAGAAGGCCAGTTCATGAAAGATTAATCGTGGATATCCACTTTTATAAAGGATTGCCCCTGCCACATAATATTTGTAGCAGGGGTAAATTTTATAATTTACAAAGAATAAAGATATGTACAAGCTTTTATATAACATTTCATTTGCCGAATTGAAAAGAAAATGGTTATTATTGTTAATAATCAATTTCTGTATAACACCCATAGAAATGCTGGCAAATTATAAGATTGAATCTTCCAATTATATTTTAAGAATAGCATCCAAAGATAAAGGAAGATTGCTGTTGCAAAACAAACAATCGGAGACATTGGTACAACTTGGCGAGCTGAAACTTGGCCGGTGGCCTCAACTTGAACTCGAAAACAATTGCAAGTATGAAATAATAGAGGTGGATGGGGCAAGTGCCATTCGTATCAATTATTTTTTTTCTCCATCAGTACCGACTTCGATGAAACTTACAGGTACATTCATAGTACACCAAGACCGAGTGGACGTACAGTATTTGCTTTCAGGAGTTCCCGAAAAGTATAAGGTTGACTGGAAAGGATGTCAGTTCCGTTTCTGCCTGCCCGAAAACGCCGGTACTCAAAAACTTCCGGAAGCCAAATTGGGGATATGGCAGCGGGATACTAAAGGAGGACTTCCGTTAGAAACAGCCGATGCCAAAATATTCCCGTTTTTGATAAAAAACCGCTTGCTTTGCCTTACTTATGGAGCCGATAACAAAATCGACTCAAATTGGAAAAGCGAGGACTACAGACATACGATTCTGTCGCGTCAGGAAGACGGCAACTATTTCACTCAGTTTTCAATCCTATTTCCTCCTTATGGATGGCCTTACGAAGCTATCAGTGCAAAATGGCAGAAACGTCCGTTTGCCTTGACACTTACCACTGATAAAGTCTATAACTGGTGGGAGGACGCAACTGCTCCAATCGGCGTACAAGCTAAAATCATCAATACGTCACCAGTTCCACAAAAATGTATGCTTAAGTATTGGATTCGCGACTATGCCGGAAATTACATAGTGAATGACTCCAAGAAATACTTCTTAGAAACAGGAGAAGTACAAGTTCACTCTATTGAATTTACAGCAAACACAGAACGGGAAATTTATTTTGTAGAAGTCTCCGTTGAAGACGAAAACGGAAAAGAACAAACTTTTTCAAGGACAAGTCTGGCTATATTGCCCCCGCATGAGTTTAAAGCCACACCCGATGAAAATATTATGGGGCTTTCAGCCTATTGGGCCATTCCCGATTCCATGAACCTAAAACGTTTATTAAACCGGATGGGTGTCCGATGGGTACGTAATGGAATTACCAGCAGTTTCAAAAATACAGAAGCTACATTTCACAATAACATAAACTGGAAGAAGAACTGGAAAGACCCAGAGCGAGAAGAATTGATACGCTCCTTTTTCCGAAAGATTGTAAAGAACGGAAATAAGATATGGGAATTTGGCAATGAACTGAACATGAGTTCACCGGATATTGCCGGTGCCGGCGAAGGCATTGGCAAAGCTCGTTTAGCCGAAGCATATATAGAGTGGCTGAAAGCCATACGCAAAGTTCAAAAAGAACAAATTGAATGGCGGAACATTCAGATTATCTCATTCGGAATAGCAGGGGCAGATGAGGTCTTCCTGGAAAAAATTGTAGAATTGGGAGGATGGGACTTACTGGACGGAATCGCATTGCATCCGGGCAGAGGTAATTTTGCACCAGATTTCCCGGTAGCCGCTCCTTGGGAAGATTTCAAGAAGCCTACTTCCGGATATCAATACTGGAATTATTACGGTTCTATCCGGATAGTTAAGAATTTCATACAAAAGCATGGATGTAACAAAGATTTGTACCTTACCGAAATATACGCACTTGATTATCCAAATCATTCATGGAACGATACCCCTCGCGAAGCGGCAGAGAATTTATTATTATCGTATGTGCTTGCAGCAGCAGAGGGAGTAAAGAATGCGCTTTACTATCAGCTATTTAACTCCGTATGGTTCGACCATTTAGGAGTAAATGCCACCAACCGGGAGTATTTCTTTGGGATGATCAACAGAGATTTGAGTTTCAAACCTTCTTTGATGGCCTTTTGCAACACGGCTGAAGTATTGGATAAAGCTGTATTCAAAGGCTGGATACGGATGGACGAAAAGCATCCGCTTAGCAGAGGAATTTTGTTCGACACTCCCCGGGGAAGCATGGTTGTACTTTGGGATAGGACAGAAGGAAATATCCTGACCCATCCTAACGGAGATATTTTTCCGGAACCTTGGGTAAGCTCATGGAGAATAAAAAAGAAACTGACCTTGCCAAGCAGTGCTCCCGAGGTTACCTTACTGAATGCCATCGGACAAAAACAAATAGTACCCGCTATTAACAACCAAGTGACTATAGAACTGACTGGCGCTCCTTGCGTGATATACGGAATAGACGCGTCACGAATTCAGCTTTATCATTAATCAAGGATACCATAAAGTTAAAAAAATAAGAATAATATAAACATTTTACCATGAATACTCTAAAAGTGATTACAGGAATTTTATTCTTCTTACAGTGTTTTACGTTCACGGTGTTGGCTGAAAGTCTTCCCAAATTTGCTATGATTATTTCCAATTGTTTCAGTTGTGGAGGGGCCGCCCTTTCCCGACACACTTTCGGAGAGACTGTTCAGACTGTCAACTGGCAGTTTCCCCATTATTTTTATCGCAATTTCCAGAAATACAACGGCAAAGAAAACACGCTTCCTTTTGACCTGTATGAGTTGATAACTCTTTTAGCCCCACGTCCGGTTTATATTGCCAGCACCACCGAAGGCCAATGAGCCGACCCTAAAGGAGAATTCCTATCCGGAGTACATCCTCCGGTATATGAGTTTATATTCGGGCCTACCATATTCGTTCCGGAAAACATAATATCACTCTATATGACTGGAAACAGTATGTAAAGTTCGCAGATAAATGATTCAAATAAAACATCCGCCCACGGTTATAAAATTCAATACAACTTTTTAAATATTACCAGAAATGAATAAAATACTTATTATCAGATTAGTATTGTTGTATTTATTAGAAATGAAGACAATATATGTTTTTTCACAGCCACCCTAAAACTGATAAAAGTTACTGTCTCTCCCGATCATGCAAACTGGCTATGCAAGACCGAAGAGAAAGCAACCGTCTCTATTTGCGTATGAAAGGATCAGGTTCCTATGCGAAATGTTTCCATACACTATGAAATTTCAGAAGATTTGATGAAGCCCCACAAAGTAGAAAATATGGTTCTGAACGACGGCACACTAAAATTACCATTAGAAACTTTTAAAAAAGATAATGCTCATAATGCAATGTATTCCATCCCGATATTCAATTTCAACAATATGGAACAGTTGCAGGCCATTGTGAAAGCTTAATAGCCTGTTTTTCCTTCCTTTTGAGTCCATGCCTCAAAAACTTTGATCTCTTCATTGTGCAACAATATTTCCGGCGGTAGTTTACGGTTAGCAAGCTTTAAGGCAATCTCGTCATAAATAAAAGAGTCATCAAAACCTATATTCCGCGCGGTGGTCTTGTTGTTTCCGTAATACATTCTGTCCAGTTTGCCCAATAGATAGCACCGAGGCACATGGAGCATGGCTAGCAAGATAGATAAAAGTGTTACCCAAGCAAAAAGATTGCTTCGGGTAACACTTCTATCTTAAGAATAATATAAACTGTTTTATTGCTTGATAATCTTCTTGGTTATGCGTTTGGCACCATTTATGTCGAAGACTGCGTAATAGATTCCTACATTGATTCCAGTCATGTTTATGCTGTGTTCCAAAGTATTACCTAATACCGAAATTGACTGACTTGCAATCTGCTGCCCGATTACATTATAAATATAGAGGTGTATTTGCTCGATGTCCGACTGAAAATTACCTTTGATGAACAGTCGGTCCTTTACCGGATTAGGACTTATTTGTATATCTTTCCCATCGACATAAAGGTTCTCTATGCCGGTCGGGGCATCTCCGTGAAGCTGTATCTGAGAGGCATCCATGCCGTAAACAATAACAGGAGCTCCGGTTAGAGTTATTGTAGCTTTATGGTCTTTCACCGGGATTGATTCTTTTTGTCCGATGGCATTCAATACCGTAATACTTTCTTCTTTGCAAGGCAAAGTCAATTCCGTTTGTATATTCCATGAACTGATCCAAGGTTCCGGAGAACTATTCCCGTTGGGACGTGGTAGTATATCGCCTTCCATTCTGTCCCAAATAATACTCATAGGACCTTTAGGCGTATCGAACATGACTCCTTTGCTGAAAGGATTATTTTCACTGAACTTAATCCATCCTTTGAAACGGGCCCCATCCAATGCTTCGGATATATTGCAGTAGGCCATGAAGGAAGGCTTGAAACTTAGATCGCGGTTGATTAGACCAAAGAAATATTCGCGGTTGTCTTCTCTCACACCTAATTGATTATTCCATACAGAATTGAATAGCTGGTAATAGAGTGCATTCTTTACTCCTTCAGCAGCGGCAAGTGCAAATGAAAGGACCACGTTCTCGGCTGATTCGCGGGGAGTATCATTCCATGAATGGTTCGGAAAGTCAAGTGCGTAGACTTCCGTCAGGTATAAATCTTTATCATTTCCATGTGCTTTAATAAAGTTTTTGAGAATACGGATGGAACCATAGTAATTCCAGTATTGATATCCTGAAGAAGGTTTCTCAAATTCATTCCATGGAACTGTTACAGGATAATCGGGAGTAAAGTTACCTCTTCCTGGGTGAAGTGCTATTCCATCCAGCAATTCCCAACCTCCTAGTGTGACGAGTTTTTCCAGGAATACTTCGTCAGTACCGGCAAAACCGAAAGATATAATTTTGATTTTTTGCCATTCCGTTTTTTCCGACTGTATCTTGCGGATGGCTTTTAACCATTTCACATAAGGCTCGGCCAATAGTGCTTTTCCGATACCTTCACCGGCTCCACCTATATCAGGAGAACTCATATTCAGTTCATTGCCAAACTCCCAAATTTTGTTTCCATTCTTCACCATTTCTTGGAAGCAGGTTCGGATTTGTTTATCTCGTTCTGTATCAGTCCACTTTTTTGTCCAGTCGATATTGTTATGATACATCGCTTCGATATTCTTGAAACTGCTGTTAATTCCGTTTCTTACCCATCTGACCCCCATTCTGTTTAACAACCGTTTCAATTCTGTTGAGTCAGGGATAGCCCAGTAAGCGGAAAGTCCCATGATGTTTTCATCAGGAGTAGATGTAAACTCGTGTGGGGGTAGGAGCCCTAGATTCGTTCTGTGGAACACTTGCTCCTTGCCAGTTTCATCCTCAATGGAAGCCTCCACAAAGTAGATTTCTCTTTCGCTTTCAGGGGTGAACTCAATGGGATAGACTTGTAGCTGACCGGCTTCTATAGTAAGTGACAGGCTTTCATTGACAACATAATTTCCGGCATAGTCTCTGATCCAATATTTGAGTGTGCAATTTTTCTTCTCTTGGGAAGTGTTGGCCAGATTTGCCTTTACACTTAATGTTCCGGATGCATTTTCCCACCAATTGTAAAATTTATCGGTGCTGAGAGTTAATGCAAAGGGACGTCCTTTCCATTGGGCGCAGATGGCTTCGTACGGCCAGTCCGAAGAAGCCACCAGTACGGAGAACTTCGTGGAGTAAGAACCGTCCTTATTATCAATTAAGACAGTATGCCTGTACCAGTCGTCCTTCCAACTGGAATTAGCCTTATTCTCAGGACCATAGGCCAAACATATTATTTTATCTTTTATGAGGAATGGGAAGAAATTGGAGTCTGCGGCTTCAATGGGCAATCCTCCTTGTGCATCCCGTTGCCATAAGCCGAGTTTGGCCTCTGGCAATATTTGGGTATTTGCCTTGTTGGAGAGTATGAAGCGGAATTGTGAGCCTCCCCAGTTGGTGACATATCCAGTAGGAACACCAGAAACCAAATATTGGACGTCTACTCGGTCGGGACGTGCAATAAAGGTTCCGGTCAGTGTAATAGAAGAAGGCACGGATGAAGGAAAAGTGTAGGTGGCTCGGATGGCCTGATATCCGTTTACTTCAATGATTTCATAACTGCATGTATTTTCCATTGTGATGGCAGGTGTCCATCCGAACTTTAGTTTTCCGAGTTGAATCAGGTTTTCAGATTCCTTGTTTTTGATATACAAAGTCTCTGTGTTTGTGCCTGATGCTTGCAGGATGTAATTAGGCATTTCAATTTTGTAAAAATTTTGTGCATTTAATGGTACAATGCACAGACTTATCAAACATAATATCCAAATCCGTTTTAATTTGTGAACCGATTGAAGGAGTAGTGTCTTTTTCTGCATAAATTTTAGTAATTTAGTGATTATACAATTACAGCCGGAAACTGGCTGGCAAGACAAAACTAATGATTTGAAGCAGGTTGTTCAAAGAAACAGGGATAAATCATCGGAAACGATTTCATGAAAAATGTAAGGATAAAAAAAGAGGATACATTTCTGTCTGCGCGTTTTCAACCAGATAATGCCATATTTTTTTCATAAGTATTATGTATGAATTCAACAACATTGCAAATATCGAATCTTTATCAAACAAAATAATTTACAACTAAATCATCGGGAACATTTTCTGAAATACAGATTTGCAAAATATATCAAAAAGAGAGCAATTCAATAAACAATGCAATCTTCTTTTATGTACTTTTGTATGCACTACTTCCACATAGAAGCAGACATTACAAACTTGAATATTCCATAAGTATGAAAAAAATAATTCTAATCAGCATATTACTTTTGTTGTATGGGACATTTCTTCCGGCACAAGAAATCAAACAAAATGTAGAAGAACGTCTACAAGCTTTCTTTAAAGAATATACCACCAATACGGTAAATATAGGGACTTGCAAGCTGGACAGTTTCCGTATTGACTTCCGGAAAAAAAGGTTGCTCATCTATACAAACGAACGCTTTGCCTACCAGCCCTTACGACCAGCAACAGTAGATGCCATTTATCGACATTTGAAACAAATCTTGCCGGGACCGGTGAGTTATTTCAAAATAACCCTTTTTGCAAACGGACGAAGCATTGAAGACCTCATTCCAAATCTTTATCGGAAAGAGAAGAAAGACAAGACACGTCTGTTTAATAAGTTGGAATACAGAGATAGTCCGTGGGTATCCCGTATCTCACGTCCATACGAAATTACCCGTGGATTGGAAAGAAGACATATCGCCCTTTGGCAAAGTCATGGAAAATATTATATCAACAACAAAAATAAATGGGGATGGCAACGTCCGCGCCTGTTTTGTACAACGGAAGACCAGTTCACACAATCATTCATTTTACCCTACCTCATACCCATGCTGGAAAATGCCGGAGCCAACGTATTCACCCCCCGTGAACGGGATACGCAAAAACAAGAAGTAATCGTCGACAATGACGGAAACCTGAGCGGATATGGTGGACAAGGTTCCCTCTATTTAGAAGTCAAAAGCCGAAAAGCACGTTGGCAACAGACAAGCCAACCAGGGTTTGCCCAACAGAAGAGAGTATATCAAGATAACGAAAATCCTTTCATTACCGGTACAGCCCGCTATGCCCAAACCGAAAAGAAAAAAGATAAAGCCTTTGCCGAGTGGATACCCGATATTCCGGAAACAGGGGATTATGCTGTATACGTCTCTTATCAAACTTTGCCTAATAGCGTAAGTGACGCCAAATATATTGTTTTCCATAATGGAGGAACCACTGAGTTCAAAGTAAATCAGCAGATAGGTGGTGGTACGTGGGTGTATCTCGGTACTTTTTCTTTTGATAAGGGAAAGAACGATTATGGCATGGTGGTACTTAGCAATGAAAGCAAACAGAAAGGTGTAGTCTGCGCTGATGCCGTACGCTTTGGCGGTGGAATGGGCAATATAGAACGCGGTGGAGAAACCAGTGGAATGCCTCGCTATCTGGAAGGTGCCCGTTATTCTGCACAATGGGCCGGCATGCCTTATCCGGTTTATGGCGGACGTGAAGGTAAAGATGACATGTCTGATGACATTAATGTACGTTCCAGAATGATTAACTATCTGTCCGGCGGTTCGATATTCAATCCCAAAGACAAAGGTTTAGGAGTACCTTTTGAACTCTCAATGGCATTGCACAGCGATGCGGGTGCCAGCAAAGAAGATAAAATCATAGGTACGCTCGGCATATATACCACCGATTTCAATAACGGAGTACTCGGAGCCGGAACAGACCGCTATGCCTCCCGAGACCTTTCCGACATTCTGCTTACCCAACTCCAGCGGGATATCCGTTCCAATTATGCCATAGATTGGACTCGTCGCAGCATGTGGAATCGTAATTACAGTGAAACGCGACTGCCCGCCGTTCCTTCCACTATTGTCGAATTACTTTCGCACCAAAACTTTGCCGATATGCGCCTCGGGCATGATCCCAACTTTAAATTCATTGTAGGACGCTCTATTTATAAAGCTATTCTGCAATACCTTTGCAATCAGCATGGCAAAGATTATATAGTACAACCTCTTCCTGTAAGTAACTTTGCTATTCGCTTCGGTAATAAAAAGAACACACTGCAACTTTCCTGGAATGGTGAAGAAGACCTGTTGGAACCAACAGCCAAACCGCGCGAATACATCGTATATACCCGCATCGGTCGTGGAGGCTTTGACAATGGCGTACGTGTCAGCAGTCCCTCTTATACCGTAAAGATAGAACCCGGTATTGTCTATTCCTTTAAAGTAACCGCAGCCAACCGGGGTGGAGAAAGTTTTCCATCCGAGATTCTTGCAGCTTATAAAGCAAAAAGAGAAAAAGGACGTATTTTGATTGTCAATGGTTTTGACCGCCTCAGTGGGCCAGCCGTCATTGATACCCCCACTGAAGCCGGATTCGATTTAACGAAAGACCCGGGTGTACCTTATTTATATGACATCTCACTTTGTGGTGCTCAAACAGAATTCTCCCGCAAACAGACCGGGAAGGAACTGGGACGTAGCGGTAGCGAATGGGAAGGAATGCGAATTGCCGGAAATAGCTTCGATTATCCGTTCATACACGGAAAGGCGATACAGGCATCCGGAGATTATAGTTTCGTGTCATGCAGTGATGAAGCCGTAGAAAGCGGACGTATTCCATTGGAAGCTTACGATATCGTAGACTATATCCTCGGACTGGAAAAAGAAGACCGCCAAAGCAATCCGGCAAGCAATGCATATTACAAAACCTTTTCCTCTGCCATGCAGCGAGCACTGACCGCTTATTGCCAATCCGGTGGAAATCTGCTTGTGAGCGGTTCCTATCTTGGCAGCGATATGAACGGTTCGCAGGGAGACCGGGAGTTCACACAAAACATCCTGAAATATGCCTACGGACAATCCATCACCGATAATCGCTCAGGAAATATTAATGGTCTGGGACGTACATTCAGTATCCCCCGCCTACCCAATGAGTACGCTTATCCCGTAACAGCTCCCGAATGTATTCTACCGACAGATACTGCTTTTCCAGTGCTCACCTATACTTCCGGAAATCAAAGTGCTGCCATTGCCTATCAGGGCAACTACCGTACCTTCGTTATGGGGTTCCCATTAGAAAGTATTGAACAGGAAACGGATCGCAACGCTGTCATGGCTTCTATCCTGCAATTCTTTCAAGCAAAAAAATAAAAAACAATGCGCCTAATTAAAAATAACGCTTATCTTTGCTCTCAGAGTATAAACCTTTAAAAATATAAAACACTATGTATACTATACAAGCAAACCCCAGCGGTACCCGCAGTTTAGAGATATCCGAAGAGAACCTGGCAACCATTGAGAAATACGGACTTTTCCGTCATCTTATCGACAGTAATGGTATTGTAGACGAATCTGTCCTGGAAAAACTGAGACTGAATATCCGCTCCCTCATCGCATCACAAGAAGAAGACAGCAAAGACTTGCTCGACCTCTGCATCGACGTGATATACCACAACAACATGAAAGCCTTCGGATTACAGCAACTGATTAAGCTCTATCTGGAATGGTTTTCAAAGCAGGAACCCATAGAAGAGGAATAATAAAATGAAAACAATCGACACGTGCGGTCAAAAACTTTACAGTCCTCTCATCCCGGCCGTCAAAGCCATGTGCGAAGCTACACTGGGTGAGAAACTGGAAATTATTATGAATGATACTGCTGCCTTCAATGATTTAAAAGAATATCTCGCAGAACAACAAATCGGCTTTCGTGAGATTTACGATGGCGAACAAATGACGGTACAATTCACCAAAAAATAAATTGTGCAGTAAATTGCAAATCATCATTCATGATCGTATCCGGAAATAAGAAATAAAAAAACGAATCCTGTTAGAAGTTTTCTTATGCTGAAACAGGATTCGTTTTATATTATTTTCTCTCATTCAATTATACGGATCCATAATCAAGGGTACTACAAACCAAAATGTAGAACCTTTATTGACCTCAGATTCCAAACCAGCCCTACCTCCCAAATTTTGGATAATAGTTTGTGAAAGTGTCAACCCCAGACCTGTTCCCGGTACTTCCCGATCCAACTTTTTAAAACTGGAAAATATTTCTTGCTGTTCTTCTTTCGGAATTCCAATTCCAGTATCAGATACATAAAAGTAAACCTCATCCGTTCCCTCCATACGGCAACTAAAGCGTATCTCACCTGATTTGGTAAACTTGATCGCATTATGAATCAGATTTGCCATCACCTGAATGATGCGTTGGCGTTCAGAATACATGATAATAGATTGCACTGAGTCTTCACAAATCAAATCAACTGAAGGGTTATTGAATAGTTTCACCTTAAACATACCTTCCAACTCTCTTAACAAGTCATTGGCATCAAATTCAGAATACTCAAAATTCAAAGTTCCGGCTTCTATCTGCGAAAGATCAAAGATATCATTTATCAAACGTAACAAACGCTCATTGTTCTCTGAAATAATATCCATATACAATTTCTTTTCCTCTTCATCAGAAGCGGTAGCTATTAATCCCGAAAAGCCGACAATCGCATTCAATGGTGTGCGGACTTCATGACTTATATTCGCAATAAAAGTGGATTTTAATCTCTCTGCAGATATCGAGTTCTTTCTCTCAATATTCAGCAACCTTTGAACATTCTGTAGTTCCGTCACATCATAAACCGTCAATACCATATGATCTTCCCCGTTAATAACAACATAAGCACCCGATACTGAAACATCACAAGGAATCACTTTGTCTTCTTTGTCATTCAGAAGATTCATAGAAGCATTTACTTTTTGGAAACTCTCTTTCTTATGAAAAGCTCTTCCAATAGCCGCGCGGATACCACAAAGTTTACACTGCTGATGCATACCACATTCGCCGGCTTCGGCAGCATTCCGGCAATGCAACAGGTCACCGACCTTTTGTGTCATACCAACCTCAGGAGCTGGAAGCTTATTCAAGGAATAGTAATTGGTATCGCAGACTATAAAATCTTTATCTATCAGTAAAAAATAAGCATTGATATTCTGCAAAATCATAGTTGTCTGATCGAGTTTGCGTTGTACCACATCTTTTGATTCTTCATACGGAGGTATTTCCATAATATATAGATTGATTTATATTTTGCTTGTGCCATCTGCGTACAAAAGTATAAAATATAAGGATATAACAGACGATTCTTTGATATTTTTGTTAGCCTCCATCTCACGAGATGGATTTCATCGTCTCACGAAGTCGTTTTGCCCCGGACTTGGGGAAGAGCCGCAAGCATCATCAACAGCAATTTAACTACGTATTTTCTGGCTGAACCTCATTTTATGCGTATCTTTGCGGCATGAAAGAATATCGACTGACTGATTGGTTGCCCACAACGAAAAAAGAAGTGGAGTTGCGCGGATGGGACGAACTGGACGTTATCCTGTTCAGTGGTGACGCCTATGTAGACCACCCTTCTTTCGGGGCTGCTGTTATCGGACGTATCCTCGAAGCAGAAGGTTTGCGCGTGGCAATTATACCTCAACCCAATTGGCGGGATGACTTACGCGACTTTAAGAAGTTAGGACGTCCCCGCCTGTTCTTTGGCATCAGTCCCGGATGTATGGACTCTATGGTAAACAAATACACTGCCAACAAGCGTTTACGTAGTGACGATGCCTACACACCGGATGCACGTCCGGATATGCGTCCGGATTACCCTTCAATTGTTTACACCCAAATTCTGAAGAAATTATATCCCGATGTTCCCGTCGTATTGGGAGGTATCGAAGCGAGCATGCGTCGCGTGACGCATTACGATTATTGGCAGGATAAGCTGATGAAAAGCATTCTCGTAGAAAGTGGTGCTGACTTGTTGATTTACGGAATGGGAGAAAAACCGGTGGTGGAACTGATAAGAAGATTCAATGATAAGCGGCTATCACTAAATACCATTCCGCAAATTGCTTACCTATGCAAGACAACGGATTTCATCAGCGAAGAAGGAGATATCCGTCTCTTTTCTCATGCTGAATGTCTGAAAGACAAGAAGAAGCAGGCTGCCAATTTCCGCCACATTGAAGAAGAGAGTAATAAATATACTGCTTCCCGTATTACACAGGAAGTGGATGGTATGACTGTTGTTGTCAACCCTCCTTACCCACCCCTGACGGAAGCTGAACTCGATCATTCGTACGATTTGCCCTACACCCGTCTGCCTCATCCCAAATACAAAGGCAAGCGAATTCCGGCATACGATATGATTAAGTTTTCGGTAAATATCCATCGTGGGTGTTTCGGTGGTTGTGCATTTTGCACGATCTCGGCACATCAAGGAAAGTTTATTGTAAGCCGCAGTAAAGAAAGCATTCTTAAAGAAGTAAAGGCACTAATGGAACTCCCCGATTTTAAAGGGTATCTGAGTGACCTTGGCGGTCCATCTGCCAATATGTACCGGATGAAAGGGAGGGATGAGAACATTTGCAAGAAATGCAAACGCCCCTCATGTATTCATCCCAAAGTTTGTCCGAACCTGAATACCGACCATCGGCCTTTACTGGATATTTATCATGCGGTAGATACTTTACCCGGCATCAAAAAGAGTTTCATCGGTAGTGGTGTACGCTACGACTTACTCTTGCATCAAAGCAAAGATCCGGCAACTAATAAAAGCACTGCTGAATATACCCGCGAGTTAATAGCCCGCCATGTCAGCGGTCGTCTTAAAGTAGCTCCGGAACATACCAGTGACCGGGTATTGAGTATCATGCGCAAACCCTCGTTCGGCCAGTTCCAAGAATTCAAGAAAATATTCGATCGTATCAACCGCGAAGAAGGATTGCGACAACAGCTGATTCCTTATTTCATTTCCAGTCATCCCGGCTGTAAGGAAGAGGACATGGCAGAACTGGCTGTTATCACCAAACGCCTTGATTTTCATCTGGAACAGGTGCAAGACTTTACCCCTACCCCCATGACCGTAGCCACTGAAGCTTGGTATACCGGCTACCATCCATACACATTGGAGCCTGTATTCAGTGCTAAAACACCACGTGAAAAGTTAGCGCAACGCCAATTCTTTTTCTGGTATAAACCGGAAGAACGAAAGAACATCATCAACGAACTACGCCGTATCGGACGGATTGATTTGATAGACAAACTATATGGAAAACGATAAATATTAATCTAACAATGATGAAACGACTCTTTATTCTCTTCACTATCTTTTTGAGTTATGCAAGCACGACCTTGCAAGCACAAGATAACCTACCGCAAAACTTCAGTATCTCACTGGGTGGCGGAGTAACATTGCCGCGTGTAGAAGGAAACCGTAATGACTTTTTCAGTAAAAATGGCGACCGTGCGGGATACAACCTGATGACAGAAGGGCGCTACTACTTCATGCCCAACTTTGCCCTAGGGCTTCAGTATGATTACTTACGGGTAGCTCGTCTGCCGGATAAAATGCACCTCCATTATATACACCCCAATATTACTTACCGCTACTTGTGGAGTGAGGGAAATCAAGGAGCATTTCTTTCATTCGGCATAGGCTACATGAACTATCAGGAGCGTACTTACCAACGAAGTGAACGGAACGGAATATCTTTTCAGAGAGGCTATTGCGGACTGTCATTCGGCATGGGTTACGAGTTCTACATTACCAAGAAATTATCAGGAGTGTTTCGTGCAGATATACTCACAGCCGACTGGTTTGCAAACCCCGACGCACGGCTTTCCAATCCATACGATTATGATGACGGAATAGACCACAGTTGGTTTAAAAACAATGTTACATTCTTTAATCTGGGATTTGCGATACAATTTGGACGATAGCTATCAGAAAACTATCCCTCTTCCACCTGCATCGCCACAATCTCCTGCAAAACACCAACTGCCGTTTCCACATTCTTCACATCCTTCACCAGCATACTACGACGAGTATTCTGTTCGCGCAAATCGCAGCGACGAGTATACTTCATCATGTATGCAATAACTTTACCGAATGCCTGACTCTGATAATAGGGACTTTCCGGATTGGAAATAAAGAATAGCGACATACGCCCACCTTTAAGAAAAACCTTTTCCGCACCAAGGCGGGCAGCAAGACGACGCAACGGCACAATACGCAGTAACTCTTCCGTTTCTGACGGAACAGGACCAAAACGGTCGATAAGCCGGTTACGGAAAGCCTCTACATCTTTATCCAATGTCAGACTATCCAACTCGCGGTAAAGTAACATACGCTCACTACTACCCGTGACGTATGTAGCGGGAAGCAACAGTTCCAGATCACTTTCTACCTGACATTCATCAACAAATTGTTCGCCACTAATGACACCACCTTCGGCTTTCAACTCTTCAGCATAGAGATCGGCAAACTCATCAGTCTTCAACTCGTGAACAGCTTCCGTTAATATCTTCTGATAAGTTTCATAACCAAGATCGGCAATGAAACCACTTTGTTCTGCCCCCAACATATTGCCTGCACCACGAATATCGAGGTCCTGCATGGCAATATGAATTCCACTACCCAAATCGCTGAAGTTCTCAATAGCCTGCAAACGACGTCTCGCCTCAGGAGTCAAAGAAGAAAGAGGAGGTGCCAGCAAATAACAGAAAGCTTTCTTATTGCTTCTTCCCACGCGGCCGCGCATCTGGTGAAGATCACTTAAACCAAAGTTCTGTGCCTGATTGATAATAATAGTATTAGCATTTGGAATATCAATACCACTTTCTATAATGGTAGTAGCTATCAATACATCATAGTCATAATTGACAAAGCCAAAAATTATCTTTTCCAGTTCTGTCGGTTCCATCTGCCCATGTCCGATAGCTATTCTGCAATCCGGAATGTGCCGCTCAATCATTGCTTTCAATTCGGGCAAATTGGAAATACGGTTATTTACAAGGAACACCTGTCCGTTACGACTCATTTCAAAGTTGATGGCATCAGCAATCACTTCCTCGTTAAAGGTATGCACTTCAGTCTGAATAGGATAACGGTTGGGCGGAGGTGTCTGTATCACACTCAGGTCACGTGCCCCTATCAATGAGAATTGCAATGTGCGGGGAATAGGTGTAGCCGTCATAGTCAAGGTATCTACATTCACTTTCAGCTGGCGCAGTTTCTCTTTTACAGATACCCCGAATTTCTGCTCTTCATCAATAATCAGTAATCCCAAGTCCTTGAATTGTATATCTTTACCTAAAATACGATGTGTACCGATCAGTATATTCACATCTCCGGCAGCCAAACCTTTTATAACAGCTTTTGCCTGCGCTGCCGTGCGAGCACGGCTTAAATATTCCACCTTGCAAGGCAAATCTTTCAAACGATCCTTGAACGTCTGAAAATGCTGGTAAGCCAGCACTGTCGTAGGTACCAGAACAGCCACCTGCTTATTATCCGCCACCGCCTTAAAAGCTGCACGGACTGCCACTTCCGTTTTACCGAAACCAACGTCTCCACAAACCAAACGGTCCATCGGGCGATTACTTTCCATATCTGCTTTTACATCCGCCGTAGCCTTACTCTGATCAGGCGTATCTTCATAGATAAACGATGCTTCCAACTCCCGCTGCAGGAAACTGTCCACACTAAACTGGAATCCTTTTTCCTCCCGACGCTGAGAATATAACCTGATAAGATCGCGTGCAATATCCTTAATCTTAGTTTTGGTGCGCTCTTTCAGTTTTTCCCAGGCACCGGTACCTAACTTATTCAGGCGAGGAGCTTCACCATCCTTACCTTTATACTTAGATACTTTATGCAATGAATGAATGGAAACAAACACCACGTCTTCATTCTGATAGACCAGTTTCATCACTTCTTGTGTCGTATCTCCGTTAGGAATACGCACCAGCCCTGAAAAACGCCCTACTCCATGATCGGTATGTACGACATAATCTCCCGGAGTAAACTGGTTCAGCTCTTTCAAGCTTAGAGCCACCTTACCGCTACGTGCTTTATCACTCTTCAGATTATATTTATGAAAACGGTCGAATAATTGATGATCCGTAAAGATACAAAGCCGCAAGGCATTATCGGCAAACCCTTCATGCAACGTACGTTCCACGGCCGTAAATGCAATCTGATCCCCCCTGTCTTCAAAGATGGCACGGATACGGTCAGTTTGTTTCATGCTGTCGCTACAGATGTACAACGCATATCCCTTCTCCATATATTCTTTGAAACTCTCAGCCACCATATCAAAGTTCTTGCGGAAAATAGGCTGTGCAGACGTATCAAAAGTAATCGTAGCATCCGGTGTACCTGTCGGTTTATTACCAAATTCCATACGACGGAAATCCAATGCACGGAGTGTAAACTCGCTTCCGTCAATCAGCTTGCCATCTAAGGTTATACAGCCACTTTCTTCTGCTTCGCGGGCAGCAATTGCCTGTGGAGTAAGTGTTTCATCATGCACTGTTTGAATGCGCTCACGCAACCAAAGTAAATCACGCATTGCCAGTACGGTATCCGCCGACAGAAAATCCAGAAACGAAACCATGCCACTCGCACCACCCTGCTCCAGACTGCGGCTTAAATCGGGGACAATTACAATGCTATCTTTCTTTTCTTTGGAAAGCTGTGTCTCCACCTCAAACGTGCGGATACTTTCCACTTCATCCCCGAAGAAGTCAATACGGTACGGAAACTCGGAAGAAAAAGAAAACACATCGATAATGCTACCACGTACGGCATATTGTCCCGGTTCATACACATAATCTACATACTCGAAGCCATAGCTACGCAATACTTCCATGATGAAGTTCGTATCCACATTCTCCCCCGAATGCAGTTTCAGGGTTTTATCCCCCAATTCTTTCCGGGAAACGACCTTTTCGGCCAATGCATCAGGATATGTCACCACGCAAAGCCCTTCTTCACCTTTCTGCAAGCGACTCAACACTTCTGTACGAAGTATTTCATTCGCAGCATCTTTCTGTCCGTATTTTATTGCCCTGCGAAATGAAGAAGGGAAAAACAAGACTTTATCTGTCCCCAGCACCTGCGTAAGATCATGGTAGAAATATCCCGCCTCTTCCAGATCGCCCAGAATAAAAACAAAAGGAAATTCTCCACGCTGCACCAGCACGGACGAAAACAGTGAAGCAGCAGAAGCACATAGTCCACCACAGAAAAGAGTGCGGACAGACGGATTCTTCAGTAAACCACTCATAGCTTCCACATTGGGATGGGCGGCATATCGTTGTTGTAGCTCGGTAATAGTCATCATAACGGGCGCAAAATTACTAAATAATCCTTAGTTTTATTCGTATGTGATAGAAAACACTTAACTTTGTTCCCAATTTAGAACCTCCTTTTATGAATATGCAGACATCGGACAGCATCGTTATCATTCCTACATACAACGAACGGGAAAACATCGAGAACATCATCCGTGCCGTTTTCGCCCTGGAAAAAGTATTCCATATCCTGATTATAGAAGATGGCTCGCCTGATGGCACTGCCAACATAGTCAAGACCCTTCAGCAAGAGTTTCCCGAACGTTTGTTCATGATAGAACGCAAAGGCAAACTGGGGCTGGGTACTGCCTATATCGCAGGTTTCAAATGGTCGCTGGAACATAATTATGAATACATCTTCGAAATGGATGCCGATTTCAGCCACAACCCTGCTGACCTGCCACGCCTGTACAAAGCCTGCGCCGAAGAAGGTGCCGATGTCTCCATCGGTTCACGCTACGTCAGTGGCGTCAATGTAGTGAATTGGCCTATGGGACGGGTATTGATGTCCTATTTTGCCTCCAAGTATGTACGCCTCATCACCGGACTGCCGATACATGATACGACCGCCGGCTTTAAGTGCTACCGTCGTGAGGTATTGCAGACAATCGATCTGGATGGTATCCGCTTCAAAGGTTATGCCTTCCAGATTGAAATGAAATTCACTGCTTACAAATGCGGTTTCAAGATTGTGGAAGTACCGGTTATCTTTATCAACCGGGAACTGGGTACCTCAAAAATGAACAGCAGTATCTTTGGAGAGGCCGTTTTTGGTGTTATCAAACTGAAAATGCATAGTTGGTTCCATAAATACCCGCAAGCAGTAAAAAACAATTAGTGATTAATGATAAATGATTAGTGAAGATGAAAAGAACACTGATACATAACGCAACAATAGTGAACGAGGGACGCTCTGTACAAGGTTCCGTAGTGATTGAAGGCGACCGGATTGCCGAAGTACTTACCTATGGGAAAAAGCTCTCTGTCCCTTGTGATGAAACCATAGACGCTACCAGCTGTTGCCTGTTGCCGGGTGTTATCGACGACCATGTACACTTCCGCGATCCGGGATTAACCCACAAAGCGGATATTCTCACCGAAAGTCGTGCAGCAGCCGCAGGTGGTGTCACTTCCATCATGGATATGCCGAACACCAACCCTCTGACTACCACCCTTAGTGCGCTCGAACAAAAGTTTGATTTGCTGAATGAGAAGTGTATTGTTAACCACTCCTGCTACTTCGGAGCCACTAATAATAACTATACGGAATTCAACCAGCTGGACAAACATCGTGTATGTGGCATCAAACTTTTCATGGGTTCCAGTACCGGAAATATGCTGGTAGACAAAACAAACAGTCTGCTCAATATATTCAATGGAACAGATATGTTGATTGCTACTCATTGCGAAAGCCAGGAAATCATCAAAAAAAACACCGAATACTATAAGAAGATGTTCAGTGATGCACCGGAAGTTCCTATCAGCAAGCACCCCAACATACGTTCTTCAGCCGCCTGCTACGCCTCAACAGAACTTGCGGTACGCATGGCAAGCTTAGCGGGTGCACGTCTGCATGTGCTTCACGTCTCTACAGCCAAAGAACTGCAATTGTTCAGTGATATACCGCTGGAAGAAAAGCACATTACAGCCGAAGCCTGTGTTGCACATCTGTTATACCGCCAACAGGATTATAAAGAACTGGGAACACGTATCAAGTGCAATCCTTCCATAAAGAAACAAGCTGATCGTGATGCTTTACGGAATGCCGTCAATACCGGCGTGATTGATGTGATTGCTACCGATCATGCGCCCCACCTGCTTAGTGAAAAGGAAGGTGGCGCACTAAAAGCCATGTCAGGTATGCCGATGATTCAATTCTCTCTGGTCAGCATGCTCGAACTGGCAGAAAAAGGAATTTTCTCTATTGAAACCATTGTAGAGAAAATGTGCCATGCCCCTGCCCAGATATATGGTATCTGTGATCGCGGTTATGTCCGCGAAGGCTATAAGGCCGACCTTGTACTTGTCAGCCACGGAGACCGTTGGGAAGTCAATTCTGAGAATATTCTCAGCAAGTGCGGATGGAGCCCGCTGGAAGGTAATTCTTTCCGCTGGAAAGTAGAAAGAACATTTGCTAACGGACACCTGATATACAGTGACGGACAAGTAGATGATACTTACCGTGGCGAAGAATTGAGATTCGATTACAAAGATAAATGATGAACAGCCCTGCGGATAAGGTGTTGACGTACGCTATTCATGACGTTACTCCATACATCAACTGGATATACTTCTTTCATGCGTGGGGATTTCAGCCCCGCTTCGCCACTATTGCGGATATCCATGGCTGCGATGCCTGCCGTGCTTCCTGGCTTACGACTTTTTCTGAAGAGGATCGTGCCAAAGCCGCTGAGGCAATGCAGCTACTTAAAGAAGCTAACCGAATGCTTAACCAGCTGGATGAGACTTACCATGTACACACCATTTTCCGTCTTTGCAAGGCTAATGCCGATGGGGATAATTTACTGCTGGACGGCACACGCTTTCCTTTACTCCGCCAACAGATCCCCCATCCGGATGGCAGTCCTTTTCTCTGCCTCAGCGATTTTGTCCGCCCTCTTGCTTCCGGTACACCTGATACGGTAGGTATTTTTGCAGCTTCCTGTGACGGAGAAGTTGAACTTCTCTATGAGGAGGATCCCTACAAACGTATGTTGGTACAGACACTTGCCGACCGACTTGCTGAAGCCGCTACCGAAAAGATGCATGAATACGTGCGTAAAGTTGCCTGGGGGTACGCAAAGGATGAGAATCTTTCCATCCCCGAGTTGTTAAAGGAAAAATTCCAAGGCATACGTCCTGCCGTCGGTTACCCTTCTCTGCCCGATCAGTCTGTCAACTTTCTGTTGAATGAATTGCTTCATATGGAGCAAATAGGCATTACGCTTACAGAAAACGGTGCTATGCGTCCACACGCCACTGTTTGCGGATTAATGCTGGCACATCCTGCCGCACGATATTTTGCAGTAGGCAAGATTGGAAATGATCAATTGGAAGATTATGCACGACGCAGAAGAATGCCAATTAATGAAGTAAGAAAGTTTTTGGCGGCCAATCTCTAACTTTCTCCCTATTAAAAAGAATAACATCAGCTTATAGTTGCGTTATTATATGCTTGCGGCTGCGTCAGCTCACACTTATACAAGTGTAAGACAACGCAGCCGCAAGTGTAAACTGATGCAACCGCAAGTGTTCTATTTAGAATTTATATCCTATTTCAAACTCCAGATTCGTAAATCCTTCACTCCTACGCCATGAAGTCCAACCTGTACGTCCGGTTAGACCGAATGTGAAATGGCGTCCTTCTACCCCCATACTATAAGCTGCTCCACCGGTGAAGCGTTTACCAAAAGCTTCAGATTCTTCTGTTTCGTATGTATACTGAGAGCCATAGCCATCCGGGCTGGAATTATAAAGTTTTCTCACATCACGAATATCCCCATTAATACCGCAATCTACATAAGGGCCGGCAGCAATTACCCAGTTCATCGAGGAACTTAAACGGAACTTATAAGCAAATAGCAAAGGAATTTCCAGATACGTCAATTTATAGTTGGTAATTTCATCACTATAATACCAAGTATTGCCCTCCATTTCACGGTGCGCAATGTAAGCTGCCGGCTGGAAAGACCAATGCTTGGCCATTTTAATGTCTACACCTCCCCCGACATGAAAAGACACTTTATCTTTCGTCTCGTCAGCACCCAAAAAGCGACTAACACCTACACCTGCCTTCACAAACCAGGAAAAACGTTTATCTATAACCAACCGCCCCATCGAAATCTTCATAGGTGTGTTAACGGTGATGTCTTTCCGGCCTTTCTCCACCTGAATAGAATCAAGGTACAACGGTACATCTTCAATGAAAAAATTACCATCCTTATCAGAAGTAGTACTCAAATTTGTGCCTTTTACGGTTACTTTGGCATTCTTCACCGGATAATGATCCTTATCAATAAGTCTGCCTTTCAGTTTTTGTCCCTGCGCCATAGATGCTCCTGATATGCAGAGGCCTATAATTGCTAATATAATTATTCGTTTCATTATATATAGTATTCTTTATAAATTCAACATTTGATAAGTAGAATCAGAAACGGTATGAAACACTGGCACCCAGCACAAAGTTATGTTCCTTCACATCTCCCGGTCCTTCATCCTCCGCAATAATTCCCATATTCTTACCGGAAACATTTATCATAAGCTTCTTATATTCCACACCTATGCCATAAGTCATACCGAACCCGAGCGGATGCAGCAATGCATGCTTATAATTTCCCCAGCTACTCTCATAATCTTTACTATAAATGTCATATTCAGCATCTTCCTTACCCGTTTCTGAAACTTTCACTTTACCGCTAAGTCCCCATGAAAATACCGGGCCGAAAGAAAGTACCAAACTCATATTACGAGCCAGGTCATAACGTACCAGAAAATTAAACGGTACATCCAGCATCAACGGATTCCAGGTCTCTTTATAAGAGTATGATCCTTCCGTGAAATTATATTCCGCGCCCCGATTGGCCAGTTGCACCATCGGACGAAATGCCCAACGCTTAGACATACGCACTTCCATACCTACACCAAAGTGATAACCGTTTTTGCTATCAGAGCCCTCTGCCGTATAACGGCTCCAGTCCATTCCGGCTTCCACTACCAGCGAGAGACGCTTCGGGCGAGCAGCCATCATTATCGGCCGATCAATCTTTGCATCGGTAGTCTCCATACCGATTGACTCTACGATCACTTTCTTAGCATCAACAGGTACGTCCCGCAACAGAAATTTACCGTCGATATCGGTTATAGAACTGATGTCGGTACCTTCTGCGGTGACCAAAGCACCTACTATCGGTTCATTTCTCTTGTCTGTTACCACACCTTTTATATCGTGCGTCTGCTGTGCCATGAGGGTTGTCAGTCCGGCAATCGTCATGAGCATGGTTATAATCAGTTTTTTCATCTTTGCTTATCTTGAGTATTGAATCCGTTGAACATATCCATAGATTGTATCATTATCTTTCGTTACTACAAAAGGACGCATATAATAAGCCTTCTGTAGAAGAGGACCAATAAAATGCATACCGTCAGCCGACTCAGAAACATACTTTTTATCATCAATGGTAGGGAGTTGATTTACATCGGAATAGCAAACTCCAACCTCTTTAATTCTTCCTTCAAATCCATCCACCCCAAAGTAAACTGATACTTCATTTTCATTAGCATATCCTAAATCTGCATAAGGAAGGTATTTCGTAGGAATCGTAAAGGACTTAAGATCATCCAAAGTAGCTTGCCTACCATCTTGCTGCAAACAGTCATGAAGGATACCGGGACCACTACCCCAACTGTTACTATAAGCAACCGCACGATAATAATAGGTACCGGCCTGCCAATCAGAATGATCAAAATACCAAATAGCTGTAGTACTTTGCCAACCATAATAATACTCGGGATAGACACTATATACATTGTCATAATCGAAGCTATATGACAACAAAGCCTTGTCCGTCAAATTGTCTTTATCAGGAGATATAAAGTATTCAATATGCCCGAATGACTGATAAGGAGAATCCAGCACTATATCAGCTGACAACACATACACTCTATTATGGTAATTAAGATGCATACCATGAGTAGATTCTAAATTTTCCAGTTCGGTATATGAAAAATCCACCGCCTCTTTTACTTCACTCTTAACCTCAGAAGGCGGAAACTCCGGGCTATCAATATCACCACATGCCGACAAGCCCAGCAGCATTGCACAGCACACTCCCATAAAATATTTCATCATCGTTCTCTTATATTGTTGTTAATAGTATCCTTGCAAAGATAATGCACTCCTTTAGAATAATCAAACCCTTTTTTTATAATATTTAGCCAAAAAAGCAATTTCAACAGCCAAATAGCCTAAAAGGAATACTAAATGATTAAAATCTAATCACACCCTTGTGATTTTCTAATTACCTTTGCGACTAACAGTGCAAAAGCAATTCAAGAAGCAAGAAACAGACGATGGAGAATGTAGAACAGGAGTTCTTGTCCGTGATACGGGAGTATGAACGCGTCATATATAAAGTGTGCTATCTGTACACGACGCCGAATGCTACTCTTAACGACCTGTATCAGGACGTCGTGCTCAATTTGTGGAGAGCCTACCCCAAATTCCGGAGAGAGTGCAAAGTATCCACATGGATTTACCGCATCGCACTGAATACTTGTATTAGCTTTATTCGCAAAGAAAAGAACATTCCCGAAATCGTGACTCTAAGCCAGGACTCCGACCGAATGGAAGAATCGGACGAAACACAAGCCATGCTAAAGCAGCTCTACCGGATGATTAACCGTCTGGGCCCGTTGGAAAAGTCTATTATTCTGCTTTATCTGGAAGAAAAAAGCTACGAGGAAATTGCTGAAATCACCGGCCTGACGGTAACAAACGTCGCTACCAAAATCAGCCGGATCAAAGACAAACTTAGAAAAATGAACAAGGAGGAATAATATGGAATTGGATGAACTAAAGAAATCTTGGAACGCGCTGGACGAGCAATTGAAGAAAGAACCGATTGCCGATGAAAAGCAGATTGCGGGCATGATTGCCGAATACAAGGCAAACGCACGCAAAAGCATAGGGCGCCTTACGGGTTGGCAACGCTTCTCCATAGGTATTGGAGTCGTGGGACTGGCTCTCCTTCTGGTTATTTGGTTACTGCCGTCCATCTTTCAGATCAACGAAGAATGGCAACCCAAGATTAATACACTCGTAATATTTGTCGGCATCAGTATTCTGCTGGGGATCTGGTGGGATCACAAAAACTATCGCTGGATAAGAAACACGAAAATAGATGAAATGCCTGTAGCCATAGTAAGCAAACGTATGGCAAGTTTCCGCCGATGGACGAGATATGAAATTATCGCTATTTCCGTATGGGTGATTGTTTTCAATGTACTCAATTATTGGGTGATGGGCTATTACAAAGCTTCTTTCGGCGTTCAGGCCACTTTGATTGCATTCTTTGTGTTGTGTGACATTGCCATCATCTATCTGCTATACAAAAAAGTAGCTTACAAATTCCTTAACGACATCAAGAAGAATATAGAAGAATTAGAAGATATATGCACAGAATAACCCTACTCCTTATCCTTTTTTTATTGATCCCCGATTTGTACATCTACTTTATGTACATTGTTCGGAAAACCAAAAACATCTGGCTACGCATTGCGCACTGGATCCCCACTCTTTTATTGATAGCAGGCTACTTTCTGTTGATGCAGGGCATAGGCGAAAATGCGATGGCTCACCATGCACAAGCCATCGGAAGACTGGCTATCTGCATTTTCCTGTTTGCCATCCCCAAGACCATCTTTATGATATGCTCGTTGGTGGGGCTACCTTTTCACTATTTGCTGCGCTGGCCCCGTTCACCGTTTACGGCTGTAGGGTTAGTATTGGGTGTAGTCAGTTTCTTTAATATACTTTATGGCACCCTGGTGGGTATCAGCAAATTTGAAGTGAAGGATATCGAATTTCACCACTCCAATCTTCCGAAAGCATTTGACGGTTACCGTATCGTGCAACTATCGGATATACATATCGGCAGCTGGATAGACAATGAGAAACCCATCAATGGACTGGTAGAACTCGTAAATGCCCAGAAACCCGATCTGATAGTTTTTACCGGTGACTTGGTGAACCAAAGAAGTTGCGAACTGGAAGGATTTCAGGACATTCTGGCGCAATTGCATGCCAAAGATGGAGTATATTCCATTCTGGGTAACCATGACTACGGAAGTTACTATCATTGGAAAAACCTGAAAGAGCAGGTTAATAACATTGACAATCTGGTTCGGATGCAAAAGGCAATGGGATGGAAACTACTGAACAATGAGTATGATATATTACATCATGAAGGGGACAGCATCGCACTTATCGGTGTAGAGAATGATGGTGAACCTCCTTTCTCACAATTTGCCGACCTGAAAAAAGCGACTAAAGGTACAGATGGAATGTTCCGCATTCTGTTAAGCCATAATCCTACGCACTGGCGCCGGGAAGTACTGCCGGATACAGACATCGAGCTGATGCTTGCCGGACATACTCATGCGATGCAGGCTATCATGTTCGGTCATTCACTTGCTTCGCTGATTTATCCCGAATGGGGAGGGATGTACACTGAAGGAGATCGGGGATTATATGTCAATATAGGAATCGGTTATGTAGGACTACCGTTCCGCTTCGGGGCATGGCCGGAAATTACAGTGATAACGTTGCGTGATTAGGCGCAACGTTATCCGGCTCAAAACTAATCGGACAAATAGATTCAGTCTGCTTGCAGCCGCACTATATCCAGTACCAATTCCTCTGTTTTCTCATTCTCATCCAGCGAATTATCAACAAAAAGGGCAACTCCGTCATTGGTTTCCATCCATCCTGTGAAATAGTTATATCGATGAGACGGTAACTTAGCCTCTCCCACAACCACAAAGTCTTTATCAAAAAACGTCAGATAAAGATCACGATCATCCATCAAATTCAGTATATCTCTCGTAGCATCAAATTCTATTCCTCCAAGATGTAAACGGGCATACATTCCCGTTTGCGGAAGATACATAAGATCATAGAAATGAGGATTCTCAATATTATGCCGTTCCCATTGCTCGTAGTTACCCGATTCGCATTTTTCCACTACATTTTTCGTGAAACGACTATCTGCTTCAAAAACTTTTTGCTCTCCACTCTTACGATCCATAACATATACATGAGACTCGACCGGATAGTTATAAAGGACCTTTTCCGCTGTAAAGGTTATATTCAAATCACTCATATTGCCATAATCTCTGCCACTCACATTCGTAACAGCCACCGATAGCTGCAATAGATAGTCGACAGACGGAGTCATACTGTTCAGAAAAGTTTCCCGAACTTTAAAAGTAACCGGCGATGTAGAGAAATCCTTTATTCCATAAAGCAATGAATGACGTCCTCCGTCATAAAACAGTCGCGCTGTAGATATTGCATGATTAGTGTTTATCAGAATTTGTTCATTGTCTTTCAGTTCCGGACGTAAATCTACTGTTTTCAAAAGTTTCCCATCACCATTTATCAGGAGTATCCGTTGCGTATCATCATAAATCCAGATAGAGTCCGGAGTTTGTATAAAAAGCCCGGTTACAGAACGCATTACAGCTGATTTCCCCTGACTTGAAAGCAATATTTGCGATATCTGATGACGCTTCAAATCCATACAATCCAAAGCATGAGATTTATAATTGTATCCATAAATCAAACTCAGAGAGTCATTATGAAAATAAGAAGACAAATAATAAGACTTCAAATTCAAAACCTCCGAAACGGGGAACAGAATATCTTCCGTCTGCAACTTCACTTCATTAACCTCTTGTCCCGCAGATTGTTTCTTGCTCCCATTACAAGAAATAAAGAAGAAACAAAGTGGAAATATGATTAATGCCCAATGCTTTATACGATTACTAATAACCAAGATTGCGCTCGATACAGAAAACTTCGTTGTTTCATTTTTCATATACATTATATATTAGATGTTTTGCCTGGGCAAATATAAGAACTATGTATACACTAAATTGTAATTTTCATATAATTTTCCAAGTTTTATTCAAAAGATCTTTCTCCATATCATACAGCTTTGTTCCATTTCTCTTCTCCCATCCACCCTATTCGCATCTCCTTCGCTCCTATAGAGAGAACAAAATAGCGAACTTGGTACGAAGAGGGTACGAAGAAGATACAAGGAAGGTACGAAAGAAGAATTATTGTTCTTTTTTTCGTTTTCCGATATTCCGAAAAAACGGAGAATATTTCACCGACATCTCCCTATTACCCCTCCAGAAACCTCTTGTGGGGGATATAAAAAATGGCTACACCCTTTGCCTCGGATGGCTACACCCTTTAGTGCAAATGGCTACACCATCCGGGACAAAGGGTGTAGCCCTGGCAAAAGCCGAATTACCGAATAATCTAAAAGTACGATAACCGGGTAGCATATCTAAATCAAATTATATATCTTTGCGGAAACAAAAATCCAACACCTATGAAGATACTTTATTATATTTACCAAATATGTTTTGCTTTACCAATTCTGTTGGTATTGACTATTCTCACGGCTTTGGTGACTATCGTCGGCTCTCTGATAGGCGGTGCACATATCTGGGGCTATTATCCCGGAAAAATATGGTCACAATTGATTTGTGTTTTCCTGCTGATTCCTGTAAAGGTGCGCGGCCGGGAGAAAATACATAAACACACATCGTACGTATTCGTACCCAACCACCAGGGAGCATTCGATATCTTCCTCATTTACGGATTTCTGGGGCGTAACTTCAAGTGGATGATGAAGAAGAGCCTGCGGAAATTACCTTTCGTAGGGAAAGCCTGCGAAAGTGCAGGACACATATTTGTAGATCGTTCTGGTCCCAAGAAAGTATTGGAAACCATTCGCCAGGCAAAGGCTTCGCTAAAAGACGGCGTATCATTGGTTGTGTTCCCGGAAGGTGCCCGTACTTTTACCGGACACATGGGATATTTTAAAAAAGGTGCATTCCAGTTGGCAGATGAATTGCAGCTGGAAGTGGTGCCGGTCACTATCGACGGATCATTCAAAATTCTGCCCCGCACGGGAAAATGGATACACCCATATCGCATGATACTGACCATTCACGATCCGATCCCGCCCAAAGGACAAGGTATAGAAAACATCAAGGCGACGATGGCCGAAGCCTACGCCGCCGTAGAAAGTGCTTTACCGGAAGAATACAAGGGAATGGTGAAAAACGAGGACCAATAATAAAATTAAAAATTGAAAATTAGAAATTAAAACGTTGCAATCCAAAAGATGAGTTTGTGAAACAGCATGATAACATGCCTTTAATTTTTAATTTCTAATTATTAATTTTTCCGCTCTCCTCCATACGCCGATGTTCCTCTATCAATTTCATATTCTCTTTAGCTTTATCGAGGAATTCCCTCACCAAAGGACTACTCTTGAAAGTTTGAGGGGCTGTACGGATGATATCCTCTATTTGCGGTGTCATGATGGGATAAGGCAGTGTACTGCACATCATCATGAATACGCTGGGACCAAGGACATTCTCATAATTGGTGGAAATGAACTCCTTGATATAGTCATTCATTTCTTTTACCAAGGATTCTCCCTCCTGAGTCAGTTGTTCGTGGATGTCATCCAATGCGGCGCCATCCAGCACCATACGTGCCTCTTTCTTTTCCAGTTCTTCAATCTTCAACTCAAGCGAATTACGCTTTTCGATGAATTCATACAAAGCATTGTTTAGCGGCGTACCTTTAGCGGTGAGTTGAGAGTTGGATATGGAGACTTCAATCTTACCGTTCTCAAGTACAAGAGGCATGATAGCCTCATCATTCATGTAGAGCGTCACCATCATTACAGAGTCCGACGGACCACTCGTAGAGAACAAACCGTGTACCACTTCGGCGGAATCAATTGCTATCCACTGCCCGTCGCGGAGCGTTTTCAGGTATAACATCTTACCATCGAGGCTGGTCACCGATGACACACCCTCCACTTTATACTTGCGACTGCACGAAGCAAAAAGCACGAGCAAAAGCATTAAGGGCAAAATACGGTTCACATTCATTCTAATCATGCAGGAAACGATTTTTATGAAACACGATACAAAGGTACAACCTATTCGGGCTGTAAAGAAACTTTTTATCAATATTTAATTTTTGCTCTCTTTTTTCCATTAATAATCCTTATAAGGAGGGAGAAAAGAAAGGATATTTCATTTAGTTTACTTATTTTTGCAGTGATAACTAACAAAATGTAAACCCTGTAACTGAAACAAGTTAATCTCCTATGTCAACTTATGCTCCTTTTGCCAAGCCTCTTTATGTTATGCTGAAACCGGTAGGCGCCGTATGCAACCTTGCATGCGATTACTGTTACTACCTGGAAAAGAGCAAGCTATACCAAAACAACCCCAAGCACGTAATGAGTGAGGAGTTGCTGGAAAAGTTTATTGAAGAATACATAAATTCGCAAACCATGCCGCAGATAATGTTCACCTGGCACGGTGGGGAAACTTTGATGCGCCCGTTGTCCTTCTACAAAAAGGCCATGGAACTGCAAAAAAAATATGCCCGCGGACGCACCATAGACAATAGTATACAGACCAACGGAACCATGCTGACGGATGAATGGTGCGAATTCTTCCGTGAAAACAACTGGCTGGTAGGTGTCTCTATCGACGGGCCACAAGAATTTCACGACGAATATCGCAAGAATAAGCAAGGTAAGCCTTCTTTCGTAAAAGTAATGCAAGGCATCAATCTACTGAAAAAGCATGGTGTGGAATGGAACGGCATGGCAGTAGTGAACGACTACAATGCCGATTATCCTCTGGAATTCTACAACTTCTTCAAAGAAATAGGTTGTCACTACATACAGTTCGCCCCCATCGTAGAGCGCGTATTCGGACATCAGGACGGACGTCATCTGGCCTCACTGGCCGATCGTGAAGAGGTGGCCGAACTGGCGGATTTCTCCATCAGCCCTGAGCAATGGGGCAATTTCCTCTGCACTCTCTTTGACGAATGGGTGAAAAAGGATGTAGGTACCTATTACATTCAATTGTTCGACTCTACCCTGGCCAACTGGATAGGCGAACAACCGGGCGTTTGCTCCATGGCAAAGACTTGCGGACATGCGGGAGTGATGGAGTTCAACGGAGACGTATACTCCTGCGACCATTTTGTATTCCCCGAATATAAGTTGGGCAACATTTACCAGAAGACGCTGGTGGAGATGATGTACAGTGATAAGCAGCAGGCTTTCGGACAAATGAAGCAGCAATCATTGCCCACCCAATGCCGGGAGTGTGAATGGCTGTTTGCCTGCAATGGCGAATGTCCTAAAAACCGCTTCGCACGAACGGCAAGTGGCGAACCGGGACTGAATTATCTGTGCAAGGGATATCATCGTTTTTTCAGTCATGTAGCGCCATACATGGACTTCATGAAGAATGAACTGATGAACCAACGTCCGCCTGCCAATGTAATGAATTTCATAAAACAATAAATTGTATAAACAGATAACAATGAAAATTAGAACCTACTTAGTAGCGCTTGCAGCGCTGGCGTTCGGCTCTACAGCACGTGCCGACGAAGGAATGTGGTTACTGCAACTGATGAAACAGCAGAACTCCATTGAGTTGATGAAAAAACAAGGTTTGAAACTGGAAGCGGATGATTTGTATAATCCGAATGGAGTATCACTGAAAGATGCGGTAGGTATCTTTGGCGGTGGTTGTACAGGTGAAATCATCTCACCGGAAGGGCTGATTCTGACAAACCATCATTGCGGATACGCTTCTATCCAGCAACATAGCAGCGTGGAACATGACTATCTGACCGATGGTTTCTGGGCAAAAAACCGTGGTGAGGAATTGCCTACTCCGGGATTGAAATTCCAGTTCGTTGACCGTATCGAAGACATTACGGACATCGTGAACCAAAAGATCGCTGCCGGTGAAGTAACTGAAGTAAATGCACTCACCCGCCCGTTCCTCAATAAACTGGCTAAAGAATTGTTTGAGAAGAGCGATCTGAAAGGTAAAAAAGGCATTGAAGTACAAGCTTTGCCGTTCTATGCCGGAAATAAATTCTATTTGTTCTATAAGAAAGTGTACACAGACGTACGTATGGTAGCCGCACCTCCTTCTTCCGTAGGCAAATTTGGTGGGGAGACGGATAACTGGATGTGGCCCCGCCACACGGGTGACTTCTCCATGTTCCGTATCTATGCCGATGCTAACGGTGATCCCGCAGAATATGCAGCATCAAATGTACCTTTGAAGACTCCCAAATATCTGCCTATCTCTATCAAGGGGCTGGAAGAAGGTGATTACGCCATGATCATGGGTTTCCCCGGAAGCACAAGCCGTTACCTCACCGTATCGGAAGTAAAGGAACGTATGGAAGCACAGAACCAACCGCGTATCACTATACGTGGCGCACGCCTCGCCGTATTGAAAGAAGTGATGGCTGCCAGCGACAAAACTCGTATTCAATATGCCAACAAGTATGCCGGCAGCAGCAATTACTGGAAGAACTCCATCGGTATGAATAAAGCGATCATTGATAATGATGTACTGGGTACAAAGGCAGAACAGGAGAAGAAATTCGCAGAATTCGCTAAAGGTAAACCGGAGTACGAAGGTGTAGTAGAAAAAATAGATGCCATTGTAAACCAGACAATGCCGGTGACCGGTCAGTATTACTACCTGATGGAAGCATTCAGTGGCGCCATTGAATTCGGTAGCCCGTACATGGTTATGGATAACCTGAAAAAGGGATTGGAAGAAAAGAACGACTCTCTCATCAATAAGTCTCTCGAACAGTTGAAAGAGGTCTTTGCTGACATCCATAATAAAGACTACGATCATGAAGTAGACCGCAAAGTAGCCAAAGCTATCTTCCCGGTATATGCCGAAATTATTCCGGCAGAACAACGCCCGGCTTTCTATCAGGATATTGAAAAAGAGTTTAAAGGCGACTATAATGCTTATATTGATGCCATGTATGACAATTCCATCCTGGCAAACCAGGCCAACTTTGACAAGTTCATCAAGAAACCTACAGTAAAAGCTATCGAAAAGGATCTGGCAACTCAATATTCACGCGCCAAGATTGAAAAACTGAGGTCACTGGCACAGGAACTGAACAGTACTTCCAAAGAACTGGCATTACTGCACAAAGCATATATCCGCGGACTGGGCGAAATGAAAGAACCCGTTCCTTCTTATCCGGACGCTAACTTTACCATTCGACTGACGTATGGTAACGTGAAATCATACAATCCGCGTGATGCCGTACATTACAAGTACTATACTACTACGGACGGTATTCTGGAAAAAGAAAATCCCGAGGACCGTGAATTCGTAGTTCCTGCCAAACTGAAGGAGCTGATACTGAAAAAAGACTTCGGACGTTATGCTCTGCCAAACGGTGATATGCCGGTTTGCTTCCTCAGCACAAACGACATCACCGGTGGTAACTCCGGTAGCCCCGTGCTGAATGCAAACGGTGAATTAATCGGTACTGCTTTCGATGGTAACTGGGAGTCTCTTAGCGGTGACATCAATTTTGATAATAACCTGCAACGTTGTATCAATCTGGACATCCGCTATGTACTGTTCATCCTTGAAAAACTGGGAGGATGCGAACATTTGATTAAAGAAATGAAAATTGTAGAATGAGAAAAACAATCTTATCCCTATTCATAACATCACTTGCCTTCGCCGCACACGCTGACGAAGGCATGTGGATGCTGACCGATCTGCAAAAGCAGAACGAAGTCGCTATGACGGAACTGGGATTACTAATCCCGGTGAACCAGATTTATAATCCTGACGGCATCGCCCTGAAAGATGCAGTGGTTCACTTCGGTGGCGGTTGCACAGGTGAAGTGATCTCTGCCGAAGGATTGGTACTGACTAACCATCATTGTGGCTATGGTTCTATCCAACAGCACAGTACAGTGGAGCATGACTATCTGACAGATGGATTCTGGGCAATGAACCGCGAAGAAGAGCTTCCCTGTAAAGGACTTACCATTACTTACATTGATGAAATCCTGGATGTAACAGACTACGTCAACGAACAGTTGAAGATAGATCCGGACCCAAACGGTACAAACTATCTGTCACCCAAATACCTGAAGGAAGTAGCCGAGCGCTTCTCTTCCGAACAAGGCATTGCCCTGACACCGGGACGCAAGCTTGAACTGAAAGCTTTCTATGGTGGTAACCGCTACTACCTGTTTGTTAAAACCACTTACAGTGACATCCGTATGGTGGGTGCACCTCCCTCTTCTATCGGTAAATTCGGTGCGGATACCGATAACTGGATGTGGCCGCGACATACAGGTGACTTCTCTTTGTTCCGCATATATGCCGACAAGGACGGAAATCCGGTGGAATACGCCAAGGATAACGTTCCCCTGAAAGTAAAGAAACATCTTACCATCAGCCTTGCCGGATACAAAGAAGGTGACTTCACTTTCGTCATGGGATTTCCCGGACGCAACTGGCGCTATATGATTTCCGACGAAGTGGAAGAACGTATGCAAACCACTAATTTCATGCGCCATCATGTACGTGGTGTTCGCCAGGAAGCATTGATGGAACAAATGCAGAAAGATCCTGCTGTACGTATCCATTATGCCAGTAAGTATGCCTCTTCTGCCAATTATTGGAAAAATGCCATTGGTATGAACGAAGGACTTATCCGCCTGAAAGTACTCGACACGAAACGTGCCCAGCAGGAACAACTCTTGGCTCGCGGACGTGAACAGGGTGATGATTCTTACCAGAAAGCATTCGATCAAATACGCAGTATCGTTGAGCATCGCCGCCCTGCCCTCTATCATCAGCAAGCCATTCAGGAAGCATTGGTGACAGGCCTGGACTTTATGCGCATCCCCAACACTTCTGCCATGCTGGCTGCCCTGAAAAGTAAGGACAAGGCACAGATAAAGGCTGCCGCTGATAGCTTAAAGATTGCCGCTGAGAAGTACTTTGCTTCCGTACCTTTCCCTGATGTGGAACGTACAGTTGCCAAGAAAATGTTGCAGACTTATATGCAATATATCCCGGCGGAACAACGCATCAGCATCTTTGAGGTCATTGACAAACGTTTCAAAGGTAACAGTGATGCCTTTGTCGATGCTTGTTTCGACCACTCTATCTTCGGCAAGAAGGAAAACTTTGAAAAGTTCATCCGAAAACCGGGCTCGTATAAGTTGGGATTTGACTGGATGGTACTGTTCAAACATTCCATCACAGACGGACTGGTGCAGACCGCCATTGCTATGGCAGACGCCAACAAGAATTACAATGCCGCACACAAAGTATGGGTAAAAGGTATGATGGACATGAAACGGAGTGCAGGTACTCCCATTTATCCGGATGCCAACTCCACCCTGCGCCTCACCTATGGAAAGGTGTTGCCTTATGAACCGGCTGACGGAGTGGAATATGGTTACTATACCACCCTCAAAGGTGCCATGGAAAAGGAAGATCCCGACAATTGGGAGTTTGTGATTCCTGCCAAATTAAAACAACTGTATCAGTCCAAGGACTTCGGACGCTATGCCATGCCGAATGGTGAAATGCCTATCTGCTTCATTGTGAATACAGACAACACCGGCGGTAACTCCGGCAGTCCGGTATTCAATGCCAAAGGTGAGCTCATCGGTACAGGTTTCGACCGCAATTATGAAGGACTTACAGGAGATATAGCCTTCCGCCCCTCTTCACAGCGTGCAGCCTGCGTAGACATTCGCTACACTTTATTTATCATAGAGAAGTATGCCGGTGCCTCACATATTATCAAGGAACTGACTATTGCGGAATAAATAAAAGGAAGTATAAAAATATCACTCGGATATTCAAGTGAACCATAATTCGCCCCTGCAAGTAAAGTGAATAACTAAAGTCAATCACAATGTTTGCAGGGGCGAAATGTTTTCATTCAACCATAGTATAACAGTTACCCACAGAGCACCCAGGAAAGAAATCAGAATCATTTGATAAATTTTCCGATGGAAAATGTTTCAAAATTGAAAGTATTCTAAAAAATACCCAAATATGCCATTTAAATAGTATGAAAAGCAATAGATCGTGAACAAAAGACACCACAAACTGTTTCACTATACAGACAACAACACTAATATTGTATTTATAAAAAAAATGAATTAATAACAGAAAGGAAAAGATTATGGAGAAATTTGAAGAACTTATACAATCAGAAAAACCTGTTTTAGTAGACTTTTTTGCAACTTGGTGTGGCCCATGTAAGGCAATGCATCCCGTATTGGAAGAGCTGAAAGGACAAATCGGTGATGGTGCCCGCATCGTGAAAATCGATGTAGACCAACATGAGGAACTGGCTGCTAAGTATCGTATACAAGCGGTACCCACTTTTATCGTATTCAAGAAAGGTGAAGCCGTTTGGCGTCATTCCGGAGTTATTAAGGGCAGTGAGTTGAAAGGCGTCATTGAACAAAATTCATAAAGAACAAACATTATGAAGAAAGTACTAACCTTTGCCATTCTGATTTTTGCCAGCGTACTGACATTCGCCTGCAAGGATGGAGCAAAAGCACAACCCAATGAACCGGAACAAAAAGAAGCCAAGAGCGGAGAAGTAATCGTAATGAACAAGGATATGTTTATTAAAGATGTATTCGATTACGAGAAATCCCAGGACTGGAAATATAAGGGTGACAAACCCGCCATCATTGATTTGTATGCCGACTGGTGTGGTCCCTGCCGCATGACAGCGCCCATCATGAAAGATCTGGCAAAAGAATACGCCGGAAAGATCGTGATCTACAAAGTGAATGTGGACAAAGAACGTGAACTTGCCGCATTATTCAATGCAAGCAGCATTCCTCTCTTTGTATTCATTCCGATGGAAGGAGAACCTCAGCTTTTCCGTGGTGCAGCTGATAAAGCCACTTACCAAAAGGCAATTGAAGATTTCTTGTTAAAGAAGAAATAATATATAAGAAAAAGTCACTGGAGTTATGTATGAATGAGGAGTGGCATATCTTTCCACTCATTATTGTACATCTCCGTGACAGTGTGATAACCGGACGCTTGCAGGGCCATCAAAGCTTGCAGGCGTCCGTTGTTTATACGCTCCGGGTAGTGGGAATCACTATTAACCTGTACACGGATTCCCTTTTCAAGCAATACAGGGAAGTAGCGTTCATTAGGATAGAAAGTACCCAATTCCAGATAAGATTTTGTATTAATCTCTACGATATATCCTTTTCGGGCAATAGCATCAAAATATTCCTGAATCAAAGCATCATACCAAGGCTCATCCAGTAAGCCGGGATGATAAGCAGATGCGTTATAGTGCATTTTGTCAGCATGACCGACAATATCAAAACCGCCCAGTTCCACCATACGCATCAAACGGTCATAATAAAGATGCACCACTCTCACCAGGTCACCATTGAAATGTTTATCCACAACTCTGCAGAATTTATCAGCCGTCACATCCACATCCACTATTTCTCCCTTATCATCATAAAGCAAGTGCACAGAACCGATACGGTAATCCAACGGTAATTCGCGGAAACGGACAACAGACGGATTGCTCTCTTCATTCAGATAGTCAATCTCCAGACCGATATAGAGTTCTATTTGTCCGGCATACTTAGCCTTCAGACGATGGAATTCGGCCAGATAGTCATCCATAGCGTCCCACTCCATAGTCCACGCTGTAGAAAACGGCAGAGGGGCATGGGAAGAAAATCCATAAGAAGTAAATCCTTCACTCAGGGCAAAGCGGATAAAGTCTTCCATATTAGCACGTCCGTCGCAATATAAGCTATGACTATGATAGTTCGTTAAATTTCCAGTTCTGTTGCTCATAATTTTATCATCTTATCATTTATCATCTTATCACCCTATCATTCTTCTATTTCACTAAGTTCCAGCCAACGCATGGTCTTTTCATCAATCAAATCCGTGATCTCGGGCAAACGCTTTGATTTCTCTGTGAGTTCTTCTACGGATAAGGTGCCACTGCACAGGGCAGCTTCAATGGTTTTCTTTTCGTCCTCCAATGTAGCAATTTCCTGCTCCAGCTGTTCAAACTCCCTTTTCTCTTTAAAGGACATCCGGCGTTTTTCATTCAAACGCACTTTAGCGGTTTTATCTTCCTGCGGTTTAGAGGCTTCTTTTTCTTTCTCCTTTTCCAGCCGGGCTTTTTCTTCCTTCCAGTCACGATACTGGGTATAATTTCCGGGGAAATCACGGATATCCGCCTGACCGTTGAAGACTAACATGTGATCTACGACTTTATCCATAAAGTAGCGGTCGTGGCTTACTACGATAACACAACCCTTGAAATTCTGTAAATACTCTTCCAGTACATTCAGGGTAATGATATCCAGATCATTGGTAGGCTCATCCAGCACAAGGAAATTAGGATTACGCATCAATACCGTACACAGATACAGGCGACGGCGCTCTCCACCACTCAGTTTATAAACATAGCTATGCTGGGTTTCGGGAGTGAAGAGAAAATGTTGCAGAAACTGGGAAGCGGTCAGCTTTTTACCATTACCTAACTCTATGACTTCGGCGATATCCTGTACCACATCAATCACTTTCATCTGCTCATCGAACTGTAAGCCATCCTGCGAATAATAACCGAAACGTACCGTTTCTCCGATATCAATCGTTCCGCTATCGGCTTTCTCCTCTCCCATCAGTATTTTGATAAAAGTAGATTTACCGGTACCGTTATTACCTACAATGCCCATCTTTTCATAACGGGCAAAAATGTAAGAAAAGTCTTCTAATATTTTAAGGTCACCAAACGACTTGTACAAATGGTCTGCTTCGAATATCTTGCTACCGATGTAGGAGGCCTTTACTTCCAGTTTCACATTGTCGTTATTAAACCGCTGTTTAGCTACTTTCTCCAGTTCATAGAAAGCTTCTTCGCGATAACGCGCTTTATGCCCGCGGGCTTGCGGCATACGACGCATCCATTCCAACTCAGTGCGATACAGATTGTTGGCACGGGTTATTTCAACATTCGTTGCATCGATACGCTCTTGACGTTTCTCCAGGTAATAGCTATAATTTCCCTTATATTGATAGATCTGACGATTGTCTATTTCAATGATTTCGGTACAGACACGGTCGAGAAAGTAACGGTCGTGCGTCACCATGAGCAGACTGAGGTTTGTGCGGCGCAGGTAATCTTCCAACCATTCAGTCATATCAAGATCGAGATGGTTGGTCGGCTCATCCAGAATCAGCAGGTCAGGCTCAGTGATAAGGGTATTGGCAAGCGCCACGCGCTTCAACTGTCCACCAGAAAGATGCTTTACTTGCTGATCGAAGTTTCTTATCTTCAACTGGGAAAGGATTTGCTTGGCCTTCTGTTCATACTCCCATGCTTTTTCATGATCCATGCGCACTAGGATTTCGTCCAAACCAGGATGTCCTTCTGTTTCCATGCAGCGTTCGTACTCCTTTATCAGTTCTACCGTACTGTTGCCATGATGGAAACAAGCTTCCAGAACGGTCAGTCCTTCGGGATATTGCGGGTCTTGTTCCAAATATCCGACCCTAAGGTCACGACGAAAAGAAATGGTTCCACTGTCATAGCCTTCTTTTCCGGCAATGATATTCAACAAAGTAGTTTTACCACTGCCGTTTTTGGCAATCAGTCCGATACGTTGCCCTTCGGCCACACCGAGCGAAGTATTCTCAAGCAATACCAAATCACCGAATGACTTGGTCAAATTTTCTATCTGAAGATAACTAATCACAGTTTAAGATTTATGATTTATAATTTATGATTTATGGCTGGTTGGCAAATGATCAGAGTAAGGATTTGTAGGTTTCTGCCAGATTGCAAGGTTCCCCTGCCTTCACTTTGCTCCACACTAATTTCATGGGGTCAATCCATTCTCCGGTAGTAAGATTCTGCAATACAGGAGCTTCACGATTACCATCTATCAGAGTCATCCATTCTAACCCATCTACTTCATTGGCAAGAATCACACAGATGGCAATACCAAATGAAAGCCATGCTTCTTTCTTCTTCGGACCGATAGTTCCACTATCAATGACCTGTTGCATACTGTCCAAATCTTCTTCCATACCCTGGAAATCTTTTTTCAGTTGTTCTTTTACAGTAGTGGTCACCCACTCAAAAGCCTCATTAATCTGGTAGATTTCGGACAGGCGGACAGGTATAAGCTCTGCCGGATATTTCACTCCCTCTTTACGTATTTCCAACGAGGCGATAACGGCTTCGGCCTCTGCCACAGATGCTCCCTTGCTTACCGTAAAGGAACATTCAAAGGCAACATCATCCACACCTGTAATCCAAAGATGAGAAGTATAATAAGCCCCTTCTTCTTCAAACATCTCCTTACTGTAAGCACATGCCAAGCTTCCTATTTTAACGGAGACTGCCGAAGGATTGTCTTTCAGTTCCTGACGGGTAACTTCCCGACCATACATAGCGTTACCTTTATATGCAGAAATACGAAAATTTCCAGTCCATTCACTTGGATTATAGAAGAGAAAAGAGCCTTCCCCATCTTCAAACTCATTCCAGTCTGCGGGATACAACATGGAAAACCATGCTCCCGGAGAGATAAATTTCTTGCTTTGTGCCATTGCTATTCAGAGGTTAATAACGAGGCCACCTGACCTCGTTCGGCAAAAGTAACATTACATCCGTTGATATGCAAACAAACAGAAACAAAAAACAGCCGATTCTCACGAACCGACTGTCCCAATCATCATCTATGAATGAAGACCGTTACAGTCTTCAATATCTTATTAAATCTCTATGAAACTTCAAAGAAAATCATATTTCTGTTTCCGAGCGCAAAGATAATCAATGAAATATATAGATTCCCAATATTTTAAGATATTTAAATTAACGTTCTATAAACTATGGAATTTTATAGATTAATATGCAAAAAAGCAGCGATTCTTAATAACTAACCTCTTGGTATCTTCTATTTTCCAATAGGCTGTATCTTCCTTCTCACATCCTTAGAAATCTCCAAAAACATGTAATTCAATTTCCCGGAATGTATTCCTTCTTCATTTTGCTTATACTTATTATTAGCGTATTGCTTAGACTTATCGAATGTCAGTCGTGACATTTGATTCTGTGATTTACCTACCATCGTTGAATCCAGCTTCTCATCCGGAAAGAAATCATCCAGATCCACATCTCCAATCATAGTAGTTTCAAGGAAGTTCATATTCTTGCGACCGGCATCTGTATAATACCCCACAAACATGTGTCCCGGAGTACGAACTAATATTGGCTCTATATTAATAGCACGAAGCAAGGAAGCAAACAGCACGCTACCATCCACACAGTTAATCTGCGAAGACTCCAGTGCATCATCAAATGTGCGAACACGCTGGGAAAAGACCACATTACTGGACAAACTGGTATTGGAAACAGAGCTGTAACGGAAATTACGCTTTTGAAGCACATTCCATAAAGCATAGACTTGCTTGTCCACCACTTCAGCATTGCCACCCTGATAGCCCAAGAAACGATTGACAATACGGGTGTTCAGTGCTTCACGCAACAGTTTATCAATCATCGGATTTTCCTCATTAACGTATGCCGCAAAGAAAATTCCTGTATCATGAAACTTAGTTCCATTCGTAACATAGCCCAACAGACATTCATTGATGCTGCGAACAGAAAAAGTACGAACTCGCTGGCCCAAATCCTTATCATTCATTTCTACCTTAACAGCCACACTTACCGGTTCCGCCTGGTTATTATTCTTCAGCGCTTCGTAATTCCAGATAATATCGGGATAGATCGTATATTCCGTCCGTGGTTTAGCCAGCACAAACTCAGATACGGAACGGGAAAAGAACGGAGTTTCAGCAACTTCAATACGCACCCTGCTATACGCCTTCCCCGAACGAATCCGGATAGAAATGCAGGATTTAGAATTACCCACATATAAGGAATCAGCCGGAACAATGACTTGCGCATCCGTCGTCGCTACAGAAAGAATACTGGAAGGAAAGATGTTGCCTCCCAACTCATCCGTTATCTCAAACCCGGAACGGAACGGAGCCGTATTCAGCCAAAAGGAACCTGCCACAACAACCACCAATAAAGCTATCAGAGCGGGCAAACGCCATTTATATCGCCGAAAATTTATATTAGTCAACTCTTTCATACCAATGTTATTTATATTAAGACAAAGGTAAGTATAAAAACTGAAAAACTGGAATGCAAAAGTAATAGTTTACAGTTCTTCACCTTACCAAAACCGTGTCAAAGCCTTACCAACTCCGCGTCAGGTTCGTACCATCTCCGTGCCTATATGCTTGAACCTGATACGGACCCAATACGGAGTTAATACGGACCTGGTACGGAGTTTCTACGGATCTGACACGGAGTTGGTATGGACCGGATTACCTTCAGCACATACTAAAATGTAATCAAATTGTAACACGTGTTTCACTTTCCCGTAACAAAAACACCGCACCTTTGTCGCTGAAAAGAAATAAAGTATAACTTTGTGGTAGGAGAATTTGTTTTGAATACCTCATATTAATTAGAAAAAGCAATGAACGATTATCGTATTTTAGTTGTAGACGATGAAGAGGACCTTTGCGAGATCCTGAAATTCAACCTTGAGAATGAAGGGTATGAAGTGGACACGGCCAACTCTGCCGAAGAGGCGTTGAAAATGAATATCGGTAGCTACAACCTGTTGCTGCTGGACGTGATGATGGGAGAGATATCCGGTTTCAAAATGGCCAGCTTACTAAAGAAAGATAAGAAGACCGCTCAGGTACCTATTATATTCATCACCGCCAAGGATACGGAAAATGATACGGTAACCGGCTTCAATCTGGGAGCTGATGATTACATCTCCAAACCTTTCTCTCTGCGTGAAGTCATCGCACGCGTCAAAGCTGTATTGCGTCGCACCCAACAGGGAGAACCGGAACGGGCACCGGAGCAAATCAGCTACAAGACGTTAGTCATTGATATTGTAAAAAAGAAAGTAAGCATCGACGGGGAAGAAGCCCCTCTTACCAAAAAAGAATTTGAGATATTACTTTTACTCCTCCAGAGCAAGGGACGCGTATTCTCCCGCGAAGATATACTGGCACGGATATGGAGCGACGAGGTCTATGTGTTGGACCGCACCATCGATGTGAATATCACTCGTTTGCGTAAAAAAATAGGTATTTATGGTAAATGCATCGTAACTCGCTTAGGATATGGATACTGCTTCGAAGCTGAATAATACCACACATTTCCTGTCGTTCAGCCGGAAGTTATTTCTTTCGGTCATTTCACTGTTTCTGGTATTTGCCGGATGCTTCCTAGCGTATCAATACCAGCGTGAAAAAGAATATAAGATAGATCTGCTGGATATACAGCTACAGGACTATAATGAACGACTACACCAGGAACTTACTCACATTCCAGACAGTCTGTGGGATAAAACTTTGGAACGATACCTGCAAAAGTACGTCAAACAGGACTTACGTATTACGGTAGTGAACGTACAGGGTGACGTATTATATGACAGTTTCGAGAATCAGAAGTTAGGCAATCACGTCAATCGCCCGGAAGTACAAAAGGCACTGGCAGAAGGAAAAGGATATGATGTACGCCGTACTTCCGAAACAACAGGAGTACCCTACTTCTACTCTGCCACACTCTATGAAGGCTACATTATACGTTCCGCCCTCCCCTATGACTTAAACCTTGCAAGACACCTTGCAGCAGACCAGCACTACATCTGGTTTACCCTCATCGTATCATTGCTATTAATTTTCATCTTCTATAAATTCACCTCTAAACTGGGGACAGCCATCAATCAGCTACGCGAGTTTGCCAAACGTGCCGATAAAAATGAGCCTGTGGAAACAGATATGCAGTCCGCCTTCCCACACAACGAACTGGGAGAGATTTCACAGCATATCATCCAGATATACAAGCGACTGCGGGAAACCAAAGAGGCGCTATACATTGAACGGGAGAAATTGATCACCCACTTACAAACCTCGCATGAAGGATTGGGCGTATTCAATAAGGACAAGAAAGAAATCCTGGTCAACAACCTGTTCACACAGTACAGCAACCTGATTTCAGACTCCAACCTACAAACAACAGAGGAAATATTCTCTATCAGTGAGTTCCAGAAAATCACGGATTTCATCAACAAGACTCCCAAGCGTCCGGGCAAGGAAGAAAAGCGTATGTCTATCAGCATCAATAAGAATGGACGTATGTTTATTGTGGAATGTATTATATTCCAAGACTTAAGCTTCGAGATATCCATCAATGATGTCACCCAGGAAGAAGAGCAGATCCGCCTGAAACGCCAGTTGACACAGAACATCGCACATGAACTGAAGACCCCGGTCAGCAGTATACAGGGCTATTTGGAAACCATCGTGAACAATGAAAACATTTCGCGGGAGAAGATGCAGACATTCCTGGAGCGATGCTATGCTCAAAGCAATCGGTTGAGCCGACTGCTACGCGACATCTCCGTATTAACACGTATGGACGAAGCCGCCAACATGATCGACATGGAGAAAATAGACATCAGCCTGTTGGTAGGCAACATTGTAAACGAGGTATCCCTGGAACTGGAAGAAAAGCATATCACCGTAGTCAACTCCCTAAAACCGAAGATACAACTACGGGGAAACTATTCCCTGCTATACTCCATTTTCCGCAACCTGATGGACAATGCCATTGCCTATGCAGGCACAGATATACGCATCAACATCAGTTGTTTCCGCGAAGACGAGAATTTTTATTATTTCAGTTTTGCCGATACCGGCGTAGGTGTCTCTCCCGAACATCTGAACCGCTTATTCGAACGCTTCTACCGGGTAGATAAAGGACGCTCACGCAAACTGGGCGGTACGGGATTGGGATTGGCTATCGTAAAGAACTCGGTAATCATCCATGGAGGTACCATTTCGGCCAAGAACAACCAAGGTGGCGGATTGGAATTCGTATTCACACTGGCAAAAGAAAAATAATCACTTATCACTAACCACTAATCACTTTTTTCCTTATCTTTGCGATGCATTGGTTTACTGTCTTTGTTCGGAGACGGTAATTAAAAGGGAATCAGGTGCAAATCCTGAACAGTCCCGCTGCTGTAAGTTTCATGATAGGTTGCAGGCAAACTACCAATAGCCACTGGAAGTCCGCTTCCGGGAAGGCGCCTGGCAACAGAAACAAGTCAGAAGACCTGCCATGCACTGTTTTTATCACTGCTTTCGAGGAAAAAGCGTTGAGTCTAATGAAACGGGCAAATCGTCCCATCATTTCATTCATCCACTCTGCTTCAAAGAAAGTAAGGAACAATAAACTCTGCCAAGTTTATTTGAATGGTGTCCGGTCGAAGGGATTTCGCCCGGACATTTTATTCTGTAACTTTCCCAAAACAAATTTCATCATCCGCGTGTTATACATACAGTAAACAATTAATACGAAGAGTTATGGAAGCAGATTATGAACTGATCGACAATGAAGAACGTCACCAATATGAGTTCCATGTCGATAAATATACTCCAAAGATTGAGTATATAAAATCAACGAATGGGGAGATTTACCTGACACACACCGAAGTACCCACTCAATTGGGTGGTAAAGGCATCGGCAGCCAGTTAGTAGAAAAAGCATTAAAAGATATAGAAAAACAAGGACTTAGATTAGTACCTCTCTGCCCGTTTGTAGCGGGATACATTCACAAACATCCCGAATGGAAAAGAATTGTAATGAAAGGTATTCACATTCAATAATAAATAGTTATGAATATAAAGAAAGAATATACGAACGGGGAAGCGACCATCATCTGGCAACCCGGACTGTGCCAACATGCAGGCATTTGTACCAAGACCCTTCCGAATGTGTATCATCCGAAAGAAAAACCGTGGATAACGGCTGAAAATGCAACGACGGAAGAATTGATCGCTCAAATCAAGAAATGCCCGTCGGGAGCATTAAGTTACAGAATGAATAACGAGAAAGAAGATAAATAAAAGAAATGAGGTTACCCCTTCAATATATGAATTCGGGTAACCTCATTTGTATTATGAAAAAGAAAGTAGTTATGTACGTTCCAATTGAACAGTGAAATGACGCATCAGGGGAGCCTCCCAAGTAATGCGGACTCCATTAGTAATACTTTCACGACGGTCGAAAACATTCTTCAACGCTACTGCAATCACGTTCATGTGATTATCCGTATATACGCGGCGGGGAATAGCCAGGCGCAATAAATCCAATCCGGTAAAACGGTTCTCACGGGTAACCGGATCACGGTCTGCCAGGATATAGCCGATTTCACATCCTCTGATACCGGCTTCAAGATATAACTCAACCGTTAGAGTCTGTGCCGGAAATTCATTCTTCGGCACATGCGTCAGTACCTTCGTTGCATCCACAAAAATGGCATGTCCGCCGGCTGGACGCTGATAAGGAATACCATATTCATCCAACTTCTTTGCCAGATATTCCACCTGACGGATGCGGGTTTCCAGATTATCAAATTCCGTATTCTCATCCAGTCCTGTAGCAAGTGCATTCATGTCACGACCATTCATGCCACCGTAAGTAAGATACCCTTCATATTGTACGCAAAAGCCTTTGGCACCTTCGTACCAATCTTTTTTTCGTGTAGCAATGAAGCCTCCCATATTGACGATACCATCCTTCTTGGCACTCATAGTCATACCATCCGCCAGGTCGAACATCTCTTTCGTAATTTCCTTTATCGTTTTACCGCTATAGCCATCTTCACGCATTTTGATGAAGTAAGCGTTTTCTGCAAAACGTGCGGAGTCAAATAATACAGGTTTATTATACTTATCCGCAAGAGCACGGACTTCACGAAGATTCTGCATGGATACGGGCTGTCCGCCGGCCGTGTTGTTCGTAATGGTAACGATGATAAACGGTATACGGTCACCATGTTCCTGCAACGCTTTTTCCAGCTTCGCAGGATCAACATTACCTTTAAAAGGTATTTCCAACTGAGTATTCTTCGCTTCATCGATGGTGCAATCCAAAGCAATGGCCTTCCGCCCCTCGATATGTCCCTTTGTGGTATCAAAGTGAGAGTTCCCCGGAACGATATCTCCATCATGTACCAGATAAGAGAAAAGCACATTCTCGGCAGCACGCCCCTGATGGGTGGGAATGACATATTCAAAACCAGTCAGACGAGTGATCACTTCTTTCAGGTTGAAGAAGGAGGAAGCACCTGCATAACTTTCGTCGCCCAGCATCATCGCTGCCCATTGACGATCGCTCATTGCTCCCGTACCGGAGTCAGTTATCAAATCGATATATACTTGTTCGGATTTCAGCTGGAACACATTGTAATGGGCTTCTTTCAGCCATTGTTCACGTTCCTGACGGGTACTCTTCCGAATGGGTTCCACCATTTTAATTTTCCAAGACTCTGCAAAAGGTAATTCCATAGTGCTTGCTTATTATTTTGACATTTAGTTAACAAAAAGACCCGTAGAAGAATTTCTACGGGTCGAATATAAGCATTTATACAGTATTAAGCAAAAGTTTTACTATCTTTTTGTCAACAAATTATTCCTTTGACAGAAATTTCTTCTTCTCCTTCTTACTCATCTCCTTCATGATAATTTCAACAGGATGCCAGGACTTATACATCACCCGCTCTTCAGGTTTACCTGTTTCCTCGGGAAAAAGATAAAAATCAGGTACATATGAGTGATCCGGCCGATCGGGGCAATAAATACTGAAACGCAAATGGGAACCCTGCTTGTAGTTCTCTCCGCCAATGATGCCAAGCGGCTGTCCCGGAATCACCTCTTCACCCGGAGAGACAAAGATCCCTTCATTCTGGAATAATTTATAACGGGCAAAAGTTCCATCCTTGTGGAAAATTTCCAGATAATTTTCCGTCGAATGGAACGATGTGTTTTCAGAAGTGGAAGCGGAATTGTCAACAACTTCCGTTACGAGTCCGCCACGGGCAGCAAAGATCGTGTCTCCGGCAGTCGTAGAGAAACCAAGTCCCGTGATACGCTTCTCCCCTTCCTTTCCCATAAAATTATCTAAAGACACCATCTTATTCACACGGACCACTTTCCCTTGTGCCAGAGGAAAGAGATACACAAAACTGGTATCCGTCTTCAAGCGGCTATTTCCTTTTTTATAGGTATAGCGATATGAGAATCCAATCGGAACATTTTCCGTAGACGGACGCAAAGTCAACAGACGTGTTTTGCCATAATGAATAACGGCATCATAAATTTCTCCTTCAGAAGAGGTCGTATTACTCAGCCGGGAAAAAGTCATAGATACCGTATAAGGCGTATGCGACTGAGTTTCGGAATAGAAAGTCACTTCCCCCTTGGCAGACCGTTCATAGCTTACCGTAACAGTCTTATCCGACTGTGCATAAACCAGTAGAGGCAAGCAAAAAAAAAGAGGACATAAATAGCGTTGTAGTTTCATAGTATCATGTTTTTAAAATTGATCGACTTGCCAAGTCAGCACAAAGTCCGGATGCAGGAGATATCGGATCTCAAATTTACGCTGTTCCGGTGTTCTGTACTCTTCAGCCGAGAAAACTCCTTTTTCAGTAACCGTAAAAGGAAAAATACGCAGATGCTCCCGGAAATCAACCTCCGGTGTATTCATACATTTAAACATCACTTCTTTGGCCGACCAATGGAGCAACAAAGCCCAGGTATCCGTTCCCTGATACGAAGACAGAGGTTCATCAGTACGCATATACTTATGCGCCACCTTATGTACCCGTTCACCGTATTGTTCTATATCAATGCCCACTTCCTTACCGGCTTCACCGATAATCACCGATACATACCCACGTGTATGAGAAATACTGATTGACGCAGATTTATCTGCCAGATACGGTTTCCCGCTGGGATAGTAAGCAATTTCCTTTTCCTCTCCCAATAGAGTGAATACCAACACACGAACCGACAACCATTCTAAACGACGATGTTCAGCAGAGAAACGTTGCAATCCCTCCAGGTATGTTTCCTGTTGCGGAAGCATGCTCAGCAATTCATCCAGTGTTTCGTCCATCTTCCAGACTCCCCACTTATATGAAGGATACGTATGTTGTATGAAAAGAGACATATTATTCTATAAATCAATCTTTCTTATCGGAATCCGACGGAAGAGTGTTGATGGTGAACTTCACTTTAAGAATACGGCGGTTATCCATCTCCAGGACTTCAAATTCATAGTGATCATAGGTAACCTTTTCATGCAGGGCCGGAAATTCACCTTTCAGCTCCAGCAGTAATCCTGCAAGCGTATCAGAATCACCCGCCACTTCATCAAAGACTTCCTCGTCCACCTTCGTAATCTTATAAAAATCCGTCAACTGAGTTTTGGCTTCAAACACCCACGTATGATCGTTCAGCACTGCATACGTACGTTCTTCGTCATCATATTCGTCGTGAATCTCACCGACTATCTCTTCGATGATATCCTCCATCGTCACAATTCCCGACGTGCCACCAAATTCATCAACCACAATGGCAATATGAATCTTATTGGCCTGAAAATCACGCAGCAAATCGTCAATCATCTTAGTTTCCGGAACAAAATAGGCCGGACGTATCAGTGACTGCCAACGGAAATCCACCTTATTCAAATGGGGCAACAAATCCTTGATATATAAGATACCTTTGATATTATCCCGGTTCTCGGAATAAATAGGGATACGGGAATAAGCATTTTCGATAATGCATTGCAATACATCCTTGAAAGGCGTACGAATATCCAGATCGACTACGTCCAGACGGGAAGTCATCACCTCCTTCGCCGTTTCACCGCCAAAACGAATGATACCTTCCAGAATATTATTCTCTTCCTTCAGCTCAGCCTTATCCGTCAGTTCAAGGGCATGAGAAAGCTCGTCTACCGAGATGTTATGGTTTTTGCGAGCAAAATGCTTGTTCAGGAACGAAGTGGAACGCACCAGCATAGACGCTACCGGATAAAAAAGGGAACGAAACATCCAGATACCCGGAGCGGAAAAGCGGCAGAAAGCCAACGTCTTCTGGGCTGAATAAATCTTCGGCATGATTTCACCGAAAAGAAGCAGAAGGAAGGTCAGGATGACGGTCAGTATCAGAAATTCCGCAATAGGAGAATGAAACTCAAACACGCTCATGAAAAAGAAGTTACAGAGCATGATAATGGTCACATTCACAAAATTGTTTGTTATCAGGATGGTTGCCAGCAACCTTTCCGTGTCATCCAGAAGTTTACGAATTTTCTCGTCCGAGGGATGTTTCTTCTCGTCAATGGCATTCAGGTCGGACGGAGAAAGAGAGAAAAAGGCTATTTCTGAAGCTGAGGCAAAGCCGGATACGAGCAACAGCAAGCCTGCCAACACAATGGCGATGATTGCCGAAATAGTAGGGCTATGTACGGATATACCATTAAAAACATTTGCCAACTGGCATAAATAAGCGTCTGGGTCCAAAGATCTTGGTTTTAGTTAAACAATTAGAACGGTAAATCGTCCGTTGTATTATCTTGTGCAGGGGTTGCCTGCGATTGCGCCATAGGTTGTGCAGGAGCACCTTGTGACATACCTGGTTGCTGAGCAGCAGCACCCGGTGCAGCAGTTCCTCTGGGACTCAGCATTTCCATAGAGTCCACAAAGATTTCCGTTACATAGCGCTTTGCGCCGGTCTGGTCATCGTATGAACGGGTACGTATTTTGCCTTCCACATAAAGTTTATCCCCTTTATGCACATATTTTTCGGCTGTTTCTGCCAGTCCGCGCCAAAGTACCAGATTGTGCCATTCCGTCCGTTCGGGTACCTGCGTACCGTTAGCCAATGTGTATGCACGGTCTGTAGTAGCCAAAGGCAAAGAAGCCACAGCGATACCGGAATCAAGGTATCTTACTTCAGGGTCTCTACCTACATTTCCAATCAATATTACTTTATTTACTGACATAAGCCTTTTTTCTTTTTATTTGAATTTGCTGCCAAAATTAAACAGAATAATCACACAATGCAAGAGTTAGCGCAACTTTTATAGATATTTCTCCAGAAAGGCATGCACCAGGCGAGAGACTGCATACTGCTCCAAATCCTCTATTTTCACCCGCAGAAAGGCAGAAAAAGAAGTAGAATTTTCCGGTAAAACAACTTCATAGAAATTGGTATAAATCACCCTGTGGGAGAGCACATGCTTCACATTTCCACTGATTAAACGCAATCCCGAAACCTCCCCATCTGCAAAAAATGCACGTACCTGCGGCAATTCACGAAACTCTTCTTCCGTCACAGGTGCTTCCGTTTCTATCAGCGGAAATTCGAAAAGATTTTTCCAGATATCATCCTCCGTCCGTTTATGTAAATAGGTACACGCGCCCACACGTACATATATATAGTTAAAATAACGATTAATGGTTTTCGTCTTATGCTGCTTTACAGGCAATTTCGTTATCGTACCCTCCTTCAAGGCAGAGCAACTGCCACCCAAAGGGCAAAACAGGCAATTCGGTGATTGCGGCGTACATTGTATGGCACCGAAATCCATTATCGCCTGATTGTAAACAGCAGGCTGCGATTTATCCATCATCTCATCTGCCAAAGCAGCAAACAATTTCTTGCCTTCCGTACTGTCCACTGGCGTATCGATGCCGAAATAGCGGGAAAGCACACGATAGACATTCCCGTCCACCACAGCATAAGGCATACCGTAGGCGGATGAGCAAATAGCCGCAGCAGTATAGTCCCCTACCCCCTTCAACGCACGCACCCCTTCATAAGTAACCGGAAAAACACCATTCATACTTTTTGCCGCCGCATGCAGATTACGTGCACGAGAATAATACCCCAGTCCCTGCCAGCATTTCATCACCTCATCTTCCGGTGCTTCAGCCAAGGCTGTCACATTAGGAAAACGATGAATAAAACGCAAAAAATAATCATAACCTTGCGCTACCCGGGTCTGCTGCAGTATAATCTCTGAAATCCATATAATATAAGGGTCGGTGGTATCCCGCCAAGGCAATTCACGCTTATTTTCGGCATACCAAGCTATCAATTTCTCACTAAATATATTCATCTCTATTACAGATAGTTATAAAAGTCTAAAAAGGGCAACGTCTTTCGCCTTGGATGGCTAACTTCTTCACAATTCATGGCTACATCCCTAATATAAAAGCGTGTAGCCCTTCCTACAGCACAAAAATAGTTCTTTTTCCCCCAACAAACCTTAATCAAAAGACTTTTTTAGAAAATTGTCCAGAATATATTTTTTAGAGAGCGTAAAAAGCTATATATTTGCAGTCCAAAAAATTAGGAAACTATAGTAATAATATTTTTTTTAAAGAAAAATGACTAAAGCTGATATTGTAAACGAAATTACAAAGAACACCGGGATTGACAAAGTAACAGTGCTTACTACGGTTGAAGCGTTCATGGACACAGTAAAAGCATCTTTATCAAAAGATGAAAATGTTTACCTCCGCGGGTTTGGTAGCTTCGTAGTGAAGAAAAGAGCACAGAAAACTGCTCGTAATATCTCAAAGAATACTACGATTATCATTCCGGAACACAACATTCCGGCATTTAAGCCTGCAAAAACATTCACCATCTCCGTGAAGAAATAATAAACAAGAGTATTAACCTATTAAATTATTGAAGCTATGCCTAGCGGAAAGAAGAAAAAAAGACATAAAATGTCTACGCACAAGCGTAAAAAAAGACTAAGAAAGAACAGACATAAAAGCAAAAAGTAATTTTTAGTCTGGAGGACAGAAATAAAGAACAAACTTGTGAAGCTATTTGTCTCGCGAGTTTGTTCTTTGTTTAAGTAACAAATTGTAGTCGGCAAGGCTATTTATACCCTCGCTGACTTTAGAACCTAAAAAAGCAAGAAAAAATTGTGACAAGCGAACTCGTTGTAGACGTACAGCCCAAAGAGGTCTCCATCGCCCTGCTCGAAGACAAGAGCCTGGTGGAACTTCAAAGCGAAGGAAGAAATCTTTCTTTCTCGGTGGGCAACATGTATTTAGGACGAATCAAGAAATTGATGCCCGGCCTGAATGCCTGCTTCGTGGACGTGGGTTACGAGAAAGATGCTTTTCTTCATTATCTGGACTTAGGTCCTCAATTTAACTCGTTAGAGAAGTACGTAAAGCAAACTTTAAGCGATAAAAAGAAACTACCGCAAATCACCAAAGCAACCATACTTCCCGATCTTGAAAAGGATGGCACCGTAGCCAATACACTCAAGGTGGGACAAGAAGTAGTGGTGCAAATTGTCAAGGAGCCTATCTCTACCAAAGGTCCGCGCCTGACTTCCGAAATCTCATTTGCCGGAAGATATTTGGTGCTGATACCTTTCAACGATAAGGTTTCCGTATCACAAAAAATTAAATCGAGCGAAGAACGCGCCCGCCTCAAACAATTGCTGATGAGTATCAAACCGAAGAATTTCGGAGTGATCGTCCGCACCGTTGCTGAAGGGAAACGCGTAGCCGAGCTCGACGGAGAGCTTAAAGTTTTATTAAAGCACTGGGAAGATGCTGTCACCAAAATACAGAAAGCTACCAAATTCCCGACATTGATTTACGAAGAAACCAGCCGTGCCGTAGGCTTATTGCGCGACTTGTTCAATCCTTCTTTCGAGAACATCCACGTCAACGACGAAGCCGTGTTCCACGAAATCAAGGATTACGTAACTCTTATCGCCCCTGACCGGGCAGGAATCGTAAAACTGTATAAAGGACAACTCCCCATTTACGACAATTTTGGTATCACCAAGCAGATCAAGTCTTCATTTGGCAAGACGGTTTCATACAAGAGTGGTGCCTACCTGATTATTGAGCATACTGAGGCGCTTCACGTAGTAGACGTGAACAGCGGTAACCGCACCAAGAATGCCAACGGGCAGGAGGCCAACGCACTCGAAGTGAATCTGGGAGCTGCCGATGAACTGGCTCGCCAGCTGCGACTGAGAGATATGGGTGGTATCATTGTGGTGGACTTCATTGATATGAACGAAGCCGAAAACAGACAAAAGCTTTACGAACGTATGTGTGCCAACATGCAGAAAGACAGGGCAAGACATAACATCCTACCGCTCAGCAAATTCGGACTGATGCAGATTACCCGCCAGCGTGTGCGCCCGGCAATGGATGTCAATACCACAGAAATCTGTCCCACCTGTTTCGGAAAAGGCACCATCAAGTCCTCTATCCTCTTTACGGACACTTTAGAGAGTAAAATTGACTACTTAGTCAACAAACTGAAGATTAAAAAATTCTCGTTACACATCCACCCGTATATTGCTGCTTACATCAACCAGGGACTCGTTTCCCTGAAACGGAAATGGCAGATGAAATACGGATTTGGTATCAAGATTATTCCAAGCCAGAAACTCGCGTTCCTGGAATATGTATTCTACGACCCGCAAGGGGAAGAGATTGACATGAAGGAAGAATTCGAAATTAAATAAGAAAGACGGCGAAGTAAATCAGAAACTTCGCCGTCTTTTTTGTTTTCCTCACCAACTTTTCAAAATCATTGGCCGATATCTAAAAGAAACTCACCCTCTATACAGAAGCGAACATCACTCCCCTGCACATGCAAGGCGATAAATCTCTTTACTGTCCAGCTTTGTCAGTTTCACATAATTCCCAACCAACTCTCCTTTATTGCGATGCAGACTATCCGCCAGACGGTCAATATCAGGATTTTCAACACCCAGTTCTTTAAATGTCACAGGCAGACCAAGAGAGCTAAAGAAAGCTTTCAGCTTACCAATACCCTCCAAAGCAACCGCTTTCTTATCTTCTGATTCAGGAACGCCCCATACACGAACGGCATATTGAGCAATCTTTCCTACATTATGCTCTACCATCCAAGTCATCCAGGCAGGGAAGATAACAGATAACCCAGCACCGTGAGTAACACCATAAATAGCACTGATCTCATGCTCCAGGAAGTGCGAAGCCCAATCTTCCTCACAACCTACGCCACAAGTACCATTATGCGCAATCATGCCGGCCCACATCAAGTTGGCACGCGCACCATAATCTTCAGGATTTCTCATTACCTTGGGAGCTTCATTGATGATAGCCATCAAAGTGCCTTCACAAAGACGATCTCCAATTTCCACCTCCTGAGTGTTCGTAAAATAACGCTCCATGATATGAGCCATCATATCAGCCACACCGCAGGCGGTCTGGAAGGGCGGCAAAGTATAAGTAAGTTCCGGATTCATAATAGAGAATACCGGACGCAAAACTTCCGGTACACGCAGACTGAGCTTCTGCAAACCGTCCAGTTTCGTTATAACCGTATTACCGGAACCTTCACTTCCGGCAGCAGGAATAGTCAGCACAACAGCTACTTTCAGCGCTTTAGTCACTTTAGTCTTTCCGATATAGAAATCCCAAAAGTCACCCTCATAAAGCACACCTGCCGCTATGGCTTTGGCCGTATCAATGACAGAGCCTCCACCCACAGGCAACAGCATATCAGCCTGTTCACGGCGGCAGAATTCAATGCCTTCATACACTTTCGTATCTACCGGATTCGGCTGCACGCCCCCCATCAAACAATATTCAATCCCTGCTTCCTGCAAGGACTGCTTCACCCTATCCAGCAAGCCACTCCGTACAACAGAGCCGCCGCCGTACACGATCATCACTTTCCGCGCACCATGCTTCCGCGCCAGTGCACCGACTTGCATTTCCGTAGCCTTACCGAATACGAATTCGGTAGGACTGTAAAAGACGAAATTATTCATAATTTATTATATTATTATATGCGAAATACCGGCATAAAGTAGTATAGCCATAATAAGTGTTTACGTTTCTCCACAACCGAAGGGATAAAAGTCCCCACAACTACATCATAAAATTACTGAACAGGAAGAAGCAAGCATCGCCAATCTCCGGAAGTTCTTTCTTGCGGGAAAGACGAATGCCGCACTGGGAACAAAAATCCTTCAACAAGAATTCAGTTTTGTTATCTTCCACCTCAATGGCGTGAGGTTTATTACCATGCTCGCGCAAAACATTGACTAACTTCAATAGTAACTCCTCTGGATTGTTGTTCAAAGCATCCTGAGTCAAAATGGGAAATACCAACTCGCTGGCGGTATCCAAACAAAGTAATACAGCAGGGAGGTAAGGAGCTTCATCCTCATCTGCATCTATGGGCGTCGGCATGTGCAGATACTTCATTTGTAATGTCCCAGAAACAGGCAACTTTTTCATCTCGCCTGCCAGTATGTCGTTGGCAAACTTTGGTGCAACGCACTCATCAGGCAGAAAAGCAGGAAGCTGAGTAGTATTCCACTCGTATGTACCATCGGAATTGGGAATAAGGTACGGAACAGATTTTCCACCCTTTGCGGTAGGATAGTTGCCATTTACATCAAAGCCCAGCTTTACAAAGTCAGAGGTTGTCACCTTTGCCGCCACAGCAATAGCGGCCCGAAGCGCCTCAACGATATCACGCGCATCCTCCATACAAGTGATGCCATACTGCATCTTTCCAGGCTGATGCCGGGTAAAGTCAGGCCAGCCTTTAGATCGTCGAATCTTCAACTTATGGGCATCGGCATAATTACGGATGATTTTCTTTGTTTTCACATCCATGTCAGATGCTTGCATAAAGTCGCAATTGATACAATCGAAAGTTGTTGTCATTTCAAACATTTCGATTTCTGAGAGATGTGCATTGCCTAAGCTGATAGTTTTCAAATAAGTAGTGAAACCTTTTCGCCCCCGGTAGAAACCCAAGGCAAGGTGTTCACCTGCATTTCCCATCACGCAACAATATCCGGTTTCCCCATCGGATAGGCGAAATGCAAATACATCACTATCTGTCAACTCTTTCCACAATTCTGTGTCTCGATATTGAAATGCTACCGCAAGCATGTCGTCTACAAGAATCATTTTTCTAATTATTTATGGTTATAAATGTATTATTTTGTTCAAAGATAGGAAAAAAATTGAGACTTAGCGCAGGGCGCAGTAATAAGCCTGATAAATAACACAGTGCTTTCTTTTTTTGCTAAATATCATGTCGTTTTCGGGAATAATCAATATCTTTACATGAAATATCAAGTTAAATCAGTTGAAATGAAGCGTATCAATAGATTAAAAGTCGTTTTAGTAGAGAACGTTGAAACTTTCGATAAAATAGCTAATCTTTTGAATGTTGATATGAAAGAGAGATTCTATGACTCAAGCGGTTATATTGCCCAAATACCGTAGCGATTTGAGAATAGTTTTAAAAGAAATAATAATTAAGGAGTGAAGGGCAATTCTAACATTTAGAAGTATACATGGAACAACAAGATGAAATCATCATATATCAGTCTCAGGATGGTACGATAAAAGTTGATGTACTATTCTCTGAGGAGACGGTTTGGCTGACACAGACACAGATTGGGTCTCTGTTTGGAAAGGCTAAATCTACTATAAGTGAGCATATCAAAAATATCTTCGAGGAAGGAGAACTGAATGAGAATATGGTTGTTCGGAAATTCCGAACAACCACTCAGCATGGTGCGATCGAAAATAAGACCCAAAGCCACGAAGTTAATTATTACAATCTGGATGTAATTATCTCAGTTGGCTATCGGGTGAAATCTGTGCAAGGTACGCAGTTTCGTATTTGGGCGACACAGCGTTTGAGGGATTATATCATCAAGGGATTTGCTCTGAACGATGAGCGATTCAAGAGCGGCTCGTCAATGAACTACTTCCGGGAACTGTTAGACAGAATTCGGGAGATTCGCTTGTCCGAACGGCTTTTCTATCAACAAATCAAAGATATTTATGCTACAAGCATTGATTACGATCCGTCCGATGAAATGACCCTTGACTTTTATAAAGAGGTGCAAAACAAACTTCTTTGGGCGGTCAGCGGGAAGACTGCGGCGGAACTGATATATTATCGGGCAAATGCCGCATTGCCGCAAATGGGGCTGACATCGACATCTTTACCCAATAAAGTTCGTAAGGCAGATGTGGAAATTGGAAAGAATTACTTGAATGAAGAGGAGATTGGGCTTTTGAAATTGATCGTAGAACAATTCCTTGCTTATGCAGAGACTCAGGCAATACAGCACAAACCGATGTATATGCGGGATTGGATTGAGAAACTGAAGCAGGTACTTACGATGAATGATAAAAACATATTGGAGCACGCGGGATCAATCTCTCATAAATTAGCACTGCAAAAAGCCGCTGGTGAGTATGACAAATACAGGGAGGTACAAAAACAGTTGGAGCGATTGGAAAGCATCAAAGAACTGGAGCAGGATATTCAAAAACTGAATAAAAATAAGAGAAAAAAGAAATAGTCTAAATTTTAAATTATAACAGAGACTGAAAAGGATTCTTGGTCTCTGTTATAATACTTCTAAATATTTTGGTTATCAACAAAATCTCTTCATATATTTACATAGAGTTATTTGAGGATTATATTATTCAATATATTTACTATAACGTTCGAAGAAGCGCTTGAACGCCCCCCATTTCATCAATCCTTTTTCAAAGACAAAGATGCCCAGGAGAGCACAGGATATTCCCAATAATACATCAATCAGATAATGATGCCCCGAATAAACAGCCGTACACCAGATACCCACCATAATAAACGCAAATAATGCTATCAGCCAGCCCTTACAGCGATTCATTATAGCATAAGCCAATGCCACAACCATATATGCCGCATGCAGCGAAGGAACGGCTGCAAATACGTTTGCATTACGCCCATAGATAGAGTCGAAGATTGTGCATCCCAGCAGTTCGTCAAAGCGTCCCAGTCCGGCCACATTTCCCGGAGTATCCAGCATCGCCTCAAATCCATAGTTCATAGCGTACCAGGGGGGAGCGGCAGGATGAATATAATATCCGGCAAAGCCAATAAGATTAACCAACAGGAAGACCATAGCAAAACGGAGATACATCTGGCGATCTCCCTTCAGATAAAGCCACAAACCGAAAGCTATAGGCACAGGCACCCAGCAGAGATAGAACACCCCGGCAAAGAAATCAGCTACCGGCCAGTGATGTATGGCAAAGTATTCACAAGGAATCAGCGTATCTCCATTCACGGATATACCGAAAAGAGACTTTTCCGCTTCATACAAGCCCTGCACATCAATAGGGTTCACCTGGTAATTGGGATACACCCGCATCCAGTCATAGGAAACTGCAAAAACAACAAAAGGCAGTAAAGCCACTGCCAGCTTACGGGTTGTCTTTCCTGCAAAAAACAGAACCAGGAACAAGCCCGTCATTAGAAAATGCTCCGTACGAAGCCCGATACAAGTAGCTGTCAGCAACAGAAAAGCCAACGTAATGACTACCAGCAATACCGTCTCTCTTACCGGAGGGAAATATCTTTTTATCATTTATTCAAAAGTTTATAGCAATGTGCCAGACGGACAAAAGCCGTCAGATTAGCCAATACGGCAATGATTGCCAGAGGAACAATCAGGATCAACATCGGGTCGAAGAGTGTGCAATCGGAAAATATACCGCAGAACAAAGCTCCCAAACTGGTCAGCACCACTCGCTCAGGGCGCTGCATAATACCGACTTTACATTCCAGTCCCAGACCTTCGGCACGTGCGCGTACGTAACTTACCATCAGCGAACCGATCAAAGCAAGAAAAGTGATAATGGAACCCACGAAATAGCCCTGCAAGATGAGATAATAGGATATACCGAACAAGGTAAACAGTTCACTGTAACGATCGAGCACAGAATCGTACAATGCCCCGAAGGTGGAAGACATATTGCCAAGACGCGCCACACGACCATCCATCATGTCAAACAACCCGGCGAAGAGTATCAGTCCGCCTGTCCATCCCACCAAAGAAAGATCCTCTTCCGAATCTGTCACTAACCCTGCATAAATAAATATACCGGCAGCCACAATGTTAAGTATCAACCCGGTAGTAGTAATAAAGTTAGGCGTAATGCCAATTTTAATCATGCCACGCACAACGGGATTGATAATCTTGTATATCACCTGTTGCAGCCAATCTCTGTAATTCATGTTCATTCTATTTTTTTCTCCAAACGTTGTTTCAGAAATCTTTTTAAGTTGTGGTTCCGGTAGACGAAAACCCGTTGCAAATAATAGTTCCAGAAAAATGCAACCAGCAAGGCAACCGTAATTTTAGACAGGATAAACACATCATAGACGTAATATCCCAGCAACCCGTTCACCCACTTCATTCCTGCCAGCCATTCCGTCAAAGCAAAAGTACCCCATGTGTTAATAAGGATGCTCCCACCCCAGACTATGAAATACTTCAGCCCCACATGTATCTTCTTGCAGTCTTCCGCCTTAAATACCCATTCATAGTTGATTACACAATTGACAATACCGCCAACCACAGAACCTATAAATGTGGCATACAAATAATATATACCAAATAATTTCACCAAAAGAATAGTTATCAGAAAATCGATCACCGTAGCTATCTGTGCAGAAAGCTGCGCCTTCATAAAAAGCCACACTTCCCTGCGCCAACCTGCAAACCGACTCTGTTCTTCTACTCCATCAACCATCTCGCCACAATTAAAACAATGAAACCATACACTCCTGCCAATACGTCGTCCATCATCACTCCCACTCCGCCCGGAAGATTTTCCATCCGCCGGATGCCCAGCGGTTTCAGAATATCAAAGAAGCGGAACAAAACAAATGCTGCCAATCCATACCAGATATGACCTGCCGGAGCTGCCAAGAGCGTGATCCACACACCTACCATCTCATCCACCACCACGCGCGAGGGATCTTCACCCCAGTAGGGTTCCAGACGGTCGGTAGCCCAAATACCGGCTACGGTGAACAGGGATATCAATGCGACAGTCGTCCACAACAGACAAGTTTCTGATATGAGTAAAGAAAGTCCGAACCATATTAGCGTAGCCAGTAAAGCGCCCGCCGTGCCCGGAGCAAAGGGAGAAAAGCCTGAGCCGAAGCCCGTGCCTATCAGGACAGGGAAGAAGGAAGGTCTCCTCATAGAAAAAAGATATAAAAGAGTGATAAGGTGACAAAGTGGTAAAGCGGTAAAGTAATACTACATCACCACTTTATCACTCTACCACCTTATCACCTTATTATTATTTATTAATCCAGATAGCTCGGTGATTTTTCACCCACCATCGTACGGATTGTTTCTTTCACCATTCTCCATTGAGTGAACAGATCATGGATCGGTTCATGCTCAAAGTCGTGCATCGGGCTCTTGCAGAAGAATGACAACCAAGTCTGGATGCCAGACATACCTGCACGCAATGCCAGGTCACTGAAAATAACGAGGTCGAGTGCAATAGGAGCTGCTAGAATAGAGTCACGGCACAGGAAGTTTACTTTGATTTCCATCGGATAACCCATCCATCCGAAGATGTCGATGTTATCCCATGCTTCCTTATTATCTTTACGGGGAGGATAGTAGTTGATACGAACCTTGTGGTAAACATCACCATAGAGGTCGGGATATTTTTCCGGTTCGAAGATGTTATCGATAACAGACAACTTGCTGACTTCTTTTGTTTTGAAGTTTTCGGGTTGATCGAGCACTTCGCCGTCACGGTTACCCAGGATGTTGGTAGAGAACCAACCGCTTACACCCAGCATACGAGTCTTGAACATCGGAGCGAGCACTGTTTTCATCAGCGTCTGTCCACTCTTGAAGTCCTTACCGGAGATGGGCACATTCATCTTCTTAGAGAATTCCCACATTGCCGGAGTATCTACGCACAAGTTAGGAGCACCCATGATGAACGGAGCACCTTCTGCAATTGCAGCATAAGCGTAGCACATACTCGGAGAAATCACTTCCGTGTTATTAGCCTTCATTGCTTCTTCCAAAGCAGCAAGCGACTCGTGTTCTTTACACAACGGAACGTAGATTTCAGTACTTGCAGCCCACAGCACAGCAATACGCTCGCAGTTGTTGGCAGCCTTGAAGTTACGGATATCCTCACGCAGTTGCTCCATCATTTCCCAACGGGTGGCAGCCTGCTTGATGTATGTACCATTCAGACGTTTTGCAAAGTTGTGGTCAAAGGCAGCAGGCATCGGTTTGATGGCTTGCAATTCCTCTTTTACCAGATTTAAATCTTTCTCTTTCAGAACTTCTGCATACATCGCAGCTTCGTATGCATTATCAGGGAAGATATCCCATCCGCCGAAAACAATGTCGTTCAAATCTGCCAAAGGCACTACGTCCTTAATCAGCTTTTCGTCGTTGTTCTCCATGCGTATTGTGGCCATCTGTGTAATAGACCCAATAGGTTTTGCCAGTCCCTTACGAGCAGCCAATGTACCCGTGATCATGGTGGTTGAGACCGCGCCACCCACTCCGACTACCAGTACACCCAAACGACCAGTTGCCGGCTTAATGTTTTCTTTCATTGCCATTGTATCTTTTAAAGTTTAAAAAATTGCTCAAATTTAGGCTATTTTGTTCAATTGAGACTCGTCATTTTATCCGATTTAATGTTCTGTTAGTAAGATTTAAGTTAAAATGTCATGTGCAGACTGATTCTAAGACCGGATTTATCAATTCCAGGCAGATTTCTGTAAGTTAATCGCCATACATAATCGAAACGGAGAACCTTCAAAATATTCTCTACACCGACACCCACTTCCATATAAGGGGTATCCCCCATATAAGAGGTTGTGACGGGAAAACGAAAAAGGTCATTGCTGACTGTCGGATTATTTTTGTCGCTCAAATTCCCGTACAATCCCCGAAACGAAAGGACTTCACGCCATTTCAACTTTTTCAGCAAAGGTACGCGGTTGAACAAAAAGCCGTTTAGATAGTAAGTAACATCCCACGAAGCATATTCATCATTCATAAACTCCATGGCATTCATCAGGGAGTAAGACTCCGGCTGAATGGTATAAGAGAGGTTGGCGTTCGGGATAATCAGTAACGGAAAAGGTACTTTATTCCAAACTTTTCCGGCTTTCAGGATAACGTCCGTATAGCCGAAGGCCGAAAACCAGAAACGTTTCTGAAAACCTGCCTCTGTATATTGATAGGTATAATCACCGCCCAACACTCCTTTTGCAGCCATCGTGTGCGAAAGTGAGAAGACCGGAGCATCCAGCGATACCGGGAAGCGGTTCCATTGCGTCTGAAAGAATTTTTCATTCGGCGCATAACGCAATTTTACTTCAAACTCGGTATTCGATATATTCTTCACGGGCGTTGCCATCTCATCTTGTTTCAGGAAAGGGATAAGATACGAAGACTCATCCTGCCGGAAGCGGGAAGTGAGCTGAAAAGAGAAACCGGAATGGAACTCATTGGTGTAAGTCAGTTCCGCCTTGCGCTGATAGCCTATCCGGTCGTCCTTCTGGCGCTTTAAGCTCAGAAATACGTTGTCCTGACTGGTATAGAGGTAATGTTGTCCGTATTGGTTTACATCCGAGGTATATCGTGCTTTCAAAGAGTGAATAGGAAACTCGTTGGCATACTCCTTCTTCTTATGGAAAGAATATTCCACTTCAGCCATTCCCTTCATCCGATGGTCTTTGAAACCGTAAGCCATGTATCCTTTATAAAATAGGTGTGTATTGAGCCACGCCGTAGTCATACCTCCCGCACGCAGACGCACACCTTCCAGCGTATTACCGCTTATGGTGGTATTCATCATACCTATATAGAACAGGGGTTCTTTCTCTTTCGGCGCGGGTATATATCCGGTAAACAGCACTTTCAAGGTCTTCTCCGTCCAGTAATAGACAGGATACGTGCGAAGCTGCGCCATCATTTTATCAACGGAAGTTTCTTTCTTGCTGACTTCCACCTGACGGTTATCGTCCCAGTAAGCTTCCGTGCGATGCGTTGCTTCGGCCGGCTCAATCACTTTTTCCGGCTTCTTAAAGGCCGAAAGGGCATCCGCAGAAGGTTCATACACATAGTTCCTGTAATATACATCCCGCTTGGCATAGATACCGTCACTGTTGTCCACCAGCTTGAATTCGGTGGTGATATGTTCGTCAGCCAACTGGCGCGTACCGTCTGCCCCACGAGTAAAGTTCTGTTCAAGAGACATATAATCCACAAAATTCAAATTGATTTTCTGTGGAAAGTTCATGGTGGCACGACGTACAAAATAGGTACTGTCCAAAGTAACGTACAAGTGTCCCGTAAAACCGAAGGATTCGGAATTGAAGGGTACGAACGTCAGGTCCACACAAGGCTGGCCCGCTATCGTAAGCGTGTCCATCAGATAATATTTATAGAATGAAGGGCCCAGGGAAGAGAGTGGACTTACGAACTTATTGGTAAACAGCGTGATGTTGTTCTCATAAATATCCACATCCGTCATCGTCACACTGATGGCTTGCTCCATGCCTTGCTGCGAAAGCATCTCATCCACACCAGCCTGTCGGCGGGCATGTACGCGCTGTTTCTGGCTTTTGGGAGATTTGCGGTAATAGTCCGTAGCCAGCAGTTCACGGTTGGAGACGGCAAGCACGGGCTTTCCCGTAACGGCGGAAGTATCCACATAGTCCGTCAGGAACTTGAATTTACGATAAAGCCACTTCTGTTGCTTTACGCTGTCGAAGTTGTTGATGGCAAAGGTCATCTTCTCATAACGATCCCGTTGCCAGAAGTCCAACTCTTTGGGCGAATAGTCATCCCGATGTTCAATCATTTGTCGCACAAATTCCACGGCGGGATTATCTTTTTTCTTATATCGCTCCCGTTTGGGCTTTACCACCACTTCATTCAGGGCATACGTTGCCGGCGAAAGGGCGATGGTAAGACGGATACCTTGTGCCGGATGAATAAGACGGGTGTATTCATTATATCCAATGGCAGAAATAACCAGCACGGCTTGGGGGCGGTAAGTCTTGAAAGAAAACTGTCCTTTGTCATCGGTCATACCTCCTTCGGTAGTACCTTTCAGATACACAGATGTATATGGGAGAGGCTCACGGGTTAACGAGTCTGTAACAACACCTTGTACCACATATTGTGCTTGCAGGGGGAAGCTCATCCAGCAAAGGCTGATGAACAATAAAATCCTTAAAAAAGTAAACCTCATACCTATTTTTATATTAAGTGACAAGCTACGAGCTACAGGCTACAAGTGGCTGCGCTATACCGACAAGCGCAAGTTATTGCCACTTGTAGCCTGTAGCTTGTAACTCATCACTTCTTTCTTCCTTCTTTAACGCCCGCAAAGGTACGCAAGAAAACTATTTTAGAAAGTTCAGTTTTACTGAATAAATGTTCTAAAAAACCACTTTTGCACGAAACACTTCCTTTTGCAGGCTGTTGTATATATCTTAAACGACGCGAAAAGCATCGAAAACCAATTAATAACCTAAACAACTTAATTATGGAATGGATAATAAACCAGCTCAGGGAGCGCCCCGAACTTGCCATATTCCTCACCCTGTTTCTGGGATTCTGGCTTGGCAAGCTACGCATCGGGAAGTTCAGCTTGGGGACGGTCACAAGTGTATTGCTTGTAGGCGTATTGGTAGGACAGTTGAAGATCGACGTACCAGGCCCCATCAAATCCGTGTTCTTTCTTCTCTTTCTGTTCGCCGTCGGGTATAAAGTAGGACCGCAGTTCTTCCGCGGACTGAAAAAAGACGGACTCCCCCAGGTAGGCTTTGCCGTGCTGATGTGTGTATCGGTATTGGTGGTAACCTGGCTTCTCGCCCTCGTGATGGGCTACAATCCCGGTGAAGCCGCCGGATTACTGGCAGGTTCGCAAACCATCTCCGCCGTCATCGGAGTAGCCGAAGACACCATGGCAAACATGGGACTGGACGAAGCGCAACGCCAAAGTTATATCAATATCATCCCCGTATCTTATGCAGTGACTTACGTTTTCGGTACGGCAGGCTCAGCCTGGGTACTCTCCTCCCTCGGTCCCAAACTATTGGGCGGACTGGAGAAAGTAAAAGCTGCCTGCAAAGAACTTGAAGCCAAAATGGGTAGTTCCGAGGCAGACGAACCGGGCTTCATGCACGCCGCACGCCCCGTAACCTTCCGCGCCTACAAGATAGAAAACGAATGGTTCAAGCAAGGCCGTCGGGTGATAGACTTGGAAATGTACTTCCAGAAAGATGGCAAACGCCTGTTCGTAGAGCGCCTGCGCAAGCAAGGAGTCGTTCGGGATGTATCCCCGAATACCGTATTGAATATAGGAGACGAAGTCGTTCTCAGCGGACGCCGTGAATTCGTTATCGGCGAAGAGGACTGGATAGGTAATGAAATACAGGACGCACAATTGCTCGATTTCCCGGCAGAAACGTTACCTGTCACGGTCACAAAGAAAACGTTCGCCGGAAAGACAGTGGCGAATATCCGCCGGCACAAATTCATGCATGGCGTCAGCATCCGCAGCATCAAGCGTGCGGGAATTGAAATACCCGTATTGGCACAGACCAAATTGGATGCCGGCGACGTCATCGAAGTAGTGGGTACCAAGCAAGAAGTGGAAAGTGCCGCTGTACAAATAGGATATGTGGATCGACCTACCCACCAAACGGATATGATATTCGTTGGATTAGGAATTCTGATAGGTGGTTTGTTCGGTGCATTATCCATCCACATCGGTGGTGTCCCCATCAGTCTGAGTACGAGTGGCGGCGCATTGATAGCCGGATTATTCTTCGGTTGGCTGCGCAGCAAGCATCCTACGTTCGGACGTATTCCCGAAGCTTCCCTGTGGGTACTGAATAATGTAGGGCTGAATATGTTCATTGCTGTAGTGGGAATAGCTGCCGGACCGAGTTTCGTACAGGGTTTCCGGGATGTCGGGCTCAGTTTATTCATTGTAGGTGCCATAGCCACTACCTTGCCGTTAATCATCGGTTTGCTACTGGGTAAGTACGTCTTCAAGTTCCACCCTGCAATAACACTGGGATGCTGTGCCGGAGCACGTACAACGACAGCCGCACTGGGAGCAATACAAGATGCAGTGGAAAGTGAAACGCCTGCACTGGGGTATACGGTAACGTATGCTGTGGGCAACACCTTATTAATAATATGGGGTGTCGTCATCGTACTACTGATTTAACCCGGCGGATATAGCATACAACTGATATACCGTATGCAAGAAACTAATCGCCGCGATGCGAAGAATTAATCTTCAGAATGCATATTATTATTCTTACAACAGCTATTGTAAGAAAGAAACATATCTATCGTAAGAAAGTAACACATCTGTTATAAGATACAAAAACAATTATGGTATGAATAATTTTATGCATTTCCGAAAATAGATTCTTGCATCCCGAGAGTTAGTTTATCACACTCCCAGGATTAGTTTATTGAACCAAAAGATTATATGATAACAATTAAAACTTAACGATATGGATACCAAAAACTTAGAAAAGAAAATGGAAACGATCAGCCCATTCGAGCTGAAAAACCAATTGATCGATATGGCCGATGAAAGCCTGAAGAAAACTGCCCGCACGATGCTGAACGCCGGACGTGGTAACCCTAACTGGATAGCTACCACCCCTCGCGAAGCCTTCTTCCTCCTGGGACAGTTCGGACTGGAAGAATGTCGCCGCGTCATGAACCTCCCCGAAGGCATCGCCGGCATCCCTCAAAAAGAAGGCATTGCCTCCCGTTTCGAAGCCTTCCTCAAAAAGAACAACGCCGCCCACGGTGTCAAACTCCTGGAGCAAACTTATAACTACCTGTTAATGCAACATGCCGCCGATCCCGACTCCCTGGTGCATGAATGGGCAGAAGCCGTCATCGGCGACCAGTATCCTGTGCCCGACCGCATCCTGCACTTCACCGAAATACTGGTGCAAGATTATCTGTCGCAAGAAATGTGTGATAACCGCCCGCCACGCGGCACATTCGACCTCTTTGCCACCGAAGGCGGAACCGCCGCCATGTGTTACCTCTTCGACTCCCTCCAGGAGAACTTCCTGCTGGATAAAGGTGACGGCATCGCCCTGATGGTACCCGCTTTCACCCCCTACATTGAAATTCCGCAACTGAGCCGCTACCAGTTCAACATGATAGAACTACATGCCGACCGCATGACGGACGACGGATTCCACCTCTGGCAATACAATGACAAGGACATCGACCGCCTGAAAGATCCCGCCATCAAAGCGCTCTTCGTGACCAATCCCAGCAATCCGCCCAGTTACGCCCTCAGCCCGGAGACGATGGCACGTATTGTTGATATCGTGAAGAATGATAACCCCAACCTGATGGTTATCACGGATGATGTATACGGCACATTCAGCCCGCACTTCCGCTCATTCATGGCTGAACTGCCGCACAATACGCTTTGTGTCTATTCCTTCTCCAAATATTTCGGAGCTACCGGTTGGCGTGATGCCGTCATCGCCCTGCACGAAGACAACATCTACGACAAGCAAATCGCCCGCCTGCCGGAAGATAAACGCAATGCACTGAACCGCCGTTACTCAAGTCTGACTCTGCATCCCGAAAAAATGAAGTTCATCGACCGCATGGTAGCTGACAGCCGACAGGTTGCACTGAACCATACCGCCGGCCTGTCATTGCCCCAACAGATGCAAATGAGTTTATTCGCTTCCTTCGCCCTGCTGGATAAGGAAAATAAATATAAACTGAAGATGATGGAAATCATTGAAAAGCGTCTGCATGCCTTGTGGGATAACACGGGATTCACATTGATAAAAGATCCGCTCCGCGTAGGATATTATACAGAGATCGACATGCTGGTATGGGCAAAGAAATTCTATGGAGATGACTTCGTAGAATACCTGAAACGTACCTACAGCCCACTGAACGTCGTATTCCGCCTGGCGAAAGAAACGTCTCTCGTCCTGCTGAACGGCGGTGGTTTCGATGGTCCGGAATGGAGCATACGCGCCTCGCTTGCCAACCTGAACGAAAAGGACTATGTGGTCATCGGCCAGGGCATCAAGCGGATCCTTGACGAATACGCAAAGGCGTGGAAAAAGACTACGGAAAAATAATGCGGAACCGTGTCAACCCATCACTGTACGTACGCAAAGAGAACGTACACCCATGACGGGTAAGCACCTCGCGAATAAACACCAGACCGATTCCCTGCCCGTTCGGTTTGGTGGAAAAGAAGGGACTGAAGAGCTTTGCTTCAGTCTCTTTTGTTATACCGGGGCCATTATCTACCACTTCAATCGTGGTAGGAGCGATTGTACGGACTACAACCCGACCCTGCTGGATCGTTCCTTCGGGTGCATGTTCGATGCTTTCCGCAGCATTCTTGATAATATTCACCAATACCTGTTCCAAGAGTGCCGCATCAAAGCGTACCGGTTCCAACTTCGGATCACATTCCAGCCAGAGAAGGATATTCCGGTCGTTGCACATACCCTCCATAAAGCGCTTACACATGGAAGCCAGTTCATTCAGTTTGCCCGTAACCAAGGCGGGCTCAGGAATCTTCACGACATCGGCAAAACGGGTGATAAAGCGGCTCATAGAGAAGCAACGTTCTGTACAAACGCGCATTACATCGCAGATATCCTCCATATCCTCTTCGGTGGAAAGGGCTTGCTCCACGGTATCGAGGGTAGATGTAATACCCGCTGTTGTATTATTCACCTCGTGGGCAATCATGCGGATCACCTTCTCATACGCTTTCTTTTCAGCACGCATCACCTCGTCCGTCATCTTCTCTATCAGATAGAAAGGGTGATGAAAACCTCTGTCGATAAAGGAGGAATGGGTACACTTATAGATATTCGAGTCATTCAGACGCACCACTGCCGTCTGATCTTTTGAGATATTCGCCAGTTCTTCAGCCAAAGGGGAGTCTATATTCTCAATTTTCTTTCCCATAATCTCTTCCAGACGTACTCCCATCATCTTCAATCCCATCGGATTAAGCTGGGATATTTCACCGTTCAGTGTGGTAATGACAACTCCCATCGGTGAAGCCTGGATTAGCAAGTCCAGGAAATGGTTTTGCTCGCGCAGACGCAAACGTTCGTTCTTCAATTGCTCCATCATACGGTTGAACACATTTACAATGCGGTCCGCCTCGTATTGCCCTACTTTGCTGAGCCTGCTGCTGAAATCCTGTTCGCGCAGCAATTCCATACCGCTGCCGATAATATTCATCGGTTTCACAATCTTACGGTAGAAGATAAACAGGAACACCAGGATAAATGCAATGATTCCCTCTACAATGTAGAGGTGCAACGGCTTCATCCCCTTCGCCAAGTAGAGAAGCACACCACCTAAACCCAGAAGGAAAAGGACAAGTATGGAGAAATAGAACTTTATTCTCACGTGATTAGTGATTAGTGGTCAGTGATTAGTGATTAGCGGTAAGTGATTAGTGATTAGCGGGCTGTGCTTTAATGCCGCATTGTGCTAATCACTTATCACTTACCACTTATCACTTTTCTGTGACTGTTATATTAAACTTTTCCAGTCGGCGATAGAGCGCGGCACGACTAATGCCGAGCGTCATAGCTACCTGACTGAGATTTCCCTTATGGCGATCGAGCGCCTGCAAAATAGTCTGACGCTCTATTTCATCCAGCGTCATGCCTGCCAGAGACGATGCGTCCGAAGCCTTCACCGATTCATTAGGACGCAGATATTGTGCGTCGAAATCCGAAGCATCCAGCGTCGACTTTCCGCTGACGAGGATCGTACGCTCTACCAGATTCTTCAATTCACGGATATTTCCCGGATAAGGCAAGCGGGAAAGGAAGTTCAGGGCATCTGCCGAGAATTCCGTGCGGGGCAGTCCGTTAAGCTCTGCCTGGCGGTCGGCAAAGTGGCGTGCCAGCAAAGGAATATCTTCACGGCGTTCGCGAAGGGAAGGCAACTTAACGGTTATCAGGTTGATACGATAAAATAAATCTTCGCGGAATGTACGTTCCGATACCATCTTGCGGAGGTCGGCATTGGTGGCGGATACCACCCGGATATCCGTTTTGCGGGGACGGCTGTCACCCAGCACTTCAAACGTCTGATCCTGCAATACACGGAGCAGTTTCACCTGACAGGAAGGATCGAGATCACCGATTTCATCCAGAAAGATAGTACCCTTGTTGGCAAGTTCAAAGCGCCCTACACGGTCTGTTGTCGCATCCGTAAAAGCACCTTTCTTATGGCCGAACATTTCGCTTTCAAAAAGGCTCTGCGAAATACCGCCCAGGTTGACCTTTACAAACGGCTGTTTCACCCGCTGGCTGTTGATGTGAATGGCTTCGGCAATCAGCTCCTTACCCGTTCCACTCTCACCGGTAATCAGTACCGAGGCATTGGTACGCGCAATGCGTGCCACCGTATTCAGCACTTCCATCAATCCCTGAGATTTTCCGATGATATGGCTGCGGTTCAGCGTCTCGCTCTGTTCTTCCGGTGCATCTTTTGGGACAGCAGTCAGTTCAAGGGCTGTCTCAATACGTTGCAGCAAAGCGGCATTGTTCCACGGCTTTGTGATAAAGTCGAACGCGCCCGCCTGCATACCCTGCACGGCAAGTTGTATACTTCCCCAAGCCGTCATCAGGATAACAGGTACATCGGGGCGGAATATTTTCACTTGTTTCAGCAAAGTCAACCCCTCTTCTCCCGTTGTGGAAAGGGTGAAGTTCATGTCCATCAAAATGAGGGCAGGTGCCTCGGCACGCACCACATCCATTGCTTCGCGCGGTCCGGGAACAGTTTGCGCTTCATATCCTGCACGTTTCAGCATAAAACTGAGGGAAGAACGTACGGCACTATCATCGTCGATTATCAGTATCATAAGGTTTCGTTGTTTTATGGTTTGCAAAAATAAACGATTTCACACAGAAAGCACAGAATAACACTGTTTTTTTCAATAACAAGCGAAAAACGGTTATGAGTTATAAGTTATTATTCATAACTCATAACTCAAACTCAGTCTCTCACAATTTCTTCAAAGTCCGCCTCCAGTTCGCAATTCCGTTCAAAATCCCAAAGTGTCAAACTGCGGATTTGATAGAAATAGTACCAATAATAATAGAGCTCGGAAATATGTTTCTGCCTTGCTTCATCTTTTGATTTCTGTGCGTCGTTCAGGTCCAGCGTACTGATTTGTCCGATCATAAAGGTTTCCACACTGGTTTTATAACGTTTCTCGGCAATGCCGTCAGCTTCCTGTGCAATACCCAATTGTTGTGCCTGATTATTGAAGTTCGCTACGAGCAAGAAAATATCCTGATTGAAGTCCATCTGTTCCTGCCGGATTCTGGAAAGCACCACTTCACGATTACTCTTTGCCACACGTACTTTTCCTCGGCGTTTTCCCCAGTCCAAGATAGGTACTTTCACACCTACCTGCACAATCTGATTATCAAGCAGCCCCTTGTAAGCGGAAGTCAAATCACGATCCTGCCCTGTATAACCCACACTGGCAAACAGGTCGATACTGCGCAAATTGCCGCGAGCCGTAGCTACTTCATAGTCCGCTTCCAACTGGCGACGACGGATATTCTGTGCAAACGAGTTCCTATCCAGAGCCTTGCTCAATACAAGATTATATTCCATCTTCATATCCGGTGCAGAATTCGGCAACATCGGATTCAGATTCTCATCTTCCGACAAACCGAGGAACGAACGCAACTGGAACATTTTCGCATTCAGGTTACTCTCCGCTTCCGTCACATCCGCCTTACCTTGCAAAGCATTCAGTTTCAACTGCAACAGGTCATTTTCAGAAATCTGCCCCATCTTGCGCTTTGCCACTGCTACTTCATAGAGGCGATCAGCATTCACTTTATTCTGGTGAGCAGTTTTCAAATTTTCTTTTGCCAGCAGCAGATTGAAGAAATAAGTGATTGTCTTCATCGTCACCTGTTCCGTAGCAGTGATAAAAGCAGCTTTTGCTTCTGCATATCTCACCGGTTCGATACGACGGTTCCACTTCAGATTGTTCACTCCGAAGATAGGTTGCGACAATTCCAGGCTGACGGGGACGGACATAAACCGTTTATCTCCTCCGGATCCTAATTGCTTGATATATTCAAGAGAAGAAGCCAGTGACAGTTTACCGCCCGTAAACCATAAGTTCTGGTCTATGGAGAGCGTTCCGGAAAGTCCCAGCGTATTGTTACGCACAAATGAGTAGGAACCATCCGAGTTTTGATATCTGCTGTAAGATTTATTGTAATTGGGTAAAGTACCGTTCAGATTCACTTCCGGTAACAGGTCGGCACGGAAAGTACGATATTCCCAGTATGAAGTCTTCAATTCATTCAGCGCTACGGCGGCATCCACTGACTGGGTACGTGCCAAAGCTATCGCTTCATTTAAAGTGATGAGACGTTCACGTTCGTTTGTCAATGTATCGTTCTGTGCAAAAGCGGCGAACGGAAATAGCATCCAAGCTGCGAGTAAAATATTCCTTTTCATGTTTATCAAAAAATAGTTGTAAACAGAAAAGCAAAGAGCGTGCCAAAGCGCCAGGATGCTTCTGGGCAGGGGTGGGTGTTCATTATCGGACAGTGGGGATGTCCAGAAACGGACGGTAATTAGTGATTAGTGGGGTAGTGATTAGTACCATGCGGCGTTACAGCGCAGCCACTAATCACTTATCACTACCCCCTAATCACTAATTAAAGCACTCCCTTCGAACTTGGCAATTCAAAGTGATAGATATCCCTCTTCACCGCCATCTTTATAGCGCGGGCCAGCGCTTTGAAAATACCTTCTATCTTATGGTGCTCATTCTGACCTTCCGCTTTGACATTCAGATTCATCTTGGCGGCATCGCTCAAGGATTTGAAGAAATGCAGGAACATCTCTGTCGGCATCTCACCAATCTTTTCACGATTGAATTCTGCATCCCATACCAGCCAGGGGCGTCCACCGAAGTCCAGGCAAACCTGGCAAAGGCAGTCATCCATCGTCAGGGCATAGCCATAACGCTCGATGCCACGCTTGTTGCCCAATGCCTGATAGATGCAATCGCCTAATGCAATCGCAGTATCTTCTATGGTGTGATGCTCGTCCACTTCCAAATCGCCTTTCACATGGATCGTCAGATCCAGACCGCCATGCTTACCTATTTGCTCCAGCATGTGGTCGAAGAAACCCAGTCCGGTATGAATGTCGCAGATACCGTTACCATCCAGATTCAGAGACACGAAAATATCCGTTTCCTTTGTTGTGCGACGTACTTCCGCTTTGCGTTCTCCGGCAAAAAGAAATTCGGCAACTTTATCCCAATCTTTCGTGACAAGGGCACATACATCTTCCAAACCTTCGCAGGCAGCAGTTCCACCTTCTGATTCCGGTTTCAGTAATGTAGTATCATCCTGCAAATAAATGGCCCGGCAACCCAGATTCTTAGCCAGTTCCACATCCGTCGGACGGTCACCGATAACGAAACTTCCGGCAAGATCGTACTCCGGATTATTCAGATACTTCGTCAACATCCCTGTGCGCGGCTTCCGGGTAGGTGCCATATCTTCCGGCATGCTACGGTCGATGAAGATTTCATCAAACGTAATCCCTTCACCTTCCAGCGTCTTCATCATCAGGTTATGCGCAGGCCAGAAAGTTTCTTCCGGGAAAGATGCCGTGCCCAACCCATCCTGATTGGTCACCATCGCAAACTCGAAATCCAATTTGCTACGGATGAAGCCGAGGTTACGCATCACTTTGGGATAAAACTCCAACTTTTCCAGCGAATCCAACTGGTAATCTACGGGCGGTTCAATCACCAAAGTCCCGTCACGGTCTATAAATAATACTTTCTTACTCATAGCTTTTCAATGCTTCTATCAGTTTATCATTCTCCATCCTCGTTCCTACCGTCACACGCAGGCAGTTGCCACAAAGCGATATAGAATTACGGTTGCGGACGATGATCCCCTCTCCTACCAGATAATTATAGATTTTCACCGCATCCGTCACCCGTGCCAGGAAGAAATTGGCATCAGACGGAAATACTTTCACCGTCAACGGCAGTTCGGAAAAACGTTTCTCCAAATTCTCGCGTTCCTCTTTCAGCCTCTTCACCCAACGCTCTATCTCATAGTACTTATGCAACATCTCTATTGCCTGTTTCTGAGTCAGTTGGTTCACATTATAAGGGTACTTTATCTTACTCAGGATACCGATGATTTCCGTAGAAGCAAACGCCATTCCCAGACGGATAGCCGCACAGCCCCATGCTTTAGAAAAAGTCTGGAACACAACAAGATTCGGATATTTATCTAAATCCAGCAAGAACGACGGAGATTCTGAAAAGTCACTGTACGCCTCATCCAGTATCACCAGCCCTTCAAACTCACGCAGCAACTTCTCTATCTCACTGCGCAACAGATCGTTTCCGGTAGGATTATTAGGCGAGCACAGGAAAATCAACTTCGTCCGTTCATCCGCAGCTGCCAGCAACTTATCTGCCGAGAACTGGAAATGCTCGTCGAGCAGGACTTTGCGATACTCCACATTATTCACATCAGCACACACCTGATACATGCCGTAAGTGGGATCGATAGCCACCACATTGTCCACTCCCGGCTCACAGAAAGCACGGAAGACCAAGTCGATAGCTTCATCGCTACCATTGCCCAGGAAAATATGCTCGGGAGACACCTTCTTTATCTTGGAAAGTTCCGTTTTCAGTTCCCACTGCATCGGATCGGGATAGCGGTTGTGCGGCAAATTATACGGATTCTCGTTCGCATCGAGAAATACCGATGCCGTTACACCTTTATATTCATCACGTGCCGAAGAATAAGGTTTCAGCTTCCAGATATTCGGACGGGTCAGTTCTTGCAATGTTTTCATGATCTATAATATGATAAAGTATTGAACACTGATTACGCGAATTACACAAATTTCATCTTTACCCTTACTCATGTAATCCGTGTAATTTGTATTCTATATTGTTTTTAATCTCACTGTTACCGCATTTTTATGCGCATCCAGATGTTCGTTCGCCGCCATCTCTTCAATGGCAGGACCGATATTCTTCATACCTTCCTGACGGATTTCCTGGAACGTAATCTTGCGGATAAAACTATCTAGGCTCACGCCGCTATAAGCTTTTGCATATCCATTTGTCGGCAAGGTATGATTCGTTCCCGAAGCATAGTCTCCCGCACTTTCCGGTGAGAGCGATCCCAAGAAAACGGAGCCCGCATTCACCACACGTTCTGCCACCTGCATATAGTCCGCTGTTTCCACAATCAGGTGTTCGGGCGCATATTCGTTCGTCAGTTCGATGGCCTCTTCCATATCTTTCACCACAATAAGCTTACTGTTGGCAAGAGATTTCTCCGCAATTTCCTTACGGGGCAGAAGTTCCAACTGACGTTCCACCTCCTCTTTCACAGCCTGTTGCAAAGCCTCCGAAGTGGTAATCAGCATTGCCTGACTATCCACACCGTGTTCTGCCTGGCTCAGCAGATCCGCAGCTACAAATACCGGATTTGCCGTTTCATCCGCCAGCACTTCCACTTCCGACGGACCGGCAGGCATATCAATCGCCACATCACGCAGACTGACCAACTGTTTCGCAGCCGTCACATACTGGTTTCCCGGACCAAATATCTTGTAAACTTTCGGCACGCTTTCCGTTCCGTAAGCCATCGAAGCAATAGCCTGTACGCCACCTGCCTTGAATATCCGATTCACCCCTGCCACCTGTGCAGCAAAAAGAATAGCAGGATGCACCCGTCCTTCTTTATCCGGTGGTGTGCAAAGCACAATCTCCTTACAACCCGCAATCTTTGCAGGCACAGCCAGCATCAGCACCGTAGAGAACAGAGGAGCTGTTCCTCCGGGAATATACAATCCCACCTTTTCAATAGCCACCGCCTTTTGCCAGCACGTCACGCCCGGCATGGTTTCCACCTTCTTGCCCTCAAAGCGCTGTGCAGCATGAAAAGTCTCTATATTCTGTTTAGCCAGACGAATAGCCGCCTTCAGCTTTTCATCCACCAGCGTCTCCGCTTCTTTCAGTTCCGCCTCCGTCACCGCCAGCGATGTCAGCTCCGCCTTATCAAACTTCGCCTCCATCTCCAGCACCGCACGGTCACCGTCCGACTTCACGCGGTCTATAATCCCCCGCACCGTATCGAACAGATTCTCAGTATTCATCACCGGACGTTTCAGTATCTCCGCCCATTGTGATCTATCCGGATTATTTATTAATTTCATACCCTATTCCATTTTTTATATTCATTCTACACCATCACCCCGAATGGTCCCCGGCCTCACTGTAGGAGCGTCAAACGTAGGTAGTATTTTCAGCGTCAAGAAGGGCAGGCTGTTTGAGCGTAGCGAGTTCGTGCCCTTTAGCTGAAAATGCTACCGGAGTAGCTCCGGAAGTGCAGCCTTGAGTTTTTCTTTTGGTATCTTTTCTTTTGTCTCAAGACAAAAGAAAAGTACATCACAATATCATTTTTTCAATCGGCAGCACCAAAATCCCTTCTGCCCCCAGCGACTTCAGCTTTCCAATAATCTCCCAGAAGCACTTTTCATCCAGCACCGTATGTACTGAGCACCAGCCCTCCTGTGCCAACGGCATCACCGTCGGGCTTTTCATACCCGGAAGCACCTGGATAATCTCTTCCAAACGTTCCTTCGGTGCATTCATCAGCACATACTTCTTATCTTCCGCCGTCTTCACAGCATCCATACGGAAAAGCAACTCTTTCAGGATTTCCTTTTTCTCGTCGCACAGATTCCTGTTACCAATCAGCAGTGCTTCCGATTTCATCACCACTTCCACCTCTCTCAACCGGTTACTCACCAACGTAGAACCCGAACTAACAATATCAAAAATCGCGTCCGCCAGTCCGATGCCCGGTGCCACTTCTACGGAACCTGTAATCACATGTATCTCCGCATTCACATTCTGAGTTTTCAAGAATGTACTGAGGATACCCGGATACGACGTCGCAATCTTCCTTCCTTCAAACCACTGCACACCCGGATATTCGATATCCTTCGGAATAGCCAGTGACAAACGGCATTTACTGAATCCGAGACGCTTTACAATCTCTGCATTTTCATTCTTCTCCACATATTCATTCTCGCCTACGATACCTATATCCGCCACGCCTGTTGCCACCGACTGCGGAATATCATCATCACGCAAAAATAACACCTCTACAGGAAAATTAGACGATTGTACCAGTAGTGAACGTTTCACTGCATTCAATTTGATATCCGACTCTCCCAGAAATGACATTGTCTCGTCATAAAGACGACCTTTAGCTTGTACTGCAATTCTTAATAACATAATCTTATTTATAATTTTACGATTTAACTACTCACAAAAACTAAACTAGACTTAACTAAACTCTTGAAAACAAAAAACGAGGCTTGCCATTATCCGGCAAGCCTCGTCGTTTATATGTTTATTCATTATGCACATACAATCATACGCCTACCGATTATTCGTCAGGTAATGATGATGGTGATGATGTGCAACAATATTTTTCATACAATTCTTTTGTTTGATGCGACAAAAGTAAACTATCCGTTTGAAACTTCCAAAGATTTATCACAAAAAGTTTCGTTTTCCTATCATTTTCTTAGTTTACGTTACAAATTACACTGATTTGCATAGATCAATTTATTACGGGAAAGTAATGAACTAAATGCTGAGCAATACTATCTCAATTCTCCTCCTCCCCGAAGGAGGAGTACCCGAAGGGGGAGGTGGTAGGTGAGAAAAGAATTCCTTAGGTATATGATTCATAGGTATTTCTTGCTTTACCTACCACCCCGCCCTCTGGGCACCCCTCCTCCGACAGAGGAGGGGAATTGAGATACTCTATTTATATTGGAGTAACCATTTAGCTCATAACCCGCCCATAGTGAGCAAACTTAAATCAGCGGCAAAATCTCCTCCTTCTCCACATCGCAGTGATGAAAGTGCATTTCCTGTTCCGCCTTCTCCTTCGGGAAAGTGAAGTAAGTGCATACCGCCTCCGAGCACACCTCTCCCGCCTCATTATAAAGTTTCGCATCGATGATCACAATATTCCGCTTCTGCTCGCGTATGGAAGCCCGCAACACGACATGCGAGTCCGTAGTCGACACCGGTTTACGAAAACGGGTTTCCATCTTCGAAGTCACCCCGCTTGTCTGCAGCTTACGCACTACCACCCATCCGCAAATTTCATCCAGCAACACCGACTGAATGCCACCATGCAGCGTATTCAGCCAGCCCTGATACTCCGGACGCGGCTTCCAGATGCTCACCACCTCGTCGCCATCCTCGTAAAACTCCATTTTCACACCGGACTCATTATTGGGAGCACAACCGAAACAATTGTATCCTTCCAAATCTTTCCACGGGTTAATAATCTTCTTCATACAATTTCGTTTTTATTTTTAATTCAAGTTTCGCAGATTCTACAAAAAGATTGTAAATGGTACTTTTTTAGGCGCGGATTACACGGATTACGCGAATTTTTTAGTTAATCGACACAATAGCGCAGCTTTAAATCCGCGCAATCCGTGTAATCCGCGCCTAATATCCACACTAATAATATGTATATTCACGCTCTTCGTACACCACCGGCACATCGTCTATATACTTGATCCTGATTTTCCAGTTTCCCTGATTATCATTATGGAATTTATAGACGTATTTCACTTCTTCGGTTTGCCCTTCCGGACGCTCTGTTCCGGAAATCAGTTCCCCTTTGGTATTGTACCGATACGTATGCTGGCTTTGAGATGTACCATCCGGTGAAAGATATTCCTCGAACACTACACGTCCCTGAAAATTATAGCCTCTCCGAACAGAGCCAACCGGATCAGATCCTTCGGGTTGCAACAGCACTTTCCGCTCTATTTGCTGCCCATAGGAATCATATATATAACGGAACTCACTACATTTTGTTCCATTCGTCAGGTAACCGACTTCCTGTACCATATTACCTTCTATATCATAGCGATACACATCCCGCTGCATAATTTCACCCTTACCATCCAGTATTGAACAGTACTTGAGACGCCCTTCCTTATCGTATCCATAATTCTTGTTTGCCGTCAGCACACCCGCCGGTGTATAATGGCTTTCTTTCGACAAATTCCCATTCTCATCATATTCATACTGAATCTTTTCCCGACATACTCCCGCTTCCGTGAACCGTTCCTCTTTTACTTTCCGTCCGTTTTCACCAAACTCGTAAACGAAGAACTGCCCTTTCTTCTCTCCCTTATCCACCGCCTGCGGACCTTTAGCAATGGCAACGTACGACCTTTGCTGTACCTTCTTCACTTTACCGCGCACGGGTATTTTCTCCCAGTCATTTCCACCGCCTGCATACTCTATATCCCTACGGATAATGAAATTCGGTTCTCCATATTCAATGCAACCTTCAAAACGCTCTGTCCAGTTACCCGCTTCATCTATCTTCCGAATCGGATTCTTCTGATTATCATCTTTCACCACCCGCATCTTACCTAACTGTAGTGCACCCCTTCTTTTCAGCGTCAGTGTATCCCCCTTTCCAATCGGGTATTCTCCCACGCGTTCCATCTTTTCATCCGGACCACCCATCAAGATGATCTTCTCCGGCGTTCCATCCGCATTATACAGCACTTGTCTGCCCGATGACCTCTTTTTCACATAGTCTTTGGAGTAGATTTTCAACATCTTTCCCGCTTCATCGTACAAGGCAGAAGTAATCTGGAGTGTATCTTCCTGCCCGTTCATATAGGCAATGCAATTCAGCCGTCCTTTTTCATCATACGTATAGCCCCAACAATCGCTGACTCCTTCATCCGCAGTTGCATAAATCTCGCGCGACACCTGTCCGGCAGGGTTATACACATACACCAGTTTACCATGCGGACTGCCGTCCGGCTTCAGTCTGTTCTCTACCATCTTACGGCCTTTGCTGTCGTACTTCACGAATGTAATATAATCCACCACCTTACCGGTCACCCACGTAGTGTCCTTCAATAGCGGCTCATACACCACCGTACGTATGTTTTTAATGCCCGGCTGATCCTGGGCGCGAAGTGCAGCCGAACCGGATGCCAACAGAAGAAGCAAACCAAATATTTTACATCTCTCAGAGATAAATCGGTGTCTCATATCCAATAGTGTTTTTCAATATGTTGCCACAAATGTAACAATACTTCGGCACGCACAAAAAAAGGCGGGGAGTTTTTTACTCCCACGCCTCCGCTTTTACTTCAAAACAAGGACACTCTTTCATCCTTTCCCAAGGATCTACAATGCCGTTGTAGTTTTTATCAGGGCTCAGATCCCGGTGTCCCACCACCCGCGCCTCCGGATAACTCTGCAACAGATTGGCTACCAATCGGTGCATCGCCTCTTTCTGCCGTAAAGTCCGCGTATCGGCAGGACGTCCATTCACATCCAGACCGCCCTCATAACACACTCCAAGACTATTCGCATTGTATCCACGGGCATGCGCCCCAGGCACATCTTCCGACCTCATCAACTCCACCTGTCCCGACTTCCGGATATAATAGTGATACCCCCACGATGAAAAGCCCCTGTAACGGTGCGCCGTATCCACGTCCTGCGCACTGAAATCACTGTCCGCCCTTGTGGCGGAACAGTGAATAATAATCAGATCAATCTTTCTCATAACCGACATACCATTTATATCGTCATAGCATGTGCACTCAACGCCCCCAATAAGGCAGAAGCCATCGCAATAACAACTTTCAAAACAGTGTCCCAAGTAATCTTCTTCATAACGATCAGTTTTTAGTGATTTAATGTTTAGTGATTCTATCCTAACGGATCCTCTTCAAGCCCTCCGTCAGCAGGACCTTCCGGCTCAACAGCCTGCATGCTTCGCGTCACCACACGTGTGTACGCCATTGTCTTCGTAATGTCCGTCAACCCCTTGCCGGGACGGAAGTTGATACGTGATTTCTTAATCATGGATATCGTGAAATCTTCCGCCTTTTCTGCGCCCTTACTGCTGACGCCCATCTGCATAGATCCCAGATCTCCCAACCTGACAATGCGCCCCGCTTTCAGGGCACGCTTCGCCTCATAGATGATGCCCGCCAGTGCAGCACGTACATCAGTTTCCGTACACGTGGTACGTCCGGTTATCGCTTCGCACATTTCGTCGAAGTCCAACTCGCCCGAGGCTTGCGCCAGGGCATAATACTTTGCGGGCTCACTCTTCTTAGAAGGATTTTTACGAGCCACCACCGAATAATTCATGGATGTTGCCATATCAATTAAATTTTTAAAATGAATGTAAATCATCGATTTACACTGCAAATATACCGGATGGCAGATACCCCTCAGTCGCCAATGAAGCTTTACGAACATTATTGAAACAAACACGTCTCAAAACTTTCACGGACCGTTTATTTTCAGTAAATTTACATCACATTAAGAATCAATAAAAACAAGAAAATGAAAGAAGAAAAAAGCACTTTCACAGTGCGCAGTTACACAAAATCGGAACTGGCTCACCTTTACAATCCACAACTAACCCTTAAAAACGCCACCCAAGTACTTCGCCGCTGGATACTCCACAACGCCGAACTTCACGCAGAACTGATTCATTTGGGTTATCAGGACCGGAACCACATTTTCACGCCCCGCCAAGTAAAAGCAATAGTCGACTATCTGGGCGAACCTTAAACTTAACTTTACGCGAAAAGCCAAAAGTTATTTCCTGTTATCGGACACATCTGTTAATTTGCAACAAAATAGGGAAAGAAAGGAAGGAAACGAGTTGACAAGGGAACAAGGAGCCGCGCAATGCTTCTATGCCGCATGGAACCTTATCACCTGGTCAACTTGTTAACTCGTCAACTTTCCCTCAAAAACATACAAACAATGAAGTATTCATATTATCAAAACAAAAAACAACCGCCCTGCGCCGAAGTAACCGACGAAGAAGTGGCCAACCTCATCCGCCACGATGAAAAACTGGCACACATGACTCTTGACATCCGACAGCATATCACTGCCAATGACATCGCAACCGCTGATTCCATAAAAGGAGAACTTCCCTCCGTCACCTTCTCCGCCCGCTTCACCGGTGGACGCCGATACGACAAACTCAGTGAGTACAACGGAGAAATCGTCCTCGACCTCGACAAGAAATCCCCCGAAGAACTGGCACGCATCTCAAAGGCAGTCACCGGAAATCCGCATACCCACATCAGCTTTACCAGCCCGAAGGGCAACGGTTACAAACTGACCACAATCACCAGTCTGCCCGACGGCACCCTGCCGCAATCTCCCGAAGAAGTCCGCAACTACCATGCACATGCCTACGACCAGGTTGCCGCACTCTACGAAGAGCTTTGCCAAACGGACATCGACGAATCGGGCAAAGACATGACGCGTATCTGCTATCTGCCTCACGACGAGAATGTCTATCTGAAACCTAATCCGCAGATTCTCATCGTCGACCTCAACCGCCCTCTCAGAGAAAAGAAAAAGAAAACTCCCGGACGGAAAAAGTCTTCCGGAATAACCACAGAAAAACCTCCGTACCAAAAGCCTTCGGACAACATCTCTTATCCTCAAAGCGAAAGTCGTTCCCTGCTTGCACTCCTTCTTTACTATCACGATCACAAAAATAAGTACGAAGAAGGCAACCGCAACAACTACCTGTTCCGGCTAACCTGCACATACAATGCTTACGGCATCCCCAAAGAAGAAGTCGCCCCTTTCCTGCGCCTCAACTTCACCGACATACCACCCGAAGAGATTGACTCCCTGACGGACAGTGCTTATCAGCATACGGACGAATTTAACACACGTAAGTTGAGAACCTCGCAATGGAACTTCCTCCGCATCGGACAGTATATCAACAGCCATTACGAAACGCGCTACAACCAGATGAAGCACCGCATGGAATGTCGCAAAAAGGGTGAAGAGGATTTCGTCATGCTGGATGACATGGTCAGTAACAGCATCTGGATGGAGCTGAATGAAGCCGGTTATCCTTGCAGCGTCAAGAACATGGAAAACCTGATCTACTCCGATTTCAGTTTCTCCTACCATCCCATCCGCGAGTATATGAATCACCTGCCTCAATGGGACGGTATCGACCACATCGGCCGCCTTGCCGAAAGTGTCCACACCATCCCTGCCCAAAGAGAATTCTGGCTGAAAGGTTTCAGGCATTTTCTGGTAGGTATGGTAGCCGCTGCCACGCAAGAAGAGGTAGTGAACCACCTTTGCCTCCTGCTATGCAGCAAGCAGAACCTGGGAAAAACGACTTTCATCAACAAAATCCTGTCAGATGACTTACGAACCGATTATCTCAGCACCGGCATCATCTCCGCCGGAAACAAGGACGACCTCTCCCGCATGGCGGAATTTATGCTCATCAACTTCGATGAGTTCGAGGGTATGACGGGGCACGAACTCAGGCTACTGAAGGACCTCATCACCCGGAAGTTTATCAGCATCCGCCTGCCTTATGCCCGCCATACTCTGAACCTACCCCACTGGGCGTCTTTTGCCGGTACCTGCAACTACCCGCAAGTGTTGTACGATCCCACCGGCAACCGCCGCTTCCTCTGCTATGAAATCGAAAAGATAGACCGCTACGAAATCGACTACCCACAGCTCTACGCCCAAATCAAGCACCTGCTGGACACCGGCTATCGCTACTGGTTCGAGGCCGACGAAAATGATGAGATAGAGCGCAACAACAAGCCTTTCATCTTTCAGACTCCCGAAGAAGAAATGCTACTGACGCACTTCCGCAAACCGGAGCGCTTCGAAAGCTTCAAGTATATGACGGTGAGCGAAATAGCGGAAGAAATCAGAAACAGAACCGGCTATCAATATAACCATGCCGGAAAAATCCTGTTAGGGAAGATTCTCACCAAATATGGCTTCCAGTATGTTACAAGCAAAAATATGAGGCGCTACGAGGTAATACTTCTGGAGGCGGAGAGTGTGAGGAATAACCAGTTGTATCAGTGATATGGCTTGTCGTTTGCAGCTCGTAGCTGCATCAAAACTGTGCCCAAACGAACAATTCTGAAAAAAAACAATTATCTTTGAAGCTATAAAAGAAAAAATGTGTGTTTATGGAATATAATACATCATTACGCAAGCTTCCTATCGGAATACAAACTTTTGCGGATATCCGCCAAGGTAATTATCTATATGTGGATAAGACTGCGCTTGTTTGGCTTATTGCCAATACAGGCAAGCCTTATTTCCTGAGCCGCCCCCGCCGCTTCGGCAAGAGCCTGCTCCTGTCCACTTTCGAGGCTTACTTCGAAGGTAAGAAAGAACTCTTTGAAGGCCTTGCCATTGAAAAGATGGAGACGGAATGGAAAAAATATCCGGTACTGCATCTGGATTTAAATGCCAAAAAGTATGAAACTCCAGCCGACCTGATAGCAATGCTCAACCAAACATTGGAAAAATGGGAAATTGTATACGGAAATGAAAAAAAGGATCGTAGCCCCGAAGAACGCTTTGCATATGTCATAGAACGTGCCTATGAACAGGCAGGTTGTGGTGTAGTGGTCTTAGTGGACGAGTACGACAAGCCCCTGTTGCAAGCCCTCGATAATGATGCCCTACTGGAAGATTATCGCAAAACTCTAAAAGCTTTTTACGGCGTACTGAAAAGTGCCGACCGCTACCTGCGTTTTGCTTTCCTTACGGGAGTTACTAAATTCTCGCAAGTCAGTGTGTTCAGCGATCTGAACCAACTAAATGATATCAGCCTTGATTATTCTTATGCCACAGTATGCGGCATCACCCGGACAGAATTGGTTGAAACTTTTACGCCCGAAATAGAAGAATTCAGCAGGGTTAACAAGCTGTCTGCAGAAGAAACTGTCGATAAAATGGCCCGTCAGTACGATGGCTATCACTTTCATCCGAAAGGAGAGGGAGTCTTTAATCCTTTCAGTGTGCTGAATGCTTTCAGTAAACGGGAATTAGGAGATTACTGGTTTCAGACAGGAACCCCGACTTTTCTGGTTGAAATGCTGCGGAAGTCAGAATATGACCTTCGTATCTTACTTGATGGCATCGAAGCTCCAGCTTCTATGTTCTCTGAGTATCGTGTAGAAGCTAATAATCCGATTCCGTTGATTTATCAGAGTGGTTATCTTACTATAAAGGATTACAATGAGCGTTTTCGGAATTATCTGTTGGAATTTCCTAATGATGAAGTTCGTTATGGTTTCATGAGTTTTCTTGTACCATTTTATACCAGCGTAAATAATGATGATCAGGGCTTTTATATCGGCCAGTTTGTAGAAGAGTTGGAAAGAGGCGATTACAATGCCTTCCTCACCCGTCTGCAAGCCTTCTTTGCCGATTTCCCCTATCAACTGAACGCGAAGACCGAACGTCATTACCAAGTCGTCTTCTATTTGGTTTTCAAACTGATGGGACAGTTCACCCAAGCAGAAGTTGAAAGTGCCACAGGACGTGCAGATGCCGTAGTAAAAACCCCTAAATACATTTACGTCTTCGAATTCAAATTGAACGGTACAGCCGAAGAAGCCCTGCAACAGATTGAAGACAAAGGTTACCTGATTCCTTATCAGACTGACAGACGTGAAGTGATAAAACTTGGAGTAGAGTTCAGCGCGGAAGAGCGTAATATCAACCGTTGGCTAAATGTGATGTAGGTTATCAATCTAAATATTATTAGCAGTTAGGTCAGGTTAGGTTACTTTTGTAACTTCCCTTATACACTTAAAATTCAGAAAGTAATTACTTTCTATTTTTATTCTTTCTCACGAAAGTTTAAAAAAGAACCTAACCCTACCTAACTAATTTTATAAAAAAGCTACTATGCTGTATTTTACTTTAACATTAATTCCGTAATTTCGTAAGTTCAATCATTAATGACACATCGAAAATGACTCAAGAAATAAACAGTAACATCCGAATCATTCATGTTGTATTCATATGATAAAAGACATATAGGAATAAAAGCAAGGAAATATCCTCCAGAAAGTTGGCGGAAAGATTGAAAAAAGCGGCGAAAGATTTGAAAAACATGGTGGTGTTTTTCAAATCTTTCGCCGTCACTATACCGCTATCTCACAGCAAAAGTGTAAATCATCTGTATTACTTCGTTTTGTATAGAACTATCCCCGTTTTGTTTAGTCATCTATTAAATGATGCCCCATATCTTTGCCTATCATATTTCAAATGAAACAATTCATCATTTCTATATTGACGGGAATATGAATATTTGAGATAAAGAATAATAGATCAATAAATTTAAAGTATAACAAAATGGATAACAAAGTCATTCTCATTACAGGAGCATCAGACGGTATCGGGAAAGAAACCGCCAAAGCTCTTGCAAAGCAAGGACATACGATCATCATGCACGGTCGTAATCCTCAGAAAACCAAATCAGCATACGAAGAGGTCAAGACGAAATCGGACAATAACAATATAGAGTATCTGGTTGCCGATTTTCTATCACTTGCTGAAATCAAACGTTTTGCAGATAATATCAAGCAGAAATACGACCGCTTGGACGTACTTGTGAATAATGCCGGAGCACAGTTTACGGGCAAAAGAAAAACAACAGATGAGGGACATGAGAAAACAATGTCCATCAATGTTTTCGCTCCGCACCTACTGACTATCCTTCTGTTGCCCCTTCTAAAGAAAAGTCCGTCAGCAAGGGTAGTAACCGTTGCCTCGGCAGCACATAAAATGGCTGGTAAACCTACTCTCAGCGATATTGAATTGAAAAATAATTATTCTATGGGCAAAGCATACGGCCTATCGAAGCTATACGTGATCTGGATAATGAGGCACTTTGTATCTGAAATGGCAAAGGCAGGTATCGGCAATATCACGTTCAATACCGTACACCCGGCTTCTGCAACATCCAGTCTTGGGCGTGAATCCACAAAGTCATTGACTACTAAAATCATATACTTTCTTTGGAGGCCGCTTATGAAAACAGCAGCAGAAGGAGCAGCCAGCAGCATTTATGCCGCGACCTCTCCCAATTTGGAAGGCATTACCGGTAAATATTACGGATTGAAAGGCGAAGAAAAGCCCAGTGATAAATATTATTCGCCCAAAAACGAACAGATAGTTTGGGATTACAGTATGAACATAATAAAACCATATTTATGAAAGCAACCCTTATCACACTACTTATCCTGATAGTACTTTCAGCCATAATCTTTGCTCCGCGAATTTATAAAGACGTCAAAAAGAAACGGAATTATGCGAATACTTATGCTATTCAGAACGTCGGTACTGGCAAGGATATCAGAGTACATAATGCAGGAAACGATGAAGGCACAAAGATCATTCTTTACAATCATAACAATTGGGAATGCATCACATGGCAACTCATCGAATTGGAAGATAATGCGTACCTGCTTAAAAATCTTTATACGCAAAAAACCTTCGAACCGTCAGCACCCCCTGAACCGGGTGTAAACCTGTGGCAACAAACATTAGGTGGAAGTCATTTTCAATATTGGGAGTTCATCAAACAGCCGAATGAAACTTATTTGATACGATTAAAAGATTCCGAACTGTATCTAACCATTACCTCTGATGAGAACAATTCAGATATAATTCTTATGCCGAAACAGGATTCGGACAATCAGCGGTGGAAGTTGATACGTCAAAATCCTATTATATAGTGTGGTATGCCAGAAATTAAAAAATATGTTATCTTTGTAGATGTCAAATACATAAATGACTGAGATCATGGAATCCAATGAAATAATCAAAATAAATACAATTGAAGAGTATACAGAACTCTTCGGCTGTCCGGCTGCCAATCATCCGTTAATAAGCATTAATCGCCTGACAGATGTAAAGGAGTTTATTCCTATTGGAAACCCTGTGCAACTTAATCTATATACCATTACAATAAAAGACGGTTCAACCTGTAATGCAAAATATGGTTGGCGGGATTATGATTTTAAGAAAGGAGCAATAAGCTTTTTCGCTCCGGGACAAATACATTCCTGGAATGAAAAAACAGAAAATTCCGGCAGATGGGGTTGGTTGCTGACATTCCATCCTGATTTTGTTCGCAAATATCCGTTGGGGATGAAGATTGGCAAATTGAAGTTCTTTTCTTATGAAACGAATGAAGCTTTGCACATGTCAGAGGCGGAACGGTTGATAATTGAAGGAGTAATGGAGAATATGGAAAATGAATACCAGCGAAATATAGACGAACATACGCAGGATATAATTGTCTCCCAACTGGATGTCCTATTGAATTATTCCGAACGTTTTTACACCCGGCAGTTTCGAACACGAAACAGTGTTGAATCGGATGTGCTGATACGCTTTCAGTCCGTACTTCATAATCATTTTGAAAAAGACAAAGAGAAACTCATTACAGCTGCCGACATTGCCTCGGAATTATCCATGTCTACACATTATTTGAGCGATATGCTCCGAAGCCTTACAGGTTTGAATACACAACAACATATTCACATCTATTTGATTGAAAGGGCCAAAAACTTATTACTGAGTACCAATTTGTCCGTAAATGAAATAGCCTTTTCACTCGGATTTGAATATCCACAATATTTTAGCCGTTTGTTCAAAAGTAAAACCGGACAAACTCCTGTTGAGTTTCGTAATATGAATTAAAAATTATGAATGAAGAAAATTTTCTCAGAAAATAGCTATGCAGATGCTTGATAAAATGGAGCAAATGAAAATAACTCAAAAACAACTGGCTGAAAGAATGAATTGTAGTCAGCAATACATTTCTAAAATACTGAAAGGTAAAGAAAATCTTTCGTTAGAAACGCTGACTAAAATAGAAAATGCATTAGAAGGGTAGAAACTCATTTCTCCCCTCCCCTTTTCCCAAACACATGCCTCCTCACCCCCTTATACAGCCCCCTTTTCCTCTTCAATATATGAAGTACCCCCAAAACACTTACAAAAATACCGATTCTATAATGCCACAACCCCAGCGAAGAGTTTGCACCATCAACGAAGCACGCCAGTAATATCCCCGAAACAACAGCCAACAAAAAAACGATGGATAATAGCAATACAGCTTTTCTTTTTCCTTTGCAACCTACCGTTCTCAGCCCCTTATACCAAGCCCAATGACTCTTGACATGAATAATCCCCAATATCATAAACAGCAGACTGGCATTCGTGTGAAATATCGCCCAGATATGCCAACTCTCATGATCAACACCTTGTCCTGCAATATGCAACTCGACGCCCGTGTAGAATGATAAAATAAATACAAGGAGCAACATTAAATCCGTGAAGTAAATAAACCTGTTTCTATTCATCTTTTTTGTTTGCAAAGTTACAGTGCATTGATAAATAGAAGAATAGACTATGTAAGGTTAAGATTGTATTATTCGAGGTATTTTTTCCGGTAGAGAGTGGGACTTATGCCAACCGCCTTTGTAAACAACCGTGTGAAATAGGCATAATCATCTATCCCCAAATGAGTGGAAATCTCCCGCACAGTCAGAGAGGTATATACCAACATTCGTTTGGCATGCAATATAAGTTCGTTTTGAATGTACCTGCTTACGCTCACGCCTGTAACGTTCTTAATCACCTCGTTCAAATACACCGGTGAGATGTGCAAAGATTCCGCATAATGAGATACATTTCTGTTTATTTGCTCATTAGCAGAAAGTAATTCTTTGAAGGCCAATGTAATTTCAATGTGCCTTCTGTTTTTGGATTCCTGCCCGATTACTTTCCGGGCGGCATCCGCTATGATCCAGACAACGGTACATGCCAGATTCTGTAAAACTGTTTTCGATTCATCATTTTCCCGCTCGCCTATCCTGCGGAGAATCATGGCAAACAGTTGGATCAATTCGGTGCGTTGTGTATCGCTTATCTTAAATGGTATCGGCGATAAGGCATACTCGGCAAGGGTCTGTTTGGTCGGAGCATCTATAAATACCCCGTCGATAAATAAGAGAAACGACTTTGCATCCCCTTTATCAACGATCCGATGCACCTGATGCGGCTGGGTGCAAATGACGCTACCCGCCGACAAGTCGCAATCTTTGAAATCAATGCCGACACGACAGGTTCCACTCTCCACTATACCGAATATATAGTAACTATCCCGATGTGTGTAATTGATCAGCCGGTTCGGGGAAAAAGGAGAAACTTCCTTTGCAAATATCCCGAAATCGGATTGCTGAACTGCTTTATGTAGAGGAATATCCGCCATGCAATGTTTTTTGCAAAGTTAGCAAAAAGGCGGATTACTCCGCCTTTTCTTCCTTAATCTTCCGGCAACTCCCCCGCCCGTATCCACTTTACATACGATACCAGAGACTCCCCGCTCATTATCTTTCCCGTTGATTCATTCACCACATCCACCACCGAAGTCAGCGTACGGATGATCCGTGAGTAATTGTCCTCACCGTTGTAGCGCAGCTTCCCTTGCTCTATCAACTTCACAAGAACCCGAACAACGACTTTCGGGTTGCCGTAATACTCCACCCTCACAGGCGTATCATTTTTCTCTGTTTGCCTGATCTATTTAATCAAACTTTTTTTTATCGACACAGACCAACAGCTCTTCAACGAGAGCATACTCGTGAGCACTGGCTATTTTCAGTGCATCGCGCAATTCTTCAATTTCCATAATCTTTAATGTTATTAATTTATATAACACCTATTCAGGCTCTTTATTCCGGGCATTCCAAACCAATAATGCAAACAAGACTGATAATATTGCAGCCCCAATCCAAAACCAATTGATATACGTAAAATCATAAACATCCGCCCCATTCACCACCGTTTTGTTTCCTTCTATCAGCACACCACTCATCACGTCCTGCAATCCGGCACCTATGTAACTGGCAATCCCCACTACTCCCAGTGCTGCACCCGAAGCGTTACGCGGAGCAATGTCAACCGCCATTAGCCCGCCCAGAAAACACAGTAACACACCAATACTTGTTCCAAACAAAATCATAGCCGTCACATCTACCCAGGTATGCACACCGGGAACAAGCAGGAACAGACACAAAGCGGCTACATTCATTAATCCGAAAATCAATGCAGGCACATTGCGACGCCCTCCGAACAGTTTATCTGATATGAATCCGGAAAAGACTGTACCAACAATGCCGCAAACCGAATTAATAGAGATTATAAAACTGGCATCCAAAGTGCTATATCCTTTCTCGGCTTCCAGATAAAACACTCCCCAACTATTCACCGCATAACGGCTGATGTACATAAAAGCACTGGATAAAGCCAATATCCAGATAGCAGGCATCAACAAAACCTGTTTTTGCGCTTTATTATAATCAGCAGCTTCCACAGCATTCATTTCTTTTTTCTCTTTCGGCTGATTCACCGCCGGAAGTCCTTCGCTTTGCGGAGTATCATGAAGGAACCGCCATATAATCAATGCTCCGATAAGCCCCACGAGACCTGCGCCCAGAAAACCATACCTCCATCCCAGAACACTAACCACAGAAGCAACGATTATAAAAGTCAAAGCCTCGCCTATGTTATGACTGGCAGACCAAAATCCATAGAAAGATCCACGCTCTTTATCACTAAACCAACGGGAAAGCCCCACTACACACGAAGCAGCTCCCATAGACTGGAACCAACCACTAATCCCCCAAAGAATGGCAAACAGGATAAATGAGTTGGTAAATCCTAAACATAGATTAACCAATGCAGTAACCAATAAACCGGTAGTCATGAAACGATTTATATTACTACGATCAGCGAGAAATCCATTTGTAAATTTTCCGATTGCATAGGTAAAGAAAAGCACAGAACCGATAATACCTAATTCTGTTTCAGAAAATATACCCTCGTCTACAATCGGTTTCTTTACTACATTCAAACTAAGGCGACATACATAATACATTCCATAACCAAAGGTCGCTGCGAGAAAAGTAGACCATTGCAAACGCTTCAACCGTTTCTTCTGTTCGGACAAAGACTCTCCGTTACAAGGTCTCGGCATTGAGACCTTGTAAAAATTAATAATATATTTCAGCATATTCTCGTGAGGTTAATCGTGAAGTTTCTTTGCTTTCAGATATTCCATTAATAACGCAGGTCGATCTGTCTGAATCAGTTTAGCTCCTTGTCCAATAATCCATCCCCAACTCTCACCCGGTTGCTTCAACTCTACAGCGAGGTCATCATCATGGCCACCGCAAAGTTCCGGCCACAAACTATTTATAAAAATTTTAGCGCCACTATCACGTACTTTCTTTATCAGTCTCTGCACTTCCGGTCCATCATTATCAAACACCAATTCAAAAGCCTGTGGTTTCATGTGTTCTAAATAACCGTCAACAATCGCTTCAGCACCTTCCTTGTGTAAATCAATCACAGGCATAAAAATCATCCTATCCAACACTTCACCATTTTCAGCTTTCACCTGATCATAAGGTAACCCGGCTTTCATTATACACTGATGCACAGTACCTGTTTTTTCAAGAATAGCGTATGCCTCTTTAAAATAATCATACCCTTTATCCACATTCACCATGATTTTGCCTTTACATAACTTCATCACTTCTTCAAAAGTAGGTATCAAGTGACGAGTTTTATGTCCGGCTCCATTTCTCATACGGAACTGACGCAACTCTTCCAACGTATAATCTTCCGGTTTACCTTTACCCGTGGTAGTACGGTCAATAGTTTTATCATGCATCAAGATAAGATGCCCATCTTTAGTACGCTTCAAATCAATTTCAACCATATCCACTCCCATATCAATGCAATTTTGAATAGCTTGCAATGAGTTTTCCGGAGCATTACGCCAATCTGCACGGTGTGAAACCACCAGAATTGATTTTTCAGCAGGTTCATTAAATGCTTTATGAATCCGTTCAGCAGGATTTTGCCCCCATAAAGCAACTGTACACAACAACAAGAGGCAACTCAATAAAAATAGATTCCTTCTCATAAATTTTATTGTTTATTTCATACATTCAAATAGATCCGATTCATAGATAACATGGCTTTCAGATACAGAAACCGTATCATTAAAAACATACACACGATATTTGTTGCCTCCCGGATACACACGTACCATTATATGCCCTTGATGGGATGCCATTCTGTCAACCAAATCACCGATAACAATTTTAGTAGCCGGATGCATATTCGTGGAAAATATCTTTCTCTCTTCCGGATAAATTTCTTTAGAGAATAGACGATACAACACCGTATGATTAGGATGCAAAGCATCCCAAGTAGACATTATGACATTCTGAGGTGATAAATTCCGGAGAAAATTTTCATTAGTCCCGTCCTCATTGCCATGATGATTTAATACCGCCACTTCTACTTTGCCTACCACATCAGAAACCGGGGTCTCAATATCATGCCACTTAGGACGTCCCGGACGGGGAAAGCCTGGTATATCCCCTCCTGTATAGTAATCAAATGCACCATAACTCAACTTTATCACACAGCTATACATATTTTCTCTGGGCATTTCACTTTTTGAATAGTTGCCCTTATCAGGAAATAATGAGGTAACTCCTGTATCTCCATCCCAAACCTTACCATTAGCATATACATTACGCACACCAAATGAATGATATTTTTCCGGTTCATTGCGTAACACAAATTGCTTGCACGATCCCACATTAAAGGTTTCACGTTTAGTGCAGTCGGAGATTGATTTTACGAAATTACGATAGTTCATATAGCAAGAATCTTTATCGGAAGGAGGCATAAAGTCATCCCCTCTGTCCACGATTACTTTAGCAGGAAAATTCCGATATACCTCGGAAATCCCAGTCAGATAATACCTGCCTTTATCTTCTTTCTTATGCAACCAACTACCGATATGATCTGAATGATAATGTGTCAAAAGATAATAGTCAATGTTCTCTTTGTCTTTAGGTATAAAATAGCGAATATAATCTGCAATCCACTCACCAGCTTTCTTGGTATCATCTGGTTTTGCAGCTACGACCCTCTCTCCAACTCTATTATTCTCTCCGGCATCAATCAACAGAGTAGTTCCATCCGGCAAAATACAAAATGTACAATCCCCCCGTCCGGTATTGATATGATGGATATCCATATATCCCTCTTTCCATTGAGGCAATTCTTGCGAGAAAGCACATTCAGCCACCAAGGCGAACAACAGTCCCCAAATATATTTCATGTTTCATAGTTTTAGAAGGATGCCTGAGAGGCAATACTTTCAGGCATCCTCATTCAATAAATACTCAGATTAGTTATATCCCGGATTTTGAGGGAATGTTTCCGGATTGTCGATCAAATCAACCTCCGTTTTCGGAATCGGATATAAATAATCATTCTTTGTTATTGTGAAACCAACCTTTGACATAGCTTCTATAGCCGTATCTGTACGAATCAAATCAAACCAACGATGCAGTTCGAACGGGAATTCCAAACGGCGTTCTTCCAATACAGCCTTGCGGAAAGCACTCTGATCTTTCAAATCTGTCACTTTATATTCCACTGCATTTGCACGCTTACGAACCAAATTCAAGTAGCTCAGTGCCTTACTCGATTCAGAACTTTCATAGGCTACTTCATTGTGAGCCTCAGCACACATCAGTAATACATCCGCCCATCTCAATAATGGTAAGTCAAATCCAACCTTTGCCGTAGTAGCGTCGAACGTATCGTAATACTTGGCTATTACATTATTGTTAGCATCCACCTTCTTATATTCGATCATGGCTTTACGATCGTCCGCATTTCCATAAGAAGCTAAAAGTTTGCTATCAATAACCGACTTATCCTTAAAGTAATCGTTGTATCCATGTCCTTCTCCAAGAACTGATTTTGAATATCGTACAGCAAACAGAATTTCTTTATTCATCTCCTGGTTTACATCAAAAACATCAGCAACGGTGTTCTGCAAACCATATTTAGATGAATAATCTTTGACTATGTTATCCAGCAAAGTCGCTGCTGCCGACCACTTTTGTTGTGTCAGATAAGCTTTTGCCAATAATGCTTTTGCAGCTACGGAAGTGGCTCTTCCCAGATTGTCATCATCATAAGCAGAAGTAAGCATACCGGATGCAGCCTCCAAATCCTCTTCTATAGCTCTATAAACATCCGCCACTGAACTACGTCCATACCCCTTAGCTTCAATAGCTGTCACCGGTTTCAGGATCAGAGGCGCAGCTCCCCAAAGACGAACAATATTGAAATATGCTAAAGCACGTAAAAACATAGCTTCTCCTTCATACTGCTTTTTCAGCGCGGCATCTGTTACCACATCTATACTTGCAAGTACATTGTTGCATCTGTATATCTGGTTATACAATTCTTTCCATGCATAGCGAACGACATTATTTCCAGATGTAGCAGTAAAGTTATCAATGAAGTAGAACATACCGGCTGCTCCACCGGGATTAATATCTTCCACATTATCAGACCTTAGCTCCATGAGGGAAATGAAATATTCGCCATATTGATAGGTTCCCTGCAAGGAACCATAACAAGCGGACAATGCAGAATTTATATCAGAAGTATTTTTATAGTAATTTGCTGAAGAAGCCTCAGATATAGGTGTCAAGTCCAGAAAATCACTACAGCTGGTAAGCAACAGAGATGCAAAAGCTACAATATAATATTTAATTTTCATATCTTGATTATTTAAAAGGTTACGTTTAATCCGAATACAAATGATTTAGACAGAGGATATGTACCATAATCGATACCAGGAGTCAGTGAACCGCCTTTCATATTCACTTCTGGATTGTATCCGCTATATTTGGTAAAAGTGAAAGGATTCTGAGTAGAGAAATAAACTCTTGCCCGGCTGATTCCTACATTGGTAAGCAATGATTTAGGCAGCGTATATCCAAAAGTGATATTCTTAATTCTCATATAAGAACCATCTTCAATATGCCAGGTAGAAGTAGTACCATTCATACCCGTTGCACTTCTGTTTGCACGAACTACATAGCCGCTGCCCGGATTACTTTCCGATTGCCAACGGTCCAAAGCATCGACCTGACAGTTATTTCCTCCTTCCATATTATCAATGTAGCGACGGAATATATTAGCAATCTTATTCCCTTGCACACCTTGCAGAGCAACTGAAAGATCGAACCATTTATATTTAAAATCCGTAGAGAAACCATACGTAAACTTCGGCATGTAGTTTCCTGTAATAGTACGGTCGTTCTCGTCAATCTCCATATTACCGTCCATATCTTTGAAACGGAAATCTCCCGGTTTCGCACCACTGACATAGGCATATTTACGTTGGCTCTTATCCGGATTCTTCGAGTTATCAATCTCTGCCTGATTAGCGAATACACCATCCGTTACCAAAGTATAATAGTTACCGATAGGCTCTCCGACTTTAGTAATGAAAGTCACACTCTCGGAAGTAGTTATCATTTCATCAACACCACCGAGGTCTTTTACTTCATTCCGGTTGGCAGAGATATTAAAACGATTATTCCACGTAAAGTCTCCCCAAGTATTAGTAGTAGAAATAGCGAATTCGACGCCCTTATTATTTACTTTTCCAATATTCATAGGCACTGTACTGAAACCGGAAAACTCGGCAACCGGTACATTCAGTAGCATATCAGTTGTATTACTGTTATACAAATCCAGTTCTAAAGTCAGCATATTAAACAGTCCTATTTCCAGACCCAGATTGAACATAGCTGTCTTCTCCCAACCTAAATCAGGATTTCCAGCTGTTGCAGGACGTAAACCGCTGGCCAAAGTGCCGTCAGCTTTTCCAAACACATAATTGTCTTCCGATAACGTAGCATAATACTCATAATTTCCAATATTAAAATTACCACTGATACCGTAGCTCGCACGCAATTTCAAGGAAGTAAGCCATTTTATATCTTTCATAAAATCTTCTTCACTGATATACCATCCGGCAGAAGCTGACGGAAACATACCCCAGCGGTTATTCTTTCCAAAACGGGAAGATCCATCCATACGAGCAGCAGCTGATAGTAAATATTTACCTTTATATGAATATTGCACACGTGCCAATGCCGATAACAACGACCATTCGTAAGCGGTTGCACTCCAGTTTGTAATAGCTGATGCTGCATTCATGGTATGTACCAAGTCATTAGGATAACCATTACCGGCTAGCAATGAAGTGTTCACTGATTCTTTTTGTGCAGTCCATCCGGCTATGGCAGACAAATTATGTACATCTTTAATGACAGTAGTATATGACAAAGTGTTTTCCCATACCCAGTTCAGCATATTCTTATCACGCTTCGACCCTTCCGGCACTGAAGGCGGAAGTCTGTCTAAAGAAGTAGGCAAAGTGGAAGGTCTGTAATAAGAACGGCTGTAGCTGTTGAAATCCACACCGAAACTTGTCTTGAATTTCAGATTCTTATAGAGTTCGTATTCACCATAGACATTTCCCATAAAACGGTAACGTTTCATCTGGTCTTCCTTTTCGTTTGCCAAAGCTACAGGATTTACAATCTGCGGATGCTTATACTGCCAGTTCCATTGATCAAAATTATAAGAACCGTCGGCATTGTACACCGGCATAGTGGGTGACATGGCCAAAGCAGAAGCTACGATTGTCTCTTCTTTATATCTGTCCTCGGTAGGAACGATGTTATACACAGAATAATTAAAAGACAGATTAGTACCGAAAGTGAATTTCTTATAATTAGCATCGACTTTTCCTCTGGCTCCCATCTGTTCAAAATCCGAACCGATAACAATACCCTGCTCTTTCATGTAATTACCGGAAATAAAATATCTGGCAGCTTTGTTTCCTCCGGACAGAGAAAGATTATGACTTGTGACGATTCCTGTTCTCATAACTTCGTCTTGCCAATCTGTATTCGTCAGTCCGGTTTCACCATTGATATATGGCATTATTTCGGGAGGTAGCAAATAAGCCTGATTGATAACATCCGGTTTCTTTCCCAACTTCTGGTTACGAACTTCATTAGAATCATTAATGCTACCTTCAAGACCTTTACTTTCCAGCAAATCAAGATAAGCATTGTTGTGTCCATCATAGGAAAGCCAAGCATATTCATACGCATCCAGCATATCTATCTTTTTAGTACGTTGCTGGAAACCTACATATCCATCATATTGCACAGTAGGCTTCATATCTTTACCTTCCTTGCCTTGCTTAGTAGTAATAATGACTACACCATTTGCACCTCTTGATCCATAAATAGCTGCCGCCGAAGCATCTTTCAAAACTTCAATGGATTCAATGTCATTCATATTAATGGAACTCAAAGGAGATACATTCTGTCCTGTACCATTTCCTGCTTCACCGGACATGGGGAAACCATCTACCACATACAACGGTTCTGTACCCGCAGTAATACTACCACTACCTCTTACCTTAATAGATAATCCTCCCCCCGGTATACCATTCGGTTGTGAAACCTGCACACCGGTCATCTTACCGACAAGCGCCTGATCCACACTGGAAACCGGAACTGCCAATTCACTCGCTTTCATTGAGGAAATAGAAGTGGTTACATCACGTTTACGTTGTACGCCGTATCCCACTACTACGACTTCATCCAACATTTCGCTATCTTCCTTCAAAGTGACATTTTGCAAGGCTCTGTCATTAGCTTTAAATGTCAATGTCTGGTAGCCAATGAATGAAATGGTTACTTCTGCATTTTCCGGAACATTGGCTAAGGTATATTCACCGTCAATGTTTGTAATTGATCCCAGTGTGGTTCCTTGTATTGCCACACTCGCCCCAATCACCGGTTCACCGTTTTCATCAAGAATCTTTCCGTTAATTGATGTTACTTTTGTTTTGTCATCACCCGGCATTAGCTTTTTGAGAGAAATCACAATCATCTTATTCTTTAGATTCACCTCCAATGATTTGTCAAGGATAGATGACAATGCCTCTACGACGGGAGTATTTTCAAAAGTTGCATTAACCTTTTTATTCTCGTTTATTTCGTTTTTCTGATAGATAATGGACAGCCCTGTTTGACTCTCTATTTCCTTCAATACAGTTTTCAATGTTTGTTCCTTAAAAACTTTGCTGACTGTCTGGGCATTTACAGATAATGAACCCAAGCTGAGCAAGAACAAAAGGAATAAGCATAGAATTGATTTTCGGTTGTTCATAGCTTTTCTTGATTTAATTAGTTGTTACAAAATTGATTTTATTCTCTGATATATATATCCTTTCCTCTGCGTTCGACGGTTATCGGGATGATCTCCTGCAAAGCAGCCATCACCTCTCCTATCGTCTCACGGTTTCTTAATGAAATGCGGAACCGTTTGGCACCTACCTGTTCCGATTCCAGACTGATATTGACGTCATACTGGCGGGATAGCTTCGCTACCAGTTCTTTCAACGTAATATCCTCAAATTCAATTCGATTCTCCGACCAGGCTTTCCATTGCTTCACATCATTACGGGTACGTGTGATTTTTCCGGTGGCCATATCCAACTTCACGAATTCACCGGGTGTCATCTCTATCCGCTGTTCCCCGCGATGGATTTCTACAATTCCTTCCATCAGTGCCGTAGTGACAACTGAGTCTTCAGGATAGGCGGAAACATCGAATTTCGTACCTTTCACTACTACATCATATCCACAGGTTTGCACCGTGAATTTGGCTTTTTCCTTCTTCGTGACTTCAAAATAAGCCTCACCGCTAAGTATTACTTTACGATTCCGCTCGTTGAACTTATCCGAATACTTCAGTACGGAACCGGCATTCAGCCATACCACCGTACCATCTGCCAAAGTCATCTTGCTCTTTTCTCCGTAGGGAGCTTCGAATACGAAATAATCTTCGGTAGAAGATAAGGAAGCAATGTTCCAGATGCCCAACGTAGCCCCGGCAGTAAGCACCACAATAGCGGCTACGGCAGCCACTCTGCGCCAGAAGCTGAAATAACGACGGGGCAACATCGGCATAATAGCCTCTTGCGTACGAAGGCGGCGTTGCAGACGTTGCCATTCCTGCATGGTCTGTTCGTCCCCTTCATTAGTAAGTTTCCATTCTTTTTCCCACTGGCGAAACCGCAGACGGTTTTCTTCCGCTTGCTCAATGTAGCTGAACAAGAGTTTTTCTTCCGTCTTTGAAATGTGTCCTTCAAAGTAGCGGATCGCCAATTCGTGAATGTTTGTTTCTGTTTTCATAAATTCTCTTTCTATAGGATGTAACAACTAATTTTAATTCTACCCAACCCCGGAAATAGAAAAAAGCAGAAAATTTTTAGTTCTCTGCTTTTTCTCCTCCTGGTTATTCTGTTTATTCGTTCATAATCACCCAAGCTAAAACCATTATATAGATGTCTACCGGATACTTATCCTTGAAGTGACGTTCAAAAAGGGCAAGGGCTTTAGAAATATGTTTCTCCACGGCTGTAGTGGATATTTGTAGTTTATCGGCTATCTCCCTGTTCTTGAGATGTGTGAACCGACTCAACAGGAAGACTTCGCGACAACGGTCAGGTAGCTGACCGATGACGAGTTTGATTTGCTCCTGCAATTCGTCATAGAGGAGTTTATTGTCTGCATCAAAAGTGAAGTCGGTATAGTAAAGCCGCTCTTCTCCATCAATGGATGCCAGGTATTCAATCCGGTGCTTCTCTACAATAGATACGTGTTTCAGGTAGTTCAGGCATCCGTTGCGCACCATTGCAAACAGCAAAGAAGTTATGGAGACCGACGAAAGTAAGTCTCTCTTCTCCCAGAACTTCAGAAAACATTCCTGAATAATATCCCGAACGATTTCTTCATCTTCAATAAAGCGAATAGCATATCCACGCAAACGCGGAAAGTAATTTTTAAACAGATAAACGAAGGCTTCTTCGTTTCCCCGTTTTATCTCCTCCAATAAATAGCTATCATCTGAAAAATCAGCCATATTCTTTTCCATGCTTATATTTTAAGGAACAAAGATTGTTAGAAGTTAATAATTAGGTTTTGCAAACCTATTAAAATTTTGTTCCAATACAAAATGAAAAAGGGATTGTTTTTTTTATGCGCTTACTGATTTTGAAGAATTGAACAAGAAAAGTTCTTTACATAAAACATAATGCAACAATACACTACACAGATATCAGCGGAATCAGTGACAGTGTTCTTGTTAAACAGGCTTTTATAAATAGATACCAATATAGATTTAATCTTGTATCTTTAAAAAATTCTGCAATTTCTGAACCCCCTCTTGATGTTTCTTGGGATTGCTCTTTACTAATTTATCAATATTCTGCAATTTCCACTTTACCGAAGGATAATTGCTCAAATCTCCTGCGCAACATTTACTCCAATCAGGTTCTCCATTCTCAAAAGATATTAGAAACTCTTTATCAGTATTCGTCATGTTGGCATTTACCTGTTCAATCAAATTTTTACGAGTTTCTTCGTAATCCGAATAATGGAATGGAATATCAGACATCCCTTCAAATTGATTTTCTAAAGCTTCCGTCTGGTCAATTGCGTTAGGATGCAAAGATTCAATAATCGGTTTGTCGCTGCCCAACAAACATAGAATAAAACCATCCTTCACATCGCAAAACAATGTTGTATCCATATATTTACAATCAAACAAATCGCGTGGATGCTGCCGACTTAATGCTGCTGCTATTTTACCACCATAAAGTTGACTATATGAAACCGTACGGGCTTTACAGGTCATATTAAACTCCTCTATAGCCTTTGGGCACAACATCTTTTGTTCAACTTCTCCAATAATTCCTCTTTTTGTTCCATTTACTTCTATTTTTACAGTGGCACCATCAAGTATACAAAGCAGTTTACATACTTTAGGCTTATGCTCAACTTTAATACCTGGTATTGTTTTTTCGATATTTGTCTTTAATGCCAGCAAGTGACGGTTAATATTTGCAAGACTCTCGTCTCTGTCTTGTATGGGAATATAAGTAAGATCTATATCAACCGAATATCGAGGCATGTCCTTATGAAATAGATTAATAGCTGTGCCACCATGAATTGCAAAGTCTACAACGCGATATATAGATGGTACAATACGTATCAACAGAGAAACTTGTTTTCTATATATATCATTATTCATATTCGTGTAATTCTTTGGGTATAGTTATTTTATATTTAGGCACATATATACCGCCTTCCACCAATTGTAGTTTGGATGTACCGAGGGCAACTTTAGAAGTATCAAGCATATCGAACCAATAGTGTCCAGTTTTCTCAGCCATATATAAAAACAGACGTTTCACTCTCAAACTTTTAGTTGTTTCAAGCAGCTTTTGTACAACTTCAGAGCGCAGTGTAGTCAGTTGCTCCATCATATAGTATAAATCAATATAACTATATTGTTGTGGTGCAAGCAACAAACACTCCATAAAAGCTTGTTCAGGTGTCGATATTAATAAGCTCAATTCATCTTTTTGAATAATAGTTACTTGTGGAATCAGAAAGGTTTCGGTAGTGAATGTTTTGATTGTTCTGTCAAAAGTATCACTTCTCATCCATTCAGGAATGCTTTGCTTTGTGTGTCCCACCATAAGTAAAGGTTTACCCATGGGTACATAGTGATTAAAACCAAACAATTCTAAGGCTGAGTGTGCTGCTATGCGAAATTCTTTTCCTAATTGTTGATTATAACATTGTAATGCAGCATATGCCGATAAAACATCTCCAGTACGAAACATAACCCCTTTTGCCAATGTACTGAGCCACCCCGATTGTCGATACTTGCTAACTAGCTGATCTGAGTAGCCATTCTTTTTTAACCATTCGGAAAAGAACAATCCGTTCCTTGTTCCTAATAGAAGCAATTGGTTTATTTTATTTTGAGATACTAAACTCATAGTTTATTATTTCTATTCAAATTCAACTACAAAGATAAATCTTTCTCGGTAAATAACAAATATAATGGTTTAATATAACTCTACAATCTACACTAATGGTATAGAATTAGATGACAAAACAACTACAGTTTTCGATTTATAAAGGGTATCTCATAGTACCAATGCCTTGAATGAAAGTAACAACTCTCTCTCATTATCCCCCTCTCAACTCCCAATGTCCTGATTTGTTAGAGCCGACACGTCTGATTAGCCCTTTCTCCTTTAATGCTGCCATAATACGTTCACCTTGCCGTAAGGAAACCGAAAGCAATTCTGCAATCTCTTTTGCAGTGATTCTGTTATTTATCCGGATAAGCTCTAATACACGTTGTTCGTTTATACCGACATTTATACCGACATTTATACCGACATCGACACGAGGTTCTAAACCTTCATCTGCTATGGATGCCTGATAATTACGAATCGTCTGCTCTAAATTGCGAATATGTTCATCGAACATAAAGTTGTGAAATGGTTCTATATCATCGTTTTCACGAGTAGCTATAAGAGATTCAATATATTCCGCTTTATGGTCTTTGTTAATATTGGTAGGAATGATTCCAAACTCAAACTGCAACTGATTCATCAGCAAACGAGACATCCTGCCATTGCCATCAGCCCACGGATGAATTGTTACTAAATGGAAGTGAGCGTCGAAACTCAACTTATAGCATTCAATAACATTCGTTTTTGAAAGAGCCTTTCGTCGCTGATTTATACTTTCGCAAAGTTCTGCCAACTTTGTAGGTACCTTTGAGTAATTCATATAAGAGCGTCCTCCAGTTCCGGCTGTAACGTTCAGTAATCGCAAATCTCCATTCGCTGACGAAAATTCACCTAATGCAGTTTGATATATTGTTCCAGTATTCTTCAGAACGATAGAAGATAGTTTCTTAAGCATATCAACAGAAATATCACTATGGCTCTTTGCAAAAGCAATAAGAAGTCAGCGTACGGATGATCCGTGAATAATTGTCCTCACCGTTGTAACGCAGATTCCCTTGCTCTATCAACTTCACAAGAACCCGGGCAACGACTTTCGGGTTACCGTAATACTCCACCCTCACAGGCGTATCATTTTTCTCTGTTTGTCTGATCTGCTTAATCAAACTTTTTTTATCGACACAGACCAACAACTCTTCAATGAGAGCATACTCGCGAGCACTGGCAATTTTCAGTGCATCGCGCAATTCTTCAAGTTCCATAATTAATAAAATATTTAAAATTAATAGGAGACTATGCGTTAGTGCATAGCCTCCCTGTTGTTAACGTGTTAAGTTAACCATCACCGCCTTCTCTCTCTTACATAAGAACGATGTCCATAAATTATAATCACCACAAAACAAATAAAAGGAAGTACAAATGAAACATTCACAGCAGGCATACCGAACAAGGTTTGCATATCAATGATACTCGCCTGAAGCGGTGGCAATACCGAACCGCCCAGAATCGCCATTATCAAGCCCGCAGCACCGAACTTTGCGTCATCACCCAATCCCTGTAAAGCTATTCCGTAAATCGTAGGAAACATTAATGACATACAGGCAGATACCCCCACCAGACAATACATTCCCCCGATATCCTGAATAAAGATAACCCCAATTGTAAATCCACAAGCCGCAATAGCCAGCACCTTTAACAGCAGCCCCGGACTGAGATAGCGCAAGATGAAAGTACATATAAACCTACTTGCACAAAAGATAATCATCGCCACAATGTTATACTGCTGCGACAACACTTCCGCCGCCTTTTCTCCCATCCCCTGAGACATGAATAAACGTGTGCCATATTGTATGACAAACGTCCAGCACATAATCTGCGCACCGACATAAAAGAACTGGGCGATTACCCCTTCCCTATAATAACTGATAGAAAAGATACGTTTCAATGTCGGGAAGAAGTTGATGTCATGAGACTGGTCGGCATTCTTCGGCATTTTCACCATGCGAATCAGTATCAACATTACCAGAATCACAATGCCAATAATCAGATAGGGAGCTATCAATACACTTAAATCAGAATCGCGAACCGCCTCGAAATCAGCAGCAGAAAGCTGACTACGTTCCATCGTATCCATTGGATTCAAACGATTCTGTATAAAATTCATCGCTACATACATTCCCAGCAACGATCCCATTGGATTGAACGACTGAGCCAGATTCAAACGACGGGTAGCCGTTTCCTCCGTCCCCATCGAGAGGATATAAGGATTGCTGCTGGTTTCAAGAAACGAAAGCCCGCACGTCAGGATGAAGTAGGCTATCAGAAACGGATAATAGCTTCCCGAAAGCATAGCCGGAAAAAACAGAAATGCCCCGAAAGCATACATACCCAATCCTAAAAGTACTCCCGCCTTATAAGAAAATTTGCGTATGAACATAGCTGCCGGAAAGGCCATGGCAAAATATCCGCCATAGAAAGCAACCTGTACCAAAGCACCATCCGTAACGCTCATACGGAATATTTTGGAGAAAGCTTTCACCATCGGATTAGTGATATCATTGGCGAATCCCCACAAGGCAAAGCAACTCGTGATTAATATAAACGGAATCAGATAGCTCACACCATCCTTACTTATTATTGAAGTCTTCTTTGTGTTATTCATAAGATAAAAGGGTTCTTACTCACGGTTTATTACAATGCTTTTCTGTATAGTTCAAGAATGATCTCCTTAGAAACTTCACGCGGATTGCCCGGTGTGCATACATCTGCAAAGGCTGCTTCCGATAGACGTTCCAAATCTTCTTCCTCAATTCCCAACTCAGATAAATGTTGCGGAATACCTACACGTATGGCAAGCGATTTTACAGCTTCCACAGCTGCATGTGCTGCTGCTTCCCTACTCATGCCGGAAGTATATACATTCATGGCTTTGGCAATATACACGTATTTATCGAGTGCAGCAGATGCATTGAACTCCATGATAACAGGCAGCAGCAAAGCATTAGCCACCCCGTGAGGAATATCAAAGATAGCTCCCAGCGGATGAGCCATTCCGTGCACCACTCCCAAACCGACATTAGAGAATGCCATTCCGGCAATATACTGTGCCACAGCCATGCCATTGCGTGCCTCGGCATTTGTAGGTTCGTTGACTGCTGTTTCCAAATAACGAGCTATCATTTCAATGGCTTTGATCTCGAACATATCGCTCATTTCCCAAGCTCCTTTGGTGATCAGCCCTTCGATGGCATGTGTCAAAGCATCCAATCCGGTGGAAGCGGTCAGGCTTTTAGGCAAGGTGTACATCAACTCTGCATCCACAATAGCTATAGCCGGAATATCATTCGGATCGACACATACCATTTTCTTTTCGTTAACCTCATCCGTAATCACGTAATTGATTGTCACTTCGGCAGCAGTTCCGGCAGTAGTAGGCAGGGCAATGATGGGAACGGATTTCTTTTTTGTATCCGCCACACCTTCCAACGAAACAACATCGCTGAATTCCGGATTGTTAGTAATAATTCCGATAGCTTTTGCGGTGTCTATTGAAGAGCCGCCACCGATAGCCAGGATAAAGTCTGCTCCCGACTCAGCAAAGGCTTTCACACCTGTTTTTACATTGAACACTGTAGGATTCTGCTTGATCTCACTAAATACCTCATAAGGTATTCCGGCAGATTTAAGCACACTCAGCACTTTATCCGCCACTCCGTATTTGATAAGATCTTTATCAGTTGCCACAAAGGCTTTATGCAATCCCAAACGGGTTATTTCTTTTGGAAGCACTTCACGCGCTCCCGGTCCGAAGTATGATACTTCGTTCAATATAAATCGATTAATCATGATTTTCAATGTTATATTATTACCTATAAAAAACTATTTTCTGAAAGCTGCCAATTTATTCCTATAGTATGTTTCCACATCTTTCCAATGATAGTAAGGAGCAAATGTACTCTCTACCGGAAGTTTCATTTCCTGTTCATTCAGCAGAATTTTCACCAGAATATCATCGCTCCCTTTTTTACGATAAAAAACGAACTGGATGTTGCAAGCCATCGGGAAAATCTTGTAATTGCGCCAGACCTCGGCAAGACTGTTCAAGTCAGTAGTCTGATAAGCGCAATCCCCCAACTCCAATAGGCATGCGAGAGGAAGTACACAAGACTCATGGCCGAATCGTAATGTAACGTTATTCTCTTTTTTAACGATACAGGTATCCGCAGTATTCAGAATGTTTTCCAACAGATTGGCTTCCAGATAAGGCATTTTCCCTTTTGTAAGTGGAGACGGACCGTAATCGATGTACCAATTCACATTATTCAGCAACCACATGTCATAACATTCTTCCTTTGTGAAAAGGGAATAGAGTTCGATATCCGTGTCATGGTTTTGCATAATGACTGCAAGTTCAAATAAGTAACTCATCAGCTTATCTGCATCCACTTTCCACTTCACATAGTCCTGACTGTTGAAAAGAGACTTCATCAAGCGTTCAGGATGAAGATGTTCCTTTCGGAAAGCCTGTTTGGCAGCAAGCACCTCATCTGTTTTACGCTGTTTTCTGAAATAATCATCTTCATTATTCATATAGTACATATCATAATAGCTGGCATCATTCTTAATCTGCAATTTGGGGTTCATAGATTGCAGTTGCAGACATTCAGCCATCATAGAGAGGATGCAGCGAATAACAACGGTGGAGCGTGCATCCACTGCTGCCACTCCTTGAAACACTTCGGGGAAGTTCTCATACATTCTTTTAGCAATTCCCCGATGTTGACGTGCTCCCAACGGTGTCAGTTCACCATAACGGTCTTCTGCCATTCGGGCAAGGCTATCAATCAAGTTTAAGGTATTCTTTCCCAATTCAGTCAGTGCCCCATCCTTTTCTGCTTCGCACAAAATTCTCAATGGTTCTTTATAGTCATTGGGATTAACCCGATAACGGGAACCATGCCGTGCATAATGACTCAGATAAAATGGCTTATATCCTGACGGCGGCGGAGTTTTCTTAAAGTCAGGATCGGGATAGGCATAATGGTTTGCTGCTGAAAGATGAATATTTTCAAAGATTTCTTCTTTAGCGGTCTGTGCACTTATGCCAAGTGTCAGACAACAGAGAAAGATCAGTAGGATAAAACGTCTCATGTTTTTTATTTAGGAGTAAAAAACTTGCCTAAGTTTATGAAAGTAAATATCATAAACTTAGGCAAGTTTTAGATATTTGAAATTATTCGCTAACGTATGGACCAAACTTTTTCACAATTGTCATATTCGACTTTCTGGAATCCAGCACATATACATCATATTTACCATCGGGATATACTCTTATCACTATATGGCCCTCTTTAGCCTTGATACCACGAGAAAACCAAGGTCCTATACCAATCCCTGTTTCTTCATGATAATACGTCATAAAGATTTCTCTTTTCTGAGTACCGACATTCCCCGATAGCAGCCTCTGCCCTACCTCAGGCCCCGGATGATCGGGACTCCACGACTGAGCTACGACAACTTTAGGATCAAGTACATCCAGAAAGTTCCTGTTTGTAGCATCCCGGTTACTATGATGGTTAAGAGACATGGCGGATACCTTCCCTACCAACGGAGCCATTGGGGTTTCAATATCATACCATTCCGCATGATCCTGATCTACTAAACCGGAATTATCCCCTCCTGCATAATACTTGAATTTACCATATTTTACTACAAGAGCTGTCGACATCTGATTATCATTGAATTTGCCATTCTTTGCCAACAACTCTTCTTTAGTAAATAAAGGAGTGGTATTCTTGCCTTTTCCAGTCCACAAAAGATTGTTCGACTTAATATTTCGGATCTCAAAACCAGGATAAGATTTAGGATCTTTCTTCAAGACAAATTGCTTGTTAGATCCAATTTCAAACTTTTCAAGCTTCATCCCATTATTGGTTTTCTGGAACTCCAGAAACTTTAACAGATTCAGAAAAGTTGCCGGTTCCACACCTCCATTACCAGATACGTTAGTTCGCAGATCAACCGGAAAATTATAATTAGGATAATCTCTATCTACATAAGTTTTGATAGGAATGACATCACCCACTTCGGTCAAACCGGTAAGTCGATAGCCATTTTCGGAAGTTCCGGAAGCAGTGCGTACACTACCGTAATGATCAGAATGAAAATGTGTCAGCAGAAAATAATCAATCGATAGTTTATCCTTGCCTAATACATTCGTGAGATAGTTGATTATAGATGAACCTGCCGTATAACTACTGTTAGGGAACACCTGTGGTGCAAACATAGGAGCATACTTTGCATCAAATGATTCGTTATCAAAATCTCCGGCATCAATCATCATGTTTGTTCCATCCGGCAGAATAAGGAAAGCACAGCTTCCCCGCCCGGTGTTAATGTGATGAATATCCAAATAGCCTTTTTCCCATTTGGGAAGTTGCTCTTGTGCCGCCATAAAAGCAGCACAAAAAATTGCAATTAGAAATAAAATACTTTTTCTCATGGTTTATTAAATTAAGTTTTTCATACTATTTACTCATTATAGCTTTAGTAGAACAATTGACTTTTCCATCCGCTGAACGTATAGATATCACATAGAATTGATTAGCATGCAGTGCATTATTGAATTGGCTGATTGTTATAACATTATTACTGCCATCCACTTGCCTTCTACCTTCATATACTTGCTTTCCCGACAAATCCAGAATTCGTACAACAAGTTCTGTAGGAGATTTAAATGGATAATCCAATAAAATCATATCATTCTTACAATCTACCATGACTTCAGGCTTATCAAAATCAGTTGCTATTTCTGTCTGCTCTAAGTCAAAAGACCGGGTAGATGCATTGGATGATTGCTTTTCAAAAGCCCACAATTTATTTTTTCCTCCGGTATTATATTGTACAATAGGAGCTCCATCAGCAGTAGAAGCGTTTTTCACTACTGCATATAATTCTGAAAGCTGATTTCTCAAAGTATAAACAACATGCTTGGTTCCCGAATCCATATAAGTCTCTTTACTAATCGTCCAATAACTATTAGGAGTGCTGGCACTGTGTTGAATAAGAACTTCACCAACTTCTAAACTTGCATTTTTAACAACAAGATATTTTCGACTTTTTTTATTTCTTAATTGTACAAAACCAAATGTAGCAGGTACAATTTCCCATTCTGAATTCTCCGCTCCTGTACCATTCTGAACGATTTCAGCACCTTCTAATTCTGATGCACCTTTCACAACCATCAACTTGAAGCTATTTTCATTTCGTATTTTATAAGTGCCAGCCGTCAATGGGGGATCGGAATAATAAACTCTTTCCAGCATCCATATTTCATTATCCTCTGAACCCGATCGGTATTGAATTATATAAGCCTTAGCTAAGGTTGAAGCACCTTTAACAACAGCATAATAATAACTCCTTGAATTTCGTATACGATATTCATTTGGTACTCCGGTTGGCAACAACTGCCAATCTGATTCTCCCAATAAACGCTTAGTTCCTAAAAATATATAACTTTCTTCAAGATCAGCCCAGTCAATAGTCATATAATATTTTGAGATTGGACTCATTATAGTATATGCATCTCTACCATCTGCCGATGGTTTTATATACCATGTCTCAAAACTAACATCAACATCTAAATTAGATCTGACATCTTGAATAAGTAGAGCTGGAACATCATAATCCTTATCTCGGACTGACAAATAGAGTCCACTCTTTTTGTTTTTTAAACGATACAAGCCAGGATCTAGCAATGATTTTTCATTCGGCAGTGATTTCAGAAAAGCCCAATATATGCTATTTTCAGAATCGTCTACCTGAACTAATTTAGAATCATCCAGCATTGAATTTTGAAAAACGCCTAAATATTTCCCACTGTTTTTATTTCTCAATCTAAAATATTTTGTATCAACAACCGGATATTCCAAAATCCAAATTTCATTATTAGTGCCATTTTCATCATATTGAATTACTTCGGCTCCAACGCTAGTAGATGCATTTTTAACAACCAACAGTTTACCGGAATGAAGATTCTTTATTTTACATTCACTAAGCCCAGTAAACATCAACTTCCATTCATCGTTACCTATTCCCGTAGAATTTTGTATTATTAATGCCCCATCACTCAAAGAAGCATCCTTGACCACAGCATATTTTCCGGAACGTTTATTCCGCATTTTCACATAGGTATCTTTAGGATATTCCGCAACATGTAAAACTTCTATTTGATCATCTGTAAGTTCGGCATTATAGACTTTAAAATCATCCATAGCTGAGTTTGCCGGTAAATTCTCACCATATCCACCCACATACAAATACTTGTTAGTAGGAAATCCCTGATCACCCATCCAAATGTAAGAATATGCTTTTGTTAAATCGGGTTTATACATAACCAGTCTCGTATAATACATACCGTGTACAACAAAAATATGGTACCACCCACGCTGATCAAACTGAGCAGGTTTATAAGCCCATAGATACCAAGGAGCAATTGTTCCATCCGGTTTCGGAATATATCTGTTAAACCCTATAGTCGCTTTTCTACGCCCCAACCCTTTCAAAATACGATCCTTTCTATCAGTCCAATTATAAAATTCCATTTTGGTGTCTGTGGGTTGGAAGGGAACAGCACCGACGGGAATCTCAGAAGGATCAGTTATACATACCCAAAAAGAAACAGTATGCACTACATTTATATTATAGTCCGACAAACGTAACCATGACCCCTTTCGAAAAAATTTCGAAGCTCTAGATCTGTTACCAAATCGATCCTCCCAGCCTTCAACATCCCTATTAAGCTCCACTTTTTTTTGCTTAACAGATTCATATTCCACATTTTCAAGATCTAAGTGCAAATCAATACTGGGATTGGGCACACTTATTTGCGAATGAATATTACCAACACAAATAAATAACAAACAAATAGTAAATATTATAATATTACTATTCCTATTACAATTAGCTCCCATAACATTACTAATTTAATGAACGTTTTCCTATAGTATTCAAATAATCAAAAAGAACTTCCAGGCGGTCAGAAATAATCAGATCAGGTGCATGATCCCTCTTTAATAACCAATCCCAATCACACCGACGATCAGTCCCCTTCAAATTAATAATGCTATATTTGAATTTTCGAGGTACCCAACACCCTTTTTCTGTTTCCGGCCACATTGGAAACTGAATAATGCGTGTATTTTTAGCCCTTAACCAGTTTAGTATATTGCTATAAGGAGTACCCTCAACTGTAATCGGTCTAGCTACCATTGGATCTGAATCTTGAAAATAAATCATTTCAAAACCTTCGCATCCTGCATCTATAAATGCTTTCATTTTATTAATCAAATCAGGATCCGTATCTAACAATTCCGAATAAACAGTAGGAGTGAACATTTTCACCAATTGTTCTTTATCCGCTTTATTCGTTACCAAATTTTTAATGGATTCCGGTGTAGGAAAAAATTGTATTTTAGTTTTAAATGTAACTTGATTCACCATTCCAAGTTCTTTCACCAAATAATACATTTGAGGAATAACATTTTCTGCTTTGTCAATGCTTATCAAAACCTTATTTTTGCATTTCAAAAGAGCCTCACGTAAAGTCGCCAACTTATATTCACTGACCTCACCCGTGACTTCCTTTAACTTCAAATTTTTAAGTTCGTCCCAAGATTTATAATATTCAAAAGTAGCTCCTTCACCTTTCCTAACAATTCCATGTCCTGTAGTAAGGCGATCTAAGCCATAGTCATGCAACAAATAAAGAACGTCATCATCTGATTTTGTAATATCAAATTCCACCATATCCGCTCCCAAATCTATTGCAGCTTGTATAGCTGGAAGAGAATTTTCAGGATAATCTTTCCAATATCCTCTATGTGCAGATATCATAATATAATTCGGATAATTGGCAGGATTATTAAAAATCTCAATTAGTTTCTCTATAGGTAGAGATTGTGACTGAGAGTAACAAAAATGTAAACATACTCCTCCAAAAAGCAATAATAATAATAGTTTCTTCATAATTATATTACTTTAAATTCAACAAATAAGATTCCTTAGTAGAATGTATGCAAATATTTAGGTGGTTTGTCCTATTGACAAACCGCCTAATTATTATATATCTTTTCTGCTTATAAACTAATTATATCCTTCGTTCTGTTTTGTCGCAGAGTCCGTATCGATTTGCCCTTGAGGAATAGGTTGTACATAGTTCAATTCACTTATTGTAATACCAGTATACCCAGGCGTTCTGGTAAAATATGCATTCATCACCTCGACTGCTTTGCCAGTTCTTATCAAATCGAACCAACGATGGCCTTCATTGACCAATTCTTTACGCCGTTCAAGTGCTATTTCTTCTTTTATCAATGTAGGATCTCCAATTGAAACTTCTTCAATACCTGCCCGTTTTTTGATAAGATTCAGATATTCGTTTGATTTTGAGACATTATCCTTTTCCGCATAACATTCAGCAAGCATTAAAAGAACATCTGCATAGCGCAATACAATGACATTACTACCACCATCAGCAACAGTAGCAGAAGTCTTTTTCAACTTTCCTGTTCCTATAACCCCATTTTTAGTGACAATAAAATAAGCTGATTTACGCTTGTCATTATCTGTAAACAACCCATAGACTTCTTTAGTAGGCAAGTTATGACCTAAAGCGCCACTGACAGTGCCCGACGGACTGAACTTCTGAAATGCCCGGCTACCTTCCGAATTGCCATTTACCCCCGATTCAAATTGTACATCGAAAATAACTTCTTTATTCCCCTTATTATTCACGTCAAAGATATCAGCAGGTTCATCCAACAAAGCATATCCAAACTTTTCCACTTCCTGCAAGTATTTCAAACTGTTATCGTAATCCTTTAAAGTAAGATAAACCTTACCCAGCAACGCAGCGGCAGCACCTTTGGCAGCTTTTCCTTTTTCAGCAGGTGCATCAGGAAGCATTGCAAACGCATCAGTCAAGTCTTGCACGATCTGTTTATACACTTCTTCTTTGGGAGTCCTCACCTGACCAAAGAAATCATTAGGATTGGTTGTTTCTTTGATAACCAACTGAACATCACCAAATATACGAACCAAATTAAAGTACATCAGTCCACGCAAAAAGCACATCTCACCTTTAATATTCTTTTTTTCAGCCTCAGCCATATCAGCAATGCCATCAACGCGATTCAATATCACATTACATTGCTGAATCCCTTTGTAATGATGGCTCCAAGCTTTATCAATTATAGTATTGGCCGAAGTCATCGAGAACAAGTCCAGTTGCCCATAATTACCATTATCATTTGCCGGAACTTCATCCCATGTGTTATCAGACGGAAGTTCTCCCAAGACTAAATTTGCCAATTCATACACGCCTTCAGCTTGTAATATCCCGTATGCAGAATTGACTCCCTTTCTTAACTGTTCAGCATCTTTATAATAATTATTCAAAACATTCTGCATTTCAGGAGTCAGATCAAGATAGGTTCCGGAACATCCGGCAAACATAATTGCCGCCATTCCCAAGGCTATGCTATATATTCTTAGTGCTTTCATATTCATTTCATATTAAAAGTTTATATTCAATCCCAAAGAAAAAGTACGAGGCAAAGGATAGTTATAACTTTCCAACCCTTGATTCAATGCATCCGCTGCATTTCCATTTAAGCTCATCCCTTTATATGGAGTTAGCAATAATAAATTGTTTGCCAGGAAATAAACCTGAGTTCTCTGTAGTCCTAAACGATTAATAAAGGAAGAGGGTAATTCATAAGAAAACTTCAGGCTACGGATATTAAAGTTCGAAGCGTTGTAGAAAAACTTATTTGAAATACGCGCTTCCTTACGTGCACTGGAGAAATTTCCCATATTAGGAGTTGCATAAGTTCCGTTAGGATTATTGACCGGATGATAACGATTATTGAAATATTCTTTTGTAGTAACTGCAAAACCTTCTCCAGTATCCATATACGTAGCTAATGCTGTGCTATATAGTTTCTTACCTAATTCACTATATAAATCCAATGTCAATTCAAAACTCTTATAACGGAAAGTATTATTCCAACCAAGCACCACCTTAGGAAGCGGAGAACCAAAGCTTTTCTTATCCTTTGTATTAATGACATTATCATCATTTTGGTTCTTGATAATATAATCACCGATCTGCGTGCCCGGCATAGCAGGATATTTCTTGAAATCTTCATCAGACTTATAAATTCCTATGATTTCATATCCATACAATTCGGATATGGATTTTCCAACCTCGGTTATTGAAAATCCTTTGCTACCAATGATCTGAGTCTGTCCAGGTGCAAGTGCCAAAACTTTATTTTTATTCGTAGATAGATTTAATGATGAATTCCATGAAACAGGCCCCATCTCAATATCTTTGGCTGTAGAAAAACGTATCTCAAAACCTGTATTTCTTACTTTACCAATATTCTGCAATGAAGTGGTATAACCTGATTGTTGGGGCACAGGCACACTTAATAATAAGTCATTTGTATTCGCTAAATAAAAGTCTGCACTAATTCCCAGATATTTAAACAAAGTAACATCCAAACCGATATTCCAAGTCGAAGTCATTTCCCAAGACAAATCAGGATTAGGAGATGCATTTATGACCGTACCGGGTGCTAAAGTGCCACCAAATAAATAATCATTATTCGACATTAATGCTTGAGCACCATAGTTTGCAATCTGATTATTACCAGATTTACCCCAACTAACTCTTAATTTTGCATAATCAATTGCCGAACAGTTACTCATAAACTTTTCATTTGAAATTAACCAGGCAGCAGATAAAGCCGGAAACATACCCCACTTTGTATTATTTCCAAACCGGGATGAACCATCTCTACGCATAGAGGCGCTAAAAATATATTTATCCTGCCAGTTGTAATTCAAACGTGCAAAATATGAAATCATAGCCCAAGAGTATTGTGAAGGTTCTACTTTAAAAGAACTTCCCCCTGCTATATTTTTAATAGAACTATCGCCAAAATCTGTTGCAGTAACTTTCAGTAATTCCTGATCTTCTCTTTGATAAGATTGTCCCAATAAAACCTGTATGGAATGTTCTTTTATCAGCTTATTGTAAGTCAATGTATTCTCAATCAAATAATTCTTTCTATTGGTGTTGCTCTGAGAGGCACTTATCGGCTGGGGAGCCGCAGCACGATATTTGCCGATATCCGAAGGGGTATAGAATTTATAAATTGACGCATCATAATCGGCACCTATATTCGTTTTGAACCTGAAGTCTTTGAGTAACTTGACTTCTGCATACATATTACCAAAAAGTCTGAGCCTATCCGTTTTACGTTCTACCTTTTTAGCAATGGCAACAGGATTTTCATACAATGCTCCATCCGTATCGGCATTTGCCTTAATCTGTTCCGATATAGCTAATGTTCCATCTTCATTATAGGGAGCGAAGAAAGGATAAATACCGGTAGCTATATTCAGGAAATTACTACTCATAGCATTCTCATCAAAGGTGTTTTGCTTAGAATAACTTGGAGAAAAGGAGAAACCGAGAGTTATAGTATTGCTTGGCATCAACTTTAGGTTCACATTAGCAGAGAATTTATCAAAATCAGTACCAATGACAATACCTTTCTGTTTCATATAGCCTGCTGACAATGAATAGAACGCTTTCTCAGAACCACCACTAACAGATATATTGTAATCCTGCATAGGTGCCAATTGGAATATTTCATCTAACCAATTCGTATTTGTCAAACCTTTCTCTCCATTCAAATATGGATAAAGATAATCGGGAATCAGTTCACGTTTAGAAGCTCCATTAGCCTTTCTGGTAGCAGTATCATCACTCTCTTTCCGAACAGAGGGATTCTTATTCACATAACCAGTATTGCGTGCTTCCAACATATACTGAGCCATATCATAAGCATCTACAAGTTCCAGTTTATCATATCGTTGTTGTAAACTAAAAGTAGCTGAAAGAGAAACATTAGGCTTACTGGTCTTACCACTTTTAGTAGTAATCATTATGATCCCGTTTGCGCCTCTTGAACCGTAGATAGCTGTAGAAGCTGCATCTTTCAATACTTCAATAGACTGTATTGCACTCATATTGATGCTATTAATATCTGAGCCTTCAGTTAGCGGAAAACCATCTACTACAATCAAAGGCTTACTTCCGGCTGTCAAAGTTCCAATGCCGCGCACATTAATGACAGGGCTACCACCCGGTGCACCAGAAGGCAGTGATACTTGGACACCTGCCATTTTTCCGGAAAGTGCAGATGCAAAATTGGTAGATGGGTAACTTTGCAACTCATTGGCTTTTACAGAAGAAATAGATCCTGTAGCACTTTTCACAGTAGTTGTTCCATAACCTATAACAACTACTTCATCCAACAATTCATTATCTTCTTTCATCACTATTTTACCCAAAGCCTTAGCATTGGCTGGAAGTGAAATTGACTGATAACCAATAAATGAGATAGTAATTTGGGAGTTCTCCGGCACATTAGCTAAAGAATACTCACCGTCCGCATTAGTAATAGTCCCCAAAGTAGTTCCTTGTACAGCAACACTTGCCCCAATAATCGTTTCACCTTTTTCGTCAACGATTGTACCGGAAATAGTTATAAGGCGACCACTCTTTTGCGGAGTATCAGAAACAGATTCTTCTTTCAAATATATTTTCGTCTCGCCAATTTCGAAAGTTACATTTGTACCTTTCAATAATTGCGTAAGTACATCTGAAAGTTCTTCTTTATCAGCTTCAATAGAAACAACCCGATCCGGGTCAACGGTAGGACGGCTGTATGCCACGGTTAGTCCGGTTTGTTGAGTGATAGCATCAAAGACTTTTGCTAACTTAACTTGCCGGAACTGCAAGGTCACTTTCTGAGCGTTGGCTGTGAAACATGCCATAAAGCTCAAAAACAGAACAAGTAAAATCTTGTGTTTCATAACTTTAATTTTAGATTAACAATGGTATAAATCGCTTTATACTAAGTAGACACACAAGATTTCGGAGCGGGTGAGAGAAAAATGCTTTTTTTATTAAATAGATTAAGAAAAGGTCTTCTAAAGACTAAGAATCGTCATTGGCGGTTCAAAATGTAGCTCGTCATCTTGCTTTTATTTATATTTGATACAGTCTGAAGCTATTTATTTGGCTGCAAACTGATAAAAAAGAATTCGCATGAGGTATAAGGCATGGATAGGAAAGCGGCTAAACAGCTCAAATTGTATTGCAAAGATAATGTGTTTTTTTGATAGGATAAATTGTTCCTTATGATTTTTCCGAGAAAACATTGAGCTTCACAACAAATAAAAAGCAAATATAACTTGCTACCTTTGCAAAAATAAAAGGCTGACAATATGGAACAATTAGATGTATTCGATTGCTTGAATGTGCTTATAGCGAGCTATTTCACCGATGACCGAGGGTGTGCCCACGAAAACAGGGAGCATACGCTTATTTATCTATGCTCCGGCGAATTGGAAATAGAGGAACGGGGAAAGAAAACCGTTCTGCATCCGGGAGACTGCGCTTTCATGCGGCGTGATAACCGGATGTGGCTGCAAAAAAAGGTTGAGAACGATAAGCCCTACCGCTCCGTCGTGCTGAAATTCACAAAGCCTTTTCTGAGGGAGTTTTACCATACACTCAACCAACAACAGATACCGGCCGACTCCAAACGTGAAAAAGCAAGCCTGCGTGTATTACCGAGTAACAGACCCGACATTCGGTCGCTGTTCGAATCGGTTATCCCTTATTTTGATGCGGGCGAAAAGCCTTCCGAAGATGTACTGAAGTTAAAAATGATCGAGGGGCTGTATGTACTGCTTAATACCGACAGGAACCTCTATGCTTCGCTGTTCGATTTCGTGGAACCATGGAAAATAGACATTCTCGACTACCTGAATGAGAATTACATGTATGACCTCTCGATGGGGGAAATCGCGAGTTATACAGGACGCAGTCTGGCAACCTTCAAACGTGATTTTGCCAAAGTGAGCGATTTGACACCGCAGAAATGGATTATCAGGCGTCGTCTGGAGGCAGCGCACGGCCTGATAAAATCGGGCAAGAAAAGAGTGACGGAAGCCTGTTTCGATGTAGGCTTCAAGAACCTATCGCATTTCTCCAAAATATATAAGGAAGCCTACGGTGTAGCCCCGTCATGGTAAAATGAACTTTAGGACAAAATTAATTGAGCCTCGTAGCAAAGTTGTTACGAGGCTCTCTTCGTAATTTTGCACCAGAACATTAAACGAAGCATCATTATGAATGAAATTTTTGCAAGAGACTTGAACGGAGAAATTGTTTCCCCGTCGGATCAGGGATACGACGAGTTAATAAACTCCATTTGGGATACAATGAAAACAGCGGCCGAACTGAACAACGGTTACCATACACCGGATGAAGTCCGCCGGATACTGGGAGAAATCATCGGGCAGGAAGTGGATGAGTCCGTAACCTTACTACCTCCGTTTTATGTGGATTACGGCAAGCATATAAAGATAGGTAAAGGATGCTTTATCCAACAGTGCTGCACGTTTTTCGGACGTGGCGGCATTACACTCGGCGAACATGTTTTGGTCGGTCCGAAAGTAAACATCATTACCATCAACCATGACTCCGATCCGGAAAACCGCAGTGCGACTTACGGCCGTCCCGTTGTCATTGAGGATAAAGTTTGGATCGGTATCAACGCCACGATTCTCCCCGGTGTCAGAGTCGGATACGGCGCTATCATAGGAGCAAACAGCGTAGTAACCAAAGATGTGCCGCCCATGACCGTTGTTGCGGGCAATCCGGCAAGAACAATCAAGGAACTAAAAAAATAAATAACATGAAAGAAGAAAACAATAAAATGAATATCAGTCGTCGCGGATTTCTCAAGACGGCAGCACTGGCAGGAGCCGCATTGGCCATGCCCACCGGACTGAACAAGGTATTTGCCGCTGAAACGAAACAGACGGCAACATCTGATAACAATAGCAATGTCGCCCACATTACGGGACATCGTATATTGGGTAAGGGCAAGGCAGCTTTCGAAGTGTCGGCACTCGGTTTTGGCGTGATGGGCATGACCTACAACCGTAGCCAGCATCCGGACAAGAAGCAATGCATCCGGTTGCTGCACGAAGCAGTGGATCGCGGTGTAACACTCTTCGATACCGCCATCATCTACGGGCCGCTGACCAACGAGAATTTAGCCGGAGAAGCACTGGCCGAGTTCAAAGGCCGGATTAACGTAACGACTAAATTCGGACACGAAGTAATCGACGGAAAAGGTACGGGACGTCAGAACAGTCGGCCTGAGACCATCCGTCGCTATTGCGAAGAGTCGCTCCGTCGCCTCCGACTCGATTCGCTTCCCATGTTCTACCAGCACCGTGCCGACCCCAACACCCCGGCAGAAGAGGTAGCATCGACTATTGCCGACCTGATGAAAGAGGGCAAAGTACAACACTGGGGCATGTGCGAAGTCAACGCCGAGACCATCCACAAGGCTCATGCCGTTTGCCCGCTGACGGCCATCCAAAGCGAATATCACCTGATGCACCGTCTGGTGGAGGAAAACGGAGTGCTCGACGCCTGTCGTGAACTGGGAATCGGCTTTGTTCCATACAGCCCGCTGAATCGGGGATTTTTGGGCGGCTGCATCAACGAATATACGGTTTTCGACCCAAACAACGACAACCGACAGACCCTGCCGCGCTTCCAAGCGGAAGCAATGCGGGCAAATACCCGCATCGTGAATGTGCTGCAAGCCTTCGGCCGCACGCGAGGCATGACCTCGACACAAGTAGCACTCGGCTGGTTGCTCCAGAAGGCACCGTGGATCGTACCGATTCCCGGAACAACGAAACTTGCACATCTGGAGGAGAACCTGCGCACACTGGAATTTACACTTTCTCCCGAAGAGTGGAAAGAACTGGAAAACGCTGTTGCCGCCATTCCCGTTGTCGGAGACAGATACAATGCCGAGCAACAACGGCAGGTAGGTCGCTAAAACAAAACACATTGAGCCTTGCAACAAAGACGTTGCAGGTCTTTGCTTTTATCTTTGCATCAAAGAAACAACTAAAAATAACAGATATGAAAATGAAAGTTTTATTTTAATATGTAAGAAGCTATGAAAAAGTACCTATATTTATTATTCGCCGTTTTTGTAGCGGTGGGATTGAGCGCCTGCTCTACCGATAGTAACGAACCGGATGGTCCGCAGACCGAAGTTCCAACACCTACTCCCAATCCTGATCCGACTCCTGACCCCGATCCGGCAACGGGTAAAACCCTTATCGTGTATTACAGTTTCACGAACAATGTGCATACGATTGTCAGTGACTTACAGACACAGATAGAAGCCGATGTGATAAGAGTTGAACCTGCCGAAGAGGGACTCGACTATGCCGCCAACAACTATGCCATCGGAAGTGCGTTGATTCAGGCAATCCGGAACCAGCCGAATGACGCGGCATCTTATCCTGCAATCAAACCTGTGGAGGTGAATATCGCCGATTACGACCGGATTATCATAGGCGCACCCCTTTGGTGGAGCAATATGGCTGCCCCATTGCAAACATTCCTGTTTCAATACGGCAACCGGATGGGAGGCAAAAGTATCGGTCTGATCGTATCAAGCGCAAGCAGTGGAATCAGCAGTGTAGAGTCTGATGCCAAACGGCTCATTCCGGAAGGCAACTTCCTGACTCCAAGTCTGTGGATACGCTCTTCACAAACGTCCAACTGCCATTCGCTAATTGCCGGCTGGCTGAATCAAATCAATTAAAATACAGATTATGAAACGGTTATTTATATCTTTATTGCTGTTCATTCCGGTAATGACTTTTGCCGGATGCAGATATTAGCACCATAAATAAAAAAATAATTCAAAACGGGGCTGAAACACTTGACTTCGCCTTTCTGATGTAGTATATTTGTAGAAGTTTAAAATGAAACTCTAATATAAACCTAAAGCCTTAGCAAATGGGAAAAGTAAGACCTTTACAACAAAATATTAAGCAGTGTATAAAATTGACAATATATTCAGCTAAAGTAGGAGCTAATCCATATAATCAACCGATAGTTTACTCCTAAGCTATTCAGGCTAATTATAGTTAATACGGGTGACTTTCACCCCAAACAATGACGGGTATAAAAGATAAAAAGGCGGTCATTCTCATGAAGAATTATCGCCTTTTTTGTATACATATATTCTATTTTAGTTTTAAGATCGATTTCTAAGCTGTTAATAAACGTCGGCAACATTCTTAAAAAACATTCCTCTTATTCTTTAAAAACGTTGTTCACGGTTATTAATGGAGTATACGAAATAGTATTGAATTATTACCTATTTCCATTTACGTTTAAATATCATACAATTCAATATAGTCAATGCGCCAAAACAAGGATACTTTCTGTAATGCGCAAGTTTAATATAGCGTAAACTACCTGCAATGCGCACTTTACTGAACGGAATTTTACCTGCAATACGCACTTTTGTTTCACATATTGTTTACAACTCAAATCTACATAATCAATGCATTAGACGGGAATCCTCTTTTTTTCTTGTGACTATCACCTCCTTTTCAGCCTCTTTATATTCAAACCGTAACGGCGCAATCTTTTCCAGATCACCCAGAACTTTTTCGAGAAGCGTATTCTCTGATGTAATCGTAAAATATACATCCCAAGCTGACTGGTCTTCTATCTTGAAGTTCACATCATACCAACGATTCAGCACTTTGATAACTTCGGATAATGGAGCATCTTTGAAAGCTATCACATTCTTTTTCCACAAGGAAGACAGATGAATATCGGCATTCCGGGTAATGGTGCAATGCTCACTTTCCTTGTTATAGACAAGTTTCTCGCCGGGTTTCAACGGATATTTCTTATCTAAAGCAAGTGTCAGATTAACACGACCTTCGTCCAGACAGACCGTGATATCCTTATTCTCCGGATAAGCCTGAACATCGAACGAAGTTCCCAGAACATGCACGGCAGGCCCGTTAAGATTGACAATGAAGGGTCGGTGGGAATTTTTTGAGACTACAAAATAAGCCTCGCCCTCCAGATAGACTTCACGGCTGGACAGCGCAAATTTCTTTGGATACTTCAGGCGTGAATCTGAATTTATATAAGCACGTGTGCCATCCTGAAACATCATTTGCAGACGCTCACCTTTGGGCACATAGATTTCTTCGTAACCGGAATCACCCAGCAGATCGACACGGGTATTCACCTGGACAAACAGCCCTATCAGCAGCACAAACGGAATGAGTACGGCTGCCACACGAAAAGTAATCCTGCGGATACGTTTCTGCCGGATGTTGCGGCGGATATGGGCAAACATCTCTTCGGACGGGATTTCGTGATTGACATAGAGTTCTTCAAATCCTTGTTTGATCTGTACGGCATCACGGTCCATACTTTTAGCCAGACAGGCCGCACCCTCATCAGTAGCAAACCAAGCCGCTACGATCCGGGCAACTTCAGGAGTAGACGTCCCTGCCAGCACTTCCTGTATCTGTTTTTCTGTAGGTGTATTCATATTCTCTGTACTCATACTGTTAAATAGACACTTAAATACCTTAACAAGGTGAGGTACGTAACAAAAATTAGCAATTTTCCCAGATGGACGCGCAATAGTTTCAGCGCATCGGAATAATGGGTTTTGATTGTATTGATAGAGAGTTTCAGGCGGTCGGCTATCTCCTGGTTGGAGAGTTCTTCGCGCACCTTCATCAGGCAGATTTCCCGCTTCTGGGGCGGCAGCATATCGACTGCTTTATAAAAGATGGACATCAGTTCTTTCTTTTCCAGACTGTCGACAAGGGTATCTTCGTAAGCAGGAGTGCCCTGAGCTATCTCATAATTCTTGGTAAGGGCGGTATTCTCATTGCGTATCACATTGAGTATATGATTTTTAGTCATTGTTATCAGGTAGTTTCTCAGGCTGATGCCTACCCGAAGCTCCGAACGGAATTCCCAGAAACGGGTAAATACGTGCTGCACAGCGTCTTCTGCCATCGCAGAACTCATCAAATAGCGATAGGCCAATGCGTAAAGCAGTTTGTGATATTTATTGTAAACCGCAGTAAATGCCTCTACATCTCCCCGCTCCACTTTAGCAAAAAGTGTTTCATCGTCAATATCAGATGTTTGCGGGGCTTTACGCTGCATTTAAACTGTGTTTTTAAGGTTAAAAAATAGAATGATGCGGGCAAATATACTCATTTTGGATAAAGGTGGGGTATGGATGGGAACTTTTTATTATATTTTCTAAAAAGAGAATACTATATTTGGTATTTTATATCAAGAGACTTGCATAATTAGCACATGTAAGTCTCTTTTTTATGATAAAATGCGAAATTCCACTAAAAAAGAACAGCCTAAAAGACATTAATCTTCCTCTTTTCGTATATTTGAGGAGTCAAAATAAAAAACATCCAAAAAGGCTACAAAACACAGAGCTATGATAAATACACTCACCTACTTACGGTTTATATTTGCTTTGATGGTGTTTGGAGCACATTGCTATACTATAGATAAATTCTTTGACACCCATTTCTTCAAAGAAGGATTTGTGGGTGTCAGTTTCTTTTTTGTGCTAAGCGGCTTTATCATAGCTTACAATTATCAGAAAAAATTCAGTGAAAACAAAATAACCAAACGGGCTTTTTGGGTAGCACGCATCGCACGTATTTATCCCCTGCACTGGCTGACCTTATTTATCGCTGTCGCCTTAGGAAACTATGTCATTGCATCAGGAGCGATAGATTGGCTCAAACACTTCTTAGCTTCACTCACATTGACAAATGCCTACATTCCAAAAGCTGACTACTTTTTCTCATTCAACAGCCCTTCGTGGAGCTTATGTTGCGAACAGCTATTTTACCTCTGCTTCCCATTCCTGATACCCATAGCAAAGGATTATAAAAAATTGCTCTGCGTTTTCTTAGTTTCTGCCATATTGATTGTAATCGGCATGCATTTTACGCCGGAAACCGATATAAAAGGATATTGGTACGTCAATCCGATTACCCGGTTACCAGATTTTTTAGCCGGCATGCTGCTGTTTCAATTGTACGACCGTTTGAAAGGTAAAAACATCACTGCATATCAAGGAAGTATTATTGAAATAGCATCCATCGCCTTATTTTTAGCTTTTTATCTCTATGCGGCTGAAATACCCAAAGTGTATCGGTATTCCTGTTACTACTGGCTTCCGGTTGCATTTCTTCTGATTAGCTTCTCCCTACAAAAAGGTATAGTCTCACGCCTCTTATCCAATCGTATTTTAGTGATTGGCGGAGAAATCAGTTACAGCTTCTATCTGATTCATCTTTTTGTGCTGCTGTCCTATGCAGAATGGCAAAAAGGAAGTAACTTTCATATAGCATGGTATATTTCAATTCCAATCTTATTCTGTATCATCGTCCTATTAAGTTTACTCTCCTACTACTATTTTGAAAAACCGATGAATAAACGAATTAAAACATTACTAAATAAATAATTCATGGAACAACTAAGCAACAAGAATCCTCGTATCGAGGTAGTAGATGCCCTACGAGGCTTTGCCGTAATGGCTATCCTTTTGGTTCACAGTCTTGAACATTTCATTTTTCCCGTTTATCCCACAGATTCACCAACCTGGCTAAACATATTGGACCAGGGAGTATTAAGCGGTACTTTTACCCTACTTGCTGGAAAATCTTACGCAATCTTCGCTCTCCTGTTCGGATTTACATTTTACATTCAGAGCAATAATCAGAAGAAGCAAGGCAAGGACTTCGGTTATCGTTTCCTATGGCGTTTAGTTCTGCTGGCTGCATTTGCAACATTAAACGCTGCTTTCTTTCCTGCAGGAGATGTATTATTGCTATTTGTAATTGTCGGGCTTGTCCTGTTCTTTACCCGGAATTGGAGTGATAAAGCTATTCTCATCACTTCCATTATCTTCTTGTTACAGCCTGTTGAATGGTATCATTACATAGCCAATCTGATCAATCCCGCACATCAGTTACCAGATCTGAAAGTAGGCGAAATGTACGCAGAAGTGGCAGAGTACACCCAAGCCGGCAACTTTTGGGATTTCATCTGGGGGAATGTTACTTTAGGTCAGAAAGCCAGCTTATTATGGGCAGTAAATGCAGGACGCTTTTTCCAAACAGCCGGATTATTCCTCTTAGGCTTCTACATCGGCAGAAAGCAGCTTTTCGTTACGACGGAAAAGAATCTCCATTTTTGGATAAAGATACTGATTATCTCCGCAATCTCTTTTGCTCCTCTCTATGCCCTGAAAGAGTTGATTATGCAGAACAGTGCAATCATACAGCAAACAGCCGGAACTGCATTCGACATGTGGCAAAAGTTAGCTTTTACTTTCGTACTGGTAGCTTCATTCGTATTGCTTTACCAACGTGAAAAGTTCAGTAAAGCCGTCAGCAGCCTGAGATTCTACGGAAAAATGAGTCTTACGAACTATATATCCCAATCCATAATAGGAGCATTGATTTACTTCCCTATCGGTTTGTATCTGGCTCCTTATTGTGGATATACGCTCAGTCTGCTAATCGGATTTTGCATGTTCCTGTTGCAAGTAAAATTCTGTAAATGGTGGTTGAGCAAACATAAACAAGGTCCATTGGAGCATATCTGGCATAAATGGACTTGGATGGGGACAAATAAATAAGCAATAGTTCCCTATAAATAGCCTTCTGGTGAGTGCGAAGACGAAGTTCGTATCCGCCAGAAGGCTTTAATATGAAAGCTGTCTACTTATGACATGAGTTGTAAGTTTATGGGAAAAGATCGTTTTTAAATTGCCCCACACAAAATTGACGATATCTGAGATATTACCCTGTAAACTTTCTCATAAGAAACAGCTATGTTTTGCTTCATCATATGCTCAATAAGGCGGCTTTCTTCTTCAAGCGATAATTCATGCTCCAATATGTTATGATAATACTCTAATTGTACAGGAGTAAGAATAGACACGATATCATACCCCAACCAGAGGGCACCAGCTACAGACAAATCAAAATCATCCATATCATAAACTTCCTGATGATAATTGATTTCAGTGTAATGCTCCTGGCAAGCATCAAAATAATTTTCAATGATATACCATAGATCCTCACCATCTTTGCTTGTTTCCAGATTACGTTCTATCCATGCATTCAATTTCAAAAGAAACAAACCCGGTAAAGAAACAACCCGTATATCAAATTCACCGTCCACCCTGACTATCATGAAATCTTTCAAGGCTTCATCAAAACCCTGAACTGACATTTTAAATTCTTCTTCGGGCGGCCAATAAATGCACTTATCTTCTTTTGCAACTTCGCCAAATGGGATAATATCTATCTCATATACTTTCTTATAATAAAAGCGTTGCTTTTGACTCAAAGACTTCTCAAAACCATCCATCTGCGCAATACCGTTTGAGATTTCCTCAAACTTTTGCCAATCGGCTATAGCTATAGCAATATCCAAATCTTGCGTATGTCTGACAGATCTCTGTTGCAACAGCTTCTGCATAATGATGTCACGAGCTGTTGCCCCTATCACATAAAAAGGAAGCTTCTCTTTTTCGAAATATCGGCTAAGTTTTTCTAACAACTCTTTTATTAAGAGATTATCAAACTCATCACTGGAGATATTGTAATTCATTATTATAAATTCTTTGAGCAGCTTCAATATTCCGGCTGTTGCCGCTTCCCATTAAATCTGCATAAATTAGTAATGCCGGAGTGACCTGACTTTGCTCAACACTACTCCAGAACTTCTTATAAACGAAAACTTCACCCTCATCATCCGGTCTGAGGCCTGCTTTTACCCAATCGCCCATAGTACCGCCATAAAGGGTAAATAACTCAGGATACAGATAACCATCAACCAAGTTAGCGGCAGGTTCTCCCCCCCAATATATGTCAGATGGCAATTTTAAATCAGCCCAATTCTTATGAAGCTCTGCATCTTTGAAAGTCATTCTCCTTATTAGCTGTTTAGGCTTCAAAATTTCATTGTAAGCAACCACCCAGCGTTCCAATAAGTCCTGCTTATTCTTTAAGAATTTCCCTTTGTTCGTCTTCAACAAATATCCTGATTCTAAAAGCTCGTTCATTATAACAGTTATTGAACCCAAGGAAACATTGGTAGATAGTTGCATCTGCCGATAAGACAGATTTAGCCAATCCGGCTCTAACAAGATACGAAATATGATTCTTATTCCGGCTTCCTGAAACAAACGACTTCTGTTGGCAGATGTTGCCTGAAACTTAAGAGGTACTTTTCTTCCTTCAATATGCATTAGCAAATCACCGACCTTAATCCTACAGTTTCCTGCACTATCTAAACAGTTAATTTCCTGATGGGCAAATTCATCCATCAAAAGAGGATAAATGTTTTGTGCTACAAGCAAAACCGGCTTATCTGTGTTTTCTTGCCATGTCCTCAACTTCATTTGTATGCTACCGAAATTACTTCTCGTAACCGTCTTTTTAACTTCACATAGAAATTCATAACCTCTGATACACAACATCCAGTCAAATTCCGGAATCGGACTTGCTTTTACATAAACATTGCTTCGACCTACTATTTCAACAAGTTTATTTTCAACTTCATGAATCAGTTCTTTTTCCATTTCAGTAGCATCTTTTGTTCACTAATAAACCCTGTTCACAAACAATGAACATACAAATATAGTGAACGCATCGCATACCTACAAATAAATGAGTAAAAAGAAAGAGTATGAATCAGAATCGGTAAATCAACTCCCACCCCAGAATATGCCTGTCCAGATTACTCTCGTGCTGGTAGCAATAGAAAACATCTGCCGACCAAGAGGACGACAGTTTAGCTTCCACCCCACCGCGGGCACGGAAGCGGGAGGCATGAAACCATTCATCTTTGCCCAGACCGTGATATTGCTCTAAAGAGACATACGGTGACCATGTAGTTACCTTATAAGCAGCTTTCAGGCGGGTGCGGAGACGGAATTCATCCGCTCTGCGTCCGTCGAAAGTATGCTGAAAACGTTCGCGCAGGGTGAACGTCCATTGTCGTTTTTTGAGAGTAAAAGAGACGCCTGCATGGTAACGGTGCCGGGATTTCCAACCGTCTTCACCACGGTTGCGGTAGTGGTATTCGTAACCGCCCTCAGCTTTTAGAAACGGAAGAAGAAGAACGGAAGTACCTACGCCGAAGCCCCAACGGTCTATCTCATCCAGTGCGTCACGGGTACGCATCTCGACATCTCCGTAAAGTTCCACTTTGGAGGACACATCGTGCCGGGCTTTCATCTTGTTCCAAGTCACGAAATCACTGTCCTGTGCCCGCAAAGGAGACAGACAGAAGACAAGCAGTCCTACACATAAAATGACGAATCCCCGTAATACAGAATATTTCTTTAGCATATTATCCTCAAAGGTTTACTTCAACTTATTTTCTTAGAAAATGCAAAGCTAAAGAAAGATTCTGTAATAAATCTGTAATACTCCTGTAATATCAAGAAATCACTTGATTTTATCGTATTGCTGTTCGGCCTTGATTTCCGTATACTTAGGTGCGTCTATCATTTCCACCAATGCTCTCAGCACCGGGCCTTCTCCCATCGGATCGTTCTTCCACTGGGGACGGTTATAATAGAATGACAAAGCAGGCATTATGCCCGTACCTGCACAGATAGCCGTTACATCACCTTCCGGAGTAATCTTGGTGAGCATGCCTTTCAACCCTTCCCATGCCACATAGATATAGTCGGGATGCAGCCACCCTTGTTTCACCCCTCTGGCAATGCCGAAGACGAACATGGCGGTTCCCGTGATTTCTTCATAGGAATCTTCCTTATCCAGAAGCTGATGCCACAATCCGTTCGCACCCTGATAACGAATCAGTCCGTCCGCCTGCATACGGAAGTTCCGAATGACATCTTCACGCATCGGATGGTCGGCGGGTATTCGTGCCAGCAAATCGGCAGTAGCCATGAAAACCCACCCGTTTGCCCTGGACCAATGGGCAACGCCATGCGCTTTATTATCCGTGTGATAGCAATGATAGTACAACCCTTTTTCGGGGCACCACAGGTAGCGGGTATAGTTCAGTATCTGATTAGCTGCATCATCAAAGTATTTAGCATCACCTGTCGCCTCTCCCATCCTGACCAGAAAAGAAAGGGCCATAAAGGCATCATCGGCCCAAATAGTATTGACATGCGGCCATAACCGGGCAATAGTGCCATCGGCAAGACGAGGTTCGGACACCATCAGGTGATGATCAGTCTGGTCGATATACTTCTGGAAAGCCTGTTCCGGATGACGGCGGTTGAGCACAATCAGACTGGCGCCCATAGGGCCATTATCATCCAGACGTTTATTCCGGTAAATCATGTGCCAATTCACATGGTTCACAGCTCTCCAACCTTCCTGCTCCAATATTTGGTTATACAGGCGATGAAAATAGTCCTGGTTTGCATCGTCGAAAATGAAATTCATATTCTTCAGAACATAGTTCTCGTACTTCGAAGTACCTAATTTATCTCCCAACTCCATCAGGGCTATGTTGGTGACTCCGTTTGTGTAATGCCAATCCAGGTATTTGCTTTGTACTTTCACATTCTTATTTAAAGGTACGTTTTTGAGCGATGTGTAGGTCTTGCCACTTTTCTTATCTACAAAATCATAGGTTGTTGACTTCAGAATGCGGTCGGCAATCATCACAGCAGTTTCTCTGGCTTTCTCATTGGTCTGCGCAATCAATGAAGTGCTGCATAGCAGGGCGAATGAGAAGATCAAATAAGTATATATCTTTTTCATTTGTTTATCAGGAATATGTAGTTTTCAATATTAGTATATCCGTTGGAAGCTATCTTCATAGCGTCGGACGGATCATTTTTATCAAGTCCGTATGTATCTTCAAAGTCATCGGGCATACCATCATTATCCGTATCCAGTGGTTTGGTCCCCGATTTTATTTCACCGGGGCCTTGTGTAGGCAGGTCCATCTCTGTGAGAATAATTCCTCCCTTCTTACCCAATGAAGTTAATTCTTCAACAAGATAACCATCTACCTGATCACGGGCGGGTAATGAGGCCCCTCCATGCTGCACGATCCATTCGTAAGCATCCCGAGCGGTCATCAAACCTTCGACAGTAGGATGCACATCCGACGGTTTATCCAGAAAAGTAGGAGTTATCACAACTTCAGTACCAGACTCTTGTTTCCGTTTCGTGCAATCTTCACGGGTCAGTTCGCGACCATTCAACACTCCATCCTTATTTTCATCATAATAGTTGCCGGATAAATGGGCACGGAAATGTTCGTTATAGCGCGTGAAGGGAGCGGTGGCTCCCAGCGTTTTCCCATCATAATTTAAAGTAGCACCCACTATGAAATAGTTATTCCGGATATCGGCTTCGGAAGTCTGTTCCGTATCACCCATGATATAAGCACCGCCATTACCCCAGTTGTAAACGACGTTGTTTACAAACTGATTCAGGCCTTTCACTTTCGGATTACGGGTTTTGTTGTCGATATACAGGTTACGGTATAAAGTCACTCCATTTTCAGCCGTAGTCTGGATAAGTCCACCGCAAGAATGTGGTTGCAGGCCTTGCCCTATAAAGGAGTTCTGGATAGTTATATTCCGGGGCTGATCGCCCGGTTTCTTCGGATCTCCATTGATGGAAAAACATTCATCACGTCCCCAGGTGACCGACATGTGATCAAAAATCATATTCGCTCCGTAAGCGACACCGGCGGCATCTTTACCGTCTTTCCCGTTCACCCCCATCCGTATGCGCAGATAGCGGCAAATGACATTGTCGGCCCCGGAAAAAGAAACATGATTTCCATAAACGACAATTCCGTCACCGGGAGCCGTTTGTGCAGCAATAGTCAGATTCCTGGAAAAAGCAAGCGGGGATTGCAGGCGAATGATTCCCGCAACATCAAAAACAACGATTCTTCCGGGTTTACTCACCGCATCACGCAAAGAGCCTTTTCCAGAGTCAGCAAGCGTAGTGACGTGATAGACCTCGCCATGTCTTCCGCCTACCGCATTGCGCCCGTACCCTTCTGCTCCCGGAAAAGCAAGTACTTCTCCATAATCAGGGAAAGGAACAGACGGACCGGAAACCTCCTCTTTTTCATCACAGGCCAACAGGCCCCATGCCAGAAGAAGTATTCCAATTGTAGCATATCTCATTATTCTAATCTCCTATTTTAATAGTGTATAGTCAATAGGCGGCCCGTATGAACGAATCAAAATCCGTCCATACTAAGCACAGCCCTCTTACAGAATCTTACACTTTCTGTTTTTTATCAATAAGTTAGTATTCGGAAACTGTTATCCAGCGCGGGTCACCATATTCCTGGGTATAAACCGTAGACCCGGTATTGATAATCGTAAAGTCACCATCCTTAGCATTCCTGAAAAATGAAGAATCCGACATACTCAGATCTATCAACGTCAGTCCAGTATCGGCTGCCTGCTCAAAGTCTGTGGTGCAATAATTATTCTTTCCCGTCAGATTGATTTGTCCCGGAACCAGAGCTTTTCCTGCACTATATCCAAAGACACAAGCATTAACAGATAGCGGCAATGCTACAGACAGTTTAGAGAAATTGCCAATTGCCGTATACGACGACTTGCTTGTAGCCCAATTATAGAATGTACAATTCGAGATAGACACCTTAGCGTTAGCCGAAATCGGCACATCGGCGGTAAGCACTCCAAAGACACCCGGTGAGATATAAAATTCATAGAAGGTGGAGTTCGTTACAGAAACATCATTCCAGACATTGGAACCTTTATTGATGGCATGTATGAATCCGAACTGTTTCGTTACATATTTGGTGTCATTGATTCCGGTAACCAGACAATTATCAATCCGGATATGGTTGATGGTCGTCATTCCTTCGCTGGCATCGCTCATCATCAGAACGGTAGAAGGCAAGACAATATCGGAGTTACGGATTTCAAAACGGTCTATCGTGATATCAGTTCCGGCATCGTGCTTGCCGATATTCAACAAGCGTGTTTTGCTACCGCCACTTCCTCCGGACACGATTGGCTCTTTGACATTCACATTCCCAACAATAAAATAGTTGATTTCAGGAATATTATTCACTTCCGGTTTAATGATGAAGCCACCTTTACGTATATAGAGCGTAGGGCGATCTCCGGGATTAGCCAGGAATGCAATGCTTTTCGTCAGTTTGATGTCACCGGTGCTACTTTCGGGAAGTCCGTCTGCCGACAGATAATAATCAACCCCATTTTTCAATTGAAAGATCAAACTTGATTGGCTGTCATCATCCATTCCCTCTTTTATCTTTGACAGTAAGTCAACGCCATCCGTCACCAGAACGGCACCGGAAGGCATACCGGCTGTTGTAAATTTCTGCCGGTTATACTTTTCCGCACCTTCGGGAGCTTTGCTATTGGTCAATGCAACATAGTAGGACGTACGGGGAGCCAATCCTGAAATTACATATTTGCCTGAAGCTATTTCCGATCCGGACAAGTCAAAGTGCTTTTCATCTGTTCCATTTTCCTGTTGCCAGATAGAAACACCGTCCACAGGATTCTGGTCAGAGACTCTCCATTCTATCACAGCCGAATTCTCCGTTATCTGGCGTTCATCCAATGCATAAAGTACCTTGGGTATGATACGTGTCAAAGTGGTGATAAGAGAAGAATATTCCGTCCAGTTTGAAATGATATCCAGACTCTCATTATTAGCTCTTACCCGGGCATAATAACCTGTTTCATAACGCAAACCTGTAAAAGTGCATTTACCGTTGTTTACGGTCTGCGTTGCAGCGGGTTCCGACTGGAAAGTTTGGTCACGCGAAAGCTCCACCGTATAAGAGGTCGCTTCTCCGGATGTTCTCCAGGCAAGGGTAATCGAATTACCTTCCGCAAAACAGGAGGAGGCTATAAAGGAAGGTCTGAACAGGCGGGGCAGCTCTTCCACCTCATCCTTGCATGAAGTAATATTCAATAGACAAAATGCCAATACAGGTATCAAATATATCAATAACTTTTTCATACTCTCTTTTTTAATATCCATAATAATTCTTCAACAGTCCCTGATGGCTTGACAATGCATCGGGAGGTATAGGTACCAAATAGCGGACCGGATCGGTTTCCGGATTCACAGTTGCGGCATTCGATTCATTGATATAGCCGTAAAAGGAAAACAAGACAGCAGGAGCAGGAACCCATTGACGCGGATTCGAGGTATTCTTGACCTGCGTGCAATATTGATTACACATATTAATAAGTGTATATCCCGTAGGTGCCTTTGAAGGATAGGATTCAAAAGTCTCATCATAAGAGTTCTTGCCTCCTTCTTTATACCAGTCTATGGTCTGCGATACACATACGGCAGCCGGATTCACGGCATCGACCATTTTGTAATAAGCAACTGCCGGATAAGATTCAAAACGTTCATCATAAGTCGGTTCCTCAAATGCAGTGGTCGTATTCTCATATTGCTTGGTACGGGCAACTTTTCCTAACGTAATCCAATCAAAATACAAGTTATAGAGGGTCTTTCCATACAGATTCCAACGCGCCAGATCATATCTTCTATGCTTTTCACCCCCGAATTCCCATGCGCGTTCTTTAACGATTGCATCAAAGAAATCTTCTTTTGAAGTAAGTTTATCGACATAGGTATCTACCATTTCCGGCTGATCTTCCGCCGCGAAAGCACGGTTGCGAACTTTCTTCAGAGCCTCTTTGGCTTGGGGTGTAGGACCGTTATGATTCTCATTGGCAGCTTCGGCATACATCAGTAGCACGTCTGCATATCGCATATAAGTGTAATTGATTCCGGTACCTTTATTGGAAGTACTGCCCAGAGGAGTTGCCATAAACAGGCGGTTCCATTTTCCGCAATAAACCGTAAGGGCGGCTATCGGTTTCTGAACTATATTAGTCATTCCTGAATTTTCATAGCGGAACATCTCGCACGTAAGGTCGCGGCGCAAGTCCTTATTATCAAATGACAGCATATAGGTAAGCGCCAGTTTGGAACCTCCCGAAGAATATCCATGCGGAGCATTAGATGCATTCTGTCCCTCTGAGTTCTTTTGCGAAACGATGTATGTCCCCCAGGAATATCCCAACTCTCCGGAGCCTCCTACCTTTGCCGGTACATCGAAGATATTATCATCATTCACCGGAACAATCCAACTACATTCGTCCACCCAAACCTGACGGAATGAGCGATTCAGCGAGTGTTTGCCTTCATTAATCACTTTACCTGCATATTTCTCGGCTATCTCATAGTATTTCTGCCAGTCATCATTACGCTGCATTGAACCGATAGCGGCAGGGTTCGAGTAATCTGGACGCAGAGTCCATCCTCCTCTATACAATGCCATACGGGCAATCAATCCCTGGCAAAACTCTCTTGATGCCGCTTCCACTCCCCTGTCCGATTCTTCCGCATACCACATGACCGGTTCAACTTCAATCAGGTCATTGATCATGTCTGTCAATATGATGTCACGGTCAGTTGCACCGATAAACAGTTCATCCTTGTTTCCTGCCGGTTTCCGTCTGTAAGGAACGTCTCCCCAGTTCCTCACCAACTCCAGATAGTACATGGCACGCAAAACTTTCGCCTCACCATAATAATGCATTAACCGCGAAGGCTTGGTTTTATCAGCAGCCTCAAACAGAGGACTTTGTTCGATACCTTCTATCACGTCATTCGTCCTGTTCACTCCATCATACATCCCTGTCCAGATGCTGCCGTACGAACTGATGTCACCTGCACTCGGTTCGAAAGCACTCTCTTTCAGATTGGACGACGTAGTGACCGTAGTAAACTCCACATCCGTATTAAACAGCATTTTCTGGGCCAGGTTGCCTACCCATCCCTTACCACTGACCATCGGTACGTACATGCCATTGACGGCAGTCGCAATCTCCGATTCACTGGTAAATATATAATCTTTATCAAAAGTGGAAGGCGAATTTACATTCAGATAATCTTCACAAGATGTAAGTATCATCAATATGATAACTGGAATATAAAATTTTCTCATGGTTCAATTCTATAGTATTAAAAATTCAAATTCATTCCAAGCGTATAAACACGACTGCGAGGAGTCACATTATTATCTATACCCGGCGTCAAACCTTTCTGTATATTCACTTCCGGATCATATCCGCTATATCCCGTCAAAGTGAACAGGTTACTACCGGAGAAGTATAGGCGCAGACTCTTGACTCCCAGGCGGCTCAACCAGCGTTGCGGAAATGTATATCCCACAGTCAGCGTACTCAGACGCAGGAATGAACCGTCTTCAATCAAATCGCTCATTGTGATACCCTGTGTAACGGACATCCAGGAATAAGTGGCAGCATTCTGATTTAATGCGGCCAATGCAACCGGATCACTGGAGACATTGACACCGGCATCATCCACATAGCGGAAACGGCGTGCCAAATTCATATTGGTAGACAGATTGGAATAGTTGCGACGAACAGCCGAATTCAAATAAAGTTTATTGACGTTGAATACATCAAAATCGCACATATAATTAAAGAACGCGGTAAAATCCAAGTTCTTCCAACTGCCGGAAAGGCCAAAACCACCAGTTACCTTCGGATTCGTATTTCCAATGACCGTCATATCTTCTTCCGTTATCAGGTCTGAGTCGGAATCAGACAGTTTCTTGAACTTCATTGCTCCCGGTTTAAAGCTAAAGTTACCTGAGCTGAATGAAGAATTATCCGGAACTCCCGGTTTCAAAGTCCACTTCTTCGTCGTTTCATCAAAATTAAAATCGTCAACCGTATAAAAACCATCATTCACAAAACCATAGATGAGTCCCATACTTTTGCCCACTTCCATTTTATAATTGTAGGTTCCATACCAGTTGGACAAGGAAGCTTTTGTTTTCCATTCCGTCTCACCGGAAGAAAGCTTATCGACTTTGTTCTTATTAAAGGCCACATTGAAACTGGCAGACAAATTAAAGTTCTTTGTCTGGACGATTTTACCGTTCAATGAAAGCTCAACTCCTCTATTGGAAGTCCGGCCTACATTTGTCATCTGTCTCGAATAACCTGATGAATTAGGAATGATTGACGGCACCAGCAAATCTTTAGTTGTATTCCAGTATACATCGACTGTACCGGTTAAACGGTTTTTGAAGATACCGAAATCCAAACCGAGATTTCGTGTAATGGTAGTTTCCCATCTCAAATCCGGATCATACAAATAAGTCTGGTCGGCAAACTGATAGTAATTATATTCTTCATTATTGAAACCGGGAGCACTTGATCCGCTATACACACGATAGATGTTATGCCACAAATCATCACTGATACGGTTGTTACCAGCCAACCCGTAACTTGCTCTCAGTTTCAGTTCTGAAATAAACCTGACCGATTTCATCCATTTCTCTTTGGAAAGTCTCCAAGCTATGGAACCGGCAGGAAACACGCCCCATTGCTTACCGGGTGCAAACTTCGTCGAACCGTCTGCACGAAATGTAAAAGTGGCATAATAACGGCTTTTGTAATCGTACAAGCCACGGCCAAAGAAAGAGGCTGTTCTGTCCGGAGCAGCTTTATAGCTGGTGCTCTGGTGTGGAGTGCCCAGTGCAAAGTTTTCAAGAGCCGCTTCTGCCGTAATGGAAACCGGGAAATAACGTGCACTCATAAAAGTATTGTTATTCTGCGAATGGTTTATTTCCTGTCCAAGCATCAGGTTTACATTATGAATTTTACGGAACAAATTGCGATAGGTCAGCGTATTTGCCAGTCGGTACGACTCTTTATGTGTTTTAGTACGCTTAGCCGAAGGCATATTATTCATTCCCGCAGCAGAAGCCGTGCCGGATAAAGCTCCATAAAACTGATCATCATTCGAGTCCGTTGTGCTGATGCCATATTCGGAGCGGAATTGCATTCCTTTAAACATATCCCATACCAAAGCTGCTTTGAGGCTGATTGCTGTTTCTTCCCTTTTTCTATAGTTCTGCTTATTTTCCTCCAACGGGGTATATCTCTGATTTAAGGAATTACCATCTTCATCCAGATTTTCATCATCATCATCCGGATCAAGGGATGCGCCGGAAGTCAGTCCGTTTGTGGGACGGAAACGAAGAGCCGTGACAATGTTGGTTCCCGATGTACCTGCTCCGTCAATGGTACGGGTGCGATATGTAGCATTCGTCTCCAGTTTCAGGTTCCTGAACAGTTCATGGTTCAGCTTCAGAATAATATTGTTACGTGACAGACCGGAACCTATCAGCTGTCCTTCATCTTTATTACGGTTATAACTTAGATTAAATTTCGTCTTTTCACTACCGCCGCTGATAGTCAGATTATAGTATTGTGAAATCGGATTGCCTCCCAGTACTTCATCCTGCCAGTCGGTAGAGTCCGTATATTTGTATAAGTCAATATCGTCATAATAGCCAAAATTCTTAATAAAAGTATCAGCCGATCCTTTACGTATCATCTGGTACTCGTACTCCGCCATCACAAATTCATAGTTGTTCATTACCGGTAACTTCCCTGCCAGTGTACGTGTCTGTACATAGCTATTGAATTGAACCGAGGTCTTACCCATCTTCGGGTTCTTCGTGGTGACAATGACTACGCCATTCGCACCTCTGGCACCGTAAACAGCAGTCATAGAAGCCTCTTTCAAAACATCAATAGACTCGATGTCCGTAGGCGGAATACCACTCAAATCGTCAACCGGAAAGCCGTCGACCAAGAACAACGGTGAATTGTCCTGAGTGATTGATCCTCCACCACGTACACGAATACTGATTTCAGCATCCAATGCACCATCTGTTGTGGTGATCTGTACACCTGCCATCTTTCCCGCCAAAGCATCGGCCACAGAGGCAGAGGCAACTTTAGAGATAGATTCCGAAGACACAGACGCAATAGATCCCGTCACATCACTACGGCGAATATTGCCATATCCCAAGACTACAACCTCATCCAATAATTCGCTGTTTTCTTTTAATGTAATTTTTGCCAGTTCCTTACTGCCGGACTTTAGTTCAACGGTCTGGTAACCGATATAGGAAATTAAGATGGTAGCACCATCAGGAACATCGTTCAATGTGTAATTTCCATCAAGATTAGTGGTTACACCATTAGTAGTGCCTTTCACCATTACAGTAGCACCGATTACCGACTCACCGGTTTCATCTACCACTGTTCCCTTTATAGTTCTTGTTTTCGACTTCAGGACATCATTCCCGATTTTTTGTTTGCCTACAGATATTGTATTATTATCCCTATTGAAAAACAAATTGGTTTGCTCCGTAATCTTGCCCAGAACAGTCTGTAGGGGACTATTCTTTACTTTGATAGATATGCGCGGAGCAGTGTTCACAACATTTTGATCATAAAAGAATTTCAAGCCTGTCTGCTTGCCCAACTGAACAAAAACATTCTCTACAGTTTCATTCTGAACGTTTAACGTTACAGTTTTTTCCTTCTGAGCTTGTGCCTGATCAGGCATCAATGACAAGCATACGAATAGTAAAAAAGCTAAAAACGAATGTATATTTCTACTTTTCCTTTTGGAATTAGGAAGATTATTCATTTATTTGTGCGTTTTAGTAATTGATAAAATTAATTAGAACAAAGGAGTAATTTGCGATACATGATTCACGCGGGTCGAAACGAATGAATACCTGTTCGCATTACGAGATAGGGGCTTCTCTGTGAGACAGCTCCTATTTTTCTTAGAGGAGACGCTAAGTGGGTGCTTTCATATTCTATATTCTCTTTTAATTAAAGGTTAAACATATTAATACTCACATATATTATAATACACATCCGTTTACCAGCCGGACGTATATCTATGCTTTTCTGCTACTTGAATAAGAAGATATGATTTCCTTCTTTTCTATACCGGATGCCACTGGTATATTCCATTGATTGGAGTACCGCCTCCAAACTTTTATTTTCATGTTCTCCGGAAATCAGGTTGTTGAACTCCTGTCCTTCCGCAAACGTAATGCGACAATTATACATGCGTTCAAGCTCTTTAGCCACATCGCGCACCGGAGTGCTGCTAAAACGTAATCCACCTTTGCGCCATACGGCAACATCACGTTCTTCGCGCCGTTTGCTGTATTCACCGGAAAGTGTATTGATCGACACTTGTTCCTTAGCCTGCAAACGCATCATCGCTTCAGGCAGATCCACCTGTACTTTGCCACTCTCCACATCTACAGAAACAACTTCATCCGAAGAATAAGCTTTCACATCAAAGCAAGTTCCCAGAACCCTTACATCAAAACGGGCGGTCCTGACAATAAAAGGTTGCTTTTCGTTTCGTTGAACCTGAAAATAAGCTTCGCCTTCCAGTTCTATCTGCCGTTCATCTTCTACAAAACTACTCGGATAGCGAACACGGGAACAGGAATTTAAGATCAGCTGTGTTCCATCCGGCAACCGGATTTGTCTGGATTCACCATAAGAGGTAGAGGCTTCCAAATAAGAAACCTGCCGTTTATCCATATAACCCAGTAGATTGATTCCCCCGAAAATGAGCAGTACAACAGCAGAAGCACTTGCCACCGTCAGGACTATCCGCCGAAACCAGGTGCGTTTCTTATGTTCGATGCGTTTCAGTAACCGACTGGCTTCTTCCTTATATTTTTCACGTTCCATGCCGGTGGTGAGCTCTTCCATGGCGGCTTCTTTCCAGACATCTGTTGCCAATTCGTCCAGCATTGGGGCATGAATATCATCTTTCAGTCGGGATAATAATCCACGGGCCTCTTCCTGGGTGTACATATCATCCAGATAACGGCGCATTATAGATTTGTCTGTTACATCATTCTTCATTGTGCGGGCTCTTTTAGTATAAAGGTCATGAAAACTTTTCCTTTACATAGAGTAATACACAGTAAAGGAAAACATCTGGGGTGTGATTAACATTTATTATGTATTAAGGCAAATCAGCAGCAATAGCAAATCCACATATTCACTGCCTGAATACTTAATGAGATAGGTACGAATCAACTTAAGGGAGGTAGATATATGCTCCTGAACGGTGTTGATGGAGATGCCCAACTTATCTGCAATCTCTTTATGAGAGAGCTGGGCTTCACGACTCATCTCGAAAATCTCACGCTGGCGGGGAGTCAGCTGCTGCAAGGCATGGGAAATGAGGGATTTCAAATCATTCAGCATTACTTCACGTTTGGTATCTTCCGTGTAGTCCAATGCCTGTGAAAGAATACTCTCCTTTAGTTTTTCCTCATTAGCAGCATTGCGCAACTGGTTCAGTATCCGGTTGCGCATAATGGTGTAGAGATAGGAAGAAAAGGAAGCATCGGGATTAATGAAACGGCGGCTTTGCCAAACTACAGTGAAAGCATCCTGAAAAACATCTTCTGCATACTCCCGCGATTTCAGGAAACGCATTGCAAAGTATATCAGACGGTTTTTATAAGTAGCATACAATTCACAAAAGGCGTCCTCATCCCCCTCTATCAAGCGGAGAATGAGTGAACGTTCTTCTGAGAAATTATCTGCACACATATAGCAATCTTTAGTTTTTTCGGGAAACAAAAGTTTAATAGATGCTGCAAACGTATGTAAAATCCGGGAAATAAAAAAGGGAAAAGATAAAATAAGAAGAAAGCATAGCTTACTTATTCTATCAATTTATTCCCGTGAAATTCGTTTCAGGTGTTCTTCTATCTTTTGAAAAAATGATGCCAGATGCGAACCATCTACAAAGGCATGATTTACATAAATGGATAAAGGAAATACCAGACGCCCCTCGCGGGTTACCGCTTTACCGGAAGTCATCAAAGGGTAACTGCAACCATTGCCGGCTTCGGCCAGCGTATAGGTGGTGGCAGTGAAATACATTTTGGGGACAGCGCTTAAATGCACTACATCATAATCTCCCTGTTTTGCCAACTCCTCTTCGGCACCATAAGGATTGCCATCTTCGGGGATATTGGTTATCAACTCATACGCTTCGGCATAAAAGCGTTTGAAATCTTCGTGGTAAGGAATCCGAACCGTATAAAAGGTCTTTCCTGGAACAGCTATCGGAGAAATGATATCCACTTCATCATGAAAAATAACTTGTCCGTTCTTGTCGGTACGATAACGGAGTTCCGGAACTTCATTCGCCGAACGCACTACGGCATACAGATAATAGAGAAAAAAGGAATGGCCCGAGGCTCTCGCTGCGGCACTGGCTTCGGTACAATCAATCTCTGTGGTAATGGAATACCAGGAATTTACAAAGCCCCGGAAGAAATTGTAATTGTCCCGGCGCTCCCATGTCTCGATGTCTACAATATGTCTCATAAAGTTATTGATTAATGAAAAATGCCCGGTCGCATGATATCAGCCGGGCATTCGTTCGTTTATTTTCCTTTCTTATAGTTTTCCAATCCTGTTTGCAAGAACTCGATATACTTAGGAATGTCCTCGTCATACGAATAAGATTTATTCAAAGGGCGACCTTCATTATCTATCAGCACATAGAAGGGCTGTGCATTGGCACCGAATTTAACGCGTTGGAGATAACTCCACTTATCGCCTACTGTACGCAATGTACGTTCCCGGCCGTTTTCTGTCACTTTAACAGGTGAGGTCAACGGGGTTTTATTATCTACATAAAGTGTAATAAGTACGTAGTCGTTGTTGATAATGTCACTTACCTTGGAGTCTGTCCATACGGCAAGCTCCATCTTACGGCAGTTTACACAACCATACCCGGTGAAGTCGAGCATTACAGGTTTGCCATGCTGACGGGCATATTCCATACCCAGATCGTAATCATCGAACTTGGCATGCACTTCATTATTATAGAGATTGAAGTCCTGAGTCTGCATAGGCGGTGCAAAAGCACTGACCGCCTTCAACGGAGCCCCCCACAAACCGGGAACCATATATACGGCAAATGCCAGTGAGAAAAGTGCCATAAAGAAGCGACCCACTCCCACTTTCGTATCGTCATCATCGTGCGGGAATTTGATCTTGCCCAACAGGTAGAAGCCCAGTAAAGCAAACAGAACAATCCACAATGCCAGGAACGTTTCACGGTCGAGGATGCGCCAGCCATAAGCCAAGTCGGCTACAGAGAGGAACTTCAGAGCGAAAGCCAGTTCCAGGAAACCGAGGGTAACCTTTATGACATTCATCCAACCGCCTGATTTCGGCATAGACTTCAGCCAGGACGGGAACAGGGCGAACAGTGTGAACGGCAATGCCAAAGCAATAGCAAAACCGAGCATACCGATAGCCGGAGCTACCACGCTACCCGTTGTAGATACCTGTACCAGCAAGAAACCGATAATAGGACCTGTACAAGAGAAAGATACCAGTGAAAGCGTGAATGCCATCAGGAAGATACTGAGCAAACCGCTTGTTGCTTCAGCTTTACTATCTACTGCGTTGCTCCATTTAGAGGGTAGTGTCAGTTCGAAAGCTCCGAAGAAGGAAGCTGCAAACACCACCAGCATCAGACAGAAAAGGATATTGAACACAGCATTCGTGGAAAGTGCATTCAACGCACTGGCACCAAAGATCAACGTAATGGCCAAACCTAAAGTTACGTAAATCACCACGATGGAAGCGCCATACGTCCAGGCATCACGAATACCTTTCTTTTTATCTTTGGAACGTTTCAGGAAGAAACTTACTGTCATAGGGATAATAGGCCACACACAAGGGGTAAACAATGCCAGCAGTCCACCGAGGAAACCGGTGATAAAGATATAGAACCATGACATATCTTCCTGTGAAGTGGTTTCACCATAAGATTGCAGATCATTGATAACAGGTTTCCACAAGTCAATATTACCTGCCACATTTATATCCATCGGACCATCTGCACCACCTATGATGCCAGTAGAAGCTGTATCCGCAGGTGTTTCAGTTTGAGAAGCAGGTTGAGTTTCCGGTTTCGTGTCCTCTACCGGAGCTGTTACCTTTTCAGCAGGAGTTGTGGCTGCTGCACCTTTAGCGGCTTCCACTTTACCTGAAAAATTAAATTCTACCTGCGTAGGAGGCAAACAGTTTTCATCATTACAAGCACCGAATTCCAGAAAACCTTCTATCTTATAATCTCCTCCTGTGAGCTTCAGCTTCTGAACAAATTGTGCCGTAGACTCAAAATAGCGTACGTTCATCTCGAACAACTTATCATAAGAAGCTATTTCTTTTCCTTTCGGCTGCAACTTTCCTACAACTGTAGCACCGGAAATTTTCTCTACATTGAAGGTAGCCGAGATAGGACCACCCTCACCCAGGTCGGTAGAATATACATGCCAACCCTTGTCGATAGTAGCGGTAAATACAATTTCCGCCTCTCCCGCTACAAGCGTCTTCAGTTCCGACTTAAACTTGACGGGCTCCTGTATCTGCGCTTGTGCCACGACAGCAATCAGCAACAGACAAATGGATAGTATTTTTCTCATCCTTATAATCTATAATTTATTATTAAATCTCGTAGTCAACACAGGCGCGATTCTCCTTTACATCAGCAATCAGCTTGCCTGCTGCCACATGCTCGGGATGAGTAGCATAAAATTTCACGTCGTCCAGCGTATCAAATTCGCTGTAGAGGGCAATGCTCCAAGTTTCGCCGGGATTCATATTGAGTCCAACTTCTATCTTACGTATAACAGATATTTTAGCTGGTAAAGCCTCGATAGCGGCCTTGAATTCTTTCATTGCTGTCAGCTTTTTGTCAGCCGGAGCTTCGTCTTTTAATTTAAATAATACAATGTGTTTGACCATAACTTTGCAATTTTAATGATTTATCTATATATTTGTCAACCGAAGCGATTAATATTAACCGCAAAAATACTCGTTTTGTTTTAAATATACACTTAAACGGATGTTAATAATAGGAATTGCAGGCGGAACTGGCTCGGGAAAAACCACCGTCGTACGTAAAATCATTGAAAGCCTGCCGGCAGGTGAAGTGGTACTGTTACCGCAAGACTCTTACTATAAGGACAGTAGCCATGTACCTGTAGAAGAACGACAGAACATCAACTTTGACCACCCGGATGCCTTCGAGTGGAGTCTTTTATCTAAACATGTAGCCATGCTGCGTGAAGGAAAAAGCATTGAACAACCCACCTACTCGTACCTTACTTGTACACGAGAGCCCGAAACGATTCATATCGAGCCACGGGAAGTAGTGATTATTGAAGGAATTCTTGCCCTGTGCGATAAGAAACTGCGCAGCATGATGGACCTCAAAATCTTTGTGGATGCTGATCCGGACGAACGTCTGATTCGTGTCATACAACGGGATGTAGTGGAGCGTGGACGTACGGCAGAAGCGGTTATGGAGCGGTATACCCGTATCTTGAAGCCTATGCATCTGCAATTCATCGAACCGTGCAAACGATATGCGGACCTGATTATACCCGAAGGAGGAAATAATCGGGTGGCAATCGATATTCTGACGATGTATATAAAGAAGCATCTTTGAGAATTAAAAATTGAAAATTAAAAATTAAATGAGGGGAACTGCTAATCTTTTCCTGATTGCCTTGTTATGTCTGTGCTGCCTGTCGGGGTGCGGAAATAAACGGCATGGTTCCATGCCCGATGAAGCTGTGGGCAATTTGCAACAGATAAAAGATAGCGGTGAACTCGTTGTACTGACGCTATACAGTTCTACTTCTTACTTCAACTATCGTGGCCAGGAAATGGGGTTCCAGTACGAGTTGAGTGAACAGTTTGCCAAAAGTCTCGGGGTAAAACTGCGCGTAGTGGTGGCAAGGAATGTACAGGGACTTATAAAAAAGTTACTGGCAGGTGAAGGAGATATCATTGCCTATAATGTCCCCATCACGAAGGAATTAAAAGATAGTCTGATCTATTGCGGTGAAGAGGTCATCACACACCAGGTTATTGTGCAACGCGCAGGTGGGAAGACAAAACCGCTGACTGATGTAACAGAACTGATAGGTAAGGATGTATATGTAAAGCCCGGGAAATATTACGACCGTTTGGTAAATCTGGATAAAGAACTCGGTGGCGGCATCCATATCCACAAAGTGACTAATGACAGCATTTCAGTGGAGGACCTCATCACACAAGTATCCCAGGGAAAGATTCCTTATACGGTGGCCGATAATGACGTAGCCAGACTTAACACTACGTATTACCCCAACCTGAATATTAAATTATCCATCAGTTTCGACCAAAGGGCTTCCTGGGCGGTGCGCAAGAATAGTCCGGAACTGGCAGCAGCCGCTAATAAATGGCATGAAGAAAATATGACTTCTCCCGCCTACACTGCCAGTATGAAAAGATATTTTGAGATCAGCAAGGCAACTCCACACACTTCTATCCTTTCTCTTCGTGAGGGAAAGATTTCACATTTCGACGAATTATTCAAAAAGTATGCTTCGGAAATAGATTGGGATTGGCGGTTGCTTGCCTCTCTGGCGTATACGGAGTCTAACTTTGATACGACAGCCGTTTCATGGGCCGGTGCCAAAGGGCTAATGCAACTGATGCCTGCTACAGCACGTGCCATGGGAATGCCCGAAGGAAAAGAACAGAATCCGGAAGAGAGTGTGAAAGCTGCCATAAAATATATCAATGCTACCAGTAAGAGTTTCTCTTCAGTACCGAAAGAGGAGCGGCTCAACTTCGTACTTGCTTCCTACAATTCAGGTATCGGCCACGTACAGGATGCAATGGCACTGGCTGAGAAATATGGAAAGAACAAGTATGTCTGGAAAGACAATGTAGAAAACTTCATCTTATTGAAAAGCAATGAAGAATACTTCACCGACCCTGTCTGTAAAAACGGATACTTCCGTGGAATAGAGACATATAACTTTGTGAGGGATATTATGGGGAGGTATGAGACGTATAAGAAGAAGATAAAGAAATAGTGATTAGGGGTTAGTGATAACCCCTAATCACTAAAATAAGTTCAGCTTATTCTTCTGCGCCTCCTCCAACGAAACAGTCTTCGGTGCTTGCGTAACGCTCTTTTCACGCAACCGTTGATATTCTGAACTTAATTTTTCTTTTAATTCTTCTTTGGCTTTCGGATTCATCAAGCGGGCAGCTACTGTTGCATTCTGCGAAGCATCTTTCAGATGAACTACAGGAGCATGATAGACAGGAGCTATTTTCAATGCTGTATGCAGTTGAGAGGTAGTAGCTCCACCTATCAATAAAGGGATATCGGCACCTACCTTTTCCAGTTCCATAGCCACGTGTACCATTTCTTCCAATGATGGGGTTATCAGACCACTGAGTCCAATCATATCCACCTTTTCTTCCAAGGCACGCTGAACAATCGTTTCGGCAGTTACCATCACACCAAGGTCTATAATCTCATAACCATTGCAGGCCATGACCACAGAAACGATATTTTTGCCTATATCATGTACATCACCTTTCACCGTGGCAAGCAGGACTTTTCCGGCGGAAGTGGAGCCTTCTTGTTTTTCCGCTTCAATTACAGGCTGAAGAATGGCAACGGCTTTCTTCATGGTACGGGCTGTTTTCACCACCTGGGGCAAAAACATCTTTCCGGCGCCAAAGAGCTCACCTACATAGTTCATACCTGACATTAAAGGACCTTCGATGATATCCACAGCTTTCGGATAAAGTTTCAGGGCTTCTGCCAAGTCTTCCTCCAGATAGTCACCAATTCCTTTTGTCAAAGCATGTTTCAAACGTTCTTCCACACTTGTTCCATTACGCCATGAAAGAGGGGCAACTTGTTTATCAGTGGCATTACCTTTCTGTTGTTCGGCAGCAGCTTTCAGTTGTTCAGCAGTTTCTATCAGGCGTTCGGCAGCATCGGGACGACGGTTTAAAACCACATCCTCTATACGTTCCAGTATATCGGCAGGGATATCGGTATAAAGTACAGCCGTAGCCGGATTTACGATTCCCATATCCATTCCTTCACGGATGGCATGATAAAGGAACACTGCATGCATGGCTTCACGGATATAATTGTTGCCGCGGAAAGAGAATGAAAGGTTGCTAACGCCACCACTGACATGCGCACCCGGCAGATTCTTACGTATCCAACCGGTAGCCCGGATGAAGTCTACAGCATAATTATTATGTTCGTCCATACCCGTAGCTACGGCAAGGACATTAGGGTCAAAGATAATATCATGAGGATTAAAGCCCACTTTCTCAACCAAAAGCTGATAAGCACGGGCACACACCTCAATCTTACGTTCGTATGTATCCGCCTGCCCTTTTTCATCAAAAGCCATTACTACGGTAGCCGCACCATATTGCCTGATCGTGCGGGCATGTTCCAGAAACTTTTCTTCTCCCTCTTTCAGAGAGATTGAATTCACGATGGACTTTCCTTGCAGGCATTTCAATCCGGCAACGATTACATCCCATTTAGAGGAATCAATCATCACAGGAACACGGGCAATCTCAGGCTCAGAAGCAATCAGATTGAGGAAAGTAGTCATTTCAGCCTGTGCATCCAGCAGGCCGTCGTCCATATTTACATCCACCACCTGCGCCCCGTCTTCTACTTGCTGACGGGCAATGCTGAGGGCTTCATCGTATTTCTTTTCATTAACCAGACGCAGGAACTTGCGGGAACCGGCCACATTACAGCGTTCTCCCACATTGATAAAGTTCTTCTCAGGAGTCACTTCCAACAATTCCAGGCCGGAAAGCCAAAGACTTTCGGGTTCCGGAGCAGGAACATGAGGAGCAGCACCGGCTATCAAGGCAGGATATTCGGCAATGTATGCATCGGTCGTACCACAGCAACCGCCAATGATGTTTATCAGACCTTCCTGAATATACTCTTTCACTTCATGCGCCATATCGGCAGGCGTCTGGTCATATTGTCCCAGGCTGTTGGGCAATCCCGCATTGGGGTATGCACTGATATAATAAGGAGCACGGGCAGCAAGCTGTTCCAGGAAAGGTTTCAACTGGCGGGCACCAAAGGAACAGTTCAAGCCTACCGAAAAGATATTGGCATGCTGAACTGAGGCAAGGAAAGCCTCCAAAGTCTGTCCCGACAAAGTACGTCCGCCTGTATCGGATACGGTAACGGACAGCATAACAGGAACTTGAATGCCCATAGCCTCCATTGCCTTTTCCGCAGCAAAGATAGCTGCTTTGGCATTCAATGTATCGAATATGGTTTCTATCAACAGAGCATCTACTCCACCTTCCAGCAAGGCTTCCATCTGTTCCCGATAGGCATCGGCAAGTTCATCGTAAGTCAGCGCACGCATGGCCGGATTATTCACATCGGGACTCATGGAGCAAGTCTTATTGGTAGGCCCGATAGAGCCGGCTACAAAACGTGGTTTATCAGGTGTAGAAAATTCATCAGCTACTTCACGTGCCAGCTTAACGGCAGCCAGATTCATCTCACGTACATATTCCTGCACATGATAATCGGCCATACTGACACTGGTAGAACTAAACGTATTGGTTTCAATGATATCGGCACCTGCCATAAGGTATTTACGGTGTATATCCTGTATCACATCAGGGCGTGTCAGACAAAGCAGGTCATTGTTTCCTTTCATCTGCCCGGGGATGTCAGCAAAGCGCTCCCCCCTGAAGTCTTCCTCCGTTAAGTTGTACCGTTGTATCATGGTGCCCATAGCACCGTCTAAAATAAGGATGCGCTCACGCACCAACTTTTCAATAGAAACCATTTGTATTCAGTGATAGAATGATATTATCTCTTAAACATCCGCGCCATATCGCGTTTATCATCTTTCTCTTTCAACGCTTCGCGCTTGTCGTATTGCTTTTTACCTTTGGCAAGAGCCACTACCACTTTAGCAAGCCCTTTTTCATTAATAAACATACGAATGGGAACCATTGTAAAACCGGGGTCTTTTGCTCCACGCGCCAGTTTATCAAGTTCTTTTTTAGTAAGTAAGAGTTTGCGCTCCCTGCGTGCCGAATGGTTATTATACGAACCGTAGAAGTATTCGGAAATATGCATATTCTTCACCCACAACTCGCCATTGGCAAAGTAACAGAAGGTATCCACAAGGCTTGCTTTACCCATGCGGATCGATTTAATTTCCGTACCCGTGAGCACAATACCCGCGGTATAAGTGTCTACCAATTCGTAATCGAATGTAGCACGCTTATTTTTTATATTAACAGGAGCTTGTTTCATGATTTCAAACGTTAATTAAGCACCATCGTCAGCTTGTTGAATATAAACTGAATGATCATAGGACAGGCAATCAGTAGGATGGAAGAAATGATTGTAAACCGTAACCGGTCTTTTTCTTCTACTTTCATCAACGTGGAAGCCCCCTCCCACACCACATACACAATATAGAACTGCAACAGCAATCCGATGATATTAAAGTCCGGCAATATGCCGATAATAATCTGGAGCAAGAAAAGAACAACCAGCGCATAGCCCGCAAACTGTTGCGTCAATGGCATGTCACTGTCCATCATAAACATTTTAACGCGCATCCCATTTATGAGATACGCTGCCAGAAAATATCCTCCAAAGAGGGATACTGCCACCGCGCAACATTGCGTCATGGCATATTGAAAACTCTCGGGACCGCCCCATCCCTTCGCCAGCAAAGAACCGATGAAGACGGACAATCCACATAAACCAATCATAGGATAGACAAAAGCAGTAAATACTTTTCGCCTATCCTCTTCCAAACGAATTTCCTCCCAAGCCTTGGCCGGAGAGGAAATCAGTAACATTGCTATATGGAATAATGCTTTATAATCCAAATTATTTAACTGTATATTCCCACACTTGTTCAGTAGCTCCTTCCAAAGAATTCTTCGAAGTGTTAACCTGACCAATTACTTTAATCTTAGTCGGCTTCTGCCCTGCTTTTAGTCCAAACATATTTAGTGCGGAAGTTAATCGATATGCCTTGCTTGTAGAAGTATATACATTACGTACAACCGGATCTTCACTCGTTTCAGTTATTACATGATTCAAAGTCAAGACAAATTCTGTATCTCCTTGCTTTACACTTTCCAAATCATAAGTAAGTACAAAAGCATGTTTTGCCAATTCTTCTTTCTGCTTTTCATCACTGCTTTCCTGCTTCACCCAATACACAGGAGTTACAATTATGTATTCATTATCAAAAACAACAATCGGATCTATATTCACAGTACCACTTGAAAAAGAGACATTACCGGAAAATGCATAGAAAGCTGAATTTGCCTTTGTAGATTCAGAAGCACTTACTGGTCCTTCATTACCCTTTGCATTTATAGAAACCGGCTCAATGCCATTATAAAGTGTCACTGTTATAGAAGCTGCATCAGGAGATTGCAATTCCGAATCAAATTGGTAATAGAAACCATAAATTTCCCCCATATTAAAAGTTGTTGTTGAAGAACCCGATACAACCAATTTCTGTCCATTAAATAATTGGAAAGTAGGAGGATAAAAATCTGTACACTTGCCATAAGCAAATCCTGTGACTGTAGGGTCATTATCGCTATTAAAGCATGAAGTTAAAGAAACACCCATTAATAAGGTAAGGGCAACCATCCAGATTTTAAATTTAGCCATTTTCATTGTTCTATAAATATTAGAGTTTGCAAATTTAGATAAAAGAATTGAGTAACACTGCACTCTCCTCATTTTTTCATTGTTTTTAAGAGTAAATGAAATATTAATCTAAATACTGCACCCCCTGCCTCCTATTTAACATCAATTCACAAACAACGTAATATCAGAGAAAGGAAAAGTGTAGCAACCAAACAGTGTACTTGTGGCGAACATCTTCCCAACAACAGATAAATAGCAATAAAGTTAAAGTAAAACATTACTTTGCCTTAACCTTTTTATCACTATGCCTTATTCTAATCTTTGTTTTCCAATTGCGGGCTGTTCAGCCCACAATTGGAAAACGGATAGCCCACAGATGAAAACCAACGGGCCCACAATTGGGGGATAGAGTTTTAGTTTAGACCTAACCAGATTTTAAATTAAGGGTGTATACTTTTAGAAGTAAAGGAAAAGAGATCTTTCTTTAGTCATTTACGGATAAATCCTAAAGAAGAAAGGGGGGAAATACGATTTTGATAAGAAGAAAGCCCTATATTAGAGATAATAAGACCCAAAAACGCTGCTTTTTCACACAAAATACCTCTATTCAGCATTTATCGAATTATCAACTGTCAGACAAGAAGATAAGTCTTTTTTTTGTAAATATTCTACAAAAAGTGGTGTAGACAAACAGTTTATCTACACCACTTTTTCAGCTTACCTACACATGCCTCCCCCTCCCATCAGCAAAGGGTTTCAGGCACATGGATGTAGGTGTGCAGACAAGATTGCCCAAAAACTCTCTTGTCAGACGATTTTAGCAAACAGTTCCAGATGTTCATCTACATAACTGGCTACCATAGCTGTGATTCCTTCCTCTTTTTCCAAAAATTCTTCTTCCAATTCATCGAAAGCTTCATATTGCTCGTACATAGCCATGAATTCATCATCTGTACGTTCCCTTTCCAGATCTTCGCGATGGGCATCATAAATCTTTTTAGCTCTATATACCAGTTTTCCGAAATCTTCCGCTCCCCACAGACGCATCACTTTAGCAAATGGATTGGCAAAAATATAACCACCATACCCATTCTGTATCAACTGACAGAAGCCACCATCCATTACTTCATCACGAAATATCTGGTATGCAAGTACAGTGTGCTGCTCACCTGTCAGTAATGGCATGGATTCAGCAGTTAGTTCACCACCTATCACTTCTTTATATCTGTCGGTAAATACCTGAATAAAAGTATCCATTCCCTCGCCTGCGGCTTTGCGCAAGGCGGCATCAGTAATTTCTATCATAGTCTTCTTATTATGCCTTTTTCTAATTATTACGACAAAGATATGGAATTAAAAGATAAAGGTATAACAAGAAGACTAAAAACTATGAAAAGTGTTCCTACAATTTCCGCAGGACACCTTTATCACCTACCACAAAGTAAGTATCCTTATCAATCAATAATGCACGGTCACGTTTCTTTTTCTGATTTTCTTTATTGTCTACATTGACACCGATAACCTTGCCATCATAAAAAGTAGAAATATCCTTAAAGATGGTATGCCCTACGATAATATGTTTGGCTTGATAGCGTTCCATCACCATTTGCAGGCTATCCTGTGCCATTGGATGATACTTGGCATCCGTACGCACAAGGCCACGATACCAGATGGGACCATCATTACCATACAGAAATGCGGTCAATGGAGAAAGAGCCCTACGTTCTTTCTTATTCATAAAAAGGGCTTTGCTCATTTCTTCGTTCACGGTAGGAATGCTTAAATTACAGTCATAGAAATTCTTGCCTAATCCGGCATGAACATAAAGGTCGCTGCCAATGGTCTGCATCGTATTACGAGTTCCTAACCATTTACCCAATTCCGTATCGGGTCCAAAAAGCTTAGGATAATTCATATTCAATTTCTGTGCCAGCACTTTATATTTATCTTTCGTATAGCGCAAGTCATTGGCCAATACCAACGGCTCATGATTCCCTAACAGGAAAGAAACCGTTCCACCTGCTTTTGCAGCCTCATCTTCCAACTTATAAAACAGCCAGAATATTTGCGGTACATCTTTTCCACGATCGAAAATATCGCCGATAACCATCAGGTGATTACTACCGAAGCTCCAATTGTAGTTTTTATCGATAACCCCATTACCCTGCAACAAGCTAATAACACAATCCAACCTACCATGCGGGTCGGACATAACAAACACTTTCTCCGGTTGCCGATATTGCCAATCGGGGCGTTTCACCGGATGCAATTTCACATCAAATGGAAATCGGCCTTTATGATCTACCACATGCAGAGTAAAATCTTCGGGTAGTGCAACATAAGTCGTGTCGGTAATTTTCCCTTTCTTATCGACACTGATGACACGCGTTTTACCATCAGGCTGATAAAGCACATACGGCCCGTCAGCTGATAACTCTTCTTTTTTCTCTTTGTCTTTCTTCTTACCGTCTGAACCAAAAGTTCCGGCGTTTAGGCCGGAACTAATGAACATTAGAGTAAATGCGATAAGAAAGTACTTCATGAAACTTGTCTTACTCGTCATATATCATTTATTTAAATTATCTTCCACCATATTCAGGATTCTGTTCCATATTAGGATTGGCATCCATTTCTTTCTTAGGAATAGGAAGTACAATCATATAGAAATTCCAGTCATACGTCATATACTTCGTGTCATGCTTGGTTTTACTCAGATTACTGTCTTTTACATCCTTACGTTCCACTGTCAATCCATTTCTGATAACATCATACATGCGGTGTCCTTCGGCAACCAGTTCTTTACGGCGTTCGTTCAGTACTCTCTCCAAAGTTATAGTCTGTCCTACCACTGTGTTATCCGGATTAGCACGCTTCACAATCGGGTCGAGATACTTAACAGCAGCGTCATTATCATTCTCCTTAACAGCGGCTTCGGCTGCATTCAGATAAGCCTCGGAAAGACGAATTAACGGAATATTGGCATCTTCGATATTCTCTTCACGTTGCGGCTGATACTTATTTACATAAGCATAATATTTCTTATCGAAGCTCAACAACTGAAGACGTATATCCTTCGGGTCTTCCTTCAGGAACTGATAGAAAGAACAAGTGATACACATATCATCGTAACCGTCATAAGAGTTGAGATAACCCATACTTTCTTTACCCGGGCTGTCAGTAGTGAGATTTACGATTTCGAACAATACTTCACCCGGTTTGGAGGCTGAAGCATCTTCTCCCCAAGCAGTGGGGTAATCTTCATTGGTCCATAAAGCGTATTTATTCTTTTCTGCTCCTATAATAGCATCGCTCGCCATTTTCAAAGCATTGGCATTTTCACCCTTGTAGAGATAAACACGACTGAGAAGTACCATTGCTCCCCATTTGTTTATTTTGCCCTTATTGAATTTTTCACCCAATAAAGAGAGACTTTGGGTAAGATCATCGATTATCTTCGTATAGCATTGAGCCACAGTGTTGCGTGTCGGCTTGCTATCAATAGTGGACAGACCTTCTATAATAGGCACACCCAGTGATGCCCCATTATCTTTTAAATACGGATAACCGAAGATACGGGTCAGATCGAATAATGCCAAACCACGGATAGCCAGTGCCTCTCCTTTCAAATCATCCCGATATGCCTTGTCGTCTTCATCAATCACCAGTTTATCAATGTTCATCAAAATCAGATTACAATTCTGGATGATAGAATAAAGATAAGACCAATGACTGGAAGGGTTATCATCCTTGGTAAAGTTAAAACGGTAATAGTTAGCTACACGCTTAGTAGAGCTAACAGCCTGCATATCATCACCCGTCACATCTCCATAATATACCAGGCGTCCAGAGTAGGCATCCGAACTCTGCATCGTACTGTAAATGCCATTCAGAGTGAACTCAACATCCGACAATATCTTAATGCTGGTTTCAGTATCTACCGAAGTGGAAGGTTCCAAATCCAACCAACTGTTGCCGCAAGAAGTAGCGACGAACAACATGGAACTGATAAATAAATATTTTAATGGTTTCATAATATCTCGTTTTTATCGGGTTAGAAATTTACATTTATACCAAAAGTTACAGTTTTCAAAGGAGGAGTCCCCCAAATGGCAGTACCACCACTCACTGCTTCCGGATCGTAATAGTCGTATGCCGCCCATGTCCAGAGATTATTGGCCGATGCATACAAACGTACATTCTCGATACCGATTTTCCGTGTCCAGTCCTTCGGAACAGTGAAACCGAATGTTAGCGTTTTCAAACGGATAAAATCAGTGCTGTGCAGACGGCGGGTAGTCGTTACTTTATTCATTGCTACAGAGGGCTTTTCGTAAAATAACTCATACTTTGTAACATCTCCCGGCTTCTTCCAACTATTTTTATAGTAGGACGGAATATTAGCTTCCAGATCATTACCGCCATGTTCGGTTTTCTGTGCCCAGTTGTCATAAGAGTAACCACCAAACTGGTAAGAGAACATAAAGTTCAGATCGAACCATTTATAGCGCAACGTATTTGATAAACCACCGATAGCATTGGGCTCTGCATGTTTATCAAGCACAATGGCATGAGCTTTATTGATTTCTTCGGTGATGTCTTTAATGTAATTTCCATTTTCGTCCACATCGTTTGTATAGAACTGGGGAGCACCGGTTTCCGGATTGATACCTGCAAATTCAATCATATAGAAAGTACGGTATGATTTTCCTACTTTACGAATTTGAGAACCGCTCTTGATTTCCGTCTGCATGCCATCCAGAGTTACAATTTTATTCTTGTTATGCGAAATATTGAATGTTGTATTCCATGAGAAATCCTTAGTCTGGATGTTGGTTGAGCTGATTTCCAGTTCCACACCTTTATTCTTTACTTCACCGATGTTCATCAGGTAACTGCTGAAACCAGTAGTCATAGAGATAGGACGGTCCATCAACAGATTCTTGGTGGTACGGGTGTAATACTCCAAAGTAACGTTAATACGGTTCCAAAGTGCGAAGTCCAAACCCAGATTCAGGTTATAGTTTGTCTCCCACTGCAAGTCATCATTCCGGAGTTGCGACTGAATGATGCCCGGTTGTTCCAGATAACCGTTAGTCAGACTGCTCAATCCCATATATCCGAAGTAATCGGAAGGAAGGGTACCATTCACACCATAAGACGCGCGTATCTTTAAATCAGTCAACCAATCCTTAGTTGGAGACATGAATTCTTCCTCAATAATACGCCAAGCACCGGATATTGACCAGAAACTACCCCAACGGTTATCTCTTTGGAAACGAGAACTGCCATCCGTACGGAAGCTACCACCCAAATAGTATTTATTCTTATAATCATAATTCAAACGAGTCAGGTAGGAAACCATACGTGTACGGGTATCATTACCACCAACCGATTCCGTCTTCATACCATTACTGATTTGATTTTTATCGTGAGTTGCAAAGTTAGTGGCATATCCTGACAGATAATCGCGGTATTGATCGTCTATTTCGTAACCTACCAGCGCATCAATGTGATGATCTCTGGCAATCGAAGTTTTATAGCTCACCTGATTGGCCCATACCATTTTGTTGTATTCATAATACTTCTTGCTCATACCACCGTTGATATCATCGCCGTTGGAAGTACGCGGGTCACTCCAGTCTTTACCTTTCGTAATTACATAGTCATAGCTGAATGTAGACTTAAACTTCAGGTCCTTGATAAATTCATATTCACCATAGATGGTATTGAATGTACGGGTCACGTATTCGCGTTGATAATCGTAAGTTGCCGACAACAACGGGTTACGGTCACCAATACGGATCAAGTCACGATTCCAGCTGCCATCTTCATTATATATAGGATCGGAAGGTACTACAGCATTGCGTGAAGTGTAGAAAGGGGAAGAATAAGAAGTTCCTTCACTATATACATCCTGGTTAACCGTAGCAAACAAGACATTGGCTCCCAATTTCAACTTGCTGGTAGCTTGGAAATCCACATTCAGGCGTCCGCTGATACGTTCCAGGCCTGAGTTGATGGCAATACCGTCTTGCTTCAGATAAGAAAGTGAAGAGTAATACTTGAACCGGTCCGTTCCTCCTGAAAGAGAAGCTTCATAAGACTGATGATTGCCTTTCTTAAACAGAACATCATCCCAATCCGTATATCCGCACCAGGGAACCGGAGCATAGTCATCAATTTCTCCATCGGCATAAGCCATTGCATCGGCTTCACTCTTACCTTTCTTTATCTGTCCGGCTACCAAACCATCATAGATATACTGACGACGCTCTTCTCCCCCCATAATCGGACGATAATCCATAGCAAAATCAGAACTACCCCAGTCGGCCTTCAAAGAAATGGAAGGCTTTCCTGCTTTACCTTTCTTCGTTGTGATTAGTACGACGCCATTAGCAGCACGCGAACCGTAGAGTGAAGCGGCAGCAGCATCTTTTATCACCGTAACACTTTCAATATCGGAGCTATTAATGGTAGACATAATATCAAGGCCGGCATCCGAACTCATTGTATTGATGGTACCTGAGCGCATTGGCACTCCATCTATTACATAAAGAGGTGAGTTACTGGCATTAAAAGAACCCATACCACGAATTCTCAAAGAAGAAGACGCCCCCGGCTGACCGGAAGAAGAAGTGAACTGTACGCCCGGAGCATTACCTTGAAGCAGGTCTTTAAAAGAAATTGCCGGAACATCTTTCAAAGTCTCTCCTTTTACACTGGCAGCAGAACCGGCATAAGCAGATTTCTTGAAGGTACCATAACCTGTAATGACAACCTCATCCATCAGGTTATTATCCGGTGCCATCTCCACTTTAATCGTCTTTGCAGAAGTAACCTTGATTTCCTGGCGGATATAACCGATATAAGAAACCATCAAAGTGGCAGGAAGGTGATCTACATCAAGGGTAAAATGACCGTCTAAATCAGTAGTACAACCGTTAGTAGTGCCTTTCACTATTACATTGGCACCAATAATGGCTTCACCAGTTTCGTCTACAACAGTACCATTCAGCTTTGTCTTTTGCTGTGGTGCTGCCATTTCTTCAACCTTAGAAACAGGTTTGATGGCAATGACACCATCATGAACCGTATAAGTCAGCCCACTACCTTTCAGGCATTTATCCAGCACATTAGCAATCTTTTCATGATTCACAATCAACTTTTCTACTTTTACATTTTTCACCTCTTCAGTGCTATACACAAAGGTGAAATCTGTTTGTCTCTGAACTTCCCACAGCACTTCGCTAAGAGTGGCATTCTTAAAGGTTGCTGTGACAGTGGTTTGTGCAAACACTGCATTGGCAGCCTGCATAAAACCGGTAACTGTGAAACAGAAAAACAGCAACGTTATCCATAAACGTCTACTGCTTCTTTCAGCTTGATTCTTGTGTCCTTTCTTGTTCATAGTAATCATTTTTGGGTTAATTATGGAATGTTATTGTATTACCTTCAATTTTCACATGCACTTCTTCCGTCTTTTCCAGCAACTTGACGAAAGGAGTTATTTCTTCATAACGATTCAGGTTACAACCGAAACGTATATTCTTAAGTCCTTCATTTTCATAAACCACATTCATGTCATACCAGCGGGAAAGTATCTTCATAATGTCTTCCAGACGCTGATCTTTGAAATTGATCTTTCCTTTTACCCATGAAGTATAGAACGAAGTATCCACCGTTCGCACTTGGATGAAATTACCACCCGAAACGATGGTGGCCTGTTGCGACGGTTTCAGAATAAGGCTTTCACCCTTTTCGGCACTGACCCTCACCGAACCGTTGACCAAAGTTGTCTGATATTCTTCATTGGGATAAGCGGAGATATTGAAGGTTGTGCCCAATACTTCAACTTGCATGCCATTGACGTTTACAATAAAGGGCTGCCCGGTTTTACTCACTTCAAAATAGGCTTCGCCTTGCAGTTCTACTTCTCTTTTACCCGTAGTAAAAGCAACCGGAAAACGGAGGCTGCTCATTGAGTTCAAATGAACCTTTGTCCCGTCACTCAGCACCAACGCATACTCACCGCCACGTGGAATTTCCACCTTATTATATACAGGTTTCGGCCGGGCAGATGTGCTCTGTGCCAACCGATAGTTTAAAGTGGTCGAATCTACCTGAATATGCGTACCTTCTATCTTCCGCAAAGCATCCGCTGTTTCTTTATTCAAATTGATTGTTTCCCCATTGTCCAAAGTCAATATAGCTTTGGCAGCCCCCGGCAATATGGGCTGGGTAATCAGCACGGACTTATCAGAAGAATGGTCATAATCAGTATACTTCAGCGTAATGCCTACAAAAAAGACGGGGACTAAAACAGCAGCGGCATAACGGAGTATTTTCATCATCCGTTCCCGGTTATTGCTTTTCCTAATACGCTTTTGTACTTCCAGCCAGCCGGTTGCGACATCAAATGACACACCTTTCTCCACATGTTTTTTAAGATTCTCTTTACTGCATATTTTCTGGAAGAGGGCTTCGTGGGCAGAATCTTCCTTTCGCCAACTCTCCAATTGAACGCTCTCTTCATGAGTGATTTCACCGGATAAGTGCCTGGCTATAATATTAGCTATATAAAAATCCTGTTTTATCATAAATTGAACTTTTTTCGTTGTCTTTTATAATAAAACAGGAGTAATTAAAATCATGGTGAATCAAAAAGCACTTTTTTTTTAATAAACCGGAATTTAGCTTATTTTTGCCACTTAAACTCAATACATAAATTTTATGCCGATATTCTTCATTATTCTTATTACCGTATACCTTGGCGGAAATACCTATATATTTTACAGGGGTATGCAAGCGTTATCCGGTCTTCCCTGTGGAATTAAAATTTCATTGGCCGTATTGTTCTGGCTCGCGACTTTATCCATCGTAGGAACTATGCTAACCCGCAATATAAAAATGCCGGTTTTCTTATCCCATACCATGTATGAAGTAGGGACCGGTTGGCTGATCTTCACTCTATACATGGTTTTGTTCCTGCTCGCGTTTGATCTGCTGAGACTCTGCCGTGTCCCCTTCAACTACGGTTTCATCCTCTCTCTAATATTCACGGTCGTCTTATTAGGATATGGATACTATAATTACCGTCATCCTAAGACAAATACAATCAACATCGCCCTCGACAAACCTTTAGCCGGTGACGCCAAACCAGTTAAGATAGTTGCCGTAAGTGATCTGCATTTGGGTAATGGAACCAGGAAAACAGCCTTGAAACGGTATGTGAAAATGATTAATGAACAAAATCCCGATTTAATCTTGATCGCAGGAGATTTAATTGATAACAGCGTAGTACCTCTTTACACTGAAAAGATGATGGAGGAACTGTCGGAATTAAGAGCTCCGTTGGGTATTTATATGGTTCCCGGCAATCACGAATATATCAGTGGCATTAAAGCAAGCGCCCGATTCATACAAGATACACCCATACAGTTGCTGCGCGATTCAGTAGTCACGCTTCCCAACGGCATACAGCTAATAGGACGCGATGACCGGTCGAACACGGCCCGCCGCTCCTTGCAAGAGTTGATGATAGGGATAGATAAAAGTAAACCCATCATCTTGTTGGATCATCAGCCGTATAAACTGACCGAAAGCGAGGCAGCCGGTGTAGATTTACAGTTCAGCGGACATACACACCGTGGACAAGTATGGCCCATGAATTGGGTGACAGACTATATCTATGAACAAAGCCATGGCTATCGGCAATGGGGAAACAGCCACATATACGTCTCCAGCGGATTATCTCTTTGGGGACCGCCTTTCAGAATAGGAACGGAAAGTGATATGGCTGTATTCCATTTATCGACGAAAAAATAAAAGCTTCTCATAACCCGAACCGTATCTGCTCCGTATCATCTCCGTATCTATACGAACGGACTCAGTACGGACTCAGTACGGACTTGGTACGGAGATGACACGGAGATGGTATGGAGATAGTACGGAGATACGACGGGCCGGTTGTAGAAAGAAACCTGAAACGATGTTTATTTTTAACCGGCCGCTTACAAATAGAAGAGAATAAGGAAATAGTAATAGTCTTTCAGATATATACGAAGCTTTTTATAGGCAATCTTCTTAAGAGTATGTACCGTTTCAACGGATACATTTAGGTACTCAGCTATTTCTCCATTCTTTTTTCCTTCCATGGCCAATCGCATGATAGCCCGCATTTGATCGGGAAGCTTATCAATGGCATCCGTCAGCATCCGACAAGTCTCTTCTTCGACTACTGCATCATGGAAAAAAGAATCTTTCCTTTTCTCAATTACTTTCTGAGCATATTCAAATACCACTTTAGAATGTTCCAGTTCATTGAGAGCCTTATTACGTACGGCAGTATAAAGGAAAGATTTGACCTGATGCAAATAGAAAAAATCTTCTCTGATCTGCCACAACTTAGCAAAAGAATCCTGCACGATATCCGCAGAGACTTCCTCATTCTCTGTATATTGGTTTGCAAACAAACAAAGCGCCACATAATATTTATCAAAAACATTATGGAACTCCCGTTCATCAAGCCTAATACTAATAAATGTATAAGAAGTTTCTGTAACCACCAGCTTTTTATTTTCTCTATTCTAATGCGAAAATAGGAAAAATTTATTAAAAAATGACACAGTAAGACCTAAACTTCCACATAGAAAAAGAATTTATCGACATTCATTGCTCAGAAAACGCATACTTTTGTCCCATCAGAATATAAATCATAAAACCATGAAAAGAAACTACGCATTTCTATTTATCATTCTTTTATGTGCAGTCTTTGCACAAGCCCAAACAACTCCCGCCTTTCCCGGCGCCGAGGGATTTGCCCGTTACACCACTACCGGAGGACGCGGCGGAGATGTTTATCACGTCACAAACCTAAATGATAGTGGAAGCGGCTCACTACGCGAAGGACTCAAAAAAGGTAACCGCACGATTGTGTTCGATATATCCGGCACTATCAGCCTGCTCAGTACCCTTGAAATTAAGAATGCTAATATCACTATTGCCGGACAAACAGCACCCGGTGATGGCATCTGTCTGAAGAATTACTCAGTGGCTGTGAAGGCCGATAATGTTATCATCCGTTTTATCCGCTGCCGCATGGGCGACGAGAAAAAGACGGAAGATGATGCTTTGTGGGGACGTAACCATCAGAACATCATTATCGACCATTGCACGATGAGCTGGAGTACCGACGAATGTTCTTCCTTCTATGACAACAAGAATTTTACCATGCAATGGTGTATTCTCAGCGAAAGTCTTACCAACTCCGTACATGGTAAAGGCGGCCATGGTTATGGTGGTATCTGGGGTGGCGAAGGTGCCAGTTTCCACCATAATTTATTGGCACATCATAGCAGCCGGACTCCCCGTCTTTGTGGTAGCCGCTACACCGGTACTCCCGATGCGGAACTGGTTGACCTGAGAAATAATGTATTCTATAATTGGGGGCCTATCAATAGTGGTTATGCCGGAGAGGGTGGCAGCTATAACTTTATTAATAATTACTATAAGCCCGGTCCTTCCACTTCTACCAAAGACCAGCTTGTGAACCGTATTTTCCAACCGAATGCAGACGACGGTACACAAAAGAATGCCAAAGGTGTCTGGGGAATATTCTATGTAGATGGCAATTATTTTGATAATACCTGTCCTCAGATACAAAACCACAAAAAGAAAGATAAGTTGCTTGGTTTGATAGCCGATGCCAACGCTGATAACTGGGAAGGTATTCATCCCAATACCAAAAATACAGACTTACCGGACGGGAGTAAAGAAAGTATCAAAAGTAACGTCGAGTTCACTGTATCACCCGTAAGCACCCATACGGCCCCCCAAGCATATGAAAAAGTACTGGCTTACGCAGGTGCCAGCCTGAAACGGGATGCCATAGACCAGCGTATTGTTTCTGAAACCAAACAGGGGAATTATACCTACGAAGGAAGCAACGGCAGCAGCAACGGATTAATTGACTCGCAAGCCGATACCGAAGGATATCTCCTATATAGCAGCGAAGAAAAGCCAGCTGATTCTAATAATGACGGCATTCCTGATAACTGGGCTGCTCAATATCTTCCCGTCGGAAAAAGCTATCGGGATATAGAACCGACAACCGGATACTCTTATCTGGAGCTTTACATCAATAGCCTCGTAGATCATTTGATGAAGGCTTGCTATGAAAATAGTAATAACTCCCCAAGTAGCAATGATTTCAATTTATATGGTACTACTACTGGCATCTCTTTTCCCTCCTCCAATGCAACGGATGCAGTGAAATGTATCCGACAAGAAAAACGAATTGTCCTTAAAGGACTCTCCGCCGGAGCACGTATCGACATTTATGATTTATCGGGACGAATTATAACCTCACATCAAAGTCTTGACGAACAGGCCGAATATGCTCTTACTGAACCTGCCGTCATCAAGGTTTATTCCGGAGGGAAAAAGTACAGTTTCAAAAGTCCCCGTTAATTTTATTGTAATGTGGAGATTGCAATACACAGAATCACTGTCTCTTATTATTTATTTTTATAAAAAAAGTCAGATAACTCGATTTGCATAAATAAAGAAAAGGAGTAACTTTGCGAGCAATTTTAGAAAGTGGATTACGTTTTTTAATTTATATAACTTAAAAAAAGAGCTAATTATGACTTATTCACACGAAGTGGAACACATGTGTGTTGTAAAGAAGGGTCCTAACCACGGACCGGCTCCCATACCCGAAGAAGGCAAATGGGTAAAATCAAAAGAAATAGTTGATATTTCAGGTTTAACACATGGTGTAGGTTGGTGTGCTCCTCAACAAGGTGCTTGTAAACTGACTTTGAACGTAAAAGAAGGTATCATTCAGGAAGCATTGGTTGAAACAATCGGCTGCTCTGGTATGACTCACTCAGCTGCTATGGCTGCCGAAATCCTTCCGGGTAAGACATTACTCGAAGCATTGAATACTGACCTTGTTTGCGACGCTATCAATACAGCAATGCGCGAACTTTTCCTGCAAATCGTTTACGGACGTACTCAATCCGCTTTCTCTGAAGGTGGTTTGATCATCGGTGCAGGTTTGGAAGACTTGGGTAAAGGTCTGCGTAGCCAGGTAGGTACACTGTACGGTACTTTGGCAAAAGGTCCTCGTTACCTGGAAATGGCCGAAGGTTACATCAAGAATATCTTCTTGGATAAGAATGACGAGATCTGCGGATACGAATTCGTTCACATGGGTAAATTCATGGATGAAATCAAGAAGGGTACAGATGCTAACGAAGCATTGAAGAAAGTTACCGGTACTTACGGTCGCGTAACACCTGAGCAGGGAGCAGTTAAACATATTGATCCACGTCACGAATAATATAAGGAGGAAAGAAATTATGATTAGAGAAGTAAAATTTGAAAGTCAAGACCGTCGTATCAAAGGCATCATTGAAGCCTTGAACGCTAACGGCATCAAAGACATCGAGGAAGCTAACGCCATCTGCGACGCTGCCGGACTTGATCCTTATAAAACGTGTGAAGAAACTCAGCCGATCTGTTTCGAAAATGCAAAGTGGGCTTATGTAGTAGGTGCAGCCATCGCTATCAAGAAAGGTTGCAAGAATGCTGCTGACGCTGCCGAAGCTATCGGTATCGGTCTGCAAGCTTTCTGTATCCCGGGTTCTGTAGCCGACGACCGTAAGGTTGGTATCGGTCATGGTAACCTGGCAGCTATGTTGCTGCGCGAAGAGACTAAGTGTTTTGCTTTCTTGGCAGGTCACGAGTCATTTGCTGCTGCAGAAGGCGCTATCAAAATTGCTGCTAAAGCAGACAAGGTACGTAAAGAACCTCTGCGTTGTATCCTGAACGGTTTGGGTAAGGATGCTGCACAGATCATCTCTCGTATCAATGGCTTTACTTATGTACAAACTCAATTCGACTACTACACATCTGAACTGAAAGTTGTTCGCGAAATCGCTTACTCTGACGGTGAACGTGCCAAAGTAAAATGCTACGGTTGCGACGACGTTCGTGAAGGTGTAGCTGTTATGTGGAAAGAAGGCGTAGACGTATCTATCACTGGTAACTCTACTAACCCGACTCGTTTCCAACACCCAGTTGCAGGTACTTACAAGAAAGAGCGCATGCTTGCTGGTAAGCCTTATTTCTCAGTTGCTTCCGGTGGTGGTACAGGTCGTACTCTTCACCCGGATAACATGGCAGCCGGTCCGGCTTCTTATGGCATGACCGACACGATGGGCCGTATGCACTCAGATGCTCAGTTCGCTGGTTCTTCATCAGTTCCTGCTCACGTAGAAATGATGGGATTCCTGGGAATTGGTAACAACCCGATGGTAGGTTGTACAGTGGCTTGTGCGGTAGACGTAGCTCAGGCTTTGAGCAAGTAAATAATTACTTAACTAAAATAATAAATCCCTATAATCTTATTGATTATAGGGATTTTTATTTTAAACACAAACACAGCAACTTAACATATTACATAATTCTAAAAGTGAAGTTCTATAATGAACAATACGGTAATATCTCTATTAAATTCTTGTAATTTTTGACTAAAGAAATCTCCTACACATATAGTAAAATTGTAGATTTTGACTAATAAACAAGAGTTTTCGAACAATAAAACAAGAAATTAGTTGTATATTTAAGAATTATACAATATCTTTGCAGTTGTTTATTATGATCATTTTCTACGAACGTCAACCGAGCACTGATTTCTCTTGCATTTGTAAGGATCACACATAGACCGGAAAAAGAAAACGCGAATTATCTCTAAACACTAAATAATATGTGGAAAAAATTATTAGGAACTACTCTAATTGCTGCATTTGCATTAAGCAGCTGCACAGACAAAGATGTTTATCAAGGCCCTAAGGAAGATGAAAAAGAATTCAACACCTTCCCCTTCTCTACTGTACAAAAGGACGTAAACTTAAATGTAAATTACGTAAATGGTGCTGTACAATCAAATGTTTATTTTGAAGTGTATGATGAAATGCCTGTCGTCGAAAGCGAATATGGTACTTATACCAAACGTCAGGATGTAAATTACCTGTTTGCTGCCTATACCCAAGAAGACGGTACTTACCAAGGTAAACTGGAATTGCCTTCATACCTGACAAAGGTATATATCTATTCTCCCGCTTTCTTTGCACAAACCTTGATGGAGGCAAATGTTGTGGATGGAAGTATCGAAGCAACAGATAATACTAGTACTGATACTCGTACAATTACTAATACCAGTACTCCATACGACAGTTATCTGGTAAGTAATAGATACGGAAATGAGGTATGGAAAACCTGGTTAGGTACATACAATCTGTATAAAAACGGGGATATTAATTATAAGTACAAGGGAAAATTGGCAGCAACTAAAAAGGATGGTTTATATACTGCGCACACCCGTATTATAAACACTCATACAACTTGTCCACAAGAATATCGCGGTTATTCGGATATGTACGTCAACAAGGATGCTGAAGTAGTAGTTACATTTCTGGGACAAAATACTTGTTGGACCTGTTCATTGGGATATTATTATTATAAAGACGGAGAACAACCAAAGAACTTGAATGATGCCCATGTAATCATGTTATTTCCTAACACCCAAGATGGTAACTGGTCTAATAATCCCAATCAAGCAAAGAAAAGTGCCGGTATTGACCCACTGACTGCCGTACAACTGATGTATTATCCTAATATTGCAACCGGAAATAAAGAAGGAGCAACAACAACCTTCCCGGCAGGTTACAGAATAGGTTTTGTTCTGGCAACCAATGGTTGGAGCAATCATGTTGGCAGCTTTAGCGGATACAAGAAATATCGCGCCGCCACCTCTAGCGGTTTGAGCTTAAACGATCAAGGCGTGAACTTTGAAGAACCGCGTACTGCTGTTTATAGATATGGTGATTGGATATTGACTTCTTTTGAAGATTATATGACTGACGAGAATTTCAGCGATGTTGTCATTACTTTAAAATCTAATCCGGTAGATGCTATCACCGATATTCCTGTAACTAATCCTGATGAAGACAAGACAAGCATTGACTTCCTGAAAGGTACATACGCATTTGAAGACCTTTGGCCCAGTCAGGGAGATTATGATATGAATGATGTAGTCGTAAGATATAACTATGGCAGCACTTTCGATGAAAAGAATCTAATATATTCCGAATCATTTACTTTCAAGACTTTCCAAAATATAGCCAGTAACCAGAACGGTTTAGCATTCCGTCTCAAAACGGAAGGAAACATAGAATCTACCACCTACTCTATTCGCCAACAAGGTGAAAAGGAATTTACAGAAACCACATTTGAATACGAGCCTCAGGATAATGTATATCTTTTGACCACAAATGTGAAAGAAAATATGGGAACAGAATATAAGGTTACCGTTAATTACAGTAAGCCCATTTCAAAGCAATCTGAAGCCCAAGCTTTTATATTCAAAAATGATGAAGATGGTTTGCGATGGGAAGTGCATATTCCTCAGGAAATGCCGACATCCAAAATAAACAAGAAGTATTTTGGGCAGGGAGACGATGCATCTAACCCCAATCAGAGTATATACTATGTACGTAAGGGTAATTACCCATTTGCCTTTTTCCTGAGCCGGGCAACAGAAAGCGATTTAAGTAAATTGCTGGACAGTGCTAATGAAAAAACAGCTATCAATCTGTTATATAGTGGATATGACGGTTGGGTAAGCAGTAATGGAGAAAAGAACAAAGACTGGTATAAGAAATAAAAAAATTTAAAGAAGAATTGCTCACTATGTCTCAAAGAAAAAACTGAGAACATATTAGAAAGTATAAAGAGAGTGTCTGCTTGCTAGCTGACACTCTCTTCATATTTACACAGATCATGAATTTCCCCCAAAGGACATTCTTTATTCAGCCTAGCTTATTCATTGAACCAATCAATTTTTTTAGAGAAATACATCACCATAGCCAATATCACAAACAATCCGAGACTACCGGCAAGCAATGCAAAAGTCTCCAACTGTATAAGAATGAAAACATAAATATAGAGCACACTGAGCAGACCTGCCATAATAAACGCCGGTTTCTTTCTTTTAATAATCCCCAGCATATAGCCTCCTACCAGCATAATCGTAAGCACTGATGCCACCAGATATGCCATTCTGAAACCTATATGCTCGGACATGGACAACAACAAACTATAGAACAGACAAAGCGCCAAACCGACTAACAGATATTGCAAAGCATGAATACGGGTTTTCTCCATTATCTCCGTAAAGAATATCACTGTAAAGGTCAACAGAATAATCAGGATAGCATATTTAGTGGAACGCATGGACTGCTGGTACTGTTCTACCGGCATTTTCAGATTAACTCCGAAGTTAGAGTTCTGAATATCTTTGATACTGGCATTCTGATAATTTATAAACACTTGCGGATAATTTCTGTTCAAGTTCAGCACTTGCCATTGCGCAGAGAAGTCTTTCTCCGTAATCTCCCGCTTCTCCGGCAGGTAATTACCATCAAAACTTGGAGTATTCCAGTTTGCTTTCAGGGCAACTCTCGTAGTTTTACCCAAGGGAGTAAAATAAATGGATTGAGATCCTTTCAGCTTTATCTTCATTTCATAGGGCAACTTCCGATCATCTTTCAGAGCGGAAAGGTCGACAATGGCATGAACACCCATGCTTTCAATGCCACGTCCATCCATCCCCGGCTCAAACATATAAACAGAATCGTTCAAAGTTATGCTAACCTGTTCGCTGAGACCACGCATATCAGTCAGATTCAAGCATATTGCCGCTCTTTGATATTGAAGTGCATCCATGTCTACATTACTCTTACGAAGTTCTTCCGAACTAAAAAATCCCTTGATTACCAACTCCGACTGATATACATTCACCTTATAAATTCCTCGCCGAAGAATCTCCGTACTCAACTGTCCGTCTATTGACAATTCGTCAGGAAGCAATGTAACATTTCCCATAGTCACCTTCTTCGTACCATTATCTTCCTGTGTGATAGGATACTTCAGATTGATGTAAGGTCCTGTAATTGTCTGCGCCAGACTCCACTTCTGACCGACTTCGGCAATAGCATCCGTCTGTGTTCGCCCGCGTTCCGAAATCATGTCTTCGATCATAAACATCGGAATTAGCAGCAACAGAATAAGGAAAGCAATGACCACTGCCTTGATAGATTTAGAGAAACGACGCAGACAACCACTTGCCTGTTTTCTCGTTTCATTCAGATTCTCTGCAAGATCTCCATTGAAATCTTCGTTCAAATTGTCATTCAAATTGTCCATAATAAAATAGTATTAAGTAAGATATTTAGTATTGTCCGGTTTTGTGTGAAGCCAAACATCTATGTTGATTTCAGAAAATTCTCCAATGCTTCTATGTGAGTTTTGAAAGCTTTCTTTCCTTCGGAAGTAGCCCGGAAAGATGTTTTCGGCTTCCTCCCCACAAAGCTCTTCTGACAAACGATATAACCCAGTTCCTCCAAAGCCCTTGTATGACTTGCCAGGTTACCGTCCGTCAGTGAAAGTAATTCCTTAAGAGTATTGAAATCGGCATCTTCATTTACCATGAGAACTGCCATAATACCCAAACGGACTTTACTTTCAAATGCCTTATTTATATTTTGAAATGCTTCTATCATCTATTATTTCCTTCTTTCGTACTGTAAATAAAACAACATGCCATATAAAATATGAAATCCGCCAAAACCAATTGTCCAAAACATTAAACCATGCCCCTCAAAGAAACAATCTGCAATACCCAAGCAAAGAAAAGCATATCCTAACCATGCTACATTGGAGTAAGTGAACTTAGACACATTGACCAAAGAAAGTCCATAGAAAAGTAACATCACAGAAGATACCAGTCCGTAATGTTCATGTAGCAGTAAAGCTATACAGAACAACCCTCCCGTCAACAACGGCAATGAAAAATTCCATGCAATACGATAGGTTAGTTTACTGAATAGCTTTTGTTGCATCTTCTTGGCCTTATACCAGGACAAGATACAAGCGGTAACAATTGAAACAATCAAAACCAGTGAAGCAACCATTATCAGTCCTTCCCTATTATCTTCTGATCTTAATAACTGACCGGCCACATAAGCGCCGGCTAATGCATACACTCCGGCCAATACAGCCGTCATTCCACTGAGAGATACGAACTTAGAAGATCTTTCCATCAATTCTTTTATCTCATTTACTGATTCTATTGCTTTATTTCTGTCCATATAAAAAGTACTTTGTGTTGCAAAGTAAAATATAAAAAATGAAAGGAGCAAAGAATATCGAGAAAAAATGTATTCAATGAGATTAAGCCGCATAAGAATCACTATATTTGCAATCAACCAATTATCAACAGTCATAGCCTAATGATGAAACAATTAATTGCTTGTTGCGGATTAGATTGCGAAAGTTGCGATGCCCGCATAGCTACTGTCAGAGATGACAATGAGTTAAGAGAAAAAACAGCTCAACTGTGGAGTAAGTTGAATAATATACCGGAGATTACGGCAGATACCATTAATTGTATGGGCTGTCGTGTGGATGGAGTGAAAACGATGTATTGCAGCGATATGTGCGCAATCCGCAAATGCGTAAACGAAAAAGGGGTTAACACCTGTGGTGATTGTAAAGAATTGGATAACTGCCAGATAGTGGGTCCAATTTTTCAGCATACTCCCAGTGCTAAAGAAAATCTTCTATAACATTTTATCGCATTCGTCAGCTTTACAACCTGTATATCATCTTATCTTTAAAATAAAAAAACAGCATTTGAGACCCTCCTATGCTGTTTCTTTTTCTCTTATTTGAATTAGATACTGTCTTATCGTGATACCCTCCCTGATGTATTTCCTTGCATCAGGCTCTCTACTTCTTCCACCATCACATGATTAAAATCACCGTATACGGTATTCTTTAATGCAGAAGCAGCCAAAGCATATTCCAACGCTTTTTGATCATTATCCGGATACGTTATAAGACCATAAATCATACCACCGACAAAAGCATCACCGGCACCTACGCGATCCACCTCGCACTCGATATCATAAATACCAGTATGCTTCAATGTGTTATCAGAATAGAGAATGGCAGCCAGTAGATTATGATTGGAAGTAATGGAATTACGAAGTTCCAGAAAAGCCTTCTGGCAACGAGGAACAAGCTCCACCACCCGACGACCAAAGTCTTCAAAAGCAGGAAGATTTGCTTCAAACGTAGTATCCTCAGCATCTACGGCTTTAAAACCGACAGGTTGTATGCCAAGTATCTCTTTATATTCCGGTTCGGCACCGAAAATGACATCACTGTATTGCACCAAAGGCTGCATGACTTCGGCAGCGGAACTCCCATAGTTCCAAAGTTTCTTACGGAAATTCAAATCACAGGAAATAGTCAATCCCATACGGTCAGCTATTTCAAGAGCCTCACGGCATGCATCGGCACCATCTTGTGACAAAGCCGCAGCAATGCCCGACCAATGAAACCAGCCAGCATCGGAGAATATCTTTTCCCAATCAATCATACCTGGACGCAATGTGGCAAAAGAAGAACCCTCACGGTCGTAAACCACATTGGAATTACGGAATGCCGCACCACTTTCCAGAAAATAAAGCCCCATGCGCTTACCACCAAAAACAATGCCTTCCGTACCTAAACCGTTAGCACGGAGCGAAGCTATGCAGGCACGTGCCACAGCATTGTCCGGCAGGCGGGTTACGAATTCTGTAGGAATACCAAAGTTAGCCAACGAAACGGCCACATTAGCTTCACTGCCACCGTAAGTGGCTATCATTTGATTGGTTTGTGAAAAACGAAGGAAATCAGGAGCAGTAAGCCTCAGCATTACTTCACCAAAAGTGATTACTTTCTTATCTGTGGCAATTTGTTTCTTGTACATACGTTGTCAATAATAAAGTTTAACTAAACACCAAAGTTGTATTTTTATTCCAAGTAAACGCAAAGATATAATAATATTTATTGGCGGAAAAGCAGGGATAAAACATAATCATCAGATTTGTTGTAACTTTACAAAGTTTTAACTGATATAACAAACAGAATGAGTTCATTGAAAAAAATTCCCTCTCCTTTAGTTTCCCTCCTGCCTATCGTGCTGTTGGTAGGAATGTTATTTGCCACCATACATACATTCGGAAGTGACGCACTGGAAGGAGGTAGCCAGATTTCCCTACTGACCACTACTGCTTTTTGCGTATTCATAGGTATAACATTCTACCGTGTTCCCTGGAAAGATTACGAACTCGCTATTACAAATAATATTTCAGGAGTTGCTACAGCAATTATTATCTTGCTGATAATAGGTGCACTGAGCGGTGCATGGATGATAAGCGGCATTGTCCCTACCCTTATATATTATGGTATGCAAATTATTCATCCTGACTTTTTTCTGGCATCAACCTGTATCATCTGCGCACTAATCTCTGTCATGACGGGGAGCTCGTGGACAACAATCGCCACTATCGGTATCGCACTGATGGGTATTGGCAAAGCGCAAGGGTTCAACGAAGGATGGATAGCAGGAGCTATTATCTCCGGAGCATATTTTGGTGATAAAATCTCCCCGCTGTCGGAAACTACGATACTTGCTTCCTCCATAACAGACGTGCCCTTGTTCCGGCATATACGCTATATGTTAATTACGACCACTCCATCGTTGATTATCACACTGATTATCTTTACAGTAATGGGATTCGTCATCGAAACAAACTCTACAGCGCACATGGTGGACTTTGCCACATCACTGAAAGATACCTTCACAATCACTCCCTGGTTACTGATTGTTCCCTTGGTAACCGGAATACTTATTGCTCGAAAAGTTCCGTCCATCATTACCTTGTTCATATCCACTATGCTGGCAGGTATTTGCGCCATTATCTTCCAACCGGATTTGCTACGTGAAATAGCAGGAGAAAATAACATCTTCAAAGGGGTAATGATGACATTCTACGGAAGCACCGGTCTGGATACCGGCAACAGTATGCTGACCGACCTTGTGTCTACACGTGGCATGGCTGGCATGATGAATACAGTCTGGTTGATTCTTTGCGCCATGTGTTTCGGAGGTGCCATGACAGCAAGCGGTATGCTGGGCAGTATAACTTCAGTCTTTGTACGTTTCATGAAAGGAAGAGTCAGCGTTGTAGCATCCACTGTTTGCTCCGGACTGTTTCTCAATCTGACTACCGCCGACCAATACATTAGTATTATCCTCACCGGAAACATGTTTCGCAATATTTATGAGAAAAAAGGATATGAGAACCGATTATTGAGCCGTACTACGGAAGATGCTGTTACCGTGACCTCCCCTCTGATACCCTGGAATACCTGTGGAATGACGCAGGCAACGATATTGAACGTATCTACGCTGACCTATCTTCCTTATTGCTTTTTCAACATTATCAGTCCATTAATGAGCATCCTCGTTGCGGCCATCGGATATAAAATTGTGAAGCGTCCCGTGAACAATCCCGAATAAAGGTTGTTTTGCAATAAACGAACAAGAATCGTAAAACCTAAACATTAAAGAATTATGAAAAAGTTTATTGCATTAGTAGCATTAGTGATGATGAGTGCGGCAACAACCGCCATGTATGCACAAGAAAGTAGAGCGGAACGCCGCGCAGACCGTAAGGCTCAAAGAGACGCTGAACGCGCCCGCCTGAAAGCTGAAGAACAAGTAGCCGACGCAGTATCGTATGATGACGCTGTAGCCGCATTGAAAGCCCACCAATTCGTACTGGAAGCCGACCAGGTGATGTTCCGTAACGGACAGACAGCTTTCGTTAACTCTAACACCAACTTCGTACTGGTAAATCAAGGACGTGGTACCGTACAGGTAGCATTCAACACGGTATATCCCGGCCCTAACGGTATCGGTGGTGTAACTGTAGATGGTTCTACCTCGGATATGCAGATTACAACTGACAAGAAAGGTAACGTTAACTGCCAGTTCAGTATTCAGGGTATCGGTATCTCTGCACAGATTTTCATTTCGCTGACTAACGGTGGAAACAATGCTACCGTAACCATCAGCCCGAATTTCAACTCCAATACGATGACGCTGACTGGTAATCTCGTTCCATTAAGCCAATCCAGCATCTTTAAAGGACGTTCTTGGTAAAGCCCTTTACAATATATATATTTCCACTCCGCTGCAAATTGCCAGAAATGTGTACATTTGCAGCGGAGTTTTTATATTTTTGCATCCAAATATGAGAGAATTTATCATTGCAGACAACCAGGACATCACCAAAGCAGGTATGATGTTTCTACTCAGTAGTCAGAAAGACACAGCCTTGTTACTGGAAGCAGATAACAAAGCCGAATTAGTTCAGCAACTGCGTCTGCATCCGCAAGCAGTAGTGATACTGGACTATACGTTATTTGATTTTTCTGGTGCGGATGAGTTAATTGTCCTGCATGAGCGTTTTAAAGAAGCAGACTGGCTCCTTTTCTCTGATGAATTGAGTATGGAATTTCTCCGACAAGTATTATTCAGCAGTATGGCTTTCGGAGTAGTGCTAAAGGATAATTCAAAAGAAGAAATACTATCGGCGTTGCAATGCGCTTCGCGAAAAGAACGTTTTATCTGTAATCATGTCAGTAATCTATTGCTGTCCGGCAGCAATGCATCTCCCGTACGCCACACGCTGAAAGATGATTTACTGACACCTGCCGAACGAAGTGTACTGAAAGAAATTGCTCTGGGAAAGACTACGAAAGAAATTGCGGCGGAGAAGAATCTTAGCTTTCATACGGTAAACAGCCACCGCAAAAACATATTCCGCAAATTAGGAGTGAATAATGTGCACGAAGCGACAAAATATGCTATGAAGGCAGGAATTGTGGATTTAGTGGAATACTATATATAAAAAGACTATTCAAATACCAATCTCTCCACTGCCGATACATATTCGGGAAGCTTCATCATATACGACACCGAATTGTCCGGGAGCAATACCCTGCAAATTTTCAGAAGATACAATACGATAGATCTCCCCTTCCCGTATCAGTTTTCCTTTCATAAATTCCGGTGTATGGCGGATTTTAAAAGTTACATCGACTTCCTGATTATGTAACCAGGGATTTTCTGTAATGAAATGAAAATCATGAATCTTAAATTCACGCCCGTACTGCCATTGGGTATCATATCCCCGTGAGACATAAAGAACATTTGCCTCAACGTCTTTCCGAATGACAAACCAAGGACCACCACTCAATCCCAATCCTTTGCGCTGTCCGATGGTATGAAACCAGTACCCCCGGTGTGTACCGATTTTCTTTCCAGTCTCCAATTCTATAATATCTCCTTGCCGCTCACCAAGGAAACGACGCACAAAGTCATTGTAGTTGATTTTTCCCAGAAAGCAAATACCCTGACTGTCACGGCGACGGGCAGTAGGCAGTCCTGCATTGCGGGCAATGTCCCGTACTTCCTGTTTCATCAATCCACCAAGGGGGAACATCAGTTTGGAGACTTGCAAATAATCAATCTGCGCAAGAAAATCGGTCTGATCCTTTACTGGATCGACAGCTGTGCCCAGCCATACCTTACCATCTTTATGGACCGTAGTGGCATAATGACCGGTAGCAGTAAAATCAAACTCTTTGCCTACCTTCTGTTCAAAGCAACCGAACTTAATGAAGCGGTTACACATCACATCCGGATTAGGAGTCAATCCACGACGAATTTTATCAATGGCATAAGCAGCAACTTGTTCCCAATATTCTTTCTGCAAATCTACCATTTCCAAAGGCAATCCGTAACGATGTGCAATAGCCGTAGCCATCTCCCAATCTTCTTCAGCAGAACAATCCATATAATCGGTGCCGTCCATTCCTATCTTAATATAAAACAGAGACGGCCGATACCCTTGCTCACAAAGAAGGTGTACGACAACTGAACTATCAACACCTCCTGATAATAAAACAGATATATTCATTCAAAATAGTTTAGAATATTACTTACAATAAATAAATATTAGAAGCACAATTGTATATTTAGCCTATCTCAGTCGTATACTTAGGGTACCTCAGTATCATACTTAGGGTATCTCAGTCCCATATTGAGATAAGAACATCACAACTACACTGATAGCCAAGTAATTACAAATCGTCTTTTCAACATTAATAAATCAGAACAAACAATCGACAAAAAAAATAAAAAATAGACTCATTACTGTAGGGTTATGAATTAATTCACCACAGAGTAACACAGAGTTTCACAGAGTTTAATCAATTTGAAATCAAAAGAATAGAACTCCGTGAAACTCTGTGTTACTCTGTGGTGAAAACTCATTACTATACCGTTATGAAGCAATTATATTTTATCCAACGCCTGAGCCAAGTCATCCAGCAAATCAGCAATATGCTCCGTACCGATAGACAGACGCACCGTTCCCGGCTTAATGCCTTGTTCTTCCAACTCCTGTTCATTCAACTGCGAATGTGTAGTGGTAGCCGGATGGATAACGAGCGACTTAACATCCGCTACATTTGCCAGAAGTGAGAAAATTTGTAGGTTATCAATAAATGTCTGTGCCTCTTTCACCCCACCCTTTACTTCAAAAGTAAAGATAGAACTTGCACCATTGGGAAAATACCTTTGATACAATGCATGATCCGGATGTTCCGGCAATGACGGGTGATTCACCGCTGCCACTTTAGGATGTTTCTTCAAGAAATCAACCACCTTCAATGCATTCTCTACATGACGTTCCACACGAAGGGAAAGTGTTTCCAGTCCCTGCAATAAAATAAAAGCATTGAATGGACTGATGGTAGCACCCGTATCACGAAGCAGGATAGCGCGAATTCGAGTAACGTAAGCCGCAGCACCCGCAGCTTCAGTAAAACGTATGCCATGGTAGCAAGGCTCCGGTTCCGTCAGTTGAGGAAATTTGCCCGAAGCAGCCCAATCGAACTTACCGCCGTCCACAATCACGCCACCTAAAGAACTGCCATGGCCACCGATAAACTTCGTAGCGGAGTGTACCACGATGTCTGCTCCATGCTCAATAGGCCGTATCAGGTAAGGTGTGCCAAATGTATTATCAATGATCAATGGAATCTTATGACGATGTGCTATCTCAGCAACAGCTTCAATATCAATAATGTTGGAGTTTGGGTTACCCAGAGTTTCAATATATACAGCCTTTGTATTCTCCTGTATAGCCTTCTCAAAGTTCAAGAGATCAGCAGGATCTACAAAAGTAGTAGTCACTCCGTAGGCAGGCAGAGTATGCTCCAACAGATTATACGTTCCCCCATAGATGGTTTTAGCCGATACGATATGATCTCCGGCACGAGTAATATTCTCTAAAGCGTAAGTCACGGCAGCTGCACCCGAAGCAACCGCCAATCCGGCAACGCCACCTTCTAAAGCAGCTACACGTGCTTCGAACACACCTTGTGTAGAGTTAGTCAAACGGCCATAGATATTGCCCGGATCTTGCAAACCAAAGCGTGCAGCAGCATGGGCAGAGTTGCGGAATACATACGAAGTAGTCTGATAAATGGGCACGGCACGTGCATCAGTAGCTGGGTCGGGTTGTTCTTGTCCTACATGGAGTTGAAGCGTCTCGAAATGCAATTTCTTTGTTTCCATTGTCTTTGTATTTTTTAGGATTAATTGATTGAGTGCAAAGATAATGGGATGTTATGACATGGGCAATGACACAAGATAGGGAATTTTATACCACATTTATGGTAGATAAACAAACTATTCGCTAAATTTGCAACGAAAACCAAACGATAGATACAGATGAGAAGAAGGAATATACAGCTTTTCCTACTATTGGGAGTCCTTGCATTGACGAGCTTATTCTCTTGCGGAGTAGACCGTTGGCCGGAATATTACAAATGGACCGGACGCGATCTATGGATAGACAGTGTCATGAGAGAAGAATATCTATGGTTTGAAGACATACCCGACTCAAAAAACGTGAATTATTTCCTTGACCCGGAGGCTTTTTTAAAATCAATAAGATCATCACTTGATAAAGATTACTCCAGTGTCGATACATTGTATGCCACTCCTACACCGAGCTATGGCTTCGACTATTCCCTATATCGGATAAGCGGTAATGATACCGCCTATAATGCACTTATCACATACGTCATTCCCGAATCTCCAGCTTCCGAAGTCGGATTAAAGCGAGGCGAATGGATCATGCAAATCAACGATGATTATATCACCAAAAAAACGGAGAAACTACTGACTGAAGGCGAAAATCAGAAACTATTGTTAGGAAAATATGTTTCAGCTGTCAATGACGAAGGAGAAGATGAAAGTAAGATTGAATCTTATCGTGACGTAGTTCTTCCTGCCGCCCGTCCCGTAGAGGACGTCGCCATACCTGCTTACGACGTTTACTCCAGTGGAAGTATAAATGTAGGTTACTTGGCATACAACAGCTTCAATAAAGAAGATAATAGTGAGCTACTCCAACTATCGCAGTTCTTTAAAGATAAGGATATAACAGATTTGGTTCTTGACTTGCGCTACAATGCCGGTGGAGAAATGGAGTGCGTACAACTTCTGGCAGATATTTTGGTACCTGCCGACAAATTGAACAGTCCCTTCGCCTCACTGGAATATAGCCAGAAGCGAAAATATAAAGACCACGAACTCACACTCGACAGCAAGCTTTTGCAAGGAGGTGTGAACCTAAATCTATCGAAAGTGTATGTTCTGACAAGCAGTACAACAGCTGCTGCTTCGGAAATGCTCATTAATTGTTTGAGACCGTACATGACAGTAATAACTATAGGCACCACAACCAAGGGAGAAACCGTAGCAACAGAAAGTTTCCCCAGCAATCAATTCTTATGGGTGCTTCGCCCTGTTGTATGCCAAGTATTCAATTCAGAAGGTGAGGCGGACTACACCAAAGGTTTCACACCGAATTATGCAGTCAGTGAACTGAGTGATTTTGCAAAAGTACTGCCATTAGGAGATCCTAACGAGGCTTTGTTCAGTGCAGCAATAGATATCATCGATGGTAGTATCGTGCTCCCTGAACCTAAACCAGAACCCGAAACTCAAATGACAGTAGTAAAAAGTGTGAAAGTAAAGCGCTATTTCCGCAATGGTCTTATCATTAAATAACCCAGAATGAAGAAGAATATTTTCATAGCTTTACTATTCATAGGAGGATTGACAGCTTGTAGTGACAATAACGAGGGCTCAGATATACCCGATAATCCGGGATATCCTGTAACTCATTTCTCTAAAATAGAATTAAAGGAAGTCAAGGAAGAGCCAGGTGCACCAGCTGTTACTGTTACTCAGACTTACGATTATAGTGCCGGTCGATTGATTAACTTTACATCTACACAAAGTTTCGTAGCTGGAGGAGAATTGTTTAAGATAGAAAATGCAACAAATGTTGTTTATGGAGATCATCAGGCTGTAGTAACAGATGAAATTAATAATATCTCGACCTACACGTTGGATGATAATGGCTATGCTATAAGTTGCGTGCGCCAAGAAATGGATGGTAAAATACGCTCTTATACTTTCGATTATCTTATCAATACAGAGGGAAAATACTTCCTGAAAAATATAACAGAAACATTAGACGGAAATAAGTTCTATTCTTCTATCAACATAGATTATAGTAGCTATAGAACACTACGCATCACCCAGCAGGTTGACAAGTCCGAACAAACTTACATAGCCAGCACATCTACCGGCAATGAAATAGCCAACACTTCAGAGATTCCGTACCTATTCCTGACAGATCTATATCCCCTTTCATTCCACTCGGTTGCCATTTATGGGAAATTCTTGGGAGATGCATACAATACTCTGATTACTGATCTCAGACCAGAGGATAACAGTGGAAGTAACGAAACCACGACTTACACTTATAGGTTCGATAAGAAAGATGTCGACATCTCATGCAGCGAGTTAACCAAAAGCTACGGTACGGACTATGCACGTACCGTAGATTATATCATGAAATAAACTAAGGATATTACTTCTTGAAGAATTTATCGAAGAAGAGAATCTGATAGTCAATAGAATTATTCCAGTATTGCCCGTTATGCCCACCGGGACGGGTAATGAAATCATGGCTGATATTTTTTTCCAGCAGAACCTTATGTAATGCTTTATTCACTTCCAAAAAGAAATCTTGTTCACCACAATCAATAATCAATGCCAGATCACCATCCTTGATTTTATCAACTTGAGTAATCACTGTATGCTGATCCCATAAAGTCTTATCAGACTCATAATCACCGAGTTGTTTGTTCATCTCCCAATTCTTCGGAAAAGGGCGAATATCCACTCCACCACTGGTACTTCCTCCTGCACCAAATATCTCTTTATGACGGATTGCAAGCCACAAAGCACCATGTCCACCCATACTCAATCCGGTAATGGCTCGTCCTTTTTTCTCCGGAATAGTAGCATAGTTTTTATCTGTATATTTCACCAGTTCCGAAGCTACAAAAGTTTCATAACGATAAGCCTGATTTTTAGGGCTATCCCAATACCAACTGTTTTTACCATCAGGACATACAAAGATAATTCCTTTTTCATCTGCAATCTTAGGTAACTCCGGTTTCAATCCTACCCAACTACGTGCATTACCACCATAGCCGTGCAACAAATAAACTACCGGACAAGCCTCAGCTTCCTCACCCAATGCTTTATCAGGGAGTACATATACCACTTGTACTTCTTTATTCATGGATGGGCTTTTTACCATAACGGTATCTACTCGTGCCGCCTGTGTCGCAACAACTGAAAACAGCAATAAAACGCTAAATAAAATTTGTTTTCTTTTCATGTCTTTCATTCTTTAATAATCTCTATAAATAGGCAGCAATATTAGTAATAAAATTCAAAAAATTAGTAATTTTGCAATATAAACTATTCATAACCTATATGGAATTTATTATTATTCTATTTTTATTAGTGCTGAACGGTGTCTTTGCCATGTATGAAATAGCGTTGGTGTCATCCAGCAAAGCACGACTCGAAACCCTCGCAGGAAAGGGAAACAAAAGAGCCAAAGGAGTATTGAAACAGTTGGAAGAGCCCGAGAAGTTTCTTTCTACCATTCAAATTGGTATCACGCTTATCGGTATTGTATCCGGTGCTTTCGGTGGTGTAGCCATTGCCGACAATGTAGCGCCGTTATTCGCCTCCATTCCTGGAGTCGCTCCCTATGCTAAAGACCTTGCCATGATTACAACAGTGGCAATCATTACGTACCTTTCACTCATCATCGGTGAGTTGGTACCCAAGTCCATAGCACTGAGTAATCCGGAACGATATGCAACTCTACTTAGTCCGGTCATGATTTTACTGACCAAAGTGTCTTATCCATTTGTCTGTCTACTCAGTTTCTCAACCAAGATAGTGAATAAACTAATCGGCCTGAACAATGGAGAAGAACGTCCCATGACACAGGAAGAATTGAAAATGATTCTGCACCAAAGTTCAGAACAGGGTGTTATTGATAAGGAGGAAACGGAAATGTTACGGGACGTATTCCGATTCTCAGATAAGCGGGCCAATGAACTGATGACTTACCGCCGTGACCTTGTCGTACTACATCCCACATACACACGTGATGAGGTACTACACATTATCCGCGAACAACATTTCAGCAAATATCTGTTGGTAGAGAAAGGAAAAGATGATATTATCGGAGTAGTGTCCGTCAAAGATATTATTCTGATGTTAGGCAATGATCACCCCTTCGATTTACGCGGTATCGCGCGCTCTCCCCTGTTTATTCCGGAAAGTTTATATGCCAAGAAAGTTTTAGAGCTATTTAAGAAGAACAAAAATAAGTTCGGAGTTGTTGTAGACGAGTATGGTAACACAGCAGGCATTATCACCTTGCATGATCTGACGGAAAGTATCTTCGGAGACATCCTTGAAGAAAACGAAATGGAAGAAGAAGATATCGTCACCCGGCAAGATGGCTCGATGCTCGTTGAGGCTTCTATGAATGTAGATGATTTTATGGAAGAGATGGGTATCCTGAGCTATGATGATCTGAAAGAAGAAGACTTTACCACACTAAGCGGTCTCGCCATGTTCCTCATCGGGCGGGTACCTAAAGCAGGAGACTTGTTCAGCTACAAGAACCTACAGTTTGAAGTTGTGGACATGGATCGTGGACGAGTGGATAAACTGCTCGTTATCAAAAAAGAAGAGGAAGAATAGTGTGAATTTGCATTATATATTAACTTAAACCATTAAAGCAATGAAAAAAGTAATGATGATTGCAGCCATCGCTGCTGCATTGGTATCCTGCCAATCAAAAGGAACCCAGAACAATGATTCCGCCGTAGGTGAAGGAGTGTTGACAGTTGCCGGGAATGATTCTTCTGCCGTAGCCGTATACGAAGGTCTTCTTCCTGCTGCCGACGGCCCGGGTATCCAATACGTATTGAGCGTGGACAGTGTAGGTCCTGACGGAGAAAGCGGTTATACTTTGGTTACTACTTACTTGGATGCGGAAGGTCAAGGAAAGAACAAGAGCTTCACTTCCAAAGGTAAGAAACAAGTCATCAAGAAGACAGTGAACAACAAACAAAAGACAGCCTACAAACTGACACCGAGTGATGGTGACGCTCCCGTCTACTTCGTAGTAGTGAACGATACCACTTTACGTTTGGTTAACGATAGTCTGCAAGAAGCTGTCAGCGACCTGAACTACGATATTATTCAAGTGAAGAAATAATCAGCAAAACATTTCATGTGGGGGAGCCAAACGAGAGTTGGCTCCTCTTTTTTATTACTGTTCCTAGCAATAAGACACTTGAAAAAGGTTTTGAGAAAATACTGCAAGCTACTCTTCTAACATCAGGCTATCTTTGTATCATTAACCATTTTTATATTTAATGATATGAAGAAACTGATTTCAACGATTATCATCTTATCTCTGTCTACTCTGGCAATTACAGCACAAACGTACAGGATGGAGAACAAGCACTTGGCACGTATTATACAAGTAACGGATAGAAGGTTACATACCCAGACTATTCTTAATAAACAAGCTCAAACAGAATTGACTCCAACAAGTTGTGACGAGTTTTCCCTTCGTTTCTCAATCCCCGGTGAAACAGAAAATACCGATTACATTTTATCTGCCAAAGATTTCATAGTAACTTCTGTTTCTCCTTATGCAAACCCCGAACGTCCGGAAAGCAAAGGGTATCAGTTCCAACTACGGGGCAAGGAGAATGACTTTTCTTTAATTGTCTATTATGAATTAGCCTCTAATGATGCCTTTTGTCGAAAATCCCTGCGATTCACTTCAAATCAGGATATTCTTTTAAAAAGAGTGAATGTAGAAGCTATTGCTTTCGAAGATGCGTACCAAAATTATACTCTCAAGAAAATTACGGCAAGAGGCAGCGCCCAATGGAAACCTGGATTGGGACAACCTGTTTATACTACTAAAACCGGAACTTTCTGGGGAATAGAATTCCCTGCTGCCAATAATGAAGTGAGTAACGGACAAATCAATTGCGGTTATCTGTGGGGGCAAATCATAAGTAAAAATACACCTTATACGTCATATAACAGTATCATTGGTGTAAGTGACGATGTACACGCCATAGACAATGCATTCTATACTTATATCAATAAAATAAGGAAACGCCCGTTGCGTCTGCAGATTCAATACAATAGTTGGTTCGATTACTCAAGAAAGGTATCAAAAGAGAAATTTATCCGCAGCGTAGAGAAAATCAATGACGAATTGGTAACAAAGAGAGGCTGCCAGCCTCTGAATGCGTACATCATTGATGATGGTTGGCAAGATACAAGTAAAGAAGCCGATTGGTCGGACAAGGTATGGACAATTAACTCCAAATTCCAACCGGATTTTACCGACTGTTTTCATTCGGTGCAGAAAGCCCATTCACAGTTAGGGCTCTGGCTTAGCCCCGGTTGCCTCTTTGGCGGACACCCCATGATGCCCCGGATGCAGGAATATGGTTTTGAGACACTCTCCTATGGCATGTCTATGACGGGGAAGAAGTATATGCTGAAATTAGAAGAACGAGTATTAGAACTGGCACGTATGGGAATATCCTACTTCAAGTTTGATGGTTTGTTCGGACATCTTAATCTCCGGGACTTCGATATTGCTGATAATCCTTTTCCGTCATCCAATGATGAAAGGCTAAATGATAGTCACTTTGACGAGCAAAAAGGCTATTATCTTTCAGCAGGAACAGAAAGACTGATACAAATCTTCGACAAACTGAATACAGTCAATCCGGATATCTTTATCGCCATCACCAATGGCGCTTACCTCAGCCCGTGGTGGCTGCAATACATTGATATTGTATGGTTGATTAATGCAGGAGATGCCGCAAAAGGAGACAATCGAACTGGTGAACTGGTTTATCGTGACCAGATTTATCATCAAATATGGAAAGAAGAGAATACCAAATTCCCGATGAGCGCCATATTCAATCATGAACCGAAAAAAACGCAAACAAACGAAACACCTGAAACTTTTAGGGATTATTTATATATGAACTTCAGCCGAGGCACCGGTTTTATTGAATTGTACATCAAAACGGATAGCCTGTCTCCTACTGATTGGGACATTCTTTCTGACGGTCTGAAATGGGCACGAAAAGCATTTCCTACCTTCAACAACGTAGTTATGCATGGAGGATCACCTCAACGAAATGAAGTATACGGTTATACAGCCTGGACCGAAAAACAAGGCTATATTTCCTTACATAATCCTTCGGAAAAGTCACAAAGCTATCATCTCAAGCTAGATAAGGCGCTGGGAGTACCTGAAACAAAAAAACGTTTCAAAGTAGACTCACCTATTACTAATATTCAAGAAAGGTCATTATCCCGACATTATCATTACGGTGATACCATTTCTGTCACTTTATCTCCGAAAGAAATAATAATCCTTGATTTTATACGCTAAAAACATCTTCTGAAACAATATATATAAGGATTGAAACAATATTTTAAATCCCGCATTGCCACTACGTGTACCTTTGCCATATTAAATCAAACGAAAACAGGCTCTCATGAAAAGATTACTATTCACATTATTTTGCTTCGCTACGTTAGCCCAGGCACAAATCCCCACTAACAAGCGGGAAATAATGCAGCAGTTTCTATCAGGTACGTTAGATGAAGAATATGTACCGGCTGCGTTTTTCATGCACTTTGGGAAAGATGCACGCATCGGAGAAAAAGCCATTGACGCACATTTGCGCTATTTTCTTTCTACAGGCATGGACTTTGTAAAAATCCAGTTTGAACAAGAATACGGACGTATACGGATTGATAAATCAGAAGATTGGGAACAAATAAAACCACTCCCGGCAGATTTCTTCACTCCAACGCTGGAAATAGTAAAAGGTATCTATGATATTGCCGGAGCCAATGCAATGATACTGCCTACCGTTTATTCCCCATTCCAGATGCTAATACAAAGCGTAGGAGCCAAAACTGTGATGGCATATGCCCAAACAGAACCGGAACGCGTAAAAAAAGCACTTGAATATTTTACCGAAGCAATTATCAGATACGTAATAGCATGTAAAAACATTGGTGTGGATGGCTTTTATACACCCACGCAAGGAGGTGAAAGTAAGTTCTATATAATTCCCGGATTCTTTGAGACCTTTGTCAAACCGTATGACATAAGAGTGATGCAAGAGTGTAACGACGGAACCCTGTTTAACATACTCCATATCTGTGACTACGAAGGTAAGTATGACGATTTAACCCGTTTCGTGTCATATCCGGGCCAAATAATTAATGCGCCCTGTGAAGTAGCCGATCAGACTTTCAGTCTACAAGCATGCGAACAATTATTTAAGCGTCCTGCAATGGGAGGATTATATCGTAAAGGCGTTATATTAGAAGGAAGTTCTGATGAAGTGGCAAAAGAAATATATGAACTAAAGAAATCCTTGAAAGGGAAACGATTTATTTTAGGGGCAGATTGTACAATCTTGTCCCAAACACCAATGGATAACATCAGAACTGCTATTAAAACATCACATCATACTCGTAATATAGAATAAATCATAGGCTTTTTAAATTCATAGTTAGTTGGTAAATAGGTATTATATCTCATAGGTCATTTTAGATTGTTGATCGAAAAGCGGTTGTTGTGAGACACCCGCTTTTTATTCTTTTGTATTATCTAAATTAATAAATATCATGAATAAGAAATCATTTGCATCCACTATTATTGCAGTAATATTCGTTTGTCCGGTTTTGGCGGTGACACACACTTTCACACCAACCGACATCGGAAGTCTAAAGATCAAGATGTCTGACGGATCTTTACAACCTGGTGATACTCTGCTTTTACAAGATGGAACCTATTCCCATCTTGGTAAGGTTAGTTTTACAGGAAATGGAACAGCAGATTATCCAATTATACTGAAAGCAGCGAATACCGGAAAGGCTATCATATCCGGAACAACAGAAATACGTATGGCAGGCAGTTATCTACAATTGGAAGGACTCTACTTTCATAAAGCTTGGGCATCTGACTTTGAGATGATAGAATTTCAACTGGATAAAGAACACCCAGCCACTCATTGCCGGATTACCCAATGTGCCATTGATGATTGCAATGACCCTGCCAAAGGAGAAAAACCGGGGGGTGGGACTGAAAACTGGATTGGACTACATGGAAACAATAATCGTATAGACCACTGTTATTTTGCCAATAAGCGCGCCCGTGGATTGGTTATACAAATTACAGTAGAAGACGGTGGAGATCACAATCACCACCAAATAGATCATAATATATTTGGTTATCGGAAACCCTTTGGAGGTAATGGTGCAGAAATCATACGCGTGGGTAATTCCTGGTCATCACAACTGCCTTCCTACAGTATCATCGAAGAAAATATATTCTATCGTTGTGACGGAGAAAATGAAATTATTTCAGTAAAATCCGGTTTCAATACCGTACGCCGTAACTTGTTTTACGAATCACGCGGTGGATTAGTATGTCGCCATGGACATAATAATATCATAGATTCCAATGTCATCATAGGTAATCAGCTCCCCGGGACTTCGGGTATCCGTATTATCAACCAAGGCCATACTGTCAGTAACAATTATGTGGAGGGGGTAACGGGGAAAGGTTCCAGTGCCGCCTTTATTCTGCGCATGGGGGTATATGAACGTCCCAGTGCCCCGGAAGATTATGAAGATGAAAAACTTAAATCGTATCATCGGGCAGCGAATATCGATATCGCTTTCAATACTTTCGTGGATTGTGCCGAACTGAACTTTGGAGACGGGCAAGGAGATAAGGAACCGCAAAACGTACGTTTTGCGCATAACCGAATCTATTCTCCCAATACTTTCCCAAATATCAAAATCAATAATCCGGCTATATTTCCCGGCACTACATTTGTCGATAATCTCTGTCAGTTCAAAAGCAAAGAATCACCGGCTATTAAAGGATTTCAAAGTATTACATTCAATAAAGAGCAAATAAAGGCTCAACGCCGGCAAGCCGTCTCACCCGCAGATTGTGGTACCACCTGGCACAGCGCTGAGCTAAATGAAATAGATATTCTTACAGGATTAATGCAACAATAATCAATCACCAATATTGCCGATGTCTGGTTTCGCCGGGCGTCGGTAATATTTTACACGTCATTCTACCTTTAATGCAATCTTTTGTTTCGGAAGCCCCTTAGATTCTACTGTAAGTACTACTTTTCCCTGCTTCATATACTGGCTACGCAAAATGACTAATGCCAAACCGTTGTAAGCATCTCTTTCTGATAACTGGAATGGTAATAGGCTGGTTGCGTCTCCATTATCTGTAGCTATAATCTCAGCAGGCCCTGTTACAGAAAACTTCAAATGATTCTTAGAACGAGGAACAACACGACCTTGAGAGTCCACAACAGCTACACGGATAAATGATAAATCAGTACCATCATTTTTAAGTTCTGTTTTCTCTGCCGTTACTTGTAAAGCGGCTGGTTTTCCAGTAGTTTCTACAAGTTCTTCCGCCCATTTCTGACCGTTCTTATAAGCTATGGCTCTCAAACTTCCCGGCTCGTAACGTACATCATCCCAGGTCAAACGGTCATACGAATGAGCTTTCTCTCTACACCCCAGTGACTTACCATTCAAAAACAGTTCAACAGCATCTCCCGAAGTATAAATATGAACGGGAGTTATTTCACCAATCCGCTCTTGCCAGTTCCAATGAGGCAATATATGCACAGTAGGCACATCAGGACGCCAATAACTCTTATAATTGTAATAACGATCCTTCGGAAAACCACATAAATCTACAATACCAAAATAAGAACTGCGAGAAGGTGTTTTAATTTTGCCTAACTCTTCCAATTCCTTTCTAGCCTTTTCTAATTCATTCGGATCACTGAAGTTCAACAAATTGGTTAAGTCTTTATTATAAGGAGTAGGTTCGCCCAAGTAATCGAATCCGGTCCACACAAACTCACCACTCATAAACGGATATTCTTCATTCATTTTAAATTGAACCTCAGGAGCACATCCCCATCCTATAGTTGTCATATCATACGATGAAAGCTGGAAGCCGGAACGGCTATCGTTAACGTCAGTAGTTACAGGGAAGAAATATTCCCCACGAGAACTCGTTGCAGAGGAAGTTTCACTGGCATGATAACGGCTAGTAGGATTCTGCTCTTTAAAAACCGGATAAGTTTTATGGAAATAGTTCAGACCAAATATATCCACCTGATTCACAATATCACGGAAAACAGCATCCCGCTTATTACCCCCTAAAGAAGTAGGCCGTGTAGGATCTTCATCGTGACAGTAAGCTGTCAGGTTACGAGCTATTATGACTCCCTGATCAGTCGTCTGATCAGGCATTTCATTACCTATACTCCACATAATTACAGAAGGATGATTACGATAATGACGTACCAATGAGCGCATATCTGCTTCACTCCAATCATCAAAAAGAAGATTATAATCATTCTTGCGTTTCCCTTTTTGCCAAGTATCTGCTAATTCAAGCTGCATCATCAGTCCCATACGGTCACAGAGAGCAACCAACTCCGGTGCCGGTGGGTTATGTGAAGTACGAATGGCATTTGCACCCATCTCTTTCATGATACGCAACTGCCTTTCGGCAGCCACTTCATTAAAAGCAGCGCCCAAAGCGCCCAAATCATGATGCATACACACACCTTTAATAGCTACCTTTTGTCCATTCAGCATGAAACCTTGGTCATGGGTAAATTCAATTGTACGAATTCCAAAAGGAGTTTCATAACTATCCATTTCTTTTCCATCCATGAATACCCGGCTAACCGCTACATAGCAATTCGGAGTATCAATATCCCACAACTTCGGTTTATCTACTTTAAATTGAAAGCGGGCACTCGACCAGCTATCTTTTTTAATCGCAATATCCTTAGTCATACTTTGAGTCACCTCTTCCCCCACAGGACGTCCATCTTTCCCTTGCAGATATACACTTGTCTGCAACTTTACCTGAACATCTTTTCCAGCATGATTCTCAATATTCACTCCCATTTCCATAACAGCAATTTCAGAATCAACCTGCTGGTTTCGTACAAAAGTTCCCCATTGCTCCACGTGAACAGGAGACGTTTTCACTAACCATACATTCCGATAAATACCACTACCCGGATACCAACGTGAAGTATCGTCCGGATTATCCAATCGAATAGCCAACACATTCTTTTGTCCGGCCTTTATATAAGGTGTCAGATCAAGACGAAAAGAAGCATAGCCATAAGGCCATCCACCCACATATTGCCCGTTACACCACACGGAAACGTATGACATCGCCCCATCAATATCAAGATAAATTTGTTTCCCGGCATCATCCTGCGATAACTCCAGTGTTTTACGATACCAGCGTATCCCCCAATAAGGTAACTTTCCAGTCGAACCGTTATAGTCAATATTGAAAGGCCCTTCAATAGCCCAATCATGGGGTAAATTCAGATGTCGCCATTCACTATCATCAAAATCAGATTTTACATAGGCTATATTTTCTCCCGGATTGCCTTCCGGTCTCTGATACCTCTTCCCAAATATAATAAAGTCATTGGCACAAGGTAATAAATAAGGCTTTAGTCTAGAGTAATGTAATGCAGCACCTACCCCATCCGGATCATCTATCTGATAACGCCAGTCACGATTAATGTTTATGCGCTCACGCACCATTGAGGTATTTGCACAAACAACATCTCGCCCCACAATGAGTACAAAACTCAATAAAATAAGAAATCTGTTTTTCATACTATTCTGTTAAATTGTTAGCACTACAAAAGTAAGGAATAGAAAGATAGACGATTATCAATATTATCTATGCTTCTGTTAATACTGTCTCAAATATCTTTTAATATGGACCTTATTTATCAACTTTGTATGCAAATAGCATGTTGCTAAATACAGTTTCAATTCATAGTTAATAACCAACAAATTTAAAAAGCCATGTACAAATATTCTAAGGATGGAGTTTCCGTACTCACAGTATTAGATAAAAGAAAACAAAAGATGAATGGATTATTTCCCATAAAAGTACAAGTTATCCACAACAGAAAACAGAAATATTACTCCACCGGGCAAGAAGTTTCTATTAGAGACTGGGAAGTATTACCACATACCAAAAATCGTCACTTATCTGAAATACGGCGTAACATCGAAAATAGTTTTTCTTTAATCAGGCAGCAAGTCGAATTTCTATCTTTTCAAGGTGAATTTCATTTTGACATCTTAAATGCACGCTTAGGTAGATATTCTGATTTTTCAGTAAATGCTTTATTTCATAAGAAGTTAGAGGAGTTAAAGGAAAATGGACAAGCCAATACTTATCTGTCTTATAAAGGTTCATTAAACAAAATAGAACAGTTTGCAGGAAAGCACATTTCTTTTCATGAAATTACCATCAACTGGTTAAACCGTTTTGAACATCACTTATCCGCGTTAGGAATCAGCTACTCCAGCATGGGATTTTATTTCAGAAATCTCAAATGTATTCTCAATATAGCACGTAAAGATGGTATCATCAAAGAAAGTCAGTATCCTTTTGGAAAAGGAAAGTATGAAGTACCCACTGGATGTGGACGCAAATTGGCATTAAACCTGAAAGAAATAAAGAAAATTATTACTTATAATGATGGAACCCAAAAGACTGAAATTTATCGTGATCTGTGGTTCTTCTCTTATTTATGTAATGGCATTAATTTTCGTGATTTATTATACTTACAGTACTCCAATATCATCAATGGAGAAATCTGCTTCATACGTGCAAAAACAGCCAGAAACACCAAACACAGTAAGATTATCCATGCAGTCATCACGCCCGAGATGCAAAAGATAATAGAGAAATGGGGGAATCCACCTAAGTCACCTGAAACTTATATTTTTCCTTTCGCTACCGGAAAAGAAAATCCGTTTGAAAGAGTAAAACTGGTAAGGGATGTTGTCACTGAATGTAATCAGATACTTTATAAAATTTCCCATAAGACAGGCATTCCACGCGTCACGACCTATTCAGCACGTCATTCATTTGCAACAGTATTAAAGCGCAGTGGTGTCAACATTTCCTACATATCTGAAAGCCTTGGGCATTCCAATTTAGCTATTACCGAAAACTATCTCGCAAGTTTTGAAGCTGAAGAAAGGAAAAAGAATTCAATACTCTTAACAAGGTTCGATCTATAAAACAAATATGTATATGTAAATAGCATGTTCCGTAGTGACGGGCAAAAACTATTTCCATCTCTTTCTTTTCACAAGATCAAAATAATAACTGCTTTTCATAGACAGAGTTTAAAATGATGTATTGATATTATGTAAGAAAACAATCAAACCATTAAAACTCAAAAAGAATTCCAGGTGAAATTCCTTGTTAATTTAAGTCTAATTTAATTTTAATTTATTAAGTATGAAGAATGTTAGATTCTTTCCGTTATGTCAGCATGTGAACAAACAATTATGTAGCTGTATAATAATAACAGCTTTGACAATTGTTTCTTCGCCATTGCAGGCAAACACATTCTTATTAGAAAGTGTTCGTGAGACAGAAGTACTGAATTCGGTAACTCAACAAAAAGTAAAAGTGACAGGACGTGTTGTTGACAGTACAGGTGAGCCGCTGCCAGGTGCTGCTGTGGTTATTCAAGGAACTCCACAAGGAGTAACTACCGATATGGATGGTAACTTTTCTATGGAAGTTGACCTTAATGCTAAGTTGGAAATTTCCTATTTGGGTATGGAAAAAGAGGTACTTACTGCAAGTGAATTACAAAAAAATAAAGTTGTTCAATTGAAAGATCAAACTGATGAACTTGAAGAAGTAACAGTAGTGGCATTTGCTAAACAAAAAAAGGAAAGTGTTCTTGCTTCTGTATCTACTATCAAACCTGCAGAATTAAAAGCACCGACTTCTAACTTGACAACTGCTCTTGCAGGACGTGTAGCAGGTATGATTTCTTATCAGCGTAGTGGGGAGCCTGGTATGGATAATGCCGATTTCTTTATTCGTGGTGTTACAACTTTTGGCTATTCAAAGAGCCCTCTGATCTTAATGGATGGACTGGAAATTTCATCTTCGGATCTGTCTCGCTTACAACCTGATGATATTGCTAGTTTCTCTATAATGAAAGATGCTACTGCAACAGCATTATATGGTGCTCGTGGTGCAAATGGTGTGATTCTTGTCACAACCAAAGAAGGGAAAGAAGGTAAGGCAAAGATTGAATTCCGCATTGAGAACTCTATTCAGACCTCGACCCGTAAAGTAGAGTTAGCAGATCCTATTACTTATATGAGATTACATAATGAAGCTGTTAAAACAAGAAATCCTCTTGGAGCATTACCATATACTCAGGAAAAAATTGCTAATACTATAGCAGGAGCCAATCCTTATATGTATCCAGCAACTGATTGGTATGCATTAATGTTAAATGATGCTGTTGCTAATCAACGTTATAATTTAAATCTGAGTGGTGGTGGTACTGTAGCACGTTATTATATAGCTGCGACTTTCAATCAAGACCATGGTTTAATGAAAGTAGACAAACGGAACAACTTCAATAATAATATTGATTTGAAACGATATGCCATTCGCTCTAATGTAAATATTAATGTGACAAAGAAAACCAAAGTAAACGTTCGATTATATACTACAATTGAAGATTACACTGGCCCTATAGATGGTGGTACCACACTATATAATAAAATAATGCAAACTTCTCCTGTAGGTTTTCCTGCATTTTATCCGCAAACAAAAGATACAGAACATATTCAGCATATTATGTTTGGTAATACTTATGCTACTGAAAGTGAGTTCTATATAAATCCTTATGCGGACATGGTAAAAGGCTATAGAGACCAGAGCTCTTCTATGATTCTAGCACAATTCGAATTAAGTCAAGACTTGGATTTCATTACCAAAGGATTGAAAGCGCGTGCATTATTTAGTACTACCCGCAATTCTTCTTTTGATGTATCTCGCTATTACAATCCATTCTATTATCTCGCCAGTAATTATAATTCATTAGATGATACTTATAAATTGACCGAGTTAAATCCTGAAGGAGGTACTGAATACTTAGGTTATAACGAAGGAACTAAGAATATTTCAACTAATACCTATGTGGAAGCAGCTGTGAGTTATGATCGTACTTTTAAGGAAAAACATGCCATCAGTGGTATGCTGATTTATACACTGCGTAACGAATTACATGCTAATGCTTCTTCTTTGCAACTTTCATTGCCTTATCGTAATATGGGACTCTCCGGTCGTTTCACTTATGCATATAATGATCGTTATTTTTTAGAGGCCAATTTCGGTTATAATGGATCAGAACGATTTGCACAAAAAGAACGATTTGGTTTCTTTCCTTCAGTAGGTTTGGGATATATTGTTTCTAATGAAAATTTTTATAGAGGGCCGATTGCAAAAATTATACCTAAATTAAAATTGAAAGCTACATATGGTTTAGTCGGAAACGATGCAATCGGAAATAACGAAGATCGTTTTTTCTATTTATCGGAGGTTAATATGAACAATACAGATTATTCATATAGATTCGGTACAGACTATAATGTTTCTAAAAATGGCATTTCGGTTAGTCGTTATGCCAATCCATATATCACATGGGAAGTGTCCAAGAAATTGAATGTCGGTACTGAGTTCAATTTACTGAATGCATTTGATGTTCAAATTGACTATTTTCAAGACAAACGGTCTAATATTTTGCAAACACGCGCAGCAATCCCGGAAACAATGGGTGTGCAAGCTGCTGTTCGTGCAAATGTAGGTGAAGCCGAAAGTTCAGGTTTTGATATGTCTGTTGACTATAACTATTCATTCAATAAGAATTTCTGGATGCAAGGACGTTTTAACTTTACCTATGCAACAAGCAAGATTACCAAATATGAAGAAGTCGATTATTCCAATACACCGTGGAGATCCAAAGTTGGACATTCCATTAACCAACAATGGGGATACGTGGCAGAACGTCTATTTGTAGATGAACAAGATATCGCCAACTCTCCTAAACAATTCGGAGACTATTTAGCGGGAGATATTAAATATAAGGATATCAATAATGATGGTGTAATTACGGAAGCTGATCAGGTTCCTATCGGTTTCCCTACCGATCCGGAAATTGTATATGGATTCGGTTTATCTGCAGGCTACAAAGGTTTTGATATTTCTTGTTTCTTCCAAGGATTAGCACGTGAATCTTTTTGGCTGAATGTAGGAAGTAAGACAGGGACAACCCATCCGTTTATTGATAATGATTTAAGTGGACATGGTCAGAACCAACTTCTGAAAATCTATGCAGACGATCATTGGAGTGAGACTAATCGAAACATATATGCATTATGGCCCCGCCTGAGTGAAACTCTTGTTTCAAACAATAACAGAACGAGTACATGGTTTATGCAAGACGGCTCATTCCTTCGTTTAAAATCAGTGGAAGTTGGTTACTCTTTCCCACATAAGTGGATTAAGAAAGCTTTCCTTTCTAAATTGAGAATTTACTATAGTGGTACAAATTTACTAACCTTTAGTAAATTCGACCTTTGGGATCCGGAAATGGCTGGTAACGGTTTAGGATATCCTATTCAAAGAGTTCACAATATCGGTATTCAAGTCGGATTTTAAATAATAGATAGTTATGAAAAAAAGAAATTATATAGTAACTTTAATGTTGGTGGCAGCTTCTTTTAGCTCATGTGATTATTTGGATGTGGTTCCCGATAATATGCCTACAATAGAGTATGCATTCCGCAATAAAGTAGAGGCGGAGAAATACTTATACACTTGTTATTCTTATTTGCCCAACTGGGTCAATGTAGCAAACAATCCGGGATTGAATGGTGGAGAAGAGGTGTGGAATTGCCCCTATGTATTGGGAAATACTCAGTATTATCAGATGAATATAGGTAATAATATCTCTTCTCCGAATTTCAATTACTGGGATGGTGCCAATGGTGGAAAAAAACTTTATGAAGCGCTTCGTAATTGTAACATATTCCTTGAAAATATAGAGTTAGTGAAAGATTTGGATACAGGTCAAAGAGCTCAGTGGATAGCTGAAGTGAAATTCTTGAAAGCTTATTATCATTGGTTCCTGGCTCAACTCTATGGTCCTATTCCATTAATTAAGGAGAATATTTCAATAGAGGCAGATGAAAAAGATATGCGTGTTTATCGTGAACCGTTCGATGAAGTCGTGAACTACATTATACAGTTACTTGATGAAGCAAAAGACAATCTGCCTCCCAAAGTAGAGAATAACATAGCTGAGGACGGACGTATCACAGGAGCTATTGCTTATGCCATGAAAGCCAAGATCCTGGTGACAGCAGCCAGTCCTTTGTTCAATGGAAATTCTGATTATACTAACTTTAAAGATAGTCGTGGCATACAGTTAATTAGTTCCGAATATGATCATCAGAAATGGGAAAGAGCGCGCCAGGCTTGTAAGGAAGCTATTGAATTCTGTGATGCAGAACTTGGTGGCCCGGGTGAAAGGTCTTTATATACAGTGAATGATTATATAGCACCATCTAAGATGACAGCCGAAACCCGTTTACTGAATGCACTGAATAAAGTAATGACTGAGAAATGGAATAAAGAATTGATATGGGGTGACAGCCGGAATGACATTCAAGGTTTCGAACGTAATAAACTAATCACCATTAATCAGACTACATTCCGTACAGCAGGTGCTAACTCACAGCATGGTCCTACCCTTCGCACAGTAGAAAACTACTATACAAAGAACGGACTTCCGATTGATGAAGATGCCACATGGGACTATAATAACCGTTATAAGTTAACTACTATTCCTGAAGATCATAAGTCTTATGCTGTTGTAGGTGAACAAACCGCCTATCTACATTTAAATCGCGAACCCCGTTTCTATGCCAATGTTGGTTTTGATCGAGGTTTATTATATTTGAAAGGTGTTGACGGTTTGGAAAACGATGAAACCAAACAACATAAAATATTCAGCCGCAACATGGAGGCAGCAGGTAAAAATGGTATAATGAACTATTCTGGTACAGGCTATTTTGATAAGAAAACAGTTTCTTCAGAATGTTCTGTAAATAATTCGGGGGCATGGGCAGGTTATCGTTATCCATTTCCTATCATGCGCTTAGGCGATTTATACTTGCTATATGCAGAGGCTGTCAACGAATGCTTGCCTAATGATAATTCTCTCTCTGATGAAATATCCATCGAGTATGTAGACAAAATCCGTATGAGAGCAGGACTTAAAGGTATCAAAGAAACTTGGGATACATATGCTATGAGTCAGTTCAAAAGTAAGTATGAGACAAAGGCTGGCATGCGTGATATTATCCGTAGAGAGCGTTTAATTGAATTAGCATTTGAAGGACAGACTTATTATGATAAACGCCGCTGGAAGTTGATGACAACTTATATGAACGAACCTGTACAAGGATGGTATGTTGAAGGAATAGAAGCTGAAGAATACTATACGGTGACTACTCTCTTCAAACCGCAATTTGGGGCTAAAGATTACTTATACCCCATTAGAGAATCTGATATTCTGGGTAATCCGAATCTGATACAAAACCCAGGATGGTAAAAAATATTAGTTATAAAAATAGATATATTATGAAACATCTATTCAAAACAATAAGTTTGTTATTTGCTCTCTTACTCGTCATTTCTTGTACAGATGTTGAGAAAGCACAGTTTGCAACAGATAGCACAGCACCAGGTATAGTAAGTAATTGTAATGTCATAAATGGTGCTGGCAAGGCATTAATCACTTATGATCTGCCCACAGACGAAGATTTACTCTATGTGAAAGCCACATATAAACTGAATGACGGTACAAACATGGAAGTTAAAGCTTCGGCATATATCAATGAACTGGAAGTTGTCGGATTTGGGAAAGCCGCTGAGCATGATATTACTCTAATTGCCGTCGATAGGAGTGGGAATGAATCAGAACCAGTTGTAGTAAAAATATCTCCGGCGGATAATCCTATTTACGAAATCTTCAGCCAGATGAAGGTAACCAGTGACTTTGGAGGGCTGGCATTTAACTGGGAAAATAAAGAACGGGTAGATATTACCATTACCGTAACTACCCCTGACGAACACGGTCAGATGATAACAGCTCAGAATTTCTACTCTAACTCAAAAATCGGTCAAGGATATATCCGTGGTTACTCCACGGAGACTTCAGAAACTGAAGGGAGACGTTTTGCTGTTGTCATTTCAGATCATTGGGGTAATCAAACCGCTATAAAGGATTCATTATATTTCCCTATATATGAGACCGAAATCTCATCGGACAGATATGCTAAGTATATTATACCAGGCTATGGCGATCCGGGAAGATATAATAGTAGCTCCGACTGGCCTAAGTTATGGAATGGTTCATGGGGGACAAACAATGACCATTATCATACTAAAGTAGGCTTGAGTTCTCCAATCAATTTGGGAATGAACTTAGGACGTTTAGTTAAACTGAGTCGCATTAAATATTATCAACGTTCAGGAGGTTCCAAGTGGCAATACTTGTATGCTCACGGCAATCCTAAACGCTTCCGCGTGTGGGGAACTCCGACAACCGATGGCGTTCAACTGGATATTACAGAACCGGGCAACGACTGGATTTTATTGACGGAATTCACTTCTGTTAAACCTTCGGGATTGCCTCTTGGTTCAACCAATGCTGACGACCAACAGTTGGGTGGTCTTGATGGAGAAGATGTTCTGATTCCAATTGATGCACCGGCCGTGCGTTGGATACGCCTTGAAGTACTGGAAACATGGGGAGGAGTAACTGACTTCGTTCATATAGCAGAACTCACTTATTATGGTAAAGAAGAAACTAATTGAAACAATGATGATGAAAACTAAAATTTATACAGCACTCATTACCCTGGCAGTACTGGGGATGTGCCTCTCTTGTACAGATATCAATCACCTTCATGAACCTTATTTAGAAAGAGGTGAACAAATCTATTTGGGTAAGATTGATTCCGTACATATGTATGCAGGAAAAAATAGGATTGAAGCAGGTCTCTGGTTCTCTGATGTAAGAGCCAAGAATTTAGTAGTGAAATACAATGGTGAAACAGATTCCATTTGCATACCTTTAGAAAGGGAGCCGGAACGCCCATTACGCTCAGATTCAATATTGATTAAAATCCCTAACGTAAATGAAGGAACGGCAATGACTTTCAAATTCATCATTTATGATGCTAATATGAAGTATAAATCATTGCCTGTAGAATCTTTGTGCAGTGCCTACGGTGATAATTATCAGGAATCTATACTGAATAGACGACTGATCAATCATAGCTATGAAAATGGTACTCTCACTATAGGTTGGCTTCGCACTGGTTCTATTCAGATATTGAATACGGAAATCTATTATATTCAGAAAAATGGAGAGGAGAACATGATAAAATTACTCCCTAATGAAGTTAGTTGCTTTATTGAGAATGTAAAAGCTGGATCCAAAGTACGCTATCGTAGTGTTTTTCGACCGGAAGCAAGCGCTATAGACCTTTTCTATACAGAATATAATGAATTTACAATAGGTGAATAAACCATATTTATTGATAGTTTTCCGGATTAAGAAATCTTTAGTCCGGAAACTTTTATTTATCATTAATATAAAAAAGAAATGAAAAAAAGAACCTTTATTTTATTCGTAGTTATGGGGCTTTTGGAAGCTTCCAATATGGCTTGTGGGCAAATAATTACTGTCCCTGATACTTTATCAAAGTATATATTAACCCCCAAAGCACCCGATACTCCCCGTATTAATGGTGCAATGATATTCGGAATTCGGCCCGGTTCCCCCTTTCTTTATACGATTCCAGCTACCGGTATCCGCCCTATGAGTTTTGCTGTAGAAAATCTGCCCAAAGGGCTGAAAGTGAACACGGAAACAGGACAAATAACTGGAAGCATAAAGAAAGTGGGTGAATACGTGGTAACGTTTATCGCTAAAAATTCTTTAGGTGAAGCGAGGCGTAGCTTTAAAATTGTAGTAGGAGATAAACTGGCTTTGACCCCACCAATGGGATGGAACAGCTGGAATTGTTGGGGGAATGCAGTCAGTCAGGAAAAAGTACTTAGTTCAGCAAAAGCAATGGTGGAAAAAGGATTGATTAATTACGGTTGGCAATATATCAACATAGATGATGGTTGGCAGGGATTACGCGGAGGGAAACATCAGGGAGTCATGACAAACAGTAAATTTCCGGATATGAAAGCTTTAGCGGACGAGATACATAGTATGGGATTGAAGATTGGTATTTATTCCGGTCCATGGATAGGTACGTATGCAGGACATTTGGGTTCCTATAGCGATAACGCTGACGGAACTTATGACTGGGTGAAAGAATATGCTAATGAGCATTACCGCTACGTTGATTCTAGTAAGAAAACTAAACACGGTATTAATTATCATCATGGAAAATATTCTTTTGTGAAGAATGATGTTCAGCAGTGGATAGATTGGGGTATGGATTATCTGAAGTATGACTGGAATCCGAATGACGTATACCATGTAAAAGAGATGATGGAAGCATTGCGCTCTCACAAACGTGATGTGGTTTTTAGTCTTTCAAACAGTGCCCCTTGGGGAGATGCAGCTCAATGGGAAAAAATGGCCAACTGTTGGCGTACCACCGGTGATATTAGAGATACTTGGGAAAGTATGAGTCGCTTAGGATTCAATCAGACTAAATGGGCAGCTTATACTGGACCCGGACATTGGCCTGATCCTGATATGCTAGTAGTAGGTATGGTAGGCTGGGGGCCTCGTTTGCACTATACTCGTTTGACTGCAGACGAACAATATACACATATCAGTTTATGGGCATTACTTTCTGCTCCTTTATTAATAGGTTGTGACATGGCTCAATTAGATGATTTCACAATCAGCTTACTTACAAATAATGAAGTAATTGAAGTAAACCAAGACCCGCTTGGTAAACAAGGAACAGTGGTTGCAGAGAAAGCTTCTGTGGTGATTTATGCTAAACCTATGGAAGATGGTTCTATGGCTATAGGTTTATTCAATCGTAGTGAGCGACATGAAAAAGCTACAGTTACTTGGAAGCAATTAGGCATAAGGGGTGAACAAAAGATACGTGATTTATGGCGCCAGCAAGATATTGCAACATCGAATAAAGACTTTACGACTGATATAGCTCCACATGGAGTTCGTTTGATTAAAATATATCCTGGTAATAGTCGTCTACAGGCAACATCAGGCAGATAAGGATATTGCTGTATTAGCAACTTTTTTAGAATAACCTTGTTGAACTTTTGAGGCTATTGGGGTAATCCCCAATAGCCTCACCTTTTATAAAAAAACAGCTACAAGAAATTTGTTTTCATTCAGATTTGTTCGAATCATGCACAACTCTATTCCATAAAAAATAACCTTATCGGGCAGGGAAACCTACACTAGTCAGCGACGCCCAAGGCATAAACGATTGATTGTCCGTTCCTTCCGGACGACTTTTTTGAATCATCTTGCGAGTGTATGGCATATCCATTCCTTTGCGGTCGTGATAATGATGGTAAGCCCGTTCCCAGGCTGGACAGATCTTCTCCCGTTGTTTGGATGAGATCTCAGGTCCATAGACCGGCTTTCCAAACCAAGTGATATACTGCACATGAGGAACTTCTTCGCCGGACATGTATCGGGCCGTATACTCAAATCCTTTGTAGAGGCGATTGTCAAATGCTCCATATAAGTCTATATCTTGATTCCAGGCAATTTCGGCAGCACAAGCAAGGAAAGCAAGGCCCATCTGTACATGTTGTTGGTCACGTCCACTCTCCTGACATTGCCCGCTTTCATAAAAATAATTTTTGATAGCCCCATTCGTATTACCATCGGTAAGCTGCTTGCATGCAGTGTCAAAAATATCCCGTCGGTCAAGGAAAATGCCTATACACATAAGTGTTTGTCCGTTGGCAGCATCCCAATTGCCATTATAACGAGGCGTCCAATCCTTTATCACCGGATACCAGATATTGATGACCATATCTTCAAAAGCTTTACGATTTTTGGCATTCCAGCCCTTATAAGTATGTTTTATTATTTCGGCAGCATTGAGATACTTGATTCCCGCCGTACCCACCTTCAATTGACGGTTGTGATTTACGACCGACTCAAGAGTCTGAGCCCAAGCATTGAATATTTCGATAGCCTTTTCCGCATAAGCTTTATCCCCTTCCACATACCATTGTAAAGCCATGGTATAGGCTGCCGCACCATCACGTACAAACTCTTTCCCTCCATTATCGGGTTTATTATAAGGTCCGTTATCTACAATCTTAAAAGGAGTCGGTTTATAATTGAGCGAAGCAATTTCCGATGACTTGAGCTGGTTCCATGCTTCCTTCCAAGGTTCTTCGCCTGCAAGAATCTTGATTTTCATGAATTCAAGATCAGAGGTCGTGTGTAACATTCCGGGATGTACGAACTCCTGTCCGAAACTGACAATGCATATCAGCGCATACAGGAGTGAGAAAAAAGTTCTTTTAGTCATAATCATTAAGAAATTTATTACTATTGATATAATACATAGTTACGTTATTTTCCGACAGTTCTTATCAGAACCTTCCGGCTATAAGCTTTCTGACCGGCTTCGTGCACACGAACTACGTAAAAATCATCGTTCAGTGGCATACTCTCCACCCAATTGTCAGAAAAAGATTTGAGCATCTGTACCATGCTTCCATGAGTCGTGTAAATAGATATCCATGCATCTTTTTGCGATTTTACTCTCACACGATTTGTTTCCACAATAATATGCGGGATATCTTCTCTGCCTGTTTCAGGCATTAGCCCCGTAGAGATGCCTCTTGCCGCCCTCTGAGCCTCATAGAGTGATGCGGGCTGCAAGCCTTTACGATTCTGCCCTTCTATATATCCATTGGTATATTCACTCATATTGTTGCGGTATCTCCGTATTGTTTTAGCTGTGCATCCGATAGCATAATTTTGTCCCGTAGGCACTTTATCCAGATAAATGGCACCGTCCTGTACATCACAATTCCAGAATACGCTGTTGGTGCCTCCCCATCCGTGGCCGCTTCCCATATTGTCACGCAGATACATACCTATTTTTCCGGCATTTGATTTTATAGTTCCCAATTCCACCCAGTTATCAAACAAAATCCCCTGAGACCACAACCGGTGTCCCTCAGCTTGTGCAAGAGAAAGTTCCGAACGAAAATTCAACACAACAATGCCGCTGGTAGAGGCACAGCCGTTGGAGATATAGTGATGACGCCCGTTACGGGCATAACAGTTTTTCAATAAGATGAGTTGTGAACGATGGTAATTCTCAAAATTATAATACGTACCTCCTGTACAAAGTCCGGAGGGATCAATAGCATAGCAATCTTCAATTGTACTCCTCGTAGTGGAAGTCGTTTTAATGCCCGCATGAACAAAACCGGACATTGAAACACCTTTTACCCATGAATTTTCCAACGAACTCATATAGATACAATTCTGATCAACGTTAGCCGTGGAATTCTCCGGACTTCTTTCAAAAGAAATATGCAGATTCTCAATGCCTACATTGTGGCGGATTGTTCCCGAGTTTGAAATCTTGTAGATATATGCCTGTGCATACTGTACGTTGAGCGCATAAAATATGGGAGCATCCACTTCAATCATATTACCTTCCACTTTGGTGACGTAGCGATGATAGGAAATATCAATATCCTTAGTTTTCCATTTCTTGCTTTCATCTGTGTTGCGCTTTGTATTGCCGCCATACCAGACAGCCTCCAGCCAAGCTGTTGTAGTAGGATATTTTATACAAATCAAGTCGCCCGCCTGATAGGCGCTTGCATCTTCCACCTGAAAAGAATAGTCGCCGGGTATCACCTTTTGTGTTACAATATTTACCTGAGCATCTCCTTTCCCATTTCCCCAATTGTGCGCGGAGGAATTTCCCATTAAAATAAGCCGTTTAGCCTTTTCAGCAGCATTTCTACCATAGAGAACCGTGGAGTCTTTGTCCGAGAAGCAATTACCTTCTCCACGCAGAATGACTCCGTCGTAAGTCAAATTTAACGTCCCGTCTACATTATATCGTCCGGCTTTCAGCAATACGACTCCTCTGATACCCTCTGCGTCCAAAGCATATTTTCCTACTTCGTCAATGGCCTTCTGTATATGTTGCGTATTATCGGCCTCCTTGTCCTCCAAAGGACTGATAGTAATGGTGCGTTCCGGCAAACTGACCACAGGAATGTCTTTTCCATTCCCGTATCCGGCCTGACTAAAATCTGGGATAACAAAACCATCATTATCTTTCTTATAAGTCAAGTTTCCGGATTCATCTTGAATAACAAGTTGCGATTGCCAACTTTCTTGGGCATTAAGAGAATAACTGCTTACAAAACATAAGCTCCCGATACATAAAGATACAAGTTGTGATTTCATGTGTATTTATTATTTTTTTGTGATATGTAAAGAAAGGGAGATTTCTTCTTTTCATTTTGTAGTGTTATCTCATTTCCTTGCAATATTGTATTGCTCTGTTTCAAGGTGACAAAGATTATAGCATTTCATCAACACAAAGACATACTATAGGCGATTATTCTAACAGGGCTTTGAGGAGAAAACGATCTTTTAGTCAGACTAAGCATCTGTTTCTCCCAAACAGATGGTCTATCTGACAGGAACAGACAGTCTGTTTACCCTCAACAAACCATGTATTTCACCTAAACATACCATCTTTTCGGGTAAAACTAACATTCTTTTTCGTGATAAGGCTACACCTAATGCCCGAAAGGGTGTAGCCATGTTGCATAAAGGGTGACACCATCCCGGATATAAGGTGTAGTCCTTTACTTATCGGGTTATACTCTTTCCTGGTTGTATCGGGAAAGTATCCGGAGGGAAAGTGTTCTTTTTACGCATAGAACACATGAAGGCTATCATTTTTATCTAAGATATAACAGTCGTTACGTCCCTTTTTATGATTCTGTCCCCTTTCCCTTTCTTTCCGCATTTATTTAATAGGGAATGCTTGCGTTCTTTCTTTTTTCCCCACCATTGGGCGGAAAGAAAGGAATCTGAGACAATAGGATTATCATTTTGTCATGGCTGACAAAATGATTTTTAAAGGTTATTTTCTGAAAAAACGATTAGTCGTGCGGCTGAGGATTCGGATTGGTATGCGCTTCATAAACTTTGAAATCAGCCAACTGTAGGCTTTCATCTTTAAGTCCGTTATCGGGTCTGTCGGATGCACTTTGCATCTTCCGCCCCAGACTGCGATAAATACCGAATTTATTCCGGATACTTGTCGCCCCCTTCCTCCATAAGTCTACATCTGCGAAAGATTGGTCGGCAAGCACTTTCCCATCGCTGATACGGGTCAGTTTGATGCGGAATGTGCCATGATGGGTATAATGCATTTCTGTCTCCACTTGTATCCATTCATCTTCAAAGTCGGCAAGCGGAAGGTTGTCTATGATAACACCCTTGCCGGACGTCCGTGTATCGCCTGTATGAATCACTTGTACACGCTTATTCCCTCCGTCTTCATCACAACGGGTACTGATAGTAATGAGTGGTGCGCCATTATTACCTTCCTGTGCCTTCAGTTGGTGAAGATGACAGAACTTGGTGGTGGGTTGGAAACCTTTGGGTATGCGGAATTTCCATTCCAGCCGTTGCCACTCATTCCAGTTTCCGTTCAGATGATACCAGTCATGGTTTGTCTGGCTTTTCATCTCATTGCGTTGACGGTCACTCAGCAATCTTCCCCGGTCACTGTCCAGAGCCCCGGCATTGGCATGATTGGTGAATTTGAGAACATATTGCTGCAGGGCAGCATCAAAAAGAACTTCACAATGCACACCGTCGTAATGGTCGTTTTTCGAGCTATTGGGATGCTCGGAATAGTCCCAACCCAAGGCACGCATATATTCGTGTATAGCTCTATTATCTTTTCCCACTAACTCGCGAGAGGCTTGCATACCTCCCTGAAAAGTATAGTCGGAACGGACAGGAGAAGGTAGCTGCACAGTAGGTCCATATCCAATGGCTTGCAATGCAGATTCGCCCAAGCGCTCCTTCAATTGCGCCAGATAAAGACTTTGAGGAGCAACCGGAGTATCATGCGAGTCGAAAATACCTACCGGTAACGTAGGACCGGACTGACTGAAGGGACGACGCAAAGGAGTACTTTCTCCTTTACTGCCTATCACCCAATTATAAGTGCCCGGGGGAATCTGATTTACATAGCTCTTCGCCAGACAATTCCAGGCAACAGACCAAGCTGTGCCCCAACCATGACCGGAACCCATGGAACCGCGGTTCTTGAAATCAATACCTCCGCCCGGCAAATTACAATTGTCAAGCAATAAACCTGTACTCCAACGCTGATGTCCTTCTATACGGCCATTCCCTTTGAAGCTACAATTAAGGAATACAATTGGTCCTGTTTGCCCTGCACCAAGTGCCACAAACCAGATATTATCTCCCTCTACCGAACAACGGTCAATCAGAATCTGTCCTCCGTTTGGTGCAAACTCCGCCGGCTTGGAAGCTCCTTGGTGCAAAGCCCTTCTGATTACATTAATCTGCTGCAAAGTGATGCGTCGCCCACCTACCCCTATACTCTCCATGGTTTCCAATGCATTGATGTCCTTTGCCCAACAGTCTTCTCCGTTGATTCTCAGTGCATAATATAATGCTTTCCCGTGATTGACCGCTTGTGCGGGCGACTCGATACGCAGATTCTCCACACCGCACTGACGGAGTCGTTGTACGTTATTGGCCACCACTAATGTAGTATTGTCATCGGTGAATTTCGCATCGTAAGAGTCTACCAGCGGGACACTCAGCACAATTGTATTTCCTTCAATACCTGCAATGGTCCGTTCGGCAATCAGTTGCCGTCCTGCCTTTATCCAGGTCTGAGGTTTTCCGTCACGAACCAAATCATTCATTTTCATATATTTGATCCATTTTTCGGTTACGGGTTTGCGTATCTCTATATTGTCGCCGACGGAAAGTTCGGAAACATCAGTTACCGTCAAACGATATGAACCGGCAGGGACGTACTTGTCAGTCACCTTTATGCTTTTTTCATCCGGAGCAGCTTCGCCTAAACGATTACCCGCACGTTGGCGGATGCCGTTATTCACCACGATTGCCGTATGCTTATCTCCGGTCATGACGATAACGCTTCCACTCGGATCACTTCCGCTACCGCGTAATACGACGCCATCCGTCATTATCTGAAGAGAACGGTTACATACGTAACGTCCCGGTGCCAGCAGAACTGCCCCCCGAAAGCCATCGGCATCTTTGGGAAGTGCGGAAACCATATCAATGGCTTTTTGAATATAATCCGTGCAATCTTCATTTTCTCCTAAAGGATGTACGGTCAGTTTTGCCGGAACGTATGGCAAGGTTACACCACCGCCTTTATATCCGGCATGTGAAAAGTCGATAATCCGGTCACCTCTCTTAGTAGTTTTATACACTAACTTTCCGTTAGCATCCGAATAAACCCACTGGCTTTTGCCTGTCGGTTCCTGCCCCATAACGGATAAGGGGAAAAGAAGGCATAATAGATAATAAATGTTCTTCATTCTTTCTCTTATTCAATAAAGTTAATTAATGGTGTAACAAAGGAAAAGGAAAAAAAGGATTTCCATTATATAGATTGTCTCAAAAGCTTGTAAAAAAAGAGCAAACTTCTACTACTGAGAGTAAAAGTTTGCTCAATATTGGTTTAACTAAATACTTTAATTAAGAGATTATGTATTTTGGTATACTATTTTAATGGATCGAAATCACCACTTTCCCAACCAATAGTCTGTTGCAGTTTAGGATTTTGCTCAAAGTGTTTGCGAGCTAATCCCTGGAAGTAATAGTTGTCTTTCACATCCCATTGGTAAGTTTCGTCAATTCTCCAGGTTTGAGTGGTGAAGTACTTGAAATAATTTTTCGTCATCAATTCCGGATCGCTCTTTATCATAGTGATAAAATCTCTTCGTGCCATAGTAGCATATTCATTCTTCACTTGTATTTCAATTCTGTAACGAGAATATCCTTGCATATCAGAAAATATTTTACGACGAAGCAAATCCCAGAAACGTTTGCCTTCATAAGCCAATTCAATGCGGCGTTCATAAAGAACGGCATCAATCAATTCTTGTTGACTCATATTTGCTTTTAAACCATAGAGCCCGTCCGCATTGGCCGTTATACCGGCTCGTTTACGAATATCTTTCAGAATAGTATAAACTTCATCAGATTTATTTCCTACTTCCGCAGCACATTCAGCAAGATTCAATAATACTTCTGCATAACGCATTTCAATCCAGTCCATGTCACCGTGATCCTTGGCTTCAGTAGCTGTCTTTTCAGGGATAGAGAACTTGCATGAATAAAATCCTGTGCCAGTTGGACTATGAGTATCTTCGCCACCTTTGTAAGTGTACATGCAACCTTGGAACCAGTCCGGCATACCGTTCAATGGATATTCAGCGCCATTGTAAACGATGATATCATAGAAACGGGGGTCACGATTCAACCAAAACATACCGGTAGCGTCAGTAGCAGTAGGATCAAAAGCTTCCTTCACACCATCACCATCTACGTCTACTCCTGGAGTGGTACCATCAGCCATTGGGAAAGCAAGTGCCATATCCAATGTAGGATGGTGGTTACCGGTAGCTCCTACCGAAAATTCCAACGGACGCAGCCCTGCCATGAAGTTATGTGTACGTACCGGATCGAGGAAACGGGTAGTAATTACAGTCTCAGAGGTAGTCTCTTTTGTCCATATCTCCTTATAAATAGGATGTAAAGCACGTTGTCCATTCTCTGACAGTTCCTTTTGGGCCGCTAAGCAGGCATTGTATGCTGTTTGCCAACGGGTACGGTCATTGTTCGGATTAAATTGTTTACTGGCATAAGTCAGCAACACACGTCCTTTGAAAGCCATAGCTGCTCCTTTGGTGATGCGTCCAAAATCATTTTCCCCCCAAATACTGGGTAATGAAGCCGCTGCATCATCAAGATCTTTCACTATCTGGTCAATACATTCTTTTGCTGTATTCCGAGTAACATATAAATCGTCACTATGTCTGTCCTGTGGAGTTAAAATCAGAGGTACACCTCCATAAATTTTCACCATCTCAAAATACTGATAAGCACGTAAGAAAAGCGCTTGTGCCTTTATACGGTTCCGGATGTCCTCGGACAAACTACCTCCATCAATACTGGTTAACAGAACATTGATAGTATATATCTTGTCATAAGGCCAGTGTTCTCCTAGAGGACCTCCAGCGGTAGCTACTGCCGTCAGTCGACCATGAATAAAATCACCACCTCCGTTACCCTCATCACTATATTTAGAATAATCACCACTAAATGACGGCAGATTATCTTTGTAGCATTTATCCAAAAAAGCTGTAGACAGAATCTCACTATTCCATGTTGCCTTTTCGCTGACAGCTGTCAAGTCGTCTTTATCCAATACGGAAGTACAACTGGTTAAGCTTGCAAATGCCAATGCTGTAATAGCTATTATATGTTTTGATTTCATAATATTCAAGTGTTTTTTATATAATTAGATCGTTATATTCAAACCAAATGAGAAGTTTCTCATAACAGGATAGTCTGAAATACTCGTTGCTTCGGGATCCATCCATTTTACTTTATCCTGTAATAAGAAGAGGTTTGTACCATTCAGGAAAAGCCTTGCCTTATCAATGCCTATCCGCTGAACGAATGTCTTCGGCAAGTCATAAGATATGGATATATTTTTGCAACGTAAGAAAGAAGCATTACGTACCCAGAAGGAAGAAGCTTCATTATTTTTGTACTGTGTAGCGCCTGGCATTGAAGCATTTGTATTCTCCGGTGTCCAGTGGTCATTATAATATTTGAATGTACTTGTATGGGCATTGATACCATTACCACGGAAATCCATCAACTTCTTATGACCGGCCATACCTTGGAAGAATATATCAAGCATGAATCCTTTCCATTTACCGCCAATTGTGAAACCATAAGTAATTGGAGCCACTTTATTTTCAATAATAACAACTTTGTCATCATCCGTAATGATACCATCCGGTTCATCACTCTCAGGACCACGGACATCTTTGTATATCAACATACCTAAACCGGGTTTTTGTCCCTTAATGGTCATATTCGGATTTTCTTCCATATATTGCTGTAACTGTTCCTCGGTACGAATCATACCAATACATTCAAATCCCCATTCACGGCTCAATGACTGACCGATTTCAGATTTGTATGCCCGGATATTTTCTGCTTCATCTTTCTTGGACCACCAGCTGTTCGCAAAACTAAAGTTACCTCTTAAATAATAGTCCACCTTACCGATTCTGTCATTGTATCCCAATTCTACTTCGAAACCACGGGATTTAACCTCAGAATAGTTTTCTTTTGGCAAAGATGCACCAAATGTAGTAGGTACACTTACATTCAGGTTATCAAGAATATCGTATGTACGTCTGTAGAAATATTCAAAACTGAAATCAAATTTATTTCTAAACCAACGGCTATCAAAACCGATATTGTAAGAAGTTGATTTCTCCCAAGTCAATTTAGGATTAGGAACTTCCTTAGGTTCCAATCCATAAGATAAACCATTGAATACAGCACCTGTAGTAATTCCGTAACGAGCCATCCACTGCCAACCGCCAATAGCATCATTACCTAATGTAGCAATAGAACCGCGCAGCTTCATGTAATCGATAAACTTGATATTTTCTGAGAAGAAAGGTTCACTGGAAATACGCCATCCTGCTGAAACAGAGGGGAAGAAACCCCAGCGTTGATCAGGAGCAAATTTTGTAGAACCATCGACACGGAATGCAGCTTCCAGTAGATACTTGTCTGCATAAGCATAGTTCAAACGACCTACATAGGAAAGACGACCACTTTCGCTCACAGAACCAGCCCCAACAATAGATTCAGAAGCATCACCACTTGCACCAAAAAACTCCGGCATTTCCCAAGTGATTAGTTTGTTGCGCTGTGCATCAAATTTCTCACTATCACCTTCAGATTGTTCATAAACAAATAATGCACTCAAATCATGGTTACCAAACTTACGGTCATAAGTTACAAATAAGTTTAATTGATATTCTTCTGCCAACTGGTTTTCTTTAAATACATAGTTGCCGTCATCACGAGTTTTGGTAGATACTACTACATTGCTTGGGTCAATATAATGATTGTTTGTTCCGGCAGTCTGGAAATTGTACATTTCATACGGGAAGTTCACCTTTTTAATTAATCGATTATCCAGTGTACGGTTATACTGTACTTTCAGTTTCAGCCCCTTTACAAAAGGAACTCGATATTCCGCAGTTGCATTGACGTTAACGTTTTGCCATTTCTTAGTATGTAAACCTGATTCTTCGCTAATAAGCATTAATGGATGCCATTCTATAAAGTTACCTACTGGCATTCCATCAATCATACTTGGGATCATCTTGGTACGGAGTAATAATCCCTTGTATAAATCATTCATACGATCACGGTCACCGTCGGATTTCCAATTGGGTTTGGTATCTTTACGATTATCTGTACTGATATTCAAACCAACTGTAAAATTCTTACTGACATCAGCGTCAATACTAGCTCGGAAATTATATTTAGAATACTTCAGATTATCAAATGAACCTACATTATAGAAATAAGAGCCACCAATAAAATAACGTACTTTTTCGGTTCCACCAGTAATATTGATAGCATGACGCGTAGACCATGGAGTTTTCCATGCATCATCCAAAAAACTATAATCAGTTGTCTTGAAATGTGCCAACTCGTCATCTGTATACCAGGAAGACTTAGTAGTCGGATCTTGCTGTTCTACATTCGGATTCCAAATGGCATTGTTAAGATAACCCTGTATAGCACGGTCATTTAAATAAACAGCATGTTCATAAGCACTAAGCGTCTCTGGAATCATAGCAGCTACATCGATACCTACCGTACCAGTATAATTGATAGTCGGTTTCGCGTTTCCACCTTTCTTAGTAGTAATCAATACAACGCCATTAGCAGCACGGGCACCATAAACTGCTGCCGATGCACCATCTTTCAATACTGATATATTAGCCACCTCACTGGCATCCAGTGCATCAAATGCCATCTTATCTCTTACCACACCATCAATAACATACAACGGATCAGAATTATTAGGAGTACCTTTAGCACGTACACTGAAAGAGGCTGAAGTTCCCGGTTTACCTGTTCCTTGAGTTATATATACACCTGAAAGGCGTCCTGCTAATGCTGAAGACAGATTAGCTGATGGAAAATCTTCAATAGCTTTGGCATCAACACTAGTTACACTACCCGTCACACTTCCTTTTTTCTGCGTACCGTACCCTACTACCACTACTTCATCCAAAGCTTGTGAATCCTCAATCAAGACTATCTTCAGTTTACTTTCAGTAACGACTTTGGTTACATCCTTATAACCAATGTAACTGAACTTAAGAGTCGAACCCTTAACACATTTAATAGAAAAGTTACCGTCAATGTCAGTGATTGCTCCGTTAGTAGTATTCAGTTCTGCAACTGTCACTCCAATTAATGGTTCACCATTCTGGTCTTCTACGCTTCCTGTTACTGTTATATTCTGAGCTTGTACTATAGTACTAAAAGAGAAGCTCAACAGTACCAACAAAATACGCCATAATAGCGATTTTGACTTGTGTTCTTTCTTTTTCATTAAAACTACTTTTTTGATTAGACTTAAATAAACAAAGCATTTTTCCAACGCTTTCTCGTTTTATTATTAAATGATTTCCATTGCATAAGCCACAGCATATGTATATAAAAAAATATACATAACTATAAAATTAGTATTGGAATATTCATAATGTGGTTAGACTAACAACGATACAAAGAAAGGAATGAATTTATTAACCTAATATCACTTACATCTCAAAAGTTTGCAATTTTATTGCAATAGATAATAATTTCCCAAAGAATAACTTCATTTTATAGAAGAATCAGTTTAAGATATTTTTCATGGCAGAAGAGTTGAAAAAATTATTTTATCCGTATGATAATAACCCCGTTCGCCCCTTTCATTCCATATTCAGAGCCATCTTTTTTAATTTCGACTTCTCGTATATCTTCTACTGACACTGCATTATTGGCTTCCTCCAATGAATTATATTCGGTTCCGCCTACAATGAAAAGCGGTTCGGTACTGAGGGCAAAAGATGAACTTCCCCGTATTGAAGCCTTCATTTGTCCGTTTGAATAATTAATCTGCAATCCGGCAATATTACCTCGCAGCAAATCTATTAAATTGTTGACGTCTAATTGCCGGATTCTCTCATAAGTGATAATATTGCTATTATAGGTTTGTTCCGGTATTTCCTGATACATGCAGGTAATCGTTTTGTCATTCGTGGCATAGCGCAATGAATTCTTCCCTAGATGTATGGTATAGGTTGGAATTCCCGACATAGGCACATAAGCCACCAACTTCCTGTTAGGATATACCAACAGTGTATCGCCTGTTTTCACATTATCCAGTTCAAATATACCTTTTGATGAAGTGGAAAGTATCTTCATGCGCCCCTTTACCCGCATTTTTATCTTTTTGGCCGGTTTACCCTTTTCATTCAAGATAACTCCTGCCACATTGTCCTGTGCTGTTCCCACCAGTGAAATCAGAATAGCTGATAATAAAATCAGAATACGATGTTTCATATCTTTATAATATTAATAAAAGGAGAGAATATTCAAACACAATGTGTATGTCCAATATTCTCTCCTTTTTCGATGAATGAAATTGATTATTTATCTTTCACGAGGTTCGGCTGTGCAGATTGTACCGTTATCAAATACAAATAGATTATCGGCAAAAATAACGACTTTGTTGTCCAATCCGAAGCCAGAACGGGATACATAATACTGATCCTGTACACTAGCTAACGCACTGCTCTCAAAATATTTCTTGCCATCATAGTAAATAATGAATTTCTTATTTGCATCGATTGATACCGCAATAGTTTTGAAAGCATCCTTTTTAAACTTAAAGTTTGCCGTATCCGTACCTTCATCTATTGTAATATCTTCCGTCTTTCCTGTTGTCACATTAGTTGTTGTATAAGTTGCTTTCCATGCTCCTGTTTTGGGATAGGTCGTAAAGCATGCCTTAGTTACATAAAACGTGGCATTATTGATACGGGCAAATTCAATACGGATCTCTGCAAAATTATTATCTGAAGGACAAGCATTTACTGCATAGTCCACTTGTGTGGAGAAAGGAACAGATACATTATCCCAGCTACGGGCAAAACGTCCATCAGCTTTAGTGGAAGTTAATTTAACTGCACCATTCGTTCCCTTATTAGCGTCAAATGCTACTGTCATAGATGCATTAGACCAGCCTTCATTATAATAAGGAGTCTCAAAGTTAGAGTAAAACAGTTCGTCCAGTACTGTCATTTTGGAACGACGGGTTTCTTTCTTACCACCACATTTCACCGTGCACCAAATTTCATAAGTTCCGGCTTCATTCGGAGCTTTCCATACATTCTCAAATAGTCCTTGAGGATTTGTCATGCTTCCACCATCGCATCCCCATTCATAACTAACATCTGTATCATCACTGAGTTCGGCAGAAACAAATACTTTCACCACATCATTGCGGCAAAATTTTGTGCCGAAAGTGTTCAATGAAACAATATTTACACTGTCATCGTCTGAACAAGAAGTGAAGATCACACATATTAATATAGCAATATTGAATACTAGTTTTTTCATACGTTTCTATATTATTAATTTATTCTTGACCCAAAAAATATCTCGATGGGCGAGGTTGCCACCAGTCAGATACATGAATATAACCATCACGTGCATGAATGTTAGTGGTGCGGCAACTACCGGAAGATGCAGCTAACAATCCTCTAAAATTCCATTCAAAATTATTCAATTGAAGCGGCAGGTTACGGTCATGTCCGGCCTTGACACACATTACTGCAGTATCTCCTTGAAGTGTCTGACCATCTTTGTTATAGGAAAAGCTACCTTCTCCATAAGTCCCAATCCAACGGTCCGAAGAATCTATATTAAAATATGACCATTCTCCTCTTACAATATGATAAGTCAGCAATTCTTTTACCACTTTCTTGTCATATTGCTCCCACGCAGTAGCAGCTGCGGCTTCCGTAGCTCCTGGAAGCATCACCGGATTTTTCTTCCAAAAACAGTTATCCCCACTGCTAAGAGCGCTATTGGTCAGCAATATATGCGTATTTCCTGCTTCTTTATACAAGTCTTCAATTCCTGCATACTGAATACCTTCAATTAAAGAACTGAATATATCAGGACGGCTCTGGATAAATTCCCAGATTGTCATATTTACCTTATTATCCGCTTTTTTTGCTTCATATTCCTCGTTGCTTTGAAAATCAAGGTCAAACAAGGTGCATGAACTCAGTGAAATGCAAAATAAGGCCAGACTTATAAAATATCTAAAGATTTTCATATTCATTATTGTTTAAAACATTATTGTTATTCTTCATAAGGTTTATTCTGTTGCCCTCTCATAGATGGGTTCTTACGGAATACATCCTGATTCAGAGGCCACAAAATTCTGCCGTAACCGCCAATCTGATTAGCTTCTTTCTCAGCACCAATAACAAAACCTTCCGGAATTCTCTGATCACCCAAGTCTTCATTCTGCAAATATGGATCTAAATATTCTTTTACCATATCATTGCGTACCAAATCAAACCAACGTTTACCTTCTGCCCAAAGCTCAATGGTACGTTCATCGATAATCAACTTAATCAAATCTTTTTCGGTTGGGTAATCCTCTAAAACTGCAGTATTTTCCCAACCTGCACGTTCACGTATTTGATTGACGATATTAATCGCACCTTGATAATCTTTATGCGTACCTAATACTAAAGCTTCAGCTTTTAGCAACAAGATATCTGCTAAGCGATAAATTGGCATATGGGTAGAACATGATCCGTTAGCAACATAGGAATATCCGGGCCTGCCATCATTAGCAGTTGCTCCGTATTCTGTGAATTTCGGGCATTTAATCTGGAAATTAGCGGCATTACCATAATCACCGTTCATTGCTTTTTCATACGATTCGTCTATCATCTCGTCAGGAGTAATGAAATAGCTGATAGCAAATGTATCCATAATCATAGTGACGCGATTATCTTCTCTCTTACGGGATACCAATTCCTTATAATATGCCTTTGTCGGATGATATCGGATCGTGTTTGAACCTGACGCAAGTTCCTGAGCATATCCAAAGCCGTTGCTGTCTTCTTCATAGTTCCAGAAAAGATTGAATATCATTTCTTTAGAACTTGATGGATTCAAAAATATACTGGAATAGGTAGATGCCGGTTCAAGACTATATTTATAGTTTGTCAGTAAGTCATTAGCAGCTACGAGCGCTTTGTCATATTCCTTATACCACATCAATACATCTACACGCAATGCCATAATAGCTCCGCGGTTTAAATAGTACTTACTGGCACTGGACATATCTGTAGAAGCACCAATATGTTCTAATGCTTTCTCTATATCTTCCAGAATAAAAGCTTTCAATTCTTCTACAGAAGTTCTTCCATAATATCGTTCCTGCGAAGAGACATCTTCCATGGGTTCAGTGATTTTAGGTACACCTCCCCATACACGTATAGCATAAAAATACATCAATGCACGCATTGCATAAGCCTGACCTAAATATGGAGCAGATACAGAACTGCCTATAGGGCTGGTGGGAATATGCTTAATAGCCGCATTCGCACGATAAATTGTTTTATAAAGATCACTCCAACTGGAAGAGCCCGACTGAGAATTCAAACCATTGTATAGTAAGTTACGGTCGTAAGCCGTACCACGTTCTGCATATACACCGGAACGAAGTTCGCCCCAATAGAACCAGTTTGTACGTAAGGTAGATTGCAGACCGTCATACATACCTGCATTCCAGGTTTTCAAATCCTGTTCCGAAGTCCAGAAAGTTTCGCCCGACAATGAACTTTCGGGTTGTCTGTCTAAGAAATTCTCACAAGAAGTGAGCAGCAGACTGACACCAGCGATCAGTAAATATTTTAATCTTTTCATAAGTTGTTACAAGTTAAAAGTTAACATTTAGTCCGAAACCAATTTCTCTTGCGGTAGGATATCGTCCGTTATCAATACCCGGACGCAACACATTGCTATTGGAAATACTTGACGGATCAAATCCTTTGTATTTTGTCCAAGTCAGAAGGTTGTTTCCATATACATACAACTGAAGATCGGAAATATGGAATCGTTTGATAAGATTACGGTCAACCCTATAAGCTAAACGAGTATTTGTAAGGCGAATATAGTCGCCATCTTCCAGGAAGAAAGAAGAAAGTTCACGTGCATTGTTTACACCAGTTGTTGCTTTGGCACTACTATAAACTTCTGTTATTTGTCCTTGATATTTCCACAAACGATAACAGTCTCTTGCTAATGGAGTCATATTCGATGATGAATTTTGTAACAGGTCACGGCGTTGTTTATTATAAATCTTGTTGCCAAAACTTCCATAGAACGAGAAGGATAATGAAAAATTCTTGTAATTCAAATAGTTAGTCCATCCCATATACCATGTAGGCATACCATTACCCAAAATGCGTCTGTCCGAATCGCCAATTACACCATCATGATCCAAATCATCCCAGATTATATCACCACCTTTGCTCACCGAACCAGCGGTAGTCATTTGACCTACATCACCTGCATATTTCTGACCACCTTTTGTCTCATAGTGTGAGAAAATGGGCTTACCGTTAGAACCATAAATATAGTTATTATAGTTATTCGGATCTCTTTGATACACAGGAATCAAGCGGTCACCAAATGAACCGTCGCTATTCTTGATATATGCATTTGCTTCATCTGTGGCATAAATACCCAAGGCTTTTTGGCCGAACCATTGTCCCAAAGGCGAACCTTCTTCAATTAAGTATTTACCATCTTCCACAAAGCTCTTGCCTTCCGATAGCTTTAATACTTTATTCTTGTTTTTAGTATAGGTAAGAGTGGTCTGCCATGAAAAATCACGAAGCTGAACAGGAGTTGCATTTATTGTCAGCTCAATACCTTTATTCTCAATATTACCCATATTGACACGCATACTACTAACACCTAATTCTGAAGGGATAACTTCATCGGCCAACAAATCTTTAGTCTTCTTGATATAATATTCTGCCACTAAAGAAACTCGTCCGTCAAGTAATGTTACATCCAAACCAATATTAGTTTGTTCCGTCGATTCCCAACTCAAATCAAGGTTGGCCAACTTATCCGTTTGAGTAACTCCGATGACGCCATTATAATATGAACCAATATTATATTGGTTAATTGATTCATAGTTACCTACACGTTCATTACCATTTGTACCCCAGCTAAGTCTGAATTTAGCATCAGTCAGTACAGGTTTTGCCCAGTCAAAGAAGAATTCATCAGAAGCACGCCATGCAACAGATGCAGACGGGAATAATCCCCAACGGTTACCAACAAAACGTGAAGAACCATCATAACGAAGATTTGACGTAAATATATATTTTCCTTTATAACTATAGTTTACACGTCCGAAAAAAGATGCCATAGCATGACTTTCATAAGTAGTCTTAGTTTTTGTCAGGTCTTTCACCTGCTGAGCGTTAGAAGTAAGGATCGATTCTGATACATAATCGCTACCTTCTAAGTGAAATGTTTCATCACGCCAATCCTCGACACTGGTACCGAACATAGCGCCTACTGAATGATCTTTGAAATCTCTGGCAAAGTTAATGTAAGTTTCCGCAGATAATTTGCGAGGGATTTTTGCATCATTAGAACCGGAACTGATGCCTGAAGAAACTAAATCTCCACGGATCAACTGGTCATTACGGTTAACTTTCAATTCACCCTGTACATTGGCAGACCAGATCAAGCCTTTCATAAGCTGAAATTCCGCTCCCTGATACAAAGAAACTGAGTAAGAAACACTTTTATTAACACGTTCATAAGCATCAGCTATCGGATTGAACTGACCGCCATTATTATATACATAAGATCCATCAGGAAAGTAAAGTGCCATTTGTGGCGGACGACGTAATGCCTGATTGATTACACCACCGGTATTGATGTTATTCTTATCAGTATAAGCCACATTGAAACGGCTCATTAATTTGAAACGATCCGACACAGCGAAATCAACGTTGGTTCTGGAAGTTACACGATTCAAATAACTATTTAGTACAATACCTTGCTCGTTCAAATAGCCAATACTTGTATAATAACTCATTTTATTCTTTGCACCACTGATATTAATATCAACCTGGTTGGAATGAGCCATACGGGTAATCAAATCCTGATAGTCATTATCAGCCATGAAGTTGGGATGCAAAGAGTCATTACTGGTTTTCCATAAAGAAGTTCCTGCATTACCGGCTCTTTCTTTCAAATAACGTTCAAATGCATTTGCCTGATCAATCTTATGTCCTAGCTTCTTCATTGAGTGGTTGTACTTCACTGAAATTCTGGCAGGAGCACCTTCTTTGCCACGTTTAGTACTGATGATAATTACACCAGCAGCCGAACGGGAACCATAAATAGCGGCTGAAGCAGCATCTTTCAAAATTTCCATGCTTTCAATGTCGGCAGGATTGATAGTAGAAATATTATCTACTGCCACACCGTCTACAATGTATAACGGAGTAACACCTGATCCCATAGTAGAAGCACCACGAATCAGCATAGTACCTGTATCCCCAGGAGCACCTGAGTTATTGGAAATCTGCAGACCGGACACTTCCCCCTGTAATGCTTGAAAGATATCAGTCGGTTGACGTTCTTCAATCGTTTTGGCATTTACAGTGGAGATAGCACCTGTCAAATCTCTCTTCTTTACCGTACCGTAACCTATGACTACAACTTCATCCAATGCCTGGGCGTCTTCCGTTAGTACTATATTCATTTTAGTACCCATTGCTACCTGCGTTGCATCCTTATATCCAATATAGCTAAATTTCAATGTAGCACCTTTGTTACATTTAATAGAGAAGTTACCATCAATATCAGTAATTGTCCCATTACTACCTTTCATAACGGAAACCGTTACTCCAATTAGAGGTTCCCCATTTTGATCGACAACCGTACCAGTTGTTGTTATTTCCTGAGCATATAGATTAAAACTCATAGAAAATGCAAACAGAACGAGGAAAAACCGCCATAACAGCGATTTCGATTTGTGTTCTTTCTTTTTCATTAAACTACTTTTTTTAATTAGACTTAAATTAACAAGGGATTTCACCTAGAATTCTTTTTGAGTTGTTCATAATAGATTGTTTTTACATAATATCAATACATCATTTTTAAAGTTATACATTGTTGTTTTCCATATCGCAAACAAACAACAATTTTCCCAAATGAGATTTAAAGATTGTATCAAATACTATCAATTATATCTCAAAGTGTTATAGACTGTAAACGGTAAAATTGGATAATATCCTATTATACAATACATTACCAATACACTACGATTTTACAACACCAAATTACAAGCTAATTCTGACTTATTTAGTCAGTATTCGCAAGTCCATATTTTTATGACGAGCCATCAGTTGTGCTATATAAAGTGAACGGGGGAAAACATTCTTCTCATTCTGTCCTTCCCAAACACCATCCGGACGATCGATAAAAACTCCCGGATATTTTTCACCCTTCATACCAAAGTTATAATTATATCCTGATGTCCAAGGACTCTGTACAGCAGCACGTTTCACACGACAGTTCCAAAGCACCTGAGTTACTCCGGCCCAGCCATGTCCACTTCCCATTTTACCACGATCCTGCACATTGATTTCTCCATCAGTAATCACATTATCATAAAGGGTTCCAACTGCCCAGCGATGGTGAGGACCTATATCTGCATAAGTTTGCGAAGCCGTACAATTATAAAATACATTGGGACCACATACACGTGCACCCGTCACATAGTCATGACGCCCCTCTGTACTCTGACAGTTCATAAACAAATTTTGCTGTCCCCAATTGTTAAAAGAATATCGCAGTCCACCGGTTATCAGAGATTTTGTTTCCAGGCAACGGCAATCCGTCACAGTTACATTCTTCGCATTGCGTTCACAACTTACCGCTGAATACCCGAAATAGCGACAAGTCAGATTACGCGCCCAACAGTTTTCCACTTTATCGAACTGAACGCCAATCCAACCATGCTCGTTATCCTCATAATGTTCAAATTCTGATTCCAAACACATATTAGTCACCCCGACTTCACTGATACGACCGTCAAATGTATACTTAAATACTTCACCACCACCATATTTCTCTTCCATTTGCATTACTACCGGATTATCAATATAAATACGGTTACCTTCTACTTTTACAATTTCACGTTCGAAAGAAAGGTTATATTCCCGTGCAGTCCATTGGCGGGTTCCCTGGCGTTCAACGATTTGATCCATTTTAATATCATGTATCCAGTTCTCCGTTCCCGGGCGATAAACAATGATACGATCACCCACTTTAAAATTTGCAGCAGAAGAAACCTGAAAAGAGTGTGTTCCCACCGGTACAAAAGCATCCGTAATCTTCACCCTTGTTCCGGATACCTCCTCCATTCTACCATTACCAGATACTTCTATCAATGAAAAACGCTGCCTACCGATAGCCAATAAACGGGTTTCATTCACATTATCTCCTTCTCCGGTCAAAATAACTCCACTTGCATTTATATGAATCGTTCCATGAACATGATATACTCCCCGTTTTAGCAGAACCGTTCCACGGTGTCCGTCTTTATCCGGTTGCATACGAGATACTTCATCTATTGCATCCTGAATTCTCTGACGACTATCCCCTTTTTCCACAGGATATACAGTTTTTGTTACCGGATAATCAGGAATTGATTTATCACCATGATGATAACCAACCCGGCTAAAATCCGGTATTATATTTCCCTGTTTATCAGAATAATAAGCTAACTCCCCTTTCGGAGTAATTTTCACATAGCTGGATTGCCAGCCTGGAGGTAATTTGGTCTGGGCAGATACACTCACACAAAGTATTATCGCCAATATACCTCCCACAAGTTTCTTTACACGATTCATTCTATTCTCAATTATTAGTTTGTATATAAATTCAGTTCAACCTTCTCACCCGCCACAGTCGGTATCTGCAGATATTCTCCATAAAGTATGTCCGATTTTCCATTTTCCCGGATAACTTGCACAGGGTGTCCTTTCCATGGGTTCTCTATTTTACAGACACGTCCTTTCTCACTAACCAGAGTTACTCCCTGAATTAGTCCTTCTTTCAAAGTAGAAGTAACCAAAAACGCACCATAAGCTCTCAGATTTTCAAAAGATGCATCCTTCTTATGATTCCAATTTGGGAAAACACGAATAACACCCTCATAACTTTGTAGCAGCATCTCATTAATAGTAAGAGGAACAGCGGCTAAAGTTTCGATACCTCCCCCACCTTGCACAATCCAGGAATTGGGATATACATCCATCTCAATCCGTTTCTTCAAATAAGATAGAATCTTATCCGAGGGATACCCCACACGTACAGCTCCGGGATAACAGGTTTCAATTCCATTATTAGATGTATTTCCCCAATCATTCGGGTCACGTTGCTTTTCCGACCAATGTGCCACATCTTCCAGCAAGATAGTATTGAAAGCCGCATCTGTCATGGGCCCCACAACACCAGCAGGGAGAATCAAACCATGAATAGAGACCCTGTTCAGCCCCGATGGACGTATTTCTTTATCCTGAGGTCCCTTCTCCATATTCTTCAAACTTTGACGTCCGTCTTCTGCAATTCCCAATGGGTATTCACTCAGTTTCTCCAAAATATCCTGCCAACGGGATTGCCGTATCTTATCAATGGAAAGGAAATCACTCATATCCATCACACCCTGAAACAGCATACGAACCAAACCCAACGAAAGAGTTGAATTAAAATCACCTAACCGATTACGCCAGACACCTCCATTACGTTTATTGGGCATCACCTCATTGAAATGATCCATACGAATGACATAACGTCCATTCTCTAAAGAGAGATAATCTTCCCAAAAATCCGCACAGGCCAGAAGATACGGATATACTTTACGGGCATACGACTCATCATACGTACTGTAATATCGCATCAGCATATTTCCAACACTAAACACTGCATTGATTTTCTGTCCCAGAAACTTATAACCACCATCAATTGTATTTTCATGAGTCGAATACTTTTCCTGCATTTCTTCAGGAGTTAACGGCCACATAGCTGTACATAAACCTTTAGGACCGATGCCCACCGGATAATAGATACCTTTGCAATTCAGCAATTCCTGCGCATGCTTCCGTCCAGCCTCCATATAATCTAATAGAGGCTGATCAAAATTATCCGTCAGACTAATATGATTGGAAGAAAATGACGCCCAGTAAGGTGCCTGATAATTATAATTCAGATGATAATCACCTCCCCATGCCGCTTCGTCACGCGTAACAAATGGTCCCCAAATACCTGGCGCAAACTTACCCTCACGGGAAGAACAAGCAAACAAATATTGCGACTGATAGTAATACTTTTCAAAATAACTATCACCTATATTAATATGAGACTGTTTCCAAAAATGATTCCACCAGGAATGATGTTCTTTCCGTAATTGCTCAACACCCGCTTCCGTTACTTTCTCTGCTTCTGTTATTGCTTTGTTTTTCCAATCCGGTGTATCATGATTCGTATAAACAGATATAACCAATTGTACTTTCTTACCTGGAATCAAGGAGAACTCATCAGAATTTGAGTTTAAAGCCAATGCTACATGAGTAGGCCAACGCAGCAATTCCGTATTTTCAAATGAACGACTTACCCACATTACTTTATCTTTGCCTCCCGCAGTAATCGAAGTATTACCTTCCGCAGCCCATAAACGCAAATGGGCAGTAACGGCTTTGTCCGATTGTAATTCTATGATAATCTTATTATCCGTTGCAGCAACCCATGCAGACAAATTCAACTGACAATGAGGAGTTGTGAATTTAGTTCTGATTTCAGCAGATCCGGGCAATTGTTCCGCATAGTAAGTAGCTCCTTGCAGTTCTTTTATCTCAATATCCAGTCCGCCCGGAAGCGCAATACCGCCCGGATAAACAGGATAAGCCCTCCAAAAATCATTTTTACCAATATAAAAACAGAGTTTATCAGGAGTACCTCCCATTGTGATACCGATATCTCCATTACCGGCTAAAGGAGCATCCGGAGTTTTGATAGTGGGAACATGCTGTGGGGATGAAGTAAAGACAGCTTTATAGTCATCAATGGCAAACTGAGCTTTCACCCCAATAGTGCTCAGCAATGCTACGCCCAAAATAAAAGCCTTGTGTGTATTCATAGTCTATAATCATTTATCTAAAACAAAAATAGACGTATCTTACCAACAAGGCTTGCAATATTATTTCAATCGTTTGGAGAAATGGCTCAAAATGCGTTTTTTAACGCATTAACCCACTATAGAAGTTGTTTTCCCTTTCTCTTTTCCTTCGGGAAGAGAAAGACGCACCTTTTTATGATTCAACTCAAGTTCTGCAACATTTCTCTGTTGAGTCGGATCGGCATAGTTTATTACGTACCGACCGGATTCATTTTTCCGTATCATATAGATTCCGGGAGTTTGAATATTCAATATCAAATCCGTACTTACAGTTAATTGTACCGGCTGATAAGCGGCCACCCAACAAGTAGTATTTCCTTCACTATAGACAGCTTGAGCAGTAGCATCATTACGGAGTATTTGTATATCTGATAAATTAAAAGCAGCCACATTTTCCTTGTCCATTCCGGGTAGTATCAAATATTGATATGTGCCTTGTTTAGGTGCAACACCATGCGTCAAATAGATGGCAGTCACCTCTCCATGTGTTTCTTCCGGGTGATACATTTGCATCACATCATACCATGATCCCGTACGTTCTGCTGTTTCAGCTACAACTTCATGAGTATTGCCCCATACAATATATCCCGTATTATTATGAAAATAGCGTTGTTCCTTTCCCTTAACAGATTGCTTTGTATTCACAACATTCCATCGTGCATTTTCCCAGGAAAGCAGTTCCCCATTTTTATGGCATTGCTCTATAGAAGTGGTAACAACAAGATTACTATCTGCTTGTATACCAGCTCCCAAACAAAGAATAAAGTCATCCGTACAAACCCATGCCTTATGAGCCTTCACTCCGGCACGATCCAACTCCATAACAGTCATACCTTGTTTCTCATCCGAAACAGCTCCTACAAAAGTTCCTTTATTACGAGGCTGATAACTTTTAATCAAGGGCATAGGTGCATTATCTTCAAAAGCTGTTACTCCCGGTAACTTCCGCCAGTCCCAAAGAGGAAAAATATCCAGATACTCCTTACCATCTTTATAAATATAAGTAGCTCCATCTGCCATATAATACCCTTTCATATTATCGCCATTCATCATTTCCGTACCGATAATACGGTCAGAAGCCATTTTTATAGACGCCATCCAGGATGGACGGCGATGAATTGTATAATCCGACTGCCAGAAATGCTTATGTCCTGTAAGTACATTCACCGCAGGTACAGGATAATTATCACGAAGCAGAGCTGTTGCCACAGCCACGCACTCATCTGATTCACCTCCACCTAACTCCGAGGCTGCAAATGCAAGACTCAGTGCTTTATGTACGGGAGCATGATGAAACAGTTGACGTCCCAAAGCATTCACGTCCATCATTCCTTTCCAGATTACCCAACGATATCCCTTATCAATCAGCGTACTCAGAATACTCAACTGTTTATCATCAAATGCTAACGACGTCCCTGAAAATAACCCAGAGAAGAAACTCATTCCGGATACGAACGAAAGCCCATAATTACCAAACTGCTGCTGAGCACCATGCTGGTGAAAGCACCAATCGTCTTTTATACCTTCTGCTCCACCCGTGACTATTTCAGATGCAATGGTATCACGCGCCATCTTTACCAACTCATAATCATTCTGCAATAATGCACGCATCATCACATTTCCGGCAAGCCATACCTTATTCTGTCCGGTCATCCCAAACTTAGCATTCTCCATTACAGTTATAGCGTTCTGTTTCTCCACAGGGGTCAATTGCTTCTCAAACAAGATAAAAACCGTACCCAGTGTTTTAGGAATACCTATTTGATTATACCACCAGTTCAAACATACAGGTTTAGCAGTAAACCAATAATTCAAAGCTTTATGAATAACCGCTTCCACCTCCGAAGAACGATAGTAGGAAGTCTGATCGGAGTTATAGAGCTTTACCAGCTCCAGAATACGTTCCGCATGAATTTTAGGTTCCCAGCCAGAACGCTTTTTGTCATCGTAATTAATATCCGGCCATGTTCCGGCTTCCGTGAAAGAAGACAGATAAGTTTCTACTTTCTTTAAATCAAAAGGATAGCGCTGATGCAACTCTACCACAACCTGATCCGAAATCTCAGTTTCCGGTTGAATAGACGAAAGGATGGACAATAAACCAAACGGATCTTTACCGGAAGGAACCAACATTCGGGCATAATTTTGCTTGATACGCACCAACTCATCCACACCACTTGCCTGTACAGTAACAGATACAAGTAATACACTAATTATAATCAGATTACGCAAAATTCTCATTCCTATTTATTTTTTCAGTTGTTCTGTTTCCATTATAACAGCCGCCCACAATATACCGGCAACCGCCTCTTTGGCATTCAATATTTTGGGAACAGTAACATATTCTACAAAATTCTTTTTAATCACAACTCCATCACATGCTCCTATCACATCCAGTAAGCCTCTGTCATTCACCTGTATAAAAGGAAAGAGACTTTGATATCCCCTATATGTAACCGGAGTATATTCCTTTGCTTTTAAGAGCCCTAACTCTACACCACGCTGAATAGAGTATACAAACATAGCAGTTCCGGATGGATCTACAAAATTTAAAGGGTTATCTCCTTTATCCACAACCATAAACCAACCGCCGGTCTTCTTATCCTGCACTTCTTTCAGTCCTTTACACATTTTCAGATAAATATCAAGGACCTGCTGATAATTCGGATGTGTTTTGGGTAGTAAAGCCAGTAGTTCAGGTACCACCAAAGTGTACCAGCCCATGCCTTCACTCCATACCTCCGGCGACAGTCCGGTAGTTTTATCCGCCCACACAGCCTTTTCAGGCTCTGTAGTCCATGCATGAAGGATAAGTCCATCCGGGCGTTGCAAATGACGGGCAGCAGTAATAACATTCCTACATGCCACATCATAGCAATAATCAGCTTCCCCCACATATTGTGCACAACGTATAAGGAACATCTGCATCATAAAAACACCATCTATCCACATATTAGGACTCCGGTTTCCGTGCCAGAACTGTCCATCGGAACTGGGATACTGATCCACAGCTTTCAATATTTGCAAGGCAGCTTTCTTGTATTTCTCATCCCCCGTACGTCCGTATAATGTACAAAAGGCCGAACCTGTCATAAAATTATCGAGATTCGTTAATCCGCCTCCTTTGTAATTACCCGCTTCATCAACGAAATGATCCATATATTTCTTTATATATTCCAGATACCTGCTATCACCTGTTAATTGTCCCAAACGGTCCATAGCCTCAAACATGTATCCCTGCACATATGTATAATCTTTCCAGTAAGCCATCCGATAATCCGGATATCTCGTCATCACTGTTTCCGACAAAGGTATAGCTAAATACTCCGGAGTTACTCCGGGTGTATATCCCAGCTTAGCTTCCGGCACTCCCTGGGAAGTAGTTCGCCGATAGCGGGTAGTAGTCTCCTGAGTAACCAGCATAGTAACCTCTCCTTCCACTACCGTACCGGCTGTATGTTGAGTTACTACCCGATTTTGAGCCATAGAAGAATAACTTGTGCCGACTGCACATACGATACAAACTCCTACTATTATTTTCCGTGTTATTATCATAGTCATTATTGATTAAATCCAAATCAACAGGTTACGTACAGGCAGATTACGCACCACTTCGTCGGTTACAGGGAAATGCTCTAACTTCTCCCACGTTGACTGCCAATTTTTATTATGAGTCTGTAGCGCACCGAATATCAGGAAAGGATGCGCTACCGGCCATTCATCCCAATACATTACATCTTTCGTATAAATCCAGCTTTCTTTATCAATGACATAGGGATAGATAAAATTAATACCCTTCTCCATATTCTTACCTTCCTCTGCCGTATAAGTCCATAAATTATCATTCTTATCCGAAAGCGTTTGGCATATTGTTGCCATGGCATCCAGATTAAATAAAGAATAACCATAAGGTTTCGTACGTGCTGTCTCCAACGGAAAACTACCGTCTTCCGCCATCTGCTTAGGTAAAAGTACTTCTTTATAACGCCGCTTACAAAAATCCATCATATCCTTATCACCGGCATAACGGGCAAATACAGCAGCCTGCATCACCCAGCAAGTTCCATGATTATTCTTAGCATTCATCTCGTCTATGCCATACTGATGTGTGAACATCCATTTCAAATAATCAGCAAACCACTGTTTAGTAGACTTTATATCATCCTTAGACAATACTCCAAGCTTTTCTAACTGCCATAACGATTGGGCTACTTCCATAAGATGTACCGTATCAATGATGCCAATACCACGTCCTGTAGCAATTCCCTTAATAGCTTGCGCATACTGCAAGTTAGGATTCATTTTCGTAGACTCATTCACAAACCAGGCACGTACATGCGCCAGTATCGCATCTACATATTCTTTATCCTGAGTCAATAAATAAGCAGAGGTCAGATTACCTACGATTGAACTAAAACGTATCATAGCATGACGATGAGCTACAAAATTATCCGGATTGGTCTCACCATCCCGACGCACATAAGGTCCGTCAGGGTTCAAAGTATCCGGCCACCAATAATCACCCTCCGAATAAAAATCATGTATATCCCCTGCACTGCGTTCCGCTATAAAGGCGGTAACCGTTACCGGTTCCTCCTTTATATTCATAGCGGCACGTTCCAGTATACCCTGCTTTAAAACGCACTTCACAAACTCTTTACCGTCTTTATCCGATGTACACGAAATAGCCAGAAAAGAACAGATCCCTAAAAATAACATACCTACCTTTTTCATAATCTTACTGCACCGATATAAATGATGTTTGGACTTTATCTGCTTTTACAGCTACACAGGAAGTACCGCCTTGCGTACGAACCCGTATTTGTGCCCGCCCGTTACGTGCCTGTACTTTGCGGGAACCGGTTGCCGTGCCCTGATTCTGTATCAGTTCTCCGTCACCGGCAATATCGAAAGAAACAAAAACTCTGGAATCAAGGCACCTGATACCATTACTATCTACCAACTGGGCTTCAACTTCAACAATTCCGTCTTCTTTAGGAGTAGAAGTTATCCGGAATGCATGTTCTTTCCCCCACTTCTCGGTCTGATATTCAAAGCTCAATTCATCAGCAAGAGCTTCTTTTCCAGCAGCCACAGCACGCAATGTGTTCTGCCCCTTAGCAAGCTTCACATTCCAACGCAAACCCGCTGCAGGAAAGTCCTGACTATTACGCTTGCGTATCCCTTGGCTTTGTCCGTTCACAAACAGTTCCACCGATGGACAGTTAGAGTAAACCAAGACCTCTTTTTCTTCATCGGCATCTCCCCATCTCACAGGCCAACCATGCCCATAGATATGAACCATAGGTTTTTCTGTCCAATAGGATTGGAATACGTAATAACTTTCCTTTTTCGTAAAGTCACGTTCCACCACTCCTTTCTGATTCATATATGGCACCGGATTATCCGGACGCACCGGTGTGGAAAAGTCCTTAAACGGCCAATAAGCAGCACCGGTCAGCCAAGGCATATTCTCCTGTTCCTTCAAATGCCAATCTATCAGCTTAACGATATAACTTTCCGACCAGTCTCCTTTCTTCAACACCAGAGCCGAACCGTTCAGAGCTGCATCGCCATCACTTTCACCTTCTTTTCGTATAGGAGCAGTAGCCTCCGCATGACGTCCGGCATGGCTATCACCACCCCACTCTACATGCAGAAAATGTTTCACCTTCTCCATTTCTTCTTTGGACATCTGCTGATAATCTGTATAAACCCCACGATACCAACCGGCCCAGATAGAAGGAGAATATACATCTACAATATCGCTACAGAATGCACAACGGCGAATTGCCGTCTTGCGTTCGGCATCAAGATGATGTGCCAGTGTATTCAACTCACTCATCAGGCTCCGTATCTCGCGTTGTTCAAATTCAGGAAAGTCATTCGGCCAGTCATTCTCATTACCCAATCCCCAGATTATCACTGAAGGGTGGTTATAGTGCTGAGTTATCATATTCGTCAACATACGTTTCGCTTGTCCACGATAAGTTTCATTCCCCACACCACCACGGCACCAGGGAATTTCTTCCCAAACCAGAATACCCAGTTCATCACAAAGATTCAAAATGATCTCAGATTGCTGATAATGTCCCAGACGGATGAAATTCACCCCCATCTCTTTCATCATTTTCATTTCCTGTATCATCTGCTCCTCGGTCATGGCAGCAGCTACTCCTGCATGATCCTCGTGCCGGTGTGTTCCCCGCAACAAGAGGCGCTTTCCATTCAGCATGAAAGGCCCCTTATCTATAAATTCAAAAGAACGGAAACCGAAACGTTCACTCGCTGTCATTTTCTGTCCATTGGCAGTTACAGTAACCTCGCAAGTATATAATACCGGATGATCTACATCCCAAAGTTGTGGTTTATCAATCTGAATATCCAGCATATCCAAATTTCCCAACGGAGTTATTTTATCCAGTGTACGGGTAGATACCACTTCACCTTTAGCATTCTTCACAGTAACCTCCACCAGTGCTTCACGCACATCTGCAGGATTATAGAATGTACCGGATACCTTTAACGTCCCTTTTTTCATTTTAGCGTCCAATGCCGGTTCTATCCGGAGAGAAGCCACGGAGACTTCCGGAAGATACACCAGATTCAGATAACGGTAAATGCCGCCATACAAATTGAAGTCCGATAAATCCGAAGGTATCATTTCAGCATCCCTGGTATTATCACAACGAATACTCAATGGAATTTCACCTCCAAAACGTTCAGCATCTTTGCTTGCCAGAAAAGCTCGCACGGCATCTGTTATATCTATATTCCAACTATCATATCCACCGACATGACTACCCACTTTGGTCATATAAACATATACATCCGTCTTCTGTCCCGCTCCTTCGAATTCCAATACCATCCGTCCGTCAGGATACGGATTATCCAGCTTCAGGCGTGTTTTATACCATCCCGGTCCCTGATAGTAATTCAAATCCGGATCGACAGCATCCTCCGCATTAAAGCAGTGGGGCAACGTAACTTTTGTCCATATAGGTTGCTCTTCCGGCTGGCCTTTCTTTATAGGGCGTACCAGTTCCCAGATATTGCCCACATCCTGACGGAGAAACTCCCAGTTATCCGTTAACCGGATCTTATTGCCCATCACAGGTACCTTCGCAAAGGTACCTGCAACAAAGCAACTCATCACTAACAATGCAATTATACGTCTCATACCTATTGATTCTCCACGTTTACAGAATAGCCGTACCTTCTTTCTCCAATTTAGCTTTCTTGAGCAAAGCTTCCAGGAAGTAATAGTCTGCATAAACCAAAGGCATATCTCTCTCAAAGTTGTGCGCACCTGTGCTGTGCAAGAGTAAGAATCCACGGTCACCATCCAATTGCGCACGATAGTTCTTGCTTAAGCTCTCAACAATCGTATCCGCCCATTTCTTGTATAATGCTGCTTTCTCCGGATTGTACATGGACAATTCGTACATGGCACAAGCCATCACTGCGGCAGCAGAAGCATCTCTCGGTTCGTTCGGAATACCCGGAGCATCAAAGTCCCAATATGCAACCATATCTTCCGGCATGGTAGGATTGGTAAAGATGTAATTGGCTATGTTCTCAGCCTGCGACAAGAATTCCGGAAGTTTCGTTTCGCGATAACACATGGTATAGCCATACAAACCCCATGCCTGACCTCTTGACCAGGCAGATTCATGATTGTATCCCTGGTGCGTATGCTTATGAAGCACGTCTCCGGTGATTGTATCATAATCGATTACATGATAAGAACTATAATTATCGCGGAAATGATTTTTCATTGTAGTGCGGGCATGTGCATTTGCAATGTTATAATACACAGAGTCACCCGTTTCCTTAAATGCCCAGTACAGCAATTCAAGGTTCATCATATTATCAATGATAACCGGACATTGCCACTTCTCACGGCTATGATCCCAGGAACGGATACAACCAATTGTTGGCTTATAGCGGGTAATCAATGTGGCTGCAGATTCCAGCAGGATATCTTTGTAGTTTGCATCATTGGTCAGGCGATAACCGTTACCAAAGCTACAGTACATTTTGAATCCCATGTCATGCGTTCCGCCATTCGTTTTCTGATCTTCTATATTAGCAGTAAATGCCTGTGCCTGCTTCTTCCAGAAATCATCTTGTGTATACTCATACATATACCACAACTCACCGGGAAAGAAACCACTGGTCCAGTCTCTTGATGCTACCAGGCGCAAGGCACCGTTATCTTCTATCGTGCGGGGAGAAACCGGTTTTCTTTTCAGTTGTTCCTCCGGCATGCTTGCTTTAGCAGAGTCTATTTGCGTAAATGCATACTTCAACTGCTGTCCGGCAAAATCAAAACTGTCTTTTACGACATCCGTTTCTTTTGTCGCTTGGCTGCATGCTCCACATACGACCAATAATGATACTAATCCTGTTTTAAATTTCATAATAGTTATTCTTACTAATGTTGATATTGATTTAAAGATAAAATTCTCCATAAAAAGATTGCGCTAAGATAGGCGATTTATCTTAGCGCAACTTTCAATATTGTCTTATTCATTTGAGATTCTATTCCAAACGATATGCAAAACAGAAGCTATTTGGGAGTTTCTCCCTTATCATTATGCCTTTGTACCCACTCTGAAGGTGAATAACCATAAAATGACTTGAAGCAGTTGGTGAAATAAGCATGACTATTGAAGCCTGTGTAGACCGATATTTCAGAAACCGTATAACTGGATTCCAACAGGAGTTTGGCAGCTATCTCCAAACGTTTATTGCGTATCAGCTCTGTTGGAGAAAGTTCCGTTACCGCTTTCAGTTTCCGGTACAGATTGGCACGGCTCAGACCTAACTCCTGGCTCAACAAGTCCACTCCAAGCTCCGGATTAGAGATATTCTTCTCTATAATCTCAAAGAAACTCTGCGTAAACCGATCATCCCCCGAAACAATCTCGATTCCCATCGCTTCCGGAGAGAACTTCTTTCCATATAATTTCTTCAGTTTCTCACGGGATTCCAGCAAACTGTTGATACGGCAAATCAGCACATCCATACTGAAAGGTTTCACGATATAGTCATCGGCGCCAACCGAAAAGCCTTCCTTGATATGAACCACCATGGACTTGGCTGTCATCAGTACTACCGGAATATGCCCAAGCTGTAAATCCTGCTTCACACGTGAGCACAGTTCCAGTCCGTCCATCTGTGGCATCATGATATCACTCAGTATCAAATCCGGATATTTCTCCATACTCAGTTCCAGTGCGTCCTTACCATTGTTTACATCCAGCACATAGAAATAAGGATCCAGACATTCTTTGACGTAAGCTCTTACTTCATCATTATCTTCCGCCAGAAGTACAGTCCACTTCTTTTCTATCTCAAAGTGCATTTCTTTGCCCGATGGGATGACATCCTCCACGACCTGTCCTTCATCATCTTCCACCAATTGCTCCTTGCCGTAGGCAGAATTACTGATCGGAATATAAACCTTGAAGATCGTACCCGTAGGCTGATTATGGGATACGGAAATAGTGCCTTTATGCAGAAGCACGATTGATCGTGTCAGACTCAGACCGATGCCCGTACCCACATTCTCTTTATTGTCATCTTCACCCTGATAAAAAGGTGCAAATATATTCTTCATATCTTCCTCCGTAATACCCTTCCCGGAATCGGTAACCGAGAGACAGGCAAACTTTGTATCGGCAGGCATTTTATTCAATTCCGCCAGCTGTTCCGACGGAAGTTCGGCAAAGGTACACCGGGACAATGAAAACACAACTTTGCCATTATTCGGAGTAAACTTCATCGCATTGGACAAAAGATTAAAGACCACCTTTTCCACGATAGACTTATCAAACCATGCCGACATTCTCTCCTCACTCTTCTCAAAAGTAAATTCTATGGATTTCTTTGCTGCAAGATGGTTGAAGGCATAGTAAATCTCTTGCAAGAACAGATTCATATCCGTTTTGACAATATGCAATTTCAATTTACCCTCCTGGTTCTTGCGCAGATCCATCAACTGATTCACGAGCAGCAATAGGCGTTGGGCATTACTGAATATCAGGCTCAGCTTATTCTTCACACTGGAAGAGAATTCCGGCATAGACACCAGTTCCTGTAAAGGTGCAATAATCAGTGTAAGCGGAGTACGGAGTTCATGGGAGAAATTGGTAAACATACGTATCTTCGCTTGATGGAACTCTTCCAATTGCAGTTTCTCCTTCTGCTTGAATTGCAATTCACGCTCCAGCTTTTGCTTCTTCGATATATAATACATGATGAGTGTCATTATAAAGACAAAAGCAATGGCATAAAACAGGTAAGCATACCAGGTTTTCCACAAGGGTGGATGCACAATGATGCGTATCTTACGTGTCTGTTGACTCCAGACTCCATCATTATTAGAAGCCTTCACTTCAAATACATAGGTTCCCGGACTTAAATTCGTATAGTAGGCTTCCCGACGATTGCCTATATAATTCCAGTCTTTATCGTAGCCTTTCAGGAAAGTGGCATACTGATTCTGCCGGGCAAAAACAAAGTTCAGTGCGCAGTAACCGATAGAGATATTATTCTGATTATAACTCAGCTCTATTTCTTCCATACCGTCCAGCACGGTGTCCAATATTCTGGTTTCGTCTTCCGGTTCAATCACCTGGTTATTCACTACCAATTTCGTGAACACCAATGGCGGTACAAAAGAATTTAATTGCAACTCCTGCGGACTAAAGGTCACAAAGCCGTTGTTACCGCTAAAGCAGATTTCTCCATTGGGCAGTAATAAACCACTATGGGGAGTAAACTCATAGACTCCGATTCCATTCAGAGAATTGTAATTGGTAAACTCCTCTGTCTTCAGATTGTATTTTGAGATGCCATTGCTCGCACTGATCCATAGGTTATTGTCGCTATCTTCCACAATGGAGCAAATATCATTCTCTATCAATCCCTGTTCCTTCGTTACAGTCTTTACGATTCCTTTTTCTTCCTCGTACAAAGCAATACCTCCGCCGAACGTACCAATCCAGATACGACCGGAACTATCACGCACAATACCCGTCACATAATTACTAAGCAACCGATGAGGCTCTTTCTCATCCGTATCATAGTAAACCACCTCTTCCCTATTTACATCGTACTTTATCAGACCATCATTACGGCTGCCAATCAGCATTACCCCATCACGCAACTTCAGTATGCAGCGCGAACTGGCAAACAGACAACTGTCCTTTCCGCCATTAATAGGAAAGTGTTTCTGAAGTTCCTTTTTATCCGACAAGCGCATCACTCCCATACGCGAATCGGAAGTTATAATCCACAGACTATCATCCTTATCACGAAGCATGGAGTAAATGGACATTTCCCCCGGTAGCTGATAATAGAACGTATATTTCTTAGTACGGGTATTGAATTGATAGATAGATCCCTTATTCGTTCCACACCAAAGTATATCATCTTCCAACAGAAGCCCTTTTATAATATTCTGGCTGTACTGCAACTTTGAAGCCTTATCTATCGGATAATACGCATACTGTCTGTTTTCCAGATTATAATCGAGCAGCCCCCTGCCCTCCGTTGCCATATATAAAGAACCACCGGGAGTGGAAACCATACAACCGTATATCCCAAACAATGCATCAAACACCGTAGCAGGATCATGGAAATCAAAGCGGTTGTTAAAGCGGCTGGAGAAGCTCACTCCACCGGCATACGTCCCCACCCATACCGTCTGACTCCTGTCTACAAACAATGAATAAATGGAAAAGTGGCTCAGATTCCCCTTTTCAAGGGAAGCATCCGTATGTTTCCAGAAAGAATTAGTAGAAAGATCGATGGTATATAACCCGTCGAACGTACCGATAAGCAACATTCCGCGCAACTCTGATATGGCTCTGACGCTATTGCTCGTTAGAATACTGTTGCCCTTATGATAGGTTACCATTTCCTCTTTCTCAAAGTTTATGCGATACAATCCGCTCAGTCCGCTTCCCACCCATAACGTTCCGTTTGAATCTTCATAGATAGTAGAGATACTATTGCCAAGCAGATGAAGTCCCGGCGTCCGGGTAGTCAGCTGCCGTTGCACTTTCATGTTCATATCGCAGACAAACAGGCCTTTCGTAGAAGTACCTATCAGAATCTGATGCTGCTTCGTTTCGTAGACTACAGAGATAAATTCATCTTTGATCTTCCCGTTCAGGTCTATGCGCTGAAATACATCCATTGCAGGCACATACAGGTACAGCCCCTTGGTAGTTCCTATCCAAAGGCGATTACGGGAGTCTACCGTCAGGCAGCGTACTTCACTTTTGGCAAAAGCGCCGTATCGTTCGTCAACAAACGGTTTGATACGGTTGGTTTTCAAGTCGAGTTTATTCAATCCGCGTGCCGTACCAATCCACAAATTGCGGTCGTTATCTTCGGCTAAACTCCAGATATGATTATCACTCAGGGTCAGAGAGTCTTTCGGATCATGTTTATAGATCACGAACTCACTGCCATCATAACGATTCAATCCGTTGCGCGTACCAAACCAGATGAAACCTTTGGTATCCTGGAATATTTTAAGCACAGAGATCTGAGACAAACCATCTTTCAGATTCAGGTTTGAGAAATAGAAGTTTTCATTATTCTGCGCGGTTACTTCCAGGGTTGCTAACAAGGTTATCAGCAAAAGAATATGTTTTCTCATAGGTCAAAAAAAATGTGATAGGCTTATTTCGTCAACAACTCCGTAGCGCACCATAACAATGGAGCATGAGCGTGCAGGTCACCGGTGATTTGTTTGCGGTTCATGTAATGGTTCTTGTCATTCTTGATATTGGTTCCCTCGCATACGTTTGTTACCTCGTCTTCATCATTGATATATGAAACCAATGCCAACCATCCTTTTGTGGCGGCAGGAGCATAGGTTTTCTTATCGAGCCAACCGTGTTTCACACCCACCAGCATGGCATAGGTGAACATTGCCGTGCCGGAAGTCTCTTTGTACGAAGCGGGTTCATCAATCAATTGGTGCCACATTCCATCAGGGTCCTGATTTTCGAGTAAAGTAGCCATCATCTTTTTATAGGCTTCCATAATAACCGGGCGGTTCGGATTATCCTTCGGAAGTACGGAAAGCAGACGGGACATTCCGACAGCCATCCAGCCATTGCCACGTGCCCAGAAGAAAGGGGCTGTGGGGGCGTGATAGAAAAGACCGTTCGGTCGTTGTATCTTCTCCAGGTACATCGCCATTTCAGCAGCGGCGCGGTCTATATACTTCCGGTCACCCGTAGCCAGATAGGCTTGCGATTGTATGGTGGTTATCATAAACATGTCATCAATCCATACACGCGTTTGCCAGGAATAGCCCTGCTCGGCATACGCTTTCTCCTCCGGCTTGGCATCGGCAGGAACTTCCCATTGGGTATCGGCATATTTCATTCCGAGATCGAAATATTTCCGGTCGCCCAACTTCTGCATATAGATTTCGAGGGGAACAGCGCCCACCACGTTATAGTCTACGTGCACCATGCGGGGAAGCATATTCTTTTCTGTAGTAAACAAGGGTTCAAAGCGTTCCTTCAGCCGCTGCTGCATATCTTTATTCTTCACGGCTTTGCTGAACCATAAGGCGCCCAACCAGGTGCAAGCATCAGGATAAGTCACATAATTGGGAGCTTTTTCCGCCCGCGGATTTCCAAAGCGGGTATGAGGAGTGACCAGGAACTTATTGACTATACGCGTACCTATCACTTTCGGATCGGCATCTTTCATACGTTTCTTCAAATCAGCATCCTGGGCGTTCATTGTTCCACACCAGCCTGAAAAGGCGGCAAATAGGATAAGTAAGATCTTGTGTGTCTTCATTCCATAGTATTGTTAGCAGATTAATAACTATGGCAAAATTAGGGAATTTGGGTCTGAAGGGTTTGAAAGATCGTTCCAAATGCTTGAACTATTAGCTCAAAATAGCGTATATAGGCCTCTCAGACAGGATAGTTCAGTGATAGGATTAGAGATTGGCAAACAGATTCACCACAATCATCAAATTCTCGCTTTATTGAGATCAAATACTCACCATAGCGAGATTTTTTTCTCATCGTATTGAGTATTCTTTCTCATCACATTGAGCAAATATTCTCAAAGGGGTGAGAAAGAATAAGAAACTTACTGCCTACGCTGACTATACCCTGCATAAATCATCAGCGCAAAAGCGCAGGCATACGTAATGAAGACAGCAGTCAGTCCCGGCGGTGTATCACCTCCACCATACGAATGAAGACCGGACAGGTAGTAGTTCACACCGAAGTAAGTCATCAGTACCGAAGCAAGGCCCAGTACGGACATGACACTGAATGCATAATCGGAACGGAGGACGGGAAGAAAGCGTGCATGCAGGATAAAAGCATAAACCACCATCGTAATCAATGCCCAAGTCTCTTTAGGGTCCCAGCCCCAATAACGTCCCCATGACTCATTTGCCCAAACAGCACCGAGGAAGATGCCTGCCGTCAGCAGATAAAGCCCTATATGCAGGGACATTTCATTGATGATGCGGAGTTCACGGATATGGGGCTGCAACAAGGCTACTTTCGACGGATTACCGGCACTCATAAATGCAAGGGTAAGCAGACCGAGCAGGAAACTGATACCGAAAAAGCCATAACTTGCCGTAATGACAGCCACATGTATCATCAGCCAATAAGACTTCAACACCGGAACCAGGGGAGTGATTTCGGGGTCCATGAAGTTCAGGTTGGCAACAAACAGGATGATACCTGCGAAGAAAGCCGCCAAAGCCAACGTCATGGAGGAACGCTTGATAAACAAAAGTCCCGCCAACGCTGTAGCCCAGGCTACATATATCATGGACTCATAAGCATTGGCCCAGGGAGCACGCCCGGATATGTACCAACGGATACCGATTCCGGAAGTATGTAACAAGAAGATCAGCACAACCAACGCCACCAAAGGAATGATAGCGGTTTTAACCCAGCGTCTGGGTTTCAGCAACTGCCCTACCACGAATATCAACAATAACAGTCCGACCGCCATATAACCCATAGCCGACCAAAAGAACAAACGTGCTTTATTATAAAACAATTCCCACGACACTTGCTTCTCCGTCAGCAAAGGTGTGGCGCTCTGCTTCTGTTGATACACGTTCATCATGGAAAGTACCTCTCCTGCGCTCTCCCATGTACCGGTACGCAAGGCATCAGAAGCCTCTCCCAGATACCACGGCATGATTTTCGATACGAACAGAGAGTCTTTCCCGGAATACACACTTAAATCATCTCCCGGAGAATACCATTTGCCACTCGTATCTCCCGGCAACGGGAACAGTGCAAACATCTTTCCTTGTTGCAAGGAATACAGGATATTAATCTTTTCATCCAGCTTCAACAGGTCCTTTTCAAGCCGCGAACGTTCGGCTGCCGGACGGGAATATGCCTTGTCTACGGCATCGGAAATCAGATAGCTGCCATCTTCACTGAATACATCAAAGAAACGGATGTATTTACCTTCGGGCAGAGAATAGGCTTGCGGTAATTCTTTATTAGTCTGGCGGATAAAAGGAATATTTCCCCAGTAAGACGGATTCATAAGAAAACCGATAATGACTTGTTCGGAACTAAGTCCTTCGAAAGTATCGCTACGGTAGATCTTGCGCAAGAGTTTGTCCGTATAAGTATCTACAGGTTCAATACGGCCTGTAGGACATTGTATCTGCATTCGTCCCCATTGCTCAGCCTGTTCGGCAGGGATGGTATTCTTCAACAGATGTTCCGTTTCAGCCTTTTGCGCAAAGGAAAGGGTGGGAAGAAAAGCCAGTAACAAAAGAGGAGTCACCCGTTTCAATTGTTTTGCCAGTTGGCGGAAACGGGACTTTTTATCTGCCAGGGTCAGCAACATACCGGCAAGCAGCAGCAGATATCCGGCATACGTAATACCTGTTCCTGCCGTATCATTATTGACTGTCAAGATGGTGCCCTGTTCATCGGCATCATAGGAGGACTGGTAGAGCCGGTATCCCTGCTCGTAAATCACCTTATTCATGTAGATGTGTTCACTTCGTTCTCCCTCTTCCGTATGAATGGTTAGGAAACTCTCAAAAGAAGAAGGGCTGTGAGAACCGGGATAACGAACTAACTTAAAATCATCCAGGCGGATGGAAAAAGGCAACGGGCGTTGATCTTCCGTCGTACGCATATGGGACACGGTTTCTCCTTCCCTGATATGCACAATGCCCTCAAAACCAAACATATTGGTAACCAATGCTCCCACCAGGATTACAATAAAGGAGATATGCAACAGTAAGACTCCATATTTGCGCTGGCTCCACAGACGGGCTTGCCAAGCAGTAGCACAGAAATTGAGAATCAAAAGAAATTGCAGAAGATAGAAAAGCGGATTGTTATAGATTATTTCCCTTGCCATCGCCGTCCCTTGCGCCTTCTCGACAAAAGTTGCGGCAGCCAGCAGGATCACATAATGCACCAGCAATATCAATGTTATCTTCCACGAGGTGAACATTGCTTTCAGGGAGGAGCTTACTTTTTTCATGTGCGGATATATCCTTTCAATTGTTTCATGATCTATCTGTCATTCTATTGAAACATTGTTATTCTATTGAGACCTTCAACGTAGCCAACAATTCCGCCAGTGCCGGTGGCGTCAGTTGCTGGGCAGCATCAGAAAGAGCTTTCTGCGGACAGCAATGCGACTCGATAAACAGACCGTCGGCGTGCAAAGATATGGCTTTCTCGCAAATAGCCGCCAATAATTCACGTTTTCCTCCGATATGGCTCGGATCACAGTAAAAAGGCAATTCAGGAAAATGAGTATGAAAACGTTCCGCCAACTCCCAAAGGGGGGCATTGCGGTAAGGAGAACTATCTACCGTACAGAAGCCACGATGAATGATACGGATGTCTTTCAGTCCGGCCTGTTGAAGGCGTTCTACCGCACCAATCCATAAGTCTACGTCGGGACATACAGGATTCTTCACCCATACCGGCATATCGCACCCGCGCAGGGATTCTGCCAGTTCGTGCATCATAAAAGGGTTGACCGTAGTACGTGCACCAATCCAGATCATATCCAGACCGGCTTTCCGTACAGCTTCCACGTGGCAGGGAAGTGCCACCTCAGTCATAACCCGAAGTCCCAGTTCCTGTTGTATCTCTCGCATCCAATCCAGTCCTTCTTCGCCAACTCCCTCAAATGTTCCATAGCGCGAACGGGGCTTCCACAAGCCGGCACGCAGAATGCCAACGCCCATCTCTTTCAATCCTCTTGCTGTTTCCAACATCTGTTTACGACTTTCCGCACTACACGGACCGGCCACTAAACCTATAGTTTTCATATTTACTTATATAGTAGCTACACCAGCTACGGGCTACAAGCTACGAGTACCTTTCGGCATAGTAACCGAAGTATCTCAGTTCTCCTCCTCCCGGGAGGAGGGGAATTGAGATAGTCTATAAATAACACGCCGAAAGGCACTCGTAGCTTCTAGCTCGTAGCTGGTGTAGCTTATTCTCTAATCTTCGATAATCACACGGAAGCCTACATTATATACTTTCTGCCAAGGCAGATACGATCTGCGGTAGTATGTGGTGGACGCTTTCGGATGATCATTCCATGATCCGCCTCTAACCACTTTCTCCGTACCCGTACCTTGCGTCTTTTCATTGTAAGGATAAGGCAGATAATCAGAGGATGTCCATTCGGCAACATTACCCTGCATGTCATAGAGTCCCCACGCGTTAGCCTGGTATCCACCGCCTTTCACCATCAGCATATTGCCGTCATCCACACCATTTTCTTTAGGTTGATAAGTGTAGTACTTGTACCAAGGATCATTTTCCCGCATCGGCATCGGATTCACTCCTTTTACCGCCATTAGATTCAAATGCTTGTCAGCCAGATTCTCAAACTTACCAAAGTCTGTGTTTAAAGAACCATACCAGAACTCACCGTCGCTACCTGCACGGCAGGCCCACTCCCACTGAACCTCGGTAGGAAGAGTAACAGTCTTACCGGTCTTTTCACTCAGTTTCTTGCAGAATGCCATTGCCTCTTCCCAGCTCACACGGATAGCAGGCTGTTCAGGGTTATTGGCAGGATAGCCTTGGTGTACATGGTCTTTCCATAATTGGCGGATGAAGCGGCTGTCATGTTCCGGGAAGATTGTGCGGAACTGTTCATTGCTGACTTCGATCTCACCCATCCAGAATCCTTTCTTCACAACTTGCTTATGAGCAGGAGAGTAATCGGAATGACCTCTGTTACTACCCATCACAAATGAACCGGCAGGAACACGGACAAAATTCATCTTTACACCCGGAGCTAATTCAATGCTCATTTTCGTTTCTCCTTCTTTGGCAAGCATAGTCTGGGCAGCGGCTTTATCAAACGGCCAGCCTTTGACTTTTACATCCTTGTCTTTATACTCCTTCTTTTCCGGTTTCACTGGAGCCGGTTTCTCTTGTCCTTCCAAGTATTTAGCATACGAACGTATCTCAGCCTGCCAGTCTACACCGGAGCGGGCATATTTCTCCGTCAATTCCGTACGGCGGCTGATTTGTTCCACTCCCTTAAATTCATTGGCTTTAAACTTGCCATGATAAGGAGCATTGAAGTCAATCCAGTTGTACAGAGCTTGCCATTCTTTGTCAGTCAGTTCCACTCCATGATGTCCCGTCTTTAATATCTTGATCAACGGACTCACGGAAGCATGATATTCATACGGATCGAGCACTTCAATCTCCGCTTCCGGACCTTGACGGTACACATAAGGATGCAGATTCAAGTAACTGACTCCGAAACCGGAGAACTTATCTATCTTCCCACCTGTAAAGTCAGCCAGTTTATTGGAACCATCGTGGCAGGCGATACAAGCACGATCCAGCACAGGTTGTACTTCCAGATCGAAAGTGAAAGAACGTACTCCACCTTCCGGCTTCGTAATTTCATGGGGCGCCATAGCCGAAGCTTTCACACGTTTCGGTATAGGCAATTGATTCTGGTCTTCGTGGCAACCTACACAAGAAACAGTTTCTCCCGGCATACCGGTCAGCCAGCTACGCATCCACTGAATGGCACGTCCTTCCGAATCCAACGGCTGCAATGAGATCGGGGTATTGGCAGGAATCTTAAATATCGCAGAACCGTCTTCTTCTACAGGAACGGTACCCAACAAACGCTTGATATCCCAACCACTCTGAACACCTTGTGCCCAATGGTCGGACGGAGTTCTGTTATAAGCATATTCATAAGCAAGCACACGGAATGCTTTTACTGTACCACGGGGCACACCTTCCAGACCTTCACCCTCGTATATATCCTGAATGAATACGGTAGCCTCTTTACTGGCCAGATTAATCTTTTCAGGAATCACCGGAGGTACCGGACGCTGCACTACCGGAGTCGGGCAAATAAGACCTTCCCCTTCAAATTCGGCAATCAACGTGAGGTTATCGTATATATCAATCAGATAGACTCCCCACAGGGCACTTTCATTCAGCTTAGCAGTAACCAGGAAATATTTATCCGTCAATGGATAAGGCTTGATAAACTGAGGCCATACGCCATCCACCAAACGGTCTTTTACAATCGGTTCTATCTTACGGTCGCGGAAAGGCAATTCCTGTAACATACCTTTCTCTGATTTACGGCTCTTTGAAGGATCAAACAACATCAAACGACCGGAACGTGTCACACCATGATGACCGGAAATCACACCGATAAACTGTGATGAACCACCGGGTAGCGGTTTGGCATCGAACGTACTGTTCGGGAAGTAAGAACCACTACCATACAAAGACTTCTGTTCCGTTCCGTCCGGATTCATGTGCATTACAAAGCGAGAGAAATAGTGAGTCAAATCCGTATATTCCCAACGTGTGTACATGATACGGCCATTATTCATAACCGTTGGCGCCCAGTTAGCATCCTGGTCAAAGGTCAGACGACGCAAAGAACCATCTTTCGGATCATACAAGCACATATTACCTACCTCATCATTACCATTCACACAAGGTACACCATTATAACCGATATTGGATACAGCGATAAGCTTGCCGGAAGGCAAATAAGTGGCATCAAAGAATTCCAGATCTTTTTCCGGGGTTTCTATGAGCTTCTTCAAACCGGTACCATCCAGTTTCACTTCAAATACTTGCCAGCGGCGGTCGGTATCTACCATAGAGAACATCAGGCGTTCAGCATCCCAATGTAGTTTCAAATCAGGAACAGAAGAACCGTTGGTAGGTTTAAAGATAGTACGAGTCTTAACATCTCCACGTAAGTTGGATAACTCTGCAATCTCAGCATTAAAACCACCGCGTGGAGCGGAAGTCTGGTTAGACCAGTTGTTATTCTGAGTACCCAGAGCACGCGGATTCACCTGACGGGCAGAAGTACCTATCTTGTAACGACCGACAATGATCTTATCCATATCCAACGCTGTATTTGCCAGCAAGATATCACGCTTCAGTTGCAAAGCTTTGTTGGCAGCTTCCAGGGCAGAAGCCTCATTCTTATAAATGCCGGAGAATCCTTTTCCGGTCAGTAGCTTCAGTTCAGCAAGCTTGGCCTGATTCGCATTTTTATCATAACCGGCATCTTTTGCCATATCATTATAAGCTTCTTCAATGGCACGCATATTCAGCCAACTCAGGGACTCCTGCAACTGATATACTTTCATAGCCTCTTGTGCCAGATTCAAATAGCCGATAACCTGATCATCCAAAGTAGGTTTAGAAGCAATCTGGGCAACTTGTGCTGTAAAATAGGATTTATCATTCAGCAAATTAATAACTTCCGTCGCTATATGCTTTTCGATACTGGCATCATGGGTCGTAACCAGTGCTTTCATATCGCTTCCGCCGAATGGCAGAAACAAAGTAGCCTCAGTCGGGTATTTAGCAACGATATCCGAAGCAGCTTCCGCGCCGGTAATCCCTTGGAGACGGAAAATCACCGTACCCGCAGAAGAGCGGTTCTCCAATCCGATCTCTGCCTCAAAGCGGGTATATTTCTTATCCAGAGGAACCACGATTTGCGCATTGGCATTCGCCATGATCGTGCGTTTATAGGTTTTGCCTTTCATGACTACATCCTGTCCCTTGGCATTCTCATTAAAACGCAGACTGCCACTACCTGTTTTCTTGAAAGTACTTTTCAGGTCGTTCAACCAAACAGAAGAGCCATCTGCCGCCACTAATTTAGCATTTGCCCATACAGCCTGATCATCTCCTGTACCATCTACAGTACCCCAGGTATAAAGCACCATTTCATCCAGTCCGGTTATATCCGCCGAGAAAGGCACTGCCGCCTCTTTTGCCTTAATCACCTTCGATGCAATCGGCAAACAGGTCTTTTGCATTTCCGCATGGGCCTGATTCTTAGCCGCAGCAATGCTTTCCGCCCACGTAGCAGGCGCTTTCACCTTCGCACTCGCCCTTCGCTGTGCCATAGTGGGAAGCGACAAGGCAATGCATACAGACATTACTAATAATTTCTTATTCATAATACTTTGTTCTAAAGTTAATCTCCTATTTTAAGTCCGGTAAGCGGAAATTGTCTATATAGCAGGCAGCGGATATCTTGCCGACATTCTTCTTATCATGCAAGCTCCACACCACTTTACCGTTTTTATCTATCTCTATCAATTGCGGCTCATCCACCGTGGTATCTTTCGTATGTCCGTACCAGTTACAAATCAATAGATTCCCATTCTTCAATTGCAGGATTTGCCCTACAAACAATAAAGCAACTCCTTCAATATCCAGTGCATTCACCCGTTTCAATTCTTTGCCTGTCTTGCGGTCGATTACGATGTAATAATGGTTGTCTCCACAAGACAACAGCAGATTTCCGTTAGGAAGTTCAAGAGATGAGAATGCCTTGCCTTCAATCTGATGTTCAGCAATGATCTTCCCTTTACGGCTTACTTCCAGCACTTTCTGTTTCGCCATTACCGGTATCAGATAATTGCTGTTCCGGAGCTGGAATACTTGTCTAAACTGGCTGTGGGGTCTTTCCACTTCCAGGTTCAATGTTACTTTGTTTACTTCTTTGCCTTTCTTATCCAATTCTATGAATTGGGCAGGAATACCACATATTCCCAATAGTACGCCACCGTTCTGCAACAAGGTGGCTGATTGTAATTCCGTCTTGTCCGGTGTTTTATAATCCCAGACCACCTGATGGTCCCATGTCACGAGTTTTGCTCCCCGCTTATACGAATACAAGATTTCTCCCTTTTTAGTCAAAGCAACTGCATTACATTCTTCCCCTTTCTCCAGAGCATGCTGCCATTCCACTTTTCCCGTTTGTTTATCCAACAGCAGGATATTCGGATTTCCGGAACCGGCAACCAAGAGTTTATCTTGTGCTGCCGCCCGAAATCCCATGGAAAGAATGATCCCAATAATTATATAAACCCTCATCATTCTTCTTGTAATCAGTGTTACTTATTCTTCAGTTCATTGAACAGTTCGAGTGCTTGTTCCGGTTTCAGATTTTCATGTACTACCGCATGAACGGCCTGTATCATAGCAGCGGGAGCTTCCGACTGGAACACATTACGTCCCATATCCACACCGGAAGCACCTTCGCTGATTGCCTTATAGCACAATTCCAACGCTTCCAATTCAGGAAGTTTCTTTCCGCCTGCAATCACTACAGGAACAGGACATGCTGCCACCACTTTTTCAAAACCATCACAATAATAGGTCTTCACGATATTCGCCCCATTCTCGGCAGCGATACGGGAAGCTAAACCGAAATAACGGGCATCACGTGCCATATCTTTACCTACAGCCGTCACTCCCATCACCGGTATTCCGTAACGGGTACCTTTATCCACTGCCTTGTACAGGTTGGCAACCGTTTTTGCTTCGTGAGCTGCATCACCGATAGACAACATGATTGCCATGGCCGATACATTCATACGTATCGCATCTTCAACGTCAATCAAGACATTGTCATTCAGTTCTGTAAGAATAGAAGTACCGGCATCCGAACGAAGGCAAATAGGTTTATTGGTGCTGGGTGGTATCACCGTACGAAGAATGCCGCGTGTACACATCAGACAGTCTGCATATTCTATCAACGGAACGATGTTCAAATCGATACGTTCCAAACCGGATGTCGGTCCCATAATGAAACCATGGTCAAATGCCAGCATCACGGTTCTGCCTGTCTTCGGATTGAAGATACGTGATAAACGATCCTTCATCCCCCACGGAAGATGTTCCGCTCCCTTCACATGAAAACTATTATTAGTAGAAGCTACCCCCAAACCGAAATTGCAGCCTTCTCTTAAATCATCTAAATCAGCCATTTCTTATCTTTTCATTAGTTATTTACTATAAAGCTTTTGCAAACGCATCAAACATGCACGACCAGGATGAAGCCCCTGAATCCGCATAACCGATAGAGCGTTCGCCGTAATTACGGGCACGTCCGAAGTTTGCCTTCATATCTTTAGTAGCTTCAGCACCTTTCACAGCAGCTTCAGCACCCGCTGTCAGGATAGCCTTCACATCAGCGGAATCACAAGCCTGAATGGCTTCCACCGCTGGTATCAGGGCATCCATCATTGTTTTATCCCCCTGTTTTGCTTTTGTTTGTTTCCTCACACCTTCAAGTCCACCTGCAAACATAGCCTTTACACCCGCCACATCCAGTTCGGTACCTTCCGCATGGTCGCTCATTCCCAGGAAGAATCCACCCAGTAATGTGCTGGTCGAACCACTGATCTCAAGCATCAGGTTAAAACTCATGTCATTCAGCATCGACTTAAATTCAGTGCCCTTATCAGCCGTAGCAACAAGGGCGGACATGGATTGAACGATAGCTGTTCCATGGTCGCCATCTCCCAATACCGCATCCAGTTTTGAGAATTCGTCGGAGCGCTCCGTAATGCACACCAGCGCATTACGAAGCATCTTCTTGAAATCATCTATAGTCAGTTTATCCATCTCTTATTTACCGATAGTCGTCCAATAAGGAGCATTAGACATTTTATTGTTCAGATAATCGATATGATCGTCATCCAGCAAACCAAGAATCATCTGGAAACCTGCCTGTTCCTGAACGGTCAGCAACTCACCGATACGGGCAGCAGCCACTTCGATGCCGGCATTTTCCAACACCTGATGCGCTTTGCGATAAACGATATTCATCTCCATGTGCGTAGTTGCCCCTACACCGTTAATGATTAATAAAGCCTTGTTACCGGCTTTCGGCTGCAGCTTCTTCATCAGCAAACCGATCATTTCTTCGGCTGTTTCATTGGCAGAAACCAATTGCTTGCGACCGCCACCGCCTTCTCCATGCTGCCCCATACCGATTTCAATTTCACCGTCCGGAAGATCGGAGATGGTCATGCCGTTTTGCGGATGGGTACAGGACTTCATAGCCACTGCCAATGTAGCCAAACGTGCATTGAAGCGTTCACCTATTTCAATAATCTCGTCTAGTGACTTACCTTCTTCAGCAGCAGCTCCAACGATCTTAATCAAAGGAACACAACCTGCCAGACCGCGACGATCTTCATCCGGTGCATCCAGTCCGGCACTGATATCATCGTGTGTCAGGATAGTCTTTACCTTAATGCCTGTACGTTCAGCCAACTGGCATGCCATATTTGCACTCATGATATCGCCGGAGTGGTTCAACACCACAAGCAAGATACCGGCCTCACGTTTGAACATCTGCAAGGCCTGGAACAAACGTTGTGCACCCGGAGCAGCAAAAATATCACCGACTACAGAGCAGTCCAACATTCCGTCGCCCACGAAGCCACTTAATGCGGGTTCATGACCGGAACCACCCAAAGTGATCACAGCTACTTTATCTTCAGCTTTCGCATGTGCACGCACAATAATATTTTCTCCGCCAATGGCCACCTGATTACTATAAGCCATTACATATCCTTCCAGCAATTCAGCTGTCAGATTATCCGGATCATTTATGAATTTATTCATCATAGTTTCTTTCTACTAATTGATTATTTATCAAACTGCATTAACTCCAAAGCAATACCTTCTTCTTCAATGAAAGCAATTGTCAGATTCTCTCCGCCCGGCATCGGTTCAACCAATACTTTTGCACCTTTCAGTTCAACCGCCAGATCATCTACTTCGTAAGCGATATGTGCTACTTTCTGAATCAGCTCAGGCATCCAACTGCCTTCTTCAAAACGCAAATATTCTATCTTATTGGGGCTTTCATTAAAGTTAGTCAGCCATACCTTCAATCCTTCCGCATATACCTCACCCGGTTGCGGTGTGGTGGTCGGTACTCCAAAATGATTAATCTTTCTCATGGTATTCTTAATTATTGAATGATTTACAAAGCAGCCTGTCCATTAGTAAAACGCAGACCATCATTATCATGGTAACATGCCCACTCATCTACAATGGCTCCCTCAGGACCGGCCATCATAAAGTGGAAAGTACCCAGTTCTTTCAGACGGAGAACATCACCCACATTCTGTTTCACGAAATTCTTGCTCTTAATAGGACCGTGAGATGCCGGAACCGCAGGAGCATTCGGTGTTTCATCTCCTACTTCGGAGAAGTTATAAACCCAACCGTGATTTACCATCCACGACTCATGTTTCGCAGGGAATGCCGTTTTTACATGGGCATGTTCCGGAATCATCTGTCCCGGCAACAAGTAAATAGCATGTGCAAAGTAGCCATATTCAGGATCGTTTACCCAGAAGATGCCTCCCATACCTACATTCTCAAAGTCGCCCAAACCGAAATCTGTAAACCAGATATCTTTCTCCATCAGCGGAGTGTAAGGCACGCCATAAAATTTAAACATGTCAAGGAATGCTTCTTTAGCAGCTTCCTGGTCAAACTTTCCGTCTTTGTAGAAGTCAGCATTCGTGTACTTCTTCTGATACGTTGCCTTTTCCTGTGTCATAACTTGTTCTGTTTTTTTAGATTCTGCCGTACAAGAAGCGAGTCCCATACCGCAGGCGGCAATTAATGCCAGGGTTAATACTTTTTTTAATCTCATGTACTTATCTGTTTTAATGGTTAATAATCAGCCTCAACAAAGCACTCCCATTCCTTCTATCTCTATCAATAGTTCCGAACGGCATACATCGGTTAAAGTATAGATGGCAGGTAAATCGGGATATCGTTCTGTCACTACTTGCCTTGCTTTTTCCATATCTTCCCAACGTTTCACATACACGCGGAAGGTGATAAGGGTAGCATTCTCCGTAGCAGGAATACCGGAACGATTGAGGTTATCATGGGATACCAAATATTCTATATTCTCCAAGGTAGTCAGTGTTTGCTGTTCAATACCAACGCCTTCCAGACTCTGCTCACCACGAATAGCGGCTGTGCCCGATACATATACGAAACCATGATCCTCTTTCCATACAGCCTTGGCACGTTCGAACTTCGGGGTAGTCTTTTGAGGAAGAGCCACATCTTTTTCTCCCAATAATACATTCTGTGAATAAGCATGAGCGGCAATCTGCAAAGGATTATCCACCCCAAGGACCCGGACACTTCCATCTTTGCAGAGTAAGGCATCCACATCAATCATAATGCCGCCCCACTGAGTCCCGATACCGGTAGCAGCCGGATAACCGGTAGTCCACTCCACACCATTATAGAATAGCGAACGTGCATCATTGAAATCCTGATAATGCTGATGACCGGTTGCATCGCAAGCTGTTATCTTTTCAATATAGTTCCATTGACGTATGATTGAGGAAACCGGCATACCTTCCGTTTCCAAGACCTTGGCTATCCTGGAGAATACTTCATGAGATTGCTCACGGATGCTCTGATGTAGTACATCTCCCGTCACACCACTCAGGAACAAGCGTTTACAACCTTCTCTTTCGATAATGATATAAGGCAAATCTCCCAGCATCCGATATTCAATGTGATCTTGTTCTGTCAGTTGCACTTCATGCACTTCCATCACCAATCCCATACTCTGAGGAGGTTGTGCCACATAGCTTACGGAAGGTTGTTTCTCTTTGAAAAGCTCTTTCACCGCTTCCCTGATACAAGCAAAACGGGCTACATATTCTTCATTATCCACCGGCGCATCGAATATCACTATACGTACAGGAGTATGAATGGCTTTATATTCCGCCAGAAGTTGCGCCAACATCACCTTAAAGGGAGCTTTATCAACTTGCAGGAAATAATGAATAATCTCTATATTTTCGTGTGTAATCATGGTCTTCTTATTCTATTAAAGTGAATTCACATATTCGGCAAGTTCTTCCGCTTCTTTAGCTGATATTTTCTTTTCAATACCATGCTTATGTACCGTGAACACTTCTTCCATAGTGGCAGCACGTCCGTCAAACAGATAAGGAGCCGTACGCCAGACTTCACGCAGTGTCGGAGTATCCCACCCATTCTCAAATTCGATATCTTCGCCGATACGGTGCATCTTCATATCCGTATAATAGGGACCGGAATGACATTCGTCGCAATTAAACTTTTCATAAACCTTACGTCCCCGTTTAGCCTTCTCTGAAAGTTCGCCATTTACCAGATACGGACTGGGAACCGGTTTCAATGACATCAGATACTCATCCACACACTCTGCAAATTCTTCCGGTAAATCACTGAACTGAATGAGCTTATATCCTGCACGAACGGCAACCTCCGCTTTAGCACGAATACCGGAAATCATACACGGTGGAGTGACATGGGAAAATAGCATACTCTTGCAGTTTTTCGAATTACCAATGCCATCATTCATCAAATCCCAGTTCATGGCATCCATACGTGCATCGCCCGGATGGCATCCGTTACACGACTGCCAGTTCTGGAAACAATGTGCCGCATCATTAAAGTATTTCTCACCACGCTGTATTCTGTTTTCCGTACGATTCTTCACCATGGCAACCGACTGAACATTTGCCGTATTCAAGTCCACGATATTCAATGTATCAGAGAAATAAGTAGGAACAACAGCCGTTCCGTCCTTCAGCATCATGCAACGCGGTCCATTGCCTACCAATGCTACACGTTTACGCATACCATATAAAAAGCGTAAATCATACGCCAAAGCATCCTTTTGAGGATACTGCTCAAATTTCTGAATAAATGCAGGATAATCTATCACACTGACCTCATGGGTACCGGAGTGACTGACCACAATCTTATCATCCGTACACTTCACGTCCCATATACCTGCCGCACCCCGTTCCGGTTCATCCAGCAACACGGCACCCTCAAAGTTCAGAGTAGTCAGATTTACAATACTGATAGCACTGGTATTCATCCAGCCTTGTTGCAATTGGGATGTCGGAACCTGGAAACGGCCCAGATTATGAGTAACCAGCAAATAACGCCCGTCCGGAGAAAGCGACATTCCACGCAAGGCATTACTTCCGTTGGCCAGTTGAATATCCTTTATCTTCCGGAAACTGTTCATATCAATCACAGATACGCAAGCTGCTACAGTATCCACATCCGCCCGCTGCATAGGCAGGAAATTAGTAACAAACAAGTGTTTTCCTTCTTTATCAAAGACAGCTGATTTCGGTTCACGCAATACTTTCACTGTTCTTAGCACATTCTTTCCATTCTTATCCAATTCTGATACTGTGCCGGCAAACTGGTTGCAAATATATAACTTGTCGTTACCCGCATTTACCAACGGAGCACAAGCACCGGATGCTGTTTCCACAAAGACTTTTTCCGAAGGATTGGAAGCAGACAGGAAATAAACACCATTCTTATGTTCACCTGCCACCGTTACATAAATCTGTTCTCCATCTGTAGCAACTCCGGTAGGGACTTCATCCAGTTCCCACTCTTGCAAGCGTTCTTTATAATCTGATGAATAAATAGAAACCTTCTGAACGCCCTTCTGAGATACGATCATTCCGGATTTATAAGGAGTGATACCCGTTATAAACAATGGAGTTCCTTCCGGCTGCTCCGTGGTATGAGTAGTAAATGCAAATAGAGATACCACTAAAAATACAGGTACTATAACCTTTGCGATGCTACGACTTTTATACTTCATAGTGATTGAATTAAGCTTGTTTTTCACATCACAAAGATAGGGCATCACCGGTCTGAGGGTTATAAATCGTGTATCATTGACTTGCAATAATGTCTCAAAACAAATGTAGTAAGCATTTTGAGACGGTAGTGAGAACCGTTTGAGACAAAAAAGGCGGAAACTCCTTTCCGCCTTAAATCTTATTTTTCATCTTACATCTTCTCTTTGTTCGCACTGTTCATCTGTACGAACTCGGTAGGTGTGAACCCATAGAATGCTTTAAACGAATTAGAGAAATAGGAATGACTGTTGAATCCCAACAAAGTTGCCACTTCCGAAACACTCATATTCGTTTCCTTCAGATAACGCAAGGCCACCTCCAAGCGCTTATTACGTATCAGTTCCGTGGGCGAAAGCTCGGATATAGCTTTGATTTTGCGATAGAGATTGGCGCGACTAATACCGATCTGGTCACAAAGCATCTCTATACCCAGATTCTGGTCAGATATATTCTTCTCTATAATCTCATACAGTTTCTGTGAGAAGCGTTCATCCGCCGAGGTAGTACTTACACCTACCACTTCGGGCGAGAAGCGTTTGCCATACAGTTTCTTTAATTGCTCTCTCGACTGCAACAGGCTCTGAATACGTATCCGAAGCACATCCATACTGAAAGGCTTAATCACGTAATCATCCGCCCCTGCCTCAAAACCTTCCCTGATATGCATCACCATGGAGCGTGCAGTCATCAGTATTACCGGGATATGTCCGATACGAATATCATTCTTAATCATGGAGCAGAGTTCAAGCCCATTCCGCTTAGGCATCATAATATCACTCAGCACTAAATCAGGGAAGAATTGTACTGCCTTATCATATCCTTTTACACCGTTTGCCGCTTCAATGATTTCATAGTCATTTTCCAAGGACTTATGCAGATAATCCCGTACGTCCTTGTCATCTTCCACCAAGAGAACCACCGGCTTTTTAGGTGCTATTCCTCCAATGGGAGATGTTTGCGGTTTCTCCACCGGCTGTGCAAATGCCGTATCGCCAATTGTTTCCACAGGCATGGAATCCGTCTCTTCCTCAGTGAAAGCTTCACGGGAAACGGGCAGCAAAACAATGAACCGCGCTCCTTCCGTCCCATCTTCCCGGTCTTCAATACGGATCACTCCCTTATGCAGCTTCACAATGGAATACACCAGACTAAGCCCGATACCTGTACCCGGTACATTTACCCCTGCCGTTTCAGGTACCCGGTAGAAAGGTGTGAACACCTTATCCCGTTCCTGCGGTGGGATTCCACAACCGGCATCCACAACCTGCAACATCATATACAGGGCAGAAGGGGCTACTTCTTTTCGATACAATTCTTCCAACTCTCCCGCCGGAATACATTTCACCAACATACGTATGTCTTTACCGGAAGGAGTATACTTGAATGCATTGGATAATAAATTGAATACGACCTTCTCAAGCAGCACTTTATCATACCAAGCCTGAAACTCCCGGTCCCGGCAATCCAGTGTAAAAGTGATTTCATTGGTTTGCGCTATCTGATTGAACGCACAATAGATCTCCGTGACAAATTCATATACATTATTCTCTGTGACTTGCAATTCCATCGTACCACTCTGGTTTTTCTGCAAGTCCATCAGTTGATTGACCAATAAAAGGAGCCGCTGGGCATTCTTATAAATGACCATCAGTTTATCCCGCAGTTCCAAAGTCATATCCATTCGCTTCACCAACTCTTCAAAGGGAGTGATGATTAGCGTCAAGGGAGTACGTAACTCATGGGCAAAATTCGTAAACAGATGCATCTTTGCCTGATGAAACTCTTCCTGTTGTAGTTTCTCTTTCTGCTCCATTCGCAACCTTTCCCTCAAGCGGCGACGGGCATTGAAATAATGGAATATTGCGTAAAACACTCCTATCAGCAATAGTCCATAAATCAGGAAAGCATACCAAGTAGCCCATAAAGGCGGTGTAATCACAATCTTCAAAGTCTTCCCTTCCTCATTCCATACCCCATCGTTATTACAAGCCTTGACATGAAAAAGATAGGTGCCGGGACGCAGATTGGTATAGTAAGCCGTGCTGCGTTCTCCCACATGATTCCAGTCTTTATCATATCCTTCCAACTTATAGGCATACCGGTTCATCTCCGAATTGATGAAATTCAACGCTTTATAGTCTATTGACAGATTATTTTGATTATACTGCAGATTGATAACCTCCGCTTCATTAAGCAATCCACTTAAGATTCCAGTTCCATCGTCTGCACGCACCACACGATTATTCACCAACAGGTCTTCCAATACGATTGGCGGTACAAAACGATTCATCGGCATCTCCGGTGTGTAAAAAGTGATAAAGCCATCATTACCGGTAAAACACAATGTACCGTCCGGCATGGCTACCCCACCCCGATATGTAAATTCACGCAAATGAATACCATTATTGAATGGAAAGTTTTTAATCTCCCCGGTGGACGGAGAATAAGAGGAAATTCCCTGTAATGAGCTCATCCATAGATTCCCGTCCGCTCCTTCCAGCAATTTACAAATATCCCCTCCCATCAGCCCTTCTTTCTCTGTTACCCAGCGAAGCACACCTCCCCGTTTGTCCAGTTGGAAAATACCGCCTCCATAAGTAGATACCCATACATCACCGGATCTGGTTAATAATATAGAAGATATATAGTTACTTGGAATTTGCATTTTCTGTTCCGGGCGCGATGTACGAAATACAGTCATTTCACCTGTACGGGTATTAAAACGGTATAGTCCGGCAGAACGCATACCTATCAGTAGCACACCGGGACTCTCTTCCTCCATGCAACGAACCGAGGAAAAATGCAATTTCTCCCCTTTCGGTCCGGTAAACTCTGTCTTCCGCTCACCGGCAGGAGTAAAGCAAGTCAGTGCATATCCGCCTTTTGAAGTTCCTACCCATAAATTACCGTCTGCATCACGCACAATACCATAAATAGCAAGTTCTATGGGATATTTATAGAATAAAGAAAAACGCCGGGTAGCAAGATCAAAACGATAGACCTCACCCAATACCGTACCGCACCAGATACAGTCATCCTCAGCATATACCGTCTTGATAACATTCGAATTATGCACGGAATAGCTATCCTTATCAATCAGATAAAACTGCCCTTCCCCTGTCGAAATTTCATATCGCAGTAATCCATACCCCTCAGTAGCTATCCATAAGTTTTTCTGTTTATCGACACAAGCCGTACCATAGATTCCCGTTTGCTGATTCACCGTCTTCCCCGGAGTATGATGAATGAAGCGGTCGGTAAGCGAGCTCAGCCAAGTGACACCACCGGCAAAAGTACCAATCCACAACGTACCGGTATGATCACGGCAAAAAGCATAAATGGAAAAGTGCCCCAAGCCACGCCCGGGTTCGTCATAACTGCTCACTTTACGAATCTGATCCTTCAGCGGTGCATAAGCATAAATACCATCGAAAGTACCAATCAGCATCTCTCCATCCCATTCGGCAAGGCAACGGACATAATTATTTTTCAGACCACTGTTGGCAGATACATAAGAAGTTATTTTATGATTACGGACATCAATACGGTTCAGTCCGCCAAATTGACAACCTACCCAGATGCGATGATAAGAATCTTCATAAAGAGTGGAAATACTATTGTCAGGTAAGCCGGCACGACGGTCATAGTGTTTAATCACCTGCATCTGTTTGTTACACTGGTAAACACCATTCACTGCCGTACCTATCCAGAAATTGCCTGCCTTATCCTCCATCAAGGTAGTGACGGAACTATTGAAGTTCTCCACAAATTCCACCCTTTTAAAGTTGTCTTGTTCGGGAATATAACAACAAAGCCCACTGCGGGTACCCACCCATACTTTGCCGGAACTATCAACTAAAAGAGAAAGAATACTTGCACTGGAGAGTCCATCTACATTAAAATAGTTGCGGATACGTTCGGTGCGAAGACACATCCGGCTTAGTCCGCGACTGGTACCTATCCATAAATTCTTGCTATGATCTTCGCGTATTTCATTGACTTCATTGTCTGCCAAACTCAGAGAATCTCCCGGGTGGTGACGAAAAACAGTATATTCACTTCCATTATAACGATTCAGTCCATTACGTGTCCCCAGCCAAAGGTATCCCCGGGTATCCTGGCAAATGGTCATCACGGAGAGTTGGGAAATTCCTTCATTCAGTTTCTGACTATAGTAGAATGAATATTTAGAATGCTCAGCCCATAAACACAAGACCGGAAATGAGCAAATTAGAAAGATCATCAATATTTTCGTTTTCATCAGTATAGATATGTTTTGCACACAAAAATAAGAAAAGCCCGGAAATAACATAGAATATTAAGGTGAAATAAACAATATAAGGAGAAAAGAAAGGTTAGTCCGGCGTCACTAAATAGTTACAGAATAATTTTATAGTACAGATCAGTCGTAATCTTATCCTATTTCAGTCGCATACTGAATAGGGTTCAGTCGTATACCGAACCCTATTCACTCGTATACTCATTATGTGCTACCTTAACGTTCTTGATAACCAAGTAGTTAAAAATCGCGTTTTCGAAAAGAGAAATTGGCTATAAATTTATACAAATAGATTATAAATTCACCTTTATCGTTGCCCCTTCCGTCACGCTCTTCTTCAGCACTGACTTGCCGCCTTTCAATACTTCTACATGCAGCTTCTTTCCTGCACGGGATACCCGAATATCAAACTCCGAATTGAAAGCACGTACACGATTCAGATTCATATACTCCCACTCCTGTGGCAAACGGGGAGTCATCTCGAAACTGCGTAATCCTGTGGGGCGAATACCGAACAGGCCTTCGGTATAGATACGGCAATACAATCCGCTTTCAGCAGAAAGATGACGCTGATCTCCTTCGGGCCACGCTTCAATGGCATAAGGCACATGATCGCCCAACAAACGGCGATGTGAATACTTCTTGAGGAAATTCATACCTTTCTCCACTTCTCCGGCAGCAATGGTGCCACGCAAAGCATAGAGGGTACTACGGTCCCAGAAGGTTTCAGTACCGGCTTGCGTCAATAATCCGTCGTCCGTCCAGAGGCGGGGCGAAAAGAGAGCATCGATAGTACCTTGCGCACGGGTGTAGATACCCATAACAAGAGGCATACAAATCCAGGAACGCAGGATATCATTACCTTCATAATAACGGTAACTGTGGAAACCTTCTATCTCATAACCAAAATGTTTTTCTATGGCTTTCTCTAAAGCATTTGCTTGATTACGATACATGTTCAACTGCTTTGCCGATACTCCCAATTCACGCCCCAGCATAACGGCTGAACGCAAAGCATCGTAGTAAAGCGTAGAGGTACAGAGGTTTGCATCACCAGCCGGGAAGCGGTTCTCCAATTCATCTGAATTCGATGCAACCACGCCGGCAGGAGTTAGTTTACGGTTGCAATACTCCAGACACCACTCAATCAGAGGCCACAATTCACGCGCTTCCGCCTTATCTCCACGAGCCAACGCATAACGTGCAGCACCGTAAGCAATCATTGCACCGTCCCCCCTATCTTTGGCACCATGCCAGAAACTGACACCTTCGGAGATGATGGAACTCGGAATAGGTTTATACTCCGGATTCATATAGCGGGCAAAGTGGCGGAAAGAATTCAATGCGGACTCATTACCAATCTCATAACCCAGAAAAGGGAAGAAGGGGTTGATATACTCTGCCTGGTCGTTAGCCCAGACAGCCGCATAATAGGCTTCACCACCGGGACCATGCATCAATCCACCTTTCGTGCGGTAGATGCTTTCAGCGCCACGCAGTTTGGCGAAGGCAAACATGCGATTAAGTACGGGATCGGGTGTATCCAAAACCAGATTGCTCCACCACTGACTGATAAGCGCTTCACGCGCGGCACGTTCACTAAGGATATTGATGTGTGAAAGACCGGCATCGTTTCGTCCGGACGAGGCATCCACCAGTTTCCTTCCGGAAAAGACTGCATAAAACTCAAGCGTCTCTCCCGGTTTCAAAACAAAGACACCACTTTTGGAAAGACCGGCTTCGATGCAATAAGCACCATATACACCGGCTTCCTCAGGAGTAGTATATGTTACGTTCCACTCAGGCACTCGCAGCGTTATCTGATTCGGACTGCTATTCTTGAAAGTATATTCCTCACAATAGCACGCGGCATTGGTGGAGGGATAGAGTACACGCGTCAATTGCACGGCATCTTTCAGTTCCTTACGCCGGTAAATATAACCGAAACTACTTTCCACACGCATAATGCCATTGAAGGTAACATCACGTACTTCTTCATTCAGCAAGGTTTGATCGTCCACTGTCACCAAAGCGGGAATATTCACATCGAAACGTTGCTTCAGATTGTTCTGTGTCTTATTGGGATGCATGCGAAGCATAGGGAAAACAAGACTTCGGTTCAGATGGAAACGCTTTTGTGCATCCACACCGTAACGAAGGACAACGGAAAGTTGTTGCCCACTCATTTCCAAATGATCGTCATGTGGAATATTATCATTGATATTCCAGCGAATGGCTCCATCATCCTGAATAATCCAACGATCCTTCGGTTGTGCAATGGCCAGCGAACTGGCAAAGATGAAAGAGAAAAGTAATAAGGTTCTTCTCAAGTTCATAAGGTTATTGTATTTAATTGTTAGCTACTAATATCAATACTGCACTTTCAAACTGGGTATTCAATGGATTCTCCAGACCTTTTTCCATCAGTTCTGCTCCCGTAAATACCTTACCATTGGCAGGGAAACGAGAAGTCACTCCCTTTGCCAGACTTACTTCCTCCACACGGTATTTTTTCTGGGCATCCAGGCCACCCAGCATTACCCGGGGTTCATTGCCATCTTTAGTCTGGTAGAAGTAAACGACTGCCTTTTGTTTATCTGTTGAAACATAACTCAAAGAAGCCAATGGGGACTCATAAGGAGAAACCAGGCGATAAAGCTCACCATGCATCACCAACGGACGGATACGCTCTTTGTACAATTTTACAGCATCGGCAATCTGCGCACGCTCTTCAGCCGTAGCCTTATCCAATGCCAGGTCTATTCCGAATGCACCGCTCAATGCCACATCGATTGCCATCTTCAAATGACGCTTACCCATACGAGTGACATGAGCAGAGATCGTATTTGCAGGGAAGAAATGCGAGAAGCCCCATTGTATCTTGATACGCCCCAACGGGTCTGTGTTGTCACTGGGCCAGAAGGAATGGAAATAGGGCATTGCGCCATAGTCCACACGTCCCGATCCACCGGCACAAAGCATGGCCATCACATTGGGGAAGCCTTTGGCAAAGCGATCCATCAGACGGTAAAGCGCCCAATTATAGTCTATCCAGAGATGACTTTGATCGGCAGGCTGCAAATAAGAAGATCCGGGTTGGGTGATGTAACGGTTACAGTCCCACTTCACATAAGTGATATCCGGGTTAGGCCGCAAGGTTTTGTCGATAATATCCCATTCAAAAGCCTGTACTTCGGGGCGGGTGAGATCCAGTATCTCCTGATGGCGACCCAATATCGGTTCACGTTTGGATTGAGTTATGATCCAATCGGGATGTTTCTGATAAAGTTCACTCTGAGGATTCACCATCTCGGGTTCCAGCCAGATACCGAAGCCAACTTTACGCTTCAATGCTTCTTTGGCAATATATGACAGACCTTTTGGTAACTTCTTGGTAGAAGGGTCCCAATCTCCCAGACCGTGCTTGTCATCATCACGGGAGTAAGGTCCGTTACCGAACCAGCCATCATCCAATAAAAAAAGTTCAGCTCCCACCTGGCGGGCACCATCAAAGAGTTGCTTCAAGCGGTCTTCATCAAAATCGCAGTGGGTAGCTTCCCAGTTGTTCAACAATACAGGGCGGTCTTTCTCTGCATCGCGGATGGCATTTGCCATAGCCCAACGATGGAAACGACGACTGGCTTCTCCCTTACCCTGCTTACTATACGTGTAGAGAATGGCGGGTGTAGTAAATGTGCCGCCACGCTCCAGATTGTACTGTGAACCCAAAGGATTCATACCGGTCAGCAAACGCAGGTTCTTGTTCCAGTCTACATCGAAAGCAAACTGGAAACTGCCGCTCCAACGCAAAGAAGCAGCCAATACTTCACCTTCATTCTCTTTAGCCGGTCCGTTCAGGGAGAGGATAAAAGAAGGAATACGCATCTGATGTGCACGAATGCCTAATTTGGAATCCAGAATCTTGACTCCTTCCGAAAGACGTTCTTCATTGAGGGTTGCTTCGCGCTTATAGTTACCGGAGAATTGAGTGAGCCAGTATTCTTTCGCCTTTACCACCGGGGCAGCAGAAGCAAAACGATGCAGAATAACTTTACCTTTCTCATTATGCGTAACGGTATTCCAAATTTCCATCATGCTATTATCTGCATAGCATTTGATATAGATATCTACGGTGAAAGGATAGGCAGGGTCTTTCAGTGAAATAACGGTTTGTTCAATACCCGGTGCCAGCGCTTCCGTACGATGTCCGGCGTAATGAAGCTCCGTAGATGTATTTCCATCTACGTGAGTTGCCTGGATAGCCGGTTCTGTCAGGACACCGTTTCCATAAGGAGGAAGAAATTCCCATTCACGCGAGGGCATCTTAGCAGGAGGTTCTACTTCACGGGCAGCATCTCCAAAGCCCAATTGGTAAAGGCGATCGTCCGTACCTACCAAAAAGGTCAGTTTCAGTTCGCCGGATGTAACGGTGAAGAGCTTCTTCACATTTGGATTGTCTGCTGCATGCCCCGTGAGGAGAAGGCAGAGAAATAAACAGGTCGTCAATATATTCTTCATAATCTTATCATTCTTCTGTCATAAACTTCCAGGTAACATTGGCAATGCTGTTCGGTTTCCCCTTTTCAGCTTTGGATATAGTACCTTTCAGCTTGCCTTTCTTATCGCGTGTCACAGTGATATCACGCCAGGAATAGGCGCCTTTCTCATAATCGAATGTTTCACCGTCATCATCATACAGCCGGTAAGCACCATCTGCTTTTCCATAATGACGGATTTCCAGATTCACCTTCTCTCCTGCTTTCGGGGCATGTAGGCGGGCCTCCATAAATGGCAGGATAGCTCCATCCTTTACATATACCGGAATACGGTCCAAGCCCGGTGTAACAGTAATCTTCTCGCCATTGCCCACATATTTACCTGTATAGAAATCGTACCAGTCTCCTCTAGGCAAAACCACCGTACGCTCTTTCTGGCCTTTGAACATGGGGGCCACCAACAGATATTCACCAGCCATATACTGATCCTTAATTTCTTTGGAAACTGCTTCCAAATAAGGATTATCTTCCAGATTGGCATCCGACAGTTTCGCTGTAGTTCCTTGTTCAGGGTTGAAACCCGGTTCCAGATTCATGGCGCGGAACGGAGGAATACCATCAAAATGATAGCGTGCAAATTCACTATACCAGTAAGGCATCATCTGCATACGCAGCATAGCATACTCTTTTATCTGATTCTCTACTTCGGGGAAAGTCCAGGGTTTCGTACCGCTTGCCCAGGCATTAATCATTGCCATCGGCGAGAATACTACAGATTGGAAACGACGCAACCAGTCTTCCGATGAACTGGAACTACGTACTTCCGGAGTCCACAATACACCACTAAAGCCTGAATTAATCAAAGCAGTAATAAAGTCCGGATGGCTGTAATAGTCATTATAAATCACATAGGGGAAAGAAGTTGCACCGGCATTCGATGCACGAACCAATCCGAAGGTACGTTGATTACGTTTCTTGTACAATTCCGCAGTAGTACGTTGAACCCACAAACCATAAGTCTGGCGCATCTGCTCGGCGGCAATTCCACTGGGGAAAGTAGCCACATCCGGCCAGACATAACGGTCGTATCCGTCTACTTCATCCACTTTATAACCGCTGACACCAATATTCACGTGTTCCTGTTCCAGCTTATCCATCCAGATTTTGCGGGCTTTCTCGCCTGCCAAGTCGGGCACGATACCACACCATACGGTGTGTGAGCCGCTTACCGGATACATTTCCTTATATATCTTTGAATCGGGAGATACGTATGGGTTTGTCCATAAGTTGATGCGTACTCCTTTAGCCAACATCTCTTTCACAAAGCCGGCGGGATCAGGATAGCGGGTAACATCCCACTCAAAGGTACAAGGATACGCTTTGCTTTGCCAACCCGGTTCCAGTCCGATGAAGTCCAACGGGAAACCACGTTGTTCAAACTCATCCGCTTCGTTCTTCACGTCTTCAGCTGTATAGAGCTTCTTTGTACGTTGCGTAAAGCCCAGCCCCCAACGCGGAGGCAATGTACCTCCTCCACAGAGCAGGTTATAACGGCGGATAACATCCATAGGAGTAGGTCCGGCGAACAGATAAATTTCTGCACCCGGAGCAGGAACCAAGATCGAAACGGCATCCGAATAAGGCGCCGATGTCCAGGTCTTATCCATATTACGGTCTTTAGCCACCGGAGCATTCGGACTGTCCTTACGTGCGCCGCTACCTGCATATACTGTCAGATAACGTGCCGAATTAATCAGTACTCCATAACCGGAACTGGAAATATAAAAGGGGACAGGAGCATGTGTGCGCCCGTTATCACGTCCACCATAATGGTCTACATGCAGGTTCAGGATCTTGCCACGCTGATGTACCGTCTGAAAGTTCAGTCCAAAGCCGTACAACTGTTCCTTGCGTTGCAAAGGAATGCGGAGACTTGTTTTACCATCTTGTATGGAACCCACAATTTCATTCGCCAATTCAGGCAATGTCACCTCCGGCAAGCGGGCAAAACCTTCCTTTTGCGGCGTAACACCGGCCACACCCAATAATGAATATTCTTCAGGAGTGCCTACCACGCCTTTCCAGACGCCGGGCTCCACTTGCTGCCACGCAATCTGTGCTTTGGCAGGACATAGCATCAACAGGGTCATCGCCCCTGCAATCAAAATTTTCTTCATTCTTTCCATTTTGTTATAATAGTGTTATTATCATCGAATCATACCGGCAAAGCCACCGTTCGGAAGAACTTTCACTTTTACCGTCCCAATTGTATTTTCTACAGGCATATAGTCAAAACTATCTTTATCTTTTCCATCTATAATCATAGTGAATGATTTACCTTCACATCCGGCGGGCAAAGTAAATTCTATTTCACGTTCCTCTTCCTTACCGCTGATACCACCGATATACCATACATCACCGGAACGACGTGCCACAACAGCATAATCAGCCGGATAGCCAGCCAACAGGACGCTCTCGTCCCAGGCAGCGGGTACTTCTTTCAGAAATTGTTTGGGTTGTTCCGGCAAAGAAAGATAAGACTCCGCCTTATCAGCAAAACATTGAAAACCGGATTCAAAGACTACTGCCAGAACCAACTGATGCCCCATAGTTGTCTTACGTATAGCAGGTACCCCTTGGCGTACTTTATCAGAGAAAGTCACCGGAGTATAGTCCATAGAACCGACTACATTGCGTGTGAAAGGTACAGTAGCATTGTGTTTTGCCGCCTGGTCGCAACGTTCCTGACGTCCCAAAGTTTCTGCACCCCGAATAGCTTCCGTAGTCAGCATATTCGGATACGTACGCTCAAAGCCACGGGGTAAAGTGGCACCATGAAGATCTACCAGCAAATGATTGTCTGCCGCATCTTTCAGTAAAGCTGGATAAAGTTGGATAATACGTTGTTTGTCTGTATCAAAGAAATCGACCTTGATTCCTTTCACTCCTACTTCACTGATGCGTTTCATTTCTGCACGACGTAATTCCGGATCACTCATCAGACGATGTGTCGATACAGAATCTTTTTCACGTCCTGCACCGGAATGGTACCATAACCAGACACCCACTCCCTTTTGCTGTGCGTATTTCACGACATCTTCCATAGTGCCACCGTTGCCCATGTTTTGCCAGCCGGCATCAATCAACATGTATTCCCAACCCATTTCAGCACTAAGATCCACATACTTCAGTTGTGCTTTATAATCACGGGGAGTACCGCCATTAGACCACCAACTCCAGGATGCGCGTCCTGCCTTTATCCAGGATTCATCATTCACTACAGACGCAGGATTCAGGTGTGAAATCATTTGTGTCTGGAATATAGTATTCAGATCATCTCCTATGATAATAGCACGCCAAGGAGTGAACCACGGCAATTCCGATACCGGTTCTACTGCATCCGGCACAATTGGTTCATCCGCCTCCGGAAAACGGATTTTATAAGCTTTATCGGTTCCGGCATTATCAATATGAGTAGCAGGATATGAGCCATCCAGATGGGCTTCCGTTATCATCATCCAGACTCCGTTGGTGTTGAATAGCATAGGGAATGCCCAACCACGTCCATGTCCACATTCCGAACGGATATCTATTTCGCTCCGGCAATATTGTTCATAGCTCGGTTTGTGACGATCGTTCCAGTCATACGGATGTATCCACGCTTTTCCATTTACGGGTACGGCAAACTCTGTATGTTCGGCCTGGATAGTGTGCATTTGTCCATCTTCTCCGGGTAGTTCATAGCGGAAAGCCACCCCGTCATTATATACCCTTACGATCAAATTAAACTGCTTATTCTCTTTAGTACGGAAAGTAAAAGTCTGTTCACGACACTCATCCGTAGTATTCATCTTCTTACCGGATTTTAGCTGATAAGTATTAGAGATATCTTTCACAGCAGAAGCGGAAACAAATTGTGCGTCTTTTCCATACTCACAATTATCCATAACCAGCCCTAAAAGAGATTTCTCCATCGCCACTCCATCTTTATAAAAGACAGAGTAACTAAGCATTGTACTTCCATTTTCTTGTTTATTCTCCAAGGCAAACCGGACGTTGCTGTCTTTTGATACTAATTCCCAGGCATTAGGAGCCGTACAAGAAATCATTAATACTGCAAACAGCAATAATGCTGTATTCAATAGTTTTTTCATGGTATTCATCTTTTTGTATAATCACTAATTATTCTTTAGGGGTAAACATCACAATATATCCGCCGCCTACACGCATACGCCCTGTAAGAGCATCCGTATTCCGGCAGAACACACGTTCTATCTTAATAGAAGCCGCATCAGCAGGGCGATCATTCAACACCATCCCTTCATACCAGCCATCACCCAAAAACGACAAAGGGAATTGTAAGGAATGCTCATTTTGTCCATTCAGAACTGCCAGAAACCAAGTCTTGCCACTTCTACGTGCAAACGCAGCAACTTCACCTATTCGACTAGACGGTAACACTACTGTTTCATCCCAAGTTGCGGGTATCTGCTTCAGTAATTTTACCGCCGGATTATCCAGCATTGTTTTCGGGTGCGAACCGAAGAATATGACAGAAGAATTAAATACAAGGGCAGTAGCAATCTGATGTACCCACGAGGTTTCCAGGCGGCGCTCTCCAAAAACAACAGGCGTATAATCTCCTGCTCCTGCTATCAAACGCGTAAAAGGTAACGTAGTGTTATGTGTACTCCATTCATACTGGTTTTTACCATATTCTAAACCACGAATACCTTCGCGACTCATTTCATTCGGCCATGTACGTACCTCTCCTGCCGGTTTATTGCTTCCATGAATATTAAGCATCAATTTATACTCTGCAGCTTCCTTCAAACAAGCCTGATATAAGTCAATGAACTCTTTGGATTCGTGTGAGAAAGCATCCAACTTCAGACCAACAATCCCCAGACGATGGCAACGTTCAAACAATTCTTTCCGCTTCTGAGGATCACGCATATCCCGACCATGACGCCATAGCCAAATCTTCACTCCAAACTGAGAAGAATAATCCACCAAATCTTTTAGCTGCTCATCCGTCCAACGATACCAGAAAGCGTCTACCGTATTATATTCAAATCCCAATTCGCCTGCAGCTTTAGAAAATTCCTTCATACCTTCCACAGTTCGTCCTCCACCATCCAACCAGCACCACACGGAACGTCCCGGTTTTATCCAGTCTGTCTGTATTCCTTTAGGAAATAACCGTTTATCAGGCACAGGGGCTAAATTGGTAATCAAATCCGAATTTACCAGCTCATTCAAATCACCGGCTATTATAATGGTACGCCAAGGAGTGGTAATCGTACCGGCAAGAGTAGCCGGTTGTGACAATCGCTGTGCCTCCGCCAAACTATAATCATGAGCAAAAGGATATCCGGCTGGTTGTGCATGCCCTAATTTTGTTTCAAAACCATTCTTGCCATTTGCCTGCAAAGACATCCCTGCATAATTCATTAAAGCAGATTCCGTAATGCAAAGATATCCGATCTTTCCAGGTAATTGCACCGTTACGGGAGGAGCCGCCCATTCTCCCTGCATTATCTCAGAGATTTCTTTCTTCTGGTGAATACCTTCATAATGACAGTACATATCATGATACCACACAATACTTCCCTTTGGTAATGTAAATATAGTGTGCTCATCGGGAACTCTCATCTCCCCTTGCTTCCCGGGAAGTATTATCCGAAAAGCAACACCATCATTATAAACTCTCGCCTCTATAGTAAAATTTATCTTTAAAATCGTATTCTGCAATTTGAAAGTCCGTCCATTACTCTTGTCTACAGCAAGAGAATGGCTTCCCCGAATAGGATATGTATTATCTGTCTTATAACTATCCGAAGATAATATATCCACAGAATTGCAGAGTTCTGAACCATCGATAGTAAAACGTATAGGTGCCTCAACCAATACATTTACTCCATTTTTTTCTACCTCATAATAAAGCGACTTTTCCTTCAGTTTCAATGATAAAGAAACAGAACCATTCGGACTGGTAACAGGAAACAGTGTCTGTGCCTGAGCATTGGCAGAAACCAATGCACAAATTCCAACTAATATTGCACTAATAGTTCTTCGCATATTCATCATTTATATATTTGTATATCCCCATCTTCACAAATAATCTCCGGACGGGCATCGGGGTTCTTCAACTCAAACGTAACATTCTTCAGTTTCAACCCTTTCACGTGGCGTGCCCATACTCCATATGCCGGAATCTTAGGACCGAAAGTCTTTACCTCCGGGTATTTATCGATAGCTTCAGGTACCTGAGACAAGGCATCTTCAGGAGTTCCTGTACCCAATAAACGAATATGAATATTTTCTAAAGTCAGGTTTGTGATGTAATGTCCCGGAATGCCGGTAATCAGGATACCGGAAGGGGGTGTGAGTTGAGCCTTATCTGCAGCCACCGCTTTCACATTACGGATTACCACATTTTCAAAAACGCCGATAGGTTGCTGGGTATCTTCCTGTTTACGGAATACACTCAGACGGGCACCCAAACGAAACAGCATCGGCGTACGTACTTCATCCATTGTGATATCAGAGATTTCCACATTACGTAAATGGGCTCCATCTACGGAGAATAACTTAATACCTCCATTCTTGGTGTCGTAAATATGACAATTGCTGATCTTGATATTCTCAAATCCTGCCATGGATTCTGTTCCCATCTTGATACCTGCCTGATTACTTTTCAACTTCATGTCCGTAACAATGATGTCATCACATCCCATTTTACTGGCAGTAGTCTTGAAGCATAGAGCATCGTCACCACTGACAATATCACAATTACTAATGCGTACATGTTGGCAACCATCAATATTAATTCCATCGTTGTGAGCTACTCCAAAGCTACGTATCGTCACATTATGGATATTCACATTCCGACATTGGAAATAATGGGAAGTCCAGGCACCTGCATATTTTAAAGTAACTCCTTCCACGCGTACACCTTCGCAACGCACCCAGCGAAGCAAGAAAGGACGCAATCCCCAACGCTGTCCTTCCGGACGGGTATCTACTTTTATATGCCGTTCTTTCAAAGCCGAACCTTGCCCATCGATAGCACCTTCGCCCTCCAATGCCACATTTTTAGCATCCACCGCTACCAGCAATGCCCAACCGACATCGATACCCAAGCCTTCCGTAAAAGGATCAAGGTTATCATAAGCTTTATAATCGGTAGTACCCAGAATAAGGGCATCTTTCTCCAAATGCAAAGTCACATTATCTTTTAGCACGATAGTAGCCGACAAATAGGTTCCGGCAGGCACAAGTACCGTTCCACCACCCGCTTTATGACAAGCATCAATTGCTTTCTGGATGGCAGGCGAGTCCATCTTTTTGCCATTTCCCCGCGCACCGTACTTCTTTACATTAAATGTTTCAGCCTGCGACGTAAATGGCAGAACAAGCAACATCAACAACAGTAATAAGTTCTTTTTCGTTTTCATGGTTAGTATATGTAAGTTAACTATTTAATTTCCTTTGCAATATTCACTGTATATATCCTATTACTTCGCCGCCCGGGGTGTTCTAAACGCAACTCATTGGTACCTTTTGCCAACGCTACAGGGAACACAAACTCTCTGCGTTTCTCACCAAATGTAGCTAAATAACCGATATTCTCACTGATTTTCTCTCCATTAATATATAAGTAAGAAGGAACCGGATTGCCACCTGCATAAGATACTACCAAATAATATTCACCTTTATGTGGAATATTTACTTTCCAACTCACACTTCCTTCAGAACTGCCTTTTTCACCTTTGAACTCTACTGAACCATCCTCATTTAGGGATGCCGATCCCTGTCTTTCCATATCTTTAGCCTGGCATATCTCTATATCCTCCAAACGACGTACCACTACACGTTGTGAAGACGTTACTTTTCCATTTGCCAAAGTTTTCAGATCAAACTCAGTCGTCTTAGAAATTGACAAAGGAATAATACCTTCTGCATCTTCCAAACGTTTACCATTTAATCGCACTTCCTCTGCATGAGAGGTTTTATAATGCAAAGCATTCTCATCTGCGTAAAAGTATTCTATTGCCGGACGTTTTTCATTCAACGGAACTCTGTATAATTCGATTCCTTTACCTGTACCCAAATTACGGCTGTACATCCGATGCGTCGGATTATTCCAATGCTCATGTACGCCCAAACTACCTTGCTCTTTTCCAACATAAGCTATTCCTGAAGGAGGATTCCCTATATTTGCCGCCTCATGAAGAAAATTGTCGGCATTGGCACATAAAGGAAGTTCCGAATAAATGAAATCAAGTACCACTGATTCGATAGCGACCTGATCATTGGAAGCCAGAAAACTGGAAGTCCAGCCATTATTGAACGGAGGAAGTTGGAAACGTACCGCTTTCCCGTTATGCTTGGGATTTACGTACATAGCATCCACCAGATACACCAAGGTATTTCCACCTATACGCTCGTGAGCCATCAGATCGACAATGCTATTATAAGTGCCCATACCACGGAAAGAAGACCAGTCACGAATAGAAAGATGCAAGGGCGGCACATTGCCTATGGAACCGAACTGATTCTTACCCGTAGCAGTTATAGCTGTCTGTCCGGCACTGTCCCGCCATTTATCGGTCGGTTCAGAGTGTCTTTTCATCAATGCCATGTTAATCATATAGTCGGCTTCGTAAGCCGCACGTGCCAAACTTCTGGCACCTGCATCGGTAATCTCACTGGAATAACGAATTACATCGGGAACAAATCCTCCCCAATTCTGATAATTGACATTTGGATAAATCGGTTGTACATAATCGTAAACAGCCGAAATGCCCCGACGCTGTGCATCATATACCGTAATACAGCTCTGAGGAACCTTCATGATATCCACCAATTGATGCAACAAAGAATATACTGACTGTGGAGTAGCATCAATGATATTAGTTCCACCATTGTCATTCAGATTGATTTTGATAGCAATCTTCTCACCTTTCTTATACTTTACCGCTCCCTTACCTTTCTTATAATTAAAGGTTCTGAACAATTCATCCCATGCCTTATCAATCGTATTCTGGCGGGTCAGTGCAATGATTACTCCCTCCACCATATCATCGACACGTGTCTGACTATTATTATCCGGATCCGAATAAAGTCCTTTTTTTCCGTCCCAGGCAGCCGCCTTCGGATCATGTGCCCATGCTACCCGCCCCGGATGAATTCCTCTGGCTACTCCTATCGGAGTGTTAGGAGCATCAATAGGCACAAAACGTCCCATATCAGTACCATTATCAATTTGCTTACGAATGACCTGTCCCATCAGAGAATTATCCACTGACATTATATATAATGTACCCGATAATAATATACCGACCGCCAATACGGACATCCCCATATAGAACCGACGGGAATGCCACAAAAGTTTGAAACGTTTCCACGTACCAAATCCAACCAATGTGCTACTGACAAAAGCTACGAAAGAGAAAGCGATAGGAGCTGCAATTTGCTGACAGGGATAGTCTATTCTGGAAGGTTTGGGCACAACACGTATCAGAAACCAAATCAGAGCTGCTAACCCGAACAGAGGAAAGCAAATCTTCAAAACAACATTTTTCTTGTTGATTCCAACGATCCGTCCACTCTTCGGACAAGTCTTAAAGAACCATCTTTTTATTTTTGTATTCATTTCATTAGATATAAAGGATTATCTTTCATGGTTACAAAAATAGGGAGATAAAAAAGAGACGATTATCAGTATTCCATCAAATACTTGAAAAATCGTCTCAACCAAGCAGACAGTATCTTATTTATGTAAATAGATTAACTCTATTCCAATGTCTTTCCCCATATTACGGCTATATTTCTTTTCTTCCGGATTATTCCAATGCTCCAAAACTCCGAGGCTGCCAACTCCTGTATCATCTCTTTCCGGATCATAGAAAGTGGCGGACAACGGACGGTCTGCTAGAGCCGCTTCCACCAGGTACATATCACAATAATCCACATCGGCCATACGCGGAAACTCTGCACTCAGGAAATCAATACCCACCGCATCAATGGCTACCGGATCCTGAGAAGCCAGCAGTGAGCAAGGCCAGTCTCCATTAAACGGTGACATCTTCCATTTACCGGAAGGCGCCCCGTTCACCTTTTCCGAACCATATAGACCATCTATCAGAAAAAGCATTGTCTTTTGTCCCAGATCTTTATGTGCGATATAATCGGTGAAAGTCATATAGCGTGGCTTTCCACCACGATCCTGATTAAAATTATTATGCTGATTTTTACGGAAGTCCTTATTGATGTCCGTTACTCCATACCAGTTTTTCGCACAGAGTGTTACTCCCTGTCCACCATGTCCTTTCAACAATGCCATATTTATCAAATAATCAGCTTCAAGTGCACAGTTTGCCAATCCTCTTGCCAAACGACCATTATCAGCTGAATATGGAATGGCATCTGCCGTATAAGTCGATTGGGTACGCCCGTTTCCTCCTTCATTATCCAGATATACAACACCGGGAAATTCGGCATAACATTTATCATAAAGAGCTTTCGTAATAAAACGGCTGGCATCGAATACCGTGATTTGCTCCTGAGGCACACCACCGTCATTTACCAAAGTACGAAGCAAGGCAAGCGTCAGATGCGGAGAAGCATTCAACTGTTCACAATCTTCATGGGAGAAAGTATTATTCTGATTAATCTTGATAGCAATCCTTTCTCCTTTCTTATATCCACGCTTTCCTCTACCATGCTGCTGATTGAAATAAAGAAAAAGAGATTTCCAAGCCACCTTTTCTTTCTTTTCTCCGGTCAAAGACAAGAGAGACTGGTTTAGAAGCCAGTCGGCATCTGCCTGATTATTCCAGCGATCTTCAAACCAAAAACCGTCTCCTTTCTCCCATGTAGCGGCACCCGGTGCATGAGTCCATACCACCCGTCCCGGATAAATACCTTTCGCCTCTCCTACCGGATTATTCTTTCCCCATGCCATACGAGGTTCTCTCACCGGAAGAACAGTTTGAGCTAACAGTTCAGTACTGTTTTCTACCAACATCAAAGTTCCGAAAAAACAAAGACCTGCAAATGCAAAGACTCCTATTGCCATTTTCCGGTTATGAAATGCTTCACGCAACTTACGCAGACTCACCCAAACTCCCGTGAACGAGAGTAAGTACATGACAAATGCAGACATCAGCGGCGCCGCTGTCTGCATACATGGATAGTTGGCACGGGAAGGCTTCGGAATAACCCGTAACAGAAACCAGATAGTAGAAAAAAGACCGAGTCCCCAGAAGAGGAAGATTCGCATCCCCCTGGAGGAAAATTCCTCTTTCTCGATCTTTTCTTTAAAATATAAATAGATACGCTTCATCTTTATTTTTGTATATCAATATCTTTACTGCGAAGTGCTTTTACGTTTTCTTTATCCGTAATGCCCTCCTTCACTTTCAGTTTTTTTATCTCGGCACCGATCACATCGTCCAGTACTACTGCATAACGCCCATCTTTCTGCTCAGCATTAATACTGCAGTTATCTAACAGGAAGTCTTTCACATGACGCGCCCAGAAACCAAAAGAGGGTTGTATTTTCAAATCACCTACATTATAGCGTCCTACCCCGATTTCAGGCGGATACGCTTCTGCATCTTCCACCGGATGACCACCTTTCACAAGTAAATTCACATCATGGAACTGTACATTATTAATATACCCTGTATGCTGGCCATTCGGCAAACGGAATGTCAGCCCTCCTTCTACAACTTCCGTATCCGGCAGTTTGAAACCTGCGATGATGGGAGTTGCCGTACTTTGAGAACCATCGTATGCCTTCCAGCGCTCTCCCCGGAAAGAACTTCCACCATAAACCTCATCAATGTCTACTCCACAAATCACAATATTCTCCACCTGCCCGATATCAGAGTTAGTTACCAACAATTCCTTACGTACATTTCCATTTTCCGTGAAAGTAAAAGGAGCGACATTGGCACCCAGCACACGGCCTCTATTGGATATAGATATGAAGAACGGAGCACGCGTACGATGCATCACCGAGCGGGAATGTATCGCTCCTGTCTTTCCACTATTCAAATAAACATTTTTTATATGTCCACCATCATTGGTAGATATGGAGAAACCTGCTTTATTAGCACCCAGTACATAAATATTATCCACATATAAATCCTGAATATCATCCGCTGTTTCCGAACCTATCTGGAACAGGTTACAATTGGTATCTCCAACTATATTGCGTACCATATAGTTACGTGCCGGACGGGTAAAACCTAATGAACAATCCGAACCTGGTTTCACAATATCATCCGAACTGACACGCGAATAAATATTCGTCACCGTTACGTCATTGCACGCCATAAAGTCGTAGATATCACGAGCATTCCGGGTATTATGTTTGGCAAAGTAAGTATCGTGCACATGGATGCCATCGGTACCTGTAGCCAGCAAAACAAAATGACCTCCCTGATCTATATGCAGCATATTGCTGACGTCATAATTCTTCTGCCCATCCGCATCTATATAGTAAGGTTCATCCTTTTGCGGATCATACCACATATCTTTATCTATGTTCCAACCTCCAATCTCAATATTGGTACAAAGTTTCAAAGAAAACATTTTGTCACAGCGTTTCTCGGGAGCATTATTCATTACTTTATCAGAAGTAACCAGATTACCATTGCCCGTGATACGGCCCGTACCCACAATTTTCACATTATCAATGCGTTCTCCAAAGAACATTGCATTACGGAAAAATGTATGTCCCACATCCTGCTTCGTCAGATAGTTCTCCGGATCAGCATAAGGGCGAGGATCGGTAGGAGAAAGTCCCGAACGGTAAGCCCGGTCACTAAACCAAGTTATTTCCGGCGCATCGCCACCCGGAAGCCCCTGAATGGTAGCATCTGCATCCAGATGTAGCCAGACATTGCTTAATAGATGAACTGTCCGTACATTATAGGTACCTGCCGTAAATCGTAGAATACCCCCGCCCAACTCATTCATCTCCTTAATAGCTTGGTTTATGGTTTCCGTATCGTCTGCTATTCCATCTCCTTTTACTCCTGCCGTCTTAATATCCTGCAAACCGGAATAGAACCAAGCAATATTTGATTCTCCCTGATTATCACCTCCTTTTACAAGCAGTTTAAAAGCATACAGTTGATTAGGATTCAGCCGACCGGCAGCAGCGAAATCATCGTCCGGCAATATCGCTGTCCTTACAGATTTCCAGGTTCTTCCCTTATCCTCAGACAATAACAAAGTCACAGACTCCGCATTACGAGGAGCTGTCCAGTAGAAAGAAGTGAAAGATAAATCCCAATTCTTTTTATATGTAAATGCCTGCAAGGGAGTACGGGTAAAATCGGAGACAGTCGTCACTCCTTCAAAAGTTGCAGTAGCAACCGGACTATGCAAAACTTCCGGTTGAGAGGTTATATAATCAGCCTCAAATGTATAATTACCTTTTTCCGGTATTACTACTCCGCGGAAACAAAGACGGATATCAGGACCGTTAGAGGGACGGAAATCCAAACCTTTAAAGATTAACAAGGTACCTTTCTTCCCATCTTTACAAATTTCCACATCTCCAACCTTTTTATAAGAATAGTTAGTTCCAGTTCTTCCGATAGATTGTTTGTGCAAATCACGAAGAATCACTTCTCCACGACCTATTACATTTACCGTTGTATTGTCCAATGTTACATCAATCCCTTCCGGCACACGGATAGTGACAGTAGTCATCGGACTGCGTTGTCCGGCATAAAAATCAAGTGTCAGACTTCCCGCAGTCTTTATCGTGAATGCAGTACGGTCCAACTTTATCACAGGCGGCAATGCCCCTTTACATACCCCTACCAGCAAACGCTTTTTAGAAGTTGATTGCAAATAATCTCCATGAGCCGGAAAACCTTCTGTTTTCTCCTGTCCGGCAGAAGTAAAAAGACGATAAACGCCCGAACCGGAATGAGCCAATTGCTCTTTCAGAGCTTCAACTGACGGCAAGGTAGAACTTAAGCCCTCATTCTCAGGAGTATCTACAGTATAGCGATAAGTAGAGCCTTCGAATAATAATAAAGAGTCACGAGTCAGCCGCCAGGGATACAATTCCCCTGCCTGAATGCTTGCTCCTGCCACTCCCAGCAACAGAGACAAAAGAAAAGTTTTTGATAATATAGACCTCATATCCAATAGTGTATTTCTCATAAATCAGCGATTCGTATCGATATGGTTAACATTTTCTTTCAACGCCTTATACCATGTTGGACCGACAGTAAAGATACAGGCATCTATCCGTTCTTTTTCCTCTTGGTTCAAACCGTCAGGCATATCAACCGGCTTAAAACCTTCTCTCACCTGTTCATAAGGGACACTCGAAAGTGATTTTTTATCAGAAAATGCCCACTCATTATCCAGAAACAAGAAACCGGGAAGTACTTCATCCGCCCTTACTATTTTCAAATCAGGAGTTTGTCCTGCAAAGAGATTATGGGCAAAACGAACATTGCGGGGCATCTTTTCTCCACGGCCTGATCCCAACTCCAATGAACTATTCAGAAAGGTATTATAAGCGATATCCACATTCTCTACCCGATGGTATGAAGTTAACGGCTCCAGTTTCACATCCGTTTCTGCCGTAGGACGTTCATAGACTCCTACACGTACCAACAATCCGAATGACCTTACATCTTTAATATAATTATCGTAAACCGTATGTCCCTGGTTAATAATACGAATACCGGCGGTTCCACGCAGATTATGTCCTATAAATGTATTCGACTCTATCACATTATAATGCCCATGACGACAAACCAATCCACCGGCGGATTCATAAAACAAGTTCCTGCGCAATACATTATGACAGGATTTCACAGAAATAATCTCATTTTCTCCACTACATCTGAAAAAGACATTATCCTCGACAATCGTACGTGACTCCAATTGGGAAGACCAGGAATGCCCGATACGAATAATTTCTGCTCCATTGCCACCGTAAGGCTGACGTTCACCAAAGAAATTATGATCTATCAAATGATTATTCAAGTGGTTATCAGCACTCAGCCACACCTGCAACACCAGTCCGCCTACTCTTTTATTAGCAAAGTAACAATGGTCTATCCGGTTATTAGTTCCTCGTAATCCGACCCAATATTCATCTCCTTCATTCGGTCGTTCACCTTTCTGAGGATCGTTGCACTCATCAATCACACAACGAGTCATCCGACAATAAGAAGCATACACACCTTTTTCTCCTTGAAAATCAATCATATCATGCCCTATGGCCCATGCCTTATAAAAGAGCAAGTCTTCCAGTTGCAAATACTCTCCATATATCTTCAGCCTTAACTTACCGGAAATAACAGCCTTTCCGGGATTCTCAGCCCGCCAGACAATCGGTTTACCGGAAACACCCTTACCGGTAAAATTTATTTCTTTCAGATTATGATACGTTCCGTCTTTCAGTACGACGGCATCCCCCGGCTGCAAATTTCCACTACCCAGCAACTGTTTCATTGCTGGAACATCTTTCGGTGAAAATGTATACTCTTTGGCATTAGCAAAGAGTGACACTGTTAAAAGCAAAAGAACACAAAGTTTTTTCATCATGTTTTCCGATTAGAATTAAAAATCACAGAGCAAATATAGATGATTAAAATATGAACGGAAATAGCCTCCTCCCCTTCGGAAGTAGTTTGAGAAGATAATTCAAAAGAATGGTACGTTTTTATAAACCAGAAGTGCAGATATACCAAAATCGTCCCCTTACATTGTAATTACAACGTAAGGGGACGACCCTATTCTAAATCGAAATTATTTATTTCTTAGCCGGAGAAGAATATCTTGCATTCAATCCGTCTACGATTTCTTTTGTAATATTATAGATGCTGTCAGCATACAACAGGTTATCAAAACCGGTATTACTGATAATCATGCTGTATCCCTTTGTCTTATTATACTCTTTCAGGAAAGCATTGATAGAATCACGCAATTGCAAGCTGTTCTTTTCGTTTTCGCTCATCAGCTCTGATTGCAATTTATTGCCCAAAGCCTGCAAGTCTTGTTCCAGTTTAGCAATACGGTTGTATTCCTGCTGTGCTCTTTCCTGAGAAAGATATGCATTGTTCTGTACTTTAGTCTGGAAATCCTGTTTCTGTTTTTCTAATTCCCGAGCTTTCTGGTTTATTGTCAAACGAACATTTTCACTCTTCTTTACCATACCTTCATTCAGGTCGATGCAAAAATTATATTGTGCCAGAAGCGTGTCTATTTCAACATAAGCAATCTTCATTCCAGTAAGTTCACCTGAAGCTTGTCCTGACGTAGTTGCCGTTTGATTATCAGCTTTACCTGTACACTGAGAAAATAAAACGATAAGTGCAAGGGCAGCCAAACCGTTTACGAGGTAGTTCAATCTCTTCATAACTTGTAAAAAATATAGTTTTAAAATTATTAATTCATACTATCATTTAAGGCTTTTTCCAATTCGTCAATGGAGAAACGGGGTTTCTTCTGTGCTTCCCGGTCCTGCGACTGGGCACACCCAATACCTCTCTCCCGCATTGCTTTATTACCGCTGACGTGCCCGTTCGGGAACTTTCCGCCTTTCACAAAAAAGACTTTTACACCTAATAATGCAATGCAAATAGCAACTATTAACAAACTTATCAATACTGTATCGAGCATTTCTACTATTTTTGTAATACGAAAATAGACTGCATTTCAGCAAAATGAAAATAAAATTTTCTTTTGCATTCAATTTGCTCTATTTTTGTGGGTGCAAATATAGGGCTTTGTATGGACTAACCCACTTTTTTTACCATAAAAAAAGAGAAACGGTAATAAAATAGCCAATTGATTTAACCATATTTAGCAATAAGAGGTTAAATACGAACATTCATAAAGGAATTAATATGGAAAAGAATGAACTGAAACCGGCAGGCGTTTTTCATTATTTCGATGAAATCTGCCAAGTGCCGCGTCCTTCGAAGAAGGAAGAGAAAATGATTGCTTATCTGAAAGCATTCGGTGAAAAACATAAGTTGGAAACACTGGTTGACGAAGCCGGCAACGTCCTCATCAAAAAGCCCGCTACACCGGGTATGGAGAACCGTAAGACCGTAGTGCTGCAATCTCACATCGACATGGTGTGCGAAAAGAACAACGATGTGCAGCACGACTTCCTCACCGACCCGATAGAAACCGTAATTGAAGGGGAATGGCTGAAAGCCAAAGGTACAACGCTGGGAGCCGACAACGGTATCGGTGTAGCTACAGAACTGGCTATCCTTGCAGACGACAGCATTCAGCACGGACCTCTGGAATGTCTGTTTACGGTAGACGAAGAAACCGGACTGACAGGTGCCTTCGCCCTAAAAGAAGGTTTCATGAACGGTGATATTCTGTTGAACCTCGACTCGGAAGATGAGGGAGAACTCTTTATCGGCTGCGCAGGAGGTATAGACTCCGTTGCAGAGTTTACATATAAAGAGGTAGACGTACCTGCCGGATACTTCTGCTGCAAGGTGCAAGTGAAAGGATTGAAAGGCGGACACTCCGGTGGAGATATCCATTTGGGACTCGGTAATGCCAATAAGATATTGAACCGTTTCCTGAGTCAGACTTTCCAGAAGTATGATATGTACTTGTGTGAAATAGACGGTGGTAATCTGCGCAACGCCATTGCACGCGAAGCACACGCAGTTATCGCTATACCGGAAGACTACAAGCATGACTTGCGTGCCAATCTGAATATTTTTGCGGCTGAAGTACAAGCTGAGTATGCCGTAGTCGATCCGGGACTGCAACTCATCTTAGAATCGGAAAATACCCGTACGAAAGCCATCGACAAAGATACTACGAAGCGTCTGTTGCAAAGCCTCTACGCTTGTCCTCACGGGGTGTATGCTATGAGCCAGGACATTCCCGGACTGGTAGAAACGTCTACAAACCTTGCATCCGTCAAGATGAAGCCGGGCAACATTATCCGCATCGAAACCAGCCAACGCAGTTCTACCGCCTCATCCAAGCAAGATATAGCCAATATGGTACGTACCGTATTCGATATGGGCGGTGCCAAAGTTACCTTCGGTGACGGCTATCCGGGTTGGAAACCTAATCCACACTCTGAAATACTGGAAATCGCTGTCGAGTCATACAAACGCTTATTCGGTGTAGATGCCAAGGTGAAAGCTATCCATGCCGGACTGGAATGCGGTCTGTTCCTCGATAAGTACCCGGCACTGGATATGATTTCCTTTGGTCCTACTTTGCAGGGTGTGCACTCTCCCGATGAGCGGATGCTGATTCCTACGGTAGATAAGTTCTGGAAACACCTGCTGGATATCCTGGCTAATGTTCCCGTAAAGAAATAACTCACATCCCTTATTCCTTTTATACGGATGGTTAAAGGGGAGTATGTAAAAAATGCCATCTTTTGATGTAAAAAATGCCATCTTTCGTAACATAAGATGCCACCTTTCGCTGCAAAAGATGGCATCTTTTGCATAATAGCCTATAGAGATGTAATTCCTTTCAATATACCATCGTCTCATCAAGGTAGTAAGATAAAAGCGAAAGATATAATAAAGCGACAGAAATACCGTTATTTAGTAAAACCTACAGAACGTACGGTATGAAATCGAAAGCACTATACCTTATATATATATTCCCGATACTTTTCCTGTTGTCCCTTGCCGCCTGTGACGACATGGATGATTATTCGTCCGATCCAAAGCATACACTTTGGTTCTCACAGGACACGCTGCGTATGGACACCGTACTCACCGGTATTCCCACTTCCACCCGCCAACTGAAAGTTTACAATCCACATAAGAAGGCATTGCTGATATCTTCCATTATTCTTGCCGATGCTGGCAAATCCGGTTTCCGTATCAATGTGGATGGCATTAGGGGAGATCAATTCTCCGACATAGAAATTGCAGGAGAAGATAGCCTCTACATTTTTGTAGAAGCGACTCTGCCTCAGCAGGACAATGCCGACATTAGGTTGATAAAAGACTCTATTCTCTTTCAACTGAATGGCATCCGGCAAGAAGTTAAGCTACGGGCGTATGCACAAGATGCTTTTACTTTCCGGGGGAAAGTGATCGAGAAAGATACATTGATAGCCTCCCAACGGCCGATATTGATTTATGACAGTATCAGTGTGGCTCCGGATGCGCACTTAACGCTGGCAGCAGGTACCCGCCTATATTTCCATGGCAAGGCTGGAATGCAGGTACACGGACGCTTATCAGTGGCAGGCAGCCTATCCGCCCCGATCGTTTTCCGGGGAGATCGCACCGACCGTATGTTCCCTTATCTTCCTTACGACCGGTTACCGGGACAATGGGGCGGCATACGATTCTACAAGACCAGTTACGAGAATCATCTTGTTTATGCAGACATTCATGGAGGAAGTTTCGGTATCCGCTGTGACTCTTCGATGACAGACCGCAGGAAACTGACATTGGAGTCTTCTATCATACGGCAGGTATCAGGCAATGGACTGGAGCTAACATCTTGCCAGGCGGTGGTAGGAAATAGCGAAATCAGTAATGCGGGAGAGAATTGCGTCAGTTTGTTAGGGGGAGATTATACATTCACTCACTGTACGCTGGCTAATTATTTCAGTTGGAACGTACGGAAAGGAACGGCATTGCAAGTCCGGAATGAACAGGATGACATAGCCTATCCGCTTTCATCAGCTATCTTCCGCAACTGTATCATTGCAGGTTCGGGTACGGATGAAATCAACGGAGGACGCTCCAAGAATGAGAATATAGCTTTCAATTATTACTTCTCCCACTGCCTCATCAACTCAGTGAAAGAAGAAAATGACAAGATAGTCAATGTGATTTGGGAGAAAGACGATAACTTCTTGCTGATGGATAGCCGTACGCAGGAATACAGTTTTAGCCTCAATGAAAAGTCTAAAGCTATCAATTTAGGAAAGCAAGAAGATGCTATCGCTTATCCGACAGACAGAAACAGGAACTCCCGACTACAAGATACAGCACCGGATGCGGGATGCTATGAAAAATCGGCTTCAAAAGATGAATAATAATTGCTATACCTTAAAATGGCATCTCCTCTTCTTGCTGTTCTTCCCTTTTTTTACCCTCTACGGACAAACGAAGAAAGATACTCTCTCTTTTCGCGTTGTCAGCTATAATGTTGAAAACTTATTCGATTGCCGCCACGATACGCTAAAGAATGATTACGAGTTTCTACCCGATGCGATGCGCCACTGGAATTATACGAAATATAAGAAGAAACTGGATGCCATAGCCCGCACGATCACAGCCGTAGGTGGTTGGACTCCGCCTGCACTCGTAGCCCTTTGCGAAGTAGAAAACGACAGTGTACTGCGCGACTTGACCCGGCGTTCGGTTCTTAAGGAAGCCGGATACCGCTATGTAATGACCAACTCACCCGACCAGCGCGGAATTGATGTGGCACTGCTTTATCAAAGAGATCAATTCAAGTTGATTTCCCATCAGGGTATTCCCATACCTCACAGATCCGGCAAAAAGAAATTCCGCCCTACACGGGATATACTGCACGTCTGCGGAATGTTGCTGAACAGCGATACCCTGGACATCTTTGTTGTACATCTTCCATCCCGTTCAGGAGGTGCAAAGGAGAGTGAGCCCTATCGTCTATTTGCTACCGGACAACTGAAAGCCGCAGTAGACAGTATCTATTACTATCGGCATCATCCGCAAATTCTTATCATGGGAGACTTCAATGATTATCCCGATAATGCATCCGTCAACAAAATACTCTCAGCAGAAGCACCACCTCAGAACGGTGATAACCTGCAACCGCAAAAGCTCTATCATTTACTTGCCCGCAAGAGCGCAATTCGAAAGCACTTCGGCAGTTACAAATATCAGGGTGAATGGGGATTACTGGATCATATCATCGTGTCCGGCACTCTTCTTCAACCGGATACGGATTTCTGCACCGCCGAGGATAAGGCTGATGTATTTCATTCTTCGTTCCTATTGACGGAAGATAAAAAGTATGGCGGTGTACAGCCATTCCGCACTTACTACGGAATGAAGTATCAAGGTGGTTACAGCGATCACCTCCCAATATGGGCAGATTTCCGGCTCATTTATTAATCCGAATACTGATACAATTTCAAATCAAACTTCTGTACCATCACCAGCAAATGATCGAATATATCGGACTGAATACGTTCGTATTCCTTCCATACCTTGTTTCGGGAAAAGAAGTAAACCTGAATGGGAACTCCATAAGTGGTCATTTCCTTCTGGCTGATAATCAAGTCCAAATCCTGGTTCACGACAGGAAGGCTGCAAAGATAACGTTCAATGTAAATACGGTAGAGTTGTGCATTGGTAGGTACCTCGCCTTCTGCCGGCTGATAGTCTGCCATCAAAGGAACTTCCTTACGGATGATATCCAACATTTCGGGAGTGCAAAACTTCAGGGTCGTCATGTCCAGATAGATATTCTTATCCACACGCCGGCCACCACTCTCCTGCATACCGCGCCAGTTCTGGAAAGAGCCGTTCACCAAGGTATAAGGCGGAATGGTAGAAATCGTATTATCCCAATTCTGTATCTTTACGGTGTTGAGGGTTATCTCTTTCACAATACCGTTGGCGGAGCCATTGGGTAAGGCAATCCAGTCGCCGATACGCAACATCTCGTTGGCAGAAAGTTGTACTCCAGCCACAAAGCCCAGAATGCTATCCTTGAATACTAACATTAATACCGCCGCCGAAGCACCCAGCCCGGCAAAGAGGGTTGCGGGAGATTTATCTATAAGAATAGAAATGGCAATGATAGCTGCCACAAAGAATAACAATACCTGCAATACCTGAACAAAGCCTTTCATCGGATGATTCTTACTGTTGTCCTTCTGATTATGAAAATCCAGAAAAACGAGCAGTAGCCCATTCAGCGCAAAGGCTAAAGCAGCCACTATATACACGGCACAAACTTTCTGCGACAACTCCAACAGTTCTACTCCGTGTACAAAAGTATGAGGCAACAGGAAGTAAATCAGAATTCCCGGTAAGGTATGTATCAGATGAGGAACCACTTTCCGCTTCATCAGCAAAGTATTCCAGCGATGGGGTGAACGATTGGTATAATGCTTCATTCCCCCTACCAATATTGCCTGAAACAGATAGTCCAGCCCTACAGCTACGGCAATGATTAATATGGCGATGATAGTTTCATCAAATGTATTCGCAAATTTAGGGTCTACTCCCCACCCTATAAGGGTTTTATTCATCCACCCTCCTAATGTCGTCATATATTTCTCCGATTTTAATTGCTTATGGGAATAATAACAAATAAAGGGGAGCTGTTGTTTAATAAAACTTTTTTCCGGCTTCATCTTCTACTTTTCCGGTTTCAGTAAAAAAGTCCCGGTATATCTGTCTGGAACAAATTATTTTCGCCCCCGGATTAAACAAAAAAAGTATGAACCGAAATGTAAAACTTATCAGTATTCTTAGCCTCGGACTAATGTTGGGGGCCTGTGGTGGTAATTCGTCTTCACAAGAAGAAACTATCATTGTAAAGACTGCTACAGCGAGTACCTACAGCAACGAAACAGCCAAAGAATTCCCCATTATCACCCAACCGTTCCGCACCACAGAACTGTCCTTCCGCGTCAGCGGCCCCATCGACCGGCTGGATGTCTATGCCGGAAACTATTACCGCCGCGGAGATATTATTGCAGAAATCGATCCACGAGACTACCGCATCCGGCGTGAACGTGCTGAAGCCGTCTATCGCCAGGCAAAGGCAGAGTATGAGCGTATCAGTGCGCTTTATCAGAAAAACAACCTTTCTGCCAGTACTTATGAGAAAGCACGTGCGGAATATACTTCTGCCAAAGCTGCTTTCGACACTGCCGTCAATGAACTGGAAGATACCCGCCTTGTAGCCCCCTTCAACGGATATGTAGGTGAAGTCTACGTAGAGAAATTCCAGGATGTCAAGGCCAGCCAGCCCGTATTGACATTTATCGATATAGACCAACTGAAAATTGAAGCTTATGTAACGCAAGATATAGCCTATCGTGTTCAACCAAGGCAGAACGTGCTATTGACGCTGGATGTGCAGCCCGACACGGAGCTGGAAGCACAGATTGCAGAAGTATCCAAAGGAACCACACAAAACAATCTCTCTTATCTGGTAACGGCATTGTTTCCCAATAAGGAAACCCGGTTACTGGCAGGTATGTCCGGAAAGATACGTTTCGAAGAAAGTACTTCGGAATTATCGGATAGTACCGCCACCGGCGAACATTTGGTTTGTATTCCGCAAACAGCCTTGTGCAATCGCCCCACAGTGGGAAGTTATGTATGGACGGTACATCCTGAAAGCGGGATAGTCAGCCAACGTAAAGTTAGTGTCAGCAAACTGCTGCCGCACGGCAATGCAGGCATCACTGCCGGACTGCAACCCGGTGAAATAGTGGCTACAAGCAGTCTGCGTTTCCTATCAGACGGAATGAAAGTAAAAATCCAATGAAACAGCAAGTATCATGAAACTAATCAAATATTTTCTGCAACGCCGCTCTGTCACTATTCTACTGCTGGTACTGGTACTTGCCGGCGGACTATTCTCGTACGTCAAAATGGGAAAGCTGGAGGATGCTCCTTTCACCATTAAACAAGCACTGGTACTGACTTCTTACCCCGGCGCATCTCCTTCGGAAGTACAAAGCCAGGTGACAGATGTATTGGAAGAAGCCATCCAGTCATTGGGCGAACTTTATTACCTGAAAACCGAGAACCGTGCCGGGCTTTCCAAAATCACTGTATATGTAAAGAAAGAGACACGGGCAGATGAGATGCAGCAACTTTGGGATAAACTACGCCGTAAGGTAGGTGATGCGCAGAGCAAACTTCCCGCAGGGGCCGGACCTTCGATTGTGAATGATGATTTCGGTGATGTGCTGGGCGTCTTCTACGGACTAACAAGCGAAGGACGCAGCTACCGGGAACTGGAAAATCAGGCCAAACTTATCAAAAATGAATTGTTAAAGGTAAAGGATGTCGCACGTATCGAAATCTATGGAACGCAAACACCTACAATTGAGGTAGTGGTCAGTCCCGCCGTTATGTCTCGCAGCGGCATTACGACAGCGGACATAGCCAATGCATTCAATGCCCAAAACAAGGTAGTGGATGCAGGTGGAATCACAGCAGGTACAGGACGCATCCGAATCGAATCCACCGGTAACTTCTATTCCTTGGATGAGATACGGCAACTCACCATCGTTTCACGTAGTGGGGAACACTTCCGACTGGGAGATATTGCCGACATCAACGAAAGTTACCAAACACCTGCCAGCAACTTGATGCGCATAGACGGAAAGCCGGCTGTGGGTATTGCCATTTCCACCATACCTACCGGTAATGTGGTAGATATGGCTGAAGCTATCGAAGCACGCATCGAAGAACTAAAATCTGATATGCCGGAAGGTTTCGGCCTCGTCTCTATCTACGATCAGGGGCATGAGTCTGCCATAGCCAACCAAGGTTTTATCATCAATCTGATAGTTTCCGTAATTACCGTAGTGGCTATCCTGCTTTTCTTCATCGGTTTCAAAAATGGTTTGCTGATAGGTAGCGGACTTGTATTCTCCATATTTGCTACTCTGATTGTGATGTTGGCAGGAGGAATTGCTTTGCAACGCATGTCACTGGCAGCCATTATTATTGCCATGGGAATGTTGGTAGATAATGCCATTGTAGTATCCGACTCTGCACTGGTAAATATGCAACGGGGAATGCGGAAACGGGTATCCATCATGAAAGCATGTTCCGGAACTGCCCTCCCCTTGTTGGCTGCCACGGTCATAGCGATACTGACATTCCTGCCTATCTACTATTCACCACATATCACTGGAGAATTATTATCCTCTCTGGTTATTGTCATCGGTGTATCGCTCATGTTCAGCTGGGTATTTGCACTGACACAAACCCCGTTCTTCATTCAAGAATTCGTACGCCGCCCGCGCCCCTCGGAATTGAGTGGAACCCTCTTTTCCGGCAAGGCTTACGACCGCTTCCGGAGCACATTACGTTTCGTCATTCGCCATCGTTATGCCACAGTGGGGTTGATGGTTATATTGCTTGTCGTTTCCGCCTGGAGTTTCAAGTTTATCCCGAAAGTCTTTGTACCTGCTCTGGAGAAACCCTACTTTACATTGGATGTATGGCTACCCGAAGGAACCGACATCGCTGAAACCGACCGCACGGCCTCAGAAATGGCTGACTATATCCGCAACCAGGAAGAAACAGAAATGATTTCAACTTATGTAGGACGTACACCACCCAGATATTATCTGTCTAATGTATCTTTCGGCCCGCAACCCAACTATGCTCAGTTATTGGTAAAGGCACGTTCCTCCAAAGAAACCAAAGCGTTGCGCACCAGACTGCAAAACTCTATCCGTACGCTTTTCCCGGGTCCACTCATCAAAGTGAATAAATTCGAGCTGAGTCCGCTAACGGAAGCTGTTATCGAAGCACGCTTCCTGGGTCCCGATCCTGCCGTACTCGATTCACTGGCAGGTATGGCTATCGAGATTATGCGCCGCAACCCGAAAGTAGCGGATGCCCGCAACGAATGGGGTAACATGACACCCATTATCCGACCGGTTTATGATCCGGTAAAAGCCGGTGCGCTGGGAATAACAAAGTCTGCAATGATGGAGTCAGTTAAATCCATCAATGACGGACTTACAGTGGGAGTCTATCGTGATAATGAGAAAAAGGTCCCTGTACAATTGAAATCCGCAAGTACTGATATCACAGATGCACAGGGACTGGGAGACTTTTCTGTATGGAACGGGCAGAATTCCGCCCCATTATCACAAGTCACCGAAGATATTGAGGTGGGCTGGGAATGGCCACAGATGCGTACTTATAACCGACAACTGTCCATGGCCGCCATGTGTGGGGTAAAAGCCGGACACACTATGGCAGAAGTGCATGGTGAAATCCGCCAGGAGATAGAATCCATTCAACTTCCTGAAGGATACACCTTCTTCTGGGATGCCCAATATAAGGATCAGCGCGAAGCCATGCAAGCCATAGCAAAATTCTTCCCATTGGCATTTCTGGCATTGATAGTCATACTTGTAGCCCTGTTCGGTAACTTCCGTGACCCGCTAATCATCCTATGTGTATTGCCGTTATCTCTTATCGGTGTCGCCGTAGGTATGCTGATGACCGGTTTCGAATTCGGTTTCTTTCCTATTGCCGGTTGGCTGGGATTACTGGGAATGATTATCAAAAATGTAATTGTACTGCTGGATGAGATACAGATACAACGCCGGGCGGAAGTACCGGTCTATACTGCCATTATCGAATCTACCGTGTCGCGTACCCGACCTGTACTGATGGCTGCCACCACCACTATTCTGGGTATGGTTCCCCTATTGTTCGATGTGGCCTTCGGTGGTATGGCGGCTACTATTATCTTCGGATTGACATTCGCAACGCTACTGACTCTGTTCGTCACTCCGGCACTCTATTCATTGTTTTATAAAGTAAAAGAGAAATAGATTATGAAGAAAATATATATCCTTTTTATTCTATCGTTGTGTGATCCGTTCGCTTTTGGCCAGCAGAGTGCGATGCTGGAGAAGTACAGGTCGATGGCTCTTGAATATAGCCACGACCTGAAAGCGGCGGAGAAAAATCTGGCTGCCAGCATTGAACTGGAGAAATCCGCCCGTGCAGACCTGAAACCCAAACTCTCCGGTGATGCAAACTTTCAGTATACCGGAAATCCCTTAGAGATTAATCTGAACCTCCCCGGTATGGATAACCCGCTACAGATACAAGGACGTGATACCAAATATGGTGCTTCCCTTACCCTATTACAACCTATATATACAGGTGGACGCTTACTTGAAAGTATCCGCATGGCACAGCATCAACACGCTCTTGCTTCGCACCAGAAAGAACAACTTTTATCCGAAGTCTGTTTTCAGACGGATATTCAATACTGGAATACCGTCGCCCGCCAGGAAATTGTGAGTATCGTCGCAGATTACCGGAATTCGATAGCTGCGCTGACTCAAACAATCCGTGAACGGGTGGAGGTCTCACTCGTCAATCCCCAGGATTTGCTAATGGCCGAGGTAAAATTAAACGATGCCGAATTTCAGTTACTCCAGGCACAAAAGAACTTCGATACCGGACTTATGGCCTTCAATTCCCTCATCGGATTACCTCTGGAAGAGTCTACACCTATAGATACGATCATTCCACAAGTGGACACTTCGGACAGTTCACGACTGACACTTGCGATCCCACGCCCTGAAATCAAGATAGCGCATGACCAGATTAAAATGGCGGAAAGTTCATTAAAGTTGAATGACTCAAAATACAAGCCTCAACTATACGTAGGAGTAGACGGAAGTTATTCTTCTCCGGGCTATGACCTGCGTGCCGATCTGGACCCTAACTATGCTGTATATGCCAAAATCAGTGTCCCTCTGTTCGAATGGGGAAAACGACGAAATGAGAAGCGGGCTTCCAACCAAAAGATCGGTATGGCAAAAGACAATCTGAATCAGATTCAGGATAAAGTCAACCTGGAAATACAGACGGCCCGCCTCTCTTTGTCACAGGCACTGGATCAGGTACAACTAAGTCAGCAATCGCTGGAAAAAGCCCATGAGAATGAACGTCAGGCTATGGAACGCTATAATGAAGGCGAAATATCCATTGTAGAGGTAATAGAGGCACAGACTTACCGGCAAAATGCTGAAATAAATCATGTACAAGCCAAAGCTTCCGCACAAGGACAGTATTCGGCATTAATAAAAGCATTAAACCAATATAAATGATAAGTGGAAATTCGTAACTTTGCCTTTATGAAGTGGAACACTCTTTTATACAGCCTACTCTTTTCAGGATTGGGAATTTTCTCATTCCTGTTGCTGGCCAATTATACCAACCTTACTCCGCAGGTTACGAATACCATCCACACTCCCGGTGCATTTGTTTTTGTTGTTGCCACTTTCAATATATTGGGATATTGTACTCTCCGCATAAGTTCGTGGATGAACCGTCTATACTCCAACAATTTACGTTGGAAGTGGAAATTCATAGCGGTATATATAGGTGTTATGCTATTGTTTCTGCTGTTGAACTACGGTCTGTTGGTGGCTGCCAAACTGATGGGCAGAGCGGAAAATCCATTTACTTTCCAGATAGGGGGAATACGTATTCTATTAGTAGTGTGGTTGGTGGAGCTTGTAATCCTGGGATTATTGCTTGCCAACCGCTCCATAAAGAATGCCCTCCGGCTGCAACAAAAAGCAGCGCAACTACAGAAAGAGAATAATGCGGCCCGATATACTGCCCTTCAAAATCAGCTGAACCCCCACTTTCTTTTTAATAGTCTGAACACGCTAATAGCTGAGATAGAATATAATCCGTCAAATGCCGTACGCTTCACCCGGAATCTCTCTGATGTATATCGCTATGTACTTCAATCGCAAGATAAAACCCTGATCACATTAGGCGAAGAATTAGAATTCATTCAATCCTACCTTTTCCTGCACGAAGTCAGATTAGGCAACTGCATCGCTTGCAACATCACAATACCAACCGAAGCTATGGAGTATCAGCTTCCTCCGCTAACCCTGCAACTATTAGTGGAGAATGTTATTAAACACAATTCAATTAATAGCAATAAACCGATGGATATCACGATACAAATTGTCGACCACTTTCTGGTTGTCAGTAATCCGATACATGCCAAAAAGAGCGATACCACTTCAGGTGTAGGGCTACAGAATTTATCGAACCGTTGCAAGCTAATGATAGGTACTGACATTATTATCAATAATGAAAATCAGATATTCACCGTAAAAGTTCCCTTAATCTATGAGTAAACTAACTGCTGCCATTATAGAAGACGAAGTACCCGCTGCCCGTCTCCTATCTTCCATCATCACACGTCTGCGTCCCGACTGGGAGGTTACCGTACTACCCGGAAGTGTGGAAGAAGCCATTGTTTGGTTCAGGACACATTCTCATCCGGATATTCTGTTTCTGGATATTCAGTTATCGGACGGTAATTCATTTGACTTCCTATCTGCCGCACAACCTTCTTCATTGATCATTTTCACAACGGCCTATGATCAATATGCCATTCGTGCCTTCACCGTGAATAGCATAGACTATATACTTAAACCGGTAGATGAGAAACGTTTGCTGGATGCTATCGTAAAGTATGAAACTCTGAAAGGAAAAGACTATAAACAAGAAAATTACATAGGAGCTTTAATTCAGAGCCTGCAAAAACAGGAAAAAAGCTACCGCACCCGCTTTCTTATTGCCGGAGTGGATAAATTCTGGGCTTTGCAAGTCAGTGACATTGCCTATTTCTATTCAGAAAATAAAATCACCTTTGCCGTCACAAAAAGCGGACAGGAGCATATTATAGACCTGTCTCTCACCCGACTTGAAGAGCAACTGGATCCCAGACGTTTTTTCCGCGCTAATCGCCAGGTAATAGTTTGTATTGATGCCATTGTGCATGCTGCACCCTATTTTAATGGAAGAATAATACTTCACGTAAAACCGATTCATAAGGATAAGATAACTGTCAGCGAAGAAAAAGTATCCTCTTTCAAGATGTGGCTGAACTTTTAACACCATATACAGTCTTTATTCCAAAAAATTATCATATATTTGAAAACATGTTTATAATATAGACTAACTAAAGACTGAAAGATATGACACAAATTAAAGAATTTCTAAGAAGGGGGCTATTCACAGTTATAGTACTTTGCAGTGCTGCAGCATGCAGTAATAATGATGAAAATGAAGATACCAATTACACATTGGATGGCATACAATGGGCTATGCTTAATGATGATAAAGTTGAAGAAACAGTCATAAATATAATGCCGGAAATTTATGAAAATGCGAGTTCATCTACAATAAGCGTTACAATCGACCCGGCAATGGATTATGAACAACTCTCTCAATTTTATTATGATGATTCAAATTTTTTTCAACCTTTAAACCAAACACCCAATGAGGTGAATGTTCTTACGGGTGAATTAGTTTTTAATGATTTCCGTTATGTCTCCGAAGGACCAGTAGTACCCTTTACCCTTGAAGAGTATGCTTATCCTCCCGACAATCATATTGAGGAGACTTTAACGATTCCTCCGTACCACACTTTATACTATAACGCCACTGTTATCAAACGCGAGGTGACTGCGACATATCGGGCTTATTTCATTGGAAATAACTCTAATGAACGAATTGAAATAACAGGAAAATGGAAAGGAACTTTTTACAGAAATGATAAAAGCTTAATAAGACTTGAAAAAATGGAATAAACAGTCCCTATTCGGGAATAATCAACAAATACTCCTGACAATCATTTTATTATCCTTCGCACCACTTTCTCCAGTAATGAACCGGATAAAGTGGCGCGAAATAATATATTACAATTCTAATATCCTTCATTTTGCGACATACTTGGATTCACAAAAATCTCGCGCATGGGAACAGGAAACACCTGTCTCCAAATCGGTATATTCAAAGTACTCACTGCAATATTATTACGCTTTAGGAAAGCAAAATAAGTACCTGTCCCTCTTAATTCTGATTGCCATACATTAGCCAAACGATTAATGAACTCATCAGAAGTACGAGTGGTAAAAGCTGAAGAAGACAGCGATGCATTTGAAGAATAAGCCGGAGATCCTATATTGGCTGTCATCACCTGATTCAAATAATTCTCAGCCTGCGCAGAATTCCCTAAACGAGATTCACATTCAGCCAGATTAAGCAGCACTTCTGTATAGCTAAAACAAATATCCGATACCTGTTCAAACTGAACATTGCGATTCGTACCGGAAGCGGGTAATTGATAGATTAAATCTCCCAATTGATATCTGCCACTGTTTACAATTCCAGTCAACATAGATTTAGCCTCAGCTATTTTTCCCTGTTCCATATAAATACGAGCCAATAATAAAGAAGGGAAGTCACGGGAAGGGAAGAAAAAATCATTCATCACCGACTGTCCATTTATCTCTCCCGGCAAGCGTTCACGTAAGAACAGCAATGGTTCTACAAAAAGCTTTAATACTTCAGCCTGTGATATTACAGGTATACTTGTTACTATTTCTGATCGATACTCAGAAAAATATACAGCTTTTCCCCATAAATTAACTTTCTCATAGAATAATATAAAACGCTGCATATCCAGCAATTTCGTTATAGTTATACTATCCGAAGAAGTCAACTCTTCCTTGCTCGAACGTGGTATTTGCTGATTCATGAATAGAATCATATTTACAGCACTATAAAAGGCACTCCATGCATTTTCCACCTCTCTATTATTTGAGTTCAATGTATGATTTATAAAATCGAAATGCCATTCATAACCTTGTTCCTTTTCTGACTGCCGGGAATAGAGTTCCTCTTGCGTATACATTTGTTGCAAAACCAGATAAGAATTCTTATAAAGCCCTGCAAATGTTTGTTCGCCGTATTGAGTCAGACACAAACGTACTACCTTTGTCGGATCAGTTTCTTGCTTGATTATCAGTTTCGCTTCTTTGTTCTCATGCTCTCCATAAATGGTGATTGTAGCAGAACTTGCTTCCGCACTAACTGCCGGTTCTACCTTTATTTCCAGATACTGGCCATCGTCAGATAAGGTTGCCTGATAAGGAATCCGAGGTTTGTTTTCATACATAAACAAAGGCTCCTTAAAGTAAGTATCTACAGAAACATCATAAATAGGGTCATTCTCCTTGCCTTCCGGCCACAAAAGATTCCACTTCGTCATCTTCACCGGTACATTGGCATCTACTTTGATACGATAGGTTCCACCTGCCATAGGTATATCCAAGCTTGTCTGTTCTAACTTCACGGCTGTAGGTTTTCCTGCTTGCCAGATTTTCAAGGTATCACATTCCTGGCCATTCTTACTCTTTATCAACACCCTTCCTCGACGGGGAGCAAACCCGTCATTCTTGGCAGCTTTCAGATAGATTTTGCGAAGTTGCAATCCACGAGCCGCGGTACTTTCTGTAATCCACTGGCAGGTATCCGCCGGATGTATTTCTACATCGACATTGGCATTTACGTCTATACCCATAATTGTATCATTAGGAGTCTTCAGTTCGATATTCTTATTATCAATCACTACTGCATCTTTCTGTGCTTGTATCACAGTCAGTGTGTCAGCAATCGCAGTATTATCTTTATTATAGAAAATAATTTTGGCGCGGCGACTCTCATTCGCATCATTGGGACTGATTGTATAATAAATGGTGTGACTGGACATTCCCCGATTCATTGTGGCCTCTTTAATCCAACTCACATCCGGCATAGTTATACCATACTCACAATTGCTACGTAACTCTACCTTAATCGTCTCTCCCTTGTCACCAACAGGATATTCATTCTCATTCAACAATATTACATCACCTCCATACTGATAAACTTTTACGGTTTCGGTCAAAGTACCATCAGTGATATATATTTCTCCTTCACGTTTCTCTCTTTCCCCATTCATCTCTATCTTGAAGCTGATAGTAGAGGCTTTCAATCCTCGAGTAGTAGTAGAAGCTGCGGATTTTATCCAACTCTGACAATCATCTGCAATAATAGCTTTATACTCCACATTAGCTTCCACTTCCACATCAATTGTTCCACCTTCCTGCTTCACTTCCCTACGTTCACTTGATATCAGCAAAGCATTTTTTTGCTTTTGCGCAACCATCAATGTTTTCTTAGTTTTACCGGCATTAATAGTAATAGCAACGCTACGTTCATCATAACTATCATTATCCTCAACACTGATAGAAATTTCTGCCTTTCCGGGACCTCCACTAGTGGGATAAACTTGATACCACTTTTCACCATTCCGAGTGGTTGCAGCGGTTATGTTCCAGTTTTCTGTAGCCGTAAACTCCAAAGACTGAGTACCCGCAGATGTTGTGAAATTCACACCTTTCTCAAACAGGGTTTCTGTTTCAGGTGGCAAGGTAATTGTAGTTTCATCTTCTACTTTATCATCACTACAAGCAACCAATAACATCAGGCACGCAAGTAGATGCCATGTGTTTTTCATAAACGATTTTACTTTCATATATTATTGTTTCATTAATGATCAAGATTTCAAGGTTTTATTCTTCGCTCTTCCTCCTGCTCCGGTTCTCTTCAATGCAGAGGACAAAGATATAAAGACTTCCATGAAATAAGGTTAAAAGGGGGTAGAAAACGTATTTTGACACCCATTTATTCATCTATTGCATGGCTTTCTCCTGTTTCATAGCCTGATAGAGTTGCACGAAGCACCTGTATCATATCCTGTCGGAATGATTCCGGTGAAAGTATCGCCAATTTATCCCGATACCAAAGTAATTCTTGCTTTAGATCATACGTAGGTCGCACGAACATTTCAAAATCCGTATAATCTTCCGTATGGTTCACTTCTATTTGGGATGCGTGGAGCGGAACATCTTTTAGATAAGCATCTTGGGGCCAAAATGCACGAAAACGAATAGTTATTGGCTCAAACTGTCGTATAATTCCAAAACAATGTTCAAAATAAACTTCCGGCTTCAAGATTGCCCGCAATTTAGGGGAGAATTTCACCTTACTCCCTTCCAACAATTCTATTTCTTTCACCCGTTCCAGTGCGCAAGTCATGGCGCGCTCCTTGCCTCTAACTTCGCCTATCACATACCATCGTTGTTTGAACAGGCGAACAAAAGCGGGCAACAGAATGATTTCTTTCTCATCCTGATAATGTGATTTATACACTATCCTAAGCAGTCGCTTCCCGTCGATAGCCTCCATCACATCCTGTAAAAGATTGGCAGCCGGTGGTGCAGGTTCTATCATCACTTCCTCCCGTTGATTCACACGTTCAGCAAGACTCGATACACGAAAAGCACTTAAAAGCCACTGCTGCAACTCGTCATTTTTAAAACCATCCGGTCGAATAATTTTATATAAATTCCCGTCACGTTTATCACATTTGATGTCTACGTACATCAATGATTCCGCTTCCCGCCGGTAACGGTTGAAAGTCCGCTCCGCCAACGGGTCTCCATCCTCATTAGCCGATGCATTCAACCATTTTTTCTGTATCTCAGGCAAAGTTAGCGGCTGGATACTCAAGGTATCAATCAACCACAAACAAAATTTATATTTGAATATCATTGTTCATCCTCCTTACCGAAAAGAAAGTCACATATCGAATTACTCAACATTCTACTGACCTTCACTATTATTTTTATAAATACAATTAAATAAACCAAGAGAATCACATTGGTATGCCACTGCAATTCAAATATACTGGGTGCATCAGGATCAAGCAATACCGCAATAAAAAATGCACTTCCAAACATGAAAGTTGATAAGCCACTTGTTATCAATAAGAACACAATAGTTGTTAGACAGCCTCTCATAGTCCTTATCTTATTTAATAATGAAATAAACAAGTTTACCCAGAACCCACGAGGTAAAAAGTAAAGCTATCAACCCCACTATGACGCACAAAGTTACTGCCAGAAAGTTAGTAATATGCCATGCCTCACGTATTTCTCCTGCCACAATGAGAAGAAACATAATTACGAACGGCGAAGGCAACAGGCAAAGTATGATAGACCCCCACTCGGCTACACCTTTCTTTGTCATCACTTTCCCTCCTTTCTTTTTCGTTCTTCTTCTCTCCTATCCTCTTCTGCCAGTTCTTCTTTACTTTCCCTGACACCTTCCCAAAAACTTTTGGAAAGCAATAACCATCCAAGGATATAGCCAATGACAGCAAGAATCCATTCGTTCCATCCGAAAGCAGTGGCAAAAGCCGCACCAACAATAGCTCCGATGCCTCCGTTAATGAGGCTCTTAATCAAACCTTTAATTGTCTCCATAACTAAACGATTTTAATGTTTATATTCCGTTTGTTTTATGGAGGCAAAGTTAGGGGGAGGTTCGGCCAAGGGCAGTCGGCATCTCACTTATTTTTCAAAATCTTATTATCTATTGTTTCTAGCAAATATCTATTCATCCATTTCTCCTTTTCAGCTCTCAACTCATTAACCGTCTGTCGCAATTCAGTAACCAACAAGCCCAATCGTCGACCCTCCCCTTCCTTTTTCCAAACTCTCCTTTCTTCCGAAGTCATTAAATCCTTCTTACGCAACTCGCTCACCAAGCGTTTGTTTTCTCTCTGTAACCAATCTATTTTTTCCATCAGTTCTTCTATATTACGTTGCTGTCGATGTAAACAGACTTTGTCTGGAATATAGGGACTCAAATTGTTATCATCCGTCACATAATCCATCATCCATGTCACTCCACGCATGAATGCATCCATTTCTTTCTGTGAAGGGTCGAATTCCTTTATGTAATCTTGGAGAAGGTGTTCTCTCGCTTTAGATAAATCGTTCATTTAAATATGTTATTGATTCATTTCACTTAACATTTTTGAAACATATCCATCATGGCGAAACCACTTATGAGCCCAGTTAGGCACCATAAATATATATCCTGAACCATCCTCATGAGGAGCACAATCCAATTGATTTCCTATAGCAAGTCCGGCTTCCTCCTTGGATATTCCGCAGCAACGTCCCAGCTCCTCACGCAGCAAGTCATAGGTGACAGCCCGTATCATAGCGGCTGTAACTCGATGTTCCTTTACCGCTTGAGCTGTTTTGGGATTCTTCAGCAATATCTGTTTCATTTCTGATGCAGATGGCGTTCTGACTACCGGCCCCACTCTTAATCCCCAAAAGCAGTACTCACCTTCGACTTTGAACATACAGAAACCTTCCTGAGAATTACGAGAATTACACTCTTCAGCATAGTGCTTCAATTGAGAATTCGTTATGTTCCTCATTAATTCAGGAATGATAGGTTGATGACGTAGCTGACCGTAAGTATAGCGTTCGCCATTAATACCACCACTGCCGGAAGGGATATCAGAGTCACTGACAATGCAAGTTTCAGTATCAAGCTTTTCCAATGATAAAGGATAATCAGGATACTTCATCTTAAATCTAACTTGTTCTTCAATCATTCGGTTCATAACATCTAACACTAAATCTTCCAACATCCACCCAAACTAAACAATCAACCAAAATATTCCCCAAAGAACAAATGCCACTAATGGTATCCAAATGTCCAACCAATACATTTCCATCTTAGTACGCGCAAGAATTATCAACAAAACCCACAAAATAGCAAGCCCTATCCAATTAGAAGAGAAAAAAGCGACATACGATTGCATAAAATCTACCATATTAAATTATTTATAAAATTAAAAACTTCATTTTTCTTTTGAATAAATCCCATATATACTTCTACCCTATTCTATCCACCTTCAAATATCCCGAATTCAATACTCCCATTTTCTTCAAGTCAACCCCAAAAGCTGATTTGAAGATATTATTCACTTGTTCCGCTGTGGGTTGATGAGTTATAGGTGGATACATGGAAGCTATTTCAATACTCATGCCCGGTTCTATAACCATACCTGCCGAACGGGCGGAGATTTTCACTGTAATTCGATAACGTGCCATAAATTCCTATTATTAGACTATTCAATTAAAAATCCAAATTCAATACTTCATCCTCATTATCCAGAGCCTTGGTAAACTCAGCAAAACTCTCCAACGGATTTTGAGAAACTATAGAACTAATACCTTTCAAAGAAACAATAATCAGTTCTCTGTCATCAGAAGCCAGTGCTTGGTCCAATGTTTTATAGTGAGCCATCAATGCCGTACTACGTTCTGCAAAAATCTGTGTCAGCACATCACGGCATAACTCATAACGCTGCGTTATCTTTTGAATTTGCACAGCATTCTGAAGTTCCAACTTCTTAATTTCTTTACTCAACCTATTATTCTCCGCCCATATATCCGTAGCCCGATTCACTATTTCAGGATTATTCCGAACATAGGTGGATAACGAACCCGCAGTTCGCAACACAGCATCTTTTGCTCCCATTTTTATTACACTTTTGATTGATTAACTTTATTATATTCACTGCTCACCAGAATAAGATGCTGTAAGTCCTTACGGAAATCAGTAGTCTTAAACAGTTCTTGGTTTTTCTTTATGCCAGTTAAATACTTCCAGAACGTTGGCTCACCGAATATCTGTTTACGCAATGGTTCATACGCACAAACAAACGCTTTATTGCACTGGGTCAATGCCACCAGTACCTCTGATTGACGCAATAAGGCTGCCTGATAATTCTGAATAGCCGGTATAGCTTTCTTTATATATTCCAGAGCCTCGTTTATCTGTTGCTGCACCTCTCTGCGAGCCTCTTTGGTCTGTGAATATAAATCAATAATATTAGCAATTCCGTTAATGGCGATGGACAACCCAGCCTCGACACCTGCTGCTATAAAATCTCCTTTAGATAAATTGCCTTCTTTTTCTAACCGATTACCTAAATTCTGAAGTGTAGAATCCATATCCATTCCTACAGATGATAAGAAATTATCCCCATTAAATTGTATATCTGACGCACGGAAGTCCACACCGGCAGTCATATTATCAGGTACCTCTATGAGTTTGAACTCGTCAACCAAAAGTTTTTGCTGCTCGGATGATATCTTCGTTTTTATAATACCTATCAACTCTTTCGACAAATAGAGGTTTCGGTATGCAGCCACTCGGGATTTTTGCAAATAATCATAAAGTTCATCGTTATACATTTCTGTTTCACTGATGTCCCTACCCAAATCATCACAACAACTTCCTAACAAGCGCAGACGATCCATTTCTTTTTCCAATTTAGATGAATTACCTAGGGTCGCAATACTTTTAAAAAAGCGTTTTACACCTCCCCACAAACTACGATCTTTATCCGGATCTTCAATAATGTAATCTTCTTTGACGTATTTATTAATATCTTCCAATTCTTGAGTCAACGACTTGATATGGGCAGACAACCTATGATAGAATCGATCCGCCTGAACGCTCTTTCCACTCAGTATCTTGTCGTTCTCATGGTGTTGGCGAAAGTAGCGGGCATTGTAAACATAAGTCCAGTAAGGTATAAATATTAATCCACCGAGGACATTCATAAAGAATAAGTAACGAGCTATTTCAAATGAATAGTTTAGAAAATAAGAGTTAGGCATTGACCAGCTCCAAGTGGGCATATAAAAAGAGAACAGACTTGGAGTATCGTAAAAATACATGATTGCCGTATAATTGAATATAAACACCAAAAGAACCATTATAAAAGAGAACCATTTCCAAACAGAAGCCAACGTATTATTGTGTTTATTCCATAAAAAGAAAATATGCCCTCCCCACAAACCAGAATAAAGCCAAACTAAATAGACTTTCCACTTAGACAATGGCTTGGCACGATCCAAGTTCTCTTCCGACTCTACATTGGTCGCTACCAAAGTGATGATTACATATGCTATGAATACCGCTCCAAACCAATATTTCCCAAAGAAGCTTTTATAATCATACTGTATAACGTTTTCTCGTGCTTCCTGAAAAGTAACATCAGATATCCGATTTTCCTTTTGCAGATTTTCGAGCATACTAATTGTTTTTTCCGCTTTCTCGCTTAGTACTTTATCGGCCGATGAACAAGAACAAAGCAACAGGAGCAATACTCCTAATAAATACATGTTTTTCATATTTACAAACAACTATTATTTAATTTATTAATAATAAAAAAAGAGCGCGAACCCACATCCCAAATTTCTTGAAGGTTCGGCTCTGGTAAGCCTTGGTCATGAAATAAGCGAAGCAGCTCCACGCCCTGTACGGGTGTGAACAATGCTCAGACTTATATTATTCATGACCAAAAGTTCAATTTACCAGATTTAACCTTCAGAATAATACGTCTTCGACGTTCTACAATATTCTATCTTTCGTCCTCTTTTTCTTACTTTTTATATTTTCGTTCTTTAATACAGGCAAAATTATAAAAGTTTTCTGTAAAAGAAATACTAAAGCATATAAATATTGGGAGCTGCCCGCTTTTTTTATTCCATGTATGGGGACAAATATAGGGTGAGATGCAGCCAATAACTGACGGTATCTCTAAATTTCTTCTTTCAGTTCTTTCAGTCTTACAGTTCTGTCCCAATCTCCCTATTCATCGGCTCTCCGGCTGAAACTTCCGGTCTCCTTATAGTTTCAGCCACATTCATGTCATACCTTCTTTCCAGTCTTGTGTGCCACAACAATGGCACTTAAACTCAACACATAAGGCTGCAGGCCTACCCTCCCGTTCATATACACCCTATCATACTTTTTAGCTAATGACCGACTGGAGTCATTCACTCTACCAACTGGAGTTGTTCAATCGACCGACTCCAGTTGTTCACTTTACCAACTAGAGTGGTTCATTTATCAATCAGTATCTTTGGAACAACTTATAAGTCTCTGATTCGTATCCTGCCCGTGTCAAGTCCGTATCAAGTCCGTATCTAAGAAATCAGATAAAACATTGAGCCGATACAGACCCAGTACGGAGCAGCTACGGACCGGATACGGAGACTGCATGGAGATTGCATGGAGAAACTACGGAGATACTGCATAAATACAACAAAACAACACACAAAATTGAAAAATAATTTCTACTACGCAAAAACATTGCGTACCTCCATGCAAATCTTTGCAACATCAACTTAAAAGACATCGAAATATGAAAGTTATTGCAATGAACAATGTACCCGTAAAACTCTGGGTAGACCAACTGGATGCACATGCCTGGGAAGAAGTAAACAACCTGACAACACTGCCTTTCCTTTTTCATCACCTTGCACTGATGCCCGATGCACATGGGGGTAAAGGTATGCCGATAGGTGGTGTACTGGCAACGAAAGGAGTAGTAATCCCCAACGCGGTAGGAGTAGATATCGGTTGCGGTATGTGTGCCGTGAAAACAAATCTTCTTGTTGAAGAAATACCGCAGGATGTACTTCGCAAAGAGATTATGCGAGGAATACGTAAACAGATTCCCTTGGGAAGAGAGCATCATAAAGCCGCGCAAGATGAACAATATATGCCAACCGGTTTCGATACAGAGAAAATGACAGTCGTAAATCGCCAATTAGTATCGGCACGAAAACAAATCGGTACATTAGGTGGTGGTAACCACTTCATCGAACTGCAACGTTGCAACGACGGTTACTTGTGGATTATGCAGCACAGCGGTAGCCGAAATTTAGGAAAGATGGTAGGCGATTACTATAACCAGATGGCCGAAACACTAAACACTCGCTGGTATTCCAGCGTAAAGCCGGATATAAAACTCGCTTTCCTCCCGCTGCGTGCACCGGAATTCAAACAATACTGGGCGGAAATGGAATATTGCGTTGCTTTTGCCCTTGCCAACCGTAAACTTATGATGGAACGCATTGAAGAAATTATAGCCGAAGCATTACCTAACGCCACTTTCGAACCAATGATCAACATTGCACACAACTATGCTGCATGGGAAGAACATTTCGGAGAGAATGTAATTGTACACCGGAAGGGGGCTGTACATGCCGGCATCGGAGAAATAGGTATTATTCCGGGATCACAAGGCACACATTCTTATATAGTAGAGGGATTAGGTAACCCGGAAAGTTTCTTGAGTTCTTCACACGGGGCAGGACGCGCGATGAGCCGTTCTGAAGCTGTACGCAGTCTATCACTCGAAGAGGAAATTGCCCGTCTTGAATCGCAGAATATCATACATGCCATTCGTGGACGTCAAGACTTGGAAGAGGCTGCCGGCGCTTATAAGAATATTGATGAAGTAATGGCCAATCAAGCTGATCTGGTACGTATTCTGACTACCTTATCGCCCATTGCAGTCATTAAAGGATAATATATATCCTTTCTTCATCAACGATTCTATCTTCACTGAAGGATCATTGCGAAGCGCCTTACGCAAATAAGTAATTTGTACATTCAACGCCAGAGAGTTTGCATAAGAGGTACTACTCCAAACTGTATTCAACAGCAAGTCACGGTCTACAGCCAAGTTGAGATTCTTCGCCAACAAGCGGAGGATCTCTGCCTGACGGGAGGTAATAAGTACTTTATTATTTCCCGTTCGTATTTCATTGGTACTGTAATTGAAGACAGACTGACCAAAACGGTAAGTCTCCTCCTCCACCGTATCGGAAAGCTGGGAAGTGAAACGTTCATGGATACGGGCTATAAGTTCTTCCGGATAAAACGGCTTGGCAAGATAATCGTTCGCACGAAGTTGGAAACCTTGCAGACGGTCGGCCTTATCGCTACGGTCGGAAAGGAAGAAGATCAGGACGTGTTTATCCGTCTCACGGATACGTTCGGCCACTTCAAAACCATTATAACCGGGCATATTGATATCGAGCAATACCAAATCAGGCTTTATGAGCGGAAATTGTTCCAGAGCAATTTTCCCGTTTCCGGCATAAGTCACTTCATAGCCTTCCTTCTCAAGAAAGCGCTTCAGCAGCATTGAATATTTCAAATCATCATCGGCAAAAAGTATTTTCAAGGCTTTCATATCATTGGTTATTTTAGAGTATGGATTATGCGGATTAGCACAGACTTATTGGGGAATAATAATTTCAATCGTTGTCCCCTTGCCTGCCTGACTATTTAAAGAAATACTTCCATGATGCGCCTCTACCAACAACTTTACATAGCTCAACCCCAGACCAATACCGGGCAACGAACGATCGGGAAGATTACTGCCCCGATAGAACTTATCGAATACACGATTCTGTTCGGAAACCGGAATACCGATACCATCATCAGACACCCGTATCATCAATTGGTGATCCTGCAAAAGACAATCTACAACAATATGCACAGACTTGCCCGAATACTTCACGGCGTTTTCTATCAAATTACTGATAATATTAGAAACATGCACCGGGTCTGCCGTTACCAGAGTCTCCGAACTAAAATGTGTTTCAATAGCAACATCCTTATCCTCAGGCACATGGTAAAGCCGGACAAGCTTTTCCAAACTCGTCTTTATATCAAAGGTACGGACGGAAAGCTGCGTGTGTTCATCATCGGCACGCGTCATATCACGTAATTTCGAAAGATAGGCCGACAGGTTATCCAGCTCGGACATGGAATCGTGAATCACTTCATCCATTGCTTTCTCATCTGTTCGCATAGATTTGTCATTGAGAAAGGCTATACACATTTTCAGAGCCTGGACGGGACGTTTCAGTTCATGAATCATAGTGTTTACAAAGCTTTTTCGCAGTTCGTCTATCCGTCGTTGCTTCAAGATGGTTTTTATCTGAAACAGCAGACAAAGCCCCAGCAGAAAAATCAGACAGGTACTGCCCACTAACTGCCAACCCATACGCACAAGTACCGCATGAGGGGAAACCTTCACGGAAACAAGCACAAACTGACGTTTCAGGGGATTATAAGGATACATTACTTCTATATACGGGTTGAACAATGTACCTTGCCTTTTCAGTTCCGCATTCCACTGGTAAATGGAATCTTCGGAAACCACCAGATGCGTGGTAAACGGTTGATTGTCCAAGCGCATGGCAAGCAAAGAATCAAATTGCTGCAATGCGAAAGGTACATCCAGTTCAAGACGATAAAGATTAATCACCGAATTCAGATTAGGAGCATCCTTATCGGACATATTGATCTTAAATGAATCCATAACGATGATCCTTTCTTTAGGAATGATACTGTCCAATATCCATTGCTCACGCTGTGTGTGTTTTGTTTGGCCATCCACCTTAGCCGAATCTCGCGTCTCTATCTTGAGAGTTTCTACATTCCCTCCCATGTTCTCCAACTCTCTTCCTTTCAGAGCACCCAAAATCACTTCATCAATGGTGGTGCGGTGTTCCAAATCAATGGATTTGCTCAGTTGATAGAAGAACATATTGGCATTGTTGAGCACCTTTTTGGGTTGAGGAGTACGGATAGAGTCATACTGTTGAGTGGTCTGCAAGATGCGATCATAAATATCATTGATCTGTTCATCATTCATATATTGATACTGATTACGCAACCAGTAAACCTGTCCGCAGGTAATAAGCAGCATCGATACGATGGAGAATATCCAAACGATCTTAATCCGTTGTTCCATAATTGCTCTTTTTTTAGTCTCGCTTAGAAAGACTTTCATTTAGTACCGGCAAAGGTAAAAGTTAGCTTGCAAATATAGGTACGTACGAGGCAGATATTATGCATTGAGTAATATTTCAGTAATAACTTTCAGCCTCTTCTGAAGTAAAATCCGCATAGTTTTGCACTACAATATTTGCTGGCAACAGCATGTCAAACCTCTAAAAAGTAAAACTATGAGTGCAAGAATTATCTTTTTTAATCTGTGTCTCGCTATATTGTTCGCATCACAAGCGAAGGCACAAATCATCGTTTCCGATGGAACGAAAATCCAAAATGATACCATCGGTGAGGCACAAATCCTTGTGCAATATGAAACGCGCTGTATCAGTAATACGGAAAAGCCGGAAAATGTTACGGAAGAAACTATGATGTTGGAAGTCGGTAAAAATCTCTCTAAGTTCTACAGTTACACCAAGTATGTTTGCGACTCTGTACTGGCAGTAGACTTCGCCAATAAAGCCTCGCAGGAAACGATTAATGAACATCTGAAACAATACGGAACAAGCAAACTGAGCGAACGTACCTTCAGAGGTTATCCTGCCGGGAAAGTAACGACTCTCGATGAAATAGCAGGCATATCCCGCCTGCGTTGCGAAGAACCGGATGAACGTCCGCAGTGGAAGATACTGGCAGAAAACGACAGTATCCTCTCCTACCTCTGCGGCAAAGCCGAATGTCAGTTCAAAGGACGGACATGGACAGCATGGTTCACTACAGAAATTCCTGTTAGCGAAGGTCCCTGGAAATTATGCGGATTGCCGGGGCTGATACTGAAAGCCGTAGACAGTGAAGGGCATTATTCATTCACCGCCACAGGTATAGAGCAATGCCATACTGACAGACCTATACTCTTCGATGGAAAGAAGCATGAACCGATGAATCGTAAAGCATACAATAAAGTACATGAACGCTATTATGCAGATCCGGTGGGATTTATCACCGGAAGTATGCCGAACGTTACCATTAAAGTAAGTGATGAACACGGCAATGCAACCAAGAATCCGAAAAACGTTCCTTATAATCCACTGGAACGGGGTGAATAAGTTACGAGACCGCATCCTTGTATTCAATCAATTGAATATAAGTGTCCCGATCACAATTAGTTTATATTATGTTAGATGATAATTTATAGAACAAGTTAACTTTACATGATTATGAACAGATTACTTCTCCTTATGGCTTTCCTCTCTTTTCTTTGTTTTTCAACAATTAGTCGTGCTCAAACTCTGAGTGGGAAAATAACAGATGCAGAAACCCATCAACCGCTGGAAGCTGTAATGATCAGTGTGTTACGCGGAAACATGATGATAGATTACACACTGACCGATGCCAAAGGGCAATATTCTCTACCCTGGAAACATAATGGGATATTGCAGCTTAATGTTTCCTTGTTAGGCTATAAGAGAGAGATGCGCAATATCAGTGCAGCAGGAACTCTGAATATCAACCTACAGGCAGAATCGATCATGCTAAAAGAAGTACAAATACGTCCCGGACGTATCAATACCCGAAAAGATACGGTGAGATATGACCTGGCACAATTTGCCTCATCCAAAGATGTACACATAAAGGATGTATTAAAGAAACTTCCGGGTGTGGATGTAGATGAAAACGGACAGGTAAAGTATAAAGGGAAAGCCATCGACCATTATTTTGTGGAAGGAATGGATGTGACAGGCGGACGTTATAACCAAATCAACAACAATCTGAGTGCCAAAGCCGTAAAGAGTGCGGAAATCATGGAGAACTATCAGTCAGTAAAGGCCTTGAAAGGAAAAATTAATTCCGATGAAGTGGCATTGAACCTGAAACTGGACCCGAAAGCACGTGACCAATGGATAACAAACGGTACACTGGGAACCGGATGGAGTGACAACAACGACAAACTCCTGTGGGAAGCCGGACTGAATGCCCTTCAACTGGGTAAAGGAAAACAGAGTGTCTATAATTACAAGACAAATAACAATGGCAAGGACCTCAGCAACGAGCAAACAAGACTAACCGGAAATAACCAGCAACAAGTTCCACTTTCCGGTTTTCTCTCCCAACCGGGTATCAGCGCACCATTAGACAAGAATCGCTTGCTATTCAATGAAACCCACACTCTGAACGGCAACCGTATGTACAAATGGAATGATGACCGCAGCTTACGCCTGCAAGCCGGATATACTCATGATATAATCCAACAGCAACGGGGAAATACCCAAATTTATTATCAACCGGCAGATACCATACAAATAGATGAAACCTACCATTATCGTCTGAGAAGTGACATCGCTAATCTGGAACTGCGTTATGAAGATAACAGCAGCCGGAATTATATATCCAACCGCTTCACCGTAGACGGAGAAATAAATCGCGGACGTTCAGAGGAACTGGGACAAACTCTGCAAACTTCACAACTAAGTGCCGGAAACTACTTTAACCTTATCCGGAACCGGGAAAGCGGAACCTGGGAATTTCGTTCGGTGACACAGTATGCTTACCAGCCTGCATCCTTACTACTCGAAGAAGGAAAAAGTAAATTCAACCAGCATAACTTCTACACAGATAACAGTGCCGCATATCTGCGAAAGCATAATGGATTTACCCAACAATATAAGGCAGGAATACAAGGAGAACGGGCTACCCTGAAATATACTCCGACAAGACAGCCTAATGATTTCAATGCTTCGCACCTGTCATTGTATCTTACCCCCTACTTCCAACTGGAACGTGGAAAATGGCTGACAACACTTTCCCTTCCTCTGAAAGCAGAACGGTATTTCTCACAACAGCGTTCGTTCCTGTTCTTCAATCCGTCCACGTATTTGCGCTATAAACTGGATTATCATTGGACGTTCTCCCTTTATGGCAGTCTGAAACGTTCGGCAGGAGACTTCTCCGACTTGTATCCGGGACTCTACCAAACCGATTACCGCACCTGGCGAGACGGCAACGGACTTTTCCCAACCAACACCACGCAAACCTACAATCTCTACGGAGAGTACAAAAACACTGCACAGGAATTTTTCATCACCGCCGCACTAACCTACAGCCGCAGCAATCGGAATACCCTTTTCGAACAGAGTGTTTCCGAAGATGCCATTGTCTACACTCGTCGTGAACTACCGAACCATAGCGACAGCTGGAATCTCAGCAGTACTTTGTCCAAAGGTATATACGACTGGCATTTGAAAACCTCACTCACCCTATTACTCAGTCGCAGCAATGGCGAACAGCTTACACGCCTGGCTGACAGCAAAGGTAATCAGCAAAGTCTTCTGCAAACCTATCGTTATGATTATCTGAAAGCAGAGCCTAAAATAATCTGGTCGCCCGCAGATGTTTTTGAAGCGGAATATCATGCCACATTAGGCTATGGTGGCAGCAAGATAGGAAGTGACACCCGTCTCACCCCGTTACTGGACTTCGTACAACGATTACATCTCACATTCAGTATCGGGCAAGTGGACCTGCGGCTCTCCGGCGAACATTACCGGAATGACCTGGGAGGAAACACACATCTCAACACAGTGTTCGCAGATGCATCCCTTATCTATAAAAGAAAAAAATGGAGATTGGAAGCAACCCTTAACAATCTCTTCAACAAAAAAGAGTATGCTTACACAACGTATTCCGCCACGCAAAGTTACACTTCACGACTAAATATACGTCCGAGGGAAGCAATGGTGACAGTCAATTATCAGTTCTGAATCTATAAGATCATCACCGTGGAATATACCAGTATCCCCACTATCGTCAATCCGCCCACTAATATAGGAGCATAAATATGGGGAACTTTCTTCATGGTCTTATACCCGCTGACTTTCAAGAAAAGGCGGTATACAATATATGCGGCCAATAATCCGATCAGTGTTCCCACTATGAGATCGCCCGGATAATGTACTCCCAGGTAGATACGCGAATAGCAGGTCAGCAACGCCCAGCCCATCATAAATACGGTGAGCCATCGCTTACGGAAAAGAAACCAGACAAAGAATGCCAGGCCGAAAGTATTGGCAGCATGGCAAGACGGGAAACCATAACGCCCTCCTCGACGTCCGTTTACAATATGTACCATATCGGATATAGGATTTTCCAGATTGGAAGGGCGGAGACGTTCCACATACGGACGTATCAATGTCGCCCCCGTCTGGTCGGCAATGGTAATTACGAGTGCCAGGCCGACCATGCAGAACAAAGTCACTTTCCAATGGAAATTGCGTAGCATCACGTACCAAATGGCAGCATACATGGGTATCCAAATCCATTTACCACTGTAGGTACTCATGAAATAATCAAAGAACGGACTGTGCATCCGGTTGAGGGAGAGGAATATGTCAGTATCAATGTCAACAACCTCATTCAAAAGTTCTAATAGCATCATCTTGTTTTATCTTTTAGCAATGTCATCATATAATTTCTGCAAATAGGCCTTGCCCGGTAGCAAGTTCTTTCCTTTCGTACTACCTTCATCTACTGCCACGGCATTAGCTTCGCAATTAAATATCAACTGATTGTCCGGTGTCACCATCCCAAAAGCATCCGGCACGGCAAAGAATGCAAAATGTGGAGAAGCCGGATTCAGCATATCTTTACTGAACACAAAATCCTGATGTGGCAATGATAATTGTGCCAATAAAGTAGCTGCAATATCATGTTGGGAACCATATATATCAATGCGTCTTGGTCCGCTAACCGCACCTCCTATCAATAACAGGGGAATTTGGTAACGATCTACCGATAGATTATTCAGATGTTCAGGATATGCACCCAGATGGTCGGGAACCAATACCAACACTGTATTCTTCCATTGCGGCAATTCGCGGAAACGCTTCACAAAGTCGCCTACACAACTATCGGTATAAGCAAAAGCGTTTAAACGATCATTCGCCAGACGGCGATACGGAACTTCAAAGGGTTCATGACTGCTGGAGGTTTGCAATACCTGGAAAAAAGGACGGGCATTTTCTGCCGAAGCTGTGTCTGCCGCCTCAGCTTTCATATCTTCCAGCAGACGGTTGAAAACAAGATGGTCATGCGCTCCCCATTTACTCAAGCGCTCTGATACGGGAAAGTCCTGATCGGAAATAATATTCTCGAAACCAGAAGACATCAGATAGGAACGCATATTCGTAAAGTCGGCATCACCTCCATAATAATATTTAGTACGGTATCCGACATCACGCAGACTACCTGCAATGGCAGGAAGATTCTGTGTCTTACGGGGATACTTCATGATACTCGTGGTAGGCTGTGCGGGATAGCCACTCAGAATAGCCACCAGTCCACGGTCTGTGCGGAAACTGTTGGCATAAAAGTTTGTAAAGAGTACTCCCTCCTTTGCCAGACTATCCATCTGTACGGCAACATCCGGCTCACCGCCCAAAGTTGTCATCAATCTGGATGAGAAGCTCTCCAATATAACAAAGATAACATTGGGGCGTTCTGTCTTGAATAAAGTCGTACGTAAAGTATCGGGAACCATTGCAGTACTGTCCAGCACTGACGGATCTACCAGATTCTTTATCAGCTCATCCGCCTGTGCCGCTTCCATAAAACGATATTGCTTGCCGAAATCTTTTTGCTTGGATAGAGATTCCATCAGGCTGAATGCCGGATTGATAGCTGCATGGTTCAAGCGTTGGTTGGAACTGAAATAAACTTTGCCGGTGTTCATTGTAGAAACAGTAAAACCACCACGAATAGGAATAAAGAGCAAACCGGTCAGTAACAGCATTACAGCTGACACCGACAATCGGCGATAAGGCAGTTTCATCCTTTTCCAGATACCTTTCTGTATCCAAAGAAAAAGAACGTAAAGCAATGATGCATACAGGATCATAGCTACTATCCCTCCCAGCACCTGCCATATACTGATACTTGCCAGCGCATCTTTGGGGGAAGAGAAGAAATAAAAGAGCGGTGTAGCATCCAGACGGAAGCCCCAATACTCATATAAACCTATATCAACAATGAAAATGACAGCGAGCAAAATAGCGATGAAGAAATAATAGCCGTTCCAGATACGGCGGAGTGCCTTGGAAAGTGTCCAGGCGGACGCTATGAAGAATAGTCCGGGAATAGCCGTTAAATATCCGGCAAGCGAGAGGTCGAGCGGTAAACCATTCCAGATAATCTTGAAAGGGTCTGTCCAGGAAGTTCCTGCATACAAAGAACTGTAGTAGAGTATAAATAACGGTTTCTGTAGTATAAAGATACAGACGAAGAGAATGTACGTCTTTATCAATCCAATAAGCCTTTCTTTCATCAGCTTTTTCTCTTTTTATATTTATATTGAGCGCAAAAATAGTTGTTTTATTCTATTTTACGCCAATATTGTTCAAGAAAACCGTGAAAGATAGGCTTATAGAGTATTTTTTATTATCCGTTTACACGTTTATAGTCTTCAAGGAACTTTTTCAACCCGGAATCCGTCAACGGATGATTAAGTAGACCTTTGATGGCAGACAACGGACAGGTTGCTACATCAGCCCCTACTTCAATACATTGCATGATGTGCGCTGTATGACGAATGGAAGCTGCAAGTACCTGTGTAGTATAACCGTAATATCGATACATTTCTACAATCTTGCCTACCAGTGCAATACCGTCTTCACAGATGTCATCCAGACGCCCTACAAACGGAGAAACATAAGTAGCTCCTGCCTTGGCAGCCAGCAATGCTTGTCCTACGGAAAATACTAATGTGCAATTGGTACGAATCCCTTTGGAAGTGAAATATTTGACAGCCTTGATACCGTCGGCAATACAGGGAACTTTTACTACGATATGCGGATTGAGTGCGGCAAGTTCTTCACCTTCCTTAATCATACCTTCATAATCCGTAGCAATTACTTCGGCACTGACATCGCCTTGCACGATGTTGCAGATTTCTACATAATGTTTCCGCTGGTTATCTACTCCTTTGATACCCTCTTTCGCCATGAGCGAAGGATTAGTTGTCACTCCGTCAAGAACGCCCATATCATAGGCTTCCCGGATTTGATCTAAATTTGCAGTGTCAATAAAAAACTTCATGGTATAAACTGTTTATTATGATTAAAAATAGAATGTTACATAAAATGAAACCTCAAGAAATGAGGCATATATAATTAGAAACAGATAGTTAAGTTAAATGTTTTCAGTTTATACCGTTTTATCTTGATAAAGAGGAAAAGAGCCCAATGGAGAAACCATTATTAGACACACACATGAAAACTATTCCCATTGGGCTTTCCTCATCCCATATAGAAGCAATAAGTAAATACAGTTTGCCTGAAATCACTTCGGTATGTATTTTACTTCTATACAGCTTTTCCCGTTTCACAACGGAAAGCATATATTATAATTATGGATTCAATATTCAGAGGGCATGTTGTTCAACTGCGCTTTTGTAAACACAGGCCCGTCTTTACAGACATACAACTTCCCGACATTACATCTACCACACTTTCCAACACCGCATTTCATCCGGTTCTCTAAAGTTGTGTAAATGTCTTCGTCCTTAAAACCTAGCTTTTCCAATACAGGAAAAGTAAACTTAATCATTACCGGAGGGCCACAAACAATGGCAACAGTGTTATCACTGTCGGGAGCAACAGCCTCCAGCACAGAAGGAACAAAGCCCACCTGCCCTTTCCAATCCGGTGTTTCTCCACCCGGATCAACCGTAGTAACCAAACGGACATCCGGACGATTATCCCACTCCCTCAATTCTTCTTTATAAACCAGATCAGCCACAGACTTCGCTCCATAGATAATCGTGACATCATTGAAATTTTCACGCAAATCCAAGGCATTCCAGATTACGCATCGCATAGGTGGAAGTGCTATTCCGCCGGCTATGAACAAAAGATTCTTTCCTTTCCATTCATCCAAAGGAAACGTATTGCCGAATGGTCCGCGAAAACCGATTGTGGCGCCCGTTTCCAATCTGGATAAGCCTGTTGTCACTCTTCCGGCTTGTCGGAAAGTACATTCTATATATCCTTTGCGCGTAGGAGAAGAGGCTATACAAAAAGTAGACTCCCCCTCACCGAATGCAGAATATTCACCAAACTGTCCGGCCTTGAAATGAAAATCCTCACCTTCCCGTTCTTCCTTGAATTTCAGGCGGAATGTCCGGACTCCGGGAGCTTCATCTGTTATTTTTTCAATTATCATCCGATATGGAAGATAAAGGGAATCTTTCTGTTTATCCATGATTTTCTATTGACATTAAATGTTCAACGATATTCATATCGACCGGACAGGCACGAGAACAACGTCCGCATCCGGTGCATCCCGTTTCATCAATACGATCCGGCATGTATGAAAACTTATGTAGAATACGCTGTCTCCAGCGGGTACTTTGAGTAGGCCGGGGATTATGTCCGGACGTATGTTGAGTAAATAAAGAAAAGCCACAGGAATCCCAGCAACGAATCCGACTGCCGGAACTTCCCCGAGCATCTTCCTGAATATCAAAACAAGCACAAGTGGGACAAACAAATGCGCAAGCGCCACACCCCAAACAACGCTCGGATTGTTGTTTCCAAATAGGGTTATCAAAAGCTCCTTCCAATTTTTCACGGAGCTGTTCTAACTTGAAACGAACCGGAACAGAAGCCAAATATGTCTCTTTATCTATTCCGTCCGCTGGTGTAGTTTCCTGTACAAAACGTTCTATCAACGATTTACCTTTCGGAGTCAATATCTCCACCAAAGCACTCCGATCCGGTAATTCTGTTACTTGTATATCGCTGCCTTCCGTGTTTCCCGGACCACCATGGACAGAAGTACAAAAACAATATTCATCACATCGGGTACAACTGAAACTAACTAAAGTTATTTTATCCCTCCGCGCATTATATATATCGTCTTTATAATCCCAGTTAAAAATACCGGTAAGTGGAGCAAAACCAGCCGCATCACAAGGACGCACCTTCCAAAGCACAATTTCCGGAAAATCATTCAGATCCCTTTCCTGTAAGGTTACGTCTTTCCCTTCTTTTCTGTATGAGAATAACTTTTCTGCCTTTGGAAAGGCAAAACGCTTCGCGGATTGGGTAGTCTGTACATAATCATCAGCAACTTTATCACCGAAAGCCAATAACCGGAAATCTGTTTTTTCTCCATCATGTACAGGGGCAAACACTTCTATCTTACTGTTTACCATCTGATAAAGCCATTGCTCCAAAGCATGCTGGCTGATATGTAAATTAGTCATTGTTTCCATTAATGTATGAAGTCTTCTTTATCTTCCACTCTAAAAGTGGCAAGTACATTTCCCTTATTCCCCAGATTACCCGGTTGTTTTTCAAACTCATGCCGGATAGTTTCCATCATATTCTGTGTCAGCAAATGAAGAGGAATACCTACAGGACAAGCTTTTGCACACGCTCCACATTCTACACAACGCCCAGCCATATGCATAACCCGGTTTACCTGCCACTCCATATTAGTCAGCGGAGCCGACCATGCCTGTATCCACTGGGGACAGTTCACTTCAACAATGCATCGATTGCAATAACACAATGGGCAAGCTGCACGACAGGCATAACACTTAATGCATTTTGACATTTCATGAATCCAATATTGCCATCTGTCTTCACGAGTCATGTTTTGTATCTTCTCTATCAGTTGGCGGTCTTCTTCACTCGTCAGCATCGGATAGTCAGCCATATAAGCATAAATATCTTCAAAGTTGTCGAACTGAATAACTTCTTCCTGAGCATTCAATGTGAGAATAATCCATTGCTCCTGCTTCAATTGATTTTCTGACGCTAGTTGCAGAATAGTACGCAGTGCAGGGAGATTAGCAAACAAGGCTGTTTTATCTGTACCGAATAATTCTGTTTTAGTCAAATAAACTGCAATATTATTTGTACAAAAGTCATCCCAAACTAGTTTATCTGCCTCCTCTATATTTCTACAAAAAAATGGACGTACTCCGTGACTCCCCTTCTCAAAGCCAATAACCAATTTCACGAGATCCTCGGTGAAAAGTGACTTTACTTTTTCGGCCAATTTATTCATAAGCCACCTCCTGTTCTAAATATGCAGCTACCTTCTTGTATTCTTCGTAAGGTCCTAACTCTCGAATAGCGGCAACTGTCTGATTGACTAACTCTGCCCATTTGGCTCCTTCGGCTGCCGATACCCAAGAATAACAGATTCTCCGAACATCAATGCCCAAAAAATCAAGTAGTCCGCGAAAGACAATCCAACGCCGGCGGGCATGAAAGTTTCCGGATGTATAGTGGCAATCATTCGGATGGCAACCAGATACTATAATACCATCGGCTCCACCAGCAAAGGCTTTCAGCAATAACATAAAATCAATCCTACCCGTACATGGAAAACGTACAATTTCCACATTGGTGGCATATTTCAAACGACTTGTTCCGGTTAGATCGGCCCCGGCATAGGTACACCAGTTACAGACGAAAGCAACAATCTTCGGTTCAAATTCAGATTTATTCTCATTCATATCTAACTTCCTTTTAATTGTTCAACAGAGCCATTACTTCAGCATATACCTGCTCATTGGAATATCCCTGTATGTCAATTGATTTAGAGCGGCAAAAAGCAACACATGTTCCGCAACCCTGGCAAAGCCCCGGATTAACTTTAGCTACTGTTTTCAAAACTTTGCCTGTCCGATCTTTTATCTCTTCACGTTCAATAGCCTGATAAGGACAAGCGGTCTGGCACATAAAACACCCTACACAAGTACTGAACAAGGGAGGTGCAGTCCGGTTGACAACAGCAATCATAGGTTCACGCACCAAGTTGGCTTGTGAAAATAAGCTTGCTACTTTCACAGCTGCACCGGATGCCATCCCCACTGTCTCGGGAATATCTTTTGGAGCCTGACAGGCCCCCGCCAGAAAGATACCGGCAGTGTTCGTTTCTACCGGCTTCAACTTAGGATGCGCTTCTGCAAAAAACTGATATGGATCATAGGAGATATGCATCTTCTGAGCCAAGTCTTCTGCACCTTTATTTGCTACTCCTGCTGTAGCCAGTACCACCATATCCGCTTCTATCTCAACAGGAGAAGCACCGAGTAAAGTATCTACTCCCTTTACAATCAACTTGCCATTTTTTTCATAAATCCGTGCAACACGTCCCCGTATATAGTTCACTCCATCTTCTTCAATCGCTCTACGCACAAATTCTTCATAATTCTTACCACCTGCACGAATATCCATATAAAAGACATAAGATTCACCATTATGTACTTTATGCTGATAAAGCATAGCATGTTTGGCAGTATACATACAGCATATTTTGGAACAGTAAGGAATACCTTTTGCCGGATCGCGTGAACCGGCACATGCAACAAACACAATTTTTTGAGGGATTTTACCATCTGAAGGACGACGGATTTCTCCCAAAGTAGGTCCGGATGCAGAAGCCAACCGTTCAAACTGAATCCCGGTAATAATATCTTTATATTTTCCATAGCCATATTCCGGGAAAAAGTCTGTATTCAGTACATTAAATCCGGTAGTAACCACAATAGCTCCAATATTTTCTGATATAATACGGTCCTCTTGGTCAAAACGAATAGCTCCGGTCGGACATACCTTTTCACAAACACCGCATCTTCCTGTCCGAAAATGAGTGCAATGTACTCTGTCGATTACCGGCTTATTAGGAACAGCCTGAGGAAACGGAACATAAATTGCAGTCCGCATTCCCAAACCTGCATTAAATTCGCTCGGAATCTTCTTTGTGGGACATTTCGTTGTGCAAAGTCCACAACCGGTACATAACTTTTCGTCAATACTCTTTGCCTTTAAGCGAATACTTGCTTTGAAATTACCTATAAATCCTTCCAGACTTTCCAATTCTGCATAGGTATAAAGCGTAATATTAGGATGCTGAGCCACCTCAACCATACGTGGAGTCAAGATACATTGAGAGCAGTCTAAAGTCGGAAATGTTTCTGACAACTGTGACATATGCCCGCCTATAGAAGGATCTTTCTCTATCAAAATCACCTGATATCCACAATTGGCAATATCCAGACTTGCTTGGATACCAGCTATTCCGCCACCTATCACCAAAGCTTTTTTAGTAATAGGAACCTGTATCGGATTCAGTGGACGATTCCGCTTTACCTTCTCAACCAAACTTCTCACAATGTCAACAGCCTTACGTGTAGTTGCTTCTCCTTTATCATGCACCCAAGAACAATGTTCACGAATATTGGCAATTTCACACAAATAAGGATTTAGGCCTGCTTCGGCACATGCCCGACGAAAAGTCGGTTCATGCATACGGGGAGAACATGCACCTACCACCACACCATCCAAATCATATTCTTTAATTGCATTCTTTATGAGTGTCTGCCCCGGATCCGAACACATATATTTATAATCAACAGCGTATGCCACGCCTTCCATATTCGCAGCCAGCTCAGCAACTTTTATACAATCAACAGTAGCACCGATATTTTCTCCGCAATGGCATATAAAGACACCTATTCTTGACATAACTCAGCCTCCTTTAAGTTTACACCCACAAAATGACGCTTCAACCCTAAGTCTTTAGCTGAAAGTCCGATAGCCAATCCTAACACTTGAGTTACATATAGCACAGGTATTGTTATCGGTTCCATCAAATGCCTGTTGATAGTAGAACGACGCATATCCAAATTGGAATGACACATCGGACAAGCCACAATGACAGCTTCCGCTCCTCTGTCGCTGGCATCTTTCAAGATATTTCCAGAAAGACGCCCAACCAAATCTGTGCGCGATACGGACAAGCCCGCCCCGCAACATTCAGTCTTAAATGCCCAGTCTATAGGATTAGCCCCCAATATTGACATAATCTTATCCATACTTTGCGGATCCTCCAAACGATCAAACTTTAAAACTTTATGCGGACGAAGTAATAAACAGCCATAATAACAAGCCACCTGATGAGCAAATGGCCGTACAATCTTATCCGGCAATATATCCAATATATATTTTTCTATAAATTGAAGGACATTCAAGACTTTTACTGTTCCCAGATAAGGCAAACCTACCACCGTCAGCACATCATCCTTCAACTTTTCATTATTTTCCAATTCATATTGTGCCACACTCAGACGATTATAGCAGGAAGCACAAGGAACCACTATTTCCTGAAAGCCTTGTTTCTCGGCCAATGCCAATATACGAGTAGGCAGTGCTAAAGACAATTCTTTATTCATGGAATGTGCCGCAGTGGCACCACAACAATTCCAATCTTTCAACTCTACCCAATCAATCCCCAAAGCCTTTCCTATTGCCTTAACCGACTCATTGTATTCACGGGAAGTACCATTCAGCGAACATCCCGGATAGAAACCTATTCTCATACTTTTCTACTTTTCTTTTTTGTCAATAGTTTGGGAAAATATCTTCTTTATCTTCTGCCTGCTCTCAATACATTCTGGCAAAAGGTTCAATTTTCCTTTCTTCAACATACCGGGAACCAAGTTTACATCCTGTAGCATGTGAAAGGTACGCATCTTAAATCCGGCAACTAAACCTATCTCATACAACCTTCCGGTATATCTCACTGATTGTAGGAAAGCACTGTGGAAAGCAACCACAGGCCGGGATTGTTTATTTATACAGTTCCGGTGGCGAGACTGCTCCCGTAGATAATCCATGATTTTAGGAATATCAATTTCTTTAGGACACCGTGCAATACAATTCTCACAATTCAAACAAATCCAGATAGCATTGGAACCAAGCACACGATTGTCATTTTCAGGGGTTCTTGTCTGAAGCAAACGTACCAAGAAACTGGGAGGAAAATCCATTTCTTCCGCTAAGACACACCCTGCCGTACATTTACCGCACTGATAGCAGCGCGATATGATGACACCCGCCTCATGCTCCAAGCCATAGGAAATACATTTTTTGTTTTCCATGTCAGCATGAAATTAAATAAGAAATAATAAAGATAAATGAAGCAATAGATAGAGCCTGCAGAAAAGAAGCTGTTGCTCCTCACCCTATCAACAAGTTAGAAAAGAAATGTGAATTAAATAAGAATATGTCCTAATGTATAGACATAGTATCCGTTAGAATATTTAATATAATTGGTATCCGGAGAAAGTCCTCTCCATTTATTTTCCGGAAGTTGAGTATCTGAAAGACAAAGCATCTGCACGATTGTAGCAGAACAAAATCTCAAGACTTTAGAAGGTGTTGTGGTATTTCTGAAAGAAAACAAACCACCTAACACCCCGTCACTAATTGTATAATCGGATGCTTCGCTATCGAAAGCGTGACTTCCTCCATATGATTGTCCGGCAACAGTCACAGAAATCTTCTGTGCCAATCTGGTATCGGATTGCACATCCATGGCAACAACCCCGGCATTGGGTTGAGCCTCTTGCACTTTTTCATCAGGAGTATAGTGAAATCCTAACATTAAAAGTGAACCAAACAATATGCAAAAGATATACTTCATCATAACGGGTGCAAACGTAGTAATTATCTTTAATATGAATACATTTTTATCAAGAAATTAATATTTATTTCACACTTTCCAATAATAACAAAATCATTCAAAAAAAGCATTAGAATACCAGATGAACTGATTTGTAGCCTCTTATCATTTCAAATTGATGTGAATTCCAATTCATAACCTCATTATTAACTAATTGCTACTTGTTTTTGATTTAGGAAAGAAGGGTAATAACCCAATAAACTCCGGCTGCCAAGAGCCCACTCACCGGAATAGTCAGTACCCAAGCAGTCATCAGACTTCTTGTTACTCCCCAACGTACAGCGGAGAGTCTTTTAGTAGCACCGACTCCAATAATAGCTCCGGTAATTGTATGTGTAGTACTCACCGGAATTTTCAAGAACTCCGTAAGATATAAAGTAAAAGCACCGGCCGTTTCCGCAACAACACCTTCCAAAGGGGTTACTTTGGTAATCCTGGTACCCATCGTTTTCACAATCTTCCACCCACCGGACATTGTACCAAGAGAAATGGCTGTAAAACACGAAAATGCCACCCAATCCGGTAAATCCTCAATACTGTTTATTCCCATTCCCAAGCCTTCCGAATGGGCTGCTATCATGGCCGCCGCTATAATACCCATTACCTTTTGCGAGTCATTCAAACCATGCCCTATACTGAACATAGCCGAAGAAACAAGTTGCAATTTCTTAAACCAGACTTCAGCTGTATGGGGATGTGCACGCCGGCAAGCATAAAGAACCAACAATGTGAATCCGAAGGCAACAATCATTCCTATCAAAGGAGCAAGAAATATGAAAGCCGCAATCTTCAGAATGATATTGAGTTGAATAGCATCGAAACCATGAGCCATAATGGCGGCTCCTGCAAATCCGCCAATAAGGGTATGGGAAGAAGATGAGGGAATACCTCTCCACCAAGTAAACAGATTCCATGCTATGGCAGCAATCACTCCGGATAATATAATCGGCAGTGTAATAAACTGTTCCATCACAGTCTTGGACACAGTATTGGCTATACCGAAACCACCGATTAAATATTTGGCAATAAAAAATGCAACAAAGTTAAAGAAAGCCGCCCATATTACTGCCTGAAAGGGAGTAAGAACTTTGGTCGATACAATAGTGGCTATTGAATTCGCCGCATCGTGGAAGCCATTGATATAGTCGAATATCAGAGCCAGTACAATAATTATTACTAACAATTCCATGTTCTCAACTTCTTCTATGCGTATTTTATAATCAGATTCTTTAGTATCTTGCCTACCTGCTCTGCCACATCGGTTGTTTTTTCCAATTCATGCATGATCTCTTTAATCTTGATAAGTTCAATGCAGTCCTTTTCTTCTTCAAAAAGCTTCGTGATAAAGTGTTCATATACATCATCTGCCTGATTTTCTATATCATGCAACTTATTACAGTATCCACGCAATGCGGCCGGTTTCTGACGGAAAGTTTCAAGTTCATCCATCGCCTTGCCAATATATACAGCTTCCTGTTGAATCAGGCGACTCAATTCTTTTCCGCTATCGGAAATCGGACGAGGATTATAGATATTAATACGTTTGGCACAACTGTTTATCCCGTCTATAACGTCATCCATGGTTGAAGCCAACGCATGAATATCTTCACGGTCAAAAGGAGTAATAAAAGTAGTTCCAAGCTCATCAAGGATTAAATGAGTTAATTTATCCCCCTCACGTTCCAGGTCTTTTATTCTTTTATAATAATCTGCTCTCTCCTCCGGTTTATCATGTTGTAAACTTTCTACCAAAAGAGTGGATGATGCAGACAAAATCTCAGACAATTGTTTCAACAGAGGAAAGAACTTAGGTTCTTTGGGAGTAAACCTGCTAAAAAAAGAATTTTTCATAAGAATAAAAATATCAAATTATTTCTGTTTTTTTTGATTTCATTTTTGCCCGTATCACCTCTATAATGGCAGGTAATATGGATATAACTATAATTGCTACAATCAACAATTTAAGATTTTCCTGCACAATCGGGAGGTCTCCGAAGAAATATCCGGCATAGCAGAAAAGTGCCACCCAAGCTGCACCTCCTATCAGATTGTATACCATGAAATAATAGTAATGCATTTTACCCATTCCTGCTACAAACGGAGCAAAAGTGCGCACAATAGGGACAAACCTGGCTATAATTATGGTCTTGCCTCCATACTTTTTATAAAATTCATGTGTTTTATCCAAATGACTTTGTTTGAATATTCTGGAATTGGGATTATTGAACAATTTGCGCCCGAAGAGATGCCCTATCATATAATTACAAGAATCTCCCAAAACTGCGGCGAAAAACAAGATCAAAACAAGAATATTTACCTCAAGAGGCGTCCCGGGTAACGAGGCAATAGCTCCCGCCACAAAGAGTAATGAATCTCCCGGAAGAAAAGGAGTAACAACCAATCCCGTTTCACAAAAAATGATTATGAACAATATTATATAAGTCCAGGCATGATATTCCTGCACAATGTTTATCATATATTGATCAATGTGAAGAATAAAATCTAATATAAATTCCATTATCTATTGAGTATTAACATATAGGTATATACATATTCCACAACAGAGATACGACTTTTCAGTTATTCTCAATGAAAGGAATACATATGAATTGAAGTAATAAGGAGATATAAGACACACTTAATGCCTTATAGAAAAGAGAAAGATTAAATAATAATATGTCTTAACGCATAGATATAGTATCTACTGGAATAGTGAGTAAGAGAGAGTTGATACGGAAAAGACATTCTTTTTTCTTCGGGAAGTAGCACCTTTATGGATTTGACGATCTTTGCTACAACTGAAAGGGCATTAAATCTTAGAACTTGTGAAGAAGGAATATTACTGCGCGAAACGGATGTTGCTATATTACCAATAGCCTTACTCGCATATTCTCCGCCATAGACCACTTTCCTACATTGCTCTGCACCTGCCTCAGATATATTACATTCCGTCTTACCCTGCTGCAAGCCTGTTACACGAAGTTCCTTATACTCCTTCATATCGCCGGATACAGATTCGAATCCCGATACAAGAAATACACCTAATAATATGCAAAATAAAAGTATATACTTCGCCATAACGGCTGCAAATATAAAAAGTATTTTTTAGAGATGAATCATTTTAGCCTTTTATCTTGCAAACCTCTTTTAATCTTTTCCGGGTAATGTATACAAAAAGAGCGGATCGTCATACATATAACATACCTGATACAATCGCTTCCCATCTGATATAACCCTGCCCCAATGGTCAAGTTTATAACGTGCTACCGGATTACCGCCCCAATCATATTGCTCCACAAAGATATATCCGTCACTTTTACCGTTTTCACGTGATACCTGAAGTGGAGTACGTCCGCTATAAGTCAGGATGTTTTTTACTAAATGCAAGATTATATATCTGCTCTGTATGCAAACTGTCCCCTTGATAAACAATACGAATAATGGCTTTTCCTCCTGATACATTATCAGCATAATAGAAAGTATTCCGGGAAACTACACATATCTGCCGGTCAGAATAAGAAGAACCTTTTTCTGACTTAAAAGTAAAGGGTAAAGGTTTCAAGACACCTGTCGTATCGGTTTCAAACAGTTGCATAGTGCTGGTTTCATATACATACGTATCGGGAGTAGATACACTGGAAAGTACCAGATGGGGTTTCTGCAATAATCGTGTCGTTCGCCTCCCGCTGTTTCTGCTCTGCCCGCGGCTTGCAGGCAGAGAGAAACGATAGAGACAGCAATATAATGTAAAGTAAGTGTTTCATTTATTATTTCAACTTAGCGTACAGAATATAGTTATTGTCATTCTCATGAATGCTATCTGCCAGCTTTTGTATACGTTCCCGGTCGGCAGCAGAAATGTCTTTAGCGTCTACCAGATATTTTTCCAATGTTTCTTTCAGAGTTACAGGCTCCATGTTGGCCGTATAATATCCGTTTGAGCAACTGTACGAAAACCAGGAAATAGGCAAATTGCCCAGATAGTCATTCTCCACTTTATAGAAAGCACCTTTTAAAGTCTGTTTATCTATAATAAAATCAGCAGGAGCCTCCGTCGTGAAATTGTTTTCATCCAATTGTTTTTCTATGGATATACTTCCCAAGAAATGATGTGGAAATTCTTTGTAATCATGAATAGGGATTTCTTTCTTTGCAAAATTCATAGTGAAACGAGGATTCAAACGTCCGTTGGCATAATGATAAAGGCTATCCGGACGACGTTCCCAGAATGGAGAAAGAGATACATCAAAATCAGCACCATTCTTATTACTATGTACCTCATTGCTGAAATCTGGTTTTAAGGCCAAATGGCGTGAACGTATCGTATCTTGTATTTCTCCACTAAACTTCTGAGTCCATGCCACATACGGCAAATAATCAAAAGGCAGAAGGAATACAGACAACAAAGAGTCTTTCGTATTTGCCTTGAAGACACCTTTCGGCACCAAACCGGGTAATGGAATGTTCTGTACAGACTGTCCTTTCAAATCATAGGCCAGCAGAGATCTTGCATTCCACGGAAGTAAATATATACGCCCACCAGCCTCGTCTATCTGAGCATCATAGATCAACTGATACTCACCGGGACCTTGTCCAAAAGCTCCCACATTGCCAAGAAACTTTCCAGATTTATCGAAAAGCTTAAAAGGAGTTTGGTCTTTGCCCCATACCAATATATAATTGTCAGAAACAATCACATTCCGCACAGGCACCAATGCTTCATCCCGGTTATCCAACTTCACAATCTGCAATTCATCTGCAAAATAACTCAATGGAAGTACTAATGTATCTTTCAGTGCCGATTGGTTGCAAACCCATACAGAATCTCCATTTAAAATCTCCACCGAACCAACTATCGGTTGTGCGTCTAATGCATCACCTTTTGATCCTTGTCCACCATTTGTACAAGAACTCAACCCTCCAATAAACACCAGGCATATCAGTCCTGCACTTTTCCATTGTTTGCTTTTCATATTTTTATTTTTTACATGAAACAATGAGGCAAAGATAGCTGGACAAGGAAGGAAATACAAATTATCTTATAGACAAAAGGTATAAGTTACCAATCATATAAACACATGATTATAAGCTATATACAAATTAATCAATCGCAATAAGTATAGACAAAAGCTCAAAAACGGCGCAAAAAATCATCCAAAGTCTCATTATTCTCCGTCAATCCCAACTTATCTCGTTTCATCCGCTGTTTCTTACGACTTATCGAGGTGCGACTGATACAGTAAATGTCAGATAGATCTTTAATACTAACGTTTATTTTCACCAGGCAACAAAAATACACATCCTTCATGCTCAATCCCGGAAAAGCTTCCAGTAATCGCACTGAAAATTTATCATAACTTCCATCCACCGTTTGGCGTATATCCTCCCATTCTTCATTAGACAAGGCTATACGTCGATTTTGATTATCATTTTCCTCTTCAGCACTCTCCTCTTCTTTTTCCAAAGAGGGAATTTTATGAAACGACTTCATCCGTCGAAAAAGCGATTCACGAAGCTGACTCTCTTTTTCGCGCAATATACTCAACTCTTCCGACTGCTGTAACAATTGTTCCGTCTGACTCAGTCTCAGGGATTGCTCACGCCAAAGCTGCTTATACATCTGGCGTTTGCGACGTTGCCAAACAATATAACTCGCAGCGAATGCCACAACAAAACAAAGTCCCAGACTTAACAGCCAGATTTCCCGCCTCTGCTTATCTATTTTCAACCGGTTCAGTTCATTTTCCAGTTTAGCCTTTTCATACTTCGTCCGGCTTTCAACTCCTTCCTCTCTTCTCAGTTCATTTACAAGATGTTCATTAGCAGCAAGTGCTGAATAGAAAGAGCAGCTGTCTTTCCCCAGCGAAGAGTATAGTAACTTCAACCTCCGGGATGCCTCGGCTGCAACCCAACGGTTCAAGGACATCGACGCAATACGATAATAGGTAGAAGCAGAATCATATTCGTTGATACCGGCCCAAAGATTTCCTTTAGCTAAATGATAATAAGGTACCATCTGCCTGTTATCCATATTCTTCCGTATAGAATCTAATCCAGATACCCCCTCCCGGAAGCGCCCGGCAGCAGTATAGGCATCAGCTATTCCCTGACAGATAAAACTATACTGCCATTCTTCTGCCGTACGACTAGCCCTCAGAAAATAACGGATAGCCTCATCCGATTCTCCTCTTGCCGAATAGACAGAAGCAATGTAACGGTTCACCTGCGCTTTATGCCCATCACGTATGAAGAAACCTTCAGCCAATTGCATATAGAATAACATGCTGTCCATGTTATTGGAATGATGATAAACTGCTCTTCCTTTATTATACAAATTCAAACCGATTGCGAAAGAGTCGGGTATTATCCGGGAACTTTCACTTATCGGTGCCTTCCCTCTCCCACAAGAAAAGAAGAAAAAAAGTATCAAAAACAGGAATAACAGTTTCTTCATAATTTTGACTGATTACCGATTACGCTTTAAAGCTATGCGATCTGTAATAGTAGCAGGCAACTCCCTTTCATAATGGGTAACCATAATCATGGTTTTGTCCTGCCGGCGGCAAAATGCTTCGATTATCTTCTTTACCCGCCGACGATTGTATGTATCCAGACCATGCAAAGGCTCATCCAGTATCAATAATTCCGGATCTTTTACAAAAGCACGTGCCAGAAGTGCCAGACGTTGCTCACCGCTGGATAATTGCAAGAAAGGTTTGTCCTTTAAGGCAGCAATACCGAAAATATCCATCCACCATTCACAAACAGACATCTGTTCCGCTTTCGGGCGCTTGTATAGTCCGATACTGTCGTGCAGGCCGGAGGCAACTATTTCAATCGCCGGTAAATTCTTCAAATAAGCACGGTGCATTTCAGGGCTGACATAACCAATATGTTTCTTTATTTCCCAAATGCTCTCCCCCGTCCCTCTCTTTCTCCCGAACAGACTGATATCGCAAGCGTATGATTGAGGATTATCGGCACACACAAGACTAAGTAGAGTAGACTTTCCCGCTCCATTCTCACCACTCAACGCCCACTTCTGTCCGCGCATCACTGTCCAGTCCAGTTCTTTCAAAATAGTACGGTCACCATAGCGAATACTGACTTTATTCAATCGGACCACTTCATCGGATACATAATTGGTATTATCATAGGGAAGGTCAATAATACGCTGCTGTAAATCTTCGGGTACAAGTATATCTGCATTCCGAAATATGGTAAGATATTGATCACGTTGCATCATTTGCCCTACCGTACGATTAGCTATCGGCAGCACTTTATTAATATATGAGGGGATATCATCCATCATAGAAAGTATCAGGATAAGTTGTACGGCAGAGCGTTTGGCTAGTCCTGCCAACAAAGTATTCAACAATTCACGGGTCTGGGCATCCAGTCCAATGAAAGGATTATCCATAATAAGAACACGGGGAGCTGTAAGTAGTGCTTTCACTAACTGAAATTTACGCAACTCACCACTGGAAAGAAGAATCATCGGCTTATCCAGCATAGGTTCAATACGGAATAATTCAAAAAGTTCTTGTTTCAGTTTCTCATCCCTGACTTCTCCCAACATATCCCTGACTAACGGAACATCATCATGATCATGGGTGTTCCAGCGCTGCTGATAATAGTAATTGGCATCCGCCGACCCATACGTATCGCGAAAAGCAATATATTTGATATTCTCATAGACTGTCTTTAACGTTGAAGGAGAAAAGTCATAGGTTATTGTTCCTTCCTTCAAAGGGTATTTTCCGATAAGCATATCTACCAAAAGGCTTTTTCCAGAACCGTTAGGTCCGACAATGGCAATGTGTTCATCTGCCGGAAAAGATGCGGAAGCAGGTGCAGCTAATCGCACAAGTGGATTACGAGCCACACCACCCGTCAAACATATAGTATATGGTTGCATTATTTCAGACGTATTTTGTTTAGTGATGCCACAAAGATACCAAGTTTTCCTTTTAAATGCTCAAAATGAGAGCAGTTTAATCAATTCTTCCTTTTTTAAGCAACTAATATGAAAAATAATCCATATATTGGGAAACAATTTCCCTAGGAAATCTGTTTCTTTAAAAGACATGTATCAAAAGTATTAAAAAGGATGGAAAAAACATTCGCTAAAAGATATTGGCCTACAATCGTAGGTGCAATAGTCGGGGCTATTGGCGGCTATCTATATTGGAGGTATGTCGGCTGTAGCACGGATACTTGTCCAATTACCTCATCTCCACTAAACAGCACATTGTGGGGAACTGCCATGGGTGGCCTATTAGGGAACATTTTGCAGCCAAATATCATAAAAAAGAACAATCAAAATAAATAATACAGGAGTCTATGGAGAAAGAACCAACACCAGAACGCCCGTCAGGCCAGACCTATGACCTTTCCGGTATGTTTTCGCTGGCTCTCCGCCTGGTAGTCGGATGGACTTATTTTTCTGCATTCTGGCGAAGATTAGTTCTTTTCCGGTGAGCAATATACGTAATAAATATGTTGCAAAAGTAAAACCCGGGGAACATAGTCTCGTTATTCCATTAGGGGCTAAAGCAGAAATTAATATTGAAAAAAACACTAGCGATATACCAACTGGAATATATAAACTTGAATTAATGGATATAAGCGGAATTACCTGGAAAACGGATATCGCTAAAGAATAACACAAACTATAATATAATGCCCAAACTCTCAATTTTTATGTATCCGGGCGAATACAGATGCGCCCCTACAAGTAACACAACTCGTAGGGGCGATATTTTATTATATATACGCTATTCTTATTTATAAATAATCAACGCAGACTGTGCAGGAACGATCACTTCTGATCCGTAAAGTGTACCCAATCCTTTTTCACTGATGAAACCATCCTTGCAAACAACCGTATACTTACCTTCGGGAACTGTCAGTTTAGCAGGTTCTTTACGTGAGTTCAACGCCACTATAATATCTTCCCATGCATCACTGTTGGCATGTTCCTTCAAACGGTAGGCTATCAAGTTACTGCCCTCCACAGGAAGGAATTCCAAATGCTTACGTACCAGATCCGCATCTCCCATGCGGAAAGCAGGGTGATTCTTGCGTAACTGTATCAAACCTTTATAATAAGCGAAAACATCTGCATGTTCTGCTTTACGTTTCCAGTCAATAGCATTTATAGAGTCAGGACTTTGGTAACTGTTATGCACGCCCTTCTTATCACGCATCACCTCTTCACCGGCATAAATAAACGGTATGCCTTGTGAAGTAAATACAGCCGTTTGAGCCAATTTATCCAATTTTATCAACTCCTGTGGCGTAATACCCGGAACACTTGCATTCAGTCTGTCAACCAAGCACATATCATCATGGCAAGAAACATAACTGACCATCTGTGTCGGCTGTTCAGCCCAGGAAGCCTTACTATAATTCACCAAATCATTGTCCACTTGCGGATGCTTGATAGCACCAACAATACCAAACTTGATACTCTCCTCTCCTCCCGGAACTCCGGCAAGAAAAGCACCTTGATGATTGTCATTGAACGGACCACGCAATCCGTCACGCATTTCGTCAGAGAATGCAGCAATGCCCGGCATCCGGTAAGTATTCGCTTTCATAGCCAACGAGTCTTCCGGCATCTGGGGAGCTTTAGCCGCCCAACCTTCACCATAAATAATGATACTCGGGTCAACTGCCGTAGCTGCCTTACGAATTTCATTCATCGTTGCTATATCATGAATACCCATCAGATCAAAGCGAAAACCGTCAAGGTGATATTCATTAATCCAATGCAACACGGATTCTATCATATATTTCCGCATCATAGGACGGTTACTTGCCGTTTCATTGCCACAAGCGGAAGCGTCAGCAAAGCTACCATCCGGCATCTGGCGATAAAAATATCCCGGCACTGTACGTTCAAAGTTGCTTTCAGCCGTATTGAATGTATGATTATACACCACGTCCAACACTACACGAATTCCTGCTTTATGCAATGCTTGCACCATCTGTTTGAACTCTTTAATACGAACAGAAGGATCATAAGGATCGGTAGAATATGAACCATCAGGCACATTGTAGTTCTGAGGATCATATCCCCAATTGTATTTGTTTTCATCCAACCTGGTCTCGTCTACGGAAGCATAGTCATAAGATGGAAGAAGATGTACGTGCGTCACACCCAGTTCTTTCAAGTGATCAATACCGGTTGCCAATTGTTCGGGACTCAACGTACCTTCTTCTGTCAATGCCAGGAATTTACCTTTGTGCTGAATACCGGAAGAAGGATCGATAGAAAAATCACGGTGATGCATTTCATAAATAATCGCATCTGCCGGAGAAGCCAACGCAGGGCGTTTATCAGCTGCCCAACCTTCGGGATCAGTCGCATTCATATCTATAATTGCGGCACGCTTTCCATTTACTCCTACGGCTTTGGCGTTGATGCCCGGAGTATCTCCCATCCATTTATCCTTAATCTTTACATTGAATGTATAGAATTTCCCAATCAGGTCTTTTTCCACCTTTGCTGTCCAGGTTCCTTCCTTATCGGCCACCATTGAAACGGTTTCATAAGCATGACCACTGTCACCGGTATCAAACAACATCAGACGCACTTCATCGGCAGTGGGTGCCCACAAAGTAAAATTTGTAACTTCAGGAGTATACTCCATCTCTGTCAGGTCACCCGAGCGAACAGGATACAGCTCATAAGACGCGTACTCTTTTTTCGCCGGAGAACAGCTGACAATCGTAGCAGCAGCCACTCCAATCAAGGCAAGTTCATTCAGTTTCATGGTCGTTATTTTAAGTATTAAATGTCATGTATTAATTATTGAGTATCAAGCATTAAGTATTAGATACGAGATATTATCGCTTTACTTTGTCGGGATTCTTGGCTATGAAATCTTTCCAGCCATGATATCCTTTCTCTACTGTAGGGCGTCCCATTTGCAGGAAATGACAATAAGCGGCAGCAAGACCGTCCGTGGCATCCATAAATGTAGGCATATCCTCCTTTGCAAAATGCAACATGCGTTGCAACATATCCGCTACCTGCTCCTTGGAAGCCTGACCGTTTCCGGTGATAGCCATTTTAATTTTTAAAGGAGCATATTCCGTGATCGGTATATCCCGGCTGAGAGCGGCCGCCATGGCAACACCTTGTGCACGCCCCAACTTCAGCATAGACTGTACATTCTTCCCGAAAAAGGGTGCTTCAATGGCAAGTTCATCAGGCAGATAGCTCTCGATAATACTCAACACCCGTTCGTGTATATGACGTAATTTCAAGTAATGGTCACCCATTTTACGCAGATCAATAATGCCCATAGCTATCATCTCAGGTTTTGTTCCCTGTACACGCAAAACTCCATATCCCATAATGGTCGTACCGGGGTCAATGCCCAGAATTATCTTTTCCTTAACAGGCTGTATCACTCTATCACCTCCATCAGTGTAGGAAAGCCTACTACTTTATCCTGGAATATCTTAACCAGCTCTTCGTTCAACTTCGTTCCCTGTTCCAGATGCCAGCGATGCAAAATACCGGAATTTTCCACTTCAAACTGAAGAGAATAACAGGTACTGCCCTCTTCACGGTGACTGAGTACACGAACAATGCGCGGTGTATGCAATGCACCAGCCTTTTCTACTTCGGGTAAATAGAATTCTTTGATCCAGATTAGGAAGTTATCTTCCTGTCCTTCTTCTACTTGATAGGTTGTATTATAAATCAGCATATTTTTTCTTTCACTTTGTTTCGCAAACATAGCAATTATTTCAGAATAATGCATTATATTTGCGCCACCAAAAAGAGAGAAACCTCGCAAACGTTAGCGAAGGATCAAAAAAGGGGGGTTAGCTCATCTGGCTAGAGCGCGACACTGGCAGTGTCGAGGTGATCGGTTCGAGTCCGATACTCTCCACGATAAAAAGGAATATATCAGAAGCAGGATATATTCCTTTTTTTACTCTATCTCCCCACCTATCCTTTATAAATCCAAAAAGATTCCACAATAGAATACTTAGGAACAATAAAAAAGATGAGTAAAAGGTCGTATGAAAACCACGCTTTGCTTTATTACTTTTCTTCTTTTGCCCGTAGCAAAACTTCGTCCTACAGTTGCGGGCTATACGTTTTCCAATTGTAGGCTATGCAGCCCGCAATTGCGGGACAGACAGCCCACAATTGGAAAACGAGGTTTTACTTATAGCATAATGACATTAACATGAAAGCTTTAGGGGAAAAAGAAAGGGGCATATCAAATTTTGCATCTATAATTCAGCCTTCTATACCATGAGAGGATGGTGTTTAACTCCAGTAATGAATAATTGCAGGCTAAAAAAGATATTTGTACGAATCCGGGCAAAGTTTGTACAATGCACATTAAGAATCTGTGAATTAGTAAATTACAAGTATAAAAACGTTCTTTATTGTCTGTTTTATGGTGTAGGATGAAGCTTTTATGCATCTTCCTACACCGCTTCATACATCATATATACACCTGATAATCAGATAAAAATAATAAATGGTGTAGGATGTAGGAACTATTGATGCAAAGTGAAATGGTTCATTCAAGCATCCACACTCAAACAAACCATCTCACCTTTAATCAAACAATGTAATGATTTTAAAACTTATCCTATTGTAACTTAAACGTCACAGGCACTGTAAACTTGCAGCGTACGGGTACGCCACGTTGTTTTCCGGGCTTCCATTTCGGCATGGTAGAAATAACGCGAACCGCTTCTTTGTCCAGATAAGGATCAACGCCTCTTATCACGTTCACATCCACGATGCTACCATCCTTGTTCACAACAAACTGTACTGTTACACGCCCCTGGGTTCCATTCTCTTGTGGAATGGTGGGATACTTGATATTCTTACTCAAATACTGTAAAAGACCGACTGTACCACCATTGAGAAATTGCGGATTTTCTTCCACTACTTCAAAAATCTCATCTTCTACCGGTACATCTTCGTCCACAGTGACAGGTATGTGTTTCACTACCACATCCTCACCGGTTTCTTCCGAGGAAGCGAAATTGGTTTCTTCTACATTAGCGTCATCATCTATTATTGTTAAAACATCATTAATAGGAGTAACTTGAGGTGGAGGTGGGGGAGCAACCTCAGGCTGCCTTGTAAGAGGGATCTCCATGTCCTGTTCAAATACATTTTCGACGATACGACCACTCGTGTCAATCTTAATATCACGCGTCCATTCAAACGCTACGAACATGAAGGCAAGTACGACTACATAACCTACAAGTAACCACGTGGGTCTCTTGCTTTCCAAGTTTGCTTTGGGTGTTTTTTTGGTTTCCATAGTTTACAAATTAGTTACTATATAATGTCTTCAGTTAAGAATCTGACACTATATAGATATTGTTAGTAATACGAAAACACTTGTGGCCACTATTTTCTGTAATAAAGATAGTTGAATAGCTATTAAGTTGTTATCAGAGAGACCTATTAATATATTTTTTTAATATCTGTTCGAAAAAATTGCTTAGCAAAAAGATTATTTACGCCGGAATACTTAAGAATACTAAAAAAGCAGTTACCTTTGCCGAATAAATCAATCATAAAAGATGAAACAAACTAATTTAAGGAAAAGCGACATTATACTGCATACGCTTAACCCCTATGACCCTGAAATGCAGCGTTACCTTTCCCTCTCTAAAAGAATCGAGCAATTGATGAACAATGCGGAAGATGAAAACGACCCATGTGTTCCTGTTGAGCTCATGGCAGAATTCTTTGTTTTGCAAGAAGAACTTTATCAGAAGGCACTGAAAAAGAACAAAGAAGAAGCTAATTAACCTCTCACAAAGATAAGGAGGACAGTGCATAGCTGACAAGGATAATGATTATCCACAATCTATACGATACGGAGATCGCATAGAGATGCTACGAAGATTTACACCTAACCAGCCACAGACTTTTTCCCCGCGACCGATTAATTTTATAAAGAGATTGGGAGCGAAATCATGATAAAGTTGTATCTTTGCACCGTTTTATGTATTTCGGAAATAAATAATAACGACGATATGATAGATAAAATCAACCAGCTTCTGCAAGAAGTGGAAGCACTGAAAGCTGCCAACGCCGAGGAACTGGAAGCACTCCGCATCAAATTCCTCAGTAAAAAAGGCGCTATCAATGACTTGATGGCAGACTTCCGCAACGTGGCTGCCGAACAGAAGAAAGAAGTCGGCATGAGACTGAATGAACTGAAAAACAAGGCGCAGGAAAAGATTAACGCCCTGAAAGAACAGTTCGAAAGCCAGGATACGGGTTGTGACGATATTGACCTCACTCGTTCCGCTTATCCGGTAGAACTGGGTACACGCCACCCGCTCACCATCGTAAAAAACGAAATCATCGATATATTTGCACGTCTGGGTTTCAGTATTGCCGAAGGTCCGGAAATTGAGGATGACTGGCACGTGTTCTCCGCATTGAATTTTGCTGAAGATCACCCCGCACGCGATATGCAGGATACTTTCTTCATCGAAGCACATCCCGACATCGTATTGCGTACGCACACTTCATCCGTACAAACACGCGTTATGGAAGTCTCACAACCTCCTATCCGCATCATTTGCCCGGGACGCGTATATCGTAACGAAGCTATCAGCTATCGTGCACACTGCTTTTTCCATCAGGTAGAAGCGTTGTACGTAGATAAAGACGTATCTTTCACTGATCTGAAACAGGTGTTATTGCTCTTTGCCAAAGAAATGTTCGGCGAAGATACCAAGATCCGTCTGCGTCCGTCTTATTTCCCGTTCACGGAACCCAGTGCCGAAATGGACATCAGTTGTAACATTTGTGGCGGAAAGGGCTGTCCGTTCTGCAAGCATACCGGCTGGGTAGAAATCCTGGGTTGCGGTATGGTAGACCCCAACGTATTGGAAAGTAACGGCATCGACAGTAAGGTATACAGCGGATACGCCCTCGGTATGGGTATCGAGCGTATTACTAACCTGAAATATCAGGTGAAAGACCTTCGTATGTTCTCTGAAAACGACACAAGATTCCTGAAGGAATTCGAAGCCGCTTACTAAAATAAGTGGAGAGTTGAGAATTAAGAGTTGAGAGTTGGGCTGCGCTATCATGCCACAGGCAACTCTCGATTCTCAATTCTCAACTCTCAATTTAATAAGAATGAAAGATAAACTTGTTACTTCCAGTTATTGTTTTATTCTCGCAGCCAACTTCCTGCTGTATTTCGGATTCTGGTTGCTGATACCGGTACTTCCCTTTTACCTGTCCGAAGTATTCAGTGCCGGCAATTCCACAATCGGTATCATTCTTTCCTGCTACACAGTAGCTGCATTGTGTATCCGCCCTTTCTCCGGTTATTTTCTGGACAGTTTTGCACGTAAACCTTTATATTTGATGGCTTACTTCATTTTTATGACGATGTTTGCCGGATACATTATTGCAGGCTCGCTTACACTGTTTATCATGTTCCGTATCATACAGGGAGTATCGTTCGGAATGGTAACCGTAGGTGGTAATACAGTGGTGATTGACATCATGCCATCTTCACGACGCGGAGAAGGATTGGGATATTATGGGCTTTCAAACAACATTGCAATGGCAGTGGGTCCGATGTCAGGATTATTTCTGCATGATGCAGGAATGAGTTTTACTACCATATTCTGCTGTTCACTAGGGTCCTGTATGGCTGGGTTCGTTTGCGCTTCTCTTGTAAAGACTCCTTATAAACCACCTGTGAGACGGGAACCGATATCTCTCGACCGATTCATATTGCTGAAAGGTATTCCGGCAGGTATCAGCCTCTTGTTGCTTTCCATTCCTTATGGAATGACGACCAACTATGTGGCTATGTACGCCAAACAAATCGGGATTAATGCCACCACAGGTTTCTTCTTCACTTTCATGGCAATAGGAATGGCTATTTCACGTATATTCTCCGGAAAGATTGTGGACAGAGGTAAGATAACGCAGGTTATTTCCGCTGGACTGTATCTCGTGGTGTTCAGTTTTTTCCTGCTTTCGGCCTGTGTATATCTTATCAGCTGGAACAACATGGTATGTACGATTGTTTTCTTTTCCGTGGCCTTGTTGCTGGGAGTGGGGTTCGGCATTATGTTCCCCGCTTACAACACTTTATTTGTCAACCTCGCCCCCAACAGCCAACGTGGTACCGCCACTTCCACCTACCTGACCTCCTGGGATGTAGGCATCGGTATCGGTATGTTGACAGGAGGCTATATTGCAGAAGTCAGCACCTTTGATAAAGCCTATTTATTCGGAGCCTGCCTTACCATTGTTTCCATGCTCTACTTCAATGGCAAAGTAGCTCCCAATTACCATAAAAATAAATTGCGATGAGAAAGAAAGAACGTTATGAAAAAGTCCTTGCCTGGTTTCGGGAAAATCGTCCCGTAGCCGAAACGGAACTACACTATGAGACTCCGTTTCAACTGCTGATAGCGGTCATCCTCTCCGCCCAATGTACGGATAAACGGGTGAATATGATTGTTCCGCCACTGTATCGCGACTTCCCGACTCCGGAAGTTCTCGCTGCCAGTACTCCGGAAGTGATATATGAATATATCCGTAGCGTGTCTTACCCCAATAACAAGGCAAAACATCTGGTAGGCATGGCACAAATGTTGGTGAAAGACTTCAACAGCGAAGTGCCCGGCACACTGGAAGAACTCATAAAACTTCCCGGTGTAGGACGTAAGACGGCAAACGTCATCCAATCCGTTGTATTCAACAAAGCGGCAATGGCAGTAGACACTCATGTGTTCCGTGTAAGCCATCGCCTCGGACTAGTTTCGGACCAATGCACCACCCCGTTCAGTGTAGAAAAAGAACTGGTGAAAAACATTCCGGAAGCCGACATTCCCATTGCTCATCACTGGCTTATTTTGCACGGACGATACGTCTGCCAGGCACGTACACCACAATGTGACAACTGCGGTTTGCAATTGATGTGCAAATATTATTGCGAGAAGTATAAAGTTAGCAAAGAGAAGCCGGAAGATAAAGAATAAATGACGGTTTCATAGCAAAAGAAAGAAATAAATGCTAACTTTGCGCTCACGAAAACAAATTAATAACACTTTTAAATAAAATAGAGTATTATGACAATTGATCAATTCAACTTTGCCGGTAAAAAGGCATTCGTTCGTGTGGACTTCAATGTACCCTTGGACGAAAACTTCAACATTACAGATGATAACCGTATGCGTGCTGCTCTTCCTACGCTGAAGAAAATTTTGGCTGACGGTGGCAGTATAATTATTGGTTCTCACCTCGGTCGTCCGAAAGGTCCGGCTGACAAGTTCTCTTTGAAACATATCCTGAAACATCTGTCAGAATTGTTGGGTGTTGAGGTGCAATTCGCTAACGACTGTATGGGCGAAGAAGCTGCTGTAAAAGCTGCTGCTCTGCAACCGGGTGAAGTGCTGTTGCTTGAGAATCTTCGTTTCTATGCTGAAGAGGAAGGCAAACCCCGCGGTTTGGCAGAAGATGCGACAGACGAAGAAAAAGCTGCCGCCAAGAAAGCCGTAAAAGAAAGCCAGAAAGAATTCACCAAGAAATTGGCTTCTTATGCTGACTGCTACGTAAACGACGCTTTCGGTACAGCTCACCGTGCACACGCTTCTACGGCTTTGATCGCTAAATATTTCGACAAAGACAACAAGATGTTCGGTTACTTGATGGAGAAAGAAGTGAAAGCTGTTGATAAAGTATTGAATGACATCAAACGTCCGTTCACTGCTATCATGGGTGGTTCTAAGGTTTCTTCTAAAATCGAAATCATCGAAAACCTGCTGAGTAAGGTTGATAACCTGATCATCGCCGGTGGTATGACTTATACTTTCACTAAGGCTATGGGTGGAAAGATCGGTATTTCCATTTGCGAAGATGACAAACTGGATCTGGCTCTTGACCTGGTAGCAAAAGCTAAAGAAAAAGGTGTAAACCTGGTATTGGCTGTTGACGCTAAGATCGCTGACGCTTTCTCTAACGACGCCAACACTAAGTTCTGTCCGGTTGACCAAATTCCTGATGGTTGGGAAGGTTTGGATATCGGTCCTGAAACAGAGAAAATCTTCACAGACGTTATTAAAAACTCCAAGACTATCTTGTGGAACGGTCCGACTGGTGTATTCGAATTCGAGAACTTTACTCATGGCTCACGTGCCGTAGGTGAAGCTATCGTAGAGGCTACCAAGAACGGTGCTTTCTCACTTGTAGGTGGTGGTGATTCCGTAGCTTGCGTAAACAAGTTCGGTTTGGCAAGCGGTGTTTCTTACGTTTCAACCGGTGGTGGTGCATTGCTCGAAGCAATCGAAGGAAAAGTTCTTCCGGGTATCGCTGCTATCAACGAATAAAAACAGACATTATCATACCCAAAGGCAGCTCTTTGAAAAGAAGGGTTGCCTTTTTTAATCTTATATCTTCACATCTATAAAAAATAATGAAACGAATACTGTTATCCTTCGCTTTCTTGTTCTCTGTCCTGATAGCAACGGCACAAGATGCTTGTTTAAACGACGTAGTAAACACTCTGAAAGACCGTATCAGCCTTGCCGGTTATGCACAGGTAGGATATACGTATGATGATGCCGACGATGGCAGTAATACCTTCGACATCAAGCGGGTTATCTTCATGGCACAAGGTAAAATCACTGACCGCTGGCTATGTTACTTCATGTACAGCTTTGCCAATACCGGGAAAATACTTGAAGCATACACCGAATACAAATTCCTCCCCCAACTGACCGCCCGCATCGGACAATTCAAAACGATGTATACCATTGAAAACCCAATGTCTCCCTGCTATGTAGAGTTGATCAATTGCTACGCGCAGTCTGTCAATTATCTGGCCGGTATCAACGGCAGCGATCCGTTATATGGTTCCAGCAGCGGACGCGATATGGGTCTTCTGATTTATGGAGACCTGTTCGGCAAACTGGTAAATTATAATCTTGCATTGATGAATGGACAAGGCATCAATCTGAAAGACAAGAACAACCAGAAAGATATTGTAGGCAGTCTGATGGTTCATCCGCTCGACTGGCTATCCGTAGGTGGTTCTTTTGTTAAAGGAAAGGGATGCGCAGTAGCCACTTCCACTCTTAATCCGGATATACAGGTAGGTGAAAACTATACGCGTAACCGTTGGTCGGCAGGTGCAGTGATTAAGACCAAACCGGTTGATGTACGCACAGAATACCTGGCCGGAAAAGATGGACACGTGAAAAGCGACGGCTACTACGTAACGGCATCTGCACATGTATTCCCCAAAGTGGATGTCATTGCATCTTATGACTATTTTAACAAAAGCAAAGTGCTGGATGACAAGCAAACCAATTACGTAGTGGGACTGCAATACTGGTTTTATCCTAAGTGCAGAGTACAGGCACAATATACGTACTGCAACCGCCATATCGGAGAAAACAGTAATTTATTACAAGCACAGTTGCAAGTGCGCTTCTAAAGAAAAACCTTACATGCTATGGAATACAGCCGAATTCTGAAAGAAATATACGAAGAAATACAGCCGTATGCACAGGAAGGCAAACCGGCAAGTTATATCCCTGAACTGCTGAAAGTCAATCCTGATCGTTATGGCATCTGTCTGCGCACCATCGAAGGCAAGGAATATGCCCTGGGAGACAGTGATGAACGTTTCGCCGTGCAGAGTATTTCAAAAGTATTTTCTCTTGCCATGAGCTTTGGCCGGATAGGTAACGAACTTTGGAAACGCATAGGCGTAGAACCATCCGGCAATGCATTCAACTCCATCTTTCAGCTGGAAATGGAGAAAGGAATCCCCCGCAATCCACTCATCAATGCAGGGGCATTGGTAATGGCAGACGTCTTGCTCTCAGTACTTGAATATCCGGAAAGGGAATATCTCTCTTTTGTGCGGAAACTCTGCGGCAATGACACGATTCAATATAATGAAAGCATGGCTGCTTCCGAACGGGAGTATGGATATCTGAATGCCGCCATCACCAATATGCTGAAATATCACGGCAATATAGAAAACGACATCGAGCGGGTACTTCGCTTCTACTTCCGTCAATGTTCCATAAGTATGAATTGCCGGGAACTGGCACATTCTTTCCTCCCCTTTGCCGATCACACAAGACCGTTCAGTTTTGATGGAATCGAACTGACGACTTCGCAGGTGAAGCGTATCAATGCCATTATGCAAACATGCGGTTTCTATGATGAAGCCGGCGAGTTTTCTTATCTGGTAGGATTACCCGGGAAAAGTGGTGTCGGTGGTGGTATCGCTGCTGTATGCCCACGCAAGTATGCAGTAGCTGTATGGAGTCCGCGACTCAATTCCAAAGGCAACTCCGTAATGGGCATGAAAGCTCTGGAATTACTGACAACCAAAACTGCAGTCAGTATTTTCTAAGAACCCGAACTTTTTTGGCATCATTTTTGTACCTTATACTAATAAAGTATTAAAGAAAGGACTGAATATGAATGAACAATCCATCCAAAAACAATATAATCAGATAGTCAGTTTACTGGAAGATAAACGGCTGAAAGAAGCTCTCGTTCAGCTGGATGCTTTCTTATATAATAGTAATGACTGGACTTTGCGTAACCGCCTGGAACAAATCCAGACTTCCTATCAGTATATGCTGCAATACATGAAGCTGGGAATGAAAGATCCGGAACGGCATAAATTGTATCGTCAACTATTAGCCGATACCTGGGAAATTGCCGATCAGACGCGCATCCTATTGCTGGATGAGATATCTACCCACTACTATCATTCTTTGCGCAGAAATCCCAACCAGTTGCCGAAGGCTTATGACCTCTCTGCCCAACAGAGGATACTGGAAGGATTCTCGGACGAAATGGCCGTATCGCAGTTGGCAAACTATCAAGGCTTGGACGCTATCTTAAAACGGCATGAAGAAACACACCAGGTTATGTTTCTTACCACTTGGAGCAACAATAACTGGACTTTGGAAGAATTTGCCCAGGCAGAAGATATGCTCCGCTCGGAAACATTACCAATCAATGATTTATGTCTGTTTGTCAGTGCTGTCACACTTAGTTTAATGGAGTGTTTCGACGAACGCAAGATCAATTGGCTGCTCGACGGACTCCGCCATACCCATCCGCAAATCAACCAAAGGGCTTTGGTAGGACTTGTCATCACCCTGAATCTCTACCCCACTCGCATTACACTCTACCCGGAACTGGAAGCACGCATTTCTCTTTTCAGAGAAGATCCGGACTTCAGTAAACAGGTGAACCGTGTTTACATCCAACTGCTTCGCAGCCAGGAAACCGAGAAAATTGACAAGAAGATGCGGGAAGAAATCATTCCCGAAATGATGAGGAACGTGAATATCATGCGCAACATGAAATTCGGTTTTGAAGAAACTGATGAAAACGACCGTAATCCGGACTGGGAACAAGCTTTCGAACAATCAGGACTGGGAGACAAAATACGAGAAATGAACGATTTACAGTTGGAAGGCGCTGATGTCTATATGAGTACATTCGCACAACTGAAAGGCTATCCTTTCTTCCGCGAACCACACAACTGGTTCTATCCTTTCGACCGGATGCACTCCAGTATTATCCACCAGGTCGGCTTGAACCAGACAAGTGAAAGTTCTGTACTCTCTATTATTCTGCAATCCGGATTCTTCTGCAACAGTGATAAGTATTCATTCTGTTTCACCATTGCCCAACTTCCGCAAGGACAGCGGGATATGATGTTAAGCCAGATGACGCCCCAGGACCAAAGTGACTTTATGGAAGAGAAGAATAGCGCCAGTCTGAAGCAATACGCAGAACGGCCTGACGTTATCAGCAACCAGTATATTCACGATTTATATCGTTTCTTCAAACTCAGCCAACGTAGAAATGAGTTCCACAACATCTTCCAGGAAGAGATTGCTTTGCACCGTAATCCTGTGCTGAAAGAATTGCTGAGTGCTCCCGAACTATTGGTGGCTGTTGCCGATTTCCATTTCCGCAAAGAGCACCCTGCCGAAGCATTGGAGCTCTACCGGATATTGATAGACCGGAAACAGGCCAATGCGGATATTTTCCAGAAAACAGGCTTCTGCCTGCAAAAGGAGAAACGCTATCAGGAAGCTGTGGATGCTTATCTGAAAGCCGATATGCTGAAACCTGATCATTTGTGGACGCTCCGCCATCTGGCTACCTGTTACCGTCAGATGAAGAATTTCGATGCCGCTCTGGAATACTACCACCGTGTGGAAACAATTCAACCAGAAAACCACAATGTGTTATTCTATACCGCAAGTTGCCTGGCAGAGCAGAAAAGATACGAAGATGCACTACAATACTTCTTCAAACTGGACTTTCTGGAAAACAACTGCATGAAAGCATGGCGCGGTATCGGCTGGTGCTCATTTGTCAGTGGTAAGCATGAACAGGCTATGAAGTATTATGACAAACTTCTCGCCTCCAAACCTCTTGCAACAGATTATCTCAATGCCGGACACGTGGCATGGGTATTGGGAAATATAGAAAAAGCTGCCGGACTCTATGGTAAAGCTATGGCAGAAAGTGGTAGCAAGGACGCATTCCTGGAAATATTCGACAGAGACCGGAACAGCCTGCTCAAGCAAGGTATCGCAGCCGAGGAAATTCCATTAATGCTGGATATGATTGAATAAAGGCATAAATAAATATCTGATGAAGAAATACTGCATTCTGGCTATACTCTGTTGTTTCAGCTATTTGGCAGCAGCACAGACTCCCGTGGAAAAAGGACTGGAAAGCATAAACCGGGCATCCGCCGAAGCGTATATCGGTTTTCTGGCACACGATGAATTACAGGGTCGGGAAGCCGGATACCACGGTTCCAAGGTAGCGGCGCAATATATCGCTTCATTGCTACAGGCAATGGGAGTACAGCCATTAGGAGACAATTATTTTCAACCTTTTGAAGCCTACCGGAGAGAACGGCAGAAAAAAGGACGGTTGGAAGTACACCCCGATTCGATTGCTTTATTCAGCAAAGAAGTTCATCAGAAACTCCCAATGACTAATGTCTTGGGAATAATTCCCGGTAAAAATGTCAATGAGTATGCAATTGTCGGCGCACACTTCGATCATTTAGGAACAGATCCGGCTCTGGATGGTGATCAGATTTATAACGGTGCCGATGACAATGCTTCCGGAGTATCAGCTGTCCTACAAATAGCCAAAGCATTCATTGCCAGCGGGAAACAACCGGAAAGAAATATTATTTTTGCTTTCTGGGATGGCGAAGAAAAAGGATTGCTGGGTTCAAAATTCTTTGTACAAACCTGCCCATTCATTTCACAAGTCAAGGGTTATCTGAATTTCGATATGATAGGCCGTAACAATAAACCGCAGCAACCGATGCACGTGGTTTATTTCCATACAGAAGCCAACGCGGCTTTTGGAAAGTGGCTCAAAGAAGATATAAAGAAATACAATCTCCGGTTGGAGCCCGACTATCGTCCATGGGATAACCCCATAGGCGGTAGTGATAACGGTTCCTTTGCCAAAGCGGGAGTTCCTATTATCTGGTATCATACGGATGGACATCCGGACTACCACCAGCCCTCCGATCATGCCGACAGATTGAATTGGGAAAAGATTGTGGAGATAACCAGAGCATCTTTTCTGAATGCCTGGAATCTGGCAAACGAGAAAGAGTATTAAACTATACCTTCAGTAATTCCCTGTATAGTTTTTGCACAGGGAGTCCCATGATATTATAGTAACTTCCCGAAATATTCTCCACCCCAATAAAACCGATCCACTCCTGCACTCCATAGGCTCCGGCTTTATCCATCGGTTTGAAGTTATCTACGTAATATATAATTTCATCTTCGCTCAATGTGGCGAAACGTACTTCAGTCTGTGCTGTAAAACTTCGCTGCCAATCGGTAGTGGTTATGCATACGCCGGTGAAAACTTCATGGGTACGCCCCGACATAGTCCGCAACATCTGCAAAGCATCTTCCCTATCCCGGGGTTTGCCAAGAACCTTACCATCCAGCCATACAATCGTATCCGCCGTAATTATCAGTTCATCTGGTTGCATCATAGGTATGTAGGCATCCGCTTTTTCCTTAGCAATGTAGAGCGGTATTTCCTCCCCCTGCAAAGTATCCGGATAAGATTCATCCACATCCGGAAGAATCCGCACTTCATAATTCACGCCCAAACCTGCCATCAATTCTCTCCTGCGGGGAGATCCCGAGGCAAGAATCACCTTATATTTCTCTAAATTGTCCAACATAACGATTTAAAGTATTAATTTTTAAGCATTAAGTATAAGAGGAGATCACCAACCAAAGGCTTTATCATCCATCCAAAGTCCCTGAACTTTCAATACTTGTTCTACAACGTCCCGACCACAGCCATAGCCACCATTGGCATAGGAAATGTAGCGGGAGACGGTCTTCACTTCTGCTGATGCGTCTTTAGGACAACAAGGTAATCCGCACTCACGCATTACTTCAATATCCGGAATGTCATCACCTACATAAAGAATCTCTTCGTTTTTCAAGCCATGGCGGTCACGAAAATCATGATAATCATGGATTTTTACGGAAGAAGCCATGTAAATATCCTCAGAAGGAATTCCCAAGGCCATAAAGCGTTTGCGAACAGCTTCGGAGCGTCCACCGGTAATGATTCCCAGTAACAAACCCTGTTTGCAGGCAAGGTGCAAAGCGTAACCATCTTTAATGTTCACGGTACGCATCGGTTCTCCATCCGAACTCATCGGTATGACGTTAGCACTCAAAACGCCATCAACATCAAATACAAGTGCTTTTATCTTTTTCAGATCGTAATTGATAGTACTCACTATATTCGGTTTTTAAATTAGGTTACCTTTCAAAAAAAACAATGCTTGTTTTAGGATAAAACTATGCTTGTTATGTACCAAAACATTGCTTGTTATGCATCGAAACATTACTTGTTATGCAAACGATGTATATTCTCGCTCACAAGCTGATACAATTCCCGCATCTCCGGTTCATCAGCAAGCATCTCCAGATGCTTATTGATTACATTTTCATCATAACGTACAGCCGGACCTGTCTGAGCCTGCTTTGGTTCCAGTTCATGCACTTTACGGGCTGTTTCATCAATCAGAGGGAGCATCGCATCGAATGGAAGATTATATTTCTTCAATAATTCAGCCGCCAGAGCATACATGTGATTCGTAAAATTACAAGTGAACACAGCTGCCAGATGCAGACTTCTACGCTGCTCAGAAGTAGCTTCATACACCTTTTCCGAAAGGACAGAAGCAATTGCCTTCAACAATTCCGTATCTTCGGATGAATTGCTCTCTATGAAGAAAGGAATCGTACGGAAATCCACCTCGCGCTGTTTGCTGAAAGTCTGCATAGGATAAAACACACCGTAACGTGAAGTTTTTCCTTCCCAAATGCTCATCGGAATGCTCCCGGCTGTATGTACCAGCAAAGCATCTTCCTTCCCGGCAACAATCTCGGGTAATAATTCCACGAAAGCAGCATCCTTCAAAGAGACAATATAGAGCCGGGCATCCCTGGATACTTCCGAAAGTTCAGTCGTATATTCCGCCTCTATCGCTTGAGCCAAGGCACATGCAGCCTCTTTTGTACGGCTGTAGACCTGTACTATACGAAAACCATTTTGATATAAAGCCTTGGCCAGATTCGTTGCGAGGTTTCCGGCACCGATAAAGACTACCGGCGTATCTTGTACACTCCTTTTCATCTTGTAGCCAGCCAATATAGAATAATTCCGAGAACCAGCAAAGTCACAGGCAGCAGATAGGCAGACATCGTGCCGAGCAATGCCGTTATCAATCCGAAATTCAGTATCAGCCACAGACCAATCAACACCAGTCCCACCGATTTATCACGCTTGAAGATGAGAAATATCACCGCCGTATAAAGCAGAAAATTATCCTTATTCATCACCCACGGCAGACCAATACTTGAGAAATGTATCAATTTGTCCACCAGATAAAGTATACCGAAAACAATCAATGTAACCGCTGTGGCCCTGTAAGTATCGCGGTTATTGTTTGCTTTTGCTGCACCCACCGTTACTTTCCTCCGTATTTATTGATATGAACTTTTTCCCATTGCAGATGTTCTTCACTGAAAGGCTTACGTTCCATGCCTTTGTGTCCGATAGCAACGACACTGAGCACTTGCAGTTGTAAAGGAATATCGAGCACTTCGCGCACATATTCATCGGACGGCATACCGGAAGCGGTGAAACGTTCGCGCACCTGCACCCAGCAACTGCCTAAGCCCATATCTTCTGCCTGTAATTGTATAATAATCGAAGCAATGGAAGCATCTTCAATCCACACATCACTCACTAACGGATCAGCCGTTACTACAATTGCCAACGGTGCATCAGCAATAAATTGCGACGCTTGCGCCTTGCAATGTGATAGTTTTTCAAGCAACTCCTTATCGTCTACCATAATAAACTGCCATGCATTTGTCCGCTTGGAAGTGGGTGACATCAGCGCAGCTTTCATTAGGGTAACCACCTCTTCCTGCGTCAACTCTTCATCCGTAAATTTCCGCATACTGCGGCGTACTTTTAGCAATTCACTGAAATTTTCCATATATCATATTTTATTAGTAACTTATTTAGCGCATTGCGCTAAATAACCATTTAGGAACGCAAAGATACAAGATTATTTTCTAAATTTGCAGTCAATGCCTTTGAAACTGACGACATATTACCACGGGAGTGACATCCCGGAACTGCCGGGCAATAATACATTTCACTCTATCGAGTTGTTTCATATCTACGAAGCAACCCCGGGTTATACGCCCCTTCTCATCGTTGCATCAGAAGCCGAAAAGCCTGTCGCCAAGCTATTGGCAGCAGTACGAAAGAGCGCCCGTCTGTTCCCGCCCGCCATTATCAAGCGCTGTGAGGTTTATGGAACAGGAGAGTATTTTGATGAAACTATCGACAAAGAATTTGTCTTTGGTGAGATGTTGCAACGGTTAACGGCTGAAGCGTTACGGGAGGCATTCCTTATTGAATTCCGTAACCTGGAAAACTCCCTGTTCGGTTATAAATCTTTCCGCAAAAACCATTACTTCGCCATAAACTGGCTACGGGTACGTAATTCACTACATAGCATTGAGCATGTAGAAAGCCGCTTCAGTCCCTCGCGCATCCGACAAATCAAAAAAGGATTAAAAAATGGTGCAGAAGTAAAGGAAGCTCATACTCCGGAGGAAGTGCATGCATTCTCCCAGATGCTGCACCATGTCTATTCTTCTAAAATACGCCGTCATTTCCCCAGCAGAGTGTTCTTCTTACGCATGGAAGAAGAAATGATGAAAGGGGAACAAAGCAAAATATTCATTGTCACTTACAAAGATAAAATAATAGGCGGCAGTGCCTGCATCTATTCCGAAGACAGTGCTTACCTTTGGTTCTCTGGTGGTATGCGCAAGACGTATGCCCTTCAATACCCGGGTATACTTGCCGTATGGTATGCTCTGTTCGATGCCAAGCAGCGGGGATACCGTCACCTTGAATTTATGGATGTCGGTCTCCCCTTCCGCAAGCACGGTTACCGCGAATTTGTCTTACGCTTCGGCGGTAAACAAAGCAGTACCCGCCGCTGGTTTCTTTTCCGCTGGGAGTGGCTGAATAAATTGCTGAATAAGATTTACGAATAGAATTATTCCACACTCTGATACGTCAATGGCGGATCAAAGTAACGGGACATACTCTTCATATTTTCTCTGTAAGAAGGCTTTGCAAAATGAGTATTCATAAAATAATCATCTTGTTGTTTCTTCTGTTCCTGCTTGAGTGCATCCCGTTCTGCTACGTAATTGGCTGTCTTCTTACCAGAGGCATCAGAGACATCCACTGTCATACGTGCTCCCTCTGTCCTGATACTTACCGAGTGATCTGTTGAAACCGGAACATCCAATGTCTGATAAGAATCGATATCCAGTTTGAGAGTTACGGGTGTACCGGTCCATTCATAGCGGTAGGTTCCACTCGCATCATTTTTAGCAATAATCATACGTAATGTACCATCTCCTATATTTACCCGACTATCCACTACCTTCAATTCAGAAGGAAGCTGCGGATCAATGGTTATGGAATGATTGAGCATATCAGGACGAATTCCCAGGAAGTATTGATTCCACACGCGGATATGCTCGCTATTACTCCACGCCTGCAGGAAAGTTCCACTTCGACGCACCCATGTCTGCCCGGCACGTGGCCATGCATCCGCATTCTCTGATAAACTGCCGACAGCACCTTCCGCAAGTGCCTGGCGGTTCATGTTCCTGAACAAAGTATACGCGATGTCAGCTTGTCCGTTTTCTATCATCCGCTGCATGGCCATACCATTATTCCAAAGCCATATCGTGCCATTATGATAAGCATCATCTTTATGATAACGATACCATTGCTCATGATAAGGATGGAACTGTTCGTCGGACTGATCGAGTGAAGACACTCCCCACGGATATACCAGACGTTCCCAAACTTCTTTTGTCTCATGCATCTTCAAGTCAGGATCAGAAACCAGATCCAACGCATAGATAGCATTGGGGCGGAATTGCGCATCCCCACTTCCATCTGTATTCAGATGATCATAGATTGACTGGGCGGCTGTGTCTACAAAATCCTGTTCAAAATTTGAGCGGAGACGCTCCGCGGCAAGATTCCAACGCTGAGCATCTTCTTCACGGTTCATGTAGCGGGCAAGATCCGAGGCATTCGTCAATTGGGTATACCACAATGCCTGCACATCCACAGCACGATTACCACGTGGTGAACAGGGATACTTGCTTTGACGTTTGGCATCCATCCAAGTGTCCGCATCCGCATGGGTAAGATACCCTTTTTCGTCCGTATACAGGCGAAGAGAAGCATCTGTAGCAATCTTCACTGAAGGATAAATTTCTTTCACGAAGGCGGTGTCACCCGTATATTTCAGATAATCGTGCACCTGCATAACGAAACGAGGGGTTCCGTCAGTGGTATTATAAAGAATACCTTCCAGATTCAAACGATTAGGTACACGTCCGTAAGTAGGAGATGTGGAAATGGTATCCTGATAACGTGCAAATGACGCAAGAATATCACGTGCCGTATCAAACTGCCCTGTACAAAGCACTGCACCCGGCATAGAAATAAACATATCCCGCCCCCAGAAGTCTGTGAACCAGGGTAAACCGGCATACATACCATAACCACCGTGCTGATGAGTGATCAACTGATCATTGGTAAGCATAATCCAGGCAAGGGCATGATCCAAAGAATCCAGATTGGTCTTTAAAGGATTATGGTTCAGTAAGGATTGAATACGCTGACCACGTGCAACCAACCACTTCTCTCCTTCTTTACGGAAACCATCTATTGCTTGCCGGCTATCTTCTTCCGTACCAAAAGCAATCAGGAAACCACCTGCAGCTACCGGAACAGTTATCAGATTATCTGCAAACTCAATTCCTGTCTCCGCTACGGGTGCTATACGTATTACATTTTCCGGTGACTCTTTCGTTGTATAGAGTACAGAATTTCCATCCTTCCGTGCATCCACCACATTTTCCCCCATCAGCATGAATGAGATCTGCTTCCCTTGTACACTATCCATACGAACATACAACAGCTTCGGTTCATCCACCAGACAGAATGTTTCCACAGCCTTTTCATATCGGCGAACTAATTTGTCAGGATATACCGATGTGCGGGCATTTTCCCGAAGCAATCTTTCTCCATCCACATACAAACGGTAATCGGCAAAGATACGTTTGGCATAAATATTCCAGCCTGCATACCAATCTCCCCAATCATCCGTAGAGGTCATTCCATAATAGAAACCTCCGTTTTTGTCTGTATAAGAATATTCACGTGACTGTCTGTCAGGTATGGTAATGCCTAATTCGTTTGTACTTAGCGTAGACAATTCTTTTACATTTTCACTACAAGCCATCACTAAAAAAGAAGTAGCTGCGAGTAATATACCCGCAGCTTTCTTCGAAAAGCATAAATTCACTTTGTTGTTGATCATATTTACAGCAACTAACCTATTTTATCGTAACTAATCTATTTCATTATTTTGCAAACCTGTACTCTGCCATCTTCCATATAAGCCCGTGCCATATAATAACCAACAGGCAAAGCAGACAAACCGACAGAAGTACATTTTTCCTGTGTCATCACCAACATTCCATTCACAGAATATACTTCTACGCGTTTAGCTTCTCCGGCAGGCAGCACCAAAGTATCCATACCTCTATTGTAATATATTAAAGGCTTTTCGGCATCAGGAGCAGTAGTCTCGATACCTGTCAGAGTCGGTTTAAAGTTAGTAAAGAGACGGAATTCATGGGCAGGAACAGCAATAGTCTGTGTAGTGCTTGACACATTCAAAGGCTCATTGTCTTTCAGTAACTCATACCATGTACCAGTTTCCTGGAAAGTTACAGAAAAGTTCTTATCTGCCAGCGTAAAGTTGCCAACAACTACAAGAGACTTGCCGTCAATGGAAGTAGCCGACAAAGTACGTCCATTGTCCCAGTTAGCAGTACCTACTTTCCAGCTAAATGTAGTATTTGAAGCAAACAGTTCAGGATAGGAATGACGTAAATCTAAAAGAGCAGCATACGTCTCATACAATTTCTTTCGATCAGCATCTTCAAAATAGTCCCAACGTATCGGCTTGGGGGCAGTACGAAAAGCCTTATCATCATATTCAGAACCATCTGTATTATTGTTTATAGAGAAATCATATCCTAACTCACCGAACTGCCAGATCATCTTTGGTCCGGGCACGGTAAGGAAGAAGGCCGCATTGGTAGCTAAACGTTTGGTACGGGTAGAGAGATTAATATTACTTCCTGTTGCAGGGCTCATTCCGGTATTTGTACTCGTAGTTGATGCTATTACTCCGGTATTTCCCCATTTCCAGGCTTTAAACCCTGTACGTTCTTCATCGTGACTTTCCATATATCCCACTAAACTACCGGCAGGCATACTTGTTCCCGCATATAAACCACTGAAATCATTTTCTGTAGTCCATCCCATTGCTGTTTGACAATATGAGTTATTCATATTACGCCACAACAAGATACCTGCTTCTCCTAACTGCTTTTCTTCACTAGTAGCTGCCAAATGTTCAAAAATAACATAAGCACCCGGTTGCCGCTTTTGTACGGCAGCCGACATACGCTTCAAGTTAGCAATACGTGCATTATCCGGTCCATTTGCCCAGTCATTCTCCCCATAAGGAGTATTAGAAAAGCCCTTTGTAAAGTCATAACGGAAACCATCAATTTTATATTCCGACATCCAGAAACCAGCTACACTATCCACCAGAGCACGAGTATACTCACTCTCATGATTAAAATCATATCCCCATGAAAGGCTCGTATTCTTGATATTTGATTCTTGATTATACCACGGATTATCAGCAGAGGGCTTCCCATCTGCATCCTTATACAGAAGATAGAAAGGAGACTGCCCAAAGCTATGATTCAGCACAAGGTCGATAATAACGGCCATCCCTTGACTGTGACATTCATCCACAAAAGCTCTTAAATCATTCTTTGTACCATAATACTTATCTACGGCAAAATAAAATGAAGGATTATATCCCCAGCTCGTGTTTCCTTCAAATTCATTAACGGGCATTAGTTCTATTGCGTTTACCCCCAGATTCTTCAAGTACTCCAGTTTTTCTTTTGCAGCATTGAATGTATGTTCTTCAGTAAAATCACGAATCAACATTTCATAAATAACCAATTGCTCAGAAGCCGGACGTTCGAAGTTTTTCACTTTCCAATTATATGCAGTCTGACCAGTCTGTAGAACCGAAACAATGCCTTCTGCCTTTCCGGTCGGATAAGGTTTCAAGTTCGGATATGTCGTACTTTCAATATACGAATCATTCCATGGGTCCAGTACTTTATCAGTATAAGGATCTGCAATATAAATAGAACCATCTACTAAATACTGGAAAGCATATTCTTCACCTTTTGTCAGCCCGGAAAGAGTTATCCAGAAATATTCACCATCTTGTTTCAACTGATAATCCGATTTAGGAGTCCAATCGTTAAAGTCCCCCACTACATATACATACTCCTTTTTGGGAGCCTGCAATACTAAAGTTGCTTCTGTATCACTAATATAGTTAATACCGGGACGCACTCCTTGGGGCATTTTCTCCGAGGTGCTTGTCCCATTCAGTACTGTTACTTCTTGTGTAGCAGAAACAGTTTTACCATTGGCTGTAGCTTCTGCTTTCAACGTATATCTGCCGGCAGTTGAGAACGTGTGAGATTTAGAAATTGTAGTAGCATTAGCTTCCATGGCTATTTCAGTAGCATCTACATAGAGTTTCAAAGCAGAGGCAACAGAAGCGGAAGCTTGAATTGTAAGAGCAGTGTTGGTAATCAAATTTTCTTTCTCGGCAGGTTGATCAAAACGAACGGTTAAACCGGCAGTATGTACATCAACAAAGATATCTTTGCTCCCTGTCTCTTTTCCCGTTTTCAAGCCATCTGAGCTTCGAAATACAAAACACATCTGTTTGATAGTTTCACCCGATGGAACTGCGTAATATTCTCTTAAGGTTGGGGTTATTTTTAACTCCCACTTATCATTTCCCAATCGAGTCATTTTAGCTTTGGGAAGATTAATTCCCCAATCAGCTACCGTATATTTCCAATCTTCAGGCTTAGTGCTTTTGTCAGTTATCACTCCCGTATGCGCATATACATCACCGGTAAAGCCTTTCAACCCAGCCGTACCTTTCGTTGCATCAAAAACAATGGTGACTTCATCATTCTCCGTTGGAAAATCCGGAGTAGTAGTTACTATTTGCGCCTGCATAGCTAAAATAGCTAACAAGCAAATAAAAAAAGCGTAGAGTCTTTTCATTCGGTATCAATTTATAGTTAATGGTTCAAAAGTACAGTAGTTATTCCGGATTATCAAGTGCTTGAAACAGAAGAGGAAGAAGAAGTAATGCAAACGGTTGCATGAAACAGCGAAACAAGAATAAAAAATATCCCATTCCATTTTATTCTTCAACATAGAAAGCGTACATTTGCTAATAGATACAATTATCATGTGCCACTAAGAAAACTCAAAATGAATAGTATTCCCGAAAATGAAAGTCTAACAGTAGAGTTCAAATCATCTTTTAATATAGAAGTGATAGAAACATTAGTAGCAGGAGACCGTTCAACAATTAGTAAACGAAGTAAAAAGTAAAACTGCTCCGATATTAATACCCGATGCTGAAGTTTCAGAATTTGAAGGGAAACAAGTTCTACAACTCTCTATACAAGAATATCCGATAAAGCCCGTATCCGTTCAAGGCAAATACTTCAAACGGATAAAGAACTCCACACATCAAATGACGATAAATGAAGTTGTAAATATGCATTTGCAAACAATGAATTCCAGCTGGGATGCATATATAGACCCCATACATTCCATTGAAGATCTCTCATTAGAGAAAGTTCAAAAAGCAATAGACCTATTACGTTCCAGAGGACGAAATATTACCGAAGACCCTTTATCTTTTCTCGTAAAATATGATATGTTACGAGAAGAAAAAATAACGAATGCCGCTTTTCTGCTATTTCACAAAAATGACCACATCATTTCAACCATAGAGTTCGGCTTTTTCCAGTCAGATATTATCATAAAGGATTCCTTGCGTTCTAAATCTGACATATTAACACAGATTGATGAAGTCATGAACTTTGTTAAAAAGCATATTAACAAAGAAGTCATTATCACCGGAAATCCGCAAAATACAGAACGCTGGCAATATCCCTTAGAAGCCATAAGAGAAATAATATTGAACATGATAGTTCATCGCAATTATCAATCTCCGGCAGATTCTATAGTAAAAGTATATCCGGATAAGATTGAATTCTTTAATCCGGGATTATTACCGGAAGAGATTACCATAGCTGATCTACTCAACAACAACTATAGATCAACCCCTCGGAACAAAGTAATAGCAGACTTTTGTAAAGACTTAGGACTAATCGAGAAGTATGGTTCCGGCATTCGCAGGGTAATTACCATGTGCCAAGAAGAAGGAATGGAAATACCTAAAATCTCACAAATGTCTAATGGAGTGAATGTTACTTTTATAGCGAAAGAGAAAGCTACCCCCCAAGCTTTGAACGAAAATATTCAAAATTTATACAATAAACTTATAGACGGAAAAGAATATAGCAGGGAGGAACTTATGAATATTCTGAATTTATCCGACCGTAAATATGTGCAAGACAGCTATATCAAGCCTTTAATAGATTTAGGTTTACTTATCCTGAAATACCCCGATAAGCCTAAACATCCCAAACAACGGTATATATGTAAGAAGCAATAGCTCAGCTTCTCAGACTCAGTTTTTTCTTGCAAGAGATGGCGAATATGCAGTCTTTCGCTTAGCATGCACTAAGCTGATAAGCGTTTTGTCTGCCACTACCAGAACACAGTCAGCACACCATGTTGATAGAATAGAAGAACAGCAAGAAGAGTTTGTATAAGGTAAGCGACCCATTTATGGATTTCTACTTTCATTTTGCGGTTCCCAATCGTTCATTAATTGAACTGGGACGTTCCACTTTCGTAACAGATAGCATCCGATCGCAATTCTCCCGCTATGTATCCGCCTGGTGGGTAAAGCTGTGCCGCCAAGCGGTCAGTGGCGGAGAAATTGGCGGAGAAATGTATAACCTTGCGGGACGTTGGTGGGGTAACGTATCAAGGGATGAAAGTATTGAACTGGATGTTGTAGCGGAAAGTTTGGACAGAAAAAAATTGCTGGTCGGAGAATGTAAATGGACGGAAGGGGAAGACGCGGACCGGCTCATCTACGAACTGACAGCCAAAGCACGAAAGCTTCCGTTCCTGAAAAGACAGGAAATTGTTCCGGCGCTGTTCCTTAAACAAAAGCCTATCCACGGAAATAACGCTCTGGTGATAACGCCTCAACAAATTATTGATATCATCGGTTAAAAAGGAGTTTTTAAACAGGCTTTAAACTTAGTAGTAATGACTCGATTACTACTAAGTGGTTGACCGCCCTACTAAGGTATCCTCTCCTTTAGTACAATCTCCTCATCACCCTTTAGCAAATAAGTATGGCAACAGTTTGCTGAAACAACATAGTTTTTAGTAACTACTATTTTTTCTCCTATTTTACCAACAAACTGCAACTCAATCTCTTTTCCTGCAAAATCTCCTCTATCAAGATCTGAAGCGATGATATATGTGTTAAATTCTTTCCCCCAGTTAGGAACATCCCGCACTTTTCCTGTAGCAACTTCTATAACTTCATAACTATCTAATACGACAGGTGTACCATCTTCATATTTCATTTTAACTCCAATATTGCAAAACTCTTTAGTGCAATTAACCTCAGAACAATCTTTGGTATCACTGTTATCTTTATCGCTACTACACCCGGTACATAAAATTGCAAAAAATAAAGAGGCAAAAAATAATAAGTTTTTCATAAGTAATATATTTTTAGGTTTCTACTTATATAGTAAATGCTCTCAAAGCAACAATACTGCATCCTATAAGCAAAAAAGTTGTATTTTCATACTTACTTTCTTACTCATAGAATGTGTTTATTATATGTTTAAATCTACTTTCCTACTGTTATCTTTTCTGTAAAAATTTCACTCCCCACTACTACACGAATTATATATATTCCTGGTGTCCAACCAGAAGTGTTTAATTGATAATTAGAATCTGTCAGTTTCTTAACATCCAGAACTTTCGTACCATAAGATGTATTATAAGCTTCAATATCCCAATCAAAAGCAGAACGCGAATTCTCATTCTGAGTTGAAATAAGAGATATTTGCTTAGTATATTCAGACAGAGTTGCTACTTTCAATGAATATGAACCGATATTCGAATTACCGGACAAGGAGAAAAACAAAAGATATGCTGGAGAGCAAGCTCCCTCACGGTCAACTTTTACACGAAAAGGTATACCGCCTGAGAGATAAGGAAGTTGAAATTCAACACTCATATCTCCATTATAATACCAATATAAAGGAGTAAATCCTGCTACTTCATAAGTTATTTTACGGCCCTTATTTCCATACAATGTTAAATGCACAGTACACCCCTGGTGGACAAACATTGGTTCAGCCTTTCTTATTCCAGTTACAGGTATGGCTGGGTGAGATACATTGTAGAAAGTGCAAGCCTCTTGTGTGTAATATCCACTCAAAGATATACTAACTTTATTTATTGCTTTAGTCACAGTAGCTATTGTTTTACCATTTTGTATAATCATAGCCTTTAAGATGGTAGAAACTAAAGCACTTGTTTCACTTGTTACAGTGCATTGATTTACTAAAGGAAAATCAGGTTGCAGTATAAAAGAACTAGAACTAGACTCCCACACAACAGTAGCGTTAAGCGGTAAATTTTGAACATAATAAACAGTATTACCACAAACATATTGTGCACCTATAATTTCAAGTGCCAAATCTCTTTCATCCAATTGTGTTATACCTGTATTATTAGGATCTAACCAATCCATCAACCTTCTCGTTGCTACACTTCCGTAATTCCACGATACGTCAAAACGTCCATAATATTTTGTCACTGGTGCACATCCATTGTCACCACCATGCAGTTGCCCTACAACTAAGTGATTCTGATTCATCAATGGAGAACCGGAAGAGCCTCCTTCCGTTGTACCAACATCAAAAACAACTTTCCAATGCGTATTTTTCTGCGTCGTCGAAATAATATTACCATTATTATCAACCCAATTCTGGATTCTATCATAACTTGTAACTGCATCATTCTCTATTGAAATCTTCTTTATATCACCCTGTGGATGATGTATACCAACAGCATTTGTAGCCGCAATATTACTCCGAGTCCAGCCTAAATAATAAGGCATATATCCAGTCACATTTTTTACAGATTCCGTTAATTCCAGCAATGCAAAATCTGAGTGGCTATTATTAGCTACAAGCTTTGCTCCAGCAGAACTTGGAGGATTATAGATATATGTATTAGAACAATCAGGACTTTCATAATTCCAATAGAAAATCAACTGATTCATCTGATTTGCCCCCTGTGCATCATACCTACTAGAAAAACAATGATCTGCAGATAAAAAATAATCTTTATTTTCTGTATTATTGATTAATGCACCAGTACATAGTGCTCCATTGCCATTATAAATCGCAGCAACAGCTCTCTTTTCCTTCTGCCAACTAGCACCTTCCGAACAATTTATATTGACATTACAACTCATAGAAATTCCAGGAAGCATACCACTCATCACATTACTTTGTGTAGCTAGGACATTTTTATAAACATAAATCACTCTTTCTACAGAAACAATTCCAGTTTCTACCCCAATAGGTTCATAATATTCAAGTACAATATCTTCTCCTGCCACAAATCCTGTTGCAAAGTCTACAGGATTTTCCCGTATTCCTTTATTATTGAAGCTTGTAAAAGCCCCTATACAGAATGTTTTATCTGCATTATAAACAAAGAATTTAGCCCCTTCCGGTATCCAAAATTTATCATAGCTAACAGTCATAGCCCTTGCTCCTGATGCATGTAGCTGTAAACGCCAAACCCGCATACTATCACCCACGCTTTGCCAATGACCAGAATTGTGAAGATTGTAACTTACAGCAAGAGGTAAACCAACACGGTAAGGGATATCAGCATCCGCAAACAAACTATCCTCATGTAATGCTTCAGCTACATCAGGAATAGGCAAATTAATCACATCACCCGAACGGACAGAGAATAAAGCAGATGAAAAACTTGGAGGTAATTCATTGGTGCTAATTTGAGCATGAGCACTAATTGTGAAGATTGCAATAAGGCATAATGCAAAACTCTTCAATAAAGCTTTTGTTTTCATAGTATTATATTTTTGTTCACTAACAAAAATAACACATTTGTATAATATAACAAAGAAAAAGATGTGGACAAAAAGCAACAAGATAAAGTAATACAGATCAATAGATTAAATCAAATACAGAACTTTTTAGTGGACAATTACCATACCTTTTTACAGCAACAATACAGCATTTATTTTTATTTACTATCCATATGAGATAAAAAAGCTCAATACTTTCACCTCATTGAACATCCGCATATCTTTTTTCAATATTCATAAAGTTCTCCACTACCCTCCAATATTCTTCCTTATCATGTGGACGTGGTTGCCAATCAGGATCAGGGCTATTACTCACAGCTTCATTCCAATTAGTATCATCCATAAACTTATAGTCAACAGTACAAGAGGATAATTCTTTTATTGGTTTAAGGAATATATATCCATCGAACAAATCGGATAGAATAAAATCTTTATGCCCCATTGAATAATAACTATAATCGTGCAGTTCACCAATATGAGAACCTTTCAAATCAAAGCCAATGGGGTTATTCTGAGATTTTTCCATTATTAGTTCTAACTTTCCAGCCGCTGGGGAAATTAATGTTGGTTGCTGATTAGGATAATTAAAGAAAGGCTGGTGCAAAGCTATAGATACTACTTTATTGCCATATTTATCGTACAGCAGATTTCCTAAAAAACGATTCTCATAACGTACAAAACCAGGAGAAGTATAATCATAATAAGGAAAACGGTAGGACGTAAATGCATGAATAGTCCCAGTCAGAACCAATATTTTCTCGTGAACAGACAACACTTCACGTTCCAACAATGCACACCGAAAGTCTTCTGTATTCCCTAAAGGAAACACTTGCTTCATATTTTCCGGAGTTCTAGCTCCTTCAAACTTTTCCCAATTGTAGCGATAACTAATATTTAAAACACGAAACTTTTTCGCTTGCTCCGGTAATGAGTGATTCCATTCCCAAGCTGCTTTATAGAGATTCATATACTCAACTATAGCCCAACGGGTATTATAATTGAACATCAGTTGACGAGCTAATTTCTCATTATATCTTGGTGCATTTATCAATGAATCCAATTGCTTCTGATCCTCATATGCTCCAAATTCCATGCCTAACATATAGATACCATTCGCATACAACTTCGGTATCATTTTTCTAACGAAGTCCAAGTTTTCCTTAACACCATGGTCTTCAGCTAATAGCACGATATCAGCATCTTTAAACTTAGAAATCAAATAATCATCAGGCGACACATCTGTATCCTTTTTGTCACAAATACAATCTTTTCTATCAGTTCCTAAAAGAAATAATAACGGATTATCTAAACGCTTATTCCAATCCACTTCCGTATGCGCAGCTCCCGGAAATACTTTAGACACCCACATTGGTCCTTTCCAGCCTTTCTTCCTCATCAATTTGTCCAGTTCATCCTGATAAGGAGGATAATAAGCATCTAAGGTAGCATCTCCTCTATCCATATAAATTATACGACTGTTAGCCGTCGGAAGGTTCTCATCAAGATAATTCCTAAAAGCTCTCGACCATTGGTCCGCTTTTTCTTTAGATAGTTCCTTGCTTAATATCATGGGAACATGAGTCGACATACATGCAGCCCCTCCAAATACTTCCGGGTATTCACAAAGTGCATATAGTGAAATTAGACCACCCATACTGGAGCCCATCACAAAAGTATGCTTAACACTCTTATTCGTAGAATATTCTTTATCAATAAAAGGCTTAACTTCTTCTACCAGAAAACGAAGATAGTTATCTGCATTAAAACTAACATTCCCCGAAACTACACTATCTGGTAAATTTTTCAATGCTTTTTGAGGAAAGTAGTCTGCATATCTCGTTTCCGGGATATTTGCCACTCCTACAACAATACAAGACCTAATCTTCTTTTCATTCAAAAGTTTTCCAACAACTTCATCGATTCCCCATTCTTGTTTATTCCAAGTGGTATTCGCATCAAACAGCATTTGACCATCATGCATATAAAGAACATCATATTTCTCTTTTGGAGAATAATCAGAAGGTAACCAAACAAAGACGTCACGCGAGGTAACAATTGAAGAGCTAAAGTCAGGATACTCTATAAGTTTTCCTAAAGAAACAGTTTGCTGTGCCATACCACATTGACATAGCAGTAGAGCAAATACTATAAAAAGAAATTTCATTTTCATTGTATTACATATTTAGCCATTACTGATGTACAAGTTACTACAAATACTTTAGAATATTAAAAAAAGCTGCCTGCAGAATAATTCCCCCAGACAGCCTTTATTTTTATAAAATCAACCTATCTTATTTCTTTGTCATTGTACAGTACATAGCATCAGAAGCTGTACGTTCCAAATACAATTCAATATCATAAGTACCAGCTTGAACTGTCATGTTATCTCCTCCGAAAGAAAGATCATCAATCTTTCCACCAACATTAATATCCCATCCACCATTAGCACGGAATTTCATAGTTCCGTCGGTCAACGTAAGAGTAGCCGTCCAACACTTCTTATCAGAATTCCATGTCATATTCTGATCTGAATTCCAACCATCAGCAGTAGCATCACCAATAATGCCCCAAGTGGTAGCCGTTGCGGTAAGCTTAGCATTCATAACATCAGCGACTATGTAATAGAAACCAGCCGTCGGCATATTGATATTACTACCATCGGTACTCGGTGCAAGCCCACCCTCGTAAGTAGAGAAGTGACTACTGTTATATTCACCAGGTTCCCATGCACGCTGTTTCGTAAATTTAAAATCACCATTCAAGTAGCTGAAACCTTTATAAACTCCGTCAAAATCACTTGTACGCAAAGCCTGAGCCGCTTCTGGCGACCAATCTTGATGATTACCCGGAATATAAATGAATTCTTCCGTCGGGAATGCCGTGCTCAGCACCTTCACTGCAAATGGATGCTTATTCACATCAACAACCACTTTATATTCACCGGTTTCTCCTTCAAACTTGAAGTTATCACCTCCATCTTTGAATATACCGTCTGCATCAATTGCATATCCCCAGTTATCATTAGCACGAGGCTTATACTCACCGTCTTTCGTCAATGTAGTAACTACAGAATATGTATTAGCCACACCATCATACTCTAATGGAGTTTCCTTATCCCAGCCACCTACTGTAGCAGAACCAATCAGTCCCAAAGACTCTACTTTCACAATCTGAAGAGTATTAAACTTCATACTTGCACTGATACGGTATGTACCGGCAGAAAGAGATATAGCAGTATTACCACCTATAGTACCATTTATAACCTTATTACCTTTATCATCGGTAGTAGCTTCAGCGTCATCACTTCCCAACTCAGCTGCTGAATCCGGATCAAGTAATTTAAAATTCGTATCAGAAGCAAGATTTACAAAGCATTCAAACAAACCTTTGGTTAACGTACTTTGCGGAAGCTTCTTATCTGTACCGGTAAGCTGTATATAGGCCGGATAAGTTGCCTTATAAGTAGTAACCGTTACTGCTAACGGTGCAGAAGGTACACCATCAGGATATGTTTCAGAATATGCCGTTACAGTAAACTGTACTTCAGCAGGTTTAGCTTCGGGAGCACCAGTAGCAACAATCAACTCATTCCATTCATCAACAGTCTTTGTACAAGTAGTTCCTGTCAAATCTTTAGCTACTTCAATTGCCTCTCCACCATCATAAGACACAGAAACAGCATAAGTGACAGCTTCATTATAAGTTAATCGGGCAGCTTCCCAGCTCAACAATTGCACTTCACCGGCAGGATCATTTATGTCAAGTACCAACTCCGGAACGGAAGCAGCAACTACTGCTGATACCGCATCACCATAAGCATACACTTTCATTGTCTGTTTAGCCGACTCATATTTACCATTAGCATCTGAAGCCACTACGTAGAATGCGAGATCAAATGAATTATTCTCAGGAATACCAGAAATACCTTCCAGTAAAGTATGAAAATCAGTCTTTGTCATTGTAAGACTCAGGTCTTTTGTAGCAGTTCCTACCTGTACAGCAGCACCGGTACCATATTGCGTATAGAGTGCATACGAAACTTCACCCTGCATGAAACGGGCAGCAGACCATGCCCATGTAATAGACTCTGACATAGTATTCTTTGTCATCAGAATCATTCCATTGTTCACGAGTTCAGGTGCAGTAGGCTCTTTTGAGAATGTATCTTCCCAATCCTCCTGGCATCCGGTGGCAGCTATCATTACGATAGCCACCACGAACATATATTTTAAATATTTTATCATAATCATTCTTTTTTAAAGATTATTGCTTAATTACTGCTTAACGAGTTCTACAACAAACGGTGTACGATTAGCATGAAGTTTGATAACATATGTACCTGCGTTATCAACTATGATGTTACCGCCGCCATTAGCTACCAGTTCAATACCACCTGGTATAGCGATACTTGAATTACCTAAACCATATTTATTGTCATAGGTTGAGTTAAGACGAATCAAGAATTCACCTCCTGCTTCAAAAGTTAAAGGTTCAGAAAGCCATACGTTTTGAACAGGATCATAAGTCAAGAGACTTGGAGCATCAGCATTCCAACCATTACATGTACCTACCACATCAACAGCAGAAACAGGAGTAGCATCAATTGACATTGCAGTTCTGTTTACTGAAATCTTCCAGAATCCGGCAGGCAACTGTAAATCTCCACCAGCAATACCGGTAAAGTGACTATCTACCTTGAAAGCATCGTAACCCCAGTTACCTCCGCCCCAACTGCGCTCGGAAATAATTTTAAAAGCTGAATGCCCAGATGTACCATCTTCAAAGAAATCATACAAACCTTCATAAACATTAGTACCTGCACTCGTTTCCCAGATTTCAACAGCTTCACCTTCTTTCCAACCATTGAAGAAGCCTACTACATACAGATTCTTCAGTGGAGCTGCATAAGTAGTCACCTTAAAGGAGTTTGAGACATTGGATTTAATCGCTTCATACTCATCTGTTCCTGCAAATTGAGCCGTAACATAAGCCTGAACCTCTGCGGTTTCATTAGGATTAACACCAAGACCATTGATTACAACTCCATTGATATCGCCTTTAGCAATAGCTAAAGAAGTGGAAGAAGAGGTACCCACCAAGGAAGATTTATCACCCTTAGTCAAATAAACAGTATAAAGCACTTGTACTGGTAAACCAAAGTCAGCGGCTTTCCAGGAAAACACAACTGTTTCATCCTTAGAGTTGTCTGCATTCACAATAATATCACTACACTGTCCAATGACAGGGGCAACATATTTATCGGAGCTATTTACTTGCGGCGTATCAATATCTGTTTCGCAAGCGGCGAACAGCACGACAGCCATCAATAGCATTATATTTTTAATTAGTTTCATAAGTCTCTTATTTGGGTTTTAATTATTAGATTGATAACCTGTATTCTGCACTAAGTTTGAGTTTTCACTCAAATCTGATTGAAGCAGAGGATAAACAGTACGATAACTCGGCAAAGCAACCTTACCATCGGGTATACCACCTTTATATGGCCAAGGGAATGACATTGCTGTAAAGTAACCATAACGGATCAAATCTGTACGACGGTGACCTTCCCACATCAGCTCGCAAGCACGTTCCTTTAAGATAAAATCCAAATTGATAGATGACGGAGTCGTCATACCTGCACGGTCACGTAATTCCTTAATATAGCCCATTGCCTTAGAATCTGTTGTAGTTCCACCGTCCAAGCGAGCTTGTGCCTCTGCATAAATCAGATACATTTCAGCCAAACGGAACATCGGGAAGTCAGCTGATGAGAATATAGAATAATTATCAGTAGAATAGAGAGTACCATCTGAAGCCCTACTATTGAACTTCCAGCATCTCCAACCCGAATTAACATTTGCTTTATCATAAGCTTCCACACCACCTATATTATAGAAGAAAGCACGACGATCACTTTTCTCACGATTATAACCGAAACCGCTTGTTGCCTCCCAGTCTACACCAACGAGATCAAAGTTAGCTACATATTCATTAGGAACATGATAACCATTCCACTGATCACGGCTAATTTTTGTACCTGCCGGATAACCTAAAGCAGCAGCTATACCATTATTGGCATCCTCACCCAAAGAAGCATTGATAAGAGCTGTTGTTCCACCATAACTTTGAGTCTTGTCACGGTCATAAGCTATCGCGAAGATAAATTCATTACGGGCATTCAGATTTTCCGTATTATCCTGCATAAAGAGTTCTTCATAATTCGGACACAACTTGTACCCCATAGCAATTACAGCTTCAGCGGCAGTTTTAGCATCAGCCCAGCGAGCTGTTCCCGTATACACTTCTGCATTCAGATACATACGAGCTAATACAGCTTGAGCAGCACCTTTATCAGCACGAGGATAGGCAACACTACCTTTATTCGGAAGAGCTTCGCCGTCTTCACCTGAAATGATCGCTTTCAACTCCGATTCAATCCAATTGAACAATCCTTCACGGCCTATTTGCGTAGGCAAAGCACCACCAATGTTTTCAGGCAAAGCAAAAGGAGGATTTCCGAAGAGATCAAGCAAAATGTAATATCCTAACGATCTGAGGAAACGAGCTTCGGCACGAAGTTCCTTAATACCTTCCATATCTATTTTCTTATCACTCTGCAACAAAAACTCATTTGAACGAGTGACAATCATCATGCAGCGTGTGTAGACAGCAATCAAGGCATCATTAGGCGCAGTTGTCCAAGAGTTATTCTGCAGGTCAGCTACATAAGTATCTCCCCATACACACTTCAATGAACCTACTGACATTTCATTCAATACCATATACTGACGCACCAATTCACTGGCGCCGGCATCACCCACATTGATATCTGCCGATCCCGGGTCACTTTGACTCACTAAAGAGAAAGAACCATAAATGTAAGCCAAACCTTTTTCGAAATCACCTAATGTAACATACACCTGTTCGGCTGTCTTATCTGTTTCGTTTAGTGGCATTGTATCCAAATCTCCGATACAAGAGTTCAATGTCATTGCCGACATTAAAATTGCCAAACTATAAATATATTTTTTCATAATTTATCCGTTCTATCTTTAAAAATTAATACTCAAACGTACCGTATAGAGGCGTGGACGAGGAACGATATTATTATCTACGCCATCTGTTGCTGTAAGTTCAGGATCCAATCCACTGTATTTGGTGATGGTAAACACATTCTGTACAGAAGCACCTACACGGATATTACCCTTCCAATGAGCAAATTTATCGAAAGTATACCCCACATTGATATCATCCATACGGAAGAATGAAGCATTTTCCAGGAACATATCAGAATATTTCTGTTCATTAGAGATAGCTCTTGTCCAACCTGTCTTCAATACATTAGTAGATAAGTTATTAATATATCCCTTTGTATAATCATCAGAGAAAGCGGAAGAATTATTCATTGCTATCCTGTTCAAGGCATAACCGCCAAATGAACCATGGGCGTTGAAACCAAAGTCCCACTTCTTGTAAGTAAACTGAGAACTAAGACCAAAGAAGAATTTAGGTGTAATGCTCTTACCTGTTACGTAACGGTCAGCCTCTGTAATACTTCCATCACCATCGCGGTCAACCAATACGTTCTGAATAGCCTTGCCATTTTCATCATAAGCCTGCTGATAGAGATAATAAGTATAAGGAGCATATCCCACACGATGAAGTGAAGTATAACCACCGGTACCACCCATATTTGCACCTGTTTGTACTCCCAGATAAGTGGAATCATCATTGGTCAACTTCGTAATTTCCGTCTTTTGATAAGTACCGTTCACGTTAATAGTCCAGCGCATATCTTGCTTTTCGATAGGAATGAAGTTAAGATTGAATTCAACACCCATATTCTTCATATTACCTACGTTAGAAATCACAGTGTTTGAGAAGTTATTACCCATAGGGGTTGTAATATTGTTCAGCAAATCAGAAGTCTTACGATAATACGCATCTACATTACCATTAATTCGACCACCAAAGATACCAAAGTCCAAACCAACGTTGAACGTTTCAGTAGTTTCCCACTTGATGTTACGATTGTAGGCATTAGGAGCCAAAGTAGTGATATAACCATCACCCCAAGGAATCATTGTAGTAGGAGATGAAGACTCTGTATATTTGGCTTGATAAGGATAGAAGTTATCGCCTATATCCTGCTGACCTGTTTGTCCCCAACCAAGACGAAGTTTCATACTTGAGAAAAATGAATTATCCTTCAAGAAATTCTCTTCAGCCATATTCCAAGCGAAAGCTGCTGATGGAAATAATCCCCAACGATTGTCCTTAGCGAAACGGGAAGAAGCATCATCACGTAAAGAGAAGGTAAACAAATATTTAGAATCGATAGAATAATTTACACGCCCAAAGAAAGACACCAAATAGTACTCTTTGCGATTTGTCGGAGTATGGTTATACACTTCTGAACGATTATCGTTATAATAAATAATCTTATTGAATTTTTCGTAGTAATGTTGCCATGAATAACCACCCATTACATCAAGATGATGAATTCCGAATTCTTTGTTATAGTTAGCATAAAACTCTAACAAAGTATTTGAGTTTTGATTACTGTAATCTTCATAAGTATCAGGAGAAGCTTTTTTAGCCATAAATGAACCCAGTTCATTATACTTGTCACCTGCCGTATGAGAGAAATCATAACCTAAGTTTAAGTTGAAACGAAGATCTTCGAATCCATGAATCTTATAATCCAATTGTAAGTTACCCATTGAACGCCAAGTATTATTCACATTATAAACATCTTCCAAAAGCGATAATGGATTAATACTTGAGTTTGTATTAGCAGCACCGTCAGCATACACCCAGTTCCAGTAACCGTTACATTGGGTTCTGTCAATGCTACCATCGGCATTAGTAAAATAAACAGGTACAGTCGGATTGAAAGAAATAGCAGAACCAATAGCACCGTTATCAGGATAATTAGCACGATTATAAATACCCTTTACATTCACATTTACAGACAGATGGTCCTGAAAGAATTTAGGAGACAAACTAATAGAAGCATTAGCACGTTGATTGTCACCGACTTTTAATGTACCTTCGTTATAGTTATAACCTAAGCTGGCTCTGAAAGGAAGGCCGCCTTTATTTCCATACACACTAATGTTTTGGTCAGTAGAAAAGGCTGTACGATAAATCTGGTCTTGCCAATCTGTATTGGCATTTCCCATCATACTTTTAACAAGTGTCAGCTGTTCACCTGTATATACCCTTTCCACAATTTCACGATACTGATCAGCATTCATTACATCCAACGTAGAAGTATTCTGCTTGATACTGTAGCTTGAATTGTAACTCACCTGAACTTTGTCGCCCTTACCTTTTTTAGTAGTAATCATTATGACACCATTGGAAGCACGTGAACCGTAAATAGCAGTTGCCGAAGCATCCTTCAATACAGTATACGACTCAATGTCATTAGGATTAACCGTTGATAAAGGGTTAGCCATACCAGCACCATTACCGGCAACAGGTATACCATCGATCACAATCAACGGATCATTGCTGGCTGTCAAAGAAGCAGCACCACGAATACGGATAGTAGCACTACCTGTTGGGTCACCGGAAGCTGGAGTTACCAACAAGCCCGGTACTTTACCTTGAAGCATCTGATCAGGAGAAGTAATAGCACCACGATTGATCTCCTCAGCCTTAATGGCTGTTACAGATCCTGTTAAATCGTTCTTTTTCACCGAACCATATCCGATAACTACTACTTCGCTTAACAATTCGGAATCGTCCTGCAATGTCAGCATAACAGTAGGAGCAGCTGCTATTTCTGCTGTTTTGTAGCCGATAAAAGAAACAACTAACGTAGCCCCCTTCGGAACACTCAACGTAAAGTTTCCATCCAAATCAGTGATTGTACCATTCGCAGAATTTCCTTTCTCTACGACATTTGCGCCTATCACTTCCAATCCCGTGGCATCTTTTATATGCCCTCTCACGGTAATATTCTGTGCATAAACGCCAACAGACAAGAATAACCCTACTAATAGGGGAAGAATCATTCGATAGATTCTAAGATTAACTTGCTTCATGCATTTAAAAAATTAAAGTTAACAATATTAATTACCTATATTATATATTCGAAATTATCTTTCGATTACTTTCTCTTTTATAAGGTATCTATAACATGACGCAACAAAAATATGCTTTATTAAAATATAAGAAATATAAGAAATATGCAAATGCAACAGTGCAAACGATTGCACAGAGTTGCACCGTTGCGCAAGATAAAAATCTTCATTTTAAAGAGCCCCATACACAATCATTTTCAAGAAACTAAGAGATAAAAAATATCAAAACAATAGTACCTACCCCCATCCAGCATCCACAATGATAGTATATTCCTCATTTTCGCAACATACTTTAGTTTACAAAATCACAAACCAGCATATTCAGTGAATAAAGAAAGGATAAGAATACACTATTATTGCATATAATTGCAGCTTTGATAGCTACTTATGCAGAAAAGGGTTACTACTTACGGATGAAAGGGTTACTACTTATAGGTAAAAAGGTTACTACATATAGGCAAAAGGGTTACTACTTATCGCCAACGCACTTATTTGTGTCAGGTTTTTCACCTATAAGAACGGTTTTAGAGAGCTATTTCGTTCCAGAACAAATGTAACAATTTCGCTATCCAACTATTATTCTGACATTTACCGTTTTTCATTTCCATATTTCCATCTCGGTAGACATACGGACAGAAACAGTGCATTCTCAGTCAACTAAAAATACAATTTGTCACAATGACACTTATCCCTATTTCCCGTTTTTTCATTATCCACTCTCCTAATTACCCCGAAATCATTGCAAACCGCATACTGCTGTTCATTAGGTTCAGCCGATATTTCCGGTGCATGAGTTAAAACCTTCCCGACGATTGCATCTATATACCCAACGCCACCCATATATAGATGCAGCCTCCTAGTGTTTCGTGTCCTTTATGAACGTTTTTCGGAGGAAAAGCCACACTATTCTATACCTGTCTGATGCCACTTCTTTACGAATAATACCAAGTATTTATTAAATTCACATTGCCAATTTACGATTGACCACAATTGTGGTACAACTGCTTCACATTGATGGAGCACATAAATCACTATTATGAAACAAGTGAACCACAATTGTGGTCATTCTAAATTAAACGTATATTAATCAAAAGAACATTGTATATCAGCGGAATACACACGTGTCATTAACAGAAAGAAGAGTAGGCGTTATCCCTGACAAAGCGTGCAAGCAACTTTTTGCTTACACGCAAATAAAGTTGCTGCCACCACGCTTTTTCAACTATTTATCAGCAACTTACAGCAAATAGTGCAAGCGTGCAAGTAAATATGACGTTAAACTTATAGTAAGGCTGCCTGGAAAAGAAGGTAACGAGGGGACAACTACCCTCATAACGGTATAGTAATGAATAAGACTCACCACAGATTACACAGATTCACACAGATTTATTAATCTAATAATCAGTAAAATAAAATCTGTGTCAATCTGTGTAATCTGTGGTGAATTAATTCATAACCGTACAGAAACGAACAAATTTTGATGCGGTTGCCCTGATTAAATTTCCCTTTTTAATACTGAAAATAGAACATAAATAAGTACTTTTGTGTATTGATGTATAAAAACAGGCAAATATGAGCAATAAGATTTATCCCATAGGAATACAAAATTTCGAAAGTCTCCGTCAGGATGATTATTTCTATATTGATAAGACGGCATTAATTTATCAAATGGTAAAAACCGGCCGTTATTACTTCCTGAGCCGTCCACGTCGTTTCGGTAAGAGTTTGCTCATCTCAACACTGGAAGCATACTTCCGGGGGAAAAAGGAACTGTTTATGGGACTGGCAATAGAAAAGTTGGAAAAAGACTGGATAAAGTATCCGATACTGCATCTCGACCTCAATATTGAGAAATATGACGCACCGGAGAGTTTGGATAATATACTTGAGAAGTCGTTGGTAGCGTGGGAAAAACTCTACGGCGCCGAACCATCTGAACGCTCCTTCTCCCTGCGCTTTGCAGGTATTATAGAACGTGCCTGCGAACAAACCGGGCAACGCGTAGTAATTTTGGTAGATGAATACGACAAGCCTATGTTACAGGCTATCGGTAACGAAGAGCTACAAAAACAATTCCGGAATACTTTAAAGGCGTTTTATGGCGTACTCAAAACGATGGATGGCTGCATCAAGTTTGCCCTGCTGACGGGAGTGACAAAGTTTGGAAAGGTCAGCGTATTCAGTGATCTAAACAACTTGGACGACATATCAATGCGGAATCAGTACATTGAAATCTGTGGGGTTAGCGAACAGGAGATTCATTCTAATTTGGAAAATGAAATCCATGAATTTGCAGCTGCACGGGGAGTGACGTATGACAAACTTTGCGCCGAACTCAGAGAAAACTATGACGGTTATCATTTCACTCATAACTCTATCGGTATATACAATCCATTCAGCCTTCTTAATGCCTTCAAATATAAGGAATTCAACAGCTATTGGTTTGAGACGGGAACACCTACCTACTTAGTGAAGTTACTAAAAAAACATCATTACGATCTGGAACGGATGGCACATGAAGAAACCGACGCCCAAGTACTGAACAGCATCGATTCTGAATCAACCAATCCCATTCCGGTGATTTATCAAAGTGGGTATCTTACCATCAAAGGATACGATGAACGCTTTGGTATGTATCGCTTAGGTTTTCCCAACCGTGAAGTAGAGGAAGGTTTCATCCGTTTCCTATTGCCTTTCTATGCAAATGTCAACAAAGTAGAAGCTCCGTTTGCTATTCAGAAATTTGTTCATGAAGTGGAATCGGGAGATTATGATTCCTTCTTCCGCCGCCTGCAAAGTTTCTTTGCAGATACCACTTACGAAGTAATCCGCGAACAGGAACTGCACTACGAAAATGTACTCTTCATTGTTTTCAAATTAATAGGTTTCTATACCCAAGTGGAATATAAGACTAGCAACGGGCGCATCGACCTCGTATTAAAGACAGACAAATTCATTTATATCATGGAATTCAAGTTGAAAGGTACTGCCGAAGAAGCTTTGCAGCAAATTAATGACAAGCGTTATGCACTTCCTTTCGAGATGGATGAACGAAAACTATTTAAAATAGGAATAAACTTCAGTGAGAAAACCCGGAACATTGAAAAATGGGTGGTAGAATAAAAAGAGGGCATCACCTCATTTGAAAGTGACGCTCTCTTTTCTTTACTCTCTAACAGACCTCAGCACAAGCTTACCAGATTTCACCCCTTTAGCCTTAGCCTCGAAAATAATTTCACCGGGCTGTTCGGTCATTTGGACAATGGCTGTCAGCTGACCACTGAAAGCGGGCATCTTCGGCAAGTGGAATAAATCAAGTGAAGTTGCATCTCCATTAGCGGCAGCACGATAACGTCCCGCGCCTTTCACCGTAAAGTTTACAAGACGATTATCAGCAGGACAAAGGTTTCCGTCTTTATCAACCACACGAACAGTGATGTATGCCAAATCTTTACCATCGGCAGTGAGTTGGTCACGGTCAGCAATGACTTCCAGATGATGAGGTTTGCCGGAAGTACGAACTACTTTTTCTTCAGCAGGTTTGCCGGAAGCATCGTAAGCCACCACTTTCACTTCACCCGGCTCATAAGGAACGTCCATCCACATCAGGCGATAACGACGCTGGAGGGCAAGTGTATCTTTGTCCTGAATAGCTTTACTCTCTTCGGCTGTCAGTTTATGCTGTTTACCATAGCTTTTTCCATTAACGAAAAGTTCGGCAGCAGGATAGTTTGTGTAAACAAAGACAGGAGTATTCTCTCCTTCCCTACCCGGCCATGTCCAGTGAGGAAGTATATGGAGTGTATTCACATTCTTATTCCAAAGACTACGGTACAGATAGTAGCGGTCTTTTGGCAAACTGGCAAGGTCAATGATACCAAACAAAGAGCTATGACTTGGCCATGCATCCGTATCATAAGGAGAAGGCTCACCCAGATAATCGAATCCTGTCCAAACGAATTGACCGATAGTCCAGTCATAATCATCCGCTAAAGCAAAATCTTCATCTGGAACATTAGACCAGGCACAATGCTCCAAGTCATATCCGGAAGACTGGTGATCATCGTACTTCGCATCCCCGCGTTTCTCTACAGGGAATTTATATACGCCACGAGAACTAACGGTAGAAGATGTTTCAGAACCAAGTACTATATTCTGCGGCAACAGTTCATAAGCTTCCAGATAACGGTGTGCGCGATAATTAAAACCGGGCACATCAATCATGGCGGCAAAACCATTAGCAAGAACACAAGTCACCTGATCCATGCCGCAAGTAACAGGACGTGTCGGATCTTCACGATGACAGATATCCTGCAAGAAAGAAGCGACTTTATAGCCTACGGGACTACATTGGGTAGGAACTTCATTACCGATACTCCACATTACGACACAAGGATTGTTGCGGAACTGATGCAACATATTTATCATATCACGTTCTGCCCACTCGTTGAAATAACGGTGATAGCCATTCTCACATTTGGCAATGTCCCATTCGTCGAAAGGTTCCAGCATCATCATAAAACCCATTTCATCACAAAGTTGCACTAACTCCGGTGCCGGCATATTGTGAGCGGTGCGGATGGCATCACAACCCATATCTTTCAGCATCGTAAGTTGACGGCACAATGCAGCAACATTGATGGCAGCGCCTAACGGACCAAGATCGTGGTGATTGCACACCCCCTGGAACTTGCGATGCTTACCGTTCAGGAAAAATCCTTTGTCGGCAATGATTTCTATGCTGCGGATGCCGAAACGAGTAGTGTATTCATCCGTTTGCTTACCATCGGCATAGATTTTAGAAACAGCTTTATATAAATAAGGTGTCTCCGGTGACCACAAGCAAGGAGCATTCACCAGGAAGTTTTGTTCAAAAGGCTGACCATGATTAATCTTACGGGTATTATCCTTCGTTGCAACGACTTTCCCATCGGGAGAGATTATCTCTGTCACGATACGGATATCTCTTTCTTCATCATTGGCAATAGTGGTCAACAGACGTACTGAAGCATACTCATCAGAAACATGAGGAGTAGTCAGCTGAGTACCCCATACAGGAACATGTACTTTATCGGTACTCACTACACGCACATTGCGATAAAGTCCTGCGCCAGGATACCAACGGGAAGATTGTGGTTTATTTTCCAAACGCACGGCAAGCGTATTGTTTTTACCGTCTTTATTCAAAAGTCCGGTGACATCACAATGGAAAGAATTATAACCAAATGGCCAGAAGCATGCTTCTTGTCCATTGACATATACACGGGCTTCGCTCATTGCACCATCAAAGACAAGTGTCGTCTGTTGATTGACGGGGGCATCGAACCTAGTACGATACCATCCGATGCCAACATAAGGAAGTCCACCGGTACGTCCGGTCTTGACGGAAGCTTTCTTCTCGAAGTTCTGCGTTACCGCCACTTCCTGCAAATCGTTGCTGCGATCGAAGGGACCGAAGATGGCCCAGTCGTGAGGCACGGTTACAGTTTCCCACTTCCGGTCGTCAAATTCCGGCTTCATGGCTTCCGGAGCTTCCCCCTTCATGAACTTCCAGTTCTTTTCAAGTAGATACTCGCTGCGCTGAGCATGCAGGGAGGCAGCGAGTAAGGTCATTAAGAATAAAGTCGATAGTTTTTTCATTATGGTATATTATTGATTAAATGCGTCCATTGCAACGGTCGGTTTGCCACTTTCATCAAAAGCACCTAATGTATAGCCATTCCAACCACCATAGGATTGAGGTTCCCAGTAGAAGACACCCAAACACTCATCTATAGCCTTCGATTGAGCTATCAGTTCGGTCAGGAACTCTTTCGACGTTGCGGCCTCATCCCATGACATGCCGACTTCACAAATCATCACTTCCTTGTTGTAGCGACTTACCATATCTTTCATATTGGCGATACAAGAAGAAGTCATCGTCTTCCAAGTATCCGTTCCCGGATAAAGGGACATGCCGATCACGTCATATTGAGCATTGTTCTCTTTCAGTACATCGAAAATCCAGCGATACAGATTGTTATCGTCTCCTCCTTGCAAATGAACAATCACTTTGGCATTAGGGAACACTTCTTTCACAGCCACACAACCGGTAGTAATAAAGTCTGAGAAATTCTTTTTATTCTCAACATATTCCACGCCATTACCACCCATGCCACCACTTACAGCAGCATCCGTATCCCACAGCATACCAGGGCCTGTTTCATTCCCCACCTGCACCCATTCGGGAGTGATGCCTTTATCCTTCAGGGCACTCAGCACATCCTTAGTATGAGCAGTCATTGCCGCTTTCAATTCATCCAAAGACAATCCTTCCCATGCGGCAGGTTTGTGCTGACTTCCCGGATCTGCCCAAACGTCACTATAGTGGAAATCAATCATCAACCGCATCCCCAGTTGGTGAGCACGCCAGGCTTTCGCCAGTACGTCATTCTTATTACACCAACCATCCGAAGGATTCACCCATACACGCAGACGAATAGAGTTCATTCCCAGATCGCGCAGTAAAGTCATGCACTCCGTTTCACGACCGGAGACTGTATAAAACTTCTTTCCTGATGCTTCCATCTGTGTCAACCAACTGACATCGGCACCTTTGGCAAAGCCGGTCATATCATAAATCGGTTCTTCGGGGAATGTCGGTTTATCGTCGTCACTGCAAGCGGCGGCTCCCAATAGGAGCAAGCCGGCTACTAATATATTCATAAGTTTCATAATTTCTCTCTTTTATTCAATGGTATAGGTTGCATGAATTAAATCTACGGTCAGAGTATATGTACCCGGAGCCAGTGTGGCATCATCTGTAATGCCGTTGCCTTTGTAATAAAGCTTTCCACCATTTCCGCCATATACGTAATCCCAGTTATTATCGAACAGGTAAATCTTAAAGCCCCAGGCTGACGGCTGTGTAATAGTGATACTGCCACTGAACACACCGGCGGTAGTTGCGGCCGGCAGTGGTTCGAAAGTCCACGTTTCATCTTCCAGTTTATTAAGACCGGCAACGTAAATTTCACTACCTAAAGCCGTTAACTTATAAGTTAATGCTTTCAGCGATACATCAAAGAAATAAAGACCGCCATCGGGAGCCGGGATATTATTCTCAGTACCAAAAGCCAATGTTCCGGCATTAGCATCTCCTTCACCCAATTTATAAACATCTCCCCAATTTCCATCTTCAATGGCAATCTGATATCCCCAGGGGGAATTGACATCCGCCACTCCTGCATATCCCAAATTATCTTCATCGTAAAGACGTAGATGATTATCGAACGTCCAGCTATCTTCACCCTCACTGATACCCAGCATATAAAGGGTTTCTCTTACCGGTTCGGGTTCGGAACTGCCACTGGTCACTTCCGCCTTCCACTGTTTCGGATTACTCAGGTCGATAACCAATGTGCACTCTCCCGCAGTAGCAACATTTACCGTAATATCACCTGCCTGCCCGCCAAAGGTAAGATTTTCTCCGCTTTGTACAAAGCCTACAGGAGTTTCTATTCCGGGATTCTCATCCGTATCAGACTTTTCCGTCCCGGTAGAATAGTCATATAGTCTGCCGATACCTGAAACTTTCAGATTTACATTTCCGGCTTGCGCAGCATTGAAAGTAAGCGTCCACTTCACATTCGCACGGTCGAAAGTCATTTCACCTGCAACGTCACCTGCAACGGTCAAGGAAGGAATATAAAGTGCCGACCAGACTTTCTTACTGGTATTTACATCTACATAGTAGCAGCCGCTCCGTCCCGGGAACCAGAAGTTCCAGCGCTTGTCAGAATCATTTTCAGAAGACATCAGGAAAGCTGTTCCGGTTACACCGTCATTTCCCCAAATAGTACCGTCACCTTCTTTCAGATAGTAATTGTACCAACCGGAGACTCCCATAAAACCTACATAATCACCATTGGAAGCAGCCGAATAAAGTGTCAGTCCGGTATCAGCCTGTTTGGTATCGAGAACGTAACCCACACTCATATCAATGGTGTAAGGGGTAACGGATACAGTAACCGTATTACTGTAAACCGGCTCCATATTGCTTCCGGTCTTCGACATCAGACGGAAATAAAATGTATTGGCTACATCCGGAGTAGCCCCCAGATTCTTGGCTACCGTATTTAAGTCAGCACCCGTATAAACTTTAGAAAGGGAAGTTTCTACAGACTCCACCACCGCAGACGAAAAGTCACTGGCAGTAGATGCCTGTAAACTCATCGTTATCAAATCGGGAACTGATACATTCGGATCGCTGACAGCCAGATTGTCCCGCGTCCATGCCAGTGACAGAACAATATCCTTACTGTTATCCTGTGACAGAACGACTTCACTTTCCGAAGCCATCAGATCACCGGCTTCTATACTATTCAGATATATTTTGTCTCCATCCTTCTCGCAAGCGACAAAGCACACAGCCGCTACCAGCAAAAAGAGGAAATTAGTTATTGTCTTCATAATCTTCATAAGGTATTAATAGTTTTCATTGTATAAATTAGGATTTGCCGTAAGGTCTGTAGTCGGAATAGGATAGATATTATACTTACTATTAACTGCACGACCGTCTTTCACTCCACCTTTCCACTGCCACAGATAACTGGAAGTAGTAAATTTATCATAGCGAATCAGGTCCGTACGACGTGTACATTCCCAATAAAGTTCACGGGCACGTTCATCAAGGATAAAGTCCGGAGTCAGTTCGCCGCTGGTGACAGCACCTGCATCGCTACCGAATGCACGCTCACGCAATTCGTTCACGTAGCCCAGTGCAGTAGTAACGTCACTACCGGAACCACCGCGTACCACGGCCTCAGCCAGCATAAGATATACATCGGCCAAACGGAACAACGGAAAATCTGTATTCACTCCACCGTCTACTGTATTCGAAGCAGCTTCTCCGGCATCAGTCAGGTTCGTCCACTTCTCCACAAAATAACCATTACTCTGGTTGTCTATCACATCTACTGTCTGAGTCTGCCCTTCGGTAAAGAACATGGCACGGCCATCACCCTCCTGAAACAACGCAGGAACTTCGCCACGAATGCGGAACATTCCCCATGCACTGGTCACACCGTATTTCTCCGGTTTCTGATAATCGGAAGCATTGCTTACGGCACCGCAGATAATATAGGTAGTACTTCCCCAGGAAACTGTACGTGCAGCATCTACCGGCAATGAGAAAATGATTTCATTGGTACGTTTGTCATTATCAGCATTGAAAAGCTTCGCATAATCATCTTCAAGAGTATAACCCGCCTTAATTACCTCTTTACAATAGGTGATGCAATCCGTCCAATGTTCATTACCCGTATATATTTTCGCATTCAGATAAAGTTTAGCAAGCAAAGTGTAGGCAGCTTGTTTACAGGCGCGACCATACTCGCAAGCATTGCGGTCCAACAAATCAGTATCGATATCTTTCAGTTCGGACTCGATGTATTCAAACACTTGTGTTCCGGTGTAACGAGGCGGAAGGAAGCTACCCACCGGATCGTTTTCTGTTACGAACGGGATATTGCGGAAAAGATCGAGTGCATGATAATAGGCCAAAGCACGGATAAAGCGAGCCTCAGCACGGTAATGGCGGATGTCTGCCTGTTCGCTTTCAGTGAACTTGGCAATCTGATCATCACCCGCATTGCGCAGGAATTCGTTACACAAAGCGATAGTATAATAGATACGGTAATACATATCCGATACCCAGGTATCATTAGCATCCCAGGTCAGATAAGTAAGATCACCTACCTTATCACCTTCAAGCCAGGTAGATGCCAGTTCATCGGTGCCACACTCCTGCAAATTGAAATAGCAACGCATATAATCCTGACCGTTATTACTACTGAGATCAGCATTGCCACCGCCTTTTTCCTGTCCGGCAGTAACAAAAGAAACATAGAGTTTGCCTAATACGGCTTTGTAGTTGGCGGCTTCTGCATATACATCGGCAGAAGTGGTTTCTTTGTGCGGAAACTGATCAAGATCGCCCACACAGGAAGAAAAAATGAAGGTACTTATGAACAGTACGGAATAAAATATCTTTTTCATTGTTTTTTCAGCTTTAATGATGACTTAGAATTCAAATCCCAGACTCAGTGAATAAGTGCGCGGACGCGGATAGAAAGATACATCCATACCGTTAGGCACTTCCGGGTCGACACCTGTGTACTTGGTAATGCAGAATACGTTTTGTACCATTACACTGGCATTCATACTGAACCACTTGCAAATACGACCGAAGTTGTAAGCCAGTGACAGATTATCCATTTTCAGGAAAGAAGCATTCTCAATGTAGTAATCTGACAGATACTGGCGATTCTGAAAACCAGTCTTCAGGTAACTGCTATTAAGATTATTCAACTGATATGTATTATAGCTGACAGTACTCCATGCCCCGGTATTCATAGCCATACCATTATACACATAGTTCCCTACATTGGCACGAAGACTGGTGCTCAGTGTCCACTTCTTATAACGAAGCGAGGTACTGAAACCATAGATAAAGTCGGGAGCCGGAGACTTGTAGCGATAGAGATCGTTACTGTCTATCACACCGTCATCATTCAGGTCGGCATAGGCACCTTCAATGGGTTTACCGGTTTTCTCATCATAAAGTTGATGATATACATAGAACATATAGGGTTCATAACCTTCACTCAAGACCTGGAACTGATAGCCGTCAATCCACGGACCTACCGCTGTGTTAGTAACGGCACTGCTTTCTACAAGTGAGAGGTTCTTTACTTTCATCTTCTGCCAGGTCATATTGAAGCTGATATCCCAGTTCCAATCCTTAGTTTGTATTGGAGTGGCATTCAAGGTAACTTCAATACCTTTACTATCCACATTTCCCACATTGGTCAATATAGTCTTATCGAAAGTACTTCCGGCAGGGGCAGCTACGGTAGCAAGCAGGTCTTCGGTCTTACGCGTGTAGAAATCAAAACTACCACTGATACGGTCTTTCAGGAAACCAAAATCGAAACCGGCATTCCAGGAAGTAGTGGTTTCCCACTTCAGATCGGAAACATAGGCTTCGGGACGATAAGTATTGATAAACTGATTACCAAACTGTACTTCCGCACCAGTTTGACTGTAAGTATAGACAGGCAGATAATTATAGTTGCCGATGCCATCCTGTTGTCCGGTGACACCATAGCTGGCACGAAGTTTCAAATTACTCAGCACAGTGTTATCTTTCAGAAAAGCTTCTTCGCTCACTCTCCACGCCAGAGCAACGGAAGGGAAAGTACCCCAGCGGTTGTCTTTGTTGAAACGTGAGGTTCCGTCACGGCGAACAGTAGCTGTAAGCATATAACGGGAATCGAAGGTGTAGTTCAAACGGGCATAATAAGAAATAAGTGCATGCCGCTGGTCGGTAGCTGCGGAAGTACTTTGTACAGCTCCCAGAGTGTTTAGTTCACTATACAACGGGGAAGTACTTTTCCAGAACTGATAATCATAACCGACAGTGGCATCGATATTGCTTTTCCACGAGTCAAGGTACTTATTATAGTTAAGATAAGTAGTCAGCAAGCGGTTGGTGTTCTTTTGCGGTCCATAACTGTAATCACGACCACCGGTAGTGTAGTACTGCATAGCCTCAGCAGGAACGTAAACCTTTCCCTTACCTTCTGCATAATCGTAACCCAATGTAGCATGAAATTTCAGATCAGGCAGGAAATGTACCCGATAATCCACATCCGCATTGCCCACAAAGCGGGTAACTTTACTAGTTGATTTATTTTGCTTGATATAGCCCAAAGGATTGAGAACAGCAGCATTTACCGGCTCACCCACATTGTCGAGTGCTTCCAGATATCCGCCAAAAGCATGGCTACCGGAATAAACAGGTAAAGTGGGATTATAGGTAGCAGCAGCCCAAATAGCACCGGTTTCGGCAAAACGGTTGTTATTGACAGAGCCTTTTACATTAACATTTACTTTCAAGTGGTCGTCAAAGAAGCTGGGAGACAGAGAAACACTACCCGTGAGACGTTCCGCCTTGTCAGTTTTCAATAAACCGCTCTGGTTATAGTAGCCGATGGAAACTCGTATCGGAAAATTCTTTGCCAAACGTCCGGCAATGCTGACGTTATTATCCGTTCCGAAAGCATTCTGGTAAATCTGATCGTTCCAGTCGGTATTGGAAGTACCCAGCAAAGCACGCTGTGCATCTGTACCACGACTGTTGATCACATCTACAAACTCGTCATGCGAAAGCATATCGGCAAGTTTCGTACGAGTTTGTATGGAGTTGGTAGTACTGAGACTTACTTTCATACGGTCATTGCTGCCTTTCTTGGTAGTGATAATGATAACACCGTTCGAAGCACGTGAACCGTAAATGGCAGTAGAAGAAGCATCTTTTAAGATGGTCATACTTTCAATGTCACTCGGATTAATCAAACTAAGAAAGTTTCCGGTATTGCCACTGATACCTCCTGCTTCGAGGGGTACACCGTCAAGGACGATAAGCGGATCGTTCGAGGCGTTCAGCGAAGCACCGCCACGGATACGGATGGTACTTCCGGCTGTGGGTGAGCCACTATTACTCATAATCTGTACACCGGATACTTTACCGTTAATAAGTTGTTCAGGCGAGGAAATCAGTCCGGAATTAAAATCCTTACTACTGACATTGGAAACAGAACCGGTAAGGTCGCTCTTGCGTTGCGTACCGTAACCAATGACAACGACGTCACTCAACATCTGTGCATCGCTTTTCATTTTCACATTTACAGTGTTACCGCTTGGCACAGGTACAGTTACAGTTTCATAGCCTACATAAGATATTTGTAAGGCGGTAGCTCCCGAAGGAACAATGATGTTGAAATTTCCATCAAGGTCGGTGATTACACCCGTACTGGTACCTACTACCAGGATACTGGCACCGATTAGTGGTTCGTTCGTGTCGTCTACAACATGCCCGGTTATTTTCTTTCCCTCTTGTGCGAAGGCCGGGCTGACAGTTCCTAACAATGCGATACACAGCAGGCAAAAGAACGCTGTGACGCGAAAACTTAAGATTTTGTTTCTCATACGTGGTATTTGTTTTAAAGTGTTACATAATCAAATCTAAAGAGATGTGTCATCTGCGGATGAAAAATTGTAGTTATTTTATTCAAGCCAGATACTCCCTATCTCTATTTCCGCAGTCTTTTCAGCAACTCCGTCAAAGGAGAGTTCAAGAGTTTCAATCCCCTCTACCCTGAAAGGTATTTCAGTCTGCGGACGGAAATAATGATCAAGGAAGACCGGATAGGCGTGAGGAAGCAAAGCGGTATTCGTTTGTTTTAAATCCTGCAAGGGTACACGAATGATACCATCAGTCGCAGCGGCACACGAAGCAAGATAGGTATACCCGTCAGAAGTCATGAAGCCGGCTTTTAGTCCTTCGGGAATCTTCTTTGCATGGATACACAAAGTATGGCAGGAAGCGAGTCGCTCAGGGCGTCCGTTTATATCGTCCTTAATATAGCAACGAAGAACAAAGACGGGTGCCTTATCTTTAGACTCGAAGGTGATGCGCAGGGTAGGCTTCTCTGTCGGTGCATTTTGTATTAATTGCCGGTTCGTACGGCTCCATTCAGGCATAGTATATGTTTCCAATTTACTGTCAGCATCCACTATTTCCAGCAGAGACAGTGATTTTTCAGGAGCGACTATGTTGGTTTCCCACAGGGTAGCCGAAGTATAGTCCCAATCCAGTGGACTCCTGGCTACTCCCGAAGGAAACGTTTGTCGCTTATCGCCTTGACAAACGACGATGTTATACCTAAAACAACCCTCTTTTATCTCTGTAGCAGGTACGGTAGCACGGTAAGTGTAACCGCCTGTATGATTCATTTTCAGATAAGGATTCTTTTCATTCCAGAAAGATATCTTATCTGTGTAGATAATAACGGAATCGGGTATTTCATTACCCGCCACAATGGCCTCTATCTGTAAATCTTTACCGGCATCTACTGTCTTGGCAGGAGAATGAGTAACAGTAAAACCTTTATTATCTGAAATGGATGGACATACATATTCACCAAGAGTAATATTCTGCCAATGAGCATCAGCAGTCCATTTACCGGAAGCAGATATACCTTCACGCTGTAACAAATAAACGCCCGGACGGAGGGTAGAAATCTTACCATTCGCAGCTTGTGTACTGAATGTATTTCCATTATTCAAGCCGTTCACCCGGAATTGCTTACCTAAATCAGGTAAATTCAGAGTCATATCCCATGCACCGGAAACAATGCGCATTACTTCTTTATCCAAAGAAGGCTTTGTAAACGGATCACTAACCTGTACGGCATCGGGCATTACTTCCAAACGCCAAACACCCTCTTCCAAACGATCCAGCCAATAAACTCCCGTACCTTCATAATTCACCACCGGAGATTTGCCACAACCTGCAATTGCGCGAAGCTGAGAAATATCTTTCGGACGGGTTTGAGTTGTATTGGAATAGTAGAATTTCTCTCCGTCATTCAGTTCGCTTAAATCCTGCACATAGCTGACACGAAAATCATTGAATAATGTATCTGCCGGATAATTGCCAAAACTCTCTCCTCTGCCCACTTTCTGCGCCGCTTCTGCGGCAATCATCAATCCGATAGCCTTATTCGGGGTGTATGCTACATTCAGGTAATGAGTCTGGTATTCAGTATTGTAGGCCGCCATGTCGATAGGATCATAAGCAAACTGAGTAATCCACTGGAAACCGGCTGTACGGAAAGTGCGTACAGTGGCCGGATACATATAGGAATAAAGAATATCAGCGGGATCAAATTCATAAACCATACGGGCCTTCTTATCGAAACTTTTCAGATTAGAGAAAGGAATATCATAACGGTCAACGAAAGGCAAGAAGTTCCCCTTGCGGGTATGTCCGGATACAAGCCCAATGGGATACCATTGATAGGTAGTACCTTGTATAGCTGTAGAATAATAAGCCTCTACCACATGCTGGTTATGGCTGACATTGTAGAACACCGGTTTGCGGTTGCCTGCACGTTTCAGGGCGGACAGCATCTTATTTATGTAATTACGCGTTTCGACTACAGTGCCGGGATGGCAAGGCTCATTGTTTATTTCAAAGCCTACGATATAAGGATCGTCTTTGTAAGCATAACCTGTATAAGGATTCACGTGGCGTACAAGAGCAGCAATATACTTTTCCTGTGCAGCAATAGCTTCAGCATCGCTGTGAACGGCACATTTATCATAATGAGATGAAAAGCCACCGGTGGGTTGGTTGCGTTCCGGATAACCGTTGCCAAAATCAGTCTGTGCCGTGATAACGGTACGGATACCACGTTCCTGTAATTTATGGATAAGGTAGTCCAATAATTCCAGGTGTTCATTTTCCAGCAAGTTACCTTCTGCATCGGAAATTTCTACGTCCCAGATGTGAATACGGTAAGCATTCAGTCCCAAACGTGCCATGTGATAGACATCACGGTCGATAGCAGTTTTACGGTCCACTCCCAGATAGCCCATCGCCCGATAGGCATGTGCAAAGGGTAAGGTATAGTTCACACCAAAGAAAGAAGCTTCTTTCTTCGTATCCGACCAACGCATGACGCCGCCGGCATCTACATAAATAGTAGGAACACTTTTTTGTACTTTGTTCTGTGCCAGAGCAACTACTGCCAGCAAACAAATAATCAAGGTAAGAATGTGTCTCTGCATGTCATCAAATTCAAGTTGTTTTTTCTTGACGGCAAAAGTAATGGAGGGCTATTATTTGTCAAAGCAGATATCGGACATAAAACAACACAAAAAGGACATGCATTGATTATCAGTGATATCCATAGACAAATTCCGAATTAGAATATAATAACAACCAGAAACAATTAATCGGACGAACTGGTATTTTTTCTCCAGATTCTTGTAATTATTAGGCATAAAGAAGTATCTTTGGCACATTCTTTATACAAGAGATTAAATGAGAAGACACACCAACATACTAATTTTGCTGCTCCTCACAGGACTCTGCATTTCTGCAGGGGCGCAAAATAATCCCTATAAGATAGACGACTCATTATATCCCATCTTCCAACGTGCCATCAAATGGCGTACTCAGCCCCAAGGACTACTTATTGCTGATACGCTTTATGCGGAAGCCACGCAAAAGAAAGACAAGAAAGCACAATGCCTGGCGTTAACAATCCCTGTCAGCTTTTATCTGAGTACCAATAATTATGAGAAACTGGAACAAGCAGCAACCCGAGCTAAAGAAGAAGCAAGAAAAAATAATTATCTCCAATATTATTATTCTGCCTGTACCAACGAAATAAACTGCCTGTTGAATAACGGACATTCATTGCGAGCCCTGCAAAAAGCTGAAGAAATGAAAATACAGGCTTTCAAAGATCAGCACGAGTATGGGATATTTTCGTGTATCTTCACTTTAGGGAACATTTACTACATGCGTCAAAACAGGGAGGTAGCCACAGAGTACTACAAAAATGCGTTGGAATATATGCTAAAGAACCTACCCGATCAGGACCCGACATATATGTATATAAACCTTTCTGAATATTATCGGGATAAAGGCGAAGGTGAAGTGGCTTTGGAATATGCAGAGAAAGCTGCTAAAGCCGCTAAAACCAATGAAAGTCGTGTAGCCTCCCTGCTAAATAAATGCGAAGTATTGTATTCCATGAAGCGTATTAATGATTTTAATGCTTGTTATGATGAATGCACGCAGGTAATAGAACAATATGGTGTCATTCGCAAGACAGCCGTACAACGCCTGCATATCTATAAACTCATTCTAAATAAAAATTACGATCAGGCACATACTGAAGCGGATTCCCTACGCAATTTATTGTCAGCCAACCAGATGCATCATGAAATATATCTGAAATCAGGAAACTATGAAAAAGCTTATATATATAATAACTGGCTCCACAATTATCAGGATTCTGTCAACCGTCAGGTACAGTCATCAGACATCGCCGAACTAAATGCACGTATAGGTACTGAACGCATAAAATTGGACGCCAAAGCCCTGGAATATCAGAATACAGCACTCAACCTGAAGAATACCCAGCTGGAACTGGACCGGACAAAGTCGCAGTCTGAACTGGAAATGATGAATATCGAGAATAGTAAGTTAGTACTGGAAAACCGGAATCTGGATCTGGCACGCCTCAATGTAGAAGCGGAAAAGCAAAAAGCCATTTTAAAAGAGCAACAAAGCGCCTCCCAACATTACATCGTAACCCTCAGTCTTGTGCTTTCATTCTTGTTTCTTTTCACCTGCTTCCTGATATTCTACCTGTACAGACGCCGTAAAACAATGGCTATCCTACAGGAGAAAAACGAAGAGCTCACCGTTGCACGCGATCATGCTGAGGAATCGGACCGGATGAAAAGCTTCTTTATACAGAACATGAGTCACGAAATTCGCACACCGCTCAATGCCATAGTCGGATTCTCACAAGTATTATCTACTCCGGACATGGAAGTTGACGACGAAGAAAAGGAAGAGTTCAGCATGCTCATCCAGCAGAATTCCGAGTTGCTGACTACACTGATCAATGATGTCCTTGACCTTGCCAGTCTGGAAAGTGGTAAATACAGAATGCATTTGGCGCCCCACCGTTGCAATGAATTATGCCAGGTAGCAATGGTTTCCGTTGTGCATCGTAATCCGAAAAAAGTGAAGTCTTATTTCACTTCCGATGTGCCGAATGACTTCCTGTTTGTAACGGACAAAGAACGCTTGCAACAGGTACTTATCAATTTCCTGACCAATGCGGAGAAACACACGGAACGGGGTGAGATTCACCTTCATTGCTCTCTTACGGAGAATCCGGGAAAGATAACCTTCTCCGTTGCAGATACCGGTCCGGGGATTCCGGCAGACCAGGCAGATTGCGTTTTCGACCGGTTCAGCAAGCTGGATGAATTCAAACAGGGCACAGGACTCGGATTGAACATCTGTTCCATCATTGCCGGACGCCTGAAAGGGGAAGTGAAACTGGATAAGAATTATACCGGAGGAGCACGTTTCCTGTTTATACTTCCGCTCGACAGTGTGCCTGATAAATAAAGTTCTGCTAAACAAAACTCACCACTCGTTGTTCTTTTCGAAACGATAACAATCTAATGAAGGAACAATGAAAAAGTTGACGTATTCTTTCTTGCTTCTGATGCTCCTGACATCAGTTCCGGCCCTGGCCGATTATGCGCCTGTCAATGTGCAGACAGCACTGAAAAAGATGTATCCTGCCGCCAAGGATGTTGCCTGGTCACGGGATGAGACTTACTATGTAGCGAACTTTATACAGAATGGTTTCGACACAAAGGTCTGGTTCAACTCCGAAGCGCAATGGGAAATGAGACAGATTGACTGGGAAACAATGGATGAAGTGCCCAATGCCGTGTACAATGCTTTTGCTGCAAGCGAATATTCCGATGGAATGGTGCAGGGAGTCACCTTAGTTCAGTTTCCCAAACGGGAAGCGGTGGTTTCTGTAATTGTGGGAATGGCGAATACACAGACCAGGTACCAACTACTGTTCACCCTCGACGGTGGACTGGAGGATGAACGCAATACAACCTATTTCAATAACCTGCTTGGCGCGGAAGTCTTCTTATAAAAGCCCCCTCAGACATACTGCTTCGGCGTCACCCCAAACTCTGCCTGGAAGCATTTAGAGAAATAGGAATGATTGGAGAAACCGACCATATACATCACTTCAGCCACAGTAAACTTCTGCTGTTTCAGCAGCATAGCCGCCTTTTTCATGCGGATGGACTTAATGTATTCCACAGGTGTCATACCCGTCAGTTGCTTTATCTTGCGATACATCTGCTTGTTATTAATATCGGTCCATTCACAAAGGGCATTCACATTCAGTTCGGAGTCCGAGATATGTTCTTCAATCAGATGAATCACGTTTGCCAGAAACTTCTCATCATAAGAAACCGCCTCTATCTCCTTCGGAGTGGAAAGAACTTCCATACGGGCTTTCGCCTCATGCGTCTCCCGGCTATGTAATAACTGCTCCACGCGCGAAAGTAAAATATCCGGTTCAAAGGGTTTAGGAATGAAAGCATCTATATGTAACTGGATACTTTCAAGCTCTGTTTCCTTATCACTTTTCGCCGTCAGCAAGATAATGGGAATAATAGATGTGGGAATATTCTTCTTGATATGACGCACCATTTCAAGTCCATCCATTACGGGCATCATGACATCAGCTATAATCAGATCGGGCATTAATTCCATAGTGAGTTCCATACCTATCTTACCATTATCCGCTAAACGGCAACGATATTTGGTATGCAGTATCTGATAGATAAACTCTGAAACCTCCGGAGTATCATCCACAATCAGAAGCAATGGTGCATCCGAAGCAGGCATACCTGTATCTGGAACCACAACTTCAACTCCGGCAGCGACAGGTTCGATATCAGAAGAAACAGTTTCCGGAGAAACCTCTACGGCAGAGTGTTCCATAGCAATCACCGGAAGGGTCAGCGTAATGGTAGTACCTTTATTCTCTTCTGAAGAAAGTTGAACATTACCACCATGCAGTTCCGTATAAGTCTTTACCAAATATAGTCCGATACCCGTTCCCTCCTTTTTGCCTGCCGTCTTGGGAGACTGGAAGAAACGCTGGAAAACATACGGCTGATCCTGCCGGGGAACACCTATACCTGTATCGGATACAGAGATATGCACCTCTTTATCAGAAGCCTGCAAACGAAGCGTTACCTCACCCTCTTCCGGAGTGTACTTCACGGCATTGGACAAGAGGTTATCCAAGATAGATTCCAGTTTTATGGCATCCATCTGTATGTATATCTTTTCACGGTCGGTATGAAAATGAAAAGTTAGTTTCTTCTCTTTCGCCTTCTCCTCTGCATACAAAGCAAATAAGCCATGCGCAAAAGATACCAGTTCGATTTGAGAAAGTATCAACAACGTATTGTTGCCACTATCCACCCGGTTGAAGTCTAATCCCTGATGAATGAGTGAATTCAGCTTCATGGCATTTCGATGCACCTGCTCCAGTTGTTTCTTCTCCTGCTGATCCTTGATACCGGGCAGCAACTTGCTGATAGGGGCGATAATCATGCTCAACGGAGTTTTTAGGTCGTGGGAAAGGTTGGTGAAGAACTCCATTTTCGCCTGCGATTGTTCCAAAATTTTCTCCTTCTCCATACGCTCCAGCTTCAAGCGATTCTTAACGCGGAAGAAGTTGATGGTCCAGACCACCAGTATCAGACAGAGCAAGACATAGAGCGCCTTGGCCCACGGAGTATAGTACCAGGGGGGAATGATATGAACCTCCAGTGTATAAGCCCGGTCCGATGGTTTTCCATAAGCGTCCAACTTACTCACCAACAGACGATAGTCTCCATAACTCAGGTTATTGTAAGTGATACGGTTCGTATTCGCTTTCAGCAAGTTCCACTCACGATCCACACCTTCCAGACGATATACAAGCTTGCTTTTTTCTTCAAGAGAATAAGGCAAGTCGGAAAGTTCAAAGGCAAGGTTATTCTGGTCATAAGCCAGTTCTATCCGTTGCGAGTAGCGGATACTTTGTTCGGGCAATGAGGAAGTGCCGGAGCGTCCGGTACCGGAATGTGAAAGATCAGTTTGTGAGATATTGGGCTGATACAGTTGGTTGTTGATATAAATGGCAGTCAGGATAAGCGGCTTTTCGGTGTGTTCCGCCAGCAGAGCTTCCGGTGAAGATATGGCAAAGCCATCTGCCGTACCCAAGTAAAATTCTCCGCTTGTCCGGTCGAAGAACATACTGGTGAAACGTTTATCAGTGATATTCAGCCGACGGATTTCCAGCGTTTGCTGGTCTGCCACCCAGAAACCGTCGGTAGTAGATATCCAGATTTTTCCGTCAGCCTCAGCCATGGAAAGTATTGCATAGTGATTGTACTCATCGAAAGGAAGCATACGGATACTATCGTTATCAGGCTGTACACGCATCACACCACCGGGAAAGCCTATCCAGATATGACCGTCTTGGGCAGAGAGGATGAAGTTGGGGGTTCTTTCGCCTGTCAGCTCGTCCGGGGCGATATGGGTTATCTCGCCTGTGCGGGGATTTATCTTCTCGATGCTATTGGCACTGTTGTACAGCAATGCCCATACATTCCCCTCACGGTCGGGGATTAGCTGGTTGATGAACATACCCGAAAGACCGTTGTGTATGGAATACGTCTTCTCTGCCATATAGGGACCACCGGAAGAACGCATTAGGTTCTGTTTGTCTACCACAAAAATTCCACCGAGACAAGTGGCTATCCAGAGTTTCCCTTCCCGGTCTTCAAATAAATGATACGCCCAGTTGGCATTGTAGCGACGGGTGCTATCCACAATGCTATAATGGACGAACTGGCGGTTCTTCGGATCATAACGGCTGATGCTGCCATCGGTAGCCACCCAGAGTTGCCGCTCCCGGTCTTCATAAAGATGGCGTACCCGGTTGTGCGACAAGGGATATTTCCGATCACCCATTTTATACCAGGCCGCATCTTGTTCTTCACCCAGGGGCTGAGTGAAACGAATCAGTCCGTTGGTTCCGCCAAACCAGTAGGTTCCGTGTGTATCGCGAAGCATGGAATAGAACTGGTTCCCCTCTCCCGTTCCGGTGATTTGTGAAATGGGGATATAACGCAACGCATTGTTATTCCGTGACATGGAAATTCCGTAATCCGTGCCCAGCCAGATGTTATGTTCCCGGTCGGCAAAGATGGTCCAGATGATATTATTGGAGAGTGATTGCAGATTTCGGGAGTCGTGGACCACGTGCAACAAAGGTTCCCCTTCCTGATATACATACAAACCGTTGTCCGTACCCACCAGCAACTGCCCACTGCCATCCAGTGCCAATGACTTGACGGAATTATCGTGGAAAGCATCAATCCGCTGAGTACGGCCGTCGGCAGGCGTATATCTGAAAAGACACCCTTCCGTACCGATCCAGATGCAGCCACGTGCCGTATCTTCCAGTAGGGAATTGACAAACTGATTACTCCGGTTGCCACTGAGAGGCAGGTCTATTTCTTCAAAATGCCGGGTAGCGGGGATATAGCGACAAAAGCCGTTATAGGTACCGATATAAAGAAGCCCGTCCGAAGAGCGGATCAGGGAATAGATGGTCTGGTGTGGAATACCTTCGGTAACGGCAGAGAGTTGGTGGTCGTTCAGCGAATAGGTATAGAGGCCGTTCAATGTTCCCAACCACAGCATACCGTCGTGTACAAGCAATGCACGGATATCGGTCGGAAGTTGCGTTTCCGGTTCTTCGTAGGTATCTGTGCGATAGTTATAAATCAGCAGACCATTGTCGGCACCCAGATAAAGATAGGTACTGTCTACCACTGTACCGCAATAAATCTGCGTATTGTTACGCTTGGCGAAAGTGAAATGTGGCTGCGTGGAATAACCGTCATAACTGAACAACCCTTTATTGGAACCGATCCATATCAGTCCCTGTGTATCTTGCAGGAAGCAATTGATTACAGAGGCTTCCGTCCCCAGACTGATATTATCGAACAAGCGATAATCCGGTTTCTGTCCGGACAGCTTAACGGGAAGCGTTATCTGCAAAAGTATAAGTAGAAGAAGAAAAACAGGTCTGCGCATACACTTCGGTTTGTTAAAGGTCGGGGACAAAGATAAAATTAATCTGTAACAAACGCCCTGCACCTTTCTAAAAAATTACCTAAAACCACTGGCATACAAAATTCATAATGGTGGGGAAGCAAGGCGAAAGCCCCATAGCCTACGAAGAAAATTCATTGGCTACAGGGCGGTATCGCATACTTTATAAAAATTCTACAAAGTTTCAATCTCTCCCGATGTCAGCCCTGTAGACTTTACTATCACGTCAACAGGAATACCCAGTTGCTTCATGTTGCGGGCTATGGAAAAACGTTCTTCATCTCGTCCTTCCGCACGTCCTTCTGCACGTCCTTCCGCACGTCCTTCAATCTTTCCCTCCAGTTTGGCAGAATCCAGCACATCGTTCTGAATCATCACGGCGCTCAGATGCTCGTCATAAGCCATGCGCTCTTTAGGGGGCATGGAGAAGTATTTCAGTTTCTCGCGAGCCTCGCTCAGACCGGGAGCGGTGGTATCGGGGCGAATGGTACCGTCCTTCAAATATTTCATCCATTCTTCAAGTGGTGTGACAGCCACTTTGTCGAACTCATTCACACGGATAAGGACATATTCGGGAAATATCTCGGCTGGCATGCGGGAGACAATGGCATCACGCTCCTTGACATTCACCTGAAGGTGGTCGCCCGTATGGACGCCTACGAAATGGTTCTGACCGTAATACAGGTAGTCGTTTCCCTTTCCGATATCGAAGTAGAGAACGCTGATGGAGTAGATTTTCTTCACCTTATAGTACGTTTCACCCAGCGAGATATGCTCAGTGATAGCCTTGGCAACGCCATAAAGAATCCGCTCCAGATAATAAAGTTCGCGGGTATTCTGTATCTCGATAATGATGATCTCGTCCTTACTGTTACGGGCCTTGATGTCCACACGGTTGAATTTATCTTCAGCGGACAGTTGATTGCTTTCACTCTCCAGAATTTCCAAAATAGTGACTTTCTCACCCAGAAACACGGTGAGGAAACCTTCAAGCACGTCGAAGTTTGCCTTCTGGCGTAACAGGCGCTTGATGGCCCAGTCGAAACGTACATATTTGTCTTGAAGTTCTTCCATTTCTCTAATTATTAATTTGGAATACATAACTTTACCCACAAAGGTACATCTTCTTGCGGAAAAGGGCAACAAACATACGAAAGAAAGTGAAAGGGACAGGATAAAAAGAGACGCCGGTTGGCATTCCTTGCAAAGTCAGCTTCAGTGCGGCTGTCAGGTATTGGCACGAAATAAGAAGGTACAAGGATATTACGGGCTCTACGAAGTTTAGCCAATCCGCTTTCCGGCAATATCGTTGTGGTCGCCAGCATGATGGCAATCACAAAAGCCGAAGCACTTGTTAAAAATTCATATATTGATAACATCTTTCCCTACCGGTTCAATACCGGCATAAAGACAACGGGACTTTCTGTAACGTTTGCAAACGTTTGCGCAAATCACTAACCCGATAACTGTCAATGAAGAAGCGATATTTCATGTATTCAGCTATTTTTGCAACCGGATAAGTCAGTTCAATAAGATAAGCTGCACCTCAGCAATAAAAAAACAAGCAAGCTTATTTTGTATTGTTTTTGGTTTGCACTACCTTTGGATAAAGGAATACTTAGAGAATACCATGAATAAACCGCAGATTACCATCAAGGACATAGCACGGGCGTTGAACGTCTCGCCCTCTACCGTGTCAAGAGCGTTGAAGGACAACCCGGATATCAGCCAGGAAACCCGCAACCTTATACATGCTTACGCCCGCGAGCATAATTATAAGCCTAACGTACTTGCAGTAAATCTTCGAGCCAGCCGTTCGAATACAATCGGTGTAATTGTGCCGCAACTGGTACATCACTTTTTCTCGTGCGTGCTGAGTGGCATTGAAAAGGCTGCCGCCGAAGCAGGATACAATATTCTGGTAGCGCAGAGCAACGAATCTTATGAACAGGAAGTGAAAATCGTACATTCATTCCTTGCCGCCCGCGTCTGTGGTGTGATTGCCTCATTAGCAAAAGATACTTCCCAATACGACCATTATCAGGACTTGCTGAATAACAATATCCCCATTGTGTTCTACGACCGCATCTGCACCGGATTGAAAACAGAGCGGGTGGTAGTGGACGACTATGCCGGTTCTTTTGCTGCTGTAGAGTATATGATACAGACAGGCTGCAAGCGTATCCTGTTTTATGGAGCAGCCCCGCATTTGGAAATCACCAAGAACCGCCGGAATGGCTATCTGGATGCCATGAAGAAATACAAGATTCCCGTAGACGACAGCATGATTATGTTGTGTGATACCCGGGAACGTGCCATATCCATCACCCCTGACATACTGGAAGGTTCCGAGCATCCCGACGGTTTCTTCGCCATCAATGACGAAACAGCTTCAGGCATTCTGTATGCCTGCAAACTGGTTGGAAAGAAAGTGCCCGACGAAGTATCGATCTGCGGATTTACCGACGGTGCCATCGCCCAAAGCACAGATCCCAAACTGACCACCGTAGAACAGCATGGAGAAGAAGTCGGAAAAAGCGCTTTCAGCATTCTGACAGGTAAGCTGGAAGGGGGCGATGATAAGAGTAGCAACAAGATTGTGAGGACGAATCTTGTAGTGAGGGGAACAACGAAATAACTGAATAAATATCTAATACATAAAATTAAGAATGAAAGTAAAACCTGATTTGAGCTTTTGGAAGCTGTGGAATATCAGCTTCGGCTTCTTTGGCGTACAGATTGCGTATGCTTTGCAGAGTGCGAACATCAGCCGTATTTTTGCGACATTGGGTGCAGACCCACACAATTTGAGTTATTTCTGGATATTGCCACCATTGGCAGGTATCATCGTGCAGCCCATCGTAGGTGCTGCAAGCGACAAAACGTGGACACGCTTCGGACGACGTATTCCTTACCTCTTTGTCGGTTCACTGGTAGCCGTACTGGTAATGTGCCTGCTGCCGAATGCCGGTAGCTTCGGTATGGCAGTCAGCACGGCAATGATATTCGGATTAGTATCGTTGATGTTTCTGGATACCTCCATCAATATGGCGATGCAGCCATTCAAAATGATGGTGGGCGACATGGTAAACGAAAAGCAAAAAGGCCTTGCCTACTCTATCCAGAGTTTCCTGTGCAATGCCGGTAGCTTGGTAGGTTTCCTGTTCCCGTTCATCTTTACATGGATAGGCATCAGCAACATAGCTCCCCAAGGTGTAGTTCCCGACTCAGTTATATATTCCTTCTATATCGGAGCAGCCATTCTGATACTTTGCGTCATCTACACCACAGTAAAGGTGAAAGAAATGCCACCTGCCGAATATGCGGAATACCATGGCATCACCGAAGAGGAAAAAAAGGAAAAGATCAATATGGTGAAACTACTAGTGAAAGCACCGAAAGCTTTCTGGACAGTAGGTTTGGTCCAGTTCTTCTGTTGGTTTGCCTTCATGTTCATGTGGACCTATACCAATGGTAGTGTAGCTGCCAATGTATTCGATGCTCCTACCATTGAAACAGTGGTGAACGGCGCAAACAAAGTAGTGCTGGACACTAAGAGTATCCAATATCAGAATGCTGCCGACTGGGTAGGCGTATTGTTTGCCGTACAGGCCATTGGTTCTGTACTCTGGGCTGTATGTATCCCGATGTTCAAGAACCGCAAACTGATCTACTCACTCAGTCTTGTTTTGGGTGGAATAGGTTTCATCTCCACGTATTTCGTTCACAATCAATATGTATTATTCATCTCCTTTTTGCTTATCGGTTGCGCATGGGCAGCTATGCTGGCATTGCCTTTCACCATCCTGACCAATGCTCTAAGCGGCGGACACATGGGGACCTATCTGGGACTGTTCAACGGAACGATCTGTATTCCGCAGATTGTAGCTGCTACGCTAGGTGGTAGTATTCTGGCTCTGTTCACCCCGAAAGGCATGTTACCGCCTGAAATAAATATGCTTGTCATGGCAGGCGTGATGTTGATTATCGGTGCCGTTTGTGTATATTTAATCAAAGAGACCAAAGGAGAACAAGCAAAAGCATAATCCGTGCGAAAACATACTTAAAAGGAGATATCTATCCCTCTACGACAAACAACTCTTTTCTCTACGATAATCGCCCCGTTCCTTTAAAAAGATCGGGGCGATTCTTATAAAAGAACCAAACACATCTTATTCTTTAGATATTCTTTGTCTTCTTTTTTTCCTCTTCATTGCCGTTTATCCGTTTATTTGTTTATCTTTACGGCCATAATCACCATTGAGATACACACCATGAAAAGATACCTTAAAACCGATGAATGGAATATTATTGAAGATAACTTTCACGCCGACAACCTACGAATGTCAGAAAGTATATTCAGTCTTGGGAACGGTCGCTTCGGCCAACGGGGCAATTTCGAGGAACCTTATTCAAGCGACTCATACCGTGGTTCATTCGTTGCCGGTATCACCTTTCTTGATAAAACGCGTGTAGGCTGGTGGAAAAACGGTTTCCCTCATTTCTATACCCGTATTCCCAATGCAGCAGACTGGAGTCGTGTCAGTCTGCGCCTTATCGACGAAGAACTGGACCTGGCACAATGGGACGTGAACAGCTTCAGCCGCAGGCTCGATATGAAAGCGGGTATCTCCTACCGGGACTTCGAAATCACATCTCCCAAAGGACACCAAATACGGGTACATGTGGAGCATATCAACAATATGGCTCATCCCGATTTATGTCTGATAAAATACAGCGTCACCTCCATCAATTATACGGGAAGAATATCACTGATTCCCTCCCTGGATGCAGTCATAGTCAATAAGGATGATGATCCGAACGAGAAGATATGGAATATCCTCCGTTCCGGCGTCACAAAGGATTGTGCTTATCTATGGACGCAAACCCGACGTGAAGATGCGCAAGTGTGCTATGCCATGACCTATCAGTTCTTCAAGAACGGCAAAGAAACCACCTCGAACCCGATACGCATTGAAAAGGAGAAACAAACCGGGTTCAGCATCGGGGCAGATGTGAAACCGGGAGACAATGTAATGCTCATCAAATATACGGTTATAAGTTCGTCGCTCTATGATGAACGCCAGGAACTGATAGAACATTCCGTCACCAAAGCCCGTCAGACTAAAATAGACGGCTGGGATAAGCTGGAAAACGATCATCAGCAAGCCTGGGCCAATATATGGAAAGAAATGGATGTGGTTATCGAAGGCGATCCGGAAGCACAACAGGGGATCCGGTACAACATCTTTCAACTATGCCAGACGTACCGCGGTGATGATCCGCGCCTGAATATCGGTCCGAAAGGATTCACAGGTGAAAAATACGGTGGAAACACATACTGGAATACGGAACTTTGTTGTGTACCGTTCTTCCTACTCTCTACTCCGAGGGAGATTGTGAAAAACCTGTTGATATACCGCTATAACCAACTACCGAAAGCGATAGAGAATGCCCGCAAACTGGGTTTCAAAGAGGGTGCCGCCCTCTTCCCGCAAGTTACTTACAGCGGTGAGGAGTGCCACAGTGAATGGGAAATAACCTTTGAAGAAATACATCGCAATAATATCGTCGTCTATGCCATTGCACAGCATGCTGCAATCACGGGCAGCAAAGATTATGTAGCCAAATACGGACTGGAAGTAATGATTGCCGTCTCCCGTTTCTGGAGTCAGCGGGTATCTTTCTCCAAACCAAAACAGAAATATGTGATACTGGGTGTCACCGGACCGGATGAGTACGAGAACAACGTAGATAATAACTGGTACACCAATTACTCGTGTGTGCAGTGCCTGCGGATGACACTTAACTATCTTGAGATCATTGCCGGAGAATACCCCGACGAATATGCGCGTGTACGCCGTGTCACCAACCTCCGCCAACAAGAAGAGGCTGAACGCTGGCGCGACATCATCAACCGTATGTATCTGCCGGAAGATAAAGAACTGGGGATCTTTGTACAAAATGACGGTTTCCTGGATAAGGAACTGAACAGTACCGATGCCATTCCACCCGAAGAACGCCCCATCAATCAGCACTGGTCGTGGGATCGTATTCTTCGTTCATGCTACATCAAACAAAGCGATGTATTATTGGGCCTATATCTGTATTATTTCAATTTCGATAAGGAAACAGTCCGCCGCAACTTCGACTTCTATGAAACAATGACGGTGCATGAATCTTCACTTTCCCCGCACATCCACTCCATTCTTGCCGCCCGCATCGGAGAAGTGGAAAAGGCTTACCAACTCTTTCTGCATGCCACCCGTCTCGACCTGGATGATTACAACAACGAAACTCACCAAGGACTGCATATCACCAGTATGCCGGGCAGCTGGCTTGCCATTGTACGAGGCTTTGCCGGGATGCAGATTCTGGAGGGCATACTCTCTTTCTTCCCAGTCATTCCCGAGAAGTGGAACAGTTACTCCTTCCAGATAAATTATCAGGGACGTACACTTCATATGCATGTAGGCAAAGAAATAAATATTTCACTTATTGCCGGAGAAGAACTGAACATACAAGTATATAAAAACGTTTATAAGCTCAAATTGGGCACCGATTTGTTGCTCAGGATAGAGGAGTAGAAGCCTGTATCATTAACAACGCGTAACAAAATAAACCGGGAGAACAATTATCTGTTTTTCCGGTTTTATGTTTTTATACCTAAACGAACAACTATACATTAGTATGAAGAAAATCTATTTGTTCGCCATCAGCGTGATGCTGCTTGCCACATCATGCGGGCACAAGAAAGAGGGCGATGTCACGCTGATCCGACCTGTCAAGACAGCTACTGCCAGCTCCCAATCGGTCATCCGGAAAGACTTCTCCGGTATTGTAGAAGCCGTAGAATACGTGAAACTGGCCTTCCGTGTCAGTGGACAGGTCATAAATCTGCCTGTGGTAGAAGGTCAGCGGGTAAAGAAAGGACAGCTGATCGCCGCCATTGATCCTCGCGATATTTTCCTGCAATACGCCGCCGACAAAGCCGCTTACGAGACTGCCGCAGCACAGGTAGAACGTAACAAACGCTTGTTGGGACGCCAGGCCATCTCCGTGCAGGAATATGAAATCAGCGTTGCCAATTATCAAAAGGCAAAGTCTGCTTATGAATTGTCCAGCAATAATATGCGGGATACCAAACTTACCGCTCCCTTCGACGGTTCTATTGAAAAACGTCTGGTAGAAAACTATCAGCGCGTGAACTCTGGGGAAGGCATTGTACAATTGGTGAATACACAGAAGCTCCGCATCAAATTCACCGTACCGGATGATTATCTCTATCTACTTCGAGCAAAGGACGTAACATTCAAAGTGGTATTCGATACCTATCCGGGCACAGTATTCAATGCAAAACTAGAAGAATATCTGGATATTTCTACAGCCGGAACAGGTATCCCGGTAACTATTACGATTGAAGATCCTGCTTTCAACCGTTCCCTATACGATGTGAAACCGGGATTTACGTGCAAAATCAAGCTGGCTTCGGACGTAGCTCCCTTCCTGGAAGAAAAGCTTGTGAATATTCCGCTCAGTGCCATATTCGGTGAAAGCGAGAACCAGAAGACCTATGTGTGGGTAGTAAAAGACAATAAGGTAAGCAAGCGGGAAGTAACCGTATACTCTCCTACCGGAGAAGCCAATGCTCTTATCTCTGCCGGTATACAGCCGGGAGAAACTATTGTGATTGCCGGAGTGCACCAACTGGTGGACGGACAAACGGTGAAAGTTATCAATTAGACTACCAACCACTGCGACCTTGAGGTCGCCCAAATATAAATCATATGAATTTAGCTAAATATGCATTAGACAACACCAAGATTGTTTATTTCTTCCTGGCTGTGTTGCTAATCGGCGGTATACTATCATTCGGCCGGTTGGGAAAGAAAGAGGATGCACCCTTCGTCATCAAGTCAGCGGTCATTATGACCCGCTACCCGGGGGCAGAACCAGCAGAAGTAGAACGACTGATCACCGAACCGATCTCCCGCGAGATACAGTCGATGAGTGGTGTATATAAAATTAAATCGGAGTCCATGTACGGACTATCCAAGATAACATTCGAGCTTCAACCTTCCCTTTCCGCAGAGTCTATTCCGCAGAAATGGGATGAACTGCGCCGCAAGGTGCTCAACATACAACCGCAACTACCCGCCGGCGCTTCCGTTCCCACGGTATCGGACGATTTCGGCGATGTATTCGGTATCTATTATGGCTTAGTAGGCGATGATGGTTTCTCTTACGAAGAAATGCGCAACTGGGCAGAACGTATCAAAACCCAGGTTATCACTGCCGACGGGGTAATGAAAGTAGCCTTGTTCGGTACACAAACCGAGGTGGTGAATATCTATATATCCGTCAATAAACTGGCCGGTATGGGTATAGATCCGAAACAAGTAGCAAGCCTGTTACAATCGCAAAACCAAATTATCAATACAGGTGAAATCAATGCCGGTGAGCAACAACTGCGCATTGTAGCCAACGGAACCTATACTACCGTCAATGACATCCGGAACCAAGTGATTACCACTCCGGGCGGACAGGTGAAACTGGGCGATATTGCTGTCATTGAAAAAGGATATATGGACCCTCCCGGCAATATCATGCACGTCAATGGAAAGCGTGCCATAGGTATCGGCGTTTCCACCGACCCGACAAAAGATGTAGTAAAGACTGGAGAACTGGTAGATCAGAAACTGGCTGAACTTCTTCCCCTTATTCCGGTAGGGTTGGAATTGGAAAGTCTGTATCCGGAAAATGTCATAGCTCAGGAAGCAAATAATGGTTTCATCATTAACCTGATAGAATCCCTCCTCATTGTAATCGTTATCATCATGCTGGTGATGGGGTTGCGTGCAGGTATACTTATCGGCAGTTCGTTGATATTCACCATTGGCGGTACGCTGCTCATCATGTCCTTCATGGGAGTAGGATTGAACCGTACTTCACTGGCAGGTTTCATCATTGCCATGGGTATGCTGGTGGATAATGCTATCGTAGTGACAGACAATGCACAAATAGCCATTGCCCGAGGTATAGACCGGCGAAAAGCACTGATAGATGGAGCTACCGGACCGCAATGGGGATTACTTGGTGCTACGTTCATCGCCATTTGTTCGTTCCTGCCGTTGTACCTCGCCCCTTCTGCCGTAGCGGAAATCGTGAAACCTCTGTTTGTCGTGCTTGCCATTTCTTTGGGATTAAGCTGGATACTGGCACTCACACAAACCACCACTTTCGGTAACTTTATTCTGAAAGCCAAATCCGGCGATACCAATAAAGACCCGTATGATAAACCTTTCTATCACAAGTTCGCCTCTATCCTCGGAGTACTTATCAAGAAGAAGACTCTTACACTGGGTAGTATGGTAGTCCTGTTTATCATCTCACTGGTCATCATGGGAATGATGCCGCAAAACTTCTTCCCCTCACTGGATAAGCCCTATTTCCGTGCCGATATATTCTATCCGGACGGTTACAGCATCCGTGACGTGGAAAAGGAAATGAAACAGGTGGAAGCGCACCTCCTGCAACAACCGGAAGTGAAACGAATATCCACCACATTCGGAAGTACACCGTTACGTTACTATCTGGCATCTACTTCCGTCGGTCCTAAACCCAACTTTGCTAATATACTTATCGAACTGACCGACAGTAAATATACAAAGGAATACGAAGAGAACTTCGACCAGTATATGAAGGCAAACTATCCGAATGCCATCACCCGTACCACTTTGTTTAAGCTATCGCCTGCGGTAGATGCCGCCATTGAAATCGGCTTTATCGGCAACAATGTCGATTCACTGGTGATGCTGACCAACAAAGTCCTGGAAATCATGCATCGGGATGATGATCTCATCAACGTACGAAATTCATGGGGGAATAAGATTCCTGTATGGAAACCTGTTTACAGTCCTGAACGTGCCCAACCGTTAGGTGTCTCCCGACAAAGTATGGCACAGAGCATTCAGATTGGTACAAGCGGTATGACATTAGGCGAATATCGTGAAGGCGACCAGGTATTGCCTATCCTTCTAAAGGATAACACAGTCGATTCTTTCCGCATCAACGACCTGCGTACACTACCCGTATTCGGTACAACACAGGAAACCACTACCCTGGAACAAGTAGTCAGTGAATTTGATTTCCAATATAAGTTCTCGAATGTGAAAGACTATAACCGTCAGATGGTAATGATGGCGCAAGCCGATCCACGCCGGGGAGTAAATGCCATAGCAGCCTTCAATAAGATATGGAAAGAAGTACAAGAAGAAATTCAGGTACCGGAAGGATATACCATGAAGTATTTTGGTGAACAGGAAAGTCAGGCAGAAAGTAATGCAGCATTGGCAGCTAATATGCCACTAACGTTTTTCTTAATGTTTATTACCCTGTTGTTCCTGTTCAGAACCTACCGCAAGCCAATTGTCATCCTATTGATGTTGCCACTTATCTTTATCGGAATCGTACTGGGATTAATCTTGCTTGGTAAATCATTCGACTTTTTCTCCGTTCTCGGTCTACTGGGATTGATTGGTATGAATATCAAAAATGCAATTGTATTGGTAGACCAAATCGACATAGAAGCTGCTTCCGGAAAAGCGCCGCTGAATGCAGTAATCAGTGCTACAACCAGCCGTATCATACCTGTAGCCATGGCGTCCGGAACTACGATTCTGGGTATGTTGCCGTTGCTATTCGACGCTATGTTCGGTGGTATGGCGGCAACCATCATGGGTGGTCTGCTGGTAGCCTCAGCATTGACGCTGTTCGTGCTTCCGGTGGCATATTGTGCGATACATAAGATCAAAGGATAAACTCCGGATACTCTTAACTATTCGCTTAAATAAGAAATAAAGAGATAATTATGAAAAAGATAATAACCATACTTACATTACTTTGCAGCTTCGGTCTGAAAGCCGGAGCCCAGCAGTTCTTAAGCCGCGAAGCATATCGTGACAAAGTAGAAGCCTACAGCCAAGTGCTGAAACAGCAGCGCCTGAAAACCATGGCAAGCACCGAAGCGCGAAAAATAGCAAATACCGGCTTCCTGCCACAAATAGACATCACAGCCGAAGGTACCGCCAACCTCAACCACCTGGATAAGTGGAACAGTCCGAAAGGTGAATACCGCCCCTACACCTATCAGGCACTCGCAACTTTGGCACAACCCCTCTATACGGGTGGTTCTCTAATAGCTCAGAAGCGTATGGCACAGGCTGACGAAGAGTTAAGCCAACTCACCACTGAACTAACTCTCGACCAAATTCATTATCAAAGCGATGCTGTTTATTGGAATGCCTCAGCCGCCTATGCCAGTCTTGAGGCTGCTGCTACATTTCAGGATATCATAAAGAAGCAGCACGATATTATTCAGGATCGCTTCAATGATGGCGCTATCAGTCGTACAGACCTGCTGATGATTTCCACCCGCCAGAAAGAAGCTGAATTGCAGTATATCAAGGCCCGTCAGAACTATACCCTTGCCTTACAACAACTGAACATTTTGATGGGAGTAGCACCCAATACTCCCGTAGATAGCCTAAGTGAAATCAGTATAGCCAGTGAACCCGTCGACATTCTTGGACTTGACGATGTACTTCCACGCCGCGCCGATTATGCCAGCACAACGGTAAACATTGCCCGGAGTGAGGCACAACGCCATGCCGCCCTCAGCAAGTACAATCCTCAGGTAAGCATGTTCCTTGCCACAGGTTGGGATACCGGTATCACGTACATGGGACAGGAAATCCCTCATACGCCTGTAGCCGGAGTAAACGTCAGTATCCCCATCTTCCGTTGGGGGGCGCGTTTCAAGACAAATCGGCAACAGAAAGCATTCATTGGTATCCAGAAGCTGCAACAAAGTTATATCACTGATAATATTCTTGAAGAGCTCTCCGCCGCCACTACAAAACTGACGGAAACGGAGCAACAAGTAAAGACAGCAAAGGAAAATATGGCTCTTGCCGAAGAGAACCTGGACCTTGTCACTTTCTCTTATAATGAAGGGAAGTCCAGTATGGCAGATGTATTGTCCGCACAATTGTCGTGGACACAGGCACATACGAACCTGATCAATGCGCATCTGGCAGAGAAAATGGCAGTGGCAGAATACAAGAAAGTGATTAGTGAATAAAAAGTCAGGCGCGGATTACACGGATTTATTTCTTTATTGTAATGAAAGAATCCGTGTAATCCGCGTAATCCGCGCCTAAAAAGTCCGCGTTCGTCCGCCTCAATCCGCGTCGTCCGCGTATCTATTCTCCTTATCCCAAGAACGAGATCAGCACACCCGCAGCCACCGCCGAACCGATAACACCGGAGATGTTACTGGACATACAGTAATTCAGCACATGGTTCTTCGGATCATACTTTGTAGCAATCTCATTGCACACACGGCTTGCCATAGGCACAGCACTCAGTCCAGTTGCACCAATGAGCGGGTTGATCTTCTTCTTGCTGAACAGGTTGAACAGCTTCACAAAGAAGATACCACCTGAAATAGAAAGTGCGAATGCAAGGAAACCACCCACTACAATGCCGATAGTCGTCCAATTCAGGAACGCTTCACTCGTCATTGTGGCACCTACACTCAGTCCTAAGAAAATAGTTGCCGCATTCATAATACTGTTCGCTGCCGCATCGAATAAACGACTGGTATCCGTACCGATTTCTTTTATCAAGTTACCGAACATCAACATACCAATCAAAGGCACTGCCGTCGGCACAAAGAGAGCAACGATCGTAGTTACTGCAATCGGGAAAATAATCTTCAGTACACGCAGGTTCTTGATTTCGGTTTTCGAAGGATAGAGTTTCTCTTGTTCCTTCATATTGATCATCAATTCCTTCTTCGAACAGAGTAATTTCACCACTAACGGAATAATTACCGGCACCAATGCCATGTAAGAATATGCTGCGATAGCAATCGGCCCCAGCAAATGCGGAGCCAGCTTGATAGTGGTAAAGATAGCTGTAGGACCATCAGCACCACCGATAATACCCAATGCAGCCGCTTCTTGCGGTGTGAAACCAATCAACACAGCCACCAGCAATACAGTAAAGATACCCAATTGCGCTGCCGCCCCAAAGATAGAGAGGCGCAGGTTACGAAGCATCGGTCCGAAGTCGGTCAAAGCACCCACACCCATGAAGATGATAGGCGGCAAGAAGCCTGTCTTAATCAACATATAATAGATGAAGTTCATCAGTCCCAAGTCGTGTGCAATTTCATGCAACGGCATTTCCCAAATGTTCTTCATTACTCCATTTACCAAAACCATTCCATTCTGATCTGCCTGGATGACGCCCATCTCTCCACCGGGAAAGTTAGCAATGAGCACACCGAAAGCGATAGGTACCAGCAGCAAAGGTTCGTAATGCTTTTTGATACCCAAATACAGCAGAATGAAAGCAATGGCATACATCACCAGAAACGACGGATCAGCAATGATGTTGCTGAAAGCCGTCATATCGTAGAGTCTTGCAAATATTTCTTCCATCGCTGTTTATCCTATCTTCATTAATACATCATCTTCTGCAACAGAGTCACCCGAAGTAGCACAAATAGCCGTCACAGTACCGTCAAAATCGGCACGAATGGCATTGTATGTCTTCATAGCTTCAATGTAGCAAAGCAAATCGCCTTTCTTCACTTTATCACCTACCTTTATCGGGGTTTCCTGGGCATTCTTCGTCAGGAAGAACTTGCCTTCCAACGGAGCAGGTACATCTTGTCCTTCGCCTACGGGAGCTTCCACTTTCGCTGTAGCATCTGCCGGCAAATCAATATCACCGTAAGCGACCGTTACGCGATAAGCCTGTCCATCTACCTGAACGGTAAGTGTTTTCGGTTTGGCGTCGTCCAACGGAGACTTATTAAGTTCCGCCTTCCGTTTTTCCACGTCTGCCAGGAAGTCTTCTTTCGCCTTGCCACTCTTGTATGCTTCGTATTGTGCCGGATGCATGGCATATTCGAAAAGTTCTTCATCATCTTCGCCCAAATCCCATTTGTTCTCTTTCATCATCTTGCGATACTTATCGAGCGCATCCGGATAATTATCCTGTGGGTTTCCGGTAAAGAACTTACGGCCTTCACGTTCGGCTTTCTCAATGATTTCGGGAGCTAGCGTACCCGGCAATTTACCAGCTTTACCCAACAGCATATCCCAGATATCATCAGCAATCATACCCCAACGTTCCTTACCTTTTTCCATAGCAATCACGTTCATCATCGCCAGATTCTTAACATACTGGCTGAACGGAGTTACCAACGGAGGATAACCTACGCGCGGCCATACATAAGCCACTTCATTGAACAGCTTGATAAGCAACTGATCCTGCGTCATAAACGGCAAGTTACGTTTCGCCTTATATTTATTGATAGATTCCAGATTGGACTCCAAGTCAGCCATCAAGCTACCCATCATACCCCCCGGAAGTCCCGGACCTATCAACAGGGAGTTCATCAAGCGGTTCTTCGGACTGATATACAAACCGAGGAAGTCATCCATAAATTCCTGAATCAAAGCACGTACCTTCATGTATGCTTCCATATTCACCTCAGGAACCTGGAAACCTGCATCTTTCAGCATAGCCTGCACACTCAGCAAGTCAGCGTGTCCCGTACCCCATGACAACGGTTCCATGCCCACGTCAATATAATCGCAACCAGCCTCGCAAACTTCGAGAATGCTTGCCATATTGAAACCGGGACCTGCATGACTATGATATTGAATAGGAATTTCAGGATGTGCAGCCTTGATATTTGCTACGATCTTGCCCAATGATACCGGGCGTCCGATACCTGCCATATCCTTGACACAGATTTCATCAGCACCCAGCTTGATCAGCTCCAACGCCATATTGGTGTAATATTCCACCGTATGGATGGGAGAATGAGTGATACAAAGCGAACACTGGGAAATCATTCCCGCTTCCTTTGCATAAGTGATGGAGGGAGCAATGTTACGAACATCATTCAATCCGCAGAATGTACGTGTGATATCTGTTCCCTGAACTTTCTTCACTTTATAAAACAGCTTACGCACATCGGCAGGTACGGGGCTCATGCGAAGACCGTTCAGTGCACGGTCCAACATGTGAGTTTGTATACCAGCCTCGTGAAACGGCTTCGTCCATGCACGTACAGCTTTATTAGGATTTTCACCAAACAATAGATTTACCTGTTCAAAACCTCCGCCATTGGTTTCTACGCGGGCAAAACAGCCCATTTCAACAATAGCTGGAGCAACCTTTACCAGCTGGTCTACGCGGGGCACATATTTTCCGGCACTCTGCCACATGTCCCTGAAAACCAGGCTGAACTTAATTTCCTTTTTCATACTAAATAAATAGGTGTGTGTTTTTTATTAAAGATTATCATTTTATTTTCTCGACCTTGGCTACTTTACCCTTGCCTTGTGTCACCACTGTTACAGCGGCACTGATAGCAGCCAAAATGTTTCCGGGAATTGCGGCAGGACCTTGCGCACCTTTCTTATCCGGCACCACCTCTTCAGGGGCGTACTTGTTTACCAGAAGAATAAGTCCTTTACCTAAGTAGATTACAATCAGCAGGATAGCGAACACTGTCGTCATACCTACCACCATCAGCAAAAGCGCTGTGTTGAGATTTTCCATATTATAAATTATTAGTTATTCGGTCTGTTTTACAAAAAATCGTCCGAAATTACGGATTATCAATGAAATAAAATAGAAAAATAACACTAAAAGATGCTAAAACGAAAGTTTCCATGTTCTCCCTTCAAGCGGAGGGATTGCATGGAAACCATAAAGATATTAACGCCTACCATAGAACTGATTACCAATATATCTTGATCCAGTTCATTTATTCATCCGCATTACGGCTGAAACAACTTCCCATCTCATCTCCGCATGCCACAATACGGCTCCCCCTCTTCCGGATAGCTCTCAACATTTGCAAGAAGTTCATACCTTATATAAAATCTTATTTCCTGATGCGTGGAATCTCCTTACTTTATTACGGCAAAGGTACTTATTAATAAACGAACCACTCCAGTCGGTCATTCATTAAAAAGTATGCAAGGATGTCTATAAAAGGGAGGGAAGACTTACAGTATATACAAATATAGGGATACAAAGTTTCTACCCTTTGCATCCCTGTATCTCTCAATCCCAATTCAGAATACGAATCAGAACTCGCTTGTAAAGTGGAATTTTATATTCTTGAAGTCCATCTGAGCCATTTGCAGAACATATCCGCTATCCGCCAGGAAGACATCCCTCCCCTCACGGTCTTTCGCCATATACTGATACTTACGCTTCTTGAATGCTTCCAGTTCTTCAAGATTATCGCTCTCTATCCAGCAAGCCTTATAAAGGCTCAACGGCTCCCAACGGCACTTCGCACTATATTCATTCTCCAGGCGATACTGGATAACCTCAAACTGCAACTGCCCTACCGTACCGATAATCTTCCGGCCGTTGAACTGGTTGACAAACAACTGTGCCACACCTTCGTCCATCAACTGATCGATACCTTTGGCAAGCTGTTTCTGTTTCATCGGGTCAGCATTCTCGATATACTTGAACATCTCCGGTGAGAAACTCGGCAGACCACGGAAATGAAGCATTTCTCCTTCTGTCAGCGTATCACCGATCTTAAAAGAACCATTGTCCGGCAAACCGATGATATCACCCGCCCAAGCCTCGTCAACAGTCGTCTTACGCTGTGCCATGAACTGTGTGGGCGAAGAAAAACGCATTGTCTTTCCATGACGCACATGCAGGTATGGAGCATTACGTGTAAATTTACCTGAGCAAATCTTACAGAATGCGATACAAGAACGATGATTCGGGTCGATATTCGCCGTAATCTTAAAGACAAATCCGGTGAATTTAGGCTCTTCCGGTTCCACTTCACGTTCTTCCGCCTGTACAGGACGAGGGCTTGGAGCTATCTCTACAAAGCAATCCAGCAACTCTTGCACACCAAAGTTATTCAGAGCTGAACCAAAGAATACAGGTGCCAGTTCGCCCTTCAGATATTCTTCTTTATCAAATTCAGGATAAACTCCATCTATCAATTCCAACTCACTACGCAACTTATCAGCCAATTGCGCACCGATTTGCTTATCCAGTTCTTCGGTATTGATATCTACCTCCACCTTTTCCGTCACCACTTGCTTGGAAGGCTGGAAAAGATTCAGATTGTTTTCGTAGATGTTATAAACTCCCTTAAAGCGCACACCACTTTCGATAGGCCAGGTCAACGGACGTACATGAATGGCAAGCTCTTCCTCCAGCTCATCCAACAAATCGAAAGGATCTTTGGCCTCACGGTCCATCTTATTGATGAATATAATGACCGGCGTATTACGCATACGGCACACTTCCATCAACTTACGCGTCTGTGTTTCCACACCTTTGGCACCATCTACAACGATGATAACGCTATCTACAGCAGTCAACGTACGATATGTGTCTTCAGCGAAATCCTGATGACCGGGAGTATCGAGGATATTAATCTTATACTCTTTATAGTCGAACTCCATCACAGAGGTGGTTACAGAGATACCACGTTGCTTCTCTATATCCATCCAGTCCGATGTAGCGGTTTTCTTTATCTTATTGCTCTTTACAGCACCTGCCACTTGGATCTGTCCACCAAAAAGCAATAGCTTTTCAGTCAAAGATGTTTTACCGGCATCCGGATGCGCGATAATCGCAAAGGTTCTTCTCCTCTCAATTTCGTTATTATTGGCCATATATAAAATTTGGTATAATATTATTATTGGGCATTCAGTTTTTCAATACATACTTTCAGACTCTCTTCCCAATGAGGTACTTCAATGCCGAAAGTCTTTTTAATCTTCGTCTTATCCAATACGGAATAATGCGGACGTGGTGCCTTTGCCGGATACTCATCCGTATGTAAGGGACTCACCTTGCATGTCGTGATATCCGCAATGCGATGTATAGCCACCGTAAAATCATACCATGAACATACGCCTTCATCACTGAAATGATAAATACCCGGTACAATACCCTGATTAATGGCAGCATAGATAGCTTGTGCCAGATCATTTGCATACGTCGGCGTACCAATCTGATCAAAAACCACACCTAAAGACTCACGCTCACGTCCCAGACGAATCATCGTTTTCACAAAGTTATTTCCATAAATAGAGTATAACCATGCTGTACGAATTACCATCGCTTTCTCACAATTCTGCATAACCTCCTTTTCTCCCCCCAGCTTGGTAAAGCCGTAAACAGAATTAGGACAGGGTTCGCAATCTTCTTTATAAGGTATATGCGCTGTTCCATCAAAAACATAATCCGTAGAAACCTGTATCATAGCAGCACCATGGGCCTGCGCAGCACGTGCCAGTATTCCCGGAGCTTCCTGATTCAGTTTGCGGCACAATTCTTCATTATCTTCCGCTTTGTCAACTGCTGTGTAAGCAGCACAATTCACTACAACATCAATCTGATTCTCTGCAATGCAAGCCTGTACAGCTTGTTCGTCACAGATATCCAATTCCTGTACATCAGTAAAAAAATAAGTGTGTTGCGGATTCTCTTTTGCAAGAACTTGCATCTCGTTGCCAAGTTGTCCGTTGGCTCCGGTTACTAATACTCTCATGCTTTATCTATTATTTACAATTTACTATCTTCGAAAGTTATTCCGGTTATTCATCCAGTTTCAACTCCCCTTTCTTGTCCTTTTCGTAATAATTGGCAAGCAAAGAAATGAAACTGCTGATAGTCTCTATCGCCTTTGCGGTTCCCTCCGTGATTTCTTTCTTCTGCAAACGCAGCAATAAAACACCATACAAAGCCTCAAAACAGGTTTCCAGTTCCGGCTCCTCCTGCTTCCCACTCTTCTGACGAAGTTCTACGATGAAAGGCAATGCTTTGAAATAAGCCGCACTATAATAAGGATATTTCGGTGATGCCAGCAGTTCTACGTGCAATTCCGTCAAATTCACTATTACATTACGATTGATTTGCAGATGTCCCTTTTCCTTCACTCCTTCTGTACGCATCATGTCTACCAGATTACCATACCATTCTTCGAGTGCCGGATGTTCTTCTTCCGCATAACGGGAGATAATGTTTTCGCGGATCTTATCGATATCGCACTCATTGGCACGTATCAAATCTTCCACTTGCCACATATATATAAGGTATTCCGCGATATTTTTCGCTTTCAGTTGTTGCGCTATCTTCATGATTCTATGTTTCTGCTCAGTAAAGTGACTCGCCCATCAACGTAAACACCAACCCAAACACAGACACGACAATGACAATGCCTCCGATGATACGATTCAATATCCAGATGCCGCGCAGGTTGAATTGCGTACGGACTTTATTTACAAAGTAAGTAATGCCAAACCACCACGCCAACGCCCCCAGCGCAATAGCCAGGTATCCGGTGACCGCTTCAAACACCAATACCCCTTCACTGACGAAGGCAAAGCGTGCAAAGAGGCCGATAAAGAGGAATATAATAAGTGGATTGGATAATGTGACGGCAAAGGCGGTAATGAAGTTATGAAAATAAGAGCCTTTGTTGGTTGAGACGGGACGGATGGACTGGACGGGATTACTGCGAAACGTATAAATGCCAAACGCTAACAGCATGATGCTTCCGAACAACTGCAAATAAAAGATATTTTTATTTACGTAATCGAATACGAAGCTCATTCCGTACCCTGTCAGCAAGGCGTAAGCAATGTCACTCAACGAGGCTCCCAGACCTGTTATGAAACCATACCAACGCCCCTTATTCAACGTACGCTGGATGCACAACACACCCACGGGTCCTAATGGCGCAGACACAACTACCCCAATAATAAAACCCTTCCATAATATATCGAATATGGTCCTTATCTCAATCATGGCTGCAAATATCGTACTTTTTTATGAGACGAACCAATTGTGTTAACGTTTTTTCGACCGATTATCATAAAACACTCAATACTTTACTTTTGACACCCTTCTATTTTTTATTCCTTTTCTTTCTCTGCACCAACGATTTTATGTATCTTTGCGCCAAAGAACGAAAAATCAAAAATATCAGTATGATTCTTTTTTTCAGAACCCCATCCAAGAGCGTGATGGCCGTAGAATGTGACCACGCACTCACCCAGGCAGAAAGCGACAAACTCTGCTGGCTTTTTGGAGAAGCCACCCCCGAAAGTGAAGAAAACCTGAAAGGACATTTCGTTGGTCCGCGCCGCGAAATGATTACTCCTTGGAGTACAAACGCTGTGGAAATCACCCAGAATATGGGCTTGAGCGGTATCTCACGCATCGAAGAGTATTTCCCCGTAAAGGACGAAAACGCTGACCGCGACCCGATGCTGCAACGCATGTACAAGGGACTGGATCAGGAAGTATTCACCACCAACCGTAAGCCGGAACCGATCGTCCATATCGAAGACTTGGAAGCTTACAACGAAAAAGAAGGTCTGGCACTCTCTAAAGAAGAGATGGACTACCTCAAGAAAGTAGAACAAGACCTTGGACGTAAACTGACCGACTCCGAAGTATTCGGTTTCGCCCAGATCAATTCCGAACACTGCCGCCACAAAATCTTCGGCGGGACATTCATCATCGACGGTGTAGAACAAGAGTCTTCCCTCTTCCAAATGATTAAGAAGACTACACAGGAAAATCCGAATAAAATCATTTCAGCTTATAAAGATAATGTGGCCTTTGCCGAAGGTCCGGTAATTGAACAGTTTGCTCCGGCAGACCACTCAAAACCCGACTACTTCCAGGTGAAAGATATCAAGAGTGTTATCTCACTGAAGGCTGAAACACACAACTTCCCGACTACCGTAGAACCGTTCAACGGTGCATCTACCGGTACAGGTGGAGAGATTCGTGACCGTATGGGCGGTGGTAAAGGTTCCTGGCCAATTGCCGGAACTGCCGTTTACATGACTTCATATCCCCGTACAGACGAAGATCGTCCCTGGGAAGAAATCCTTCCGGTACGCCAATGGTTGTATCAGACTCCCGAACAGATTCTGATCAAAGCATCCAATGGTGCCAGTGACTTCGGCAACAAGTTCGGCCAACCGCTGATCTGTGGTTCTGTACTAACTTTCGAACATAAGGAAAACGACGAAGTTTACGGTTACGACAAAGTAATCATGCTTGCCGGCGGTGTCGGTTACGGTACGAAACGTGACTGCCTGAAAGGTGCTCCCGAAGCCGGTAACAAAGTAGTCGTGATTGGTGGTGATAATTACCGTATCGGCTTGGGTGGCGGTTCCGTATCTTCAGTAGATACCGGACGCTACAGCAGCGGTATTGAGTTGAACGCCGTACAGCGCGCCAATGCAGAAATGCAGAAACGTGCCTACAACGTGGTACGTGCCCTCTGCGAAGAAGACAACAATCCGGTGGTATCCATCCACGACCATGGTTCAGCCGGACACGTAAACTGTCTCTCCGAATTGGTGGAAGAATGTGGTGGCGTGATAGACATGAGTAAATTGCCCGTAGGTGACAAAACCTTGTCTGCCAAAGAAATTATCGCCAACGAAAGCCAGGAACGTATGGGATTGCTGATTGAAGAAGAAGCTATCGAGCATGTACGTAAAGTGGCTGAACGTGAGCGTGCCCCAATGTATGTGGTAGGTGAAACTACCGGTGACCACCGCTTCGCTTTCCAACAAGCTGACGGTGTACGTCCGTTTGATCTTGCCGTAGAACAGATGTTCGGCTCGTCTCCCAAAACTTACATGGTAGACAAAACAGTGGAACGCCACTACGAAATGCCTAAATACGAACAATCCAAGTTGCACGAATATCTGACGAATGTATTGCAGTTGGAAGCTGTTGCCTGCAAAGACTGGTTGACCAATAAGGTAGACCGCTCGGTAACCGGCAAGATTGCCCGCCAACAATGTCAGGGTGAATTGCAATTACCGCTGAGTGACTGTGGCGTGGTTGCTCTCGACTATCGTGGTGAGAAAGGTATCGCCACTTCACTGGGACATGCTCCGCAAGCTGCACTGGCAGATCCGGCAGCTGGTTCAGTACTTTCCGTCAGCGAAGCACTAACCAACCTGGTATGGGCTCCGATGGCTGAAGGAATGGACAGCATCTCCCTCTCTGCCAACTGGATGTGGCCTTGCCGCTCACAGGAAGGTGAAGATGCACGTCTCTACACCGCTGTAAAAGCATTGAGCGACTTCTGCTGTGCACTGCAAATCAATGTGCCTACCGGAAAAGACTCTCTGTCCATGACTCAGAAGTATCCTGACGGTAGCAAAGTAATCTCTCCGGGAACCGTAATCGTTTCCGCAGGCGGTGAAGTTTCTGATGTGAAGAAAGTGGTTTCTCCCGTACTTGTCAACAACGAAAAGACAACGATTTATCATATCGACTTCAGTTTTGATACATTGAAACTGGGTGGCTCTGCCTTTGCGCAATCATTGGGCAAGATTGGCGACGAAGTACCCACTGTACAAGATGCCGAATATTTCCGCGATGCTTTCCTTGCCGTTCAGGAACTGGTGAACAAAGGACTGATTCTTGCCGGGCACGATATTTCTGCCGGTGGTCTGATTACTACCTTACTCGAAATGTGCTTCGCCAATGTAGAAGGTGGTATGGAAATCAATCTCGACAAGATGAAGGAACACGACCTCGTGAAACTCCTGTTTGCCGAGAACCCGGGTATTGTTATCCAGGTAAGCGACAAGCATAAGGAAGAAGTAAAACAAATATTGGAAGATGCCGGAGTAGGTTTTGTGAAGATTGGTAAGCCGACCGACGAACGCCACATCCTCGTATCTAAAGATGATGCTACTTATCAGTTCGGTATCGACTATATGCGTGATGTTTGGTATTCTACTTCTTACCTGCTCGACCGCAAGCAATCTATGAACGGTTGCGCCAAGAAGCGTTTCGAGAACTACAAGATGCAGCCACTGGAATTCGCTTTCATGCCCGGCTTCAAAGGTAAATTCTCTCAATATGGTATCGACCCGAACCGCCGTACACCGACAGGCATCCGCGCAGCAATCATCCGCGAAAAAGGAACAAACGGTGAGCGCGAAATGGCTTACTCCCTGTATCTGGCAGGCTTTGATGTGAAAGACGTCACCATGACCGACCTCATCAGCGGACGTGAGACACTGGAAGACGTGAACCTGATTGTTTATTGTGGTGGTTTCTCCAACTCAGACGTACTGGGTTCTGCCAAAGGTTGGGCAGGAGCTTTCCTCTTCAATCCGAAAGCTAAAGAAGCACTCGACAAGTATTATGCACGCGAAGATACGCTTTCATTGGGTGTTTGTAATGGTTGCCAGTTGATGATGGAATTGAACCTCATCAATCCCGAACATAAGAAAAACGGTAAAATGCTGCATAATGAATCTCATAAATTCGAATCGAGATTCCTGGGACTTACCATTCCTACCAACCGCAGCGTAATGTTCGGCTCTCTGAGTGGCAGCAAACTCGGTATATGGGTAGCTCACGGAGAAGGAAAATTCTCTTTGCCTTACGACGAAGATAAATATAATGTGGTAGCCAAATATAGTTATGACGAGTATCCTGCCAATCCGAATGGCTCCGACTACTCCATAGCAGCCATAGCAAGTGCCGACGGGCGCCATCTGGCTATCATGCCTCACCTGGAGCGCTCTATCTTCCCGTGGCAGAACGGTTGTTATCCTGCCGACCGCCTGCACAGCGACCAGATCACTCCATGGATGGAAGCCTTCGTCAATGCACGTAAATGGGTAGAAGAAAAGGTTAAGTAGTTCTGACTACAATCTATAAGTGAAGCACAGGCGCAGGTTATAATATACAACTTGCGCCTGTTGTCGTCTAAACAATGCGAGGAATCGAACACTATTCTTCTTGCTTTCGTGTTGCTTTTATCAAACAAAATGCATATTTTTGCGTTAATTTCACAAATACCCCCAATAACGAACGACCGTAACTGTTATGAGAAAATTTATCATTTTCTTTTTATTCACATACATTTCCTCCTTCTGCATCGCCCAAACTTATAAATATCTTGGCGTGGAAGATGGCTTGAGCAATCGTAGGATATATGCTATTCAGAAAGGGCCGAAAGGATATATGTGGTTTCTTACGCACAATGGCATTGACCGCTATGACGGAAAAAATTTCAAGCAATACCGACTTATAGACAGCGAAATAGAAGTTAACTCCATGCTCAATCTGAGTTGGCTATATGTTGGTGTGGATGGAACACTGTGGGAGATAGGCAAAAAAGGAAGAGTATTCCGCTATGATGCCAAACATGATCGCTTTCAACTTGTATACAAGCTACCTGATGAAGTGGTAAAAGGAAATCCGACTCCCGTAAGCTATGGATTTATTGACAGCAACAATATTGTATGGCTCTGTAACGAAGAAGCATTGTATCTCTACGATACGAATACTGAAAAAACCACCGTTATCAAAAACCATATCGGAGAAAGTATTACGGATATCGAGCAAATCGACCCTGACCATTATTTCATCGGTACAGACGTCGGTATACATCATGCCGAATTAAAAGACGACGTTCTCAACCTTTCTCCATGCAACTGGCTTGATAAACTGAAGATGCAAGTCAACGAGTTATATTTCCATAAAGCAAACCGCAAACTATTCATCGGTACATTCCAGAAAGGCATTTATCTGTACGATATGAATATTCATCAAACTGTAGAGCTGAATGTCGGTTTGCAGGATGTCAGCATTACACGTATCAAAGCCTTCAATGACAAAGAAATATTGATAGCTACAGATGGTGCCGGTATATATAAAATGAATGTAGATACCTATGAGTGCGCCCCCTACATCGTGGCGGATTACAATAGCTATAATGCCATGAACGGCAACAGTATTTACGACTTCTATGTAGATGATGAACGCATCTGGATAGCCAATTACCCTATCGGCATCACAGTACGTAACAATCAATATGCCAGTTATGAATGGATCAAACATTCTATTGGCAACAAGCAATCGCTCGTCAACGATCAGGTAAATGCCATCATCGAAGATCACGAAGGTGATCTTTGGTTTGCTACCAATAACGGTATCAGCCTCTACTCTACCAAAACAAAACAATGGCACTCATTCCTCAGCGTGTTTGACAATGGTAACGTAACCAAAAACCATGTTTTCATTTCTTTGTGCGAGGTATCACCCGGCATCATCTGGGCAGGTGGATACACTTCGGGCATCTACCAAATCAATAAAAAACAGATGAAAGTGGAGTTCTTTACTCCTTCTACATTTGGCGATTGTGATATCCGTCCGGATAAGTACATACGCTCTATCATAAAAACTTCCGATGGCAGTATCTGGTCCGGTGGCTATTACAATTTAAAGCAAATAGACTTCAACCGTAAAAATATACGTGCTTATCCGGGACTTAGCGGAATTACGGATATTAAGGAGAAGGATGCGCAACACATGTGGATAGGTACTGCCACAGGACTGTATCTGCTGGACAAAGAAACCGGCAAGTATCAGTGTATATCGATGCCGATAGAGTCTTTCTACATTAACGCGCTTTATCAGACACCAGACAGTTTGCTGTACATCGGGACCAGCAACTCCGGATTACTCATTTATAACCATCAGCGAAAGTCGTTTGAGCATTTCCACAAAGACAACTGCCCGCTGATTTCCAATAACATATATACCATTCTTCCGGACGGAAACAAAAGTGTCCTGCTGAGTACGGAAAACAGTCTGACAAGCTATTACCCGGCTGGAAAGATATTTCATAACTGGACTAAAGAACAGGGACTGAAGAGTGATCATTTTAATTCAACATCAGGCGTACTGCGAAAAAACGGAAACTTCATTCTTGGAAGTACGGACGGAGCAATAGAGTTCCACAAAGATATGATGATTCCACGCAATTATGAGTTCAAAATGATATTCAGCGATTTGCGCGTATTCTATCAAACCGTTTACCCCGGCGATGAGGGTTCACCGCTGGAAGTGGACATAGATGAAACTCAAGTGTTAAAGCTGAAATACAATCAGAACATATTCTCTCTACGGATATCTTCTATCAACTACGATTATCCGTCATTGATTCTGTATTCCTGGAAACTGGAAGGTTTCTATGACGGATGGAGCCGTCCTGAGAAAGATTGCATGATCCGGTTCACAAATTTGAATCCCGGAAAATATACATTACGGGTACGTGCCATCTCCAGTGAAGACCGACGAATCGTTCTTGAAGAGCGTGACATGGAAATCATGATAGAACAGCCCTTATGGCTCAGCATATGGGCATTAATACTTTATGCCGCCGTGATAGCCGCAATTGTCATTATCACATTGCGTGTCATTATCCTGCGCAAACAGCGTAAGGCTTCGGATGAGAAAATACGTTTCTTCATCAATACAGCGCATGATATTCGTACCCCGTTGACACTGATCAAAGCGCCACTGGAAGAACTCAGTGAAAAGGAAAATCTGACACCGAGCGGACGAAGCAATATGAATACTGCCATACGAAATGTGAACGCCCTGTTGCGACTGACGACCAATCTTATTAACTTCGAACGTGCAGACACTTATTCCAGTGCCCTATATGTATCCGAATATGAGTTGAGCACCTACATGGAGGAAATGATCAATGCTTTCCGGGCTTATGCCGACGTAAAACGTATCAGCCTGACTTATGAAAGTAATTTCCGCTACATGAATACCTGGCTTGACAAGGATAAGATGGATTCGATTCTGAAAAATCTGATATCCAACGCCTTGAAGTATACACCAGAAGGTGGAAGCGTACATATCTATACAGCAGAAACAGAAGACTATTGGAGTGTGGAAGTAAAGGATACGGGTATCGGTATTCCGTCCTCAGAACAGAAAAAGCTCTTTAAAATACACTTCCGGGGTAGTAACGCTATCAACTCGAAAGTAACGGGTAGTGGTATCGGATTGTTACTGGTATGGAAACTTGTTCACCTGCATAAAGGCAAAATCAACTTTACAAGCACGGAAGGAAAAGGCTCCTGTATTAAAGTCACATTCCCAAAAGGTGAAAAACCTTATCGAAAAGCTATTCACAGTCCGAAACCGGGAAGTGAGAAAGTTGCTTATGCTGAATCGGGAGTACCTAAGAATGTTACGCCAAACATTGCTTATGATGCAACTAAACAGAAACAACAGCAAAACAGTGATCTTCCGAAAATCCTGATTGTGGAGGATAATGATGAGTTGAGGGAATATCTCCGCAATACACTGTCGGACGACTATAACATACAAGTATGCAGCGATGGCAAACAAGCACTCGAAATAGTCAAGGAATATATGCCTAACATGATTATTTCGGATATCATGATGCCGGAAATGCGTGGAGACGAATTGTGTCATGTCTTAAAGAATGATATTGAAACCTCTCACATCCCCATCATTTTGCTCACAGCACTGAACAATGACCGCAACATCATTGAAGGATTGAAGACCGGAGCAGATGAGTATATTGTGAAACCTTTCAATATAGGTATTCTCCGTGCTACGATATCCAACATCCTAACGAATCGCTCTTTGCTGCGACATAAATATGCTAATCTGGAACTGAATGATGATGAAGATGCCACAACTTGTACCAATTGTTCCACCGACCTTGATTGGAAATTCATTTCTTCCGTCAAGAAGCATGTGGAAGAAAATATGGATAACGGTGCACTCAATGTGGAAATGCTCTGTTCATTACTGAATATGAGTCGTACCAGCTTCTATAATAAAATAAAAGCCCTGACCGACCAGGCTCCGGCAGACTATATCCGATTGATACGTCTGAAACGTGCCGCACAATTACTGAAAGAGCAGAAATACAGCATAACTGAAGTTGCAGAAATGACTGGTTTCAGCGATGCGAAATACTTCCGGGAAGTATTCAAGAAGCACTTCAGTGTCAGCCCGAGCCAATATGCGAAACAGAAAGAAGAAGGGGAAGAAGGGGAATAAAGTGGTAGAGTGATATCATATTATCACATTATAACATTAAAACTATGAATATTTATTTAGAGGCATTCGGCCTTTTTTCTAAAATAGGAGTTTTCACTATCGGAGGTGGCTATGCCATGGTGCCACTCATAGAGGAAGAAATTGTAGAGAAACGAAAGTGGATCGCCAAAGACGATTTTATAGACTTGCTTGCCATTTCCCAATCGACTCCCGGCATTCTTGCGGTTAACATTTCCATTTTTATCGGATATAAGTTGCGGGGAATTCGTGGAAGTATAGTCACTACTTTAGGGACAATTCTACCCTCATTCCTCATTATTCTTGCCATAGCTATGTTCTTCCACAATTTTAAGGATAATCCGATAGTAGAACGGATATTCAAGGGTATCCGCCCGGCAGTAGTTGCACTGATTGCCGCTCCTACATTCAGTATGGCTAAGTCAGCCAAAGTCAACCGTTACAATGTCTGGATACCCATTGTATCTGCACTAATCATCTGGCTACTGGGATTCTCACCTATCTGGGTAATTATCATCGCCGGTGTAGGAGGATACTTATATGGACGGTTACACCATACCAAAGTTGAAAGTTGAGAAAGTTGGCTGCGCATCATAAATCATAAATTATAAATCATAAATCTCCTATGCTTTATTTTCAGTTATTCTATACATTCTTCAAAATAGGCCTTTTCGGCTTTGGCGGCGGATATGCCATGCTTTCGATGATACAAGGTGAAGTAGTCACACGCTACGGGTGGTTGACACCACAAGAGTTTACAGATATTGTAGCTATCAGTCAAATGACTCCCGGACCTATCGGAATCAACTCGGCAACGTATGTAGGCTTCACGGCTACCGGAAGTATATGGGGTTCTGTCATCGCTACTTTTGCCGTAGTACTTCCTTCATTCATCCTGATGTTAGTTATCAGTAAGTTTTTCCTGAAATACCAGAAACATCCGGCTGTTGAAGCAGTATTCAGTGGATTGCGCCCGGCAGTGGTAGGGCTACTGGCATCAGCGGCCCTGGTATTAATGAATACAGAGAATTTTAGTTCACCTAAAGAAGATATGTACTCGTTTATCGTCAGTTGCATCATCTTCCTGGTGGCTTTTGTGGGTACCCGGAAATATAAAGTCAATCCGATAGTGATGATTATAGGCTGCGGAATAGCAGGTTTCATATTGTATTAACAAAAAAGGTGAAGCTTATAGCTTCACCTTTTTTGCCACTATCTTCGACTCATTATGCAGTCGGTCGAGTGCTGTTACCACATAGCGATATTTAGTCTTTCCATTTTCATAGGGTAACTTATAGAAGTTATCCCGCGTGATGGCTACAATATGAGAAGGATCACTGATGTCCACTTTCTCTTTAGCATCGAAACGGTAAATCACATACTGTACGGCACGATCCATTTCATCCTTATACTTCGGTGCTGTCCAGAACAAAAGATATCCATCTTCTGTCCACACCGGTTTCATCTTGCGCACTTTATCCGGCGCTTCATTATCCATGAAATCAAAAACAGGAGGCAAGGCGGGATATTTATGGTATTCAGCCATCAAAGCATCACGATACTTTCCGGCATTCTCCACCACTGCACTTGCAGGCCACTGACAACTTCCACCAATCGTCTGATAAGCACGTTGCAACGCCATCTTACGAGGAAGCTGGTTCATGGAAGGAGTCTGCGGATCAGCATTCTGCACCGTATTCATTACCGACTGACCGATGAACAAAGGACGATTTTCCGTATTCTTTGCCCACCACTTCACCAATGTCTCATAATCAGCTACCGGATGACCTATCTGCCAGTATATCTGCGGAATGTTATAGTCTATCCAACCTTCACGAGCCCAAAGAAGCACATCAGCATAAAGGTCATCATAGTTTTGCAAACCATTGGTCTTACTACCCAGCGGATCACTCTTCTGATTACGGTAAATACCAAACGGAGAAACACCGAACTTAACCCACGGCTTCAATTCGCGCACTGTCTCATGAATTTTCTTTATCAACACATTGACATTACTGCGACGCCAATCCGCTTTATTAGAAAATCCACCGCCATAACGGGCAAAGCTGGCATCATCCGGGAAGTCTACTCCCTGTTTAGGATAAGGGTAGAAATAATCATCCATATGAATAGCATCAACATCGTAGCGGGAAACAATATCCGTAATCACCATACAGATGTGGCGACGGCTTTCCGGCAATGCAGGGTCGAAATAGACTTGGTCACCGTAAGTAACAAACCATTCGGGATGGATATTATAAACATGGCCCGGCGCCAATTCATTCTTCAGTGAAGTCTTCACACGATAAGGATTAATCCAGGCATGAAACTCCATACCACGCTTGTGGCACTCTTCAATCATAAATTCCATGGGATCCCAATAAGGATTGGGTGCTTGTCCCTGTACACCGGTCAGAAAGCGGCTCCACGGTTCCAGTTGCGAAGCATAGAGAGCATCGGCTTCGGGACGTACCTGAAAGATAATGGCATTAATGCCTGCCTCTTGCAGGGAGTTCAACTGACTGATCAGGGTCTGTTTCAACTTCTCGGTGGGAATTCCGCGGAATTGTCCGTTAACAGCTTGTATCCAGGCTGCACGAAATTCACGTTTGGGGTATCTTTCGGGTTGGAATTGCGCTGCCACTGTCAGAGAAAAGAGCAGGGCACATACGCACAAAAGGGTTCTTACTTTCATTCTTTATAAAATCTGATTAGGGTTTATCAATTCATTGGCCATTCAACAACTACACGGACGCCACTATTGTACGAAGTATCCAGGTAAATCTTTCCATCTACAATATCCATCACCTGACGGGCAATGGAAAGTCCCAGACCTGTACCGGGAGTAAAGCTATCTACTTTAAAGAAACGCTCGAAAACAGTTTCCTGATATTGCGGCTCAATGCCGATACCAGTATCTTCTATTATGAAACGTATGATATTATTCTCCTTATCTTCCTCGCATTGCAGACGGATCACACCCTTTTCGGTAAATTTCCCGGCATTATCCAACAAAAGGGTAAGCACACGTTTCATCCAGGCCCGTACCGTCTGTATCACCGGGGCATCTGGAGAGGGAACCCATTGCAGTTCCACACCTTCTTTCTGCTTCCCACCCAACTCATCTATACATTCAAGACAGCAGGCATTCACATCCACCGCTTCTTTGGGCATATCCGCAGTCTGTGAGTCCATATCGGCAATATCTATAATATTATCAATCAGTTCTAACAAATAAGCACTGTTCTTCTCTACCTGACTGGAATATTCACGGGCATCTTCCACATCCAAGCCTTCTTCGGCAAGCAATGCAGAAAAACCTACTACAGAATTAAGCGGTGTACGCAACTCATGCGTGACGTGCTGGATGAACGAACTCTTAATGCGCCCCATCTTCTGCAATTCCTTACGAGCAACATCCAGTTTCCGGTTCATGGAAAGAGTACGAATATAAAGGTAAGTAACCAATATCAATAGCAGTAATATCACACAACCCGCCCCAAACACAAAAGCCAGACGCTCACGGCTCATTTTCTCACTCAGTTCCAGCTTCTCCATCTTCAGACGGTCAACCTCAAACTGAGCGGTATATTTGTTCAGCTGTTCATCCATCTCTGCCGTACGCACAGAATCATTCAATTGAGAATACTCTGCAAAAGCACGACATGCCTCTTTGTAATGTCCGGTCTGTTCCAGCATAATGGCTTTTTGCCGGTAGTTTCCCGGATAATAATTGCCTATCGAACGCTGGTAATCAATCAGAGAATCCATATAAGCCACGGCATTGCCTATGTTACCCAAGATCTGACTGCACATAATTTTATAGCCGAACCAGCCCTCCTGTGAAATAGACTCTTTATTTTTAAGATAATAAGCATTTGCTTCACGAATATAAGGTGCTGCCGCTTTCTCGCCTTTTATCCCCAAAACAGCAATAACCCGGAACTGATAATAACGCATATACAAAGCTTCTCCTATTACAACATCCTTCCCCTCTACTGTCTTCCCCAACTGTCCCAACCGGTCCAGATAAGGCACAGCGTCACTATATGACTGACGTGCCAGATAAGTTTGAATGATATTGAGGGAAACGACATAAGCATCACGGTAATATTTGCCTTCTTCAAAGTGCTTCAATGCACTGTCATAATATTCAAGACATAGCTTTATATTCTGACCGAACACACGGTGATTATAACCTATACACATTTCACCGGATGCCATGCCGTATTTATCTTTCCGTTTCTCGGCGTCTTTGCAGAGTAAATCCGTCTCCTTCATCACCTCTTCTTGCAACCCCTTCTCGGTCATTCGCTGGATGTACTGCCTCCATGCCTGATAGCGATCGGTATTACGGTGGCAACGATCTGCCCAGTCCATATATTCATAAGTCACCAGGCGCAAACTGTCCGTATCTCCTAATTCATAATAATGATTGGCAAGAATAGCATAAGCGTCACTGATATTAGCCGTATCCTTCCGTTCTTTTGCCAATTCAAGGAAGTGCATACCCAAGGGTAGAAAATTCGGTTTACCATTCGCTTTCCGTACACTGTCGGCAAGCGATTTCAGATCAATTGTATCTTGTCCCATAACTGTCCCGAAACAAGAAAACAAGCATACCAACATGGCACACAGGCATATCCGAGGGTATTGCATAAGGATGATTGGTTTTTAAAATGCGCATAAAAATAGTGCTTTTCCCGCTTGTATGTCAGCAACTATTTAAAAGTATAACAAATCTTAACCTGCCAATCATTATACATATTTGAATTGCAGTGATTATCTTTGCAACTTAAATTCACTTTAGTGACTCAGATTATGACCAAAAACAACTCCATACTCATCAAAGGCGCACGCGTCAACAACCTGAAAAATATAGACGTAGAAATACCCCGAAACAAACTTGTTGTCATCACCGGGTTGTCCGGTTCGGGTAAATCCTCCCTGGCATTCGACACACTTTATGCTGAGGGACAACGTCGTTATGTAGAAAGTCTGAGCAGTTATGCCCGCCAGTTCCTGGGACGTATGAGCAAGCCTGAATGTGACTTTATCAAAGGGATTCCGCCTGCCATCGCCATAGAACAGAAGGTGAGCAGCCGCAATCCACGCTCCACTGTCGGCACCTCTACCGAAATATACGAATACCTGCGATTATTGTATGCCCGCATCGGACGGACATTCAGCCCCATTAGCGGAGAGGAAGTAAAAAAACATTCCACTGAAGATATCGTAAACTGTATGTTAGGCTATCCGGAAGGGACAAGATACACAGTGCTCGCTCCGATACTACTGCGTGAAGACCGCACAATGAAACAACAACTGGACATTGATATGAAGCAGGGCTTCAACCGTCTGGAAGTAAATGGAGAGATGATACGCATTGATGAATATGAACCCAAGAAAGGAGATACCGTTTTTTTATTGATAGACCGTATGGTAGCATCCAAAGAAAAAGATGCGGTCAGCCGACTGACGGACTCTGCCGAAACGGCGATGTACGAAGGCGACGGTGCCTGTCTGCTCCGGTTCTATCAGCCTGACGGAACCACCAGCCTGTATCGCTTCAGCACCAAATTCGAAGCAGACGGTATTGCTTTTGAAGAGCCGAGCGACCAGATGTTTTCCTTCAACTCCCCCATCGGTGCCTGTCCTGAGTGCGAAGGTTTCGGTAAAGTAATCGGTATTGATGAACATCTGGTGGTTCCCAACCGTTCGCTGTCCGTTTACGACGGTGCTGTTGTCTGTTGGCGTGGCGAAGTGATGGGTGAATGGAAAGATATGGTGATACGAGGTGCCGAAAGAGCCGGATTCCCCATCTTTACACCTTACTATGAGCTGACGGACGCACAACGCCGGATGCTATGGGAAGGCACTCCTTACTTCCAGGGTATCAACGCCTTCTTTAAGATGGTGCAGGAAAATCAGTACAAGATACAATATCGCGTGATGTTGGCACGTTATCGTGGCAAAACACTTTGTCCGAAGTGCCATGGCACCCGCTTAAAACCCGAAGCCAGCTATGTACGAGTAGGAGGACGAAATATTTCCCAACTCGTAGATCTGCCGATTACGGAGTTGAAAAACTTCTTCGATAACCTGCAACTGGATAAGCACGACAAAGATGTTGCTACCCGTATTCTCATGGAAATCAACAGTCGCATCCGCTTCCTTCTCGATGTCGGATTGGGATATCTGACACTGAATCGTCTCAGCAACTCGCTTTCGGGTGGTGAGAGCCAACGTATTAATCTAGCCACTTCACTGGGCAGCAGCCTGGTAGGTTCACTCTATATCCTTGACGAGCCCAGTATCGGACTACACAGTCGCGATACCGACAAGTTGATACACGTATTGCGTCAATTGCAACAACTGGGTAATACGGTTGTCATCGTGGAACATGACGAAGAAATCATCCGTGCAGCGGATTACATCATAGATATCGGGCCGAAAGCCGGCCGCCTGGGCGGACAAGTGGTCTATCAGGGAGATATGAAAGATTTGCAGCCGAACAGCGACAGCTACACCGTTCGTTATCTGCTGGGAGAAGAAGAAATTCCTGTCCCGGAACATCGCCGCCCATGGAATAACTACATAGAACTGACCGGGGCACGCGAAAATAACCTAAAAGGGGTAAACGTGCGCTTTCCTCTGAATGTAATGACTGTAGTGACCGGCGTCAGCGGATCGGGAAAGAGTACCCTGGTACGCGATATCTTCTTCCGTGCCCTGAAACGCGAACTGGATGAGTGCAGCGAACGTCCGGGCGAATTCGCTTCTATCGGCGGTGACCTGCAAAACCTGCGAAATGTAGAATTTGTAGATCAGAACCCTATTGGCAAATCCAGTCGTTCAAATCCTGTAACTTACATCAAGGCTTACGACGAAATCCGCAAACTATGGGCAGATCAACCACTTGCCAAACAAATGGGATACACTGCCGGCTACTTTTCATTCAACAGTGAGGGCGGACGTTGCGAAGAATGTAAAGGTGACGGAACCATCACAGTAGAAATGCAATTCATGGCCGACTTGGTGTTGGAATGTGAAACCTGCCACGGAAAACGCTTCAAAGCTGATACACTGGAGGTTAAATTCCACGATGCTAACATCTACGATGTACTGGAAATGACCGTGAACCAAGCTATAGAGTTCTTCACTAAACACGGACAGAAGAAGATAGTAAAAAAACTCGCTCCACTACAAGATGTAGGATTAGGCTACATCAAACTGGGACAGTCTTCCTCTACCCTTTCAGGTGGTGAAAACCAACGCGTGAAGCTGGCTTATTACCTCAGTCAGGAAAAGGCAGACCCTACCCTGTTCATCTTCGACGAACCGACCACAGGACTACATTTCCATGATATTCGCAAATTACTGGAAGCTTTCGATGCCCTGATATTACGTGGACACTCCATCGTAATCATCGAGCATAACATGGACGTTATCAAGTGTGCCGACTATGTGATAGACCTCGGACCGGAAGGTGGTGACAAAGGTGGAAATCTGGTAGCGGCAGGTACACCGGAAGAAGTGGCAAAATGTGCGGCAAGTTATACAGGACAATTCCTGCAAGAAAAACTGCACATGAAATAATTGAGTGAAACTCATCTCATGAGACGGATTATTCTGTCTCGTGAGATAAAAATATCCGTCCCATGAGATAAAAAAAATCGTCCCACAAGACAAATTGTTTTATCTCATGGGACAATTTATAATAATCTGCAAAGCGGAAAAATCTTAGCTTGCTTTATTCATAGCAGGAGTTATGTAAGTTAGAAGTAGAAACCGAAACCAACCTTCAGACCAAATACCGAACGGTCACCGTTTACGTTCCAATACACAGCCGGCTCAAGTGTCACCGTCCTCGACAGAAAGAAAGCGTACCCTGCTTCCGCACCGAAAGAAAACTTGGTATCATCGCTTGTCCCCCAATCCCAACGGTCTACGTTGACATCAGCACCCAGATATAGACCAATCTTACTGAAATAATAACGACCGCCCACACCGAGTGTATAAACATCCGTATCACCTCCTTTTTCATTCCATTTGGCTCCTGCATGTATCAATAACGCCACATTATCCAGCAGAAACGCACCACCTTTGGCTTCAATGCCAAATGAAGTCTTGTCTGTCTCTGTATTATGCGACAAACCTAAGCCGGAAATCGACGGATTCAAGATCCACTTTCCTTTTTCAAATTGTGCCTGGGCAGCCACTGTGGCCACAAGCAGACAAACGAGTAATGCTAATTTTTTCATTGTTACTTATTAGTTTTTGGTGTTATTGTACTTTTCATCTTCCTCTCTACGTTTTCGCTGCAAGTCTTCTTTCTTACGCAACACCAACCAGAGGATAAACACAATGATATAGGATGCTGCAACAGTGACGTATTTTTCCGTATCACTGATAACAGTGTTGCGCGGCAGGAAATAGGCTGCCGTAGCACTCACATAGATAAGCAGAGCAATCGTGATGCTTGTAGATTTTTTAAATCTCTTCATTACCAAAGTTTTTTAGTCGTTTTAAAATACCAGATACTAAACCAGAGCACAGCTACCACAGCAGCCAGAATGGCAACACCGAGAGCAGTCTGAGGTCCTAAGCCAAAGCCTTCGGGGGCTATACAGATGTATGTTATACAAACAGTTGTCATAAATACAGCCGGAACATAAGTTACATAAAAGTAATGCCCTTTCTTTTCACGTACCAGATAGACGGTAATCGCCCAAAGCGTAAAGACGGAAAGCGTCTGATTGGTCCATGCAAAGTAACGCCAAATCATGTCAAAACCCTCTTTGTCGCTCAAACTGTAGAGCAACAAACCGATAGCAGCGAGAAACATAGGAATACATATATACAAACGACGACGCATGGATTTTTGTTCCATTCCGAGGAAGTCTGCCACAATAAGGCGGGCAGAGCGGAAAGCGGTGTCACCACTCGTGATAGGCGCGGCAATCACACCTAATATAGCAAGGAATCCTCCCACAGTACCGAGCCAATCTTTGGTGATAGCATCCACTACTACGGCAGCATTCGTCTCCCCCATTCCGTTTTCATGAAAGAAATAGGTGGCAGCTGCCGCCCAAATCAGGGCAACAATACCTTCGGTAATCATAGCACCATAGAACACAGGGCGACCGTGACGTTCACTCGTCATACAACGAGCCATTAACGGACTTTGCGTAGCATGGAAACCACTGATAGCACCACAGGCTATGCTGACAAACATAATCGGGAAAATGGGTAGTTCAACAGCATTAGGGTTCGTATTCTGTAATCCGTCCCAGAATTCCGGTAAGACAGGATGCTTCACATAAAGCATCACCAGTATACCCACCGCCATAAAAAGCAATGCAACAGCAAAAAGCGGATATATCTTACCTATGATTTTATCAACCGGCAACAAAGTGGCAAAAATATAATAGATAAATACTACTATTATCCAGAACGTAACATCCAAAGATTCCGGTGTCAGTTTTGCCAGCAATCCGGCAGGGCCGGCCACAAAGACAGCTCCTACCAATATCATCAAAAGAACTGTAAAACCGCGCATCACCTGCTTGGTAGTTACTCCCAGATAGCGACCGATGATTTCCGGCAAGCTTTCACCGCCATTACGCAGAGAGAGCATACCTGCCAGGTAATCATGTACGGCTCCGGCAAAGATACTGCCGAGCACAATCCACAAATAAGATGATACACCAAATTTAGCCCCCATAATAGCACCGAAGATAGGACCCAAACCGGCAATATTAAGAAATTGTATCATGAAAATCTTCCAGGTGGGCAAAGGGATATAATCCACCCCATCGGTCTTAGTCAAAGCAGGCGTCTTACGATCGTCAGGGCCGAAAATATGTTCGATGAAACGCCCGTAAAGAAAATAACCTGCTATTAATGCCAACAGGCAAAGCGTAAATGTAATCATGGTGCGTTATTCATTATTTTTAATGGACGCAAATGTAATAGTTTCTAAGGAAACTGCACAACATTCTCAAGTGTTTTACTTATCTTCGCCGCTAAAAATGACAGAAATAAAGAAGGAAAAGAGAATTTGTTTAGAATAAGTATTAGGTATTACAATAAAATCTCTATCAACATGAAACAGTTACTTCTCACTATATTATTTATCACATTCGTTCTGCCCCTTACCGCGCAATCCGCCGGTGAGATGGTTACCCGTCCTCCAAAATACGAAGTGCGCGCTGCCTGGGTCACCGCCGTCTATGGTTTGGACTGGCCCCGTACCCGTGCCACCAGTCCCGAAGGCATCCGAAAACAAAAGGCAGAACTAGTAGAGATACTTGACCGACTGAAAGATGCCAACTTCAACACTGTGCTCTTCCAGACGCGAACGCGCGGTGACGTGCTCTACCGCTCAAAGATAGAACCGTTCAACTCCATTCTGACTGGGAAAACAGCTGCTGATCCGGGGTACGATCCACTGGCTTTTGCCATAGAAGAGTGTCATAAGCGTGGTATGGAATGCCATGCCTGGATGGTAGCCATTCCGTTAGGCAATCGCAAGCATGTTGCCAATCTGGGCAATGCCTCCGTAACCAAACAGAAATCCGCTATTTGTGTGCCTTATAAGCGTGAATACTTCCTCAATCCCGGAAATCCAGCAACCAAAGAATATCTGATGAGCCTTGTACGCGAGGTTGTGGAAAAATATGACGTGGATGGCGTCCACTTCGATTATCTGCGTTATCCGGAGAATGCTCCCCGATTCCCAGACACCTATGATTTCCGAAAATATGGCAAAGGACGCGACCTCGCCCAATGGCGCAGGGATAACATTACGGAAATCGTCCGACACCTCTACAAAGGTGTGAAAGCTCTGAAGCCCTGGGTAAAGGTAAGTACCTGCCCTGTAGGAAAATACCGTGATACCTCCCGTTATCCTTCCCGCGGATGGAATGCTTTTCATACTGTTTACCAAGATGCACAAGGTTGGTTGGGTGAAGGCATACAGGATCAGATATATCCCATGCTTTACTTCCGGGGTAACCATTTCTATCCTTTTGCTCTCGACTGGCAGGAACAAAGTAATGGTCGCCAGATCATTCCCGGACTGGGTATCTATTTCCTCGATCCCAGTGAAGGAAACTGGACACTGGATGAAGTGGAGCGTCAGATGCACTTCATCCGTACCCACAAACTGGCAGGTCAGGCCCATTATCGTGTGAAATATCTGATGGACAACACACAAGGGTTGTATGATGTATTGGAAGAGGACTTTTATACCGCTCCTGCCCTGCAACCTGCCATGCCCTGGATAGACAACGTGCCACCGACAGCCCCTACCCATCTTACTGTCACTCGACTGCCGGACGGATACATCCACCTCAGTTGGATGCCCGCCACGGACAACGACAAACGTAATGTACCGACCTACGTCATCTACGGCTCGGACACTTACCCGGTGGATACCTCCAATCCGGAAAATATTATTGCCCAGCGAGTACAAGGAACGGAATACACGTATGCTCCCGTCCGCTTCTGGACGGCAAAGAAGTATTTTGCTGTCACTGCCGTGGACCGTTGTGGCAATGAAAGCGAAGCGGGCAGATGACCCTCCCGAATGCCACACTTCAGCGTCCCCAATGCCACACTTGAATGGGTGAAACGCCACACTTGAACAAGTGTGAAGTGCGGCATTGGGGACGCTGAAGTGCGGCACCGGAAGCGGTGAAGTGTGACATTGCGAACGCTGAACTGTGGCAACCGTACAGCAAGCCGCGGCATCCGTACGACGAGACTCGACATTGGAAAAATCAGCAGCAGCAGCGTTTCTTTCTTTTTCTTCTGCTGCTGTTGTTAGTATATCTTTTATATTCTCTTTATTATCCGTATCAACACTTTCACTAATAATACTATCATTCAGCGTTTTATCTGATTTTTCGGTGCATTTTTCCGTCTTTTCCCTCGACGTTTTTTGTCGTTTTTCGTCATTTTTTGACCAGGAAACCGACGATTCCGATACATTTCCGGTCGTTTTCGGAACCGTTTTTCGAACCGAATCTTCCGGTTTTCCCGTTTTATCCGCAACTGTTTCCTCCCGCTTTTGAACCGGTTTATGCAGTGGGTTCAGTTCGGCAGGCGCAAAAGATCCGTCCTCTTCAAAATCGAAAAGCTCGTAACCGAGAATGATCTTCTTGACATAAGCAAAAGATATCTTATGCATCTTGCAGTAAGGACGCAAAAACTCCATATCGACACATGAGCCGGGCAACATAGCCAATTTCTCGATAACGAACCAATAAGCCCCTGTTCCCTTGAGCTTTTCCATTTTCAACAGATATTGCATTCTGGGATCGTGCATAGCCATCAGCGGATGCTGCAAATAGAAATTCCTTTTCATCTTTCTTTATGTTTTAGTTTAAAGCCATAAAGATAAGAATAGCATGTGAGACAGTCGGAGGTTACGTGAGGTTCCGTGAGGTTAAATGAGGTTCCGTGAGGTTAACGCACCTCCACCCGCACGTAAGCCCGGTACCTGCTTTGAGGAGTAACCGGCACCAAGGCCAGATAGCCGGAGACGATTCTTCCTTCCTCCACTATCAATGGATAATCCCTCATGTCCTGTTCATGTTGCGTCCGCAAAGCCTCGGCAGAAGGGAAATTGTCGACATTAAAAATTCCTTTGCTACCGGGAGCGACGAAATTATCATAAAGCTGACGGGCAACCATCCCCATAGTCATGCGCACATTAATTTCAACATGTGGATAAATGGCGTACGGATATCCTCTCTGATCCGGACAGATCATCATATCTATCCCCATAGGACCGGAATAATACCTACCATAAATTCCTTCTATAACTTTCTGCAAATACTCACGAATGCACACAAAGGCTTCTAAAGGGATATACCGTAGAATCCACTGTTCCACTTCTTCATTAGAAACCAGCATATTACCACGATAAACACCTTTCTCATCCGTAATAAAATGCGAGTAGCCGCTAAACAGTACCTTCCCCCTACCGTTGGAGTAGAATTCCATGGCAAAATCCCCCTCCTTTTTATATATAGGTTCCAGTATAAGAGCCCCGTGGTTCACCAGTTCCCGACGACACCAATCAGCCGTAGATTTCGTCAGCCCACGGCGACACCAACGTAACCCCTTTCCGCTGCCCGACCACACGGACTTGAACAGGTAGCCGTCCTTAAAATCATCGACTATATCCGGAACGCAGAATTCCTTGCCCTCCCCTGATATCAGAAAATGACGTCCACAAACACATTTGAGGGTTTTATTCAGTTCAAACGTCATAGCAAGAGCCATCCCATACGCACGGGAAGAAAGCATACGACACTCGCGCAACTCTGCTTCCGTAGGAAGTTTATGTTGGGCAATACTGGCCTTCTGCATACGCTTGCGGAAAGCGCGATTCCATCCCCAAGGTACAATTTGGGATTCCGCATAATCGGGTAATTCCGGTTCAGTGACCAATTGCACGGAAAGGGGGAACAATTGTTTCATTTTTTGCAGGTAATCAGCGTTATAGGCCGAAGGAGCAAGTACCGCACTGCCGGGTTGGGCATACCAAACGGGTAATAAAGCAAGATCTTGGGCCATACGACAGGCAGAAGCGGGAGCCATATAATTTTCTTCATTATTAGCAAGTGCCATGTCCGTGTCTGGGTTAAATACATAGAGTTTCATACTATTACAGTTCTTTATTATTTAAGGCCGCAAAATTACAGAGAAAAACAAGGTAAAGCAAATATATAAACTTCACTAACAAAAAAGATATTTTGCCATCTCTACTTTGCAATTCTATAAAAAAGACGTATATTTGTCGCCCGATAAACTGAATTTAACAGCATGGAAGCATTCTACCGCACACACGCCTATCTTGTTGAGCATACCAATGCCCCCGTTCGCCGTGACCTCATGGATGAGATCAACTGGAACGACCGTCTTATCGGTATTAAAGGAACGCGTGGTGTAGGTAAAACCACGTTTCTGTTGCAATATGCTAAAGAGAAATTCGGCACTGACCGTTCCTGCCTCTTTATCAATATGAACAATTTCTACTTTTCTTATTTCAGCATCGTTGATTTCGCTTATGAATTCCAACGCCGCGGCGGAAAAGTATTGCTGATAGACCAGGTATTCAAACATCCTGATTGGAGCAGGGAACTGAGAATGTGCTACGACCGCTTTCCAAACCTCAAAATCGTGTTTACCGGTTCGTCCGTGATGCGACTGAAAGAGGAAAACCTGGAACTGCGCGATATAGTGAAGAGTTATAACCTGCGTGGCTTCTCCTTCCGTGAGTATCTGAACCTGCAAACAGGCATGAAGTTCCGTGCTTATACACTGGAAGAGATTTTGAGCAACCACGAACAGATTGCCAAAGGCATCCTTTCGAAGGTACGCCCACTGGATTACTTGCAGGACTATCTGCACCATGGTTTCTATCCGTTCTTTCTGGAGAAACGCAATTTCTCGGAGAATCTGCTGAAGACCATGAATATGATGGTAGAAGTGGACATCCTGCTTATCAAACAGATTGAACTGAAATATCTTTCAAAAATCAAGAAATTGCTTTATATGCTGGCAGTAGACGGTCCGAAAGCCCCGAACGTAAGCCAGTTGGCAAACGACATACAAACATCCCGTGCCACGGTGATGAACTACATCAAATATTTGGCAGATGCACGCCTTATCAATATGGTATATCCGAAGGGAGAAGAATTCCCCAAGAAACCATCGAAGATTATGATGCACAACTCCAACCTGATGTACTCCATCTATCCCGTGAAAGTGGAAGAACTAGATGTGCTGGACACTTTCTTCGCAAATTCCCTGTGGAAAGATCACAAGGTGAACAAAGGCGACAAGAATATGTCATTCCTGGTGGACGATGTGATGCCTTTCAAGATTTGTCCGGAAGGTATGAAAATAAAAAATAATCCCGGCGTCACCTATGCCCTGCACAAAGCGGAAATAGGAAGGGGGAATCAGATTCCACTCTGGATGTTCGGCTTTTTATATTGAGATTTATTCACTTAATAATAATTCAATTTAGTTATGACTAAACAGAAGAAATTCATTACTTGTGATGGTAACCAGGCTGCTGCGCATATCTCGTATATGTTCTCTGAAGTAGCTGCTATCTATCCCATCACTCCCTCTTCTACGATGGCTGAGTACGTAGACGAATGGGCTGCCGCAGGACGCAAAAACATCTTCGGCGAAACAGTATTGGTACAGGAAATGCAATCGGAAGCCGGTGCTGCCGGAGCCGTTCACGGTTCATTGCAAGCCGGTGCGTTGACTTCAACGTACACTGCATCTCAAGGTCTGTTGCTGATGATCCCGAATATGTACAAGATTGCCGGTGAATTCCTGCCTTGCGTATTCCACGTATCAGCCCGCACACTGGCTTCTCACGCGCTGTGTATCTTCGGTGACCACCAGGATGTTATGTCAACCCGTATGACAGGTTTCGCCATGTTGGCAGAAGGTTCTGTACAGGAAGTTATGGACCTCTCCGGTGTTGCTCACTTGTCAACTATCAAAGCTCGTGTACCGTTCGTTAATTTCTTCGACGGCTTCCGTACTTCTCACGAAATCCAGAAGATCGAGATGTTGGAAAACGACGATCTCGCTCCGCTGATTGACCAAAAAGCTCTGGCTGAATTCCGTGCTCGCGCATTGAATCCGATGAATCCGGTTGCCCGTGGTATGGCTGAAAACCCCGACCACTTCTTCCAGCACCGTGAATCATGCAACAACTACTACGAAGCAGTTCCTGCTATTGTAGAAGAATACATGAATGAAATTTCTAAAATCACAGGACGTAAATATGGATTGTTCGATTACTATGGTGCTGAAGACGCAGAACGCGTAATCATCGCTATGGGTTCTGTAACCGAAGCTGCCCGTGAAGCTATCGACCACCTGATGGCTAATGGCGAAAAGGTAGGTATGGTTGCCGTACACCTGTATCGTCCATTCTCTGCTAAGCACTTCCTGGCTGCTGTGCCTAAGACTGCTAAGACTATTGCAGTTCTTGACCGTACGAAGGAACCGGGTGCGAACGGCGAACCGTTGTACCTCGATGTTAAAGACTGCTATTATGGTGCAGCTGATGCTCCGGTAATCGTAGGCGGTCGTTACGGTTTGGGTTCTAAGGACACTACTCCTGCTCAGATCATTGCCGTATTCAAGAATCTGGCTATGCCGATGCCGAAAAACCACTTCACTATCGGTATCGTAGACGACGTAACCTTCACTTCACTTCCTCAGGAAGAAGAAATCGCATTGGGCGGTGCAGGTATGTTCGAAGCTAAATTCTACGGACTGGGTGCTGACGGTACAGTAGGTGCTAACAAGAACTCTGTGAAAATCATCGGTGACAATACTGACAAACACTGCCAGGCTTACTTCTCTTACGACTCAAAGAAGTCAGGTGGTTTCACTTGTTCTCACTTACGTTTCGGTGATACTCCGATCCGTTCTACATACTTGGTAAACACTCCGAACTTTGTGGCTTGCCACGTTCAGGCTTACCTGCACATGTATGATGTAACCCGCGGTTTGCGCAAGAACGGTACATTCCTGCTGAATACAATCTGGGAAGGCGAAGAACTGGCCAAGAACCTGCCTACCCGTGTGAAGAAGTATTTCGCTAAGAACAATATCTCTGTATACTATATCAACGCAACTCAGATTGCACAGGAAATCGGTTTGGGTAACCGTACCAATACAATCCTGCAATCTGCATTCTTCCGTATCACAGGTGTAATCCCTGTTGACCTGGCTGTAGAACAGATGAAGAAATTTATCCAGAAGTCTTACGGTAAGAAGGGTGAAGATATCGTAAACAAGAACTATGCTGCCGTTGACCGTGGTGGTGAATACAAGCAATTGACCGTTGATCCTGCTTGGGTTAACCTGGCTGACGACGCTAAGACTGAAAACAACGATCCTGCATTCATCAACGAAGTAGTTCGTCCGATCAACGCACAAGATGGTGACTTGCTGCCGGTATCTGCATTTAAGGGCATCGAAGATGGTACTTGGTATCAAGGTACAGCTAAATACGAAAAACGTGGTGTAGCTGCTTTCGTTCCCGAATGGAATGCTGAAAATTGTATCCAGTGTAACAAGTGTGCTTATGTTTGTCCTCACGCTTCTATCCGTCCGTTCGTTCTGGATGCTGAAGAGCAGAAGGGTGCAAACTTCGAGATGCTGAAAGCTGTAGGTAAAGTATTCGACGGTATGACATTCCGTATCCAGGTTGATGTTCTCGACTGTCTGGGTTGCGGTAACTGTGCCGATATCTGTCCGGGTAATCCGAAGAAGGGTGGCAAGGCTTTGACTATGAAACATCTGGAAAGCCAGTTGAACCAAGTTCCTAACTGGGATTACTGTGCTGAAAAGGTAGCAAGCAAGCAACATCTGGTTGATGTTAAAGCTAACGTAAAGAACTCTCAGTTCGCTACTCCGTTGTTTGAATTCTCAGGCGCTTGCTCCGGTTGTGGTGAAACTCCGTACGTGAAGTTGATCACTCAGTTGTTCGGTGACCGCGAAATGGTAGCCAATGCAACAGGATGTTCTTCTATCTACTCCGGTTCAGTACCTTCTACTCCTTATACTAAGAACGAAAAGGGTCAAGGTCCTGCTTGGGCAAACTCTTTGTTCGAAGACTTCTGCGAATTCGGTTTGGGTATGGAACTCGCTAATGAAAAGATGCGTGACCGTATCGTGAAACTGTTCAACCAGATTCTGGAAGGTGACAATGCTCCTGCTGAGGCTAAGGAAGTATTGAAAGCATGGATTGAAAACATGTACGACGCAGACAAGACTAAAGAACTTGCACCTCAGATCGAGGCTATCATCGAGCAAGGCATCGCTGCCGGCTGCCCGGTTAGCAAGGAACTGAAAGGCTTGACTCAATATTTAGTAAAACGCAGCCAGTGGATCATCGGTGGTGACGGTGCTTCTTACGATATCGGTTACGGTGGTCTCGACCATGTAATCGCCAGCGGTAAGGACGTTAACATCCTGGTTTTGGATACTGAGGTTTACTCTAACACAGGTGGTCAGTCTTCTAAGGCTACTCCGGTGGGTGCTATCGCTAAGTTTGCCGCTGCCGGTAAGCGTGTACGTAAGAAAGACCTTGGTTTGATGGCTACTACTTACGGTTACGTTTACGTAGCTCAGATCGCTATGGGTGCTGACCAGGCTCAGACTCTGAAAGCAATCCGTGAAGCTGAAGCTTATCCCGGACCGTCACTCATCATCGCTTACGCTCCGTGTATCAACCACGGTCTGAAGCTGGGTATGGGCAAGAGCCAAGCTGAGGAAGAAAAGGCTGTTAAGTGCGGTTACTGGCACTTGTGGCGTTACAACCCGGCTTTGGAAGCTGAAGGCAAGAATCCGTTCCAGCTGGATAGCAAAGAACCGGATTGGTCTGGATTCCAGGACTTCCTGAAGAGCGAGGTTCGTTACTCTTCTGTAATGAAACAATATCCTTCAGAAGCTGCTGAACTGTTCCAAGCTGCCGAAGACAATGCCAAGTGGCGTTATAACAGCTACAAGCGTCTGTCTAAAGGAAACTGGGGTGCTGATGCCGAATAATTTCGATTATTAAAATAGTAAATAATAAACTCTGAAAAATGAAGGCTGCACCGTGAACCGGATGCAGCCTTTATTTGTTTTCAAACAAAAGCAACGAACATTATGATTGGATTTATTATTTGGATTATAGGCCTGATACTTGCTATCAAAGCCGTATTGGAAATTATGCAATGGAAGGTAGATGGCGTCAAGAAACTATTGGTCGCTATTCTTGTATTGCTCACCAGTTGGATCGGACTGATCTTTTATTATTTCTGGGGAAGAGACAATTTACCTTCAATGTTGAAATAAACAGATCTATCTGTATAAAAAAAGAAAATGCCGTACTTAAATTACGGCATTTTCTTTTTTTATTAAGCTATGTACGTCTTCCTCCGTTCCACCGAACGGACCGTAGCTCTGTAGTTTGACGGAACACATGGCAGCGGCAAAACAACCGGCTTCCTGATAAGATGCTCCTCTTTTACGCATATACAGATAGCCCGCCATATACGTATCCCCACAACCGGTAGCATCGGCAACATTCTCTACCGGATATGCCGGAATTTCATAGAATCGTTCATCAACATAAATAAGTGAGCCTTTGTCTCCCAAAGTCAGCAAGACTTCCTTCACTCCCCAGTCCGCCAATTTAACAGCAGCATCATAAGGATCTGAACATTGCGTAAGTACCTCCATTTCGTGTTCATTAGCTTTCAAGATATGGATATATTTCAAGGCTTCTTCTTTTTCAGCCCAGTCCACCGCCAATACTTCTTCGTTCTGCACTTCACGCAAATAACCCTGTACATCAAGAGAAAGTAATCCTTTCCCGGCAAGATATTTGATAACATCCAGTGAAAAATCATCCGCCAGTAAACTACCCAAATGAAAAATCCGGGCATTTACATCCTGCAAACCTTCAATCGTAAAAGGATCAGCCTTAGCAGTAACCCGCTGCTTTCTTTCATTGGTATCCTCGCCATAAATATTCTCAAAGCAGATGGAATGGATGCTGGGGAGTACTTTCACTTCAATACCGTCTGTCCTCAAATCATCCACCACCGGCATCTCGCTATCAGCCAAGGCGGTGACAAGTTGGAATCCTTCCGTACTCAGGTGTTTGATGGCATGCGCAAAATAGAAAGAGGTTCCTCCGGGCATGTGCACAGTTTTCTGCGGAGTAACTACTTTATCCAAAGTAATATATCCGATACAACAAAGATCGTATTTCATAAAATATTCAGTTCCATTTTTCAGACTGCAAAAATAGCCAATAATTATCGTTTCTTCCCCCTGCAACGCTATAAATTCTTCCGTTTTAAGAAATCCGTCGGACTTTCACCGAATTGTTCCTTATAACACTTCGTGAAATAAGACGGAGACGAGAAACCGACTTCATAAGCAATTTCCGCAACCGTCATTTCTGAAGAAGCCAACAGGGAAATTGCTTTTTTAAGGCGTGCCTGGCGCAGCAATTCATTGGGAGCATAATTAGTAAGTGATTTCAGTTTACGGTAGAGTTGCACACGGCTCAGTCCCATATCTTTGCCTAAGTCTTCCACATTCAGTTCCGGATCTCTCATTTTCTCCTCTACCAGAGATTTAAAACGAGAGACAAAATCTTTATCAATATCACAGATATTCTCTTTCGCCAATGTCTGATTATCACCGAAGAACTGGCGAAGCTGCCGACGGGAATCTATCAGATTCCGGATACGGGACAGTAACAACTGAGAATTGAAAGGCTTGGATATATAAGAGTCAGCACCACCATTATACCCCTGAATGCGTTGTTCATCAAGTGAACATGCTGTAAGAAGAATCACGGGAATGTGGCAAGTCTGCAATTCGGTTTTCAACCTCCGGCAACACTCTATCCCGTCCATACCAGGCATCATGACGTCGGAAACAATCACATCGGGAACATATTTCATTGCGAGACGAATCCCTGTAGCAGCTTCCGATGCATCCAGCACATGATATTCTTCAGCAAGTAGTGTTTTTACGTAATTGCGAATATCGGCATTATCGTCAATAACCAGCACTGTCGGGCGATCTGCAGCTTTCGTGTCTTCCTCATCCAAGGGCAAATCTGTTTCTATCAATGTAGCAGAGACTTCCGCTTCCTCAGTGGGAAGAGTAACAACCGTAGGATGATACAGAGAAACACTCTGCGCCGGAAAAAGAACGGTAAAAGTCGCTCCTTTTTCATTGCTATGGGCAGTGATCTGTCCGCCATGCATCTCTACGAAGGCACGGACAAGCGCTAATCCGATACCTGTACCGGCCTGATGTCCGTCTATCTGGTAGAAGCGTTCAAAGATAGCATCCACCTCTTTTGGGGAAATATGGCTACCTGAGTTAAATACAGAGAAACGGTAATTAGTCGTTTCCGCCTCCAGCTTAACCACTATTTTCCCATTCTCGGGTGTATATTTCACAGCATTGGATAGCAAATTGAAATAGATACGTTCCATCTTCTCACTATCTGCCATCATGCGGAAATCTGTGTCAGGTGTAACTTCAAAAGAGAAGGAGATATGCTTTTTCAGCAACGCCATACGGAAAGAATCATTCCAGCCGCGGAAACTACTTAAAAGATCGAATGGTTCCAAATGAAGTTCCATCCGCCCGTTCTCTACCTTACGGAAATCAAGAATTTGATTAACAAGACGAAGAAGGATGTTAGCGTTCTTCTTCATCAGTTCCAGTAGTTGATGCGGATGCTCTCCAAGAGACTTATCGGCAAGAAGCTGGTTGATAGGATCTGCTATCAATGTCAACGGAGTACGGAAGTCGTGAGAAACATTCGTGAAGAATACTAGTTTGGCATGGGTGGCCTCTTCCAGTTCGCGGGAAAGCTGTTCCAACTGTTCTTTCTGCTGAATGAGCAGCTCCTTCTGCTGTGTCAACTGTTGCTTCTGTTCTTCCAACTTCTCCTTCTGCCGGGACAGTTCACGATTCAGGCGGTTTTTGGTACGCAAAGAAAGATAAACGGCAACCAGTAAACCGATTACCAATAAAAGCACCAATAAGCTGCCATATAATATGACTTGCTGCGTAGCGTAACGATCAAGGAACTGACTCATCTTTCCATTCATCGTTTCTATCTTTTCATCAAGGGTAGCAATATGCGAGGTCTGCATCTGCATAATCTGCGCATTGGTAGCATCTACAACAGAAGTACTCAATATGGTTTCACGAGGAAAGTCCCGCTTATTCAGAATATCCATCGCCATCTGTATCACACGGTCACCACCGGTAGGATAAATAAACGTGGCATCCAGTTGACCATTCAGCACTTGTTCTACGCCATACCCTTCACCGGGCAAAGCATCCGTACCGATAAAGCGCATTTCTTCTGCCCTACCCTGCCGCTCAGCAACATCATAAGCTCCTGCCGCCATTCGGTCGTTCTGTGCATACACTACATCTATTTCAGAAAAGCGCGCCAAAAGAGTATCCATCTTCTCTCCTGCCTCAGAGCGCAGCCAGCCGGCATCTTCACGTGCCAGAAGCTGAATGCCGGGATAAGGAGATATGGCGGCAACAAATCCCTGATGACGGTCCATGGCCGGTGTAGAACCTGTCAAACCGGCTATCTCCACAACGTTTCCTTGTCCATGAAGCATATTAGCAACATAGTTACCTATTGCTTTTCCTAACTCATAGTTGTCAGCACCTATATAAGCGGTATATTTATCAGAAAGTATCTTGCGGTCGAAAACAATGACGGGAATTCCCCTGTCGAAGGCTTCCTCCACTACCGGAGTGATAGGTGCAGCTTCATTGGGTGCAACTACAAGCAAGTCCACTCCTTCTTTGATAAAATTACGGATATCTTTTATCTGTTCTGCATTATCATCTTTTACCGTACGAATATCAATTTCTACTCCGTCATAGAAAAGTGCCTCGCGCAACATTTCATTGTTCATCTGATGTCGCCATTCATCATCGCTGCACTGGGAAACTCCAATACGGAAACGTGCTTCGCGATGGGTGCACGAAGTGGTCAACCCAAACCAGGAAAGTGAAACAAGTAATAATTGGATAGTATATCTTCTCATCTTTTCCGTTATTAGTAACGCAAATATAAAAATATTATCATAGGTATCGTTATCTGTTTCTTAAAAAAACTCCCTATTCCACCGATTTTTAACTCGGACAGAATAGGGAGACTACTATTGCCGGAAAGAAGGACAGACAAACCAGATAAGGCTATTATTGAGCTGTAAGCTCAATAACATGGCTCTGAGTCGCTGTAAAACCAAATACATTCAAACCAACTTTCATCAGATAATCACCGGAATAAACTTTCCCGCTAGATTCTAATTTAGATTCAGTAGAGGGCATCAAATTGATTTCTTCCACTTTATATTGCTTGTTCGGGTTTAATCCCTGAAGTTTGACTGTCATCAGTTTCTCCTGGAAACGCGGATGGATATCATAAGCAAACAATACAGCTTTGTTTGCATCCTTGCTTACATAATTCAGTGCCATGTGATTGCCCTCATACGGAGACACCAAACGATATTGATCACCATCCATAATGGCACTTTGCAGACGCTTCCAGTTGGCAACAGCCGTCTGGCAGTAAGTCAATTCATCAGCCGTGAGTTCTTTCAGACCTATATCAAAACCAAGCTTACACATAGAAGCTACATCCGTACGGAATTTTACAGAAGTCGCTTTATTCCAACTGGTCACATGGGCATCCATAGCTTTCGCAGGGAAGAACTGGGAAAAGCCCCACTGGATATAAATACGTTCTACAGGATCCGTATTGTCGCTGCACCAGAACTCTGTGAAATATTTAAGCGCTTCGTAGTCGCAACGGGCACCACCACCGGAACAAAGCATCATCGGGACATCAGGATAATTCGCTTTCACACGCTTCAGAACATTATAGATGCCACGGACATGATCAATATACAACTGTCCCTGTTTGTTCTTCAGATACGGAGAATAGATATTGGTGATAGGACTGTTGCAATCCCATTTGAAGAAAGCAACTTCGGGATTCTCCTTCATTATATTCTCTACAACACCATACACATAATCCTGCACCTTCGGATTGCTAAGGTCAAGTACCAATTGGTTACGGTAATAATATGTTTCACGATTAGGCAGTGTGATCGCCCAGTCCGGATGTTTCTCGAAGAGTTCGCTCTTGGGATTCACCATTTCTGGTTCAATCCAGATACCGAACTTCACATCTGCATCCTTGGCAGCTTTCACCAGCGCCGGAATGCCACCGGGCAATTTATCGTGATTCACATCCCAGTCTCCCAAACCCGCATGATCATTCTTACGGGGATATTTGTTCGCAAACCAACCATCGTCCAACAAGAACATATCTACACCCAGATGCTTGGCTTCCTTCATTAACTCGGCCAGTATCTCCTGATTAAAGTTAAAACCTGTATTTTCCCAGTTATTCAGAAGAGTCAGACGACTCCCTTTACCATCTTTCAAGCTGTAGTTGCGTGCCCACTCATGAAGGTTACGGCTTCCTTTCCCGGCACCGTCATTACTTAAAGTAAATATGAATTCGGGAGTGGTAAACACTTCATTCGGTTTCAGTTCATAATTCGAAGCGTAAGGATTGATACCGGGAATCACACGAAGATTCCCAACATTGTCCACTTCAAACGTAAAGCGGAAATTACCGGTCCATCCCAACGTACCCATCAATACATTTCCCTGATGTTCGCTGACCGGCTGATCCAATCCTACTTCAAAGAAAGGATGCGTATGCATGGCAGCACGGCTTCCCAACTTCGTATCAATTACTTTCTTGCCAAATTGCAATTGCTGGCTGCTCATTTGCGCTTCCTTTGCCCAGTCACTACTGAACTCAGTCAGGTAATAAGCGGAATTATTGAAATAAAGCATGGCAGAGGCGTATGTAGAAAGCAGGACAGGTTTCTTTTCCTGATGCCTGATTTCACTCCAAGTCTTGATAACATTTTCTTTCGGATAAGCCACATAGTGCAGAGTAACGTCTACCGGATACTGATCGTCACGGAGATTAACCACAGTTTCCGTACCACCCTCAACCGCCTTGGAGGAGGAAGAAACATAATACAACATAGTGGACGGATTGCCATCATTGTGAGTGATAGCGATAGCCGGTTCAAAGTAATCTTCATTACCCGAACCACCATACACTTCCCAACCGCGTTTACTTACACTACCGTCGGCACCGGCATGGATATTCCACTGAAAGTTATTCAAATCCTGCTCATGCAGCAGTTTTTCACCTAAGTAAGTTTGATACAGACGGCCGTTGTCGCCTACCTGAAGCACCAGGTCGGTGTTATCCGTAGAAATACGGATCGTTTTGTTTTCCGCTGCATTGACATACGACAATGTAGCACATGCAAAGAGAGTTACAAGTAAATTTTTCATGGTGTACAATGAATTTAGTTACAAAAATATATTAAATTAATTTAGAATGAAAGGCTTGCACTGAATTCCAGTGTAAATGGACGCAAGTAATTACCACTCATATAATGATCTTTGAATTTACCTGCTTCTTCCTTGCCCAGTAGTTCGGCGCCGCTGATAGTTCCGCTTGCACCCTTTTGGTTCAGGAAGTTTACTACCGTTGCTCCCAATGAGAGGTGCTTATTCACTTTCCAGTTCACACCACCGAAGGTTTCCCAACGACCGTTGAAATAGAGGGCATTAGTCAGATTGGCATACGTCTTCCCGAAATAACGGAAACTGAGCCACAAGCGCAGATCGGGAGTTATGTTATAACTGGGATCTATTTCAGCCAGTATCTGCGGAATTTCTTTCACTATGTTGCCATTAGCATTCAAGTCAGGCACTCCTTCAAACGGAGATTTGATAAAGTAATTGTTATAAGTCGGTTTCTGATAAGTAAACAGGGCATGCAGATGGAAACCTTTGAAAGGATTGATTTCAGCGGAAGTGGTCCAACCCAATGTCTTGATATCGTAAATCAGCAAGGTCGTCTTGGACTGCGTTGTTCCCGGTTTGGTTACATTCTGCTGGTCTATATTATTCGACTTGGAAATATAAGTAATCATGGAAGTCAGGTTTATCCAGTCATTCTGATAAAATAATCCGCCACGCAGCAAAGGGATAGTCACACGCTTATATTGCTCTTCGGTAGGTCCTGTTCCGGCATATTCATTGATACGTGGGAAGCGGGTGGCGACGGTTCCGTCGGCAGTCAGCCCGAAGTTCTTGGTCAACTTATAAGTAAATTGTGCCGTTGCAGCATAGTTCAGCTTATCTTTTACTACTTTCTGCGGCTGTATCTTTTCAGCAGAAAGTATATTCCCTTGATTGTCAGTATATTCGTGAGTATCACCAATGTGGAAGCCGGAATAGCGACCATAAGGAATCTGATCGGCAGACATACGGTAATATTCCAGACGAGCACCATAATAGACAGTGAATTTCGGACTTACCTGCCAGTTATCCGTAAAGTAGGCAGCCAGTTTGTTTTCGGTCCCTTTGGTATATTCCGGACTCAGCTCATTGAAACCACTGAATTTAGCAGTAGTCCCGTCAGCTACCACACGATTCAGTATCTGCGGATATTCAGTAACCGTGCCTACCCATTGAAAAGAAGAAGAGTGATAATCCAAATGATAAAACCATTCATTCAACCCCAGGCGTACGTCATGGTCGCCTATCTTCTTTTTCAGTTCGGAAGTAAGCAATGCATTCTTCACTTTGCCAAGATGCAGCCAGGTACGCCTGCCTTCGACCAATCCGGTATAGGCATCCTCCGAACCATCCTGAAAAAGGCCGTCCGCCACCGTGGCTTTGTTGATATTGCTACCACCAAAGTCCACATAGTTAGCTTCGGGAACATTCATAAACTTGGCATTCAGCGTCCAGTTCAGATTGTTACGGAAGGTATAATCAAACAGCATAGCCACTTCATGCGCCTTATTGCCTGTAAAGTCACCAAACCGACCGCTCTTCATCTTTCCGTCCATCACATCCATGTACTGAAAACGTCCACCTTCGGGAGCATACGAAGAAGTTCCTAACTTGAAGCCAGGAATTTCTTTCACACTGCCATCTCCCACATAGATAAACGGAGCAGCGTTAATCATCGAACCCAATGCACTGCTTTTTGAGAACTTATAGATAACTGAGAGCCTTCCGCGATTATTGTTGAAAAGGCGCGTCAGCCCTGCATGATAAAGTTGGGTACGGTCACTGAAGTTTTCAAACTTAGGAGAGAAACTACCCGGATCGAAGTTCTGATAGATGCTGGCTGTATAGAGCCAGCGGTTTCCGATGCCACCGGACACATTCATGTCTATATTTTGCCACCCAAAATGGTTGGTGCGGTAATTCAAGACTCCTTTGAACTCCTTTTGCCCCAATTTGGAGAAAGAATTTACGGAATAAGCGATGTTTCCGGTAGCAATAGCAGATTCAGACGGTGTCATCAGCCCTACTTCGCCCAGGCTGGCATCGCTGCGCCAGTGAGTAGCCAGCTTATGCACAGTCGAAGAATAGACAGCGGGTAATCCGTTTTCATACACATTTACATCTTCACTGGGAAGTCCGATCTGAATTTCACGGGGCTTGTTTGCATCCGAAGCATTCAGCATCACATTGCGTTCGCTGATCTCCGCTTTTTTACTACTGATAGTGTCATTCTCTACCGGTTTGCTCGCTGTTGCAATAGTAGCGAATGATAAGGCTGCCGATATGACATAAGAAAAGAGACTTGCTTTCATACTATTAATGGATTTAAAATTAAACTTTCGGTTCAAGGCATCAGATAAGAAATATTCCCCTTATCTTTCAACGAGGGCAAAGTTAACAGGTATAATAATGCCCGGTTTCCGCAAGTAGCCGTCAGGTAGATCGACATGAGAGTATCATCTACAATACAACACTGATAACAAGCCATTTACATCATTCCGTTTTATAAAAGCAAGTAGACATACCCGTTTACCGGAAAGTTTTAATATCTTTGTATTTGTCTACTTTTAATGAACATACCCTATGAAAAAATACTTGTTATCGGTATTATTCCTGTTGTTCGTGCTTGTCCCTTTTCGTGCGGCGAATAAGACTGACTTATCCAATGAGTTGGAATCAGCTTTAAAACTGCGCAACCAATACTCACTCCGAAAAGAAGCCCGAATTGACAGTTTAAAGCGTTTGCTATATCCATCCATGGACGACAATGAACGTTTCCGATTATACAATGCTATTTACGAAGAGTACTATACTTACCGTTTCGATTCAGCCATGCTCTATGTAGACAAGGAAGAACAGGTGGCTATGACACTATCTCACCCCGCTTATCGCAACCTGAGCATCATTCACCGCTCGGTGCTTCTTTCCACATCGGGTTATTTCAGCGAATCCATCCAGAATCTGGAACAAATAGATTCACGTACATTGAATGATGCGACACGGATAGAATATTACACCGCCTATGAATGGGCTTACAGTATGTGGGCGGAATATTCCAACGATAAGGTTTATGCTCCCCGTTATTATGAAAAGGAAATGCTTTATCAGGATTCATTGATCAGTGTACTTCCCACTGGCTCGTCACTACACAATTACTGGAAAGGAGAAAATCTATATCGTCACCAGCGGTACGCCGAAGCGGAAAAGTATTATCAAAAAGCACTGGAAGGCGTTCCAGTGAATGTTCGATTGTATGCTATGATTACGTATGGTTTAGCATTGGTCTATTCAAAACTTGGTGACTGGAACGAATATGAGCATTATCTGATCAAGGCCGCCATATCGGATCAGGTATGCCCGCTTAAAGAAAATCTGGCCTTACAGGAACTGGCCCTGCATATCTTTAAAAAACGAAGTGGAGAAGTATCCCGTGCCAACCGCTATCTGAACTACTCCATGGAAGACGCTCAGTTTTATAACAACCGGCTCCGCATGCTCGAAATAGCGAAAAAATTCCCTTCTATTGTACTGTCTTATCAGGAACAGAATCTTATCAAAAGCAGACGGCTGCAATGGTCACTGATATGCATCAGTATATTGTCCATCGGACTGGTCGTCTCCCTGATCTATATTTATCGGCAAATGCATCAACTCCATAAACGCAGGAAGATACTGGCGGACATGAATCAGGAACTGCAACATCTGAATAAGGCATTAGTAAATACAAATCATACGCGTGAAGAATATGTAAGCCTGTTCATGGACCTGTGTGCCGCCTATATAGACAAGCTGAATAAATATCAGGATTTGGTAAAGAGAAAAGTGAAAGCGAAGCAGACAGATGATCTATTGAAGTTAGTCAATGCCACCAAACTGTCAGATACAGATGCGAAAGAGTTCTTCGTAAACTTCGATACGGCATTTTTGAATTTATACCCTAAATTTATAGAAGAATTTAATGCACTATTGCGGGAGGGTGAAGAAATCATACCTAAAAGAGGAGAAATACTGAATACAGAACTTCGGATATTTGCATTGATACGTATGGGGATTCAAGATAGTTCCAGGATAGCTACCCTCTTGTTCTACTCACCACAAACAATTTATAATCATCGGAGTGTAGTGAAGAATAAGGCAAAGATGAGGGATAGCTTTGAAAAGCAGGTGGAGGAGCTTTGTGCAGTGATGTAGATTCACTTACATTATAAAATAAGACACTTTTTCTTAAGAAAAGAATGTGTATCCATTGCCCTTTCAAATACTTCTGTTACTTTTGTCGACAGCTACAAGATAACTACTAGAAAAACTATTATATTATGAAAAATCTATTCTATTTTATCATTTCGATATGCACGTTATATGCATGTTCCTCGGATTCTGATTTCAACCCGGAAGATGAAAATCCCACTTCTTCTGATTTTTATGAACTTAAAGCTATTCCTGACAAGAAAGTCATTTTCAAAGCCTATCCGGCAAATATGAAACAAATTCTTGGCGCAGGCTACGATGTTACTGCCGACCATTTAAGTCCCGAAGCCATAAAAGCTCCCATAATAGATTTGGAAAAATTGGAAAACAGCGATGAAGATTATATCTATCGTATGAAAGCCACTTCTTCCGAACCCAGAGACTACGCCGGAGAAAATGCAACAACATTCCTGACTGATATTACCAATAGCCTGATATTGGGAGACATAAATTCCAGAAATGCTCTATCGGTCGGTACCATTCTCAAGCATAAAGAGTTCGAGTCTGATTACAACCATTCTTCACAATATTCTTTTGCCTCCAGCGAACAACTATTTACAGCGGAGCGTTGGTACTTTTCGTTTTTCTATACCTTAGAGAAATATAAATACAGATACCTTACGCAGGAATTTGAAAATGATGTAACCAGTTTGGCAGCAGAAGATATCATAAACAAATATGGCACACACCTTTTAGTGGATGTCGGTATAGGAGCACGATTCAGAGGACTTTACCGGACAGCAGTACCTACAGCGACATCAGCTACCAGCACCACAAAAATCACCTTACTCAGCGCTTTGGAAAAAATAGGCCAGCAAGGTCTCTTTACCGGAAGCGGTGCCGGCGGATGGGAAGAAGAAGTGGCACAAAGCATAGGAGGTCAGCTTATACTGGAATTCTATGGAGGAAATACAAGTTTATTGACTTCACAACCGATAACCGATGGCTTTAATGCCTGGTGGAACTCGTTCAATGAAGAGAATTATACTTTGACGAAAATCACTCAAAATAAAGTCCTTCCTATTTATGAACTAATAGCGGATGCCACCAAAAAAGAGCAAGTGAAAGATGCGATAGAAAAATATATATCCAACCAAAAGTTATCGTTAGTTTCTACCACTCCGTTACTTCAGGCCTGGAATGGCAAAAATCACACATACGACACATCTTACTTAGATATTGCAATGCACTCCAACAAAAAATATGAAGGAGCCATCTGTTCCATCTACAAACAACAAATCACGAGTACCGTACCGTTATATTTATATAGTAACGGAAAAAAGCAACGTCTATCTGTAGAGCTATTGCCAGCCGACACCGAATGGCAACTGGAAAAAGAATTAGGATATGTATACGCTTCGCCCGTAGAAGGAGCCATCCCGCTATACGAAGCCGAAAATAAGAACGATTATTGTTATACTACAGAAGACAAGCAGGAATATGGCACAAAAGGGAGTTGGAAGCAAAAAGGCATTGTATGTTACACAATGCCCCTATAATATAGGATTGCCTGCCAAGTTGAAGCAATTATCAGGATAGGTTCAACTCATACACCGGAGATATCAGCTGCTCCCAACCGACTCTTAAAAGCAGACGGCAATTCCGGCATGGCCCCACTCTGTGTACAAACATAGGCGGAGACTTCCACTGCCAGTTTATGCGCTTCGGGAACAGGTTTCCCACTAAGTATAGCCGATGTAAAAGCAGCAGTAAAAGAATCACCTGCCCCCACAGTATCGGCAACAGGAACTTTCGGTGTATCCTGATAAGATACTACACCCGGAGTAAATACATAACTGCCATTGGTTCCACAAGTCAGAATCAGCATCTTCAGATTATATTTAGCCAAAAGTATCCAGCATTTATCCTGTAAATCAATACCCGGATAACCGAAGATACGGCTGATAGTAACCAGTTCCTCATCATTTATTTTAAGTATGTTGCAGCGGCGCATAGATTCGCAGAGTATTTCTTTCGTATAGAATCCCTGACGAAGATTGATATCGAAAATCTTGATCTGATCTTCTCCATCAGGCATGGTGTCCAGAAAACGTTGAATAGTAGCACGACTCACGGGACTGCGCTGAGCCAGCGAACCGAAACAAACAGCACGGGTGGAAAGGGCCAGACGTTTCAAATCATCCGTAAAAGGAATGTTATCCCAAGCTACCCCCTCTTTAATCTCATAACAGGGAACCCCCACAGCATCAAGAGTAACCTGTACCGTACCGGTAGGATAATCCACTTGCTCAATCTCACAAGTCAGTTTCTTTTGAGCAAAAACATCCAATATTTCCTGTCCGTCAGCATCACGTCCCACTGCACTCACTACACGACTATCAAAACCAAACTGTGATACATGATAAGCGAAATTGGCAGGCGCACCACCTATCTTCTTTCCTTCGGGCAGCACATCCCAGAGTGCTTCACCCATTCCTACGATGATTTTATTCATGATATGATTTATGATTTATGATTTATGATTTATGATTTATGAAAACTATTATTTCTTTATCTTCAAAGTATAGTACAGCAAATAAAGTACTCCGACAGTCATCACGGCTACTGCACCGCTTTGTCCTATGGCATCACTTGCCAATCCCATTGCCAACGGAAAAACAGTTCCACCAAAAAGTCCCATTATCATCAGACCGGAAACTTCATTCTTCTTGCCGGGCATATACAGCAACGCCTGTGAGAAGACAATCGAAAAGATATTCGAGTTTCCGTAACCTATCAGCGCAATGCAAATATAAATAGATGTTTTTGAATGGAAAGCAAAAAGTCCAATCATTGCCAGTAACATCATAAAACTACTGATAGCAAAGAACGATTTAGCATTCATCCTCCTCAAAATAAAAGAACCTGTGAAGCAGCCTGCCGTACGGAAAATGAAGTAGAGACTGGTAGCAAACGCAGCGTCATCCAATCCCATCCCCAAACGCTCCATTAGAATCTTAGGAGCAGTAGTATTCGTACCTACATCGATTCCTACATGGCACATGATACCGATGAAAGAAAGCAAAACAAATGGTTTACCCAATAAAGCCAAACACTCACCGAACGTAGAAGGTTTTCCTTCCTCTTTCTCCTCGGCAATCTGTGTCTGTCCCAACAATAAAACGGCTATCACAGCTATCACCATATAAATAGGAAACAGCACACGCCAACCCAAACCGAACGACGGAATGGCCTGGGTAGCTCCCCACATAGCAATGTAAGGTGCAAGAAACGAAGCAATCGCCTTTACAAATTGTCCGAAGGTAAGGCTACTTGCCAGCCGGTCACCTCTCACAATGTTGGAAAGCAGCGGATTCAGTGAAGTCTGCATCAATGCATTGCCGATACCTAATAAAGAGAAAGAAAGCAGCATCAACGTATAGCTATCACCAAAAACAGGCAATAACAACGAAGCAAAGGTCACAACCAAACTAAGGAGTACCGTCTTTTTTTGTCCGATACGGCTCATCAACATACCTGTCGGCACAGAGAAGATCAGGAACCAGAAGAAAACCAGCGAAGGGAAGATGTTAGCTTGAGAGTCAGTCAGACCCAAATCTGCTTTTACATAGTTGGAGGCGATGCCTACCAGATCCACAAATCCCATAGCGAAAAAGCAGAGCATCACAGGGATCAGCTTGGATAACGAAGAATTAGATTTCATTGTTGTATGGTATTAATTTAAGTATTTCTTGCTCGGAAAAGCACGTTGCAAAGGAAGCGAATATCAGAACAACAGGATAACAATCTTGTTACAAAGAGTGGCAATTATGATACAAGAATGTTTTTTAAGCGCATTTCAAGGGCATTATTTCTCTTTTTAGCTACATTTGTGGAAAATTATCCAAAGAAACTTTTTAAACAACAATATGGAAACACTCTTTAATGGACGACTCAGCATTGAAGTTTCTGCACATGGAGCAGAGCTATGCAGTATTTTTTCTAATGGAAAAGAATATCTATGGCAGGCAGATCCTGCATTCTGGAAACGCCATTCGCCGGTACTCTTCCCGATTGTAGGAAGCGTATGGGAGAATGAATATCGAAACGAAGATACCACCTATGTCCTCACTCAGCATGGATTTGCCCGCGACATGGAGTTCACACTGATATCCGAGGAAAACGATGAAGTCCGCTACCAGCTTGTCAGCAACGAAGAAACACTCAAGAAATATCCTTTCCCATTCCGTCTCACCATCGGCTATCGCATCCGCGAGAAGAAGGTCGATGTCATGTGGGAAGTAGAGAATACCGGGGAGAAGGAAATGCACTTCCAGATTGGTGCACATCCGGCATTCTACTATCCGGATTTCGATGCCGAAACGCAAGAACGGGGGTTCTTCGGTTTCAATAAGAAAAGCGGACTGAAATACATACTTATTTCTGAAAAAGGATGTGCCGACCCGGACACCCAATATCCTCTGAAACTGACAAACGACTTGTTGCCATTGGACACACATACATTTGACAAAGATGCACTTATATTGGAGGGAAGCCAGGTGCGGCGGGTTACTCTATATAATAAGGAGAAAGCTCCTTATCTCAGCCTCCATTTTGATGCACCTGTTGTCGGACTGTGGTCGCCACCTGCCAAGAATGCCCCGTTTGTCTGTATTGAACCATGGTACGGTCGTTGCGACAAAGCACATTATACAGGAGAGTATAAAGATAAGGATTGGGTACAGCATCTGCAACCCGAAGAGGTATTCAAAGGAAAATATACCATTGAAATAGAAGAATAAAGGAGAAGCCGTACCTGGTCCGTATCTGGTCCAAACGCTTAGGTACGGACCAGCTACGGAGCGGGTACGGCTTTGATAAAATTCGGGTACAGAAAAGGAGGAAATATAGACCAATCTTATTTCAACTTATAAACCTTGAATGAACTTACCGCATAGCTACCGCCTTTGGCATAGAAACTGATACGGTTGTAAGGTTCCGAAGGAAACACAAGGTTTGTCATTGCGAAACGTCCGTCATCGCCAAACACTTCAATACTTGATTTATCAACGAAAAGACGCAGCGTCATTTCCGAATTGCCTTCTATCGGAGCAAGAGTCAGCACCGGAAAGTCCGAACTGAATGATACGACTCCGCTCTTACTACGATCCATCGCAAACTTCTTCTCTACCAGGTTATAGTAAATATCCACTTCTTCTCCTTTTGAATTGAAAAGTTGGAAGCCAATGACTTCTGCATTTCTGTTCTTAATCGTCATTTCAATTTCATACGTACCTGTATTATCCGAAAGCAGTTTGTCCATATTATAAGTACGGTCCACCTTGAAGGAATGCTTCTTTTCTTCTTTCCCACGCAGTTTCAGCAGTTCTCGCGAAGGGGAAGATTTCAGATAAGTTTCACCCGCCGAAGTATAGAGACTCAGGTCACGGGGAACAGAGTTACCACTGCGATACTGAGTAGTAGGTACATTGTTGGCATATTGCCAGTTGCTCATCCATGCCAGCGCTATATGGCGTCCTTCGGGCGCATTACTCCAAGTCACGGTAGCATAGTGATCTTTTCCCCAGTCCATCCACTTGGTGTTTTTCGGTGATTCATTCACAAACTTCTTTCCATCGAAGGTACCTACAAAGTATTGAGTGGCACTTCCACCGAAAGGTCCGCCGGGATTAATATTACAGATTAGAACCCATTTCTTCAGTTCCGTACCTTCAATAGGCAGTTCTATCAGGTCGGGACATTCCCATACACCACCATGAGCCCCCTGACCTTCACCGAAACTACTTTCATAAGCCCAGTCCTTCAGATTAGCTGAAGAGTAGATTTGCATTTCCTGACCTACGGCAAGAATCATGATCCATTTATCGGTAGCGTCATGCCAGAAAACTTTCGGATCACGGAAATCACGTTGGGTGGAAGTCAGTATAGGATTACGCGCATACTTCTTGAATGTCTTTCCGTTGTCCAGACTGTAAGCCATACTCTGTACCTGGCGATCGCTGGCCGAAGTATAGAAAGCTATGATCGCACCGGCACCAAAGCCTGCCGTATTATCCTTATCAACCACACAGGAACCACTGAAGATAGTTCCCAACGCATCGGGCGCAATGGCTATCGGCTGATGTTCCCAATTCACCAGGTCTGTACTGGTGGCATGTCCCCAATGCATATTTCCCCACATAGAACCGTAAGGATTGTATTGATAAAACAAATGATAAACACCATCTTTATATACCATACCGTTCGGATCATTCATCCAGCCATATTGAGGAGTGAAGTGATAAAGCGGACGGAAACTCTCGCGATTGGATGTATCAAACTCATTGGAAAGTTTCATTTCATCCCAGCAAATAGCCGTATCGGGTATCAACTGGAAGTTGAAAGAAAGTGATTTATTATCAAATCCGGAGAGATCTACCGGAACAAAATAGTCTACCTTATTTATAGCCAGACGAACATTCATATTGCGCACTACGTCATTATCGGCTATCATATATAGCTTTGCCTCCGGAGCAGCCTCTTCCACGGGAAGCAACAGAAATTTCTTCTGGTTCTCAATCTGGACAATGCTCTGTCCGTCACCTAAATGTTTAATCACGAAAGGAGGATTAATAGCCTGACACGAAAAGACAGACCAGATTGTACCTATTATAAAGGTAAGGGTCCATCGCACAGTCAACAAATTGTTTTTTAAATTCATGATGTTTTTGGGTATTACATTTAATTAATAATGAGTTGCTCGGGAAAGCACTTTGCAAAGGAAGCGAATAAAACAGAAATAGCCTGCCATTTATGTTTCATAAGCTGGCAAATATGATACCTGCCCTTTATTTTGTTACAAATATACCAGCTTATGAAACATAAATTACAGCATATTTTCACTTAATTCCCTTTCTTTGCAACATCAAAACATCACTCGGGAAAGCATGTTTTGAGAGGTAATCCACAGCGATTACAAAATGAAAAGCATATTAATTAAAATCTAAAAACATGGAAGGCATAAAAAGATCACTTCTATTTGCACTCTTTCTTATAATGTGTACACTAGTTCAGGCCCAACGCCTGACGGTACAAGGAAAAGTGGTTTCCAAGACTGACGGAGAATCCATTATCGGTGCAACTGTCATAGAAACCAACCAGACAAGTAACGGCACCATAACCGACATCGACGGTAACTTTACATTGTCTGTACCACAAGGCGCAGAACTCTCCATTTCGTATATCGGATTCAAGACTGTGAATGTGAAAGCTCAAGCTACACTGAATATCGTTTTGGAAGAAGAATCGGAATTGCTACAGGAAGTCGTAGTCACAGGTTATACTACTCAACGCAAGGCCGACCTGACCGGAGCCATCTCCGTAGTCAGCATAGACGAGATTGCCAAGCAAAACGAAAACAACCCGATCAAAGCATTACAGGGACGCGTCCCCGGTATGAACATCACAGCCGACGGTAATCCCAGTGGAAACGCCACTGTACGTATTCGCGGTGTCGGGACTTTGAATAATAACGATCCTCTTTATATTATTGACGGTGTGCCTACCAAATCGGGCATGCACGAACTGAACGGCAATGATATCGAATCTATCCAGGTATTGAAGGATGCGGCTTCTGCCTCTATCTATGGTTCGCGCGCTGCAAACGGTGTCATCATCATCACTACGAAGAAAGGTAAAGAAGGACAGATAAAGATTAACTTCGATGCTTCTATCGCCGCTTCCATGTATACCAATAAGATGGAAGTACTGAATGCGGAAGAATATGGCCGTGCCATGTGGCAAGCTTACGTAAACGAAGGACAGGATCCCAACACCAACGCACTGGGTTATAAGTATAGCTGGGGATATGACGCAAACGGTTATCCTCAACTGAACAACATCAGCATGTCCAAGTATCTGGATTCCGCCAATACGGTTCCGGCTGCCGACACCGACTGGTTCGATGAAACAACCCGTACAGGTATTATCCAGCAGTACAATGTATCAGTAAGCAATGGTTCTGAAAAGGGGTCATCTTTCTTCTCCCTGGGCTATTATAAGAATATAGGTATCATCAAGGACAGTGACTTCGAACGTTTCTCTGCCCGCATAAATTCTGATTATAATCTGATTGGCAAATTCCTGACCATAGGAGAGCACTTCACACTGAACCGCACTTCGGAGGTGCAGGCACCGGGTGGATTCTTGCAAAATGTATTGCAATTCAATCCCTCATTGCCCGTTTACGACATCAATGGAGAATATGCAGGTCCGGTAGGCGGATATCCCGACCGTGAGAACCCGGTAGCGAGACTGGACCGTAACTCTGATAATCGCTATACTTACTGGCGTATGTTTGGTGATGCTTACATCAACCTCAACCCCTTCAAAGGATTCAATGTCCGCTCCACCTTCGGATTGGATTATGCACAGAAATCACAACGCATCTTCACCTACCCCATCACCGAAGGCAATGTGGCAAATGATAAGAATGCCGTAGAAGCCAAGCAGGAACACTGGACGAAATGGATGTGGAATGCCATCGCTACCTACAATCTGGAAATCGGCAAACATCGTGGAGACGCCATGGTGGGTATGGAGCTGAACCGTGAAGATGATATCAATTTTTCGGGTTATAAAGAAGATTATTCTATTCTGACACCCGACTATATGTGGCCGAATGCGGGTTCCGGTACGGCTCAGGCTTACGGTTCGGGCGAAGGCTATTCACTGGTTTCTTTCTTCGGAAAACTGAATTATACATACGATGATAAATACCTACTCTCGATGACAGTACGCCGTGACGGTTCTTCACGTTTCGGTAAAAATAACCGCTATGCCACATTCCCTTCCTTCTCACTGGGATGGCGCTTGAACCGTGAAAAGTTCATGCAAAACCTCAGTTGGATTGACGATCTGAAAGTCCGCGGTTCATGGGGACAGACCGGCAACCAGGAAATCTCGAACATTGCCCGCTATACAATTTATGTTCCCAACTACGGTGTAACGGAATCAGGCGGTCAGAGCTATGGTACTTCCTACGACATTGCCGGAACCAATGGCGGCAGCATCCTTCAATCCGGATTCAAACGTAATCAGATCGGTAATGATAACATCAAATGGGAAACAACCACACAAACGAACCTCGGCCTCGATTTCTCACTGTTTAAACAATCTCTTTACGGTTCATTCGACTGGTTCTACAAAAAGACAACGGATATTCTGGTACAGATGGCAGGTATCGCCGCCATGGGCGAAGGAAGCAGTCAATGGATCAATGCGGGAGAAATGAAAAATGTGGGTGTTGAATTGAATCTCGGTTATCGCAATCAAACGAGATTCGGACTGAAATATGACCTGAATGCCAACATATCCACCTACCGGAATGAAATCACGAAGCTGCCAACTACAGTAGCAGCCAACGGCACTTTCGGTGGTAACGGTGTACAAAGCGTAATCGGTCACGCTAATGGTTCGCAGGTGGGTTATGTAGCTGACGGTATCTTCAAATCACAGGAAGAGATTGATAACCATGCCACTCAAGAAGGCGCCGGGATAGGCCGTATCCGCTGGCGTGACTTGGACGGTAACGGTATCATCAATGAGAAAGACCAGCAATGGATTTACAATCCGACTCCGGACTTCAGCTATGGTCTGAACATCTACCTTGAATACAAGAATTTTGACCTCACCATGTTCTGGCAAGGTGTTCAGGGAGTAGATGTTATCAGCGACCTGAAGAAAGAAACCGACCTTTGGAGTGGACTCAATATCGGTTTCCTGAACAAAGGTAAGCGAGTACTCGATGCATGGTCACCCACCAATCCGAACTCTACCATTCCTGCATTGTCACGCAGCGATACGAACAATGAGAAACGTGTTTCCACTTACTTTGTTGAGAATGGTTCGTTCCTGAAGTTACGCAATATACAGTTGGGATACAACGTTCCGAAAAATTTTGCCCAGAAGATGAAGATGGAGCGCCTGCGCTTCTATCTGAGCGCACAGAACGTATTCACCATCAAGAGTAAGGAGTTCACCGGAGTAGATCCTGAGAATGCCAACTATGGTTACCCCATCCCGATGAATATAACTTTCGGTATTAATGTAGGCTTTTAACAATAAAATCAGTTACTTATGAAAAAGTTAATATATACAGCAGTCTTAGGTCTTTCACTGATGTGCGGCAGTTGCACCGACTTTCTGGAAGATCAGCTCCCCCAGGGAACCATCAGCGATGAACAGCTGAAGAACCCGGCATACATCGACAATCTGGTAATCTCTGCTTATGCAGTATGGATTACTGCCGAAGATATCAATTCTTCCTTCTCCATGTGGAACTATGACGTACGTTCGGATGACGCTTACAAAGGCGGAAACGGTACGGAAGACGGTGATGTATTCCACTCACTGGACATCTCACAAGGTATCATGACTACGGCATGGAACATCAGCGATATGTGGCAGCGCCTCTACAACTGTATCTCACGCGTCAATACAGCTTTGCAACTATTGGAACAAGTGGATGAAAGTACTTATTCACTAAAGCAGCAGCGCATTGCCGAAATGAGATTCCTCCGTGCACATGGTCACTTCTTGCTGAAACGCCTGTACAAGAAGATCCCGTTTGCCAACGATGCCAACTTGTCACCGGAAGAATATAACTATCTCTCCAACACCACTTACAACAATGACGAAGGCTGGCAACAGATTGCAGATGACTTCCAGTTTGCTTATGATAACCTTCCCGTGAAGCAGGCAGACAAAGGTCGCCCCGCCAAAGCCGCAGCAGCCGCCTATCTGGCAAAGACTTATCTGTACAAAGCTTATCATCAGGATAATGCAGACAGCCATGAAGTGACAAGCCTCAGCACGGAAGACCTGGTGAAAGTAGTACAATACACAGACAATGCCATTATGTCGGCAGGCGGCTACGGGCTGGAATCAGATTTTCACAATAACTTCCGTCCGGAACCTCAATATGAAAATGGCGTGGAATCCCTGTGGGCCATGCAATACTCCATGAACGACGGTACCAACAACGGTAACTGCAACTGGTCTTATGGTCTGATCGTTCCCAACATTCCGGGAGTTACCGATGGTGGTTGCGACTTCTACAAACCGAGCCAGAATCTGGTAAATGCATTCAAAACAGATGCCAACGGACACCCGCTGCTGGATTCCTTTAACAACACCGATTACAATTCGCAATCCGATTATGCTGACCCACGCCTCTTCCTGACGGTAGGTATGCCGGGATTCCCTTATGAATTCAATAAGAACTACATGATGGACCAGTCGACTACCTGGAGCCGCAGCAACGGACTTTACGGATATTACGTGACCTTGAAGCAGAATGTGGATCCGGATGGCGATTACCTGATAAAGGGTGCCTGGTGGGGTTCTCCGATGAACCGCATCGTACTGCGCTACTCGGATGTATTGTTGATGCGTGCCGAAGCACTGATCCAACTGAACGACGGACGTATAGCTGAAGCTATCAGCCTGATTAACGAAGTACGTAACCGTGCTAAACAAAGCACAGCCATGATTGCCGACTACGAAATGGAATATGGCGTACGTTTCAACATTCAGCCTTATACGGGAAGCTACTCACAGGCAGATGCCTTGAAATTGTTGAAGTTTGAACGTCGTGTAGAGCTGGCTCTGGAATCAGAACGCTTCTTTGACCTGGTAAGATGGGGCGAGGCTGCCGAAGTACTGAATAAGTTCTATGCTGAGGAAGCTGCCGACTGCACCATCTACACGAATGCCTCGTTCACTAAGAATAAAAATGAATATCTGCCTATCCCGTTTGCACAGATGAGTGCCAGCAACGGAAACTATACGCAGAATTGTGGTAACTGGTAACCTTATAAAAAAGAAGAACATTATGAAATCAATACTGAATAAACTAAATCTGCTTGTACTGGGAACTGTCCTGTTGTTAACATTCCCGGGATGTAGCGATGATAATACTTCCGACCTGAAACTGGACGGAGACACATGGATCACCGCCCTTGAACTGAATGATACCTATACGGGGGTGATAGACCGGACCAATAAGACCGTAACTGTGGCAGTGCCCGAAGTATACGACACTAACGCAATGAAAGTTACCGGTATCGAAGTATCCGAAGGTGCCGAGGCCTCTGTTAAGGCAGGCGATGTGCTGAACTTCTCATTCCCCCAAGTGATAAAAGTGACTAACGGAAACGTATTCCTGGACTACACCGTCAACATCAAGCATGATGAAGCGCGGATACTCTCCTTCAAACTGAATGACGCTTATGCTGGAGTTATCGACCAGACTAAACATACCATCACCGTACGTGTGCCGAGTTCAGTCAATATCAAAAACATGGTTCCGATCATTACAACTTCGGCAGGAGCCACCGTAATGCCGGCATCCGGCCAGGCTATTGACTTCAGCAATCCTGTAGAATTCACCGTTTCATATAACACCGCATCTGCCGTTTATACGGTAACGGTTATCCCGACCGATGCACCGAGTGCCGTATATGTGGGTCTGGCAGCTACACTGAACGAACTGAATCCGGAAGAAAAGGAAGCGGCAACCTGGATGCTGAACAATATTGCCAATTCGCAGTATATCTCATTCGAAGATGTGCAGGCAGGAAGAGTAGACCTGAGCGAATGTGAAATCATGTGGTGGCATCTGCATATAGACGGCGGCATCGACAACATGGATAAGTTTGAAAAGGCAGCGCCTGCAGCAATCAACGCATTGGTGAAGATGAAAGACCTTTATAACAATGGCATGAACCTGCTGCTTACCCGCTATGCTACTTATTATGCCGCCAAACTGGGTGCTACCCTGGACGGCAACAACCCGAACAACTGTTGGGGACAATCGGAAGAATCCGGTGAAATAGTGGGTGGTGCATGGAACTTCTTTATCCAGGGACACGAGTCGCACGCCCTCTACCAGAACCTGGTGATGAACAGCGGTGAAACAGATAAGGTCTATACCTTCGATACCGGTTACCGAACCACCAACAGTACGGCACAATGGCACATCGGTTCCGACTGGGGCGGCTATGCTACGAATGAAGTATGGCGTACCAATCATGGCGGTGTCGATCTGGGTTATGGTGGCGATGGTGCTATCGTGGCATGGGAATATCTGCCTAAAGACTCTCGCGGAGGTATCGTATGTATCGGCTCAGGATGTTACGACTGGTATGCTTACGGCATAGATGCTTCAGCAGACAAGTATCATGGCAATGTAGCCAAACTGACAGAGAATGCAATTGACTATTTAACGGGTAAATAAAACTAATATATGAAAACAATGATATATTCACTCACACTGGCTGCTCTGATGATCACTTCTTTCAGCAGCTGTAGCGATGACAATGATCCGGTTTTAACTCAGAAAGACTGGGACGGAACCACCACTTATTTTGCTTCGGCAGATGCCATGAAGTTCGATACATACTACAAGCCATCTGTCGGTTATGTAGGCGATCCGATGCCTTTCTATGATCCGCAGGCAAAAGATTTCAAGATTATGTATCTACAGGAATACCGTCCGAACCAAGCAGGCACTTACCACCCGATATGGGCGGTAAGTACTCAGGACGCCGCTTCATACACATCTATGGGTGAACTGATTTCTTGCGGAGGATTGTCGGAGCAGGATGCCGCTATCGGAACGGGTAGTACTATTTATAATCCTTCGGATAAATTGTACTATACCTTCTACACAGGTAACAAATATCAGCCTACTTCTTCCGAGAACGGTCAGGTAGTGATGTATGCCACCTCACCCGACTTCAAGACCTGGACCAAGAATCGCACTTTTTATCTGAAGGGTGACACTGACGGGTACAGCAAGAATGATTTCCGCGACCCCTTTGTTTTTGAAGGTGAAGATGGAAAATACCACATGCTTATTTCCACTACTAAAAGCGGCAAAGGTGTACTGGCCGAATATACTTCTACAGATATGAAGGCCTGGGAACATGCAGGTGTATTCATGACCATGATGTGGGATCGCTTTTATGAATGTCCCGATGTCTTCAAGATGGGAGACTGGTGGTATCTGATCTACTCGGAGATGCATGCAGCCGTACGCAAAGTTCAATATTTCAAGGGACGTACACTGGAAGAACTGAAAGCAACCACCGCCAACGATGCCGGTATCTGGCCCGACAACCACGAAGGTTTCCTTGACTCACGTGGCTTCTATGCAGGCAAGACGGCTTCGGACGGAACCAACCGCTACATCTGGGGATGGTGCCCCACCCGCTCGGGCAATGACAATACTGCCGTAGGAGCTTCTCCGAACGAACCGGAATGGGCAGGAAGCCTGGTTGCACACAAAGTAGTTCAGCATGCAGATGGCACTTTGACTTTAGGCTTAGTAGAAGGTATCAGCCAGAAATATGCCACCGCCTCTACTGTAAAAGTGATGGAAAAGAGTAGCGGAGTATCAGAAAGCAACGGTAACTATACTCTGACGGATAATGCTTATATCCTATTCAATCGCTTAAATGTAAACAACAAGATTTCGTTTACCGTAAAGACGGCAGGCGATGCAGATAGATTCGGTATCTCTCTGGTACGCGGTACGGACTCCAAAAAGTATTATACCATTGTAGTGAATCCGGAAGACAACAATAACAAGCGAAAGATAAACTTCGAAGAAGAAGGTGAAGAAGGTAAAGGATTCATCGACGGAATAGACGGGTATCTGTTCGACAGACCTGCTGATAATACTTATCATGTAACTATCTGTACGGACAACTCTGTCTGCGTGGTTTATATCAATGATAATGTGGCTTATACAAACCGCATATATGGTATGCAGAAGAATCCATGGTCTATTAATAGTTATTCGGGAACGGTGGAAGTCAGCGCTGTGAAGGTTAGCTATTACTGAGTTAATTCACCACAGAGTAACACTGAGTTTCACAGAGTTCTATAAGAGTTTCACATACCACGTAACCATCTGTGTGACAACGCACTTGGTGTTCCATCACGATCAGTCGTAATGAAACACGAGTTCAGTCCTAGTGGGAGGTACCTTCAGTCCTAGTGGGAAGTGCCTTCAGTCCTAGTGGGAAATACCCTCAGTTTAATATAGTGAACGAATCATTGGATTGTTCATATCAGACTTACTAAAGTTTGTAGGCCAACAAAGATTAAGAATAAAAAAACGCATTGCCAGATAATGATTGCCACTTTATAGCAATCATTATTTGGCAATGCGTTTACAATATTTTGATTAATCACTGAAAGTCATACTTCGCCGCACATGCATAACCTTCTTCATACAAATCAGTCAATTTCCTGATATCCCGTTCGATACGGTCGACTGTTACAGGTTTCTGCGGACGGATTACAGTAATCTCTCCTGCCGCTTCCATACGTTCCACCATTTCCAACTGCTCGTTGTACACACGGCAACGACGGCTTAAAGCCTCACGCACTTTCGGGTATTTACGGTACAGGAAAGAAGGTATATGTATGTCCTTTGCTTCTTTACGATAACCATGATTACGGGTAAGCACTACCACATTATGGGTAAATCCCTCACTCCTGGCACGCATCAGCGGAATACTGTCGACAATACCTCCGTCAAGCATCGGCTCATTATCCACATAAGCAATAGGGCAGACAAAAGGCAGGCTGCTTGAAGCACGCACAATGTCAATCACACGATGCTTGTCCCGTTTCTCCTCAAAATAGTTAGCCTCACCCGTCACACAATTTGTAGTCACCATTTCATAGCGCTCTGGACAAGAGAAATACGCTTCATAATCATAAGGAAGAATGTGTTCGGGAAATTCCTGGAACAGCAGATCGAAGTCCATAATATTACGTTTCTTCAACAAATATTTCAACCCGATATACTGATATTTCTCCAGTAAGTCAATGTTACTGTACTTGGCACGTCCGCGCTGGCCGGACATATAAGAAAGTCCATTACATGCTCCGGCACTGACTCCGATAGTATAGGGGAAGCGGATGCCACGGTCCATAAAGCTGTCCAGCACGCCACAAGTGAAGACACCACGCATGCCGCCGCCTTCAAGAACCAATCCTGTCTGGGGTTTGATATGTATCTTTTTCTCCATAATTATCTGATAAAACGCTCCAAAGATAGCTTTTGTTTCCGAAATCTCCCTATCTTTGTGCCAGTAACAATCATTTAATATCAATTTAATTATGATGAAAAAGTCAATACTTATTGCCACTTTAGGCTTATTGAGTTTCAATGTGTCAGCACAGGACACTCCGAAAGCGGAAGAAGGCTTCATCTTCACAACCGTTAAAGAAAACCCGATTACTTCCGTTAAAAACCAAAACCGTTCCAGCACATGCTGGAGTTTTTCGGCTCTTGGTTTCCTTGAAAGCGAATTGCTGCGTATGGGCAAAGGCGAATATGATTTATCAGAAATGTTTGTGGTGCACCACACCATGATGGACCGCGGCGTGAACTACGTACGCTATCACGGTGACAGTTCTTTCTCACCCGGTGGAAGCTTCTACGACATCATGTTCTGCCTGAGAAACTACGGTCTTGTTCCGCAGGAAGCTATGCCGGGCATCATGTACGGTGACACATTGCCGGTACACAACGAGTTGGATGCCGTGGCCGGTGCTTACGTAAACGCTATTGCCAAAGGCAAACTGACCAAACTGACTCCGGTATGGAAGAAAGGCCTTTGCTCTATCTATGATACTTACCTCGGCAAGTGTCCCGAAAGCTTCACTTACAAAGGAAAAGAATATACTCCGAAGACATTTGCCGAATCCCTCGGAATCAATCCGGACGATTACATATCTCTGACTTCATTTACCCACCATCCATTCTACACTCAGATGAACATCGAAATTCAGGACAACTGGCGCAACGGCCTTTCTTATAACCTGCCTTTGATGGAATTCATGTCTGTTATCGACAATGCCGTTAACAACGGTTACACTGTAGCTTGGGGTAGCGACGTCAGCGAAAGCGGTTTCACTCGTGACGGTATAGCCGTTATGCCCGATGCGGATCGTGGTGCCGAACTCACCGGTTCCGACATGGCACGCTGGACAGGTCTTACTGCCGCCGACAAACGCAAAGAACTGACTTCCCGTCCATTACCGGAAATCACCGTAACTCAGGAAATGCGCCAAACAGCATTCGACAATTGGGAAACTACTGATGACCACGGTATGCTTATCTACGGTATAGCCAAAAACCAGAACGGTAAGGAATACTACATGGTAAAGAACTCCTGGGGTACCAACAACAAATACAAAGGTACTTGGTATGCTTCTAAACCTTTCGTTGCTTACAAAACTATCAATATCCTGGTACACAAAGATGCAGTGCCCAAAGCATTGCTGAAGAAGCTGGGAGTTAAATAAGTGATTAGTAGTGAGTGATTAGTGCTGTGCTGTCATTGCCGCATGGTACTAATCACTTATCACTTACTACTAATCACTATTTCATCATCCTACTGTTAATATATTCCGTAAACTGATCCTTATAATTCTCTCCTACCGGAATATAGGTCTCTCCAAAAACGATGCGCAGGCGAGAAACTTCCGTTATCTTTTTCAAATTGACAATATAAGAACGATGTACCCGCATAAACTGAGAGGGGGGCAAAGTTTCTTCCAGACGCTTCATGCTGAGTAAAGGCATAATGGGCTTAGCCTCTCCTTCTACAAAGATACGTACGTATTCGCTCATTCCCTCAATATATTTAATATCTGCCAAGTTGATACGCGTAACGCGATAATCACTCTTCACAAACAGAGTACCGTCATTGAAAGAAAGTTCGGACGGAGTTGACGGTGGAGCAACTGTTCCATGACCTTTGGTGCGGAATTCCCACCATTTATACGCTTTGTCCACCGCCTTCAGGAAGTCTTGAAAGCCAAACGGTTTCAGCAGATAATCCAGTGCATCTACTTTGAAACCTTCGACGGCATACTCCGAATAAGCTGTTGTGAAGATAACCAACGGCTTTTCCGTCAGGGAACGCACAAAGTCCATCCCATTCAGGTCGGGCATATTGATATCAACAAACATCAGATCAATCTTCTGTGCGGAAAGAACACTCATAGCATCGAAAGCGTCTTGGCAGGAAGCTACAAGATTCAGAAAAGGTACACGGGAGATATATCCCGTCAGTTGGGTAAGAGCCAACGGCTCATCATCAATAGCTATACAATTTATCATAATATACCTCCATTCTGTATTAACTCACCGGCACAAGCAACTGCACATCAAAACAATCGGCCGTATCATCAATAGATAGTTTATAACGCTCACCGAACAACAGACGCAAACGCTTGCGGATATTATCAAGACCGATACCGTGGTGCTGATCTTCGGACCTATAATAATTACTGTTGGAACAAACGAAATGAATTTCCTCTCCCACCACCTGCAAACAGACTGATACGAATGAAGCATGCTGATAACTGACACCATGCTTAAAAGCATTCTCTACAAACGAAACGAACAATAGGGGTGGTACTTGTACTTCGCCCGTATCCGTAGGAAAAGACACATCTATCCGCACTTTATCCGTATAGCGGATGCGCATCAGCTCTATATAATGATTGAGGAACTGCAACTCCTTGGAAAGCGATATCAAGCGGTTATTCGATTCATAAAGCACATAGCGCATTAACCGTGAAAGTTCGACAATGGTTTGTTTGGCCTTCTCCGTATCAATATCCACTAATGCATGTATATTATTGAGAGTATTCATGAAGAAGTGCGGATTTATCTGGTATTTCAGATAATCCAACTCCGTCTGAAGATTGTTGTGCTCCAGTTCTTTCATAGCCTCCTGATCGCGTACTGACTTAAAAAACAGCTTAACAGCAATGTTGAAACTGAACATAAGCAAAGCTATCAGCATGCGCCCCAGAAAAGGACCACGAAACAGGGGCACAAAGAAAGGCATCTCTTCGAAAGGCGGACGTGGGAAGTCAGAATGCCGAGGATCAGGACGTCCCCCCCGTACAGACGGTATATCCGGCCCCGAAGGCTTATCGGGAGCATCATGCTCTCTCGGCCCGGGCCCTTCCTTTCCCCGGTCGCGCATTCTCTGTTCTATTTGCTGCCGCTTCATGACAGGACGACTGGGAGACACCATATCCACTACCCAGAAAGTGAACGTAGATAATAATATGGCAACTACTACATACACTACCACTTTCTGCTTCAGGAAAAGGAAAGGAGCAAGCACACGATTATTCAATAAGAAAAGGAAAAAGAATGGCAACACATTGAGCCATAAAATAAAAACTCCTTTCCATCGCATCACTTCCACCTTACCCGATAAAAGTTCGAAGAAATTGCTTACCACCGGCACCATCAGTACGATAAGCCACACAGCAATGTAGATCATCATTTCCGGCAGGTAACGTTTATAGGTAGCACGGGCAAACACTTTCTTCATGGTTTGTTTCCTTTTTAGAGATGTCATGGCAAATATAGCCGACTTTCGATTAACTGACAAAAGAAATAGACGAGGAGGAGCTTTTCATCGGCAAAGTTCTCATTACCAATGCCAACCACCTCCGCCACCACCAGGACCTCCGGAAGATACGTTTCCTACCGAAGTCACCATACTGCTGGGCGTAAAAGTCGCTACCTGTGAACCTGTTGTATAGGTGCCACCAACAGTCAGTCCATAGAATTCAGTACCTCCGGTCACTGAACCGCCTGTATAAATCGTATAAGTGGTGCCCGATGCCAACTTCGAACTGCTGAACAACAATGTCATTTGCGAATAAGCACGGGGAATAGTGTAAGACATCACCTGATCAGAACCTTGAATACTCAAAAGCGTACCTTTACTACCCGAACCGCCATAGATAACCGTGCGTTGTGTACAAACGCTGGACGTGGGAGTACTAGTGCCGCCACCAATTCCCAAGATAGTTCCTCCTGTTATCTTAAAAGTATTCTGATCGCAGTCAAATCCTTCCTCGGGAGATGTAGTACCGATAGAGACAATCGTACCACCGGTAATAGTCAGAGTACCGTTAGAATCGACACCATCATTTCCACTGCTGTAACAATAGATATTACCGCCGTTGATAACAATGCTTTTAGAAGCATTCATACAGTCATCATAAGAATAGACGCTGACGTCACCACCATTCACCGTAAGGGTACTTTTACTTTCAATCCCTTCACTTCCTTCACCACCCGGGGTCTTCACCCAGATAGTACCGGAATTGATAGTCAAATTACCGTCTGCTTTAATGCCTTTGGCGGAGGAATCCAGACGATTATAGACATACTGTTTACCGGTAGTAATAATCTTCACCGTACTATTATCGATACTCAGAGTTCCGTCGCAATTAATACCTTTACCGGCAGCACCCGTACTTTTGACTAAAAGAGTAGTACCATTCATCACTAGGTTACCATCACATTTGATACCTGCGGCAGAACTCAGATCATTGTCTTCATAGACCCCAGAGCCCGAAGTCAGCAGAATCAACTGCCCCCCACTGAGCGTGATGTCCGTTTCCGCCTTTACCGCTTTAGAGGCATCCCCAGAGATGTCAGCCTTGATAAGTCCGCCTCGTATATCAATGAATCCTTTTTCACAGTCCAACCCATCACCGGATGCTTTCACCTTCAGGATACCACCACCAATAATAATTTTATCATTCGTATGAATTCCATCTTTCACGGCAGAAGCTACGGTAATATTGCTGCCGCTACGCAAACGCACATAGTCGTCACTACAAATACCATGCTTGTAATTACCTGTCACAGTCAGTGCACCCGTACCGCTAAAAATAAGTTGTCCTTCACTAAAAAAGCATCCTTTTTCATCTTCGCCCGTTACGGTGGAGTAAGAAGAAGCATCTGCCAGATAGTTCTCCGTTTCCGTCTTCACTTCTACAAAAACACGCTTGCCGGACTGGATATTGATTGCCGCCCCGCTGTCATTAGTCAGCGAAATACCCGCAAGAGTCAGTTTAAACTTCTTATCACTGTATACCTTGAAAGAGCCGTTGGATGCCGAACCACTAAGCACATATTCTACACCTGCTACGGATGCATTTACTGTGACATGTGCTCCGTTTGTGGTTACTGTAACCCCACTCACAGAGCCTGTCACCGTTGCCGAACCATTAGCAAATGCTATTTGTATGGAAGAAGCGAATGATGAATTCTCTATAAAGTCATCATATTCGTCATCATTCTTGTCGGTTATGATAGTTTCAGCTATTTCAACATATGAATTATCAGCTATATCTTCCCACGAAACATCAAAGTCAAGTAATGTACCCGAAGCATCCGAACTGCCTGAACTTCCACCGGGGGTCATTCCCCCATCCATTCCGTTCTCTCCCCAATCATCAAAAGGACTATCAGCACTACACGCGACACACAAGCAGAAACACACTGCATAAATCCCTATTTTCTGTATTCGTTTCATTTCCATCATTTATTTATGTGACTAATAAATCATTCACTTAAAACTTAAACGTATATCCCGCACCTACTACGTGCCCGTTCGTCTCATCATCATCTGCATGATTCTGATACCGATAGAAAAAATCGAGCGAATTCTTCTTATTGATTTTGTATCCGGTACCCAGTGTCCAGCGAGTTTTATCCAGTGCCCAACTATCGGACATGGAATGATATAATTCACAAGAAGCATAAGGTGCAAAACGAGATTTCTTAATATTCCATTCAGCCTGCAAGCGTGAACGAAGTACATTCTTACCTTTGCCGGTAATTTCCTCATCTGCTTTTTGGGAACCATCGTCCCCATCGTACTTGGAAACAAGCTGCGAAGTACGATACGTATACTGGTAACGTTCGCGCAAGGAAAATTCAAAGCGTTGCCAGTTCAACTTACCTGTCAAAGACAAGTACATACGATGACGGGGTGACCAGTAGTCAGAAACATAATTGCCTTTCTTGGTCATCTCTCCCGGACGATGGCTATAAATAAAAGTATATCCGCCATCCGCTTTCAAAAAAGAAGTGATGCGATAAGCCACACCCGCCCCCGCAGACCAGCGTTCAACATTATCCACACCATCACGAGTACGGAATTCACCTTCCACCGAAGCATCAAAGCCCGGGAAGATTTTCTTCTTTACCTCGGCACTGGTCCAAATGCCGAAGTCATCACTTTGGGCATATACTCCTGCAACCATTGTGCAGAGAAAAACAGCCAGTAAGGTTATTCGTCTATTCATTTTCTTCATTCTCCTTCCCTCGGTATCCGTCTTAGTGTATCAATTGTATTTATCTCTTCACTCTCCGGTTCATAATAAACCTTCAGTATCGCTGCATCTCGTAGGAAATCAATATGGCCCACTTCTACTTTCGTGATGTTAAGTCCTGTTCTATTTTCCAGATCCATAATCAATTCTGCCCTACGTTGCGGGGTAATCAATTCAATACGATCATACTGTACCAGCTTGCATGAAATATGTTTCAGCCAACGATTGCTTTCGCATAACCAGATACACAGAATAAATAATAAGTTTGTTGCCGTCAGTTCGGCATAACTCAACTGTACAGACAGAGCGTTGATGACGGAAATAGCTATAATCACAAACAGGTAGGTCATCTCACGCACAGGCATCGACTCTGTCCGGTAGCGAATTATGCCGAAGATAGCAAACAATCCAAGTGCAAACCCTATTTTCAGTTTCACACTGCCCAACAGGAATATCATCAGAAAAATGCTGATACTGATAAGCGTAAATGTGAAGAAGTAATCGCGACGACGGCTCTTCGGGTAATAAAAGAAACGAATAATGGCCACCACCACTACCATGTTGAGAACGAAGCGCAATATCAATTCCATAAATCCAGCCGCATCTATAAGCGGCGTCTCCATAAAGGCTAATTCAGCAAAATCGTTCATATACTATTTATTAATGTTTCTATATTTCGGGGAATTTCTGCCCTCCTCATTTTACGTACTTTCGGTTTGAAACGATTCTGTTTCAAGTTTTCATCCGTCAATACACAACCCATGCAATATTTACTAAAACCTGCAGGATGTACATGCAAGCGACTTAATATATCGCGGATAGGCGATGATGTACGCCCGTCTCGCTTTAACTCCACCACAGCAAGACGTGGTAAGGCAGCATAATTCCCGTTCACCAGATTTCGGAAGCAAATATCCGTATCAATAGTAAGCCGTTCCGTCATTGCCCGGTTGACAAGAGTAATGCGCTGAAAACGATTCTCCAACTGTGGAGACAATTGCGGCAGCTTGTACCAGGCATACAAAGACAAGAAGTCATCCACACCTTCAGCAGACAGTTCATCAAGAGCAGTGATGCGTATACGCCGCTTGTCCGTGCGACCTTTATTATTCTTATTTTTGACTTCAAGAAAAGTTAATTGTGAAGCAACATAGGTACGTACCCTGATTTTCTCACGTACCGCCCGTCCGTTTTGATGTGCCCGATACATTGCTTTGTCTACAGTATCCAGATAAACAGTATGATAGACAATGTTCCGTTCTCCCGCCACTTCCTGTACACGATAATCGGCGGCAGCATAATGCAAAAGCACAGCCAGCGTTTCCAAGGGCAGCAGATATTTCGTATCCGTCCTGTTCATCAATCGGATACCACTCATTTCTTCCAGCGTGACAGGACCGAATATATCCAGCATTTCCACTATATCCTTCAATATTTCTTCTGTTATCATACCTGCTTCGTTTCTGCGACAAATGTAACCGCAGGAGTGAAACAAAGAAAATAGATTCAACCAACAAGTGATTTTTAACGATAAACACAATCAAAAACGATGTAGTTCTTCTGCCCTATTTTGCTCAAAACCGTTCTGTATGTGCATTTTTTGCCCGCATTTCTTGTCAGAACGAACAGTTTGACTAATTTTGCACGCTGATAATTAGTTAACCGGATAATTTCAGTAGCTGGACACTATGTACCTCCTACTCCTATTCCCGGCACTGACGCTCCAAAGAAATACTAATACTAATAATTAATAACATGAGTTTGAAAATCGTAGTATTGGCTAAACAAGTTCCCGACACACGTAATGTTGGGAAAGATGCCATGAAAGCCGACGGAACCATTAACCGTGCGGCACTCCCCGCCATCTTCAACCCCGAAGACTTGAACGCTCTTGAGCAAGCCCTCCGACTGAAAGATGCACATCCGGGCTCTACCGTAACCATCCTGACAATGGGACCGGGACGCGCAGCCGAAGTTATTCGTGAAGGAATGTTCCGCGGTGCCGACAACGGCTATCTGTTGACCGACCGTGCTTTTGCAGGTGCAGATACCCTTGCCACTTCGTACGCTCTTGCTACTGCCATCAGGAAGATAGGCGAGTATGACATCATCATCGGCGGACGTCAGGCTATCGACGGTGACACGGCTCAAGTGGGTCCGCAAGTTGCTGAAAAGCTCGGTCTGACACAGATCACTTATGCCGAAGAAATTCTGAATGTGGAGAAAACTACCGGACGTGTTGTCGTGAAACGTCACATTGACGGTGGTGTGGAAACTGTAGAAGGCCCTCTGCCCATCGTTATCACTGTGAACGGAAGTGCAGCTCCCTGCCGCCCACGCAACGCTAAGTTGGTACAGAAGTACAAACGTGCTCTCGGTGCACAGGAAAAAGCAGCTATCACCAAAGAAGGTGCTACCCTGCCTTATGCCGACCTCTACGAGAAGTACCCTTATCTGAACATCACCGAATGGAGTGTGGCAGACGTGAACGGTGACCTGGCACAATGCGGTCTCAGCGGTTCGCCCACTAAAGTAAAAACCATTCAGAACATCTCTTTCCAAGCCAAAGAGAGCCGTACACTGACCGGAAGCGACCAGGATGTAGAAGATCTTATTGTTGAACTACTCGCTAACCACACCATTGGGTAGTTAACAAGGCGACAAGAGACAAGGTAACAAGGCATGTCCTCGTCAACTTGTCAACTCGTCACCTCAAAAACTTAAAAGAAATATGAATAACGTATTTGTATATTGTGAGCTTGAAGGCACCGTAGTTGCCGAAGTAAGTCTCGAACTCCTTACCAAAGGACGCAAGTTAGCTAACCAACTGGGCTGCCAACTGGAAGCCGTTGTTGCCGGTACTAACCTTGCAGGCATCGAAAAACAAGTATTGCCCTTCGGCGTTGACCGTCTTCACGTCTTCGACGCTCCGGGCTTGTTCCCTTATACTTCACTGCCCCACTCTTCCGTACTTATCAATCTGTTCAAGGAAGAAAAACCGCAGATCTGTCTGATGGGCGCCACTGTTATCGGTCGTGACCTCGGTCCGCGCGTTTCTTCTGCACTGACCAGCGGCCTCACTGCCGACTGTACTTCACTGGAAATCGGTGAACACGAAGATAAAAAAGCAGGTGTAGTATATAAAAACCTGTTATATCAGATCCGTCCCGCATTCGGTGGTAATATCGTGGCAACCATCGTCAACCCCGAACATCGCCCGCAAATGGCAACCGTTCGCGAAGGCGTAATGAAGAAAGAAATTCTTAACGATAAGTATCAGGGCGAAGTTATCAACCATGACGTTGCCAAATACGTACCGACTACAGACTATGTAGTGAAAGTAATCGACCGCCATGTAGAGAAAGCGAAACACAACCTGAAAGGTGCTCCTATCGTTGTAGCCGGTGGTTATGGTATGGGTAGCCGTGAAAGCTTCGACATGCTGTTCGAACTGGCTAAAGAACTTCACGCTGAAGTAGGCGGCAGCCGCGCAGCTGTTGATGCAGGCTTCTGCGACCATGATCGTCAGATCGGCCAGACTGGTATTACGGTACGTCCGAAACTCTATATCGCCTGCGGTATCTCCGGACAAATCCAACACATCGCCGGTATGCAGGAAAGTGGCATTATCATCTCTATCAATAATGATGAAAATGCTCCTATCAATACCATCGCTGATTATGTAATCAACGGTACGGTAGAAGAAGTGATTCCGAAAATGATTAAGTACTACAAACAGAACAGTAAGTAAGCTATGGCTAATTTTTATACCGAAGTTCCTGAATTGAAGTTCCAACTGAACAACCCGATGATGGAACGTATCTGTGAGCTGAAAGAGCGCGGATACCAAGATAAAGACAAATTTGACTACGCTCCGCAAGACTATACGGATGCAATGGACTCTTATGATAAGGTGCTCGAAATCACCGGAGAAATCACCGGAGAGATTATCAACCCGAACGCCGAAGGCGTGGACGAAGAAGGTCCTCACTGTGCCAATGGTCGCGTAGAATATGCCAGCGGTACGAGACAAAACCTCGATGCTATGGTGAAAGCCGGCCTGAACGGTATGACTATGCCCCGCCGCTTCGGTGGATTGAACTTCCCGATCACTCCGTATACCATGTGCGCTGAAATCGTGGCTGCTGCCGATGCCGGTTTTGGTAATATCTGGTCTTTGCAGGACTGTATCGAAACACTGTATGAATTCGGCAACGAAGATCAACACAGCCGTTTCATTCCGCGTATCTGCGCTGGAGAAACCATGTCTATGGACTTGACAGAACCCGATGCCGGTTCCGATTTACAGAGTGTAATGCTGAAAGCTACATTTGATGAGAAAGAAAACTGCTGGCGCCTGAATGGTGTGAAACGTTTCATCACAAACGGTGACGCTGATTTACACCTCGTACTGGCTCGTTCGGAAGAAGGAACCAGAGATGGCCGTGGACTTTCCATGTTCATCTATGACAAGCGCGAAGGTGGTGTAGATGTACGCCGTATCGAGAATAAGTTAGGTATTCACGGTTCTCCTACTTGTGAGCTTGTTTACAAGAATGCAAAGGCTGAACTTTGTGGTGATCGTAAACTCGGTTTGATTAAATACGTAATGGCGCTGATGAACGGTGCCCGTTTGGGTATCGCCGCACAATCCGTAGGTTTGTCACAAGCCGCCTATAATGAAGGTCTGGCATACGCAAAAGACCGTAAGCAATTCAGTAAAGCTATTATTGAATTTCCGGCTGTATATGACATGCTGGCTATCATGAAAGCTAAGTTGGATGCAGGTCGTGCTTTGTTGTACCAAACATCTCGCTATGTGGACATTTACAAAGCTTTGGATGATATCTCTCGCGAACGTAAACTGACTCCGGAAGAACGTCAGGAACAAAAGAAGTATTCCAAACTTGCTGATGCCTTTACTCCGCTGGCCAAAGGTATGAACTCCGAATATGCAAACCAGAATGCCTATGATTGTATCCAGATTCACGGCGGTTCCGGTTTCATGTTGGAATATGCTTGTCAACGTATCTACCGCGACGCCCGTATCACCAGCATCTACGAAGGTACGACTCAGTTGCAGACTGTAGCCGCCATCCGTTATGTAACAAACGGTTCATACGCTGCTACTCTCCGCGATTACGAAACAATTCCTTGCAGCGAAGAAATGCAACCGTTGATGGATCGCCTGAAAGAGATGACGAATAAGTTTGAAGCTGTCACCAACGCAACGAAAGAAGCTGCAAACCAAGAGCTGCTGGACTTCGTAGCTCGCCGTCTTTACGAAATGGCTGCTGTATGTGTGATGTCTCATCTTCTCATTCAGGATGCAACAAAAGCACCTGAACTGTTTGCAAAGTCAGCTGTTGTCTATCTGAACTACGCTGAAGCTGAAGTAGAAAAGCACTTCAATTTCATCCGCAAGTTCAAAGCTGAAGAACTGGATAACTACCGTAAGTAATTAACCGATTAACTATATTCAAAGAAGGCTGTCTCAAACGAATGGGACAGCCTTCTTTGTCATAAATAGCACCTTTACCGGAACAACCTCAACTGACTGCGCAGCTCATGAAGTTCATTCTGCATCTCCTCCATACGCTGTAACAGATGATGGATAGCATCAATCCCTTCAATATTGATGGACAAGTCATAATACATGCGGCTGTAACGTTCTACGTCCGGTAATTGAGTAAACGTCAGATAACGTTCTCCACCTTCAGTCATTACTTCTATCAAGCCACCTTCCTGTAATAAGTCGATAAACGACGGTTCAATGTGGCACTTGCGACAATATTCGCTGACTATGATTAATTCATTCTGCATAGTGATACCTCCTTTTAGTTCATACTTTGAAGTTTACGGAACAACTCTTTCTGTGCTTCCGTTAAGTTCGTCGGCAGTTTCACGGAATAAGTCACAATGAGGTCACCGAACTGTCCTTCTTTCTTATATACAGGGAATCCCTTGCCTTTCAGACGGGCTTTCGTACCGTTCTGTGTCTCGGGTTTCACTTTCAGCTTTACCTTTCCATCCAAAGTATCTACCAGCTGGTCTCCACCCAGGATAGCGGTATAAAGATCAATGGGAACATCTACATACAAGTCATCTCCCAAACGTTTGAATACCGGATCATCCGCAATCACAAACGTTATGTACAAGTCTCCGGCAGGTCCACCATTCACACCTTCGCCACCGTAACCTTTCAATTTAATGACTTGCCCGTTTGCCACGCCGGCAGGAATGGTAATACGTACATTCTTCCCGTTTACAGTCAACACTTGTTTATGAGTCTGGGCTGCATCACGAAGTGACAGATTCAAATCTGCATGGTAATCCTGACCACGGAAACCTGCATTAGAACTACCACGTCCCCGGTTTCCGAACATAGATTCAAAGAAATCGGAGAAGCCACCACCATGCCCGGAAAATTCCTGTCCATCGGACGAATACCAATAAGATCCGTTACCATCCGTACCATAGCCTGCACCCGAACCGCTACCAAAACCACCAAAGCCACCTGCGCCTGCTTCCTGACGGGCACGCTTCTGTGCTTCAAATTCATCGGCATGCTTCCAATGTTCACCGTACTCATCGTACTTCTTACGTTTCTCAGGGTCACTTAGCACTTCGTTTGCTTCATTAATCGCCTGAAATTTATCCTTGGCAGAAGAATCGTTCGGATTCAGATCAGGATGATATTTACGTGCCAACTTACGGAACGCCTTTTTTATATCATTCTGACTTGCCGTCTTGTCCACCCCAAGGACTTGATAATAATCTATATAAGCCATAGTCTATTAATTTTGTTATTCTTATATACCCTATCACAAATAACGCACCAATCAGGAGTTTTGAATACTAAAATACGTAAACGAAAATTAAAAAGAAGTATTAAAAACAATAATATAAAGATAATCAACATATTAACCAGTAGTAATAGCTTTTACCTATGCTACTCAATTTTCAAAATAATGTAAACGACACATAACATCAATTAATTATTCATACTAAAACTTCCTAAAATAAATAGAAAACGCTTTATTTGTATGTGAGTAATGCAGTCACAGAAAACATTTTTCCCCCAACCTTAATATATTGACTTATTATGAAAAGTAACCATTGGCTACTTACGGTAGCACTCACTTTCATCGTTCTGCAAGTAAAAGCGGATTCATGGATACGTATTAACCAACTTGGCTACTTGCCGCAATCTGTAAAAGTGGCAGTATTTATGAGTGAAGAACCAGCTGACATACAAGAGTATGCACTGATAGACGCCTTCACGGGACAAACCGTCCGAACTTTCAATTCTACCAAAGCAACCGGAAAAATGGGACTCATGAAGAGTACCTATCGTCTGGACTTCAGTGATTTTAACCAGCCAGGAACTTATTATCTGAAAGCGGGAAAAGCGGTCTCACCTCGTTTTCCCATCAATAATCATGTGTACAATGGGACTGCTGACTTCTTGCTGAACTACATGCGTCAGCAACGTTGCGGCTATAATCCCTTTTTGAAAGACAGTTGCCATGTGCACGACGGCTACATCCTGTACCATCCCACCAAAACAGGACAACGCATTGATGTTCGAGGCGGTTGGCACGATGCAACTGATTATTTGCAATATACCACAACTTCCGCCAATGCCATTTATCAGATGATGTTTGCCTATCAGGAAAATCCAAACTCATTCGGTGATTTCTATGATGCTGCCGGGCTCCCCGGTGCTAACGGCATTCCCGACATTGTGGACGAAATCAAATGGGGACTGGACTGGCTGAATCGTATGAACCCTGCTCCCGGTGAACTATATAATCAGATTGCCGACGACCGCGACCATGCCGGTATGCGCCTGCCCAATAAAGATGAGGTAGATTATGGTTACGGTCCGGGTAAAGGACGCCCCGTTTACTTCTGTAGTGGCGAACCTCAGGTACGCGGTCAATTTATGAATGCTACCACAGGCGTGGCAAGCACAGCAGGTAAGTTTGCTTCCTGTTTCGCTCTTGGTGCCCGCCTATTAAAAGACTTCTATCCGGAATTTGCAGCGGAGATTGGTGCAAAAGCGGATGCAGCTTATCAGGAAGGTGTAAAGAAACCGGGTGCTTGTCAGACAGCCTCCGTCAAGTCTCCTTATATTTATGAAGAAGATAATTGGGTAGACGATATGGAACTGGGCGCTATGGAACTTTTCAAAAGTACCGGAGATTTTAAATACCTGGAGCAAGCCGTTGAATACGGACGTCGCGAACCTGTTACTCCATGGATGGGTGCTGACAGTGCCCGCCATTACCAATGGTATCCATTCATGAATATGGGACATTATCATCTGGCAAAAGTACATAACGACCGCCTTAGCAAAGAATTTATCCGAAATATGCATGCCGGCATAGCACGCACCTACGAGAAAGCCGTTGAAAGTCCTTTCATGCACGGCATTCCTTACACCTGGTGTTCCAATAACCTGACAACTGCCATGCTGACACAATGCCGTCTGTATCGTGAAGCAACAGGTGACGAAACTTATAAAGAAATGGAAGCCGGCATGCTTGACTGGTTGTTCGGTTGCAATCCCTGGGGAACCAGCATGATTGTAGAACTCCCTCTATATGGAGATTACCCTTCTCAACCGCACTCTTCATTACTCAACGCAGGTGTAGGAAATACTACAGGCGGTCTCGTAGACGGCCCTGTATACCGCACTATTTTCGAAAGCCTCCGCGGAGTAAACATGACAGGTATTCCCGGTACTCCCGGACAGGATTATGAACGTTTCCAGCCTGACCTGATGGTATATCATGATGCCATTCATGACTACTCCACGAACGAACCGACCATGGACGGAACAGCTTGTCTCACTTATTATCTCTCCGCCATGCAGAAAGAAGGTATGAAGCAGGCGGACATTCAGAGTGATAAGAATGTATATGTAAATGACGGTATCATCCGCACTGATCCATCAAAGAAACAAATAACGCTTGTCTTTACTGCCGCCGATAAAGCAGACGGTGCTGATGCTATTATCAGCACACTGAAGAAACATGGCATCAAAGGCGGTTTCTTCTTCACCGGCGAATTTTATGAGCTTTATCCCGATGTAGTAAAACGACTGCGTGCAGAAGGCCATCTGGTAGGTAGCCACAGCTATGGACACTTGTTGTATATGCCATGGGAAAACCGTGATTCATTATTGGTGACACGCGAGCAATTTGAGCTGGATATGCTGAAGAGTTACGAAGTTATGCGCAAAGCAGGTATCGAATACAAAGATGCTCCGGTATATATTCCGCCTTACGAATATTATAATAAAGAAATTGCCGCATGGGCAAAGAATATGGGTATACAACTTATCAACTATACACCCGGCACGATGAGCAATGCGGACTATACCACTCCGGACATGGGTGCCAAATACCGTAGCAGTAAGTTCATCTATGACAAAATCATGGAGGTAGAGAAAAAAGAAGGATTAAACGGACACCTGATGTTGATACACTTCGGTACCGACGACCGCCGTACAGATAAGTTCTACAATGGTTATCTGGACAAAATGATTAAAACGCTGAAACGGAAAGGTTATACTTTCGTACCCGTCCTTGAAGCAACAGGAATATAATTCATACCCATAGTTATTATAAAAAGGTTAGTTAAAGGTTATCATGCAAAGGTATTTAAGGTAATATTCAATCGGTTTGTTTTCAGTAGACTTTTTCCCACCCCCAAGGGAAAAAGTTGCAAACCAAAGCTCCATGCCTGCGAAGGTCCGGAGCTTTTTCTATTGTCAGATTTAAATAAATGCGTAATAACGAAGAATCAGAAACTATCCTTCACTGCCTGCAACAAAGACTGAATATCTTCTTCTGTCGTATCAAAAGAGGTCACAAAACGAATTTCATTTTCAGCTTCATTCCAGAAATAAAAGAAGTAAGACTTCATCAATTTATCAATAACCGGACGAGGCATAGTCAGGAACAACTGATTACTCTCCATCTTTTGTGTGAATTGTACATCCGGCAATGTTTGCAACCCTTCATATAGTTTACGTGCCATCGCATTGGCATGTGCAGCATTCTTTTTCCACAAATCATCCGTAAGATACGCTGTAAACTGACAAGAAAGGTAACGTAATTTAGAAGCTAACTGAGCCGACTGTTTCCGTACATAGAGCGCTTCCTTTTTCAGGTCCGGATTGAAGATTATTACACTTTCACCTAACATCAATCCATTCTTCGTTCCACCGAAACTAAGAATATCAATGCCACAATCCACTGTCAGTTCCTTGAAGCTGAGATTCAACGCAACACAAGCATTCGCTAAACGTGCCCCATCCATGTGCACATACATACCATATTCATGCGCCAAGGTAGTCAGCGCTTTCAATTCTTCCGGAGTATAGACAGTACCTAATTCCGAACATTGAGAAATATAAACAGCACCCGGTTGAGAATGATGCTGTTCCCCGAAGTTCTTCAGATAAGGACGTATCAACTCCGGCGTCAGTTTACCATCCGGCGTTGCAATAGGACGTATCTGGCATCCCGTCATACGGGCAGGTGCACCACATTCATCTACGTAAATATGTGCAGTCTCCGCACAAAGAATTAAATTATAAGGGCGGGTAGCCAACTGCAAAGCTACCGCATTACTTCCTGTTCCATTGAAGACAAACAGTGGCTCACAATCAGGCGAAAATGTCTCTTTAATTTTGCGAACGGCTTCCTTAGTCCAAGGATCGTCACCATAGCCAACTGCGTGATTTTGGTTTGCCCGGTTCAGCGCCTCCATCACCAATGGATGTACACCGGAATTGTTGTCTGAAGCAAAACTTCTCATAATTATATTGATTTTATCGATAAATAGTTATAGCGTATAAATAATCCTTTAGCTCTAAAAAAGATGCAAAGGAACGAAATAATTCGTTAGTAGAAAAAAAGAAGCGTGGATTTTACAATCCACGCTTTCGTTTAGGTTTTCAATCGGTTTTTTCGTTCTTACCCGATATAAACATTCACGCCCAAAAAAATGTAGAGCTCTCCGTCCTCCTGGTGCAATACGATCTTGTCTTCACAAGCTAACCATCCCAGGGCCGCTCCCAGTTCTTTGTCCTTCAGCCCGGACTTTCTCTTCAAAGTCCCATAGTCCCACTTGGCATAATTGCTAAGCAACCTCCAAATTTTGCCTGCGTTCAGGCCGATGTCGCTTTTGTTCATCTCTTTTCGTCATTAAAAAGGTTAAATAATTGATTGGTGATTTGTTTAGGTTATCCTATTATCAGCCTAAAGGTATCACTTTTTATTTATAAAACATAAAAAACGAACAAAAGATATTCTTTTTAATCAAAATTGTAACAGTTTCGTAATAATATACAGGTAATATAAGAAGAAACAGGCCAAAAAAGAGAAAAAAAGACCACAGTCCCTTCAGAGAGATGCTGTGGTCATTTATTATAATTATGAATTCAGGGAAAAACGGGTATTACATCATGCCACCCATACCGCCCATGCCGGGAGCACCCATTGGCATTTCAGGTTTGTCTTCCTTCTTCTCAACAATTACACATTCAGTAGTCAGGAACATACCTGCAATAGAGGCAGCGTTTTCCAAAGCTACGCGAGCTACTTTTGCAGGATCAACGACACCGGCAGCATGCAGATTTTCATATACATCAGTACGGGCATTGTAACCGAAGTCACCTTTACCTTCGCGTACTTTCTGTACAACTACAGCACCTTCTTTACCTGCATTGGCTACGATCTGGCGCAACGGCTCTTCAATAGCACGCTTGATAATGTCAACACCTGTAGTCTCATCGATGTTATCACCTTTGAAACCTTCCAATGCATCGAGTGCACGGATGTAAGCTACACCACCACCTGGTACAATACCTTCTTCAATAGCAGCACGTGTTGCACGTAAAGCATCGTCTACACGATCTTTCTTCTCCTTCATTTCAACTTCAGAAGCAGCACCTACGTAAAGAACAGCAACACCACCAGACAATTTAGCCAGACGTTCTTGCAATTTTTCTTTGTCATAATCAGATTTAGTAGCAGCAATCTGAGCTTTGATTTGTTCACAACGTTCCTTGATATTTTGTTTGTCACCGGCACCGTTTACGATGGTAGTGTTATCTTTAGAAACTGTGATCTTATCAGCAGTACCCAACATTTCGATGGTAGCTTGTTCTAGCTTCAGACCTTTTTCCTCGCTGATCACTACACCACCAGTCAATACGGCGATATCTTCCAGCATTTCTTTACGACGATCACCGAATCCCGGAGCTTTCACAGCACAAATCTTCAACTGAGAACGCAGACGGTTTACAACCAACGTAGTCAAAGCTTCACTGTCCACATCTTCTGCGATTACCAACAGAGGACGTCCGGTTTGTACAGCCGGTTCCAGGATAGGCAAGAAATCTTTCAGGTTAGAAATCTTCTTGTCGTAGATCAAGATGTATGGTTTTTCCATTTCGCACTCCATCTTCTCCGTATTAGTAACGAAGTAAGCGGAAAGATAACCACGATCGAACTGCATACCTTCTACCACACCAATAGTAGTATCGGTACCCTTAGCTTCTTCGATAGTAATTACACCGTCTTTAGAAACCTTACGCATAGCATCAGCGATCAACTTACCGATAACCGGATCATTGTTTGCAGATACAGAAGCAACCTGTTCAATCTTATCGTAGTTGTCACCTACTTTTTCAGCTTGTGACTTAATTGAGTCAACCACTTTGGCAACAGCTTTGTCAATACCACGTTTGATATCCATAGGGCTTGCACCGGCAGTTACGTTCTTCAAGCCTTCAGCAACAATAGCCTGTGCCAATACAGTAGCAGTAGTAGTACCGTCACCGGCATCGTCACCAGTCTTGGAAGCTACTTCTTTCACCAACTGTGCACCCGTATTCTGGTATGCGTCAGACAGTTCCACTTCTTTAGCTACAGTTACACCGTCTTTCGTGATGTGAGGAGCACCGAATTTCTTTTCGATAATCACGTTACGACCTTTAGGGCCGAGAGTTACTTTCACTGCATTTGCCAGTGTATCGATACCTTTTTTCAATTGGTCGCGGGCATCGATATTGAATAATATTTCTTTTGCCATAATGATATTTACAATTTAAATATTTTATAATTACTATATTAACCTAACACAGCGAGTACGTCACTTTGACGCATAATCAGATATTTAGTGCCTTCAACTTCCAGTTCGGTACCAGCATACTTGCCATACAAAACAGTGTCGCCCACCTTCAATACCATCTCTTCATCTTTCGTACCGTGACCAACTGCCACAACTTCACCTTTCAAAGGTTTTTCTTTTGCTGTATCCGGAATAATGATACCGCCAATTGTTTTCTCTTCTGCAGGTGCAGGGAGTATCAGCACTCTGTCTGCCAATGGTTTAATGTTCATAGTTCTTTTGTTTTTTATATGTTATACATTTATTATAGTAATGTCTTGTCTCATTTTAGTGAGACGCAGAACAAATTGCGAAAATCGTGCCAAACAGTAAAGCGAAATTTCTGTCAGTATTAAACTGCCAATTTGGCAAAGAATAAGACAATATACCATTATTTTTAGAGAAGATAAACGGCATCTCAGCATAACTTTTCTATGCAAGCATGAAAGTTATGCTTTCTATTTGCATTATCTTTGCACCCTCAAAAAACGTTTTTAGAACATGAATGCAGTCTGGATTGTTTTACCTATTCTCACATTATTAATGTTTGAGTTGGGACTAACACTTGAAATTAAAGATTTTAAATTATTTCGTCAACGTCCCTATCCTGTTTTTGCAGGATTGATAGGACAGATAATCCTTTTACCAATATTGGCTTTTGCATTGGGTTATCTGTTTCATTTGGAACCTCTGTTCTTTATCGGCCTGGTACTTATTGCTTGTTCTCCGGGTGGGAGTTCTTCCAATATATTCTCTATGATAGCTAAAGGTGATGTCGCACTTTCCGTATCACTGACTGCACTCAGCAGTATTATTACTTTGTTTACTATTCCTGTCATTATGGAGTTTGCTACGCAAATTGCAGGAGACAATAGTGGAATAACAATACACCTACCTGTCGGCAGCCTCATTATCCAGAATGTACTACTCATGTTGCTCCCTATCGCAATAGGCGTTTTAACCAAACGCTTTTGCCCTAAAGCAGCTGAACGGATACACAAAGTATTATCCAAGGTTGCCTTCCCTGCCTTGATTTTATTAGCTACTGTTTTCTTCATACAACATCACGAAACGATAGCTGCACAGATCGGCCGATTAGGTCTGTGCATCACACTAATGATATTATTGGCTATGGGTGGAGGATATTTAATCTCCCAGTCAATGAAATTGAACAGGAAAGAACAGCGTACGCTTATCATTGAAATAGGCATGCAAAATGCAGCCCAAAGTATTGCTATTGCAAGTAGCCCGTTTATTTTCAATAATGACATAATTGCCATACCGGCTATAATTTATGCACTGATGATGAATATAATTCTATTAGTATATGTGGGAATAGTGAAGCGAAATAACACAAACTTGTAAATTAAAGTAGTATATTTTTCTATATTCAGACTTAAATTACTACATTTGTGAGAATCACCATAGTAAGGTAAACCTAAAACAATATTAATATGAAAAATAAAAGTTTCCTCGGACTGTTGTTATTCTCCTGTATCTGCTTAACTGCTATTGCACAAGAAACTACAAAACCAGTTAAGGCCATTTATGTAAACGCTGACCAGAATATTCTTTTTGACAAACTGATTGACTTCGTACAGAATAATGAATATTTCATTCTATCGCTGGACAAGCAAGCAGGTTTCATACAAGCCCAGAAACCTGTTGAAATAAAAAAAGTATTCAAACCAAATGAACGGAGAACTTTGAATTTTGTCATCAGGCCTATTAATGAGAATTTATCGCAGATAACTTTAAATATTCGTTGCGAAGAAAAGCACTGGGGAGGCAGCGAATCCGGTCATGTCTATTACTACGATGACAAAGGTGTCAGTCAGAATAGCGATTTATACCAGAATATATGGGATGAACTAAAGTCTGCATTAGTGCCCTATCAGCAAGTTATATTTACAACAGTAACAACGCCCGCTCCCACCAAAGCCCTTCCTGCTGAAACAACCCTTAACTCTCTGCCTAAAGCATTCTTAAAAGACGGTTTTCCATTGTTGGTAGAACGTTGCCGCACAGTGCTTGCATCAGCATACATGACCCAGAAACTACTAAGCGAACATACAGATATCCCCGGTTGGGAAGGGTACCCGGTGAAACTCTATGAATATTACACCGGGAAAGATATAAAAAAAGGAGTAGCCAAGCGCGGACTGGTATACTTGCTGAACCCAAGTGCAGAACAACTTGCCACATGGATTGCCACCACTTGCTGGGAAGTTAAGCAAAGTACAGATACCACATACCTGTATAAACTCGCAGAATTTATCAAACGGCAATCAGGGGCGCAATTCCCTGTACAAGGAGTAGTATACGAGGATATGTATACCAAAAACTTCTACGAACCATATATTTTCAAAGACGGAGTAACCGTATATGTAGCAGATAGTACTAAAATGCCGACAGATAAGCATTGCACCGATGAGCAACTGGAGTTTTACCTGCATATGACAAATGCCGACTTAAAACCAAACACCGGCAGATATGCCCGCATTTGCAGTACAAACCGTACTCAATATTACAAAAATGGAGGTAAAACAGATGTGGGAGATAATGATGAACACCGTAACCAGTCATGGTTGAATGTAGTTCGCCAACTTTATCAACTGGCTTGGCTTTCAGATCGCAACGAATTAATGATTGCCTGGGCAAAAGAACAACTGTAAATAGCCGGTTTAAGGCATACCAATCCTATTCTTTTTACCCCAAAATCCCCCATACAAGAAGTTAAGACTTTGCATACAAGAAGTTAACTTCTTGTCAACAAGGAGTTAAGTTCTTATCAACAAGCTATTGACGACTGATAAATAACAAAACTAAGAAAGTTTAGTCAATATCCAAGTCTGTATCACAACTCAATTCAGTCGAATATCCCTGCCAGAAGCTCTTGGTAGAATGTACTAAAGCACTCCCCATCAAGAATAGGAATATTACGGCTATTAACGTCATCACCATACCGATGGCTGCGTAATACTTTGGTTCTAAAACATCCATAATAGTTATCTTTGTTAGGTTAGTACTACAAAGATAACCAAGATGGATTACAAAGAGCTTACTCTTTTATGAAGTTTTTATTTCTTTAAAGTTTGTATCAATTCTTCGGCCGAAACCAGGGTCTGTTCACCAGTCTCCATATTCTTGAGTGTCACCTTATTCTCGTTCATTTCATTCTCTCCTACAAGAGCTACAAACGGAATATTTTTGGCATTAGCATAGCCCATCTGTTTCTTCATTTTAGATGAATCCGGGAAGATTTCCGCACGAATACCTTCTGCACGTACTTGGGCAAGTACATTCAAGGAAAAAGCAGCTTCTTTCTCACCAAAGTTGATAAATAGAAGTTGCGTACTGTTTACAGCTTCCTTCGGATAAAGATCAAGCTGGTTCAGCACATCAAAGATACGGTCCGCACCAAAGGAGATGCCTACACCGGAAACTCCTGCCATACCGAATACACCGGTAAGATTATCATAGCGACCACCGCCTGTAATACTACCGATTTGTACATCCAATGCTTTTACTTCAAAAATGGCACCGGTATAGTAATTCAACCCACGGGCAAGTGTCAAATCAAGTTCCAATTCATTCTTCAGACCGAAAGCCGATAGAGTTTTCAAGATAAATTCGCTTTCTTCCACTCCCTTTTGACCAATTTCACTTCCGGCAAGTACTTCTTTCAGGGTAGCCAGTTTCTCCTCGTTGGTGCCGCTCAGTAGAATGATAGGTTGTAATTTGGCAATAGCCTCATCGCTGATACCTTTTTCTTTTAACTCGGCATTCACATTGTCCAGACCGATTTTATCTAGTTTATCAATAGCCACAGTGATATCCACGATCTTATCTGCCTCACCGATAATCTCCGCAATGCCCGTCAAAATCTTACGGTTATTGATCTTGATGCAAACACGGATACCAAAGCGAGTAAATACAGTATCGACAATCTGCATTAATTCCACCTCGTTCAGTAAAGAATCACTACCTACCACGTCAGCATCACATTGATAGAACTCACGATAACGGCCTTTTTGCGGACGATCTGCACGCCACACAGGTTGTATCTGATAGCGTTTGAAAGGGAAAGTTATTTCATCACGGTGCATCACCACGTAGCGGGCAAATGGCACTGTGAGATCATAACGCAAACCTTTTTCACAGAATTTACTTGCGAGTTTGGTTGCATTACGGCTCAGCAATTCCTCATCGGTTAGTCCGGAGAAATAATCACCTGAGTTCTGTATTTTAAACAGAAGTTTATCACCTTCTTCACCATATTTCCCCATCAGTGTGGAAAGCATTTCCATTGCAGGCGTTTCAATCTGTTGGAAACCATAGAGATGATATACATCGCGAATGGTATTGAATATATAGTTACGCTTCGCCATTTCTACCGGCGAAAAGTCACGGGTTCCTTTAGGAATACTGGGTTTTGCTGCCATAATTGTTTCAATTACTATTAAAATCGGAGGGCAAAGTTACAGTTTTTTATCGAGATAAGAAAAGGGATAAGGCGGTTTTATATAAAACAATACCCGTTGGCGGAATTAATTTCTTTCTTGTAAAGGTTATGGGCTAAATGAAAAAAATCAGAGAATATGTCAGCGAAGCTAATTGAGATAGTATTACTTATCATTTACTTCATTCCTACACGCAAGGAGCTAACTCCGCCAACGAGTAAAACAATAATCAGACTGGCACATATCTGACACTCCGCACGTTGACACCAAATGTTTCCCCTATTGAAACTAAGTGTTTCTCGGTGTGAAACAGAGTGTTTCAAGCAATGAAACAAAGTGTTTCCCCTATTGAAACAGTCGGTGTCACCTGCTGAAACGGAAGACAGTGTGCGCGGAGATCTTTGCGAAGTCTACGGGAAATTATCCGCATTTAGAGTAAAAAAGAGTTAAAATAGCACATTTTTCGCATAGATTCGTGTAGAAAAGCTCAATTCGGTAATTATCGGGCTACTCACTATAAATCAACCAGATAGATGGAAATATTGTAAACATTCACTGCAAAATTAGTGCTGGCAAACAGTTTACCAGCACTAATTTTCAGGTTGCCAGCACACCTTCAAATGCCGATCAATAAAGGGTTTGAGGTACACCTGTGCAGGAGTGCTGGCAAAAAACTCTTTTGTATAATTGAGCTTTTTGAGTTCACCCCTTCCAGACAATTAGATCAATTTATCAGACATGTTGTATCTATACATCGGACGCGCAGCATCTATATATCCAACACCACCCATATATTAATGCTGATATTTTAACTCATGCAGCGTGCATTTTGGGTAATCCGTTCTTTTAATGGAATTTTTGCATGCTTCATGAAAAGAAATCGTATTTTTGAAGCCTGATTGAGGAAGGAAACAATGCAAAAAGAGTAAAGCCATGAATATTGAAGAATATCGGGAATATTGTTTAAGCATCAAAGGAGCAACAGAAAGTTTCCCCTTTGGCGAAAATACCCTTGTCTATAAAATCATGGACAAGATGTTCACTTTTGCTCCATTAAATCCTAAAGATGGACGATTTTGGGCAGACACAAAATGTGACTCCACCAAGTCGACAGAACTGATGGAGCTATATAATGGCATTGCATTCGGCCCGTTTTCCGACAAGAAACACTGGATTACCATATATCTGGAAAGTGATGTGCCGGATAGCCTTATAAAGGAATTAATCAATCATTCAATAGAAGAGGTAATCAAGAAATTACCTAAAAAGAAACAACAGGAATATCGCAGTACTTTGGGAATAAAAGATGAAAATTAATACAGAATGAGATATGGAATGAGCATGCTTGATAATCTCCATTATATTCAAAACAATGGAGAAAAAACTTTCTTAGCAAATCAGAATAAAAAATATGCCTGTCCTGAATGTAATAAGCCAAGAACTGTACACTACGATTATTGTATTTATTGCAAACAGGAGAAAAGATAGAATGAAATAAAATAGAAGCCTCCCAACCTCCTCCTCACCCGCAAGAAAATTAAAAGATTCTTATACCAGGATCGTAATTAAATGCGTTTATTCCAATTCCCGCTTTTCAGATACAGATAGGAAAGCAACAGCAACATACCCCCGTAAATATATTCACTTGTCCACGCTATAGCGACATCCACTTGCAGGTACATAACCATAACAACCACATAAACAACATAGATGGAAATGGTTATCAACATGATTTTCATAGACCGGCTTGTATTTCCTGTGCCGGAAACAGCATTAAACAGCACCAGTCCAGGAGCTGAAAGGAGATATCCTAATAACATGATGTACATAGTAGGTAATGCTGCTTGTACCAACTCCTGACTATTGGTATATATCTGCAATAATACGGTAGGGAACAAAGCGGACAGCAATAGGAACGGTATACCTATCATATAAGTTAATCGTATGGCACGTTTACAGGCAAGCCAGATTTCACTCTTCTCTTTTCCACTCCCTAATAGATTACTTACCATAGAACTGGTAGTATCGGAAAAAGCAAAAATAGCCATAAAGAAGCAAGTATTGATACTCCTCATGATATTGGCTATCGCCAAAGGACGCTCTCCCAAATGTTCGATAGCAATGAAAAACAAGAACCATTGTGAAGGAAACAATATGGACTGAAGCATGGTCCAACATGAGATATTCCAAATGCGTTTAAATTCGGACAGTTTGAAACTAAACTGTTGGAATAAAGCATATTTTTTCTTATCCACTTTCAGCCAGGTGTATGCCACATAAAACAGTAACGATACCAACTCTGCCAGCGAAGAACCTATTGCCGCACCTGCAATACCCAAAGCCGGGAAACCGAATTTTCCAAATATCAAAATATAATTGAAAACAATATTACTGAGCACCATTACTATAGAGTTAAGCGTAAGAGTGCGCGTCTCAGTGATACCAATGTAGAAAGCCCGGAACAGAATTGCAATAAAGGAAAAGAAAAGCCCGTACCTCCTCCACTCCAAATAAGAAGAAGCAGCGGCATAAACCTGATCGGAAGATATCAGACGGCTGAGAATATGTGTTGTAATAGAGTCACACAAGAAAAACATGACGGCTGCCAATGCCAGCAAGAAAAAGGCACCTTGCATGAATATTCCACCTATTTCGCCATACTTCCGCTCGCCATTTTTACGCGCAATCAGAATTTGAACACCGATGCTGAATCCAAAACCGAGCATATAAATAGCCATATACAACACTCCCGCCAACGCGGATGCTCCCAACTCCACTTCACCTACGTGACCTAAAAAAGCTGTATCCGTAACATTTATCATGTGCTCCATCAGTAAACTGATAAGAATAGGATACGCTATTAGCCAAATTTGCTTATAACTGAAATTCATAGATAAAGTCGATTACCACCAATTATGATCTGTCATTCAGGTGAATAATATGACAAGACAAAAAGGTGTGCCAAAATAGGAAAAGTGAACGTAAATTACGCGAATCACGCAAATAAGTAGTTCATTAATCATTGATTTTCAACAACATGAATCTTATATTATTTGTGCAATTTGCGTAATTTGTGTTCTAAACTTCATTTTGACATACCTTCTCTACTTATGTCAGAAGTCAAACTTCTCCAACTTCATGGAAGCCAGTCCCTGTATTTTGGGAACCAATGTAACAAAATGTTCTGCTTTCTCATGAACAGACAGCGATTCCGCATCTTCCCAGGTTTCGCAAATCATCAGGACATCATTACGGGTAGCGCTTTCGAAAACATCATAGGCAATACAACCTTTATCTTTCAAAGAAGATGCCACCAACTCTTTTGCAGCTTCCAACACCGCAGCACGGTTACTTTCACTTACTTGAATAAAAACATTCAGTCTAATCATATTTGTACAATTTAAAAGTGTGCTGCAAATGTAAACAGAAAAATCAGAAATGCTGATTATTTATCTGCATAAATACCGACGCGATTTCCCTCCGTATCAACAAAGACAGCGAAATATCCCCTACCTTCTGCCTCAATCTTTGTTCTGGGAATAACGACTTTCCCGCCTTTTTTCAAAATTGTTTCAAGAGTAGGCTCAATCTCATCTACATTGAAATGAATGAGCACCCCTTTTTCAGAAGGAAGGAAATCAGAAGCATAAGAAACTGCTCCGACAAATTCATCCCCTTCAGTGAAAAATGCCATCTTCTCTTCCTCACATTCGCAAGTCGGAAGTTTCATATTCAATACGGTTTCATAAAAATCGATTGCCCGGTGGAAATCAGTAGCAGGAATTTCAAAAAATGCAATTAGTTTTTTCATTTTGTTTTCTTTTTATGGTTATTACTATGCCTTTGCAAAGACAATGCAAAAATAGGGCAAGCCTGTAACCCTCAATAGAAGAAAACAGACGTCTTTAAAGAGTGGAAAAATAATCGGAGACAGGAGCACAGACAGATAGGTATTCGGCAGGGGTATAGCCGGAGAAGAGTTTAAACTCCTTAATCATGTGAGATTGGTCGGAAAAGCCACACTCATAAGCTACCTGGGCAAAAGGCAACGTCGGATCTTGTTGCAAAGTATAAAGAGCACGCTGCATGCGCACAATACGAAGGAATTCTTTAGGAGTAGTACCTATATAATCAGCAAATATACGGCCAAACTGCTTGGAACTGAGGCAGGCTACATCAGAAAGCTCTAATGTGCTGACCTGTGGATGGAGGTTTATTTCACTCAAAACCGTAGAAAGTCTTTTCAGATTGTATTCGGAACAGGAGACCAAACGATGGAAGAAAAAGTCTTCAATCAAGTGGATACATTGGTCATTATCCGGAGTATCCACGATTCTCCGGGATAAATCAGAGAGTTCCGTATCTTCCACTTCATCCGTAGAGATATTCTGTCCGAAGAAAAGATGCAGCGGGATTCGCAGGAAAGTCTTTGCCGCATAGGGCTGGAAAACCACTGTTATCATTTCAATCATTCCCGTCGACATAACGTCGGAAAAGCCGAAAGACTGACCGCAAATAAAAGATTGTGGTTGTAATTGTGAATTTTGCAATGATAATAATTGCATACCCTTATGAAATACCAGTTGCATACAGCCAACAGGCAATGTCCGTTCCGACACAGGAGTAAGAGCATCATCCCGTAATATCCAATAATAACGGATATAAGGGGATAAGGTGGGAGCAGGTTTTACGATACGGAAAGTTTGCATACGACAAATATATGATATATCTCATGAATTGCGGCAAAAGTAAACAAAAGGAATGGGGAGAAATAGTAAAAAAGGGACATTCCCTACTTATTATTCACCCCATAGCCAAACAAAGCAAAATCACCGTAACAGGGATCATCCGGAAAGACTTCCGCTAATGCGGCAGTTATCCTTTGTGCATTTTTCAAGGAAAAAGTTTCCGTCTCGGTAAGTTCCAACAATCGGGCTACGCGACAGACATGCGTATCCAAAGGAATGATTAAATCCCTGCAATCAAAACTTTCCCAAATCCCGAAGTCAACTTCCGGTCCTTTACGTATCATCCAGCGGAGAAACATATTCAGCTTCTTCTGAGGACTGCGGGAAGATACTTCCAGAAAAGCACAGAGTTTCTCTATTGGTAGTCCGGAATACACTTGGAGCGCCTCTTCCAAACTTTCAAAACGGGAATAAGCAGCATACAAGCGTTCAAAGTAAGAATAAAAATCGGCATGCGAAAGCATGCGGTAGAAGCTACGTTTTTCCTCAGCAGGAAAATCCTTCTCCCAACGACGGGAAAGTACATATTGATAAGGAGACGTCCCCATACAATCGTGTAATTCATCAGCCTTCTTCAGAATCTGCTTACGATTGCCAAAACTCATAATAGCAGTCAGCAGACCGCTGATTTCTATATCCTGTTTCTGCCGGTAACGGTGCGGGAATTGTACCGGATCATTTTGAATAAAATCCGCACAATGATAGGTCTTTGCCCACTCCTGTAGTTTCTTTTTTATATCTTTGGTCATTTCTTTAAAATCATGGGGGGTACAAAGATATTGAATTTATAGCAACTTTGGACAAGTCCCCTATTCTATTTACCCTTATTTTTGCATCGTGAAATTCAAAGAAGAACTTATGGAACATAGCAAGAAGACCACGCGTGAAGAGTATCAGAAATGTGTAAATGCAGTAGTAGATTACATCAACCTCCATCTTGGAGAAGAGATTGATCTGAAATCGTTGGCCAAGATTTCTCATTTCTCTCCATTCTACTTCCATCGCATCATGAAAGCATTTCTGGGCGAGCCAATCGGGACGTTCATAGTCCGGACACGAACAGAATCTGCCGCCCGCCTGTTGCGTTACTCGGATTTGCCTATTGCAGATATCGCTTATCGCATCGGCTATTCCTCACCATCGTCACTGTCGAAAGTATTCAAGCAGTTCTATGGAATTTCACCTAATGAGTATCGTAACAATAAAAACTTTGTAATTATGAAACCAGCAATTATCAGACCCGATTTAGAGTTAAAGAAAGAAATAAGAGAAGTGCCTGCCAGAAATGTAATTTATATCCGCCTGTTCGGAGACTATAAAATGAATGATTACGGAGGCACATGGATGCGTTTGTTCCAATTCATCAAAGAAGAAAAACTGCCGATGGGTGACATGGCCCCTTATTGCATGTACCACGATGATCCCAAAGTGACGCCTGCCGACAAGTTGCGTACCGATGTTTGCATGGTGATGCCTGTAACCGTAACTCCCAAAGGGGATGTCGGCTTCAAGCAATTGCCTGCCGGACGTTATGCAGTGTTTACCTACAAAGGATCTTATGAGTATCTGCAAAGTGTATACGACACGATTTACGGAAAGTTCATTCCCGAGATGGAATGTACGATGAGAGACGAGTCGAGTGCCGAGCGTTATCTGAATGATCCGTGCAATACGAAACCGGAGGATTTGTTGACAGAAATCTTCATTCCGGTAGAATAATCATCTTATATATTGCGGGCAAATAGTCTTTGTCCGCAATATATAACTATTCCTTTATCTCTCTTTTCATCGGCACATACTTCAGTCCATTCGTAATCTGCGGTTCTTGTACCTGCTCAAATCCCAGACTTTTGTAGAAAGGCACTGCATACGTAGAGGAATTTACAGTCATTTCCGGCACAGAAGTCTCTTCGATAAAAGCATCGAATAATCTTCTGCCTATACCTTTCCGGTGATATGCCTCCCGTATGAAAAACAGGGAAATATGTTTCCTTTCATCTTTGACTGCCATCACACCCACAAGTCTTGCCTCATCAAATGCACCATAAATGACCAAGCTGTTTATCATCGCCTCATCATTGACGAAGCTTTTGAAAGTTTCCAATCCTTGTTCATCAAAATCCTCTTCACCCGTCTGAAGATATATTTCCAAAGAAAGAGATGCGGCCTCTTTATATTCAGATAAGTCTAATCTTCGAACGCTTATCCCTGGGGTTAAACTCAAAGTATTCATAATAGTTAAGTTACTGTTCGCAACAAAGATATCAAATTTCTGGAAATGATGATTAAGACATTCCCATTATTCCATCCGGAAACACTATCTTTGTACAGGACATTTAACTAACCCAACTTTATTCAAAGATATGGAAAGACTTATCGACAAATATCTTCCGGCAGATTATCATGATACATTCGTTTTGAAATCCAGAAAGCCTGCAGAACAGATAATTCCCAAAGAACTAATCAAAAAAATATTCAATCACTCCCCGGCGTGGCTCAATTTTTTAATGAAGGTCAGAAATATTCTGGTAAAACCTTTGGGGCTTGAAACCGGAAAAGTGTTGAAAACAGAAGATTGTATAATAGAAGATACGGAAAATGAGGCTATCATGAGGAAAGATGATAAGCACTTATTGTTTTATGTCTCCATTGCCAAGATAGGAAACGACCTGATAGATATAACAACCGTGGTTCAATATCATAATGCATTAGGAAAGGCTTATTTCTTCTTTATTAAGCCTTTCCATAAAATGATTGTGCCACGTGTAGCGAAAGAACTTATATAATACCCAATCCATAGCTACTGATTTCCTCAAAGTCCTCATCAGCATATGAGTTCTTCTGACGGGCATCTTGTACTATTTTCAGAAATCCTTCTGTTTTAGACAGGAAATCCTTGAATTTCTCTGATTCTTCCTCGTGTCCTTTTACTACCGGTAGTTTCTCTGCCGCATCCAGCTGAAGTCGCAGTTCCATAATCTTTAAATCCAGGCGGGATTTATCTTCAACATGCTTACGGGCATACAAATTGATGATGCTCTGCATAGTCGTACTCATGCTTTTCATTGCAATGATCTGCTCTTTCACTGGATTTTCTGCCAGAAGAATCCGCTGGGCATTTGAAGCAATCGGGCTCAATATATCGAATATATTCTGTTTACATTCAGACATTTCCACGCTCAATTCATAGTTATCATTCAGCAAATCAACCATCCCTTTGGTCTTTTTTTCTTTCAGAAGAGACAAGTATTTATTGAAATTAGCATAGAACTGATTTCTCGATTGAAAAAGCTCCGCATAATTCTGTATCAAGTTCTGTCTGACATCTGCACCGAAGCATTCACCCGGTAGCATCACCTCCGCAGAATCTTTTTTCGAAATGACGGGAGACATGATGTATGAAAACATGGGTACTTCCGTCTTTTGTTCCATATAACCCAATACTGCATTTACATCTCTCTCCTTTACCATATTTTTCAACAGAGCCAATGAGGTGTCGTAGTATTTCATCACCTGCCCTGCATCTGCTATTTCTTCAGGAGTATAAGTCACCGTTTCTTTCTTGCGACCTACACATGAGGCAAGCATCAGGACGCTTACCCATACACTTAAGACTAATAAATTCTTTCCCATAAGATTTTTATTTTAAAGTGAACACCAACCAGATTTAACCGGCATTGTGCTAATAACAATATAAAAGCGATTTTGCTCTCAATTATAGTTTTTTTCACCTTTGCAATTTGTACTTTTGCACCGGATTTCAAATTCGATCTATAATTTCAATCAGAACTATGGACAACATAAAAGGTTATATATACGCGGCAGCTTCTTCTTCAACATTTGGATTGGCACCTTTTTTCACCATATCCTTGCTATCCTCAGGTTTTTCTTCCTTCGAAGTATTAGCCTATCGGTGGGGAGTTGCATCATTTACACTAATCATATTCGGCATCTTTTTAGGTGAAACATTCTGTATCAACCGGAAGGATTTCGGAACAGTGTTCATATTGAGTCTTTTCCGTGCCGCAACCTCATTGAGCCTGGTCATCGCATACCAGCACATAGCCAGCGGAGTAGCATCAACCATCCACTTCATGTATCCATTGGCTGTTGCCCTCGCCATGCTGTTCTTCTTCCGGGAAAAAAAGTCATTCTCAATTCTATTTGCTGTAGTGATTTCGCTGATAGGAGCAGCATTGCTATCATCGGGAGAGATTGACTTTAAAGGAGGCAATACAACCATAGGATTGACCGCTGCTATATGCTCCGTTTTCTTTTACGGCGGATACATTATCGGAGTACGCAAAAGCCGTGCTGTAAACATTCCATCTACAGCACTGACTGCCTATGTTATGGGGCTGGGAGCCTTATTTTTTATTATAGGAGGATGTCTGACGAGCGGTATCCGCCTGACCACAGACGGATATGCATGGCTGAATATTCTCGGATTGGCACTGCCCGCAACAGCCATTTCAAATATAACTTTGGTAAAGGCTATTAAATACATCGGACCCACTCTAACCTCCATCTTCGGAGCCTTGGAACCACTTACTGCCGTAGCCATCGGATGCTGGGTATTCAAAGAAAATTTCACGGTGCACAGTGCTTTAGGCATTCTACTGATACTGTCAGCAGTAACGGTAGTGGTGTGGCATGAAAAGAAAACAGAAAGAAAATAAGGATTATTTGCTCTTCTTATAATCAGTAATGAAACCTTCCATCATCCACTTCGCTAACGCCTGACGATTGGAACTCATAACAAACCGGCGCTGGTCGAAAGTATTCTGAATATTACCCAACTCTACAAACACTCCAGCAGGACTGGAATTGGCCAGCACATACAAATTGCGTGGGCTGACAGTTCCCGAAAAGCCACGGTTAGGTTGGTGGCGGTCGTATTTAGATTCGAAAGTATTCTTCATTGTAGTTGCCAACCGTTTACCATTCACACTTTTGGGAGCATGATAGAAGAATACATCCGTCTGGTGACTTTTACTACGGCTATCTACATGCAAGAAGATGGAACGGCAATACGTATAACTCTTGCGGTCTTTCTGATAAAGCGCATTTATTTTCTCACAACGCTGGCGAAGGCGGGCAACCTGGTTCAGAGGAATAGGAGCACCCATACAAGTTTCACGCTTACTATTATCAAGGTATTGATCGTCACGGATACCGTCTTTGGCATCCTGAATAATAATATAAACTTTAGCGCCTTCCTCCATCAGATTCCGGGCAAGACGGAGAGCGACATCATAGGCATATTCATCCTCATGCAGTTCCACGCTTCCTATCCTGCCAATAGCACCGGGATCAGGGCCACCATGCCCACTCACCACGTAGAAACACGCACCTTTGAGGCGGTTTCCCGTCACTTTAACTTCAGCAAGACTTTTTCCGAAAAGAGGTTCACGAATCGTTTTGTTGCCGGAACGGGCAGAAGAATTTGAAGAAGAAGAGTTTGAAGCAGATGAATTGGATGAAGCAGCCGTATTGCCACTCCCCTTTTTCAGAGGTGGAAGCAAATATTTCACTCCCAGCCGCAACTCCTCTTTACCTCGCAATTGTTTCTTATTCAGTTCCAGGAACTCCTGATAGTACGCTTTTCCGGTACGCCCGTTACGCTGTAGAAAACCAGATATCCCCTCACCGCTTTTCGGCGTAGCCCGCTCTTCCTGGGCCAACGCTTCGTAAGAGAATGACATACAAAAAAGCAAAATAAGAAAGCAAAATAACTGTTTCATTTTCCATTTATTCATCTTGTGGACAAAAATACAATTATTTTCTCTACTTTTGCGTCCACAAATGCGTTAATTGATAAAAAACTATAAAAACAAATAGCATTATGGCAAAGCAATTTAAACCGGAAACCCTCTGCGTACAAGCAGGATGGACTCCTAAGAAGGGCGAGCCCCGTGTACTCCCCATTTATCAAAGCACCACTTTCAAATATGAAACCAGCGAGCAAATGGCACGCCTTTTCGATCTTGAAGAGAGCGGTTATTTCTATACTCGCTTGCAAAACCCTACCAACGACGCTGTTGCCGCCAAGATAGCTGCTCTTGAAGGCGGTGTTGCCGGTATGCTGACGTCCAGCGGACAAGCTGCCAATTTCTATGCTATATTTAATATCTGCCAGGCAGGCGATCACTTCGTTTGTTCGTCCGCTATCTATGGTGGTACATTCAATCTCTTCGGGGTGACTATGAAGAAATTGGGTATCGAAGTTACTTTCGTTAGTCCGGATGCCAGCGAAGAAGAAATCTCCGCAGCTTTCCGCCCGAATACGAAAGCATTGTTCGGTGAAACCATTTCCAACCCGTCACTGGAAGTATTGGATATTGAAAAATTTGCCCGCATTGCCCATAGTCACGGCGTGCCTTTGATTGTAGACAATACGTTCCCGACTCCTATCAACTGCCGCCCGTTTGAATGGGGTGCTGATATCGTAGTACACTCTACGACCAAATATATGGATGGTCATGCCACCAGCGTAGGTGGTTGTATTGTAGACAGCGGCAAGTTCGACTGGGATGCACACGCTGACAAATTCCCCGGATTGTGCACACCGGATGAGTCATACCACGGACTGACTTATACAAAAGCTTTCGGTAAGATGGCTTATATCACTAAGGCTACTGCCCAGTTGATGCGTGACCTCGGCAGCATCCAGTCTCCGCAGAACTCTTTCCTACTGAATCTCGGTCTGGAAACTCTGCACCTGCGTATGCCGCAACACTGTAAAAATGCACAGGCAGTTGCCGAATACCTTTCTAAAAATGACAAAGTAGCTTGGGTGAACTATTGTGGCCTTCCCGACAATAAATACTATGAGTTGGCACAAAAGTATATGCCGAACGGTTCTTGCGGTGTTATCTCCTTCGGATTGAAAGGTGGTCGCGAGGTTTCCATCAAGTTCATGGACTCACTGCAATTGGTTGCTATCGTAACACATGTTGCCGATGCACGTACCTGTGTGCTGCACCCTGCCAGCCATACCCATCGTCAGTTATCGGATGAGCAGTTACTGGAAGCCGGAGTGCGTCCCGACCTAATCCGTTTATCGGTAGGTATCGAAAACGTAGACGATATCATCGCAGATATTGAACAGGCTCTGAACGCATAATTTCATAAAGTACCTATAAAACAAATAATATATCCCCGTCTCCGCAACCGGAGTACGGGGATTTTCTTATCTTTGCGCCCAGTAAACATTTAATAAAGAAAGATTTATGAAACGTACAAAATTAGCTGCATCCTTTCTGTTGGTCGCAACTCTATTCCTGACGGGATGTGTGACCAAGAAGGAATTTGTGAATCTTCAAACAGATTATAACAAACTAAAAGACGAAAAGTCAGCTCTCGACAAGTCATATCAGGACGCACAAATCCAGCTTGCCGAATACCGTACACAATCTAAAAGCTTGGAGGATCGTCTAAGCGAAGCCCGAAAAAATAATCAGGAATTGCGTAACAGTTACGCTACCCTGCAAGGATCGCTCGACAAGAGCCTCCAGCAGAACTCGCAAGGGAATATCAACATCTCCAAACTCGTAGATGAAATCAATGCCTCCAACCGCTACATCAAGCAATTAGTGGATGCCAAGAGTAAATCGGACTCACTGAACGTCATGCTAACCAACAATCTGACCCGCTCCCTGAGTCGCGAGGAATTGAAAGAAGTAGATGTGAAAGTACTGAAAGGTGTGGTTTACATCTCTTTAGCAGACAATATGCTCTACAAGAGCGGCAGTTACGAAATCAACGAACGCGCCGGCGAAACGTTAAGCAAAATTGCCAAGATTATCACCGACTACAAAGATTACGAAGTACTGGTAGAGGGTAATACGGACAACGTACCCATCTCACGTACCAATATCCGCAATAACTGGGATTTGAGTGCCCTGCGTGCCTCATCTGTAGTACAAGAATTGCAGAACAAATATGGTGTTGACCCTAAACGGCTTTCTGCTGCCGGACGTGGTGAGTACAATCCTATCACAGACAATGATTCTGAACTGGGTAAACAGCGCAACCGCCGTACACAAATCATTGTTACACCTCGACTCGACCAGTTCCTGGAGTTGATAGATAAGGCTCCGGAAGCTGAAGGAGAAGCGGCTACGGAATAAAAGAAAAACCATCTACTGCTGTATTTTCACAGGTAGAAGCATTTAAAAGCAGTCTATACTCAGACTATTTTATAAACAATAAGGCGAAAGACTGAAAAGTCTTTCGCCTTATTGTTTGTTTCCACCCTCATCCTTGCTTTGATTTCCGACAGATTAAGTACTATTTAATAGTTTTTATTGCACACAGACTTACACTTTATCACATTTATTCCTACCTTTGCGGCAAAATTATAACTTTTAACTAACAACTCATAATCAACTACCATGGCTAAGATAACTAAAGAAGCTGCCTTGCTGTATCACTCACAAGGCAAACCAGGTAAGATAGAAGTAGTGCCTACCAAGCCCTACAGTACCCAAACCGATCTTTCACTTGCTTACTCTCCCGGTGTGGCGGAGCCGTGCCTCGAAATAGAAAAGAATCCGCAGGATGCTTATAAATATACAGCGAAAGGAAACTTGGTTGCTGTAATCTCCAACGGTACTGCCGTACTCGGTCTTGGCGACATAGGTGCGTTGAGCGGTAAGCCCGTAATGGAAGGTAAAGGACTTCTGTTCAAGATTTATGCCGGCATCGACGTATTCGATATTGAAGTAAACGAAAAAGATCCCGAAAAATTCATCGAAGCTGTAAAGGCCATTGCTCCTACCTTCGGTGGTATCAACCTGGAAGATATCAAAGCACCTGAGTGCTTCGAAATAGAGCGTCGCCTGAAAGAAGAGCTCGATATCCCTGTGATGCACGATGACCAGCATGGTACGGCCATCATCTCCAGTGCCGGACTTGTGAACGCTTTGCAGGTAGCAGGCAAGAAAATTGAAGATGTAAAAATCGTTGTGAATGGTGCCGGTGCATCTGCCGTATCTTGTACAAAACTGTATGTTTCACTGGGTGCCCGCCTGGAAAATATTGTGATGCTGGATAGTAAAGGTGTAATCAGCAAAGCACGTACCGATCTCAACGAACAGAAACGCTACTTCGCTACCGATCGCACAGATATCCACACTTTGGAAGAAGCCATCAAAGGTGCCGACGTATTCCTGGGATTATCCAAAGGAAACGTTCTGTCGCAGGACATGGTACGCAGCATGGCTCCGTCTCCTATCGTTTTCGCATTGGCTAACCCTACACCGGAAATCTCTTACGAAGATGCCATGTCAGCACGTCCCGATGTACTGATGGCAACCGGACGGTCGGACTATCCGAACCAGATTAATAATGTAATCGGTTTCCCCTATATCTTCCGCGGTGCCCTGGATACTCAGGCCAAAGCCATCAACGAAGAAATGAAGATTGCCGCCGTACATGCCATTGCCAACTTGGCAAAACAGCCTGTACCCGATGTTGTGAACGAGGCTTATCATGTTAACAACTTTAGTTTCGGTCCGGAATACTTCATCCCGAAACCAGTTGACCCGCGTCTTATCACTGAAGTTTCCTGCGCCGTAGCCAAGGCTGCTATGGAAAGCGGTGTAGCCCGTAAAGATATCGAGGACTGGGATGCTTACTGCGTACAGCTCCGCGAACTGATGGGTTACGAAAGCAAACTGACTCGCCAGCTTTACGACACCGCCCGTCGCAATCCGCAACGCGTGGTATTTGCCGAAGGTTCTCACCCCAATATGCTGAAAGCCGCTGTAGAAGCCAAAGCCGAAGGTATCTGTCATCCGATTGTATTAGGTAACGATGAAACCATCGAAAAACTGGCAAAAGAACTCGACCTCAGCCTGGAAGGCATCGAAATCGTCAACCTGCGCCATCCGAACGAAGCCTCACGCCGTGAACGCTACGCCCGCATTCTTTCCGAAAAGCGTGCCCGTCAAGGTGCTACCTATGAGGAAGCCAACGATAAGATGTTCGAACGCAATTACTTCGGTATGATGATGGTGGAAACAGGCGATGCAGATGCATTCATCACCGGTCTTTATACCAAATACAGCAATACGATCAAAGTTGCCAAAGAAGTTATCGGCATACAACCGCAATACAAGCATTTCGGTACGATGCATATCCTGAACTCCAAGAAAGGTACCTACTTCCTGGCTGATACACTAATCAACCGTCATCCCAATGCCGAAACATTGATTGACATAGCCAAACTGTCAGAGCATACCGTACGTTTCTTCAACCATACTCCGGTAATGGCCATGTTGAGTTACTCCAACTTCGGTGCAGACACCGAAGGTAGTCCGGTAAGTGTACACGAAGCCGTGGAATATATGCAGCAGAACTATCCTGATCTTGCCATTGACGGTGAAATGCAGGTGAACTTTGCCATGGACCGCAAGATGCGTGACGCCAAGTATCCATTCACCCGTCTGAAAGGTAAAGATGTGAATACCCTTGTATTCCCGAACCTCAGTTCCGCCAATTCTGCATACAAACTGTTGCAGGCTATGAATACGGAAATGGAGCTAATCGGCCCGATACAAATGGGATTGAATAAGCCTATCCACTTCACCGACTTCGAAAGCTCCGTACGCGACATTGTGAACATCACCGCAGTAGCAGTCATCGACGCCATCGTGGATAAAAAGAAAGCAGGTAAATGAGACGCCCGTTATCGAAATCGCAAAGTGTTTGCATAGTCTTGCTTTGGGCAGCACTTTGCTACATAGTTCTAACAACCGCCGAACGAATTGACGGTCCAGTCATCATGACACTTGTCATTTCGGCAGCGTTAGTATTCATTCCGGTAATAAAATCATTAAAGAGAGGATAAATAATATCTTTTTATTCCTTTTTGCGGGATAAAACAATATTTTTGTTGTTTTATCCCGCATTTTCTTTATAAATTGTTTGTTTGTCTCATTTTTATGTGTACTTTTGCAACCGCAACAGAGAAAAAACAATCTAAAGAATACTTTGTTAAGACAATTATATTTAGTAGCAACCAATAAAAGAAATAGATTATGAATGCAGCTAAGGTATTAGAAGATTTGAAAAGACGGTTCCCCAACGAACCAGAGTATCATCAAGCAGTGGAAGAAGTACTTTCTACAATTGAAGAAGAGTACAACAAACACCCAGAATTTGACAAAGTCAATCTAATTGAGCGTCTTTGCATCCCCGATCGTGTTTATCAATTCCGCGTGACTTGGATGGACGATAAGGGTAACATCCAGACAAACATGGGTTATCGCGTTCAACACAACAACGCTATCGGTCCGTACAAAGGTGGTATCCGTTTCCACGCATCTGTGAACCTCTCAATCCTGAAGTTCCTCGCGTTCGAACAAACCTTCAAAAACTCTCTGACTACTCTGCCTATGGGTGGTGGTAAAGGTGGTTCCGACTTCTCTCCGCGTGGCAAGTCTAATGCTGAAGTAATGCGTTTCGTACAAGCATTCATGCTGGAACTGTGGCGTCATATTGGTCCTGAGACTGACGTTCCTGCTGGTGACATCGGTGTAGGTGGTCGTGAAGTAGGTTTCATGTTCGGTATGTACAAGAAGCTGACTCATGAATTCACAGGTACATTCACTGGTAAAGGTCGCGAATTCGGTGGTTCACTGATTCGTCCTGAGGCTACAGGTTACGGTAACATCTACTTTCTGATGGAAATGCTGAAATCTAAAGGTACTGACCTAAAAGGCAAGACTTGCCTGATCTCCGGTTCTGGTAACGTAGCTCAATACACTGCTGAAAAAGTATTGGAACTGGGTGGTAAAGTACTCACCATGTCTGACTCTGACGGTTATGTTTACGACCCGGCAGGTATCGACCGCGAAAAACTGGACTACATCATGGAATTGAAGAATCTCTACCGTGGACGTATCCGCGAGTATGCAGAACAATATCCGGGTGTGAAATATGTAGAAGGAGCTAAGCCTTGGGGTGAAAAAGCTGACATCGCTCTACCTTCTGCAACTCAGAATGAACTGAACGGTGACCACGCTCGCCAATTAGTTGCCAACGGTGTAATGGCAGTATCCGAAGGTGCTAACATGCCTTCTACTCCGGAAGCTATCAAAGTATTCCAGGATGCTAAGATTCTGTATGCTCCGGGTAAGGCAGCCAATGCAGGTGGTGTATCAGTATCCGGTCTGGAAATGACTCAGAACTCTATCAAACTGAGCTGGAGCGCAGAAGAAGTAGACGAGAAACTGAAGAGCATCATGAAGAACATTCACGAAGCTTGCGTACAGTATGGTACTGAAGCTGACGGTTATGTGAACTACGTGAAGGGTGCTAACGTTGCCGGATTCATGAAGGTAGCCAAGGCCATGATGGCACAAGGTATTGTGTAAGAAGCTATAGTTGTTATATATGGGAATCCCCTTTGCACTCGGTGTGGAGGGGATTCTCTTTTTCTCATATCCTCTATATATCTTAAACACAATTCTGACCTCGCCCACATTAGCGCCCAGCTTTTCCCAAAATCGTTTCAGACAACTTATTTATCATATTCCTGATTTCTTTCGAATTAAAAGGTAATCCAACTAATGTAATTTTATTCCGGATATTTGTGTAACCACTAATTGCAGATAATGGAATAGACTTAAATTTATTACACGGATATAGAATCATAACATCCTTATTCTTTGCTAAGTCGAAAGCACTGTATGCCAACACTTGATGTAAATCCTGGCGAAACGAATCTCTCAGGCCATTTGTCGACGCTGAGGTATTAAACATATGAGCTTTATATTTGGCATCAATGGTACAAATATATCCCTCCTTAACCAGAAGAATGTCTGGTTCCAGATATCTTAATGCCCAAGCAGGATTATTTCCGGAAATGTGATAGCGGGCATTAGATTCTGTTTTAGCACCAAGCTTCTTACCAACCTCCTGCACTATATATTGTGCAAAACGTTCGAACAATTCTGCTGAATCTATCCTCCAGGAAAATTTATTTCTAGACTTGTGGTTCAACAGTTTATTCGCTTGAATTTTCAAATCTTTTATTGCTATTGGATCAAAGTCATGAATCATAAAAGCTTCAGTCGTAGACTCACAATTATGACTAGCCGAATACAATCGTAACTTATCAACCAGAGTTTTCGTCTTAAATTTAATTGATATAGGTGTAAGTGGTGTCTGGAAGAGCTCGATTGCCAGTTTTAATATATAAGTCAATTTATACCATTCTAAATGATTTTTTGATTGTATATTCTTTCGATTTTCAAATTTGAAAGTATTCATAGGATTGTATGAACTATTAGCATACTTTGTCCAATTTGTCGATGAAGCAGGAACATCCTCAACTCGTTTGATTGTATCGAACTTATTCCAAATACATTGCATCGCATTATTGAAAGAATTAAAATAGTTAATACAATCCAAGTACACAGGAGCTCTCATTTCACTACTGCTCACTAATATCATGTCATCGTATTCCGGTTCTAAGGTGCTTTGTAATAAATTAGCTATATCTGCAATATCCTCACCAAATCGAGATGTAACAACAAAATCCAGATAATATTTACCATTGAAGGGAGTACGTAATGGGGCACATCCAACAAACTTACTCGAAGAAAAAGCAAGTCCTACGTGACCTTCTCTTTCCTGAATAGCTACACTAACACCTAGGAACGAAAAAGTCTTGTGATTAAGAGTGATAAATCTCTGAAGCGCCTGCTCGGGATAACGTTTATCACATCTTTTATTCTTATTCAATTCTGTAAAGGTGATAAAGCGCTCGGACAAGCATTGCATCTGAATATTTGCCATTACTTGTATAAAGGTTTGTGAATTTCTTGATAAAAGAGATCGCTGAAATCTGTTCTAGCACTCGATAACAAACCTTCGTCAAAATATTCTTTCATTAAAGGCATCAATTCATATTCTATTTTGGCGTTAAGTTCTTCTCGATTGTCTGCAATGAAGTAAGAACCACCAGGCTGAAGATTTAGTTCAGAATCAGATGCATGCTTTTCAAACAATCGAGCTATCTTATCAAAAAGTTCCTTGCCCTCACCTTCACCAAAAAATCTAGGTTCGATAGTGTACCATGCAAAGCGACGACGCAAAGCGAAATCGACAACCGCAATACTTCTATCGGCTGTATTCATAGTGGCAACAACGTGCAAATTTTCTGGAATTTTATTCAATGGTGCATCACCTAGAGATTCTATCCTTATACCCTGGCCAGTCACACATTGTCTCTTGGGTTCAAAGAGATAAAACACAGGCCCCAACACATTTGAAAGGTTTGCGCGATTAATCTCATCAACTATGAGAAGTACTTTCTTATTTGGATTGTTTATGGCACATTTTATTGCTTCAACGAGTATTCCCTCTTTTCGTTCATAAACAACGTTGTTTGTAATACCAAGTTTCGGCATTATTCCTTCTACCAAATCCGAATATGAAGTTTCTGCATGGAATTGAATTAAAAATACTTCATTATACTTTTCCTTGCCGATCTTTTCTGCCAAGTATGTTTTGCCAGTTCCGGGAGCACCTTGTAAGATTACAAATTTTCTACTTCCCAAAAGATTGACAACTTCTATTTCCTGCTGCACCTGATTTTTTTCCGGCTGACGACAGTTACTAATGAATTGTTCTACATTTTTCCGCTGAGGCTTAGTAGACGCCCAGCCCCGCAATTCTGCATATTGCGCAATCCAAGCACGTACATAATCCATATCTTCTTTCTTCTCAATATCTATCAGACACCCTATCGAGAGTACTGATTTATATTTTTCCAGATTTACTCCAGAATCGACTATTGTATCACCAAAAGCAATAGCAGTTTCAATGTCTGTAAAATCAGGCTTACAGAAAGAGCTATAGCAAGATTCCTGAGGCAAGATCTTTAGAAACATTCGTCTTGCCCCTGGTTGACTAGCCAACTGATAATCATTCCGAAATCCCTCTGAACCAACCCCAAGAGACATTACATATAAATTGCTATCTATAGTTGTAGGGAAGAATACAAGAGAAAAATCTGAATATGGGCCTGATAATTGCTCTTCTGGACGAATAAATCCAAAATAAGGAATATTGCCAACGTCGTATGATATATTCTTTCTGATTACTACATTCTTCTTTTTCTTGTTTGCCCCATTTTCTACCATGCCAAGGCTCTGAGCAAACTCAATGGCTTTTTCGAGAAAGTCTTTTGTTTTCATATTATAGAAAAAATTACTTAAGATCGGTAAGGTTTCTTGAAACATTTCATGTGTTCATCGAACGCAAATATATCGATTATTCAAGAACTGACAAAAGAAGCTATCAGATTTCGCATGCTTTTCCAAAGATAATCTCTATCCTAGCAATAATAGCTTTATTCTTTCTCTTTCCTATTATATTAGTTTTATGCATTCCTAATACTCTTGCTACATAAATCTATTCTCTTATTGCCTAATTATTATTCTTACAACAATTATTGTAAGAAGAAAATATAACTATAGTAAGAAAATAACATAACTGTTGTAAGAAACTTCTATATTTGTAGTAAGAATACTTTTTAGTATAAACGATATTAGTCTGTAACACATCCGACATTAACCTCTCGCAGTTCCAGTACCAATTTGTTTCTACGAAAACATAAACCTCTTAAAAACAATGTATATATGAGTACTTATTATGACCTTTACGAAACACCGGACCCCAGTGGCGAAGGTAAGAAGAAACCACTCCATGCACGCGTCCGCTCCAAAGGCACTATCACTGCAAAGGAGTTTCAGGAGCGGTTAATGAAAGAACAGCACATGCCACACGCCATGGTCGTGGGAATTATGCAAGCTATCAGCAATGCGCTGGGCGACTGGCTCGCCGAAGGTTACAATGTAGAACTGGATGAACTGGGATTTTTCAGTACTACACTGAAATGTACGCGTCCTGCCATACAGAAAAAGGACATACGTGCTGAATCCGTACGCTTTGAAACGGTTAAATTCCGCCCCAGCAAAGCCTTCAAAAAGTACGTGAGACATCAAATGGAACTGGAGAGAATAGACAAAAAAGCCTCGGCAAAGAAACCGGCAGTTGCCAAAAAAGATAGAAGACAGATGATGCTGACCTTTCTGGAAGCAAATGTCTGCATCACACGCGCCGAATATGCCCGACTCACGCACGTAACGGACAGATGCGCCAGCTCTGATTTACAGGAATTTCTGACAGAAAGTGTTATCCGCAAGCGAGGCGAAGGACGTTCAGTGGTTTATATAAAACATCAGGTATAGTGTATCGCTTTTCGTAAGGCATCTGCTCTGTATCGGGCAGGTGCCATACCTGTATTTCTTTTAAAAAACTTCCCAAATGTAGATTGATCCGGAAAATTCAGTTCAATCGCTACCTGGCTGACATTCATATCCGGTCGGCGCAACAGGAGTTTTGCTTCTGTCACCACGGCATTTGTGATCCATTTCAGTGCCGATTGCCCGTCACACTCCCGTATTATCTTCGATAGATAATCCGGAGTAACACACAATTCCTGCGCATAAAATCCGACATCACGATGTTTACGGCAATTTCCCAAAAGCAATTCGTGGAAACGCTGCCGAATTATTTCATTACGCGAAAATGAGATTTCTCTTTCTCCATATTTCTTCCAACGGCTATTGGTTATATCAAGCAATAGATTTATCACCTCATTCTTAATAACAGTGGCCCGATACAGATGATCCGAGTCCGCTATATACTTCTTTATACGTTCTATCCGATTCAGCACAATTACACATTCATCATCGGTCAAACTCTGTTCAGGATATAGACGTTTCAAGTTTCCTGCTTCCGGAAAACGTATGCTGGAAGTCAGTGACATGATTTCCTGCTTCAGTTCCGGTGAAAACAAAAGCAAGTATCCTCTGAAACCGGGAGTATGCGATACATTTCCTATGATATTATCAGCCAGTAGCTGCATCACGGTACTTCTTTTAAGAGTATAAGGCAGATAATCCACTTCAATTTGCATTTCACCTGACACGACCAATATTAAAGAGGAGGCTTCAAGCTGCATGGGATACCTTCCAACCTTATCTTCTTTTGTCATCGAATCGTCCAAGTCGATAACCACCAACTGCTCCTGAAAGGAGGATTGAGGCTTCATTCTTTCAAGATAATCCTGAAAACTTAAATCAAGTACTGTATCTTTCATCATAATTCTGATAAATGACTAATTTTAAAATGCAAATTTAATAATTATTCTTATTACAAATAGATACGTTCCGGATTATGACTAATTATAGTAGTAAAATGACCTTGTCAATTCATCTATTCTGTCCGACCTTTGCATCACAGAAAAAACTTAATATTTAAGAAATATGGAATATTTAAACTTATCGAAAGAGAAAACAAGCAACTTCATGCTTTCGCGCATAGGCTTGGGAAGTATGAGAATGGGAGACGTAAGTGAAGGTATCAACACGATACATACAGCTTTGGACGGAGGGGTTAATTTCCTGAATACCGCAGACTTCTACGGAAACGGACAAAGTGAAATGCTGATAAAAGAGGCATTAAAGACCCGCAAGCGGGAAGATGTCTTTATCTCTGTAAAGTTTGGAGCCATGCAGGGTGTGGATGGCCGAATGTACGGAATGGATGCCCGCCCGGAAGCTGTGGAAAACTACCTGCGCTATACACTAAGCCGTTTAGGTACTGACTATGTGGATTTATACCAACCCGCCCGCATCAATCCACATATACCCGTAGAAGACACCATCGGCGCTATATCCGATCTGGCTACAAAAGGATATGTGAAAAATATAGGAATCTCCGAAGTAAATGGAGAGATACTTCGCAGAGCAAATGCAGTACACCCGATCAGTCTGGTCGAAGTAAGATATTCGTTGGCAGACCGGCATATAGAAGATGACCTTTTACCGACAGCAAGAGAATTAGGTGTCGGCATTGTAGCCTTCGGCGTACTCCTTTCGGGACTGATTGGCGGAAGTTCACAAGAAGAAAAATTAAAATCTATCGGTCAGAGAATTTCTCCGGAAGCATTGGCAACGATGAAAGCAAATCTTGTTCGCACCGATGCGCTGAAACAGATTGCAGTTGAAAAAGGAGCTACCCTGGCACAACTTGCCATAGCCTGGGTGTTGGCGCAAGGTGAAGATATCATAGCACTGGTAGGTTCAAGAACAGCCTCACAAATCAAAGACACGATTCAAGCATTAAATGTGAAACTAACGAAAGAGGATCTGGGCAGAATAGACCGGATTATGCCGAAAGAAGAGGCTACCAGTTCATACATGTTGGATGTGGATATCGATTCCAAAGGATTATTCCATGCCAAACAGTAGCATTATTTAGCGAGGAAACTCAGATGAGAGTGCCTCGTAAACCGCCGGATGGAGGAAGTAACGAACATCTTTCCCTTCCTCCATCGCCCGGCGAATAAAGGTAGAACTGATTTCAAAAGTAGGCGAAGAAGCTACTTTTACATTCTCCGAAAGGGAATCGGAAGAAACCGGATAACCGGGACGAGGATATACAAGAATATGGTTTTCGGCAAGAATACGTTCCGACTGATACCAGCGGGGAAAAAGCGCCCAATTGTCTGAACCGATAATCAAATGAAATTCCCGGTCGGGATAGGTTTCTTTCAGTTTATCCAGCGTATGGATGGTATAGGACGGACGGGGCAGATTAAACTCAATATCAGAAGCTTTAAACTTAGGATACCCCGCAATGGCAAGTTGAGCCAACTTCAAACGGAAGGTATCATCCATCAATTCATCTTCTTCCTTCAACGGATTATGCGGGGTTACGAGAAACCACACTTCATCCAGCCCTTCATATTCGCAAAGATAATTGGCAAGGGCAAGATGTCCGATGTGAACCGGATTGAAGGAGCCGCTGAAGATACCCGTTTTCATTCTTTTGTTTTCATACGTTTCCAGCAAGTATAAACATTGATGCAACTTGAAAGCAATACCAATGTCATACCAAGAACTATTGTCCATTGGCTATAATACAACGCCATCAGACCTGACACCAAAGATATAAGTGCCAGGAGTGTGTTGAGAATCAACAATGACTTGTTCTGTTTAGGAGAAACAGGTTTCGGCTGATACATGACAGACCTTATTATTTCGATAAAAACTCTGTAATTACCTGCAAAGCTTCTGCCTTAGCCTGCTCCAAGTCATCATTTACAATGACCTTATCGAATTTAGGGGCAAAGGTCAGTTCATATTCCGCCTTAGCAACGCGGGCTTCTATCACTTCGGGAGCATCCGTTCCACGTCCTACCAGACGTTTACGAAGTTCCTCTACCGAAGGAGGCTGAATAAATACTGACAGAGCACGGTCGCCATAAAACTTCTTTATATTGCAGCCACCTACAACGTCCACATCAAAAACCACATTTTGTCCGGCAGCCAACTGAGCTTCTACCTGAGACTTCAATGTACCGTAGTAACGGTCTTTATACACTTCTTCATATTCCAGAAACTCGTCATTGGCAATGCGGGTACGGAATTCTTCGGGAGAAAGAAAGAAGTACTCCACTCCATGCTGTTCTGTTCCGCGTGGCGGACGACTGGTAGCAGAACAAGAAAAAGCCAGATTCAGGTTCTGCTCCAACAAATAGTTGATAATGGTTGATTTCCCTGACCCAGAAGGGGCTGAGAATATAATAAGTTTAGCCATATTGAAATAGTAATTACATCACGTTCAATACCTGTTCTTTGATTTGTTCCAGCTCATCCTTCATCTGCACTACAATCTTCTGCATCTCAGCATGATTGGACTTGCTTCCCAACGTATTGATTTCACGTCCCATTTCCTGAGCTATGAAACCCAACTTCTTACCTTGCCCGCTTCCATCCTCCATAGTATTAATGAAGTATTTCAAGTGGTTGCTCAGACGTTGTTTTTCTTCATTGATATCCAGTTTCTCAATGTAATAGATGAGTTCCTGCTCCAGACGGTTCTTGTCATAGTCCACGCTGATGGTCTTTTCCAAAGCATCCGTGATGCGTTCTTTGATTTTCTCTACACGCTCTTTTTCGTACGGATCAACAGAAGTCAGCAACTTGGCAATATTAGAAATCTTTTCGCGGAACTTCTTCTCTAAAGCCGCGCCTTCCTGGATACGGAAATCAACCAGATTTTGGATAGCCTGAAGCACAGTGGCATGAACAGCTTTCCACTCTTCCTCGCTCAGTTCCTGAATATCGTTCTTGGTCATCACATCCGGCATGCGGAGCAAAGTAGAGAACCAGTCTTCGGGTGCAGGGATACCGGTAGTTTCGGAGATGGTGCGAATCCGTTCGTAATACGCCACTACCACATCCTGATTAATGGGAGTAATAAGTTCACAGGCATCTTTTTTATCAATCCACAGACTGAAATCCACTTTACCACGTTCCAGTGCCTTAGCAATTTCGTTACGGATTTCTATTTCTTTTTCCCGGTAGAGGGGAGCGATGCGGGTTGACAGATCCATCGCTTTACTATTGAGCGATTTGATTTCTACATTGATTTTCTTATCGGACAGTTCAGCGGTCGCTTTACCGTATCCGGTCATGGATTGTATCATAAGATTCTTTAGTTTTCCGCAAAATTACATGAATATTTTCATTAGTGAAAATTATTCAAGAAATAAGTGATGTGTTTATCGCTTATTCTTTACTCCAAATACGTGTGTTCAAGTTCAGTTCATCTACAATTTCCAGCAAGGATTGAAGCACTGCAAAGTCCGATTTAAGGATGCTCATATCACTCAAAGAACTCCACACATCTGCTTCAAACCGGTTCTTTGAATCCGGAATGGCGACCAAAATCGTAGAATTCCGGAAACTGATGGTAATTCCTTTCTTAAAATTGCTGTCCAACTTCAACATTCTTTCCATCATGGAAGGGGTAATCAGATAGCGGGCCTCAATCTGGTTCGTGGAAAAGACATCAAAGACTTTTTCAAAATCGGGATTTTCCATTTTCACTCTCGAAACTCCCATCTTAATCTTGAAAAAGCTGTCCCGCAAAACGGTCGTTTCTCCCTGAAATTCTTTATGGAAGTCAGCAATGAAAAGAAATCCTTTGAAAATATCTTCCCAATAATACTGCACCCCATTCTTGGTAGAACGAGCTCTGCGCTCTTCAGCATGTACTTCGGAACAGATAAAGCTGGTTTTATCCAGACATCCTTCTATCAAATCTTCGGCATGATAACGGTCGGGAGAAGTAAACAGTCCGCTATTTCTAAAAAGATCCTCACTCACTCCATTATTCGGAGAATAGGTCGCATTCGGACAAAAGGCATGGATTATTTCATCTACCACTTCTTCTTTATAAAAAGAGGAGAATATTTTCGACTTATTATTGATACAAGTAATAAAGATGATTACAGAAATAACAACAATAACTATCGGACCAAAGATCCCTTCCAATTTAAGTATTAGCAAAGCAATCACTCCTACTACCAGAAAAATAGCAGCATAAATCAAACCCTCTGAACGTCCTTTCCTCAGGAGTTCCTTACGTTTATTTTCCAGAACTTGCAATGTGGGGGCCAGCTTCTGCGCCAGAGAATCAAAATCTACATAATCCATTGCCGGCTATTTTATGAATTGAATAAGTTCCTTACATCCGGAGTTGCACGTTCTGCTTCCGGAATTGTCAGCACCGCTTTTCTTGTAAAGCCAAACATACCTGCCAACAGATTTGTAGGGAAAGTCTGGACGGCATTATTGTAATCGGTTACAGAGGCATTGTAAGTGCGGCGGGCAGCAGCCAACTGTTCTTCCGTTTCATTGAGCGAACGCTGCAATTGCAGGAAATTTTCAGAAGCTTTTAGTTCGGGATAGTTCTCAGCTACTGCAAAGAATTGAGTGCGCACTTTAGAAAACATTTTGTCAAAGTCCGCCTTTTCGCTGTCATTAAGAGAAGCATAAGTCTTGTTGCGCATTTCCGTTATTGCAGCAAATGTATCAGCTTCATGCTTGGCATATTGCTGAACGGTTGCAACCAGATTGGGGATCAAATCGAAGCGACGTTTCAACATGACATCGATAGTGGAAAAAGCATTTTCTATCTGATTTCTCTTCCTCACCAATGAGTTGTACATCGAAATCACCACCAAAATAAAAAGTACAATAATAATAGCTACGATCATAATTACAGATACAACGACCTCCTTGTGCCGGTTATTTTATGTTAACGAATTCAGTATTTATTCCTAAAATCAGATAGCAAAGATAGAAATAATCTAAAAACCTGCCAATAATGCCGTAAGAAAGATACCGAACCCTTTTTGGATTCGCTTGTGTATCTGAAAATAAACCTGTAAATTTGCCACAATTAAACTAACAAAAGACTATGTCGTGTATCTTGCATATTGAAACGTCCACCTCGGCATGCTCCGTTGCTGTGAGTGAAGATGGACAAAATGTATTTAACAAAGAAGATCTGAACGGCCCGTCTCATGCCGCTCTGCTGGGAGTATTTATAGACGAAGCTCTGTCGTTTGCCGACAGTCATGCCATGCCGATTGATGCAGTAGCGGTGAGTTGTGGACCGGGTTCTTACACTGGGCTACGTATCGGTGTATCTATGGCGAAAGGAGTTTGCTACGGACGTAATATTCCGCTGATCGGTCTTCCGACATTGAAGGTACAATGCGTGCCGGTATTGCTTTATCATGATGAATTGCCCGAAGACGCATTGCTATGCCCAATGATCGATGCACGCCGTATGGAGGTATATGCTGCCATCTACGACCGTGCCCTGAAACCTGTGCGCGACATAGCCGCTGACATTGTAGACGAAAACTCTTATACGGAATTTCTGGATCAACATCCCGTTTATTTCTTTGGAGACGGGGCAGCCAAGTGCAAAGATAAAATAACTCATCCCAATGCGCACTTCATTGACGATATTCGTCCGCTGGCGAAGATGATGTTCCCACTTGCTGAAAAAGCAATAGCCGAAAACGACTTTAAGGATGTAGCTTATTTTGAACCATTCTACCTGAAAGAGTTTGTAGCTTCCCAACCGAAAAAACTTTTATAATATATGCAATATAACACTCAACAAAAACGGATGCCTTTGCCGGAATACGGACGCAGCATCCAAAACATGGTTGACCACGCGTTGACAATCGAAGACCGCGCTGAACGCCAACGTTGCGCAAACACCATTATCAACATTATGGGTAATATGTTCCCACATCTGCGTGATGTACCCGATTTTAAACATAAATTATGGGATCATCTGGCTATCATGTCCGACTTCAAACTGGACATTGATTACCCTTATGAAATTATCCGCAAAGATAATTTGAATACCCGTCCGGAAGTGATCCCCTATCCCAGTACAAAAATCCGTTACCGCCACTACGGCCGTACACTGGAAGTATTGATAAAGAAAGCAATTGACTTCCCCGAAGGAGATGAAAAGCAAAACCTGATTGCCCTGATCTGCAACCACATGAAGAAAGACTACATGACCTGGAACAAGGATACGGTAGACGACCGCAAAATTGCAGAAGATCTTAATGAATATTCGGGTGGCAAATTGCAAATGACGGATGACATCATCAAACTGATGGCTGAACGTATTAATCAGAACTACCGTCCGAAAGTAAATAATCAGAATAACCGGAGAGATAACCGGAATAATAAGAGAAAGTACTAATAGATTTATGATTTCAGATTTATGATTTATAAGCGGCAGATCCGTTCATAAATCATAAATTATAAATCATAAGTCATAAATCCCAATTTATGGCATCATTCGTAATTGAAGGAGGACACAGATTATCCGGCGAGATCCATCCGCAAGGCGCAAAAAACGAGGTATTGCAGATTATCTGCGCCACGCTGCTGACAGCCGAAGAGGTGACCGTACATAATATTCCGGACATACTGGACGTCAACAATCTCATTCAACTGATGCGTGATATGGGCGTTACGGTATCCAGAAAAGGGCTTGATACGTATTGTTTCAAAGCTGAAAAGCTGGATTTGAGTTATCTGGAAAGTGATGAATTCCTGAAGAAATGTTCCAGTCTGCGAGGTTCGGTTATGTTAATCGGCCCGATGGTGGCACGCTTTCATAAAGCGATGATATCAAAACCGGGTGGTGACAAGATAGGACGCAGACGTCTGGATACTCACTTTATCGGTATACAGAATCTGGGTGCAGATTTTTCGTACAACGCAGAACGCGAAGCGTATGAGATTTCAGCTTGCGAACTGAAAGGCACCTACATGTTGCTGGACGAAGCTTCGGTTACCGGAACTGCCAACATCGTGATGGCAGCGGTACTGGCCAAAGGAACAACCACTATTTACAATGCTGCCTGCGAACCGTATCTGCAACAACTATGCAAGATGTTGAACCGCATGGGCGCCAAGATACAAGGCATTGCCTCCAATCTATTGACCATTGAAGGAGTGGACGAACTACACGGTACCGAACATACGATACTTCCCGATATGATCGAAGTCGGCAGTTTTATCGGTATGGCAGCCATGACGCAAAGTGAGCTCACCATCAAGAATGTTTCTTATGAAAACTTGGGCATCATCCCTGAAAGTTTCCGCCGTCTGGGCATCAAACTGGAACAACGGGGAGACGATATCTATGTACCTGCACAGGAAACATATCAGATAGAGTCGTTCATAGATGGTTCCATCATGACTATTGCCGATGCTCCCTGGCCGGGACTGACGCCGGACTTGCTGAGTGTAATGCTCGTAGTTGCCACTCAGGCAAAAGGCAGCGTGCTTATCCATCAGAAGATGTTCGAGAGCCGCCTGTTCTTCGTGGACAAACTGATAGATATGGGAGCACAGATTATTCTTTGTGACCCTCACCGTGCCGTTGTCATTGGTCATAACCATGCCATGCGTCTGCGAGGCGGGAATATGACTTCACCTGATATTCGTGCCGGTATTGCATTGCTGATTGCCGCCATGAGTGCGGAAGGAAGCAGCCGTATCCACAACATTGAGCAAATAGACCGGGGGTATCAAGACATCGAAAGACGCCTGAATGCTATCGGAGCAAGAATTACGAGAATATGATATGGGATGGTGGAAGATAATTAAGAATGGTAGGATGATAAGATGATAAAAAGAGAAGATGTATATAAGATAGGAGTATTCAACAAACCGCACGGCATTCACGGCGAGTTGTCATTCACATTCACCGATGGCATTTTTGACCGGGTGGAAGCTGAATACCTAATCTGCCTGTTGGATGGTATTTTCGTACCTTTCTTCCTGGAAGAATACCGTTTCCGTTCCGACTCCACTGCATTGGTAAAGCTGGAAGGGGTAGACACGGCAGAACGTGCACGGATGTTCACCAACGTGGAAGTTTATTTTCCTGCCAAACATGCCGAAGATGCCGGACCCGGAGAACTGACCTGGGATTTCTTTGTAGGTTTCCGCGTGGAAGAAGTTAACCATGGAGCCTTGGGAGAAGTGACAGAGGTGGATACTGCAACCATCAACACCTTGTTTGTAGTTGATCATCAGGGAGAAGAGTTACTGATTCCTGCACAAGAAGAATTCATCCTGAACATTGACCAAAAGCACAAAGTAATCACTATGGATTTACCCGAAGGATTGCTGGCTTTGGATGAAACAGAGGAAGTGTAAATTAGTGATAAGTGATAGAGTGATAAGTGATTAGCGCGTATGGTGAAAAAGAAACGACATAAAGCATTCTGGAGTAATATCAAATTCAAATATAAGCTGACTATCATCAACGAGAATACACTCGAAGAAGTAGTCGGTCTCCGTGTATCCAAGTTAAACGGCATCTCGGTATTACTTTCTGTGCTGACTGTTTTGTTTCTGGTTGCCTCAGTTATCATTGCTTTCACTCCGTTGCGCAACTACTTGCCGGGATACATGAACAGTGAAATCCGTGCCCAAGTGGTAGAGAATGCTTTACGAGTAGATTCACTTCAACAGTTGGTAGATCGCCAGAATTTGTATATCATGAATATACAGGATATTTTCAGTGGAACCATACGGGTAGATACTGTGCACAATATGGACTCACTGACTACCGTACGCGAAGATTCGTTGATGGAACGCACACAGCGGGAAGCGGAGTTCCGGAAACAATATGAAGAAACAGAAAAGTATAATCTGACAAGCATTACAGCCCGCCCGGACATAGAAGGATTGATATTTTATCGTCCCACGCGAGGCATGATTACAGACAAATTTGATGCTGACAGAAAACATTACGGTACGGATATCGCCGCCAATCCCGGAGAGAGCGTACTTGCTACGCTGGATGGTACAGTTATCTTGAGTACTTATACGGCCGAAACAGGATATGTGATAGAAGTACAACATAATCAAGACTTTATATCCGTATATAAGCATTGCAGTTCCTTATTGAAACGTGAAGGAGACACTGTACAGGCCGGAGAGGCTATTGCTTTGGTAGGAAACAGCGGACAACTGACAACCGGTCCTCACCTGCACTTTGAGTTATGGCACAAAGGACGGGCGGTGAATCCGGAACAATATATTGTATTTTAAGTGATAGATAAATGAAAAAACAAATTGCTATACTCGGTTCTACCGGCTCCATAGGTACGCAGGCTTTACAGGTGATTGAAGAACAATCCGACCAGTACGAAGCGTATGTGCTGACCGCCAACAACCGTGTAGAAGAACTCATTGCCCAGGCTCGGAAATTCAAGCCTGAAGCGGTAGTTATAGCCAACGAAACGAAATATGCCCAACTGAAAGAAGCCCTCGCCGACCTGCCTATCAAAGTATATGCAGGAACGGATGCTATCTGCCAGATTGTGGAAGACTCGGAAATTGACATCGTACTGACTGCGATGGTAGGTTATGCCGGACTGAAACCAACCATGAATGCTATTCGTGCCCGTAAACCCATCGCTCTTGCTAACAAGGAGACGCTTGTTGTGGCAGGTGAGCTGATTAACGATATGGCACGCCTATCCGGTACACCTATATTACCGGTAGATTCCGAACATTCAGCCGTTTTCCAATGTTTAGCGGGGGAGCTTGGCAATCCGATAGAGAAAGTGATCCTTACAGCATCCGGTGGTCCGTTCCGCAATTGCACAATGGAACAACTGGCTACGGTAACCAAAGCCCAAGCCCTGAAACATCCTAATTGGGATATGGGAGCGAAGATTACGATTGATTCCGCTTCAATGATGAACAAAGGGTTCGAGGTGATAGAAGCAAAATGGTTATTCGGTGTTCGCCCGGATCAGATTGAAGTGGTAGTACATCCTCAATCTATTATACATTCAATGGTACAGTTTGAAGACGGTGCAGTAAAGGCACAATTGGGTATGCCGGATATGCGTCTGCCTATTCAGTATGCATTCTCTTATCCGCAACGCCTGAAGGCTTCATTTCCCCGGTTGGATTTCAAGATGTGCACAAACCTGACATTCGAGCAACCGGATACTACCCGTTTCCGTAATCTGGCTTTGGCTTACGAAGCTTTGCATAAAGGTGGAAATATGCCTTGTATCGTGAATGCAGCCAACGAAGTGGTAGTTGCCGCTTTCCTGCGGGATGAGATTTCATTCCTCGGCATGAGTGATGTGATAGAGAAAGCAATGTCTATCGTATCGTTTGTGGCAAAACCGGAATATGAAGACTATGTAGCTACGGATGCGATGACACGCCGTATTGCACAAGAGTTGATAAAATAAAAATAGTACAGGTATTAGAGTATCTCAACTCCCTTCTTCCTCGGAGAAGAATAAGAATAGTAAATAGTAGTTAATAGTAAAATAGAAAAATTATTAGATGGAAACATTTTTGATTCGTGCCCTGCAACTCATTATGAGCCTTTCGTTGCTCGTTATCGTTCATGAGGGAGGGCACTTCCTCTTCGCCCGTCTTTTCAAGACACGGGTAGAAAAGTTTTGTTTGTTCTTCGACCCTTGGTTTACCCTGTTCAAGTTCAAGCCGAAAAATAGTGATACGGAATATGGTATTGGTTGGCTGCCGTTAGGTGGTTATGTAAAGATAGCAGGTATGATAGATGAGTCTATGGATACCGAACAGATGCAACAGCCAATGCAACCGTGGGAGTTCCGGGCCAAACCGGCATGGCAACGGTTGTTAATCATGGTAGGTGGTGTATTGTTCAATTTCATATTGGCATTATTCATCTATTCTATGATACTTTTTACTTGGGGAGATGAATACGTACCGGTACAAAAAGCCCCGTTGGGTATGGAATTCAACGAAACGGCAAAAGCTATCGGTTTCCGTGACGGTGACGTACTTATATCTGCTGATGGTGTACCCTTTGAACGTTACGGTGGTGACATGCTGACAAGCGTTGTCGATGCCCGCCAAGTAACAGTACGCCGCGATGGGCAAGAGGTATCCGTTTATATTCCTGAGAATTTTATGGAGCGTCTGCTGGCTGACAGTGTACGTTTTGCCTCATTCCGCTATCCGTATGTTATTGATAGTATTTGTGCCAACCGTCCTGCTGCCCTTGCCGGCCTGCAAGCGGGTGACAGTATTATGCAATTGGACGGAAAGAACATTGCTTATTTCGATTTCAAAGAAGAGATGTTACGCCGTCAGAAAGCGGATTCAGCTTCTCATTATATCACATTGACTTATGCACGTGCCGGAGTGATAGATACTATAACTTTTGCTACAGATTCAATCTATGAGATAGGTGTAGTAGTACGTACGGCAACCAATCAGTTACTGCCGGTTGTAAAGAAAGAATATAGTTTTCTGGCCTCTTTCCCCGCTGGTGCAGCATTGGGAGTACAAACTCTGAAAGGCTATGTAGGACAGATGAAATATCTCTTCTCTAAAGAAGGCGCCAAGCAATTGGGTGGCTTTGGAACTATCGGAAGCATCTTTCCTGCTACATGGGATTGGCATCAGTTCTGGTACATGACAGCATTCCTTTCTATTATCCTCGCCTTCATGAATATTCTGCCTATTCCGGCACTGGATGGCGGACATGTACTATTCCTTATTTATGAGATTGTGGCTCGGCGCAAACCAAGTGATAAGTTTATGGAACGTGCGCAAATGGTGGGTATGTTCCTGTTATTCGGATTGCTGCTTTGGGCAAACTTTAATGATATTCTGCGGTTCCTGTTCTAATGCAGGATCTATTTTATAAAAGCAGATGGTCTGTTTATGCAAAACGGACTATCTGTTTAAAACAAATAGACCATCTACTCACTTCGAATAGATGGTCTATTTATTATATGAAATATCTATCGTATTTTCTTACACTAAGTGTCCGATCCACTCTTCACGATCACCCGGCAGAAAATCAATAACCGGAACCTCTACCATGGTGTAACAACCTGGTTGTTGACGCATGGAAGCGCGAGCTACACAAACCAATACCTGAGCAGTAAGTGCAGGATTATTAATGCGCATATTGAACTCAAACAATTGATTCTGAGTTTTACCGGAAACACCTTTACGAGTGAGGTTTACACCATGTCCCATGTCAAGCAAAGCATCTACGCTGGGAACTAATTTCACATGTGTCTCGTCATTCACAAAGTATGGATCTGCCTTGATGGCAGCAGACACTTTATCAAACTCATAACCGTCTTTCAATTCGATATAAACCATACGGCGGTGAATACCTGTTCCGGTAGGAATAGTCATGGAAAGAGCAGCCTTTACACCATCAATAGCTTTTACAGCAACTGTATGTCCCATACTCATTCCCGGACCAAAGTTGGTATAAGTAATTCCTTTCGGAGCAATAGCTTCCAACAGGGTGCGTACGATAGAATCGCTTCCCGGGTCCCAACCTGCAGAAATAATAGAAACTGCATTGTGTTCTTTTGCAGAAGCAGACAATGTGCGACGCAAATCGACAATACCGGTATGAATATCGAAGCTGTCAACCGTATTGATGCCAAGTGCAAGGATTTCTTTGGCATAAGTCTCTACACTGCGGGTCGGTGTACAAAGAATTGCAACATCAACGCCTTCCAATTCCTTGATATTCTTTACAACAGGATATTCACTCAGTTCTGCGGGACGGTTTTCAGCTCCAGCTCGGCGTACTACACCGGCAATTTCAAAGTCGGGAGCCGCTTGCAACGCTTCGAGCACGTATTGCCCGATATTGCCATAGCCAACAATGGCTGCTCTTACTTTTTTCATTCTTTTATTGAATTTATTTATCAGTTTTCTATTTTATCGGCACAAAAGTAATCATTTTCATTCAATTTAACCACAAAACGATTCAGTGTTCCACAGAGTTTTTTCTTTATTAAGACTTCTTTCAAACTTATGTACCTTCAATGACTTATCACTCTAAAACAATTTCCAAAGGAAAAAGTTCCCTGAAACTCTTCTGAGTCTGTAATGAAGAAACACAATATTCCTCGCTCGCGCGCGTTATAGTAAGTATTATGATAGAATACATCAGAGGCGGACTTGCCGAGCTCAGCCCGGCAACCGCAGTTATCGACTGTAACGGATTGGGATATGCCGTTAATATTTCATTAAATACGTACGCTGCCATTCAAGGCAAAAAAGAGTGTAAACTGTATATCTACGAGGCTATACGTGAGGATGCATATGTCCTCTACGGCTTTGCAGATAAACAAGAGCGTGAATTATTCTTGTTGTTGATTTCCGTTTCGGGCATTGGCGGTAATACTGCACGAATGATACTTTCAGCACTTTCACCGGCAGAACTGGTGAATGTTATCAGTACTGAAAATGCCAATTTACTGAAAACAGTGAAAGGTATCGGATTAAAAACAGCCCAACGGGTGATTGTGGATTTGAAAGATAAAATCAAGACAGGTGCAGCAAGCGCAGGAAGTACGATAGGAAGTCTCGGCGGAATGTTATCTGCTGCTAATGCACAGGTGCAGGAAGAAGCCATTGCTGCATTAACAATGTTGGGATTTGCACAAGCACCATCACAAAAGGTAGTTTTGGCAATATTGAAAGAAGAGCCGGATGCACCGGTAGAGCAGGTTATTAAGTTGGCGCTGAAAAGACTTTAGTAAATGATGATTTAGGGGAGAATAACCTATATTTTTTTATATGTAATTTTTACTTCCTTTCTTTCTTGTCTTGTCACTTTCCCCACCCCCTCTCAGATACCTTCTGAATGGGGATACAATGAGTCAGGAACTGAAAGGCATTCAGTCAGGGAGTGAAAAGCATTCAGTCCCTGACTGAATCAGGTTCACTCAACGAGTCGGAGGAGTAGCTACGGGAAAGGAAGAAATTTACGCATTTTTTGTAAGTATAATTACTAACCGATGAAATATACGATGAATTATCATTCATAAATTAATTAAACACATATGAAGTCTCCCCGTATACGACATATCATCTGGTTATTGCTGCTATGGCTCATGCCTGGCAGCTTTGTCGTTATGGGACAGAATGTAAATGAGAAGAGTGCACAAGAAGCAGAAAATGTACAGGATACAATAGCTCCGCGATATTCCGTTCGCAAGACCGTGCCGGGCACACTAAAAGACCTTTCTCCCCACCCTGCCGACCTGCAATCGCCCATGAACCTGCGAACCGAGGCAGAATATGATGCAAAAACAGACAAATACTACATACGCACAAAATTAGGGAATACCGAAATCGGTGTACCGATGGTACTGACCCCCGAAGAATATCTGGATTGGACGTTGAAACAATCCATGCAATCTTATTACCGCCAAAAGAACGGAGAACAAATCGGCAAAGGAAAAGAGGCTTTCGACTTTATGGATATGAAGTTCAACCTTGGTCCGGCAGAGAAGTTGTTTGGTCCCGGTGGGGTACAGATACGTACACAAGGTAATGCAGAACTCAGCTTCGGCATGACGTACAAAAATGTGAAGAACCCCTCACTTCCGGAAAGTCAACGCAAAACACTCGGTTTTGACTTTGACGAGAAAATTAATATCAACGTCAATGGAAAAGTAGGTGACAAGGTGAATATGAATATGAACTACAACACCGATGCTACCTTTGATTTTGACACCAAACGGCTGAAACTGAAATATGAGGGAAAAGAAGATGAGATCATCAAACTGATTGAAGCCGGTAATGTGAGCATGTCCACCAATAACTCACTAATACGCGGAGCATCCGCACTGTTCGGTATTCGTACAGACCTGCAATTTGGCAAACTAAAGCTACAAGCTGTTATCAGCCAGCAAGAAAGTGAAGCAAAAACAGTGACAAGCCGCGGTGGTGCACAAACCACTACGTTCGACTTCTCCGCAGATAATTACGAAGGAAACCGCCACTTCTTCCTTGCCCATTATTTTCGGGATGTCTATGATAAAAATCTGGCACAGCTTCCGAATATCCTTTCAGGAATCACAATTAACCGGATCGAAGTATGGGTAACCAACAAACGAAATAATTATGATAATCCGCGAAACATCGTAGCACTAACTGATCTTGGAGAGGCCTTTCACATAGGCAACACTACCGCCTGGAGCGGAATGGGAAACCCGACCAACCCCAGTTCAAACGTCAACGCTCCCGCCAATAGTGCCAATAACCTCTATGCGGAAATGCTCAGCCGCTATGCAGCCGCACGCGATATCAGCCAGGTAAGTAATATCATGAGTACAATCCCCGGATCCGAACCCGGCATGGATTACGAAAAAATAGAAAGTGCCCGTCTGCTCACTTCCTCAGAATACACACTGAACAGCAAACTCGGTTATATCTCACTGAAGCAAACCCTTCAACCGGACGAAGTACTGGCAGTCGCTTTTGAGTACACACTCGGTGGACGAAGTTATCAAGTAGGTGAGTTTTCTTCAGACATCAAGGAAACCGGGCAAAGTTTGTTCGTAAAATTATTGAAGAATACGGCAAATTCCCCGGACGCAGCCTGCTGGGGTCTAATGATGAAGAATGTCTACAGTCTCAATGCCTACTCTGTGCAAAAAGAAAAATTCCAGTTGAACATCACTTACCAAAGCGATACAACAGGTGTATATCTACGCTACATTCCAGAAGGAAAGATTGCCAAAACACCCCTGTTGCGTGTCATGAACCTCGACCGCCTCAATAGCCAGAACCAAACAGGTGCGGACGGTTTCTTCGACTTTGTCGAAGGCTATACGGTGACAGCTTCGGACGGACGTATCTATTTTCCCGTAGTAGAACCTTTCGGCAGCCACCTGCGCAAAGCCATCGGAAACGATGCGCTGGCAGACAAATATGTGTTTCAAGAACTGTACGACTCCACTCGCACCGTAGCGCAACAAACAGCAGAAAAGAATAAATTCCGGCTAACAGGTGAATACCGCGCCTCCAATGCCAATGAAATACGGTTAGGGGCTATGAATATTCCACAAGGTTCAGTACGTGTGACGGCGGGCGGTATGACACTGGTAGAAAACTCTGACTATACAGTAGATTACACATTGGGAGTAGTTACCATTCTCAACCAAAGCATCATTGATGCCGGTACAGCCATCAGCGTAAATTTGGAGAGCAATACGCTCTACAGCATGCAGCGCAAAACGATGATGGGACTAAACTTCACCTACGATTTCTCACAGAACTTCTCTTTCGGAGGAAGCATCATGCACCTCAGCGAGAAACCACTGACAAGCAAAGTTGCAATGGGTGACGAACCACTCTCCAACACGTTGTGGGGAGTGAATGCTTCATGGAAAAAAGAAAGCCAGTGGCTGACAAACATGCTGGACAAACTACCGTTTGTCACCGCAACCGCCCCCAGCAGCATCAATCTCGGTGTGGAATTCGCCCATCTCATTCCGGGACATGCCAAAGGACTACAACAAAATGCTTCGTACATCGACGATTTCGAAAGTACACAAAATGGCATTGACCTTCGTCAGCCCTCATACTGGATGTTGGCAAGCACCCCCTCACCCCTCTTTCCCGAAGCAACCTGCAGCAATGATATCAGTTACGGAAAGAACCGGGCACTGCTGGCGTGGTACCATATTGACGGACTTTTCACCCGCCGTAACTCTTCATTGACACCTACACACATCAAAAACGACCTAAACCAGCTTAGCAACCACTATGTGCGTGAGGTCTATGAGCAGGAACTGTTTCCAAATAAGGAAACTCCCTACCAGGAATCGGCTTCCATGAACGTCCTGAACCTAGCCTATTATCCACAGGAACGGGGGCCATACAATCTGGATACAGACCTGAATTCCGACGGTACTCTGAAAAATCCGGAGAATCGCTGGGGAGGCATGATGCGTAAACTGGATACCAGTGATTTCGAAGCGGCGAACATTGAATACATCTCTTTCTGGTTACTGGATCCATTCATCTACGAAGAAGGCAGTATTGAGGGAGGAATAACACGAACAGGTTCGGAAAAGGCAACACGAGCAAATTCCCCCAAAGGTACTCTCTACATAAACCTTGGCGAAGTATCTGAAGACATCCTCAAAGATGGCAAGAAGTTCTTTGAAAACGGTCTGCCCATTGATGGAGATGCAACAAAGACCGAAGAAACAGTTTGGGGGCGTGTTCCCCGCGATCGCAGTGTGGTATATGCCTTTGATAATGCAGCCGGCGCACGCCGTAAGCAAGATGTCGGACTGAACGGGCTCTCTACTGAAGACGAACGTACCTTCTCCACTTATCAGAAATATCTGGCAGACGTACAGGGCAAAGTGGACGCCTCCACTTACGAGAAATTTTACAACGATCCGGCAGGCGACAATTATCATTATTTCCGTGGCTCGGACTATGACCGGGAAGAGCGTAGCATTCTGGAACGCTACAAATACTATAACAATACCGAGGGGAACTCCACCGCGAGTGAAGACTCTCCGGAACGATACGATATATCTTCAAAGACCGTGCCCGATGTAGAGGATATCAATCAGGACAATACACTGAACGAGACTGAGAAATATTTCCAATATCGCATCAACCTGACACCTTCCGACCTGAAAGTAGGACAGAATTACATCACGGATAAACGAACCGCCAGTGTCCGCCTGCGCAACGGACAAACGGAAGAAGTGACCTGGTATCAGTTCAAAGTTCCCGTACGCAGTGGCGAGGCGGTGGGAAGCATCAAAGACTTCAAGTCCATCCGTTTCATGCGCATGTTCCTGACCGGATTTGAGAAACCCATCGTGCTACGTTTTGCAACCTTAGAGTTGGTACGCGGCGAATGGCGCACCTATACCGATGCACTGAATAATACACAACAAGGCGCCTCTACCACCAGCTCTGCTGCACTGGACGTTTCTGCCGTCAATATCGAAGAAAATGGAGACCGTACTCCGGTGAACTATGTAATGCCTCCGGGCATCTCCCGTGTCATCGATCCGGGACAACCGCAACTTCGTCAACAGAATGAGCAAGCCATGAGCCTGAAGCTGGAAAAGTTGGCTCCCGGCGATGCACGTGCCGTCTACAAAAATACCGGTATGGATATGCGGCAATACCGCCGGCTGCAAATGTTTGCTCATGCCGAAGCTTTGCCCGATCTCTCCACAGATCCGCAAAATGGCGAACTTTCCGTATTCATCCGCCTCGGCTCAGATTACCGCAGCAACTATTATGAATACGAAATTCCCCTCACACTCACTCCGCACGGAGAATACAACGGAAGCACCGTTGCAGGTTGCCTTGCCGTCTGGCCCAAAGACAACAATCTTGACATTGACCTCAGTGTACTCACCAATGTCAAGAAGGCCCGTAATCGCTTGAAGAATATCTCGAACAGTGGTGTCAGCTATGCAAAAGTGTATTCGGAATACGATCCGGATAAACCCTCCAATAAGATAAGCGTGATTGGTAATCCTTCACTGGCAGAGGTCAAGACTATGATGATTGGTGTGAGGAACAACTCACGCACCATTAAATCGGCAGAGGTCTGGGTGAACGAACTGCGCCTAACCGAATTCAACGAAGACGGCGGTTGGGCTGCACAAGGCAATCTCAACTTACAACTTTCCGATATCGGTAGTATCAACCTGGCCGGTCATGTGGAAACAGCCGGTTTCGGTGGACTGGAACAGAGTGTCAGCGAGCGTCGACTGGACGATTATTATCAGTATAGTTTCACCACTACATTCGATCTGGGACGTTTCTTTCCTAAAAAGGCTAAATTGGCCGCTCCTATTTACTTCTCTTACTCCAAAGAGGCCACTACGCCAAAGTACAACCCTTTGGACAAAGATATGCTGCTGGATGATGCGCTGGATGCCTGTACCACCGATTGGGAACGAGACTCGCTGATGAATATCGCCCGTGAAATTACTACCTACCGCAATTTCAGCCTCAGCAATGCACGACTGGGTATTACAAGTAAAACCCCCATGCCTTATGATCCGGGGAACTTTACTTTCAGCTATTCCCGTTCCCTCCGCCACAATCAGGGTAGCACCACAGCTTACGAAAACGAAACGGACTGGCGCGCTGCAATGACTTATAATTATGCTCCTGTCTATCGCCCGTGGGAACCTTTCAAAGCAATGGAAAGCAAATCTCCATGGATGCGTTTCATCAAAGAAATCAATCTGAACTGGCTGCCTCAAAGCATCTCATTCAATACCGATATGACGCGTCACTATTATGAACTTCAACTCCGCGACCTGGAGGCATTGACTGCCGGAAGCAGTTCCATCGGCAGCGGGGATCTCAGTATCGAAGGCATCCCCATCTCCGTCGCTAAAGAATTTCTATGGAACCGTGACTTTGCCCTGCGCTGGGACCCTACAAAAAACCTAAAACTGAACTTTACCTCTGCTACCCACGCCGAGATTGAAGAACCTTACGGTGTAGTAAATAAAGACCTTTACCCCGATGAATACTCAGCCTGGAAAGATACAGTACGCCGCAGCCTGCTCTCACTCGGCCGCCCTATTGATTTCCAGCAGACATTCAATGCCACTTATAAGCTCCCATTCGACAAGTTCCCCGCTACCGACTGGGTCAGCGCTGACCTTCGTTTCGCCTCTTCTTACAACTGGGACCGGGGTGTTTCCCTTTCCGATGGCATAGAGATGGGCAATACTGTCAGCAATCAGCGCAGCATCGACGTAAACTCGCGTTTCAATCTCGAAGCACTCTATAACAAGGTGCCTTATTTAAAGAAAGTAAACCGCCGCTTTTCTGCTTCCTATCGCAAACCCGCCTCACCCAAAGAACAAAAGCCCCGTCGCTTCGACAAGGAAGTACAATTGCGTGCAGACACTACAGTTACCATTCAACACGGTATGAACTCCCGTCGTCCCAAAGTCACCGCTCTCACTGTGGACGGACGTCGTTATCCCGTACGTTATAAAGTTATAAATGCTAATTCACTACGTATTGATACGCAGGACACGGCACGCATAAAGCTCACTGTAATCCCCGGTCCCGATCCAGAAGATGGTTGGTGGTATAAATTCGGCCAGCATGCTACCCGCATTGCCATGAGCGTACGCAATTTCAGCTTTACCTACAAAAATACGTATGCCATGACCCTTCCCGGTTTCCGTCCTGAAGTCGGTGATATGTTCGGCCAGAAGAAACACGGAGGCTTCCTTGCTCCGGGAATGGACTTTGCATTCGGTTTCACCGGAGACGGCTATATCGACCGTGCCTTGCAAAACGACTGGCTCATCTGCAACGACTCCGTTGTCAGCCCTGCCAGCAGCAATGCCCTTGAAGATCTTCAATTGCGTATCTCCCTTGAACCGATACGCGACCTCAAAATAGACCTTACCGCCAATCGTACCCGAAACCGCAGCCGCGAAATACAATATATGTTCGAAGGTATGCCAGATACCCGCAGTGGTAACTTCTCAATGAGTATCATTTCTATCGGTAGTGCTTTCGAACGCCCCAGCGCCGGTGACGGTTACCATTCCGGTACATTCGAACGTTTCCGCCGCAACCTTGACGTCATCCGTGACCGTGTGGAATCCCAATTCCTCGGTGCACAGTATCCGCAAGGCAGCACTCTTGCCGGAAAGACATTCGATCCGGCAAACGGCACAATCAGCAAGCACTCACCGGATGTCATGATCCCTGCCTTCCTCGCCGCCTACACCGGAAAGAGCGCTCGGAACTCCGCTCTCGACTTCTTTCCCAGCCTGTTCTCCATGATGCCGAACTGGCGTATCACCTACACAGGACTTACCAAGATAGCCTGGTTCAAAAAGAACTTCCGCAGTGTCAATCTGAATCATGCCTATCGCAGCACCTACAGCGTCGGCAGCTACAACACTTTCCAGAGTTTCATGAGCTATATGGGGGATATAGGCTTTGTAGAAGATGTGCAATCAGGAAATCCTATCCCTTCATCGCGCTTCGACATCAGCATGGTATCCATTAATGAGCAATTCTCCCCCCTTATCGGTATGGATGCCACCCTCAAAAACGGACTTACCGCCAAAGTGGAATATAAAACCAGCCGTATATTAAATCTCAGTATGAGTGCTTGTCAGCTGGTAGAAACCGCTTCCCGCGATTTCATTATCGGTTTGGGATATAAGATTGTAAACTTCAATTTATTCAGTGGCCGGAATGTAAAAGACAGCAAGAATCGTGTCAGCCATGACCTTGCTCTCCGTGCAGATATTTCATTCCGCAACCAATCCGCCCTCTGCCGGGACATCCAGCAAGGTTTTGCACAAGCTACCAATGGCAACAAAGCTCTGAAAATATCATGTTCGGCAGACTACACCCTGAGTCGCTTGTTAACCCTGCGCCTCTACTATGACCGCCAACAGAATACTCCGTTAGTGTCCTCCAGCTCATATCCGGTAGTCAGTGCCGACTTTGGTTTCAGCATGAAATTCTCTCTCACGCGGTAAATATACTCGACTATTAAGGAGCAATTCAAGGGAAAGTCCTATCTTTGTGAGATAAACAACAAGCAATATGAAACAAGCAAGAATTTACATGAAGCGTTGGTTAGGAATTAACGAACGCAGTAAACAGCTCTCGACCGACACCTGGTATTTGAACTTTGCCAATCAACTACTATCTTTGATCGATGAATCCCCTTTATACAGTAAAAAGTTTGAAGCAGAGAAAGTAGATGCTGCCCTTTCATTGGCTATTTATCTGCAAGACGCCATCGCCCAGTCCGGTGGTTGGAAAGAGTTTTCCAATGCCTATTACGGATTGTACAAGTCCTATCTTCCTTTCTATACGCTGACCGACGAGTATCTTCCCGACGAAATCAATGTAGAGGATATCTCATTCATTCAGTGGACGCTCCTCTCCCGCTATGCCATCTTCGAAGAGGACGAAGTTATTATCCAGAATCCTCATGATTCTGACCTGATAGAATTCAGCCAAAAGGTATATGATGTGATGGATACCACCTTTGAAGAAGCTCCCATCTGCGACGAGCCGTCTTCTCCCATTTGGATGATGGGACTTGATTTATTGGAAATGCCATTAGTACCACTTCCCGAAATCACTCCCGGAATGACACTTAAAAAAGATGTGGAGAACTGCCTGTCATACAGCAAAGGAGAACCGCTGCTTTATTTTACCACCTACGATGAATTACGCCGTTTCTTTGTGGAAGAACTAAAATGGGAAGATAAAAATGAAAGTCTGTTACCGGAATTAAGAGATGAAAGAAACTTTGTGATCTATGCCAATGCCAAAGGTATGCTGATAGCCTCTAATGTTTCTTATTGCTTCTGCGATCCACGCAATCCGACTTATAATGCAGAAAAGGCAGCTGCCAAAGGATACAAATTATTCACTTATCCGGGTACCTGCCCCTTTGATCTCCTGAAGTATGGTATGGCAAAAGGGCTGCTTCCTGATATGCAACTTCCCTTCCCTGGTGGAAAAGAAGTATTGCACGATAATTGGGACTTCATTGCACGATACTTCTTGTGTGAATATTACGAAGGAGAGTGAAAATAAGTGATTAGTTGTTAGTGATAAATTGTAAGCATAACATTAATCACTTATCACTAACAACTAATCATTATTTCTACATTTCTATAATCTCTTCCTTGCACAGTGTCAACTTCTCTACCCCGTCTGCCGTCACTACCCATGAGTTTTCAATACCCAGGGGGCCGACACCCGGCAATACGATTTTGGGTTCGAGGGCAAATACCATACCCGGTTCTAATTCCTGCTTCATACGCGGAGCCAGTACAGGAGCTTCGTTGATTTCCAAGCCAATGCCATGACCAATAAATTTCGCCTTCTGTCCTACTCCCATAAAGTAATCGGCAAATCCGGCTTTCGTTACGATATCAATAGCTGTATTATAGAGATCTTCGCAAACAGCACCCGGTTTTGCCTTTTCAATCACAGCTGCCTGTACATCCAGACATGTTTGATGCGCAGCATAAGCCTTCTCCGGTAACTTACCGATAGAGAATACTCGGCTCATATCACCCATGTATCCATAGAAGTTTCCACCCATATCAACCATAAAACTCTGACCGGGTTGCAACAGTGCACCATTTGCACCGATAGGTATAGACGGATCAAGTCCTTCACCACCTAAAGCAAAGTCATAAGGTGCAGGAGCAGTGGCATTATCTCCCGCCAGCAAGCTACCCATAAATATCTCCATACTCTGACCAAATGTACGGAAAATACCCAGACAACCTTCCAAACGCATCAAGCGTTCTATTTCAATAGACAACTGACGATCTGTCATTCCCGGTCGATACACAGAAGGAATCTGTTCATAAGCCTTCGTATGAGCAATACCCGAACGACGGAACATTTCAATTTCAATATTTGTCTTTACACTACGTGCCTTACGGATCAGGGGAGTACCATTCACAACAGTAGTTTCTGGGAAGCAAGCTGCCAGACGGGTATACTCCGTATAAGAAAGTTCGTCTCCCTCCAACATCAATTTCGCAGGCAAAGGTAGACCGCACCCTTTCAATAAATCGGGCAATTGTTCCGGCTTACGGATAGAATGTATATGTTCTCCTTCAATATTATTAGGACGTTTGATAAATAAGCGTGCCGGAGCATTCAATGGTAAATACAGATAGCCGCTGACAACGCGTCCGTACGTATAAATCAAGTTTACATTGCAAGTGATAAGAGCGGCATCAATCTCTTGTTGAGCCATCAAGACACGTATCTTATCGCGTCTTAATTTTAGTTCCGGTTGTAACATCTCTTTGTTATTTAATGATTTTCCGGGTGCAAAGGTAATAATTTTGGTATTAAGTACGAGGTATTAAGTATTAAGTTTGACTGATAGTTGCGCTGTAGAAGTGAATATACCTAATTGTTGGTATGCCTATAAAAAAAGTACTGCCCTACACCTTCACAGGCAGGACAGCACAAACCACAAATACAAATACAACTAAACAAAGTTTTCCTTTAAATAATTCCCTGACCCATCATTGCGTGAGCCACCTTCATGAAGCCTGCAATATTGGCTCCCTTCACGTAGTTAATGTAACCGTCAGGTTCTGTCCCATATTTTACGCATTGTGCATGAATGCCGTGCATAATAGCGTGCAGTTTCTCGTCCACTTCGGCAGCACACCAACTGAGGTGCATTGCATTCTGTGACATTTCCAATCCAGAAGTAGCAACACCACCGGCATTGACAGCCTTACCCGGAGCATACATCACCTTATGTTCGATGAACAGGTCGATAGCTTCCGGCGTACAGCCCATATTAGATATTTCACCCACACACATCACTTTATTTTCAATCAACTGACGGGCATCATCACCATTCAGTTCATTTTGCGTAGCACAAGGCAATGCAATATCAGCTTTCACTTCCCATGGACGCTTGCCGGCAATAAATGTAGAACCGGGGAATTCGTCTGCATACGGAGCTACTATATCATTACCCGATGAACGGAGTTCAAGCATATAATCTATCTTTTCGCCACTGATACCATTCGGATCATAAATATATCCGTCCGGTCCGGAGATAGTAACCACCTTGGCACCCAACTCGGTTGCTTTGGTAGCGGCACCCCAAGCTACATTTCCGAAACCGGAAACAGCAACGGTCTTACCTTTGATATCAATACCTTTAGTTTCTAACATCTGGTTAACGAAGTACAATCCACCGAAACCTGTAGCTTCAGGACGAATCAGAGAACCACCGAATTCCAAACCCTTTCCGGTAAATGTGCCGGTAAATTCACGGGTTAACTTCTTATACATACCGAACATATAGCCCACTTCACGACCACCTACACCGATATCACCGGCTGGAACATCCATATCCGGACCAAGGTGACGCCATAACTCCAACATGAATGCCTGACAGAAGCGCATGATTTCACCATCACTCTTACCGCGCGGAGAGAAGTCGGAACCACCTTTACCACCACCCATAGGCAGAGTAGTCAGTGCATTCTTAAACGTCTGTTCGAAGCCTAAGAATTTAAGGATGGAAAGATTTACGGAAGCATGGAAACGAATACCGCCTTTGTACGGGCCAATGGCATTGTTGAATTGCACACGGTAACCAAGGTTGGTTTGTACATCACCTTTGTCGTCCACCCAAGTAACACGGAACGTAAAGATACGGTCGGGTTCAACCAAGCGTTCTATGATTTTAGCTTTCTCGAACTCTGGATGCTGGTTATAGATATCTTCGATGGAAAGAAGTACTTCCTTTACGGCTTGAAGATATTCAGACTCGCCGGGATGCTTTGCCTCTAAAGAGGACATAATTCGTTCGATATTCATAATATTACGTTTTAAAGGTTTATTCCTTCGTGACTTTAAGGTTATTCGAGCAAATTGTCAACGAACAACACTGCAAATATAGGAAAACTTTTGGATTCACCTATACTTTTCAGCGATATTTTGATTAAATAATGATAAAACGTCAATTACAGCATTAATATTTGCTGGCTACTGATTCAATCTGAGATTCTATTTGCTCCATAGAAGAAATCTTACTACTTATGAATACTTCATGTTGCTGCAAACAGTTCTTAATAGGCAAAATCAAGTGATCACAAAAGTATTCATACTGTTTGTCATTCCATATATTGCGCAAACTACTAGTTATAGAATCCAATTCTTGCTGTTTTTGAGATAATAGTCCGTATTCCAACATAAAATTACCTTTTAGTATTTTGCAAATGATAGATAAGCTTATCAATAAAACGACAGGCATTATCAGCATATTGTTTTGCTTCATTCATACATGTAAAAACCTCTTGAGTGATATCATCCGCCAGATTCCGGGCTTGATATAATCTATTCTGCACTTCTTCCATATCATTCTCACATTCAATGAGTTCGTCCTCCAATTCTTCTTTTTCATCAGTTTTCATATCAATCTCATCTAAAATATGTCTCCGATATGCTTCATCTTCCACGTTATATAAACTGTTATGCAGAGAATTTATAGAAGCCTCTAAAAAATTTATTTGCCTATTGATACGTTCACGGGCTCGTTCAATGCGGCTTATCAGATTTTCGCACCGACTAACTTTGCTCCGTGCACCCGACTGAAGACGGCTACGCACAGAATCAAGTCCACTTATAAAATTATTTATTTGCGAATAAAATAAATACAATTCGTTTATCTCCCGAACAGATACATCATTCATATTATCTTATGTTTTTTACTTGCTGAATAGCGGCAGCATAACGACGCATATATGCACTGTAATCATTCATCATCTGCCCTATTTGATTAATGACTTGTACACTCTGTTCAAATTGCTGCATGAACTGTTGATTCTGTTCATCATTCCATCCCTCATTTACACGATACATTTCAGCTTTGGCTTTATTAAAGTTCTGCACCATAGCATTACTTAGTCCGTTCAAGGCTTGTGCAAAAGCGATGAGTTCTTCTTCATTTCTTACATTAACTTCATGTGCCATAATAAGTTATTTCATTAAGTTTTTTATATCATTTACTGTAATAGAGTCAAAAGGACAATAAAGTATTTCTGCCCCTGTTATGTCGTTACGAAAGTAGCTGCGCAAACGTTCATGGTCATCACTCATTTGTTCCGGCTTAAAATCATCAGACAGAGCCAGTTTTATTGCCGTTTCCGAATCTGTTCTCTGAACAACAACATACTGGAACATCGAATAAATATCTTTTTTGTTCAAAGAATATTCCTGAAAGAGTAAATTATCCAGTTTGTTAACTTGAAGAATAGTGTGAATCCCATAATCAGGTCCTTTTGTTAAAACAGTTTGCAGTATGTGTTGCACAGTATCTACCTTGTTTTTAGATTTTGCAGGGTTTTCCATCACAGATTCTGCTGTAAACGGGAAAGGACAATCTGATAAAAAATCATTTGCATTTTGATTGGCAGGAGTTGATACTTGCGAATAATCTTCAACTGGCAGTTCAACCTCCGCATTATGCTTTAGTGATGTAAAGTAATCTTGTTCAAGGATAAACAAGAAAGTATCTTCTTTTTCTTTTCTTTCGCGTATCTGTATCGCCAATTGTGAAAGTATCTCATTGCGTTGGCGATTGCGTACCAAGATATGACAACCATAATCTTCCAACGTATTCAAAACTTCTTCGTCAACAGCATATTCATCATCGGGGTCCATACAATCAATAAGATAGAAACGAGCATCTTCACCCATTTCTTTATAATAGTGCATCAACGAGAGTAGTATATTTAGCTGGATACGGGTACTTTGTAGACGCTCATTAATACCTACTAATAATAGATTAGAGGCTGTTTCAGGTTTAAAACTTACAGAAACCAAGTTCGATTTCACACTGATACCTCTACCCAGATAAACTGCAGGATAACGCCGGGGCAATTCATCCGGTATCCAGTCTACCAATCTATATGTCTGCTTTCCAGAGAAATAGAATGGTTGGAAATCCACTATACAGTTTGTACTTTTTTGATTTATATTCTGCAAATTTTCAACCAACCTCTCACGATCATAAAAATCCGCTTTGAATATAATCCCCTCCTCAAAACCTTTAGGGCGGTAATATACCTCTCCCGTGGATAAAGCCTCTGTACGAGTTCCCACTGTAGGAATAAATACTTGCGCATCCGTCATACGACAATTCAACAAGTAAGGATCTGTGATATTATTTTTTATTCCCCCTGGAATGTTAGTCCCTGTCAAAGTCTGAGTGGCAAAAATTAAATGTACCCCCTGATTACGTCCCTCTTTAGCAATACGTGTCAGAATAACATCTATTTCACTTTGTATTTTAAATCTTCCTTCTTTAAAAAGTTCATGGCACTCATCTACCAGCAAAACTATACGTGGCAACTTTTTATTCGATGTTATTGCATTGTAATCTTTCAAATTAGAGACTTCTTCATTGCGCATAAGTCGTGCACGTTCTTGCATCACCTCCCACAAATCTTTCAATATTTCCAATGTGATTTGTGGGTCTGATTCATCCACCATTAAACATCGTACATGTTTACAAGTCCGATAACGATTAAATTCCACACCTCCGAACTTAAAGTCCATCAAATAGAATTGCAGGCTCTCCGGAGAATACTTCAACATGGCATGATTTAAAATATCATGCAGAAAGACCGATTTTCCAGAGCCTGTTTGGCCTATTATAAATGAGTGTACATGAGATATTTCATCAAGAACAAAATTAATACGCCCCTGATTGTTTGTTCCTACTTCAATACTGAATTCTTTAGCTGCATCCTGGTAAGGAGTAACAGTCATTGTTTCTTGTATTTGTTGTTTTTGCAATTCGGCTTCCCGTTCCTGTTGCTGTGAAAGTTCCTTTTGGAAGTTCTGATAACATTGCTGCCATTTTTTTAATATTTCAATTCTTTTGGAAGCAGTTCCTATGGGAGTATTTGCTACAGCCGACATTTTAGGTCCATCCGTTTCAACAAACAACTCCTTTTCCCATTGAGAAGGCAGATTACCTACTACAATAATATGAAAACCTACACGCCAACCATTGCGAATAATGGATTTCATAGCTTCTGTCAGGTGTGAATCTAGCTGTTGAGGCAAATCATACAATACAATCACCTCATAAGGATATTCTATCCGTTTCTTCCGGAGGTGATATTTTATGATATCACCTGCTTCACGGAATCGTTTTTCTATCTCTGAATTCCAAACTTGTATTTGTTTTAATAGATCACCCAGCTGCAAAATAGTCTCTCCTACCATCACATCATCCAATTGCTTGAAATTCTCAAAGGCTGAAGTGAAATTCAAGTCAACGCCGGTAATATGTAATTTGCCGGGAACGAAATGCAACAACATTTCAGTGAGTATAAATTCGGCCTTCGCTTGATCTACTATGGATAAATGAAAATAACTGCTCTTCCCTTCTATTTGCCAGTTTATCATTTGGGGAATATCAGCAGTTACATAGATATTACCATAACATAAAGTTTCTTTCCGTTCATAATTGATAGGAAATTGTTCACATACATACCGTTTATCTGCAGCTTGCAGACAACTGTTTATATATTCTTCTACGGAATAATCCTCTTTCTCTTTCACTATGTAAGGAAGAAGGAAAGGATCATGTTTTCTTAGGAGTTCTTTTCCGTAATTTATACTGTCTTCTGCTATTGAGCGAGAGTTCCGGGCACAATAACTCATAAAATCATCACATATCAGCGCTGCTTTCTGCTTGAAATTTTTAGGTTGATCGGCCAGACTAGGAAGGTTTTTCAGTTCTTTTCGGATATCAGGATAAAAAGTTTCAAGATCTGTATATGATTTTAGCACTTCCTCAGCAATAATTTCTCCCAGCTGATTGGCACGCGACAAGCTATCACTATATAACAGCAATCGGCCTGCATCTACATATTGATTAGTGTAGTCTTTAAAACAATTGAAAAGTCTTCTTTTCAGTTGTTCAATATTATACAATTGCACGTGTCGTTCGACCTCTGTTTTTATAATATCATCTGTCAGGCTCATAACTACTTTCCTAAAATTTTCTTCAATTTGTTTAATGTCGGATGCTCCAGCTCATAAATAAACTGCTTGGCATTTTCTACCATCTTGACTTTCTTTACAGAATCAGGATATGGTGTATACTTTATGAAGGACCGATAAAGTTCCAACGCCTTTTGCTGATTCATTTGATATCCTCCTATCCCCTGATGACAGAATACAGCCCAATAAAAATAAGCGTTAGTATAGCTAAATTTATTAATAGCTACAGATATTAATTTTCCGGCTTTTGTATATTGTTGTTCATCATAATAGATATCTATCAAGCGGCAAACTGCTAATTTATGATTTTGATCGGCAGCTTTTTGAAGCCATTGAATAGCGGTAAATACAGGATATGCATCTTCAATCGAATAAAGTCTAGAATTAAAAAACATTTCTCCCACTTCATATTGAGCTTCCGCATAACCCTGATTGGCAGCCTTTAATAACCACTCCAGAGCAAATCGATAACTACAATTAGTACCTATTCCATTCTTATAGCATAATCCCAGTTCAAATTGTGACTGTTTTATTCCCTTCTTAGCAGACTTTTCAAAATTCTGAAATGCCATTTGAGGTGATTTCTCCGTACCATAACCATTTTTATAACAAAGACCCAGATAATACTCTGCGTATTTATCCGGATTCACATCTTCATATCTGCGAAAATACCAAAATGCCTTATTAAGGTTCTTATTTAATTTGCCATATCCGTAATAGTAAAACATTCCCATAAAATAGTAAGTGCCGCTAAATGTTCCGGCATTACTGAAATAAGCAAATGAACGGTCAAAGTCCTTAATAACTCCCCAACCATGATAATACATTACTCCCAAATAATAGTTAGCAGGAAGATTACCATGATTTACAGCTGTTTGCAGCCATGTCAGAGCATCTTTATATTCCTTTACCAAATATTTTTCTTTTCCCAACTCATATTGGGCAGCTATGCAACCTTTTAAGGCAGCTCTTCGATACCAATCCAAAGCTCTAGCCTTATCCTTTATGCGATGTACACCCTCAGTATAAGCTTTCCCCATTTTATATGCCGCCTCAGTATGCCCTTGCATTGCTGCTTTTTCATACCATTTATAAGCCATTGCATAATCTTTTTCAGCTCCTGCACCCGATTCATAGATTGTACCCATTTGATATTGAGCCAAGACATGTCCTGCTTCAGCAGCTTTCAAGTAATATTGCACAGCCTTTGCATGGTTCACAGGCACTCCTTTGCCAGAATCATATTCTACACCTATGTTATATAGAAAAGCCGGTTCCCCTTTCGTACCAATCAAAGTATAACAGACATGGAGCGATAGACCAGCTTCTTTGAAATGTTCTATGGCTTTCACCGAATCTTGAATAACTCCCCACCCGTTGGCATATAATTTTCCCAAGAAGAAATGACAATCAGTGACATATTCCTTTTTAGCGATCGATACCATAAAAAGCGCGTGCGCTTTTTGATGTTGTTTCAGGTTAGCTAGCATTCTGGCTTGCCCATACAAGGCACCCTTATACCCTTTATTCGCTGCTTGTTCATACCAGTGAGCAGCTTTCTCGTGATACTTCACCCATTCATATACAATCGCCACTTTATAGGCAGCCTCTGCATTGCCTTGATCTGCGCATCTTTTATACCATTTATAAGCCTGCGCTATGTTTTTCTCTATATATTTACCTGTTTCATAGCAGGTGGCTAGTTTATATTGCGCCAGTTCATGTCCTTTTTCTGCAGCTCTCAGGAAGAATTGCATAGCCTTCACAAAGTCGATAGCTACTCTATCTCCTTTTTCGAATTGTAATCCAGATTGGTACAATTCCTCTGGTGCATCCCCCCTTAGTCCTTTAATAGAATAGTAAAACTCTCCTTTGGAAAGATTGTATCGTTCCACACATTCTATATACCTTTCCGGAGATGACATAAACCGTTTCTCAGCAAGGCGACGAAAAATCTCGGTAGCTTCATGGTACTTACCTGTAGCAATGAAGCATTCAGCTAAAAAATACTCAGATTTCAGATGTCCTTTCGCAACAGCCTTTTTATACCATTCTATAGCTTTACCGGGTGCTCTATCCCGTTGATGATAGTAATAGCCTATGCTATAATATGAATTAGCAATTCCCCCTGCTGCTCCTATCTCATAGAAAGCCTGTGCAGTTGACCAACTGTCTACGCCTCCATAACATTCAGCAAGCATATCGGCAGCTTCAGGAAGGGTAGACACTTTCGAAAGGCAAGAAATTGCTTCCTTACGCAGATATTCACTTGATTTTTCCGATAGACTCCTTTCATAGCAACGTTTGCCATATTCCAGATAGGCAGGATATAAGAAGTTTTTTAATAATTTATTCTTCAGATCATCCGGAATATTCCATTCATGCAGTTGTGCGAATTGCTCAAGTCCTATTTTATAGTTCTTCTTTCGCAGGTTTACTCCTCCCCACACTATCTTGGAATAAATGTCTCCTTTTTCTGCTGCTGTTCTAAGTTGTGTTTCACCCGAGATTCCACAGTTGAATGTCCGTTTCCCAATATTTAGTACATATTTCTTATTTTCCAATAGCTCCATTGCCGTTATTACATCTGATATATAGGGAGGGACAGGACGCAATAAAGGTTCAGGAGAATTAATCGCTGAAAGTTTATTTCCTAATGATTGGAGAATTTCTTCCGCCTTCTTTTGTAGTTCTGCAAAGTACATAACAGGATTACATTTAATACCTTTTTAAATTAATTGAAACAAAAATAGGCAAACAAGATTAAAAAGGCAAATTAATCAGAACATATTTATTGGAAGCAAATTCTGAGATATAAAAGAATAGGGTTCATCATCTATTACCTAACAGATGATGAACCCTAAACACCAATAAGTACTTTTACTTAGATTTTCGGTTTCATTCCGAGATTATACATGATAAAGGCATAAGTGTCAGCCTGTTCTTCAAGAACCTTAGTCATAGGTTTGCCTGCACCATGTCCGGCTTTACTTTCGATGCGGATGATAGTGGGATTCGTACCGTCATTACATTCTTGCAGGGTAGCGGCAAACTTGAATGAGTGTGCGGGAACTACACGGTCATCATGATCGGCAGTAATCACCATGGTTGCAGGATATTTGGTACCGGGCTTCAGGTTGTGCAACGGAGAGTAGCCTTTCAGGTACTCGAACATTTCCTTACTGTCCTCACTCGTACCGTAATCGCTTGCCCAGTTCCAACCGATAGTGAACTTATGATAGCGGAGCATATCCATTACACCTACCTGCGGAATGGCTACGCGGAACAAATCGGGACGTTGTGTCATACAGGCACCTACCAGCAAACCACCATTAGAGCCACCTACGATAGCTATTTTATCTTTGTTAGTATACTTATCATTAATAAGGTATTCGGCAGCTGCGATGAAATCGTCGAATACATTCTGTTTCTGCATCTTCGTACCGGCTATGTGCCAGTCTTCACCATACTCGCCACCACCACGCAGATTAACCTGTGCATAGATACCTCCATTTTGCAGGAACGGAATACGTGATGTAGAGAAACCCGGATTAAGGCTGATATTGAAACCGCCGTAACCATAGAGGTACACCGGATTCTTACCGTCTTTCTTAAGATCTTTCTTATAAGTCAGGAACATCGGTATCTTTGTGCCGTCCTTGCTGGGGTAGAATACCTGCTCCGTTATAAATTCATCGGAGTTGAAGTCAACCTTCGGAGCACGGAAGAGCTCATAGGTATTCGCATCCATATCATATTTATACGTAGCACCGGGGATGGTGAACGAAGTAAAACCGAAGAAACATTCTTTGTCATCCTTGTCGCCACTGAAACCTACGGAACCGAGCGAAGGCAACTTAATTTCCTGTATTTCCTTGCCGTCCAGGCCATATACATACGCATGATTGGCAGCATCTTTATCATACGTCAGGAATAACTTCTCACCTATCACACCGGCATCCGAAAGTACATTCTCACTTTCCGGAACCAGCTCCGTCCAGTCTTTCAAAGCGGGTTTATTGATGTCCGCCGTCATGAGGCGATATTTCGGCGCATTGTAATTCGTAAACATATAGATTTTGTCACCGATCACCTCTATAGGAGCATAAGTGTAATCCATATCCGTAGCCATTGCAACGAACGGTGCATTCGGTTTACGCAGATCTTTCATATACAAGGCATTGCCACGTCCGTCGCCACTCTCATACAGGAACAGGATGGTTTCATCCTCATTCACACTGGCAGTATAGAAACGCTTGGGATATGCCTGATTCTGGTAAACCAGCTTATCCTGCGATTGCGGTGTACCCATCTTATGATAGTAAATCTTATGATTCTCGTTCACGTTAGAGAACTCCTTCCCTTTCACCGGAGCATCGTAAGCGCTGTAGTAAAATCCATCGCCCTGCCAGGTAGCTCCTGTAAACTTTGCCCATTCAATATGATCGTCCAGCAACTTGCCGGTTTCGGTATCCATTACATAGATTTCCTGCCAGTCTGAACCACTACGCGCAATGGTATAGCCGGTATATTTTCCATTATTCGAAAAATAAATGCCTGTCAAAGCTACCGTACCATCATCCGAGAGTTTATTAGGATCAAGAAATACACGTGGTTCACCGTCCAAGCTATCCTGTACATACAGTACACTCTGGTTCTGCAAACCGTCATTCTTATAGAAGTAATACTTGCCGTGTTTCTTGAACGGTGTACCAATCTTTTCATAATTAGCCACATCCGTCAGTCGCTTCAGCAGAGCATCGCGGAAAGGTATCTTAGACAAATAGTCGTTCGTTACTTTGTTCTGAGCTTCCACCCATGCAGCAGTTGCAGCGGAAGTGTCATTCTCCAACCAACGATACGGGTCGGGTACTTCTGTTCCAAAATAGACATCTACAGTATCCACCTTCGCGGTTTCAGGATACGTAAGTTTCTGTTGTTGTTGTTGTTGTTGTTGTGCACATGACATCATGATGATACCGGTTGCAAATAAAGTTACTTTTTTCATATTATACATATATATAAGAGTGTACGAGCTACAAGCTACGAGCTACAAGTGCTGCGCTGTGGGCGTTGGTGACGAGTTACTGCGTAGCCACTTGTCACTTGTAGCCCGTAGCTCGTAACTACATTTAGTTTAGGCGTTAAAATTACAAAAACAACTAATAGCAAACAAGGATTTCTCCCATAATTATACTTCAAATAGCATTTCCAGCCGGATTCATTCATTTTTGATGAATCATGAATTAATTCACCACATATTTCCACAGAACTCTATTTTTCTGATTCTAAATTGATTAATCTCTGCAAGATTCTCTAATTCATTCATTATGCTATACTGAGATATGTTCCCATCAGGATTGAGGCTACCTCCCATAACGACAGAAATAGTGTTTCACTACGACTGATCATGGTGGAACACCGAATGTAAGGGGTTTAAATATCATCAACAGAAGTCGAGAATCTATCATTTTCCTTCATTTTGATGGTTTTTAAAGGTTTTATGGCGGTTATCAAACCTTCTTTTGCCAAATTATGGCTAACCTTGCATCAGAAACAAAAGGTTATCATAATCATGAGAAAGAAATCATTCATATTACTCTTGTTGTTCATAAGCAATACTTCCCTATTCAGCCAAAATCCTCTGACGGAGGATGCCCTATTAGAGAAGCAAATCTATGAAACAGGACTGATCCATGCCCCGCTGCCTTTGAACACCTCCCGTTCTTTCGAAGAGAATGCTTTGAAGAAAGAGGTGTTATCCAGCCAGCCGCTTGCGGAAACTGAAGGAGCAGACGGGTGGACTCATTCCGGAACCGGAAAAATGTCTTTCTCAAAAGAGAAAACCATATCGGGCAAAGGGAGCATCCGTTTATCTTTTCCTACTTATACCGGAAAAAGAGCCGCTGGTTCTCCTTCCGATCCTGACTATGCAACTTATGGAAATAGCCGTATCACCTATCACGTCGATGGTAGGAACTGGGAAAAGTACAACAGAATCTACTTTTCCATCTATCCTGATTGCGACGGCGCACGCGTAGTCAATATGAACCTGACTTTTACAAACGACAGTTCCACACCCAAACAAGGTTATAATCTCCCCAGCGGTTCTCATCTCATCAATCTGGTAAATAAGCAATGGAACCATTGCTTTCTGGAAATAGACGAATATCAGCGGGATAAAGTAATATCCATCAGCTTCGACACCGCACTGAAAGGGAAAGACCGGACAACAGGAGACTCTGCCATTTATTATGTGGACGATATCCGGTTGCAGCAAATCAAAAATCCGGAAAAAGTGAGCGGATGGGAACCGGCGGAGCATACCATCATATATTCTACAACAGGCTATGCCATAAATAGCCCGAAAACCGCCCTCGTTCATGCCAATTCATGCAAACAGTGGAAACAATTCCAACTGATAAACTCCGTCAGCAAAGAAGTGGCATACGAAGGTGCGCTGAAACAGGAACAAACCACCATCGGAAAGTTCGGAGTCATGGACTTCACCGACTTCAACCAACCGGGAGACTACCAACTGAAAGTAGGTAAAAACATCACTCCTGCCTTTCGGATCGGTGAAAAGTTGTGGGATAATTCTCTCTGGAAAGTACTGAATTTCCTGTTTTGCCAGCGTTGCGGACATCCCGTCCCCGGCAAACATGCCGCTTGTCATACAGATCTATTCTCCCGGCATGACGGAAAAAGCATCGCCTATTCAGGCGGATGGCATGATGCAGGCGATTTATCACAACAGACGTTGCAAACCGGAGATGTGACTTTCTCCCTACTGGAAACATACAACCGGCTCAAAACCAGAAATACTCCGTTGGCAGCCCGTCTGCTGGAAGAAGCGGAATGGGGGATCGAGTTCATACTGAAAAACCGTTATGGAGACGGCTATCGTGCCAGCAGTATGGGACTGCTTATCTGGCAAGACGGCATCCTGAATACATTGGATGACATTCATTCCGTACGCGTTCAAAACATGGCATTCGATAATTTCCTGTACGCAGGATACGAAGCATATGCGGCAATGACCATAGATCGGGACCCTATGCTACAAGAGCATCTGCGAAAGGTAGCGGAGGAAGACTTTGCTTTCGCCACAGAAAAATTCGAAAGAGAGGGTTTCGACTTATTCAAACAGATGTACGAACATAGCTACAACACCTCCGAGAGCCAATATATGGCAACCATATCCTGGTCTGCCAGTATGCTCTACAAGCTCACGGGCAAGGCATATTATGCCGAAAAGGCTGCCGAAGCCATTCGATATGTACTTGCCTGCCAGCGTACGGAGCCTTTACAGGATCCGGAAAAAACCTGCGGATTCTTCTATCGGGATCAGTCTGGAAAATCCATCGTACACTATATCCATCAATCACGCGAACAAGTCTACATGCAGGCAATGACGTTGCTTTGTGAAACACAGAAACAGCACCCTGATTATCAGAAGTGGGTGAACTCCATACAACTATACGGAAACTATCTGAAAGGTCTGATGAAATACACCCGGCCTTATGGAATGATTCCGAGTGGAGTATATCATGCGGAAGAGTACAGTGATTCAGCAAGTTTCTACGCGCTTCATCTCTTTCCGCCCGCCAATGCACGGCAGCTATACACGGAACAGGTGAAACGGGGAGTCAAACTCGACAAGGAACATTACCTGAAACGTTTCCCTGTATGGTTCAGTATCTTCAATGGAAACACAGCCATACATCTCTCCACCGGAAAATCCGCTGCCATTTGCGGCAACTTCCTTAAAGACGAAGAGTTGCTGAACATCGGTCGGGAACAACTCTACTGGACAGTCGGAAAGAACCCATTCGGACAATCCCTGATATACGGCGAAGGGTACAATTATCCGCAGATGAACAGTTTTTCTTCCGGTGAGATGGCAGGCGAAATGTCCGTAGGCATCCGCACCCTGGGCAATGATGACATCCCCTACTGGCCACAGACCAACAATGCCTGTTATAAAGAGGTCTGGGTGACATCGGCAGGAAAGTGGCTATCACTGATTGCCGAATACTAACAAAAGAAATTATTAATTACATAAAATCAAAAAAGCTATGAAAACTATTAAGTTTTATCTTGTCCTCCTATTTACAGCATGCACCCTTCTGGTAAACGCTCAAACTCCCGAAGGCTATCCTGCCAATTATGCCCGGGGCCCCCGCTTCAAGGCATTAGTCTACTATACGCAGCATGCAGAAGAAGCACATTATCAGTTCTCCCTGCAAGCCGTAGAGTTCTTCAAGAAACTGAACTACGGTGACGGTTTCGTTCTCGATCTCACAATGGATTTGTCTTCCTATACTTACGAAAAGCTAAAAGAGTATAGCGTAGTGGTGATGCTCGACGGCTACCCCAATACAAAAGCCGAACGGGATGCTTTTGAGAAGTATATGGAAAACGGTGGTGGCTGGGTAGGCTTCCATGTAGCCGCCTACAATGACAAGAACACCCAATGGCCCTGGTTCGTCAACTTCCTAGGTGGTGGAGTCTTCTATTGCAACAACTGGCCTCCCCAACCAGTCCTGGTTGAAGTGGACAACGAGAACCATCCAGTCACCAAGAACCTACCCGCCTCTTTTGTGGCACCTTCCAGCGAATGGTATCAGTGGAATCCCAGTCCGAGAGCCAATAAAGATGTGGAAGTTCTGCTGTCCCTCTCTCCCAAGAACTATCCCCTGGGCATCAAAGATGTAGTGAACTTCGGTGATTTCCCCATCGTATGGACCAATACCAAATACAGAATGATATATCTGAATATGGGGCATGGCGATGAAGAATTCATTGACGCCACACAAAATCTTTTGTTTGTCAATGCCTTCCGCTGGGTGGTAAGTACGGACAAGCAAGGAGATCCTTTCAAAAAATAGACCCTTAAAACAAAAACCAATTTATTAATCTTATTAGTATCTTTTGTATGAATGAAAAACATGAAGTTCTTTCGTTCAAGCCCTTCTTATGGCTTGTTCGAACAGCAGTCATCATGCTTATGTTAGCATCTAACTGCCTGACTGCTACAGCTCAAACAGAAACGAGAGTCCACGGAACTGTAAAGTCTGCCACAGATGGTTTGCCCCTGATTGGTGTAAACGTAGTTGAAAAAGGTACCTCCAACGGTACGATCACCGACATCAACGGAAGCTATACGCTGACGGTGCCCGGTAACTCAGAACTGGTATTTACATACATCGGCTTTGTAAACCAGGAAGTAAAAGTGATCAGTGGAAAAAACACTTATGACATCACCTTGACAGAAGACTCCAAAGCCCTGGAGGAAGTGGTAGTCATCGGCTACGGTGTACAGAAAAAGAGTGTGGTAACAGCCGCCATCAGCCAAGTATCCGGCGACGAACTGACAAAAGGCAGCCCCACCAATTTCCAGAACGCCCTAAAAGGGAAAGTTTCAGGCGTACAGATCATGAGCGAGTCCGGAGCACCAGGAGCCGGTTCTACTGTACGCATCCGCGGTGTCGGTACCATCAACAACTCCAATCCACTCTATTTAGTGGACGGTATGCCGGTGGATGACATCAATAATATTAACCCTTCGGACATCGAATCCGTGGAAGTATTGAAGGATGCTGCCTCCGCTGCCATCTATGGTACACGTGGCGCCAACGGTGTAGTACTTGTCACTACCAAGAAAGGATCGGTTCAGAAACCCGTACTAACTTATGAAGTCTCTTACGGCTGGCAAAGTTCTACAAAGAAACTGGATTATATGAATGCGGCCCAATATCAGATGATGGTGAATGAAATGAACAAGAACGAAGGGAAGGAACTGAAGTTCCCCAACTTCGACATCAACAACCCTTCCACCTATCCCACCACGGAAACCGATTGGCAGGATGAGCTGCTGAACAACCATGCGCTGGTATACAACCATAAAGTATCCCTTTCGGGCGGTACGGACAGAGGCATCTACTATGCTTCCTTTGGTTATCTGAACCAGAACGGCGTGGTTGCCAGTGAGAACTCTTACTACAAGAGGTATAATGCCCGCTTCAACAATACCTACACGGTAATGGAAGATAAAAACCGCTTCTGGCTTCCCAAAGTGACCTTCGGTTCAAACATCAGTTATTCGCACACGGAATCTATGGGTATCGGAAACAACAGCGACGTATCCGGTGTACTTACATCCATGGCACTGACTCCCCCTAATGAGCCTATTTACCAGACCGATCCGGAACAACTGAAAATCTACGACCAACTGTACGCCGGCTATGTGAAAGACGCAGATGGCCGTGCCTACAACATTATTAACTACATGCGTGAAATGGGTAACCCGCTGGCAGTACGCGACGTCAGCAATAATACACTTAACACAGCCAACAATTTCAACGCCAACCTGAATTTAGAAGCAACCCTGCTGCCGGGACTTAAATTCCGTACCAATGTAGGGCTTGCTTGGGCATTCTGGGGTTCCAGAGGCTACACTCCGGAATATTACATTACGACCAACAACCGTAACGAAACGTCCAGCGTGTTCCATAAAAAGAATGAAAGCTATAAATGGCAGGTAGAAAATGTGTTGAGTTATGAAAAGACAATCGGCAAACATGCATTCTCCGTATTGGTGGGGCAGTCCGCATTGAGCGAAGAGAGCACCGGTCTGACCGGTGAAGACTACAACCTGTTGCGTTTGGGCATGGAATATGCTTATCTCAACAGTGCCGCCGCCGAACGCTCGCTGGAAAGAACAGATGATTACATCAACCAGCACCGCCTTTCTTCCTTCTTTGCCCGCGCCACATACAACTATGCCGAAAAGTATATGTTAAGCTTGGTGTTCCGCCGTGACGGTTCTTCCAACTTCGGTCCCAATAACAAATATGCCAGCTTCCCTTCCATATCTGCCGGATGGAACATGACGGAAGAGAAATTTATGAAAAACCGTCCCGGATGGTTGAACCTCATTAAGTTGCGTGCCAGTTGGGGCCGGAATGGTAACGAGTCCATCGGCGCTTTCCAATACACCAGCCTCCTGAACATGGGTAGCAATAACCTGGCTCTGGGTAAAGGCAGTAAGGATCAGATATATGTAGGTATCGTATCCGCCGGATATGCCAACCCTTCCATCCAATGGGAAACTTCGGAACAGACGGACCTGGGTATCGACCTGCGCTTACTGAACAACAGTTTATCCTTCTCTGTAGACTACTTCGACAAACGCACCAAGGATATGATCCTCTGGTTGCAAACTCCCAAATATCTGGGTTATTGGGGTATGAATGCCAACTCCGGTACTATGAGCAACAAAGGTGTTGAAATGGATGCCACTTACCGCTTCAAAGCCGGTGGCGTGAACTTCTCAGTAAACGGAAATGCCTCCTACGTAAAGAACGAAGTAACCGACCGTGGTCCCGGCTTCTCATCTATCGCTACCCTGGGTGCCGGTATGGCCAATCCGAACGTAGCCATCGTGGAATCGGGAATGCCTTATGGATACTTCCGCGGATATGTACACGACGGCATCTTCCAGAACTGGGATGAAGTCAACGCTCATGTAGGCCCCAGCGGCAAGCCACTTCAGCCCAATGCAAAGCCGGGTGACATCCGTTTCAAGAACTTATGCAACGATGACTTGCTGGACGACAAAGACCTTACCATGATCGGTAATCCAAACCCCGACTGGGTTTACGGTTTCTCACTGAACATAGACTGGAAGAACATTGACTTTTCTGTTTTCTTCCAGGGTGTAGCCGGCAATCAGATATTCAATTACGACCGCCGCGCCAATGTCCCATACGCCAACTGGCACCGCAAATGGCTAGACCGCTGGCACGGTGAGGGCACTTCAAACTGGTGGCCGCGTGTTGTAGAAGATGATGGTGCCAACCAGAACACTTCACGCGTCAGCAACCTCTACGTTGAAGACGGGGATTATCTGCGCCTGAAAGTATTGCAACTGGGATATACCTTCCCCAGCCTGCTGACCAAGAAAGCTCTTATCAGTAACCTGCGTATTTATATCCAGTGTGATAACCTGCTGACGTTCAGCAAATATCGCGGCTACGATCCGGAAGTGGGTTCACGTAGCGGTCTGGATTCAGGTTCCTATCCTCAGGCACGCGTATTCACTTTAGGTGCGAGTGTTAGTTTCTAATATCTTAATATATCAATGATATGAAAAAGAATCTTTTATATATATTGCTTTTTGCAATGTCGCTCACCTCTTGCGGCGATTTTCTGGAATTATATCCCAAGACGCAACTGAACGACGGAGACTTCTACAAGACAGAAGACGATGTTAAGATGGGCCTGTACGGCCTCATGAATACTCTGCAACATAGTGTAGACAATATCTATTCCACCTTTATCTATATGTCGGACGAAGGCGATACAGGTGGCGGACCGGGTGAAGGTGGCTATGGCCTCGATCTTTTTCAGTTCGACTCCAACAACTGTCCCAACTGGTGGGGTGGTGAATGGAACCTGGGAATGTACGAAGGTATCGCCCGCGCCAACCTTCTGTTAAGCAAACTGGACGGAGCCACCATGACAGATGCCGCACGTACACGCCTCAGGGCTGAAATCACGTTCGCACGCATGGTATTCTACTATTATATGTTTATCGGTTATGAACAGTTCGTACTGATCGACCGCATCATTTTGCCGGACGAAATGTATTCCGTACCCAAAGCATCGCGCGAAGACTGCTATAAGTTCATCATGAACGATCTGGACAATACCATCATCGGTAACTTACCGGTAACAGTACCCGATGAAGAATGTGGACGTTACATCAACGATGCGGCTATCGTTATGAAAGCCAAGATGATCCTCTTTGCACGTGACGAATCACGCTATGCCGAAGCTCTAAATGATATGCGCCAGATTATCAATAGCAAGCGCTACGACTTGCTGCCCGACTTTTCCCGGATCTGGTTGCAGGAAGGCGAATTCTGCCAGGAATCCATCATGGAATTTGTATATACCGAGAAAGCAAACTCCAATGACTGGGGCGGCTACATCAATGGTGTTTGTAACAACTTGCCGACGTGGTGTAGCGGTCGCGGCATTGTCGACCCGCGTAGCGCCGAAGAGGGCGGTTTAGGCGACGGCTGGGGACAAGCAACCGTAAAGCGTAACGTGTACGACTGGTACGAAGAAGGTGACACCCGTCGTGAAGGTACTTTCATCGACTATGCGGTGGAAGCACAGAAAGTCAGGGACCTGGGTTATGAGGTAGATTTTCATGTAGACGACAACCAGATGTCTTTTGACGGATTCGGTAACTATAAGTATCACGCGCGTAAAGGATATACTTCCGCCACTTCTTATCTGAATTATAACAATAACTTCCGTTTCCTACGTTTTGCCGACGTACTCCTATTGGGTACGGAACTCGACATCCGCGCTAATGGAACTGCAAGTGCCGAAGGACAAGGCTGGTACTCACGCATCAGAAAGCGTGCCTTTGGGGATGACAACCACACCCCTGACCTGACAAAGATGAATAAACAGGAAGCACTGGATGTGATCTTCAATGAAAGGGGGTTAGAATTTGCATACGAACTGCATCGCTGGATAGACTTGATGCGCTTTGATAAGGGAACCGAAATTTTGGGTGAGAAGGGATGGACGGAAAAGTACAGATACATGCCTATCAGCCAGATGGATTTGGATGAAGCGGATGGTAACCTGACACAGAATCCGGGATGGAGCAAATAATCTCTATATTCACATAGCACATTCAAAACAGTTAAAAAAGATGGCGAACCTTGCTGAAGGGTTCGCCATCCCTTATCTTTTCTCACGCAAACTTAACTTGACCAATCTCATTTGCAAAATCATGCAATGATTGCTCTATTTTCTCGACAGTGGATTTAGAAGGTCTTCTGCGTCCTGTAACATAGTGGCTTAACTGACCTTGATTGACACCTGTTATTCTAGCCAAACCTGCTAAAGAGAAAGCGTAGGCATAATAATTAAGAAAAGATGCCATGTCGTAAATGAAATCAAACTCCACATCAGGAAATTTAGATCCTTCTTCAGCATACACTTCTTGCATTTCGCCAACGGCTTTCATAAAATCAGCTTTGGTTTCTTCAACGCTTTTCCCTTCGCCGATGCAACCAAATTCACAGTTGTCATCTGCAATATAAGCGGAGAAACTGCCGTCAATTCCTCGCTCAATAACAACATTGATTTTCTTACTACTCATCTTTTACACTTTATTAATGGTTTCGTTTTTTTCTAATTATCTTCAAGAAATGGAGAATTATTTAATCCCTGCATCCCTTAGAATGCTTCTTAAAGTACCGGGTTTAACTTCTTCTGAACCGTGGTGGCTGGTTTGAAATCTTTTCCCAGTCTTGGGGCTGAACCAAATAGGATGCCCTCCTTTCCTTGTTATTTCATAACAGCCAGCCGCTTTCAGCTGTTTCTCCAATTCTGAATATTTCATATTCTTTCCTTTTTCATATGATGCAAAGATACGAAAATTAATATCACACACAACCCTTACGGTATTAATTTTAATATCATTTGGATTTTACATTGTACATGAATACAGCACCCGCATGAACAGCATCATTAAAAATACCTAATTAATATTGGGAAAAAGGAGGAGCAATAGTTCCTCCTTTTTGTTTTTTCCTTCCCTCCTATCCGGAAAAGAGGAATATTCTGATTTTTCCGGTTTTAACAAATGGATACCAGCAGGAAACAAATAAAACAGATTGCCTTATTTTTTGTCGTACATAATATATATTTCTATAAATTGATAATAAAACTATGGCGACTGTAAAAGTAAAATTCAGAAAATCATCGGTGGAGGGAAAAGCCGGTACGATCTATTACCAGCTATGCCACAAGCAAAGCAACAGGCAGATAACCACCCGAATGCGCGTACTTCCCCATTGGTGGGATGCAGAAAAAGAAACATTCATAGCTGAAGCGGACAACAATGGGTTGTCGGCCCACTACCAACAGCAAATAGAAAAAGACTTGCTGTGCATCCGTCGGATTCTATGCGAATGGGACGGAGAAGGAAGAGACTACACTTTAGCGGATGTCATTGACCACTTTCGTACTTTGAATGAAAACGGAGACACAGTGCTGTCTTGTTTGGCAACCCTGATCGATGAGCTTAAAAACGATGGCCAGTGGGGAAATGCCCGCAATCTCCAACGGGCATTGAACAGCTTCTCCGACTTCCTGGGAGGCTTAGACAGACCACTCAAGCAGGTAGACGAAAGACTTGTCATGGAGTATGAACAATGGCTTCGGACACGAAAAGTGAGCAAAAACAGCAGTTCTTTTTATATGCGGACTTTGCGCTCTGCATATAATAAGGTGATAAGCCGGAATCAAATGGAACAAACATTTCCTTTTCGAAATGTTTATACCGGTGTAGAACGTACCCGCAAACGTGCCGTACCCGAAGATATCATGGTTCGTTTACAAAAACTGGACCTGACACATTCTGCTCCGCTTGCCTTTTCTCGCGACATGTTTATTTTCAGTTATTGCACCCGTGGAATGGCTTTTGTAGACATTGCCTATCTGAAAAAGGAGGATGTAAGCGGAGGAATACTTAGTTATGTCCGCCATAAGACGGGACAGCGCCTCACTGTTCGCATAGAGCCTCTTATTGAAGAGATTATCGAGCGCTACGAGCCATTGGTCCACAACAGTCCCTACCTTTTTCCAATTATTACATCTAATGATCCGGAAGAGGCTTTCCGACAATATCAGACGGCGCTGGGTTATCATAACCGGAAATTGAAGAAACTGGGGAAGTTGACAGGAGAAAATCTACATCTCTCCTCCTATACCGCAAGGCATAGCTGGGCGACGGTTGCACGCAAACACAACGTCCCGTTGTCCGTCATAAGTGCAGGTATGGGACACACTTCCGAGAAGACTACACTCATATACTTGGATTCTGTAGAAAATTCACTGATAGACAAGGCCAATGAAGAAATTTTAGAGGCATTATGTCGTAACGTTTCTAAGTAAGAAACCTTAAAATTACGGCGCAAAGATATAACAAATAAAAGAATAAAACAACATAATGCTATAAATATTTGTTTATATTTTATTCTCAAAACAAGTATAAAATATTGATTTTTAATACAATAAGCAACTACTTATACAAAAAAGAAATGAATAGATATTTAAAACAGATGCTAATATAGAACTCGATAGATATATTCTAAAAAAATTATCCATACATCGTACCGAATCTACAAAACCTAAAAAAATAGGATAAAAAGATATTTTTTATCCTACAGGAATTCAACGCATTAAAACGTCGTGCCGTTTCTTACTTAGAAACGGTACAATTACAGGGTTACGGATACCTTCTCCTGGGTCAGGAGAAGTTCCGAGTTCCAAAAATCGACAGACAAAACGAAGAATTGGATTAACCTTGCTTGCTGCGCATCAGAGTTGCTTTAAAGATCAGAAATACTCCGATACGCAGGAATGGAAGGAATATCTTTTAGGTGAGATACGACAAATATGGAAGAGGTATCTTCAATTATGCATTGGTATGCATTCAAAGTCTTTTACAATAAGGTATTTGAGATAGAAGACTCGCTGAATAGAGACAAAATCGAGACCTATATTCCTTGTGAAAGAATTCTTGTGGAACGTGGCGGAGTGAAAAAGTACGTGCGAAAACCGATCATTTCCTCCCTGCTGTTCTTCTATTCCACAGAGAAACAAGCACTGGCGTTACAGCAGAAACTGACAGACCGAGTCCTCCTATATACCCGTCTTGTCAATTGGCAAAAACAGCCAATAGCTATTCCTGAACGGGAAATGAAAATTTTCATGCTTGTCACTTCCTCCGGCGAGAAAGGGCTGGACTATTTCGGCGACGTCCCCATGGAGTACAGCACCGGTGAACGGGTGCTTGTTACGGACGGTCCATTCAAGGGAGCAGAAGGCTGTATACACCGCATCAAAGGAAATCGTCGCCTGATAGTGGCAATACAAGGTGTGTGTGCGGTGGCAACTGCCTATATTCCCCAATGCTTTCTCAGGAAGATATAAATCAATACATTTAAACAAGCTCTCACCTAATCAAATCCTTCAGAAATGACAACCTGCTATTTTGAAACTTTGGCGGCATTCGCCGTCAGCTGCCTGCTCAGTGCAATGATTATTCCCAAGATATCGCTGATAGCTTTCAGGCGGCGACTTTTCGATCCGTTGGACGACCGAAAGTTGCATACGACGCACATTCCCCGTCTGGGGGGAATCGCTTTTTTTCCGTGTATCATTATGCCCATTTCGCTCGTCATTGCCTGCCATAATCTCTGTACAGACAGCAATTTACTCAGTTGGGAACAATCCACTTGTCTGCTCACCCTATTCAGCTGCCTCTTCATGCTCTATCTGATGGGAATGAGAGACGACCTGATAGGTATGCGCTACCGTGCCAAATTTATCATCCAGACACTTTGTGGCCTTCTATTGGTAGCCTCCGGCTTTTGTTTCGACAATCTCTACGGACTGTTTGGCATCTACGAATTACCCTATTATGTGGGCATACCATTCACAGTCTTTATCATTGTCTATATCATGAATGCAATTAATCTTATAGACGGTATCGATGGCCTGGCTTCCGGATTGAGCATGATAGCATTCTTCGCTTTCGGTTGCATGTTCGTCTGTCTACACTGGTGGTTGTATGCCTTTATCTCCTTTGCAGCTTTGGGGGCACTGATACCATTCTTCTATTATAATATGTTCGGACAGACCCGCCGCGGACGGAAAGTGTTCATGGGAGATACCGGCTCATTGACTATCGGTCTGTTGCTGGCTGTAATGGCCATTCATCTCAGTATGTCCGATCCCGTCAAGGAAGAACTCTTTCCCGGTGCTATCGTGACGGCTTTCTCTTTCCTGCTGGTGCCAATGCTGGACGTGGTTCGGGTAGTGCTTCACCGCCTGCGCAACCATCAACCTCCGTTTCTCCCCGACAAAAATCATATCCACCATAAATTCATCGCCTTGGGTATGTCTCAACATCAGGCACTCTGCTTCATCCTGAGTATCGCCTGGCTTTTTATTATTGCCAATACACTCTTAGCCTCTTACCTGTCCGTCACCGTACTGTTCCTGCTGGACGTAGCGGTATGGACAGCGATGCACTTCTACATCACAGCAAAAATTACAAAAGAACACCAAAAAGATTAATACTTCATACCTTATACTTCATATTTCTATTTTATATTAAAATTAAAACATGAAAAATCATCTTTTATACTTGCTATTTTCGTTGGCGTTGCTCTCATCGTGCAACACATCGAAAGAGATAATCTATTTTCAGGACGTGGAGGTAAACAGCCCCGAAGCGGTGGCCCCACCCCAGGACATCACCGTTCAACCCAAGGATCAGATATCCATCGTAGTGTCGAGCAAGGACCCCGAACTGGCGGCTTTGTTCAACCTGACGCGCGTGCAGCAGAGGGTAGGTTCCACAGGACTGAACAACAGCAACAACAACGGAGAAATTTCCGGATATACGCTTGATGACAAAGGTACCATCGACTTTCCCGTATTGGGAAACCTCACTGTGGCGGGCATGACCCGAAGCCAGATTGCCGCATTGGTAAAACAAAGACTGAAGGAGGAGAACCTGGTGAACGACCCGGTGGTCACCGTGGAGTTTATGAACCTCAGCTTCTCCGTCCTGGGTGAAGTGAAGACTCCCGGAAAATACAGTATCTCAAAAGACTATATAACCTTGCTGGAAGCTATCAGCATGGCCGGTGACCTTACCATCTACGGCAAGCGGGATGCCATCTTCGTGATCCGTGAAGAAAAAGGAGAACGGGTGACGCACTGGGTGGATCTCCGCTCCTGCGATCTATTCAAATCTCCCGTTTATTACCTGAAGCAGAACGACGTGGTATATGTGCAGCCCAACAAGGTACGTGCCGGACAATCCACACTGAATGAAAACAGCGTGAAAAGCGTAGGATTATGGATTAGCATCGGATCATTCCTCACCTCCCTGGGTGTATTGCTGTTTAAATAATTACTTATTATTATGGTTGAAAAGAAAACGCCTGTCGGCAAACCCGCCGATGACTTTATACGGATACAGGATCTGTGGAGCATGTTCGTTCCCAAATGGTACTGGTTCGCCATCTCCCTGTTCATTACCCTGACTATAGCGGTGTTGTACCTGCTGAGTACTCCCCCTATTTACACCCGTACCGCTGCCATTCTCGTCAAGGACAACTCGAAAAGCAGCTCTTCTACCAGCGCTATGAACGACTTTTCCGATTTGGGTATCTTCAAGTCCAATACCAACATCAACAACGAGTTGCTGACATTAAAGTCGCCCACACTGATGACAGAGGTAGTCAACCGGCTGGGATTGAACGAAACCTTTACCATCCGCAAAGGATTAAAGAACGTAGATTTGTACAAAGTATCTCCTGTCACCATTACATTCTGCGACAAAACAGAAGTGCCATTAAGTTTCACCATCAAGTTCTCTTCAAAAGAGGCGTTTGCCATCTCCGAACTTGAAATATCGGGAGAAGACATAGGCGAAACACTCTCCGCCCAAATGGGCGACTCCATACAGACCTCTGCCGGGATCATGATCGTATCCCCTACACAAGAGTTTACCGACGCTTTTATAGGCACATCTATCCGGTACGTCCGGGGAAGCGTGCGCGCTGCCGTCGATACCTATTCAAATGCACTGGTCGCTGAACTGGGTAACGAAGATGCCACTATCATCAACCTCAGCATCAATGACACTTCCATCCGGAAAGCGGAAGACATCCTGAATACCCTGATCGAAGTCTATAATGAGAACTGGATTCGGGACAAAAACCAGATTGCCGTCAGCACTTCGCAGTTCATTAGCGACCGCCTGGGCGTGATAGAGAGCGAATTGGGGCATGTCGACGAAAATATCTCCAGCTACAAAAGCGAGCACTTGCTACCCGACGTACAGGCGGCATCCAGTCTCTACATGGCGCAGTCCGCTGAGAACAACAAAGAACTGTCGACGCTGAACAACCAGCTCTCCACCGCCCAATATATCCGCAGAGAACTGAATACAAAACAGTTGGACCAAACGTTGCCCGCCAATTCAGGTATTGTCAGCGCCAATATAGAAACGCAAATCAGTGAATATAACAATCTGGTGCTGGATCGCAACCGACTGATAGCCAACAGTAGCGAAAAAAATCCGTTGGTAAAGAACATGGCCAGTTCCCTACAGAGTATGCAGCGAACCATTATCCAGTCGGTCGATAATCTGATCGTTTCACTGAATACCCAAATACGTAGTCTCCGCCGTCAGGAAGAGGCTACTACCAACCGGCTGGCATCCAACCCGAACCAGGCAAAGTATTTGCTGTCGGTGGAACGCCAGCAGAAAGTAAAGGAAGAACTTTATCTCTATCTGCTACAAAAGCGTGAAGAAAACGAACTCTCACAAGCATTTACCGCCTACAACACCCGCCTGATTACCGCTCCGCGCGGCAGTATGTTTCCTACCGCTCCCCGCAAGATGAATATCCTGTTGGTGGCATTTGCCGTAGGATTACTGGTTCCGGCAGTAGGTATCTTCATGAAGGAGAACATGAATACCAAAGTGCGAGGTCGGAAGGACCTGGAAAATCTGAGCATCCCATTCATAGGCGAGATTCCCCAATACTCCGGCACAAAGAAAAAATGGTGGGAATTCAAGCACCGGAAGCGGCAGGACATGAAAATCATAGTAGTGAATGAGGGTAACCGCAACATCATCAACGAGGCATTCCGTGTGTTACGTTCCAACATGGATTTCATGGCAAGCAAGGACAACAACCAACATGTTTTCGTATTGACCTCATTCAATCCCGGCAGTGGAAAAAGTTTCCTGGCCATAAACATTGCCATAAGCTTCGCCATCAAAAAGAAGAAAATCCTGGTCATTGACGGAGACCTCCGGCACAGAACCGTCTCTTCTTATGTCGATTCTCCGAACAAGGGATTAAGCGACTACCTGAACAATCAGATTGAAGACTGGAAGGAAATCATAGTGTCCTACAAGGGATACACGAACCTGCACATCCTGCCTATCGGAACAATACCTCCCAATCCAACGGAACTACTGGAAGACAGCAAGTTGTCTATGCTGATAGAGGCATTAAGACCGGAATATGATTATATCTTCATAGACTGTCCTCCTGTTGACATCGTAGCCGACGCACAAATTATTGAAAAATGGGCGGACCGCACCATTTTCGTAGTCCGCTCCGGCTTGCTGGACCGGTCCATGCTTTCCGAACTGGAAAATATGTATACCGGAAAACGATTTAAAAACCTCTCCATGATACTGAACGGAACGGAAAGTACCGGAGGACGTTACGGCTATCGCTACGGATACCATTACGGTTATGCTTCCTATTATGGCAGTAAAGATAAATAAAACTCATGTGGCCATTTTCTAAATCCCAGCCCGTCGCGGCAAGCGGCATCCTTTGCGAAATGACCGACTACCACTCCCACATATTGCCCGGGGTAGACGATGGCGTGAAGACAATGAACGAGTCACTTCAGATTCTTGCGGAGATGAAACACCAAGGAGTCCGCAAAGTGTGGTTTACTCCCCATATCATGGAGGATATACCCAATACCAACGCCGGGCTGAGAGAACGATTTCAAGAATTGAAAGAGAAATTCCGGAAGCCGGAAGATGCCTATTGCGGTACGGTGGAACTGAATCTGGCCGCTGAATACATGATGGACAATCTCTTCGCGGAGCGTCTGGAGGCCGACGATCTGCTTCCGATCTACGAAGGCGGTTACCGGTATCTGCTGGTTGAAACCACCGGTTTCACTCCGCCCATGAACCTGCTGCCCGTCCTGAAACGCATGCAGACGAAGGGCTACCGGCCTTTACTGGCACACCCCGAACGCTATCTATATATGGGCACGTCCTACTACTGTATGTTGAAGCAAGAACAGGTTGCTTTCCAGTTGAACCTTCCGTCACTGACGGGAGCATACGGCACGTATATACAAAAAAAGGCCGTATCCCTACTGAAAGCAGGGATGTACGACCTGACAGGAACCGATACGCATTCTTCGAAGCATTTCAAAGAATGGCTCGGAACACGGATTGACAGTCGAGACAGGGACATGCTTTGGGCACACTTCCCGGCATGTCGCGATGGCCTCTGAGCTGCGCCTTCGGGAAGAGTTTCAGCAACTTTGTCAGAAGCTGTTCCAAGTATTCGAACTGCTCCGGGGTAAGCGTGTCAGCGGGATGTCCTTCCGAGTCCAGTCCGCCTTCATAGCATACACCGATGGAGCACCGGTTGAAAGGACGGCAGTGGGCACCCACTTCGAGTAGTCGGCGATGCTGACTGACGGTACCGTCGCGACGGACGTAAAAGTGATAACCGATAGTACGGAAGCCACGGGCACGATGGTCGCGCAAGAGTTGTTCTACGGTGTAGTCGCTGTTACAACGTGTAGCGGAACAGTGCAGAATGATATAGCGTACGGAGTCGGTGGAGTCCATCATCAATCCGCTTTCCACCCGGACGAGGAGTTCACGCTCATTAAGCACTTCCTCCTCGCCCACAATCATGGGAAATGTTTCCTGTATCATGGCAACAGACATTCGATGGCGGTTGAACAACTGGTTATTCCCAGTGCCGTAAGAGCCGCAATGGCTGCCTGGATAATGGCATTGAGCAGGGACACCCAAGTGATTTTATTCTTTTTTGCAGAGTCGGTCATGAGATTTATTATTTATAATTTATGATCTATAATCTATAAGCTGCGCAATGTGCGCTTGCGAAACCTCATACGCTTCGCCCACGCACCGCGCAGCCTTTAATTGTTAATTATTAATTATTAATTTTGAATAATTCTATCCCAAAGGATTTTCGTCCAGTCCGCCTCCGCCGGGATTGTCGGTTCCGCCTTCATCATCCACATTGCCCGGGTCGGACGAAGTCACCTGTTTGATGACTTTTCCGTCCTTGTCGTAACAAGTGATGTTGATGGAGGTATCCTTCAGTTCCTGCTTGATGGTGGTACTGGGAGTGAAAATGACCTTGCGAGTGGTGATGAGTCCCGTACCTACATCTTCCACTTTGGAGACAGCCGCGGCTTGCAGGCCGAAGCGCATGGTACCCACTCCGGGCAGGGCAACGGAATGTCCCTCGGTGGTCCATGCCTTGACAACCTCACCAATGGCTTCCCAGGCAGCCTGAAGGCTTCCCTTCGGGATTCCCGAGCGGATGGAGGCTTCGGATATGACTTTTTCCTGCTTCAGCGTGCTGTAGATTTCTGCCTGCATGATGAAACGATACTCCCCTTTCGAGGGACCTACCGACAGTTTGGTCTGACGGGCTTTTACTTTGATTCCCATAAGTTTAATAATTTAGTTAATCAGTTGGCGAAATTTATTTTGTTCCGTTCTGTAGGGTTATGAATTAATTCACCACAGATTACACAGATTGACACAGATTCTATTTTACTGATTATTAGATCAATAAATCTGTGTGAATCTGTGTGAATCTGTGTAATCTGTGGTGAGTCTTATTCATTCCTACATCAGAAAGAATAAATCCCGTCAACTGATTCGGTTAATAATCTGTGGCAAAGATAGGACGGACCGGAAACCGACTTATGGGTTTCGATGGGTTCCGATGGGTTTCGCCTTACGGGTCGCCCAAATGGCGGACAATCAGCGACACTTGCCGGGATGTGAGCAACTTCTGCGAACGATGATAACCGACGGTTTCCAGTTCCATCATCAGCGGAGGACAATCATAAATCCAGCGCATCAGGCGGTTGGTGGCCACAGCGGATGTTGAATCCGGAAAGTAAAGTAGAGCCAGTTCGCTCTTCTTCATGGAGATGGGATGGAAGGACATGGTGGGAGAAATTAAAAATTAAAGAATTAAAGGCGTTCCGGATATGGGAGTTTTTTCTTCCTATACTGGGAAAATATTTTTTCCTAACTGGAGAATTTTTTTTTCCCAGTTGGAGAAAAAAAAAGCGGAATCTTGCAAACTTGCATTTCTTGCAGCCCCCTCACACCCACACACGTACATACACGTGCATGAAGCGAATGAGATCCTTTTTCCGAACGACGTTTCATTTGAACCTGTATTCTCCGCGCCCGCTTTTCACCAGCTGCCCTTTGTTCAGCATTCGCTTCAACAGCGAGTCGAGCGTGTTGGCAGGTATTCCATACCGTTCACTCGCTTGAAGGGCCTGGCTACGGGTGAAGTTGAGAGGCAACAAATCCAGGAATGCCTCCTGCGACGTTTTCTGCTGCATGGAGTCGCCCGCCGGAAGGAACGACAGGATATGACACGAATGCAGATACAGAGGTTCCGTGAGTGACAGTACGGCATGAAAATCATCGCTGTTGACGGTGAGATCGAACTGAGGTACCACGCCATCTTGCACGTTCTCATGCGGAATGTGGGGTGAAGGCAACAAGCCCGGGCATGATTTCAGCGCATTTACAAGGTCGTCCGCCGGCTTTTCCGCAGCAGTACGGCCGATGCCGTCCGTTGCCATTAACAAGGCTTCGAGCGAGCGCATCAATGCCACGATGCCAATGATACGGCAGATGTTGATGGCGATACGTGCCACCGCACTTTTCATGGGATCGCCATGAGCCGCACCCGCACGACCGAATATGCGTGAAAAGTGAACGTTGAATTCCTCTTTCTGTTCTTCGGTCAGTTTCAGGTTGATGCCGCTTACGACAGCCGCCAAGGCATCGAGCAGGCATTTCCAACGTTCTCCCCAAAGGGTGAACATACGGTCGTAGTCGATACCGGATTCGCAGAACTGATCCACCCATTCACGAATGGGAGGCATGCAGTAAAACAACTGGCGCGAGAACAGGCCGTTCTCCGCCGAGGGAATGAGCGGCTTCACTTGGGCAGGCGTACCGCTAAGCAATACGCTAAGATAGGATATTTTACACTCCCGGTATTCGTGGTTGGTGCGGCGGTTGTAAGCTAGGCGTTCGTGGTCGAAACTCTTTCTCAGGGTATCGCTCCAGTGTCCGTAGTCGGTACCGATGGCAGTGCTCACGGTGTCCGCTTCGGTTTCGCATATCAGTCCGGCACCGTTGGCATCCATCAGGTTCTCCAGCATGCCGGCTCCGGAGTTATCACCCGCAATAAGGAACATCTTCATGCAAGGCTGTTCGGGTTCGGGCTTGCTTGCCTTCTCCTTGCCCAGCGTGTCCCATTGCACCTTCTCAAGGCGGTAGGCTTTCATCTTTTCGCTGTACGATTCCATCAGCGCGTCGTGCAGGGGTTCCGCCAGCCGGCGCACCCAGGTCAGCGCTCCTTTGCCGGAAGCGGGCGGAGCGATGACAAAGGTTTGCAGGCACGGAAATTTGATCTTACGGCCATAGACAAAGCTCAACAGCCGGTTGAGGGTGGCTCCGAATACAGTCAGTGCTCCCAGCAGCAGGATGTCCCTTTGGGCGGGCGATTCGCCGCAGTCCACCACTTGTTGCAGGAAGAGCGGCCACCGATATTCCGGGAAACAGGGCAGCGAAACAGAGGTTTCCACATCGTTTTCTCGCACGTACGTGTGTGTGGGTGTGAGGGGGGCCTGCAAGTTTTGCAAGTTTGCAAGTTTCTTGTCGAAGCGCACGCCTGCCAACTGGGCCAGGTGGAACACCGTTCCTAAGGAATTGCCCCCTCGCCCATTCTGCAAGGTGTGGTCGTAAAGTTTGTCAGCGTCGGCCTGCCGATACTTCGCAGACAGACTGCAAAGCCGGTGAAAAAAACTGCGTCCCGCCTCGCCGCAACTGTTGGCAATGGCGAAGGCAAGTGGCATATATTCCTGATACGTAGGTGCAAGGTTGGCTCCGGCCTGTTCTGCGGCAATAGTCAACTGTTCGATAATGTCAAGTTCGTTCACGATGATAGGATTTGTAATTTGTAATTCGTAATTTGTAACTTACCCTAAATTTTGCACTTCGCTTCTTCATCGTATGCCAGGAAGCAGGCTCTCGACATATCGGCATTGGCAGTATCGGCCTTTAGTCCGTGACGCCATTCCAGATAGTCCCAGGCGGTGTGTAGAGCATTGTCGAACGAGTGTTCCAGTGTATCTGTGAGATTCAGCCGGTAAGGTACAAAGAGTTTCACTCCTTTGGCACCGGGGCTTACGAAGGCAAGATCGGGTTGTAGCACTTCGTCAGTAAAGAGTCGATCGCGCCACATTGCGGCTTCTTCGACAGAGGCAAGGTGGTCGATGTCTATTACAAAGTCTCCGGACGGCACCATGATGCACTGCTCCCGACAGTACGAAAAAATTCCGGCAGGCGTGACGTAGGGCAGCAAAGTCTGCTTTTTTCCACGGAATGCTTTATCGTTTTCCGTATCGGCCCTTACTCTTTGTGTCAGCTCCTTCAGATGGGAATCAGAGGAGATATAGGCATGAAGCCCCGCTACGCTACTCACTCCGGAAGGCACTTTGTTGGTGATGGGAGCGTTGAAAAAAGACATGATAGATTCTTTCATGATATTGATTCTGATTTAATTAAAACTATATTTTATATTTAACTGATTTATGTCAACAAAGATACAGGATATAATTCATCCTATACACTGCATTAAAAGCCATTTACTAAGCATTTATAATCATTGAGTGCTTATTGATTTATCATTAAAATAATTAAATAGAATGGAGAGAGAAAATATAAATATGAACGACAAACCGGAAATAGAGATAAAGATATTCGGCGGTACGAACATGATAGCCCCGACAGGCGCTACCGCCGTTCAGAATTTTTACGGCGATCAGTTTGCCGAGGTCGCCATCCGTCCCGAAGAAACCGAGGGCATTGAAAGTCTGAACGATGCCGAGTGCCTTCTCTTCACCTACGTGCCCGACGTGAAAAAAGTGCATGAGTACACCCGACTTCTGGGCGAATGCGCCACCGCCCACGATCTGGCGGGTGTAGTGAGCATCATGCTCAGCGAACCCCGCGTGGGCAAGGACACGGTGGTGAAAGGCACCTTCATCGAGGTTCTTCTTCCTTTCGCTTCCCGACTGACATCGGGGGCAAAGGTGGACAATGTGAGACAACAGATTAATAATATGCTGATGAGGCAAGGGAGAGGAGGAAAATAAAGGAGGCAATTTAGAGAATGTAACCTTTTAGTATTTAAAACTATTATAAGAAACAATGCTTATACAAAAAACAAATGTAGAGGGTTTGGTCATCATTGAGCCACGCCTTTTCAAAGACGAACGCGGCTACTTTTTCGAGTCTTTTTCCCAACGGGAATTTGAAGAGAAGGTGCACAAGGTGAATTTCGTGCAGGACAATGAGAGTATGTCATCATACGGAGTACTTCGAGGGCTTCATTTTCAGAAGCCGCCTTTTGCGCAAAGTAAACTGGTGCGTGTCGTCAAAGGCCGCGTGCTTGATGTGGCGGTAGATATTCGCAAAGGATCGCCCACATACGGTGAGCATGTGGCTGTAGAATTGTCAGAAGATAATCATTTGCAATTCTTCATTCCCAAAGGTTTTGCCCATGGTTTTGCTGTACTGAGTGAGGTAGCTGTATTTCAATACAAATGTGACAACTATTATACTCCACAAGCCGATGGTGGAATCAGCATCTTGGATGAAGGCATAGGAATAGACTGGAAAATACCGGCTGATAAAGCGATACTGAGTGAGAAAGATACGAAGCATCCATTATTGGGAGATTTTGAGAGTCCGTTTGAGTATGGGATGGGGCTTTATAAATGATAAAGACACTTGTAACAGGCTCCCACGAATAATTGAGAAAGCAATAGGGCAAAAAGGGACTTAATCTTAAATATTCCCAACCCACATGTCACATTAATTATCAACCACTTATCAATTATAATAATACTACCATTGTTTAATAAACGACTTAAAGCAAATCGATTTAAATGGATGGTTGGTATGTAATTATTATATCAGCAATTATTTAATTGCTACAAAATTGCTATTGCTATGAAAGTTGTATTATTAGCAGGTGGATTTGGCTCACGCATTAGCGAAGAAAGTCAATTCAAACCTAAACCGATGATAGAAATAGGTGGTATGCCTATTTTGTGGCACATCATGAAAGAGTATGAGTTATATGGGCATACTGAATTCATTATTTGTGCTGGTTATAAACAAGAATATATTAAGGATTGGTTCGCGAGCTATTTTTTGCATAATTCAGATGTGAGCTTTGATTTTAGACAAGGTAAAAATGAAATGACAATTTACCATTCTCAAATTGAACCTTGGAAAGTAACAGTAGTTGATACTGGTTATAATACGATGACTGGAGGTCGTATCAAGCGTATCCAAGAGTATGTTGGTGGTGAACCTTTTTTGATGACGTATGGAGATGGAGTCTGCGATGTAGATATCAACAAACTCATTGAATTCCATAAATCCCATGGTAAGAAAGCCACTTTAACTGCGGTTGTTCAGGCACAAGATAAAGGCGTATTAAATATCGATTCAGATAATTCTGTGAAATCTTTCCGTGAAAAGAATATCAAAGATGGCGCACCTATCAATGCCGGATATATGGTTTTAGAGCCAAATATCTTTGACTATATCGAGGGGGATAATACCATATTTGAGAAAGATCCTTTGATTAGACTTTCTGCAGAAGGACAGCTCATGTCCTATATCCATCGTGGTTTTTGGCAATGTATGGATAATATTAGAGAAAAAAATCTTCTTGAACAACTGCTGACAGATAATGTTGCTCCTTGGAAAAAATGGGAACGTCAAGTTCCAATTCCTTTGCAGGGCGGATTCAAATAATTGATTATGATTGAACAAGTTAAAGTACTGAATCGCCGTTTAATTTCAGATGAAAGAGGTTGGTTTTTAAAAGCGATAAATGGGACTGAAGAACAATTACCAACTCATACCGGTGAAATATACCTTACCATGGGAAAACCCGGTCAATCAAAGGGAGGACATTATCATCCTAAAGCATTAGAATGGTTTACGGTAATAGCAGGCACAGCTCTTCTTAAGTTGGAAGATATTGAAACTCATGAACGTATGGATATTAAGATGTCATTAGATAACCCCATTACAGTATTCATACCTAATAACGTGGCACATACATTAGAAAATATTGGAACAAATGATTTTATTCTTTTAGCATATACAGATAAATTGTATAATCCATCTGATACTATAGCCTATTCAATCGACTAAAACAGAAGCAATGATAGACAATACATTTGATAATTTCTATAAAGGAAAGCGGGTCTTAGTGACAGGTCATACTGGTTTTAAAGGTTCTTGGCTTTCCATTTGGCTGCATGAATTGGGTGCGGAAGTCATAGGAGTCGGACAAGATCCGTACAACTCCCGTGATAATTATTGTTTGAGTGGTATAGGTCAAAAAATTCTAGCAGATATACGAGCAGATATACGTGATGCTCAAAAGATGAAAGATATTATTTCTGATTACCAACCTGAGATTGTATTTCACTTGGCTGCTCAGCCATTGGTACGCTTAAGCTATGACATTCCGGCTGAGACATATGCTACGAATGTTATGGGAACCATTCATATAATGGAAGCTATTCGTTCTGCAAAAAGTGTTAAAGTAGCAATTATGATTACTACCGATAAGTGTTATGAAAATAAAGAGCAGCTTACAGGTTATAAGGAAAACGATCCATTTGGAGGTTATGACCCCTATTCATCTTCTAAAGGAGCATGCGAAATAGCGATTCAATCTTGGCGTAGAAGTTTTTTTAATCCAAAAGATTATGGAACTAAACATAATGTAAGTCTAGCTAGTGTACGTGCAGGTAATGTAGTTGGCGGAGGAGATTGGGCATTAGATCGTATCATTCCTGATTGTATTCGCTCACTTGAGTCCAATGTTCCTATTCGTATTCGTAGTCCTAGAGCTATAAGACCTTGGGAACATGTGTTAGAACCATTGAGTGGTTATCTATTGTTGGCACAAAAAATGTGGAATTTTCCAACGTATTATTGTGAAGGATGGAATTTTGGCCCCGAATCAGACAGCGTATCAACCGTTTGGGATGTTGCCACCAAATTGATTACTCATTATGACCATGGCGAACTTATTGACATTTCTAATCCGAATGAGGCCTTGCATGAAGCCAATTTATTGATGTTAGATATTACCAAAGCAAAAGCTAAGTTAGGATGGAAACCCCGGCTAAATTTAGACGAATGCATAGCTTTAACATCGGATTGGTATAAAAAGTATAATAAGCAAGATGTCTATGATCTTTGTATAGATCAAATTCATTTTTTCAACATTCTAAAGAAATGAAAATTTGCATAATAGGCGGCAATAGCTTTCTATCTACAGCTATAGGTAAAGCGTGTGAATCACAGCCCAAGGTTTCTATTCTAGTATTAGGTCGTTCAAAGCCTCGTAATTACTCCTATAATGAGTACCAAGAAATAGATTTAGAAGCTCAACATATTGATGCATCGAAGCTGATAGACTGTGATTTCATTATTTACTGTGTTGGTGCCGGCATACAAAGTCGTCTGAAAGAAGGCATAGATAAAATCTATCTATTGAATCATGTTCGTCCCATGGAGTTATGTAATTCATTGCGTATGCTCGATTTCAAAGGAGTTGTTGTGTCGTTTGGATCTGTTTTCGAAATGGGCGAAACTAATCATAAAAACAAATTTTCAGAAGAAGAGGTTATGACTTCAATTTCACCATCTCCCAATGATTATGTTGTATCAAAACGGCTTTTTTCCCGATTCGTAAACTCTTATAAAAAGTCATTTAAGCATTGGCATTTTATTATTCCTACGATTTATGGTCAAGGTGAGGACTCTAATAGGTTAATACCATATACGATTCATTCAATCCAGCAGTCAAAAACTCTGCATTTTACATCGGGTTCACAAGTACGCCAGTATTTACATGTCGATGACGCCGTAAACGCTTTATTTCACGCAATAAATAAAGCATTACCTAGTGGTATCTATAATTTAGAAAGTACCGATATCCTTTCAGTTAAAGAGGTGGTATCTACTATTTTCTCTCAATTGAATCAGCCTATTCCTAACGGTTGCTTTGGCTCTACGTCTCGCTCCGACGAAAAGATGTTGTATTTGGCTTTAGATGGTTCCAAACTGAAATCTATGATTGGTGAGTATCAAACTATAGTTTTAAAGAATTCCATTTTATGCTACTAGCAAAATGAATTATGTAAAACAAAAATTGAAACAAATAGGTATTGATGCGTCAATAGCCTATTCTTCAGGAGGGAGAATAGTACAAGGTCTTACAGGTTTAGGCTCTATCTATTTTATAGGCACGTTTTTATCTGCCCAGGAGCAAGGTTATTATTTTACTTTTAGCAGTTTGCTGGCATTACAAGTGTTTTTTGAGTTAGGACTCCATAATGTAATAACTCAATTTGCAGCTCATGAGAATGCTCATCTAACTTATGATAGTGATTACAATGCTATGGGGCCGAATGAGTATGCTTCAAGATTGGCGTCTATTTTACGATTAAGCACTAAAATATTTGCATGGATATCTACTTTGTTTTGGATAGTCATTACGATAGCTGGATATTATTTCTTCTCGCATTCATCAGCAAGAATAGAAGATTGTCATATAGATTGGATGTTACCTTGGATTCTTTTATCATTTCTATCATCTATCAATCTTTTTCTTTCACCTGTATATGCTATTGTAATGGGTTTAAAACGTGTGAAAGAAATTAGTAAGATTCGTTTTTTGCAATCTATATTTATGCCTCTGTCTGTATGGTTAGGACTTATACTAGGTATAAAACTTTATGCATTAGCATTATCCTCTTTAGTTTCCGTCGTAATAGGACTAATCTATTTAAACAAGCAACACATTATTTGTCAGCTAAAAAAGATATGGAAGCTTCAATCATCCTATACTGTCAGTTATAAGAATGAAATTTTTCCCCTTCAATGGAAAGTGGCATTGAGTTGGGTAAGTGGTTATTTCATCTATCAACTTTTTAATCCGATTCTTTTTCAGTATGTAGGAGCAGAAGTTGCAGGCCAGATGGGTATGACAATGCAAGTTGTTAACGCCATTCAAGCCTTTGCATTCAGTTGGATGTCAACCAAAATACCAATTTACTCAACTTATATAGCACAGCGAAGATATGAATTATTAGATATTCTGTTTCAGAAAACCTTAAAACAGATGCTCTCTGTTTGTTTGGTGATTATAATTTTATTTCTAGTGACATTACAATATATTGATGTATTTTTCCCTTTTAGAATTTCTAATCGATTTATATCTGGCATGCCGCTGTATCTATTATGTTTTTCTATTATATCTAACCAGATTTTATCCTCTTATGCCAATTATTTGAGATGCTATAAACGTGAGCCTTTGGTGGTTATGTCAGTTATAATAGCGGCATTATGTGCTGTATCTGCGTTTGTATGTACAAGTAGCTTTGGTATGACTGGCCTTGTCTGTGGTTATACCGTTATTATATCATTTATTGAACTACCTTGGGCTTATGCAATATACAAAAACAAAAAAAGAGAGTGGCAGCAATTATAGAATTTCAATAATTATTCCTACTTTTAATGGAGGTCAATGGATTGAATCTGGCGTGAGGAGCATTGCAGAACAACTAAAAGACATTCCTTATGTAGAATTTCTTGTTAGAGATAATGCTTCTACTGATAATACATATGAAATAATTCAGACTCTCCAATTAGAATACCCTTCAGTTATTAAGTATGACAGAAGAGAAACTAATACCCCCTATTTGGACCAGAATTTCTGTGAAGCTATTAATATGACTTCAGGAGAATATATTCTTTTAGTAGGTGATGATGATGCATTGATGCCCTATTCCGTTTCTTATTTGTTACACTTGATAGAGAAGTATCCAAGCACTGAACTATTTTATTTCAATAGACTTGTAGCAAATTATGATTTTTCACGTGCTTATTTGCGTGATAAACGTAAGATAGACCCAGTATCAGTTAACGTCTATCAGAATGTATCTGAGTTTTTGTCTGATCATATTAATGGTCCAGATTTTATTACAGTAAATCTAATAAAGCGAGAAGCTTATAATAGAACTTCGGGACTAGATGTAAGTAAGTACTATGGATACAATTGGTATGCCCGTTACCTGTTTGGTGTACAGAATTCTTCTATTGTTGCTATTCAACTACCTTTGGCTATACAACGTCTACCTCAAAAAAGGTCATGGGGTAAACAGTCTGTCTTGTATGCTTTAGTTGGGTTATCTAATCTGTTGCAAGATATAGATACTCAACGTACCATATATCGTGTATGGATGGACTATCTTCATCAAAAGGGTAGATTGTATATAACCTTATCAGGTCTAACTCATAACCGTCCCTTGTATAAGCAAAAATATAGAGAGATTACAAAACACCTAAATAAAAAAGAAACACTCATATTATGGTTGCTACTCTATGTACCTCATTTTAAGTATGTGTTTAGCAGCGTATTGATTATATCAAAAAAAATCAATTTAATTTAAAAATATATCTTATGAACGCCCCAAAAATTATTGCGGAAATTGGCTGCAATCACAAAGGTGATATGAACATCGCCAAGGAGCTGATTATGACTGCTGCCACTTACTGCAAGGCAGATGTAGTTAAGTTTCAAAAGAGATGTAACCATGAATTGCTGACTCCAGAGGAGTATAATGCTCCACACCCACATCCAGAAAACTCCTATGGTAAAACCTATGGCGAACATCGTGATTTCTTAGAGTTTACACTGGAACAACATCGTCAGTTACAAGAATGGTGTAACGAGTTTGGCATCGCATATTCTACCTCAGTATGGGATATTACTTCTGCTAAAGAGATTTGTACACTCAAACCTAACTTAATTAAAGTGCCTTCAGCATGTAATCTTAATAAAAGACTTCTGGAATACTTGTGTGACAATTTTAGTGGAGAAATCCACTTATCATTCGGAATGACTACTCATGAAGAGGAAGAACTGATTATTCAGTTCTTCGAATCTAAAGGCCGTAACAAAGATCTGGTCATCTACAATTGTACTTCCGGTTATCCGGTTCCTTTTGAAGATATTTGTTTGTTAGAACTTACCCGGCTATGTGAACTCTATGCAAGTCGTGTTAAAGCTGTAGGTTTCTCCGGCCATCATTTAGGCATTGCTGTCGATTCTGCCGCAGTGGCTCTTGGCGCAGAGTGGATAGAACGCCATTTTACTTTAGACCGTACTTGGAAAGGAACTGATCATGCCGCTTCTTTGGAACCTGATGGTGTACGCAAATTAGCTCGTGATTGCCGTGCAGTAGCTAAGGCTTTGACATATAAAGAGAAAGAGATTTTAGATATTGAAGAGGTTCAACGCAATAAACTTAAAAAGAACCAAATTAAGTGGTAATCAATATAATGGAGCCCTCAAATATAAGGAATCATAAAATAGACAATGCAAAAGGCTTGTTTATAATATTAGTTTTGCTTGCTCATACTCCCCCCATATTAACCATTAATAATATATCGATTGAATTTAAAATGCTGATACATTGTACCATTATGCCAGCATTTTTCTTCTTTTCAGGGATGTTGTCAAAAAATCCAATTAAGCGCGCAGACAAGGCAATAAAGAATCTGTTGATACCATACGTCCTCTTCTCTATTTTGTCAGTTTTTTTAACCAAATACGACATGGATTAGATTGGAATATTCAGACGTTCAATCTATTTCTACCTAAAGGATTTATGTGGTATCTGGGGGCACTGTTTTGGATGGTGCTATTATTACCTCATATAATAAAATTCCGATATCCCATTCTGATAGCCTCTGTTGTAAGCTTTGTAGCATCGTTGTTTTTGCAAGATGCTTACGAATACTGTGCATTAGGCATTGCATTTTCCATGTTTCCCATGTTTCTTTTAGGATACTATGTGCCAGTTGATTTTTATCAGAAATACAGTAAGGTATTATTCTTTGCTGGTGGTGTTATTGGGATAATTGGAATTATAGCATTAACCATGAATGGAAATATCTATTTTAGGTTTCGCCCACATTTTTATCATCAATATATCAATGAAGAATTCATCAAATTCCTTTGCTTTGGTTTTGCAACATTAATTGTATTGATGGTCGTATGTGTACTTCCTAACAAAGTCACATTCTTAACTACCATTGGTAAAAATAGCATATTGGTATATGTATTCCACGAATACATATATAGTTTTATAGGACATTTGTTTGATATAGATAATGACTATCTTGATTTGCTAATAGCAACTACTGTTTCAATTCTAGTGTCTTATTTTTTAAGTCGGCATTTTTTTGTCACTCTATATACAAGTATAACAACTCCAATTAATAAATTATTGTTAAAATGGGAACAATAGCATTTATTCCTGTCAGAGGAGGAAGTAAATCTATTCCTCTAAAAAATATAAAGCCATTTTGTGGCAAACCTTTAGTTTGCTGGAGCATAGAAGCTCTTGAAAGCTGTTCGGCTGTAGACAAGATTATTGTGGCTACGGATAATGCAGAAATTGAGGAAACAGTGTTAGCACAATCTTACAAAAAAACAGTTATCTACCATCGCTCTGCTGAAAATGCTTGTGATACAGCAAGTACAGAGAGTGTCATGCTTGAATATATTCACCAAGCAAACCTTGAAGAGAATTACATCTTTATGTTAGTTCAAGCTACTTCACCTTTAACAGAAACATCACATTTTACAGAGGCACTTACTCAGTATTCTAAAGGTGAGTTTGATTCTATGCTTACTTGTGTGCGAAGCTACCGTTTCTTTTGGTATGAAGATGGTACTAGTATGAATTATGATTATCGGAATCGTCCACGTCGTCAGAATTTTGCCGGAATGCTGATGGAAAATGGCGCATTCTATATCAATACAATTAAAAATATTCTTGAAAGTAGCAATCGTTTGAGTGGTCATATTGGAGTCTATGAGATGCCGGAATATACAGCCATGGAGATTGATGAGCCTGACGATTGGATGATATTGGAAAATCTTATGCGTAAACATGTGCTTTCCAAACATAAAGAATCCTTTTCACAGATTAAGTTATTTCTTACTGATGTTGATGGTACATTAACCGATGGTGGAATGTATTATGGAGAGAGTAGTGAAGAACTCAAAAAGTTCAATACTCGTGATGGTATGGGGTTACAACTTCTACAAGAAGCAGGAATAAAGACTGGCATCATCACAAGTGAAAATACAAAAATTGTTGAGAATCGGGCAAAAAAGCTGAAAGTTGACTATTTAGTTCAAGGTAAGCGGGATGGAGGCAAATTAGCTGCGGCACAGGATTTATGTGCGCAACTTAATATTACTCTAAACGAGGTTGCCTATATTGGTGATGATGTTAATTGTAAAGAGTTACTAAGTGCAGTGAGAGTGAAAGCTTGTCCGGCCGACTCAATGCCATCTATAATCGAAATTCAAGGCATTCACTTAATGAAGAAAAAAGGAGGTGAAGGCTGTGTCAGAGAATTTGCTGAAATGATTCTTTCATAATGAATATGCGTCAAATAACAATAGACCAAATACCTTCGTTGGTAGAATGTAACGGCATCAACTTTATTGGTACTGCTGTTACTCCGTGGCATGCTCACGGCATTGATTGTGCCATTAAGTACATTAGGTCTCAAGGAAGGACTGTTAAAGGTTTAGTTTTTATTAAGCCTGCGTTAAAAGAAGGCAAGATTTATTATATTTTAGATGAGCAGAATTTTGTCAATGATTGTTGCGAGTTCTATCAATTAGCAGCAATATTCAATACACAGCCTTTGTATTTGTTGAATAAACAATTCAACAGATTTCAAGCTACGGCAAGATACAATAATCAAGATTATGTGGACAAACATCTTGTTTTTATAGCATCCCCTTGGCATTTGGATTTAGATTTATTCATTTGTCTTCACTCACATCTACATAAGTCCCATTCTTTCCGCTTGATGAAAGTTGAAGAAGGTCTTTCGACTTATTTCCCAGCTGTAAATACCTTTAAGCATATTTGGACAGTGAATGCAAAGAATAAAAAGAGACTTAGCTTACTAGCTTCATTTCTATTTCAGTCCTTTGACAAAATCCTACAACAACGATTTGAACATCACACAAATTGGATCAATTTAAATTTATTAAAAATAACTTCAGGAAATTTTCATGAGAATGTAATCGCTACCTCTCTCTATAGGGATACCGTTTCTGAATTTGAAAGTAAGAAAAAAATAGGCAATGGTCTCCCCAATTTGAATGGTGCTGTTATATTATGCACAATGGCTTATTTGAAGAGTGAGATAAAAGGTAATAGTGATGTGAACACATTAGAAAAGATTGTAGAAGAACTACATAAGCAAGGGGTAAAAATCTTTTTAAAGCCGCACCCAAGAGAGATTGACTATAGAATAAGGTATGCCTCGTTGGGATGTGAATTTATTGATATTCCTTGTTCTGTAGAAAGCATATTAGTCTCTAATTCTAATATAAAAGCTATTATTAGTTTTTCGTCTACGGTATTAATTACAGCTAAGTTATTATTCAAAATAAAGGCAATATCTATACTCAATTTATTAGATATTAATATGTATGGTGCATATATCCAAGATGAGATGCACTCTTTCATAGATTGTTTCTCATCGTTGGTAGATATGCCAAAGAGTTTATCTGAATTAAGAAGTTTAACAATATGATAAAATCTCAATCATTTATTTTTCAACACGAGACCTACCGATATTGACGCGATAGTCTCTAAGATAAATATTTAAAAATATCATCAAAAAACAGCAGGTCCTAAATCATTATTAGATTCTAAAATAAAAAAGATGACTATACCTATAATCATATTAAACTACAACAGTTCCACTGATTGCTCAAAGTGCATCTCCTTCCTGAAACAACAAAAGGAAGTGGAGGTAGAAATTGTAGTAGTGGATAACTGTTCCCGTGAAGACGATGTTAAGACTTTACGTAAGCTGTGTAGCAAGCAACAGTGTACACTAATTGAAAATCACGAAAACCGTGGCTACAATGCCGGAAACAATATCGGTTTGCGCTATGCCGCACAGAAAGGTTATAAGTATGCCTTGATAGCCAATCCGGATATGGAGTTTCCACAGAAGGACTATCTTGCCAAAATGGTGGCGAAGATGGAAGAGGATGAAGAAATTGTGGCGTGTGGAAGTGATATTGTAAATTCAGAAGGATTACATCAAAACCCCTTAAATTATGTCAGCTTTTGGAATGAACTTTTGTGGCCTTTTGAAATGCTGAAATTTGTTTGCTCACAGAAAGCATTATCAACAGTTATGAACCATCAAAATAGCTTTTATTGTCCTGTCCTTTCTGGATGTTGCTTGTTAGTTAGGATAGGTTTCATTAAGCAAATATCTTTCTTGGATGAACATGTTTTCTTATATTGTGAAGAGTCCATTTTAGCTCATCAAGTTAAGGTTGCTGGGATGAAGTTATATTATATGTCTGATGTTTCTGCAATTCATAGGCATATTAAGTCGCAGAAGGGAAATCCCTATCGCCGCCTTATGCTGTTATGTGACAGCCGCGATTACAAAAATCGCTACCATAGCGATTATAACTTTGTTCAATTACAGTTGCTTTTACTAAGTAGTAAATTACGTAAATGGATTCTAAAGATCAAATCATGATACAACAACGTATTGCAGAAAATAGAATTGATGCTATAGATTGGATGAAAGGATTATGCATTATATGTATAACCTTACTTCATATTGAAAATGGTATCTTTCCTAATAAACTGAATATATCTATCGGAATGTTTATGATTACAGGTTTTTATGTTACGAGCGGATGGGTTCATGGTATGAAAGCTGCTAATAAGACAGTTCTAAAGGTATTCATCCAAAAACGATGGAAGTCTCTTGGTGTGCCTTATTTATGGTTTACTGGTATTTTAATATTGGTAGATTTTCTTTTTTACTTAGTAGGACACTATGAGTTTGACATCGTTTTGAGGGATATATATAAATCTATAGTCCTTCGTGGCATAGGTACATTATGGTTTTTACCTGTTCTTTTTGGGGGCGAATTATTGTTTGTAACATTTAGAAATAAAAGGTGTACTTATGTAGGCTTATTAGTGGGACTAATCACGTTTATACTTTTATCAATGTTTCAAAAACACCTCCAACAGCATCTCTCAGATTTTAATTTTACCCTAATAAAGATGCCTTTACTGGTTTTGTCTAGCTCCGCTTCTGCATGGACAATTATTACTGCAAGTTATCTTGTTTCTCGATATGTGAATCAATATTCCGTTAAAAAGAAGTATCTTTTAGGATGTGCAGTTCTACTCCTTTTAACTACTCTGGTATATTTGAACACGCCAATTGATGAAAATCTTCCAAGTGCTTTATTAATATGTATAGCAAAGTTGTTTTCGTTTATTGAGCCCCTAGCTATCCTGTTTCTCTTTCTATGTATAGCTAAAGAAAATATACTATTGAAATATTTACAGTATTGGGGGAAGAATTCAATCATATTAATGGCTGTTCATTATTCTATCTTAATGGAACTATTTATTTGGATAGTTAATATAATATGGGGAGTGCCCTTACAGGGGTGGAATTCTTTAATTTGCTTCTTTATAATCATGGCATTACAATATCCTATTGCTGAATATATTAATTGTAAACTCAAATTCTTAATAGGTAAATGAACCAGAGTACATTATCAATTTATTGTACACGTTTAGTAGTATTTTTACTCCTTTTATTGAGTATATATCCTGCATTTATGATGAATGCAGCAAAGCAGAACATTCTTTTACTAGCAGTAATGAGCATTTCCCCTTTAATGCTTATAATTACGCCTAAACTATTGCCCCAATATGATATACCTTTGTTTTGCATGCTCATTTTAATGATTGCATTTCCATTCGCATTTCATTTTCAGACGATGAGGTGGTCTACACTGATTTATACAAGTATGTATGTATGCTTCTTCCTGTCATATCTGAGGATTTTATATGCAAGCGATATTAATGCAGAGATGTTTATGAAACTGATTCGCTGGATTATATATGCTTATGCTATTGTACTAATTATACAATTGGGATGCTTTTTTACAGGGCTTCCTATTTTCAATAAAATCAATATAGATATAAATCATGGCTTTCCTCGTTTAAATACTTTAGGCGCAGAACCATCTTGGTCTGCCCGAATGATAGTACTAATGCTATATGTCCATATTTGTTTATCCGATTATGCAAAAGGATATAAGCAATCCTTAAATGAACTCTATCATGAGAATAAGCTATTAATATTTGCTTTTCTATTTACATTGATTATGTGTGGTAGTACAACAGGTTTATTCTTTGGCGCAATATTTTTACTAAGGTTTATCGATTTAAAATCTATTTTTTACATTGTAGTAGGATTGATTCTCATTACCATAGTTGCAGAACACTTTGAATTGAGTAGTTTTACGCGTATCGAGAAATTTGTACCCGCACTTTTAACTTTAGATGAACAGGCTATTATTAGAACTGATGGAAGTGGAGCTAGTCGAATCATTCCTACCATTCAAGCATTTAAGTTTATTACATTGAATCAATTTGAGTCGTGGGTTGGTTATGGTGTGGATTACGACCAGTCTGTAGTTCATTTTCCAGGGATAAAAGCAAATGGAGGTTTGTTTAGTCTTTGGATTAATCATGGCGTTATAGTCCAATTACTCTATTGGTATATAATCTTTAGCATTTGCACAATTAAAAAAGAATGGATGTCTATAGCTTTAGCTATTATGTTTATAGCTGGAGGGGTATTAATCAATGTGCAAATGTTATGGTTTTTACTTATGATGTTTGCAACATATAAATATATTACAAGTAAAGAATATTAAATTCCTAGAAAGACAAATATTAATCTAAATAAAAATGAATAAGTTCTATTCGGACGAGAAGAATATTCAAATTCTTATCTCGTTATTAAAATCTCATGGGATTAAGTATGTAATTGCTTCACCTGGTAATACAAATTTAACCTTAGTTGCTAGCTTGCAACAGGATAGCTTTTTTAAAATTTATTCTTCAGTAGATGAACGTTCTGCGGCCTACATGGCCTGTGGTTTAGCTGCTGAAACGGGTTGTCCTGTTATGATTAGTTGTACAGGAGCAACCGCTTCGAGAAACTATTTGCCTGCATTGACTGAAGCTTATTATAGGAAACTACCTATTCTAACGATTACATCTAGTCGTAGTAATGCAGAAATAGGACATCTTATACCTCAAGTAACAGATCGACGTTATCTACCAAATGATGTTGTACGACTGAGCGAGCAATTACCTATTGTTAATAGCAGCCAAGATGAATGGGAATGTAATATTAAGATTAATAGAGCTTTACTTGAATTAACTCATAGAGAAGGAGGACCAGTTCATCTTAACATTCCAACTATTTATTGTCCTACTTACAATACAAAAGAGTTACCTATTCAAAGAATTGTAAATAGATTGTATGATGGTTCAGAATTGCCTTCTTTGAAGGGTAAAAGGGTGGCTGTATTTGTTGGCTCACATAGTATTTGGGATGCTACATTAATATCACAAGTTGAGAAATTTTGCGAAAAATATAATTCTATAGTTATATGTGATCATACTAGTGGATATAATGGTAAATATCGCATCCAATATTCTTTAATAGGTGGACAAGAACAATTAGTTCATTCTTTGAATAAGTTAGATGTATTGATTCATCTTGGAGAAATTTCAGGAGATTATTTTTCTACTTTTGGCAAGTTTGTTGTAAAAGAGGTTTGGCGTATTAGTCGTGATGGTGAACTTTGTGATTCTTTTCGCAAATTAAGATTTGTATTTGAGATGCAAGAAGATACATTCTTTAAACACTATAATAAATATGAGATTAATACAGCTACTAATACGAGTTATTATGAAGCATGTCAATTTATGTACGATCATCTTTATGATATGATCATAAATAAAGCTGATTTACCATTTTCAAATATTTGGATTGCAAGCCAAATAGCAAACAAAATCCCTTCTAATAGTTCTGTTCATTTTTCTATCCTTAGTAGTCTCAGGTCATGGAACTTTTTCGAATTCAATAAAGATGTTACTTCATTTAGTAATGTTGGAGGTTTTGGTATTGATGGCTGTGTATCTTCTCTTATTGGTGCATCAATAGCTCAACCCAATAAACTATATTTTGGAATTGTAGGTGATTTGGCATTCTTTTATGATATGAATGTTTTAGGAAATCGCCATCTAGGAACCAATATACGAATCCTGTTAATTAATAATAATATAGGAGCTGAATTTAAGTTGTATTGTTATCCTGGATACAAATTAGGTGATGATACTAGTCATTATATTGCAGCAGAAGGCCATTTTGGGAAAAAATCTCCAAAGTTAGTTAAACATTATGCTCAAGACTTAGGCTTTGAATACATTTCTGCATCATCAAAAGATGAATTTATTAAGCAAATAGAAAAATTTATATCACCTGCTCCCTCTAACAAACCAATATTATTCGAAGTATTTACAGATTATCATGATGAAAGTTTAGCTCTTGAAATGATACGCAACTTGGATTCTGATGCTTTAGGTTTCTTGAAAAAGAAAATAAAAGAGAATGTAAATTACGCTTTGATTGAAACAATTCGTAAGTTCTTTCAAATTTAGCGAATGTGAAGAAAATAGGAATACTTACCCGTCGAGCGGGTTTTAACCATGGCTCTTCACTGCAAGCATATGCCATGGCGAAGTTTATTAGTGACTTAGGTTTTGAATGTAAGATTTTAAATTATGATGAATATAGTGGAAATCCACGTTGGAAAATACGTCCTTATATTGAGAATATTCAATGGATTTTTTTTCGTCCACTCATTTATTTATTAGCTCCTTCTAAATATTATTATCTGCATATTAGAAAACAACAATATACTAAATTTGCAGAGTTTGAGGATACTTTTTACAATCTAACATCACCAATATTGACTAATACAGAAGCACTCCGAAAGGCTTCTAGTTCATTTGATGCGCTAGTCTGTGGTAGTGATCAAATATGGTCTCCACTCTCATATGATCCTGTTTTTCTTTTTAACTTCCTGAATGACAACAGAATTAATACTGTAGCATATGCTCCAAGTATTGGAGTTTCTGATATTCATATGATAAGTGATCAGCAACGTAAACTTATGTGCAAAATTAAATACCTTTCATGTAGAGAATTACAAGGTTCAGAGATGGTAAAGAAGATAACACTGCGTGATTGTCAAACTGTTCTTGATCCTACTTTAATGGTTAATAGTACGCATTGGGTAAAAATGGCTTCATCCATTCCTAATGTAGAAATGGAACCCTATATAGTATGTTATTTCTTAGGAAAGAATGTACATCAAACGTATATCGATGAATTAAAGCATTTGACTGGATACAAGGTACTTAATATAATGATGTTTAATCGCTTAAATGATTTGCACTGCGATCGAACCGTTACCGATGTGGGCCCCTTAGAGTTCTTGAACCTCATTAAAAATGCTTCATATGTATGCACTGATTCATTCCATGGTACCATATTTTCATTTCACTTTAAAAAAAAACTATCTCTGTTTGAACGCTTTAAAAGTGAAGAAAAAGATAATCAAAACTCTCGAATTTATACCTTATTACAAAACTTACAGTATGAAAAAGTACTGATTAAAGAAGATGATTTGCCATGTAGGGACTGCGAGATTGATTATGCTAAGTGCGAAGCTGCTCTCAAACAGTGGACCGATTTATCCAAATCATATATTTTAAATGCACTAAATCAAAATTAGATGAATTTTAGCAAAATGAAAAACAATAAGAAAATTTTTGTTTCTGCATGTGCTTGCAACCCTAATATGGGTTCTGAGCCAGGTGTTGGATGGCATTGGGTGCTTGAAATGGCTAAATACTTTGAATTATGGGTAATGGTTCACGAAGCTGCTAGAGCTGATATAGAATTAGCGATTAGTAAAATGAATAATCCACCAAATATACATTTTGTCTATACGCGCATCCCGTTTAACTCTTGGTTTAGTAATAATGGCTCATTTCGCTTGGTACGTACCTATTACTGTATTTGGACCTATCTTTCCGATAGTGTTGTGAAGAAAACAATGCAAGAGAACGATATTCATATCTTCCATCATTTGACTTTTGGTAATGCTATTTGGGCTGTTAGTCGTTATGGACAAACACAAAAGTTTATATGGGGGCCTATTGGAGGGGTAGAAGTTATATCAGAAGAATATGCTAAACACTATGATTTTAAAAGCAGAGTTTTTGAATGGTTAAGAAGAACGATTGTCAAGAGCTTAAAATATAGAAGGGGTTATCTTAATCGATGCAAAAATGCAGATTTAATCCTCTGCAAAACCGAAGCCATGTTTCAGTCTGTGCCTGAGCTTTATAGACATAAAGCAATCCTGTTTACAGACGTAGCAGTAGAAGAGAATATTATAGAAGGGACGGATGTAGAAATAGCACATTCTGATATAGTAGAAATTCTCTCTGTGGGGCGATTGGATGCATGGAGAGGATTCGATCTTCTCATTGAAGCTTTTGAGAAAGCCAAAAAGCTTTGTCCTCAAATACATTTGACTATTCTCGGTAATGGAATGAACCGGAAACGATTACAACATCTCATTCAAGAAAAGAACTTACAACAAGATTGCAGTATGTTGGGAGGAGTCCCGATAGAACAGTACAATAGAATAATGACTCAATCTGATATTATAGTCAATAGTTGCCTCAAAGAGGGCGCTGTTACTGTTAGTTTTGATTCTATGCGATATAGTAAGCCTTTAATTTGTATCGATTCAGGTGGTTTTACACGATATTTTTCAGATGACTATGCTATTGTGCTTCCTCAACAGAAAAGAGAGTCATTAGTACAATCTATGTGTGATGCAATTGTTAAGTTGGCATTAAATGTGGATTTACGCAAAGAAATGGGAAGAAAAGCACATCAAGCAGGCAAGCAATTTGTATGGAATGAAAAGGGAAAACAAATACGAGATGTTATCAATAGCTATCTTCATAGCTAAAACAATTAATGTTTGTACTTATGATCAACTGCCAAAGGAAAATCATTTGTTTCCACCTTTTCAATGATTATAGTGGTAGCCCGAAAGTATTGCATATGGTGTTGGAGAGGATTTTAAAGTATGACTATAAGGTGGAACTTATAACCTCATACAATGGTATACTAGATGATTTATCTAAATATCCCAACTTAAAAAAGTATAGCTATATATATCGTTTTTCTAATAATCCGATAGTGACAATGTCACGCTATGCGATGATACAACTATATACTTTCTTTTTTGCCTTCCGATACTTGTCCAAAAAGAATGTGGTGTTCTATATCAATACGCTATTACCCGTAGGACCGGCATTGGCAGGACGGATAATGGGAAAGCCGGTGGTATATCACTACCATGAGAATGCTTTTGCGAAAGGAAGGTTCTATAAGGCATTATGCCGCTGCATGCAAACATTGGCTTCAGAAATAATCTGTGTGTCAGACTATCAACGGTTGTTCTTGAAGCGAAGAGATGGGGTGGTGGTGACACCCAATGCTGTGTCCGAAGTGTTTGTAAATAGATTGATCCCTGCACCCAAAGAGGCTTTTGAACGGAAACGAGTATTGATGCTCGGGTCTTTGAAACTTTATAAAAGTCCGCTAGAATTTATTGCATTGGCTCAGTATCTGCCACAATTTGCCTTTGAACTGGTGGTGAATGACACACAGGAAAACATTAATCACTTCTTAAAAGAGCATAAGATAAATATAAGCAAAAACCTCACTATATATCCTCGACAGAATGATGTTGTACCTTTCTATAATCAGGCTTCACTCGTTTTAAATCTTTCCGATAAAAAACAGGTAGTGGAGACATTCGGACTGACAGCATTGGAAGCAATGAGTACCGGGCTACCAGTAATAGTGCCCACAGAAGGAGGAATTGCAGAGATGGTTGTGGATGGAGAGAACGGTTACAAGATAGACGTACAAAATCTTAATCAGATAGCCGAATGTATAAAAACAATTCTATCTGACGAAACTCTTTATATGGAATTAGCCCAAAATGCACTCGCTTATTCCAAAAGATTCAGTGAAGCAAAGATGGTAAATAGCATTGAAATGATACTAAACAGGAAATAAAACAATCCTTTTATATTTATGAAACAAGTAGCTATCGTAGGCATCCAAGGTGTGCCTGCAAAATATGGCGGCTTTGAGACTTTGGTGGAGAACATTATTGGTGATAACTGTTGCTCCGAAGTCCGTTATACCGTTTTTTGTAGTGGTAAGGATTATACCACACGCATGAAAACCTACAAAGGAGCACAACTGAAGTACATCCCGCTATTCCATGCCAATGGGGTACAAAGCACTCCTTATGATATTCTGTCGATGCTTAGATGTTTGCGAGGTTATGATACCGTAATCATATTAGGCGTATCAGGCTGTGTTTTTTTGCCCGTCTTCAGACTGTTGTATCGGAAGCAATTAATAGTGAACATTGACGGATTGGAACACCGGAGGGCCAAATGGGGTAAGTTTGCCAGATGGTTTCTGCGAACAAGTGAAGCGATGGCCGTACGCTATGCTGACGTAATCATAGCCGACAATAAAGGAATACAGGACTACGTATGGAATACGTATCATAAGAAAGCCGAATTAGTAGCCTATGGAGGAGATCATGCACAAAGAAATGTCACCGAAGAAAGGCAGAACGAAATTCTGAGGCAATACGGAATCGCTCCCGGAAACTATGCCGTCAGTGTATGCCGTATTGAGCCGGAGAACAACAGCCATCTGATCCTGAAAGCCTTTGCTACTTCTGGAAAGAATCTGGTGTTTGTGGGAAATTGGAAACGGAGCGAATACAGCCGACAACTCAAAGAAGAATATTGTGGTCGGAAAAATATACAGATGGTAGATTCTGTGTATGACCTTGATATACTCTATGCACTGCGCAACCAATGCAGGTGCTATATCCACGGACATAGTGCAGGCGGCACAAACCCTTCGTTAGTGGAAGCTATGTTTTTCGGCAAACCGATTTTAGCTTACGACGTGATTTATAATCGTGAGACAACAGAAAACGAAGCTCATTACTTCAAAACAAATGAAGAACTGGTAGAATTGCTACATGACAGCCCCGAGGACGGATACAAGATGCGGGAGATTGCAAAGCAACATTATACCTGGGCTTTTATAGCTCAACAATATAAAGCATTACTTTCATCCCACAAATAACTAACCATCTTCACAAAAGAAAACTCATCAGTAAAATATTTTATAAGCTATCCGTACTGATCGAATTATTTATAGCAGCAAAGTGCCGGAAACAATCACCCTACCTGGCGATTGTTTTCGGCACTTTCTTTATAGAAGAGCCATAAGAAGGAAAACATTCATCATTTTCCTAACGTCCAGTTAATAGCATTCCTGAACATCTTCGTGAAATCTTCCGTCTCATACAGCCTCTTGCTGTGCCCTATCTGGAAATAAACATTGCGCGCTTTTTTACCTTCGTTCACCCATACCACAGGATGATCGCCCATCTTGATATCCGAAGCAGGCGTATAGGTAGCCTCATCAACACTGGCTAGCACACGCACATTCGGACGTGGACTCTTGTCATAAGTGTACCACTCATCATCAGGCACCACGAAAGAAGCCTGTACTCCCTTCATCACTGGGTGTTTCTTATCCTCCACAAGCACCGTACCATCAGCAAGCGGCGCTATATAATTCTGGAAACGTACACCACCCATAAAATCAGAGAACCATTGCCACAGTGGAAAACCGTCAAACTCACCCAACAAAGTGGCATGATGGAAACCGATCCAACCACCTTTACCTTCCTCTATATATTTGACGAAAGCATCTTCCGCTTCTTTCGGCCATGTATAAGGAGGATAATCCAACTGGATAATCAGATTGAACTGGGACAGATAAGTCTCCGTAATAGGTTTGGCATTGTTTATCTCGGTAATACTGAAATTCATCTTTCTACTTTCATCAGTCAGCCACTTCAGACCCGCATCCGTAAATCCACCATGCTGACCACCTCTTTCCGTCAAGACCAGCACCTTAGTTCTATGCTTCTTACCAAGCAGATTCTCAGCCACCGTACGACGCAAATCTCCTTGCTCATTATCACCACTATAGTCCCAATACATACCACCCAATAAATCTCTATCCAAGATATATTGACACTTGATTGCCAGTGAACGGGCATTTTCAAAACCAAATACCAGCGTATCATTCTTATTAACCAGATAAGGAACCTGGGCAACCGTATCCCACTTTTCAGTATAATCACCACCGGTACTTCCTACTTTATTAAAATCCTGGAAACTGGGGTATCCATCTCCGCCACGACCATAAAAAGGCATCCCCATCACCAGCATGGAAGGTGGCACACCAGCTTTCAGATGCGCAGCAACAGCCTCATCCGACGTAATGCCTCCACTGTTTGCAGACCGATAAAGTGCCGAATGGTGTTTCGGTGCAGAGGCCATGTCATAAGCCATGATATTCACAAAGTTAATAAAAGGAAGAATAGCTTTGAAGTCGATATACTTCGCTGAAGCCACAGTGGCAAGTGTCAATTCCTTCTGATCACCTATCGCTGCCCTGATATCTTTCATCAGAAGTGTAAAGTTCTCCGTGTCATCGGGTGAAGCTGAAATGTTCGCCATTGAACTCGTGGGATATTCCCAATCGATATCGATGCCATCCAGATCAAATTCCTTCACTACCCGGTCGCAATCCTTAGCAAATGCCCGGCGATATTCATCATTGGCAGCCATTTCACTGAAACGTCCACTCCCCCATCCGCCGACAGACAGAAGTACTTTCAATTCGGGATTTTGCTTCTTCAGGTCCACAATTTGTTTCAAGCGTTCTTCATTGTCAATCCTGACGCCATCAAAACTTTCGTTTACATGACCGAAAGCATAATTAATATGCGTCATGTACTGGGGTTCTGGCACGATGTTACTCCAAGAAGTTACATACGCCACAATCACTTTGGAACTCAAGGGGTTCGCTGTGCTTTCCCCCGACTTGGTGGTGCTACATGAAGCCAATATGGCTAAAGCAGCCGCCATCATCATTCTAATCTTTTTCATAAGTATTATAATTAATCAGCTGTTTGACGAATACGTGAACCTATCAATGCGTAATAGAGCATGAATATCTCGCCCAAAAGTACAATAAACCAAGACCATCTCCAACTTCCGAGCACATCAGCCAGTATTCCCTGCAACAAAGGCAGGATGGCACCACCCACTACACCTATCATAAATACCCCGGAAGCCACAGATGTATATTTGCCCAAATGGGCTACGGACAGGGTAAAGATGGCTCCCCACATAATAGAATGGAACAACCCGACTGCCGTCAGCAACCACGGATTATTCAGAAGGATAGCCAACAAAGCAAGTGCTCCTGCCGAAACCGTAGTTACAACCAACTGCACACGAGGAGAAATCTTACTCAAAGAGCTTCCTACCAACCGCCCCACGAGCATCCCGCCCCAATACAGTGTAGCCATTAATGCCGGAGATGCATAATTCATTTCAATGGCATACAGATTGATATTGGCACCGATACAGACTTCCACGCCCACATAACAGAATATAGCACAGACTCCTAAAGTGAGATGCCGGAACGACCAGATACTCTTTTCCAGCTTCTCACCTTTCTCTATCCGAGTTCCCTGTATATCCGGCAAAGATAGTTTCATTAACAGGAAAACAATCAAAGAAATCACCACTATCAGCACCAGGAACGGAATCATTAACTGATCTATCCGGATATCTTCCATTGCCAAGCCACCGAAAACAACACCCGTAACAAAATAAGGTGCCAAAGTGGTTCCTACAGAATTGGCTGAGCCACCAATGGCAAGACGTTGAATGGCTTGCGTACCTTTCACATGGCAAGCCGTGAGATAAGGATTGATAACCACCTGCAAGATGGTAGCAGAAGCTCCCACCACAAAAGACCCCAAAAGGAAAATAAAGAAACCACCGGGAATAACATTTCCTCCAGCATGCCAGTTGGCTTCCGGAAAGAAAACCGTAAAATAAGAGGAAGCGAAAAATAATCCCAAACCAACCACCATTACCAACAGTCCGCGCATCAGCGTACCTTTATAGCCATATTTACTAATCCAGGACGACCCTACCCGACCACAGACCGGATAAGCCAGGAACCAGGAGAAGGTAATCAATGTGGCGAATGTGTTTTTCAGACCACCCACTTCGGCAAGGAATGTTTCTTTCAGCGGTCCCTGGAACTGAGTATTGGCAGTAGTGAGGAAACCTACAATGAAGAACAGGAATACCATTGTGATAAATGGCCCCATATAGTTCACTTGTTTTTCTTGTTGTGTCATAGTATCATGTATTAAATAAAAGAAATTCGCAATTCGGGTGAAGCTGAAGTACCGATGCAGGAACTTCCGGTGTAACGGGTCCCTCCAGCATTTTCCTGACGATATCCGCCTTGTTCGCACCTTTGGCAACCAATACGATTTTACGGGCCTGCATGATGTTCCGGATTCCCAAAGTAGCACCACCCAGTTCTTTCTCCGGCGGTGTATTCGTTTCCCGTCGGATACGTTCTTCCAGTTCCGTATTCATTTGAGTCACCCATGTTTCTCCTCCTAAGGGAGAACCAGGTTGGTTAAAACCCAGATGGCCATTCTCACCCAATCCCAAAATCAATAGGTCAATACCTCCACGGCTCTCTATTTCTTGCTGGAAAAGCTTGCAGGCTTTGTCAAAATCATCAGAGACTGTAGGTAGCATCAAGAAGTTATCTTCTTGGATGCCCAGCGTATCGATCAGTTCTGTCTTCAGCATTGTGTAACATGCACCTGCATACTCACGGGGTACATTAGTCACCTCGTCCAGTCCGAAGAATGTAACAGAAGAAACATCAAAAGGATATCGGGAATAGATTTCTCCAACCAGGCGATGCAGGTTGCCGGTAGTACGCCCTGTAGAAAGTCCGATAACACTTTCCGGCTTATTCAGAATTTCACCAATAATGCGCCATGCAGCGATACAATCAAACTCTTTTTCACTCTTTGCTATAGTTATTTTCATGAGCCCACTTTCTTATCACTAATCATTAATCACTATTTACATATTCATCGCCACTGCGCCCGCACCCAACAAACCTATAAAACCCGGGTTAAGTTTAGTGATAACCACGCCATTGGTTACAAAGCGCATCGTAGTAGGATGAAGTTTCTCCAGTATTTTCTCATGAATATATCCGTCGGACACAATGCCGCCACCCAATACCACCGTATCAGGATCAGTAACCCGTACCAGATTCATGATAAGATTTGCCAAAGCTTCCGAAGCATTTTCAACCAGAGCCACACACAAAGGATCTCCTTTCTGGCTTAGCGCAAAGACTTCGCTGATCAGTACTCGTTCTCCCTTTTCTGCCGGGATATGCAGATTGGTTTCATACCGGTTGCGAAGAAGACGGGCGCAATTATCAAAACCGATACCGGCAGCAATGGCCTCCACACAATCCATTCTTCCACAACCACACTTAATGCCAAGATTCACTCCCACACGCACGTGCCCTACCTCACCCGCATTGAAGTGACTGCCACGTATCTGCCTGCCATTGATAACCGTACCGACAGCAATACCTGTACCTACATTAATATAAATAAAGTTCTTGGAAATTTGTCCGAATCCCCAGACACGTTCAGCGCGAGTGGCACTTTTCACATCATTATCTATATGGCAGGGGATACCATAAATATCCGACAATTCCTTTGCCAGCGCTATCGGTTGCGTCCGACTCGGATCAATCTGTAACCAAATGCCCTGATTAGGATCTACACGCCCTATCAGCCCGACTCCCATACCGACAGGTTTCTGGTCACACCAACCCACTGTACGGATATAATCATCGAGTGACGACTTTATGATTTCCGAAGCTGCTTGCTGGTTAAAATATCCGGAGTCATATTTCTTATACCTTAAAATATTACCATGGCTGTCCACCTCACCAATCAGTAGCTTGGTTCCACCCAAATCAAGACCTAAATAAGTTTCCATTCTTTATTGCGTTTTTAATATTGTTTACTGTCCACAATATTACGCACTATCAGGAAAACGGGAGTTGATTATCTAACAAAAAAGGTTTGATACCTGTCCGTGGTGGTTAAAAAGCTATCTTTAATACTTTAAATCTTGCTGGGACTCGTACCAAACTGCTTTTTAAAGCAAGTACTGAAGTATTTTGAATCAGAAAATCCAACCATGGAAGATACTTCACCAATCGAAAATCTTCGGGAAGCCAGAAGTTCTTTCGCCTTATTCAGACGGACAATACGGATAAAATCATTAGGCCCCTGCCCGGTCAAAGTCTTGATCTTATTATAAACGGAAGTACGGCTCATGCCCAACATACGGCAAAAGTCGTTGATAGAGAATTCTGAATTAGAAAGTTCTTCATCAATCACTTCCATCACTTTATCCATAAACTCCTTGTCCAGCTGGCTGGTATAGTCCGTATCTTCCGGTGGAGTATCCATGGACAGCACCGTATCGCGAAGATGCTGCCTGTTCTGGAGGATATTCCGTATCCGGACTTTCAGGACAGAGAGGTCGAAAGGTTTAATTATATAATCATTCGCTCCGGCTTCGAGTCCAAATATGATATTCTCCCTTTCACTCAGAGCCGTCAATAGTATCACAGGAATATGGCTCGTATCGACAGAAGACTTCAGTATACGGCACAATTCATCACCTTCTAACACGGGCATGACAATATCCGAAATAATGATATCCGGATTGATCTCCCTTGCCATCTCCAAAGCCTTCCCGCCATCGGGCACTCCGATTACTTTATATTCTGATGACAAACTGTTCATCAGATACTCCCTCATATCTTTATCATCCTCAGCCAGAAGCAACACATTCTTACCGGCATCTTCCTGTTCCGGGAAGGTATCAACAGTGGGTATTTCCTGCGTATTTTCTTTTCGCTCAACAACTATCCCCGACTTTATCTTCAACGGGAATGTAACGGTAAATGTCGTCCCTTTACCTTCCGTACTGCTAAACGAAATATCACCGTGATGCTGCTTCACAATCCTCCGTGTAATCATCAGCCCGATACCTGAACCTGTTTCCTGAAAGTTCATGGCATTCTGTGCCCGATAATACTCATGAAAGATATTTCTTTGTTCTTCTTTTGGAATGCCGATACCTGTATCTTTTACTTCAATCGACCATTTCTTCTTCGTTGTTCTTACCGTAATATAGATAATCCCTTTCTCCGTATATTTCAAGGCATTCGAAAGGAGATTGTCCACAATATGATCCATCTTATCCCGGTCCATCCACACCTGCGGCATGTCCGCCTCTGCCTTCAACTGAATTTCCACTCCCTTTTGCAGGGCGGCCATGTGGAACTCCGCTATCTTTTCTTCCAGATAAGCTTTGATATCGTAAGGAGAGACTTTCAGACATTCGGCATGCAGTTCCGTTTTCTGTAAGTCCAACAACTGAGTAACCATACTCAACAGTTTCTCGGCATTCTTCACAGCTACCGCCACTGTCTTCTTACTTTCTTCCGGAAGCTCCCGCTGTGCTTCAAGTTCGCTCAGAGGTGCCTTTATCAAGCTGATCGGGGTGCGTATATCATGCGCTATGCTGATAAAGGAACGTATCTTCTCCTTTACCCGGTCTTCATTGGCTTTATGCCTCCGATACTGCACAAAGATATAAACAAAGACAGAAAGCAATATAAAATAAAACAGCAGTGCCCACCATGAAACCCAGTAAGGACTACTGATTACCACCTTCAGGCTGCGCTCCCCTATCTGTTGTCCGGTATATTTATCGAATGCCCGCAACCGGAATGTGTATGTACCGGAAGAAAGGTCCATATAGTTCACGCTCCGCACCGAATTGGAATGTTCCCATTCTTCATTATGCCCCTCCAACATATACTCATACCTTATTCTGTGCGGAGCCGTAAAATTGATGGCAGAGAAAGAAATGGAGAATGAATTCTGGTTATAGTTCAAGCCGATCTTCTGCGTGTCGTTGATATTAGTCTTTAAAAGGGAACCTTTCATACCCGCCTTCACCGATTCATAAAGCAATTTAAAATCTGTCAGTATCAGTTCGATAGGGCCATGCTGTCCGAAGTTCAGCGAAGGAGAAAAGGTTATCACTCCCTCCGCCGTACCAAAAGCAAGGCATCCGTCGTCCAGCTTGAAGGCTGAATTAGGGTTATAATATCCCCAGGTGATATCCAGAAAATCGTTTGCACTGATCAGAATATCGTTTGATAAGTCCAGGCAATAGAGTTCTTTTTCCGTACTGAACCAGATACGGCCATCGTTATCTTCCAACAGGCTATTAATGGAATTGGAAGCAAGACCGTCATCCGTAGTATAGGCACGCGCCTCTCCTCTATCAGGGTTGAAACGTACCAATCCTTCTCCGTCGGTGGCAAGCCATATATCTCCGGATGAAGATTGCAATAAGCATCGGATAGGATAGTGCAGGGAAATATCTCCGAACTTCTGATGCCACTGTGCTTTTCCCGTAGCTTTATCGAAAACAGCCAGACCACTACATCCTGCTATCAGTAATGAACCGTCTCTACCGGACTTCAAGTCTCCTACACAATCAATCGGATAATAGGTATAAGTATTCGTCAGCATATTGTAGCGTGTAAATTCGCCTTCAATACCACCTATCCAAAGATAATCACCTTCCGCATGGATAGCATAAATGTAATCAGTGGCCACACCCTTGTCCGAACCGGTTTTCCGTTTTTCCATCTTTTGCACCTTGCCTGTTCCCTTATGGATAGCATAAAGACCGATACCATATCCACCGACCCAGATGTTTCCTCTTGAATCTTCAGCAAGAGCCAATACAACTTTAGAACCATGCTCCGTACCATCCAGAAAGTGCTTCCATTGACGTTGTTTGTGCCGGTAAAGGCTGACTCCATTGTTTGTGCCATACCAGCAATCTCCCTCGGAATCCTGAAATATGACATTGATATGATCCGATTTCAGGGAATTAGCATTATTCTGTTCATGCTTCATTCTCCTTACATCAGGAATATTGGGGTCTAAATAGCTGATGCCATTGGTAGAGGTACTCACCCAAATGCCGCCAAATTCATCTACACAAATATCAGAAACGGTATTGCCATTCAGACTTCTTTCATCATCTTCATTGGTGATATAATGCTTCAGAAGCCGTTCCGTAGTTCTGTCTATCTGGAAAACACCGGCACCGTCAGCTCCTATCAGCAAGGTATTATCAGGAGCCTGTGCAAAAGTGCGAATGGGAACATGGGGGATGAACTCTTTGAAAGACCGCACCTTCCTTGTCGATTTATCCACGACAAAAGCCCCGTCGGAAAAGGTACCTACAAATAATTTATCTTCGAAAGCACACAATGATTCGACATGCATTTCCGCGGGAAGAGGTATCGCTTCCTCTGAAGAAAAACCGGTTTTATCCGCTCGCTTCAACCGATAGATACCTTTATTGGTTCCGGCACAGAATTCAGTATCATCTATCTGCACAATGCAATTGGCGCATTGTCCTTTCAACCCGGCAAGCAATAAGCCGGACTTTTCTTCCCAACAGTAAACACCCGTTGACATACACAGCCAAAGGCGGTTATCCACATCAAAAAGGATATTATTCAAGACCGGAAAAGAAAGATATCCGGATGCATCGACACGCAATTGAAAAGCATCCGTCCGATTATCGTACGCGTATATCTTTCCGTTCTTCAAGGCAATCCAGATATTCCCCGAATAATCACAGGCCATGGTAGTGGAAGACAGGATATGATCTTTGGACTCCACCGTTTCGTCCAGCTGATAGTGTTTTATTTCATTGCCGTCATACCGGTCTACCCCCATATGGGTATAGGCCCATATAAAACCGGCAGAATCTTTACTGACCTGAAATACCTGCCGGCTGCTCAACCCTTCTTTTATACTCAGGGGACGAAACGAACCGGCAAATAAAGTGAAGCATTGAAGGAGAAATATAAGTAAGGTGAAAATGTATTTTATCATAATATCGTTATTATCTGTCCGCATTACACATTTATAGGTTTCGCGGATGCAATATTAGACACAAATATAAAAAAAGTGGTTTAAAAACTATCCAAATAGGTTTGATTTCTATTACTTTTGTCCATCAAACCAATAAACCGTGATAGGCCATGCTCAGCAAGCTTAAATTAAACCAGCTCTATTTCAAAGACACGCAGTTCGCTAACCTGATGACGCGACGCATCTTCAACGTCCTTCTGATAGCCAATCCTTATGACGCTTTCATGCTGGAAGACGACGGACGCATTGACGAAAAAATCTTTAATGAATATACTTCACTTTCTCTGCGCTATCCACCCCGCTTTACCCAGGTATCGACTTGCGAGGAAGCCTTGGCACAACTCTCTACCGTACCATTCGATCTCATCATCTGTATGCCGGGAACGGGAGATAACGACAGTTTCGATGTGGCGCGACACATCAAGAGCCTTTACGAACATATTCCCATGGTGATACTGACCCCTTTCAGCCACGGTATCACCAAACGCATCGCCAACGAAGACCTGAGTCCTTTCGAATATATCTTCTGCTGGCTGGGAAACACGGACCTACTGGTGTCTATCATCAAACTGATAGAGGACAAGATGAACCTGGAACACGACGTAAATGAAGTAGGTGTGCAGGTGATTCTGGTTGTGGAGGACGGTATCCGTTTTTATTCATCCATATTGCCCAACCTCTATAAGTTCGTATTGAAACAGAGCCAGGAGTTCAGCACCGAAGCATTGAACGCCCACCAGCGCACGTTGCGTATGCGTGGACGTCCGAAGATTGTACTGGCCCGTACGTATGAAGAAGCTATAGGCATTTACGAGAAATACAAAAATAATATATTAGGAGTCATTACCGATGTCCGCTTTCCACGTGTGGAACGTGGTGAAAAGGACGGACTTGCCGGTATCAAGCTTTGCGCTGCCATCCGTAAGGAAGATCCCTTCGTACCGCTCATCATTCAGTCGTCCGAATCGGAGAATGCGCTTTATGCTTCAAAATATGGTGCCGCCTTTATCGATAAGAATTCCAAGAAGATGGACGTAGACCTGCGCCGCATCGTATCGGACAATTTCGGTTTCGGCGACTTTATCTTCCGCAATCCCGACACACTGGAAGAGATAGCCCGTGTAAAGAACCTGAAGGAATTACAAAACATCCTTTTTGCCGTACCGGCAGAGTCATTCCTTTATCATATCAGCCGCAACCATGTCAGCCGTTGGCTCTACTCACGCGCCATGTTCCCGGTAGCTGAATTTCTGAAACCTATCACCTGGAACAGTTTGCAGGATGTGGACGCCCACCGTAAAATCATCTTCGAAGCAATTGTAAAATACCGTAAGATGAAGAACCAGGGTGTGGTAGCCGTGTTCAAGCGTGACCGTTTCGACCGCTACTCCAACTTCGCCCGCATCGGTGACGGCTCATTGGGAGGTAAAGGGCGCGGCCTCGCTTTCATCGACAATATGGTGAAGCATCACCCTGAATTCGAAGAATTCGATAACGCCCGCGTTGCCATTCCCAAGACCGTAGTGCTCTGTACTGATGTCTTCGACGAGTTTATGGAGACAAACAATCTGTATCAAGTAGCCCTTTCGGATGCGGAGGACGATGTGATCCTGCGATACTTCCTGAAAGCGAAGTTACCCGACCGACTGGTAGAAGACTTTTTTACCTTCTTTGATGTAGTGAAGTCTCCGCTTGCCATTCGTTCGTCTTCTTTGCTGGAAGATTCACACTATCAACCTTTTGCCGGAATATACAATACGTATATGATCCCCTATCTGGATGATAAATACGAAATGCTCCGTATGTTGTCCGATGCCATAAAAGGCGTGTACGCTTCGGTCTACTTCCGCGACAGTAAAGCATATATGCAGGCCACAAGCAATGTCATCGACCAGGAAAAGATGGCGGTCATTCTGCAAGAGGTAGTCGGCAACCAATATGGTGACCGTTACTACCCCAGTATGTCCGGTGTGGCACGCTCGCTGAACTATTATCCTATCGGTGATGAAAAAGCCGAAGAAGGTACTGTGAACCTCGCCCTCGGTTTGGGAAAATATATCGTAGACGGTGGTATGACACTCCGCTTCTCTCCCTATCATCCCCATCAGATATTGCAGACCAGCGAAATGGAAATAGCACTGAAAGAGACGCAAACCCGTTTCTACGCTCTCGACCTGCGTAATGCCGGACACGATTTCTCTATGGACGACGGCTTCAACCTGTTGAAACTGCACGTGAAAGAGGCGGAAAAGGACGGAGCACTGAATTATATAGCCTCTACCTACGATCCCTACGACCAGATTATTCGCGACGGTCTATATCCCGGCGGGCGCAAAGTCATCACCTTCGCCAATATCCTGCAACACGACGTTTTCCCGTTGGCACGCATACTGCAACTGGTACTGAAATACGGTGAACAGGAAATGCGCCGCCCCGTTGAAATAGAATTTGCCGCCACCATGAGTCGGGAACAGGACAAATCGGGTACTTTCTACCTGTTGCAGATACGCCCCATCGTAGATACGAAAGAGATGCTGGACGAAGATCTGACAGCCATACCTGACGATAAAGTACTGCTTCGCTCCAACAATTCCCTGGGACATGGAATTATGAATGATATCTATGATGTCATCTATGTGAAGACGGATGATTACAGCGCATCACACAATCAAGAGATTGCCTGGGAAATAGAGAAACTGAACCAACAATTCCTTGATGAAGGCAGGAACTATGTTCTCGTTGGTCCCGGACGTTGGGGTAGCAGTGACACATGGCTGGGTATTCCTGTAAAATGGCCACATATCAGTGCCGCCCGCGTCATTGTGGAAGCCGGATTGACGAATTATCGCGTAGATCCCAGCCAAGGGACCCACTTCTTCCAGAACCTGACTTCTTTCGGTGTAGGCTACTTCACTATTAATGCCTTTATGAATGATGGCGTGTATGATCAGGACTTCCTGAATGCACAACCGGCCGTACACGAAAGCAAGTATCTGCGGCATGTCCACTTCGAACAACCTGTAACAGTAAAGATGGATGGCAAGAAGAAGCTGGGTATTGTGCTCTTACCCGGTGAGTGAACATGCAAAAGATGCCATCTGCATCAGTAGGTATTAGTCTTTCTGCTGATGCAGTATGATCATCACCACTTCGCTGGGCGCAAAGAGCCGGATGTTCTTATTGGATGTACCGATGCCATTGGTTATAATCATCGGTATGTGATGCGAGTTGTATTTCAATCCGGTGCGGAAACGCTTGCCATAATGGGATGGAATGATTGGTGCGTACAAGCCAAATAGAGTGACCTGTCCTCCATGAGTATGTCCGGCAAGTACGAGATCGGTATTCGTAATGGGAACATCTTCCGCATAGTCAGGCGTATGCGTCAGCAGAATGACAAAATCATCGGGTGAAAGTCCAAGTGTGGGAGATGTGCCATTCTTCTTTAAATTGAAAGGATTACGTACGCCGGCAATCAAAATTTCTTCTCCGTCCCGTCTCAAAGTATCTACTTTATGTTCCAACAAGTGCATACCGTACTTCTGCAATCCACGTACAATATCATCATAACAGGCTTCATAGTCATTATTGCCCAGTACGACATACGTCCCCATCGGTGTTTTCACCCCGGACAGGGCAGCCAAAAGGGGCTGAACATATTCGCATCCTTCATGCAAGTCACCACCTATCAACAATGCATCTGCATGCTGATTATTGAGCAACTTGACTAAATTAGCCAATCCCTTCTCTTTGAAAAGACTTCTATAATGCAAGTCGGATATAAAGGCAATACGAAAACCATCGAAAGCAGTTGGTACATCGGGATGGGTAAATTCATAAGTCCTTACCCGACTGATGCCTTTATATCCGGAGCCGGACTTGGAAGACGAAAACATACTGCTACCCGACTTACAGGAAGAAAAGAATAGTAAGGAAAGGATACATATATAAAATAAATTCTTCATCATAGGCAAGTATATTATTCATCGCAAGTGAGCACATTATTCATCATAAACGAATACAAAGATAGGCATTTTCTGTATCTTTGCTACAAAATTGGTAAATGATAACTTACTTCTAAAACCGGAATATGAAAGAGATCAAACAGAATTCCCCCCATGCATGGCTCCTTGCAGCCCGTCCCAAAACCTTGACGGGAGCTATCATTCCTGTGATGATAGGTACTTCACTGGCATTTGCCGACGGACAATTCAAAATTGTTCCCGCTCTGCTGTGTATGCTCTTTGCCTGCGGTATGCAGATCGCCGCCAACTTCATCAACGACCTCTTCGACTTCCTGAAAGGTACCGACCGTACCGACCGCCTGGGCCCGGAACGTGCCTGCGCACAAGGCTGGATTACACCGGGAGCCATGAAAGTGGGAATCGGTGTCATCGTCATTCTATCCTGCATTTCCGGTCTCGGATTGCTATACACAAGTTGGGGAGAACTGCCTCACGGAGGATGGGAACTCATTGTGCTGGGAGTATTCTGCGTAATATTTGCCTTCCTTTATACCACCGTCCTCTCCTATCAAGGTTGGGGCGACTTACTGGTGCTGATATTCTTCGGCTTTGTTCCGGTAGGCGGCACATACTATGTGCAGGCATATACATTCACCCCAAACGTCATCATTGCTTCGCTCATCAGCGGACTGGTAATAGATACCTTATTAGTTGTGAACAATTATCGCGACCGCGATCAGGATGCCCTCAGCGGAAAACGTACGCTCATCGTCCGTTTCGGAGAACCTTTCGGCAGATACCTTTACCTCTGGCTCGGCATCATCGCGACATTGCTTTCCTTCTGGTTTGCCCAAGGCTGGAACTATGCAGGTATCTTCATGCCTTTCACCTACCTTTATTTCCACGTAACTACCTGGAAACGCATGGTAAAGATACGAAGCGGTAAAAAATTAAACAGCATACTGGGCGAGACTTCGCGCAATATGCTGTTTATGGGGATTCTTCTTAGTGTTATAATAGCAATCACTAACCGTTAATCACTAACATCATCTCTTTCCGTACATCTTCTCGTAATAGTGCTGATAATCACCGCTGGTTACTTCTTCCACCCAGTCCTGATTATTCAGATACCACTCGATAGTCTTCACGATACCGTCTTCGAATTTCGTTTCGGGATACCAGCCTAAAGCGGCAGTGATCTTTGCCGGATCAATGGCATATCGCTGGTCATGGCCGAGACGGTCTTTCACGAAGGTTATCAGGTCTTCATTAATCCAGCTGATATCAATCTGACCGTCTTCATCCTTCACTTTCTTCTTCAGAACTTCACGATATTCCGGTTTCTCCGTCATCAATCGGTGGATAGTGGCAATAGTTAACTTCACGATTTCGAGGTTGGTCTTTTCATTATGACCGCCTACATTGTAGACTTCACCTTCTACGCCTTCGCGAACTACCAGGTCGATAGCTTTGCAGTGGTCTTCCACATACAACCAGTCGCGCACATTGCTACCGTCACCATAAACAGGAAGCTTCTTTCCTTCCAGAATATTCTTGATAATCAGCGGAATCAACTTTTCGGGGAAATGATACGGACCGTAGTTATTGGAGCAGCGGGTAATGGTTACCGGCATCTTATACGTATCATGATAAGCCATAACCACCATATCGGCACTTGTTTTGGAAGCACTGTAAGGACTGTGCGGACAAAGCGGAGTTTGCTCTGTGAAGTATCCTTCGGCACCCAATGAGCCATACACTTCATCGGTAGAAACCTGATGATAGCGTACACCCTTGCGCCAGGTAGGATAACCATTTTCATCCTTACCCGTCACCCAGGCACGACGCGCTGCATCCAGCAGGTTCTGCGTACCCAGAATGTTAGTAACCAGGAAAAGCTGCGGATTTTCAATACTGCGGTCTACATGACTTTCAGCGGCAAAGTTCACCACATAGTCGAATTTGAACTTGGCAAACAGTTCATCAGCCAATACACGGTCGCAAATGTCACCCTTCACAAAGATACAACGTTCATCATCAATGTCTTTGGCGATGGTACCGAGGTTGCCGGCATAAGTCAAAGCATCCAATATCACAAGCTTGACATCATCATGCTTTGCCAGAATGTGCTTGATATAATTCGCGCCAATAAACCCGGCTGCACCGGTTACGAGATAAGTCTTCATTGATTTATGATTTATAATTTATAATTTATGATTTTCTCAACGGTGAGAATTGGCAAGTTCCATCAGGTATGTACCGTATTCCGTTTTGCCGAGTTGTTCACCAAGACGATATAACTGATCGGCATCTATCCAACCTTTGCGCCAGGCTATTTCTTCGATACAGCTGACGCGGAAACCTTGTCGGTTCTGTATGGTAGCCACAAAGTTGCTTGCTTCCAGCAGACTGTCGCAGTTACCCGTATCGAGCCATGCGAAACCACGGCCGAAGATTTCTACTTTCAGAGTGCCTTCATCCAGATACAAGCGGTTAAGATCGGTGATTTCATATTCGCCACGGGCAGATGGTTTCAAAGCGGCAGCCTTGGCAGTGACAGTAGAGTCATAGAAATAAAGACCGGGCACGGCATAGTTGCTTTTGGGTTGCGCAGGCTTCTCTTCGAGCGAAATGGCTTTGCCATCAGCATCGAATTCCACCACGCCATAGGCACGTGGGTCCTTTACATAATAGCCGAAGATACATGCGCCTTTTTCTATCGAAGCGGCACGCTTCAACATAGCAGAGAAGCCCTGACCGTAGAACATATTATCACCTAGGATAAGACATCCCGGTTCACCGTTCAGAAACTCGGCACCCAGGACAAAAGCCTGTGCCAGTCCGTTAGGTTTCTCCTGTATCTTATAAGAGAAGGACATTCCGAGCTCTTCACCCGTACCGAGCAATTCGCGAAACATGGGTAAGTCACGTGGAGTGGAAATAATCAACACTTCGCGTATCCCCGCCAACATAAGCGTGGAAAGCGGATAGTAAATCATCGGCTTGTCATAAACCGGCATAATCTGCTTGGAAATAGCCTTTGATAAGGGGTAAAGGCGGGTGGCGCTACCACCGGCAAGAATAATTCCTTTCATATTTCAGTTCTTTTTTCGGTTGATACAAATATAGAATAAAATAAGAAGGAGGACCAAGCCCCACGGCTCTCAATTTGCTATTCAAGTCGCAAAGATAATGCAAAGCAAATGTAGTACAAAATAATTTAATTTATTTTTAGGAGCTTTCTCAACCTGCCAACTCTATTACTTCAAGATCCTTGAACACTCCATTGTCAACAATGAAACGGACCATTGTGCGTACCTTATGGAATCCGGAAATACCTGCGGCACCCGGATTAATGTGCAGCATATCCAGTGTTTTGTCATACTTCACCTTCAATATATGAGAATGTCCGCTAATGAAAAGTTTGGGCGGACGCACCAGAATGCTTCCCCGTATGGAAGGATCGTAATTGCCCGGATAGCCGCCAATATGTTTTATCAACACTTCGGCACCGTCAATAGTAAAACGATTGATTTGCGGATAGACCTGACGGATGTCTTGCCCGTCAATGTTGCCATACACGGCACGGAAAGGACGGAATGCCGCCAACTTCTGCGCCACTTCCAGCGAACCGATGTCACCGGCATGCCAGATTTCATCACACGTTTCGAAATATTGCAGATACTTTTCATCCCAATATCCGTGTGTATCGGATAATAAACCAACTTTTGTCATCTTTCTTTTGTTTATCTGTGCAAAGGTAACTATATTTGGGAAAATCTTGATGAGTATGGAAAACCAATATCAATATTTTAAACGGGACATTAGTTGGCTGTCATTCAATTACCGTGTTCTGTTGGAAGCAGAAGATGACACCTTGCCTCTGTATGAACGCATTAACTTTATATCCATTTATTCTTCCAACCTGGAAGAATTCTACAAAATACGCGTTGCCGACCATAAAGCAATAGCTACCGGTGCTGCACAAAGTGACGAGGAAACCGTACAGTCTACCATCGAACTGGTGGATGCGATAAACCTTGAAGTAAACCGCCAAATGGAGGATCGTATCCGTATCTACGAGCAAAAGATACTTCCTGCCCTGAAGAAAAATCATATCATTTTCTATCAGAGCCGAAATGTGGAACCCTTCCATCACGACTTCGTACGTCGTTTCTTCCGGGAAGAGATTTTCCCGTTCCTGCAACCTGTGCCGGTGTCCAAGGACAAGGTCATTTCATTTCTGCGCGATAATCGTCTGTATCTTGCCGTCCGTCTTCAACAAAAAGGATTGCCGCCCGGTGCTCCGGGACGTACGCAATATTTCGTAATGAAACAGCCGTACAGCAAAGTTCCACGTTTCATAGAGTTGCCCAAAGTAGGAAACAACTATTATCTGATGTTCATAGAGGATATCATCAAGGCTAATCTGGATGTTATCTTCCCGGGCTATGATGTAGAAAGCAGTTATTGCATCAAGATTTCTCGCGATGCGGATATACTGATAGATGATGCCGCCAACACTTCCGAAATCATCGAACAGGTAAAGACTAAAGTAAAGAAACGCAAGATAGGAGATGTATGCCGCTTTGTGTACGACCGTGCCATGCCGCAGGATTTTCTTGATTTCCTGGTAGACGCTTTCCATATCGACCGCCGCGAGTTAGTTCCGGGAGACAAGCACCTCAACCTGGAAGACTTACGCCATTTGCCTAATCCCAACCCCAATATACACCCTATACGGAAGCCGCAACCGATGAAACTGACCTGCCTTGATGAACGGGAATCCATATTCCGCTATGTGGAGAAAAAGGATTTGCTACTACATTATCCTTACCATTCATTCGAACATTTCATCCACTTCCTGTACGAAGCCGTACACGAACCTACCGTGCGTGAAATCATGGTAACACAATACCGGGTTGCCGAGAACTCAGCTGTAATCAACACTCTGATAGCCGCCGCACAGAATGGCAAAAAGGTTACTGTTTTTGTGGAACTGAAAGCCCGCTTCGACGAAGAAAACAACCTTGCCACTGCTGAAATGATGAAAGCTTCGGGCATTAATATCATATATAGTATTCCTAAATTAAAGGTACATGCCAAGGTTGCCCTCGTTCTTCGGCGCGACGCAGAAGGGAAAAAACTAACCAGTTATGCCTATATCAGCACCGGTAACTTCAATGAAAAGACTGCTACGCTCTACGCAGACAGTGGTCTATTTACCTGTAACCGGATCATCGTGAACGATCTGTACAACTTGTTCCGTACCCTGCAAGGTAAAGAGAATCTGAAGTTCCACCGCTTACTGGTAGCCCGTTTTAACCTGATACCGGAACTGAACCGTCTGATTGATCATGAAATGGAGCTGGCGAAAAAAGGAAAAGCCGGTCGCATCATACTAAAGATGAATGCACTGCAAGATCCTACCATGATAAACCGTCTGTATGAAGCCTCGCAAGCCGGTGTGGAAATAGACCTGATCGTCCGTGGCATCTGCTGCCTGATACCGGGGCAAACATACAGTCGTAACATTCGTGTCACACGTATTGTGGATACGTTTCTGGAACACGCACGTATATGGTATTTCGGTAATGGAGGAAATCCGAAACTATTCCTCGGCTCACCGGACTGGATGCGGCGTAACCTGTACCGTCGCATCGAGGCCGTCACCCCCATACTGGACCCGGATGCAAAGCAGGAACTGATAGATATGCTTTCTATCCAGCTCTCAGATAAGCGTAAAGCCTGTTTTGTAGATGAGAATCTGCGTAACTGTTGGAAATCAGCTCATCCACAAAAGGAAAAAGTACGTTCACAATATACTTTTTATGAATACCTGAAGGAGAAGACCGAATAGTTTTGTAACATCTATGTAATATGTATGACATTTCTCTGCAACACGATTTACGTTCCTTTGCAGCCAGAAATAAAATACATTATTATGGAAACTATTTATCTATGCATTGTCATCTTCCTGTTCGTCCTTGCGGTGTTCGACCTCATTGTGGGCGTCAGTAATGATGCAGTCAATTTTCTTCAATCGTCAGTCGGAGCAAAGGCTGCTTCTTTCAAAACCGTACTGTTTATCGCCGGTTTAGGCGTATTCATCGGTGCAGCGTTGTCCAATGGAATGATGGACATCGCCCGGCACGGTATCTATCAACCACAGCATTTCTACTTTGCCGAAATCATGTGCATCCTGCTTGCCGTAATGCTGACGGACGTTGTGCTGCTGGACGTCTTCAACACAATGGGTATGCCGACTTCCACTACCGTCTCCATGGTATTCGAGTTACTCGGAGGTACATTCGCATTGGCACTGATCAAGGTGCAAGGCAGTGATACGCTGGGACTTGGCGATCTCATCAATACAGACAAAGCACTATCCGTCATTATGGCAATCTTCGTTTCTGTCGCTATCGCTTTCTTCTTCGGTATGCTGGTACAATGGCTGGCACGCGTGGTGTTCACTTTCAACTACAAGAAGAAAATGAAATACAGCATCGGGATATTCGGAGGTATCGCCGTTACGTCCATCATCTATTTCATGCTGATAAAAGGTTTGAAGGACAGCTCATTCATGACCCCCGATAACAAACAATGGATACAGGACAACACAGTTATGCTGATCGGTTTCTGTTTTATATTTTTCACGATACTCATGCAAGTACTGCACTGGCTCAAAATCAATGTATTCAAAGTAGTGGTTTTGTTGGGTACTTTCGCCCTGGCTCTCGCTTTTGCTGGCAATGACCTTGTAAACTTCATAGGTGTACCTTTAGCCGGATATTCTTCTTTCATCGACTTTACCACTAATGGAGCAGGCAGTTCGCCGGACGGTTTCCTGATGTCCTCACTTCTCGGTCCCGCCAAAACACCCTGGTATTTTCTCTTCGGAGCAGGTATCATCATGGTATACGCTCTCTGCACTTCTAAAAAAGCACATAATGTAATCAAGACTTCCGTCGACCTTGCCCGCCAGGATGAAGGAGAAGAGAACTTCGGAAGCACGCCGATTGCCCGCACACTTGTACGTTTAAGTATGACAATGTCCAATAATATTTCTAAAGTGATGCCTGAAGGTATGAAGAGTTGGCTCGACACCCGCTTCCGCAAAGACGAGGCCATCCTTGCCGATGGTGCTGCATTCGATCTGGTTCGCGCTTCAGTAAACTTGGTATTGGCAGGTCTGCTCATTGCATTGGGTACTTCATTAAAATTACCTCTTTCCACCACTTATGTGACTTTCATGGTTGCCATGGGTACTTCCCTCGCCGACCGTGCCTGGGGACGTGACTCTGCCGTATTCCGTATCACAGGTGTACTTAGTGTGATTGGTGGCTGGTTTATTACAGCCGGTGCCGCATTTACCATCTGTTTCTTCGTTGCCATGATAATCCACTTCGGTGGTACATTTGCCATTATCGCGCTGATTGGCTTGGCAATATTCTCACTGATTCGTAGCCAGGTGATGTACAAGAAACGCAAAGCTAAAGAAAAAGGGAATGAAACCATCAAACAGCTGATGCAGAGTAGCAACAATGCAGAAATTCTGGAACTGCTGCGTAAACATACCCGTGAAGAGTTAGTGAAGGTACTGGCATTTACCGAAGAAAACTTAGAACGTACCGTAACGGCATTCCTGCACGAAAACCTTCGCGGATTACGTCGTTCCATGGGTTCAGTAAAATTTGAAAAACAACTCATTAAGCAGATGAAACGTACCGGCACCCTCGCCATGTGTCGCCTGGACAACAATACGGTATTGGAAAAAGGTCTTTACTACTATCAAGGTAATGATTTCGCCAGCGAACTGGTATACAGCATCGGACGTCTCTGTGAACCTTGTCTCGAACATATCGACAATAACTTCAAGCCATTGGATACCATTCAGAAAGGTGAGTTCTCTGACGTTACGGAAGATATTATCTACTTATTACAAGTTTGCCGCCACAAGATGGAAAACAATGATTATGATGAGTTTGAGAATGAACTCCGGAAAGCGAATGATCTGAACGGACAATTATCGCACTTGAAGCGTGAAGAGTTACAGCGCATTCAAAGCCAAGCCGGTAGCATCAAAGTCAGCATGGTTTATCTGACAATGATACAGGAAGCCCAAAACGTTGTCACTTATACAATCAACCTGATGAAAGTCAGTCGCAAGTTCCAATTGACGGAATAAGATTTCACCACAGAGTAAAAGAGGAGTCCCACAGAGTTTAATTTCAAATTGATTAAACTCTGTGGGACTCCTCTTTTACTCTGTGGTGAGAAACAAAATTTAATCTCTGCGTCCCATAAATATCATAATGTAGTAAATCAGCGTTGCCAATGAACCCAATGCAGCCACCACATAGGTATAAGCAGCGGAACGAAGTGCATCTTCGGCTTGCTTATGATTGTAAGAGTTCGTAATGCCCGAACGGCTCAACCATACCAATGCACGCTTACTTGCGTCTATTTCCACCGGCAAAGTGACGAAACTGAACAATGTGGTCATAGCAAACAGGATAATACCTGCCAGCAATAACTGCGGGAACGTGTTCAATAGCAAGATACCACCCAGCAACAACCAGGTCATCCACTGTGAAGCAAACGATACCACTGGCACCAACTTGCTACGCATAGTCAGCGGAGCATAAGCCCGTGCGTGTTGCACTGCATGTCCACACTCGTGAGCGGCAACGGCAGCAGCCATGATACTGTTACTTTCATATACACCTTCACTCAGGTTTACTGTCTTATTGGCAGGGTTATAGTGGTCTGTCAGTTGTCCCGGCGTATGTGTCACCTGAACATCATAAATTCCATTGTCATGTAACATCTGAAGGGCAACATCACGGCCCGTCATTCCATTACCGGTAGGGATCTTGGAGTACTTCTTGAACTTGTTCTGCAAGTTCATTTGCACCAGCCAGCTAACTACAGCTATACCAATAAAGATAATCCATTGTATTCCTATCATTCCTTCCATAATCTTTTTCTGTTTTTAGTAATTAAAAATGTGTCGTTTGTTATATATAATACAAATTGTTTGCCAAAAATAAAGGGAAACCGTGAGCTTTACTACAGTTTCCCTTATATTTTAGGAAGAATTAGCGAAAATCGACTATTGCCCAACAAGTTGTAACTCTAGCACGTAATCCGTATCTGCGGGAACTTCCGATAATTGCAACACCACTCCCTGTCCGGTACGGGTAATTCGTATCGGGGATTGATCTTTAAACAGAAAACCCTTCTTCACCATTTTTCCATCCAATGGAAGATAAAGCGCATTATCCTTCAAATTCAAGATGTGAACAAAAAGTCGGTTTCCTTTTTGTGTTGTCACTCCCCAATCATGTGGAGGAATAATACCGCCACGAGTGCCATAAATCGTTTCGCCATACACTTTCATCCACTCTCCCACTTCCTTCAGCCTCTGAACTGCCACTTCTGGCAGACACCCGTCCGGCTGAGGGCCGATATTCATCAGAAGATTTGCATTCTTTCCGGTAGCCTTCACCAGATAATGTATCAATGTTTTCGTTGACTTATAATCTTGATCGGTAATCTTATATCCCCACATCCCGTTCATGGTTTCACAAGTTTCCAGAGGCAGGTGACTGACATCTTGCCCAGATAGTCCGGCACTGTTTTCCCCCGGCAGATCACGCTCGAAGATTTGTATATCTTCCCCTGGGAAAGGTACCTGATGATGGTTGTTCCCTACCAGACAAGCAGGTTGCAGGCGATGTATCAGCGCATATTGTTCCGGCAGCTGCCAGTCAAAATCCGGATTAGCATCCTGGTCCCACCAGCCATCGAACCAGATAGCACCTATCGGACCGTAGTTCGTCAACAACTCCGTCAGCTGGTTATTCATAAAAGTATAATAGCTTTTCCAGTCTCCCTTCGGATTAGGCCTTCCGGTTCCACGCCCTGTACGTCCCCAAGGTGCGTCTTCACGATACCAGTCGATATGGGAGTAATAGAAATGAAGCCGAATACCTTGTTTATGACATTCGTCTGCCAATTCTTTTACTACATCGCGCTTGAAAGGGGTTGCATCTACAATATTATAATCGGAATACTTGGTATGAAACATAGAGAACCCTTCATGGTGGCGACTTGTAAAGCAGATATATTTGGCTCCCGATGCCTTAATGGCACTTACCCATTCAGCCGCACTAAACTTGGAAGGATAGAAACCTCCGGCAAGTTTGGCATATTCTTTATAGTTCAAATCTTTATTGGTCATCGTCCACTCACCGGTAGCCAACATACAGTATAGTCCCCAGTGTAGGAATATTCCAAACTTATTGTCTTGAAACTCCTGACGGGCTTTCAGATTCTCGGCAGACGGTTGATAAGTCTGCGCCTTTGCAGGCAAAAAGGATACTGCAAACAAAAGGGATAAAAAAAGGTGTGTTTTCATCATAAAGTATGCGGATGGGTTAATAAAAAATGAGATTACATCAGCATGTATATCTGATGTAATCTCATTATAATATAGTTAGACTTACTCTTCTGTATAACGTTCAATCGTCTGTCCACGGTCAGGACCTACGGAAACAATCTTGATGGGCACACCAAGTTGTTCTTCCAGGAATGTCAGGTAAGCATTGAATTCTTCTGGAAATTCATCTTCGCTCTGCATTCTCGTCATGTCAGTTTCCCAACCGGGCAACTCAACATAAACCGGCTCAAGACCTTCGCTGATGTCATACGGGAAATAATCAATTTCTTCACCGTTTACTTTATAAGCTACACAGGCTTTGATTGTTTCGAATGAATCGAGTACATCGCTCTTCATCATGATCAATTTGGTAACACCGTCTACCATAATGGCATACTTCAACGCCACCAAATCAATCCAACCGCAACGACGTTTACGACCTGTTACCGAACCAAACTCATGTCCCAGTGTACAAATCTGGTCACCTGTCTTATCAAACAGCTCCGTAGGGAACGGACCTGCACCTACACGTGTACAGTATGCTTTGAAGATACCATAGACTTCACCAATCTTATTAGGAGCCACACCCAAACCGGTACATGCACCTGCACAAATAGTATTGGAAGAAGTAACAAACGGATATGAACCAAAGTCGATATCCAACATCGTGCCCTGAGCACCTTCACAAAGTACTGACTTATTATCGTTCAGCAGGTTATTAATCTCATGCTCGCTGTCTACCAACGGGAATTGCTTCAGGTACTCAATACCCTCCATCCAGGCCTTTTCAATCTCTGTCAGGTCATACTCATAATTCAAACCTTTCAGAATTTGCTCATGACGAGCTTTGGCTTCGGCATATTTCTGTTCGAAGTTATGCAGGATATCACCTACACGCAGACCGTTACGACTAATCTTATCGGTATAAGTCGGACCGATACCTTTACCCGTCGTGCCTACTTTAGCATCACCTTTCGCAGCTTCGTAAGCGGCGTCCAATATGCGGTGGGTCGGCAAGATGAGATGCGCTTTCTTAGAAATATGCAAACGCGCTTTCAGGTTATGACCGGATGCTTCCAATGCTTCAGCCTCTGCCTTGAAGAGAGCCGGATCAAGCACCACGCCATTACCAATGATATTCACCTTGTCACCTTGGAAAATTCCCGAGGGAATAGAACGGAGCACATACTTCTGCCCTTCGAACTCGAGTGTATGTCCGGCATTCGGTCCGCCTTGGAAGCGAGCCACAACATCGTATCTCGGAGTTAATACGTCAACGACTTTGCCTTTGCCTTCGTCGCCCCATTGTAATCCTAATAGAACATCTACTTTCATTTTTCTTTCTTATGGTTATTATTTTTCTTCTTACGTTTGTTAGCGCGGTCGCACTTACTGCACAATCCATACAGATAAAGCGAATAATGTGACAGACTGAACCGACTCAACTTAGTATTCCCAATCGCCTGCTGTAACTCTTCGTTCTGAAATTCAGTCACCTTGCCACACTGCGTACAGATTTGATGGTGATGCGTATCACGGTTATAGCTCTTTTCGTATTGGGAGGAATTTCCGAACTGATGTTTGATTACCAGTCGTGCATTGATGAGAAGGATAATAGTATTGTAAAGAGTCGCGCGGCTCACACGGAAATTCTCCTGGTCAGCCATCAGCGAATAAAGCGTATCGATGTCAAAATGACCATCAATGGAATAGATAGTATCGAGTATGGCATAGCGTTCGGGAGTCTTGCGATGCCCGTTCGCGTTGAGATATTCAGTGAATATCTGCTTTACCGTATCTTTCACATTCTGACTTTCCATTTTGGCGGCGCAGTTTTTTACAGCCAACAAAGTTAAGCCTTTTTTGCGGAAAGCAAATGAGAAAGGGGAAAAAAAACAAAAAAAGAGTGATAGAGTAATCACCCTATCACTTTATTCTATTTCTTCTCTTACAAGATTATATAGCAACTGTTCGGCTTCCGATTCGGAATGTTCCATCTCTTCCACCCGACGGCACACTTGGAAAGCATGTTCTTCACTATGCTGCATGAAGCGGCGAATGGCCGCCATAGCTGCATTGCGCACGTGGTAGGAACCGGAAATAAAAGCGCAAACCGCCTGGTCGAGAAATTCGTTCACAGTACGTTCATTCATATCCCCCTTCTTCATCAGCAAGCGGGCAATGGTGAGAAAACCGCACGTCTGTACATACTCCCGCTCATCGGCAATCCATTGAAAAGACTTCGCAGGAGCATAAGGAAGATGCTGGAACAGATTCATAGAAGTAAGTTCCGCTATTTCAATATTCTGAATGCTTTCCACCCAGATATCAGCAATCTCCGGAAAGAAGCTGTCTACCGGCTGCAACAGCCCTGCCAGAATCTTACATTCACGGATATCCTCTTTCCACAAAGCTTGCGCCAATGAGTGATCTTTTTCGTACCCTTCGGCAATTGCCTTGATACGGGGAAGTTCTACACCGAAATTCAATTTGTAGATCAGTCCCTTTTCACGCATACTTTGAGACACAGCCCCGTTCATAGAGAGGCGGAGCTGTGTCTTTATTTCTTTCAGTTGTTCATGTAAATCCACAAAACAATGATTTATAGTTAATTATTAATAGAAGGCAGATTAGAATAATCCTTACTGTAACGCAACATTTGTTCTGCATAACCTTCGTCATAAGTCACCTTCACATCGGTTATCTTACCGGCTGCATCTACTACTGCTTCATATTTCGGATTTACAAATCCCTTGTACGGAGCCAGATTCAGTTTCTTATAACGTTCCAGAACTTCGGCATGCAAAGCCGGATCTACCTTCACTGCATAGTTTTCTACCAAATCATGCGCACTTTGATAGTCGCCTGTTGATTTGATACGTTGGATCTCAGACAGTAACTCACCGAAGAGTGCACGCAATTTTTCGTAATCGTTCACTACTACATAAGTCTTACCATCTTTCTTCACCAGTTCTACTACTTTATCCGCCGCACCTTTCTCAAACACCCAGCGGGCAATGAGTTGACGATTACGCATGTGGGCTTCTTCCACATTATTACCCTGTTCAATGCGAACCAGCTGTGTCATCAGGCCATTCATCAGATAAGTATAATATTCTGCTTTGTAAGCATCTTCATTGGGTGTTAGTCCCAATTCTACCAACTTAGGATCAGCTACATAATACAGACCAAACAAGTCCGCACGCGCTTCCTCAATTGTGGAGCCATAGGCTTTCAAAGCATCCGGATCAACTCCCGGAAGCAACTTTCCGGAACCATGTCCCAAACATTCATGCAAGTCCGTATGGAGTTCGCCTGTCAGATCGGCATATTTATCTATCAACTGCAATTCGGCATCGCTATATACAAACTCTTCATTGAATCCGTTGCCATGAGCCGCCTTATTATATGCATCCGTAATATTACCGATAGTCACAGATTTAGAACCATGATGGCTACGTATCCAGTTGGAGTTAGGTAAATTGATACCGATAGCCGTTGCCGGATAAAGGTCACCGGCCAAAATAGCAGCAGTAATCACCTTGGCAGAAACACCTTTCACTTCATCTTTCTTGAATTGTTTATCTACCGGAGAATGATCTTCAAACCATTGCGCATTGCCACTGATAATCTCAGTACGATGCGTAGCTTCCATATCCTTAAAGTTTACCAATGATTCCCAGCTTGCCTTCATACCCAACGGATCACCATAGCTTTCAGTAAATCCATTCACAAAGTCCACAAGGGAATTCAAATCTTTCACCCAAAGGATAGCATATTCATCAAAAGTCTTCAGATCACCGGTCTCATAAAACTTTATCAGTTCGGCAATCACAGCCTTCTGTTCCGGATTTTCAGCTACGCCTTCCGCTTTCTTCAGCCAGTATACAATCTTATCGATAGCCTGTCCGTACAGACCACCCACTTTCCAGATCTTTTCCTGAATCTTGCCGTTTTCCTTCACCAGACGACTGTTCAGACCGTAAGAAACAGGCGTTTCATCTTTCGGGTCTTTCATTGCATTATAGAAGTCTTCAGCTTCTTTCTGCGTCACACCGTCATAATAGTTGCAAGCAGAAGTCAACACTAAGTCCTCTCCTGCTGCCTGGTTCACGCGTTTCGGCATCACAGCTGGATCAAAAATAACCGGAAATAATTCATCACATAATTGCTCCACGGTTTGTCCTTCAGCCAGCGGCAATGTAGAGGCATCTACACTCAGCATAGCCTCTTTGAAAAATTCGGGAGCAAAACCAGGCACGAACTTCTCAGAGCCATAATGGTGGTGAATGCCATTAGAGAACCACACACGTTTAAGGTACACTTCCATCGCCTTAAAATCAGGCGTATTTTTGTCTCCTTTATATCCTGTATAAACAGCTTCCAACGTTCTCCGAATACGCAGGTTATATTTTCCATTCTGATCGAAGAGAATGTCACGGCCCTGCAAAGCAGCTTCCGTAAGGTAATACACCAGCTCTTTCTGTTGGAGCGACAAGTTCTCGAAACCGGGAACCCGGTAACGTAATATTTGTAAGTCTGCAAATTGTTCCACTGTATAATCAAATTTATCTGCCTCGGCAGTTGTTGTCTTCGAGCCGCTACAAGCTGTCAGCAATGCAAAAGCGGCACATGCTATTAGTTGTTTCTTCATGTGTCGGGAGATATGTGAGTTGGTATTTAGAAAAGACGAAAAGGAAGTATTCCGAAACAGTTGCTCCGGAATATTTCCTTTTTATACATTGTTCTACGCAGAATTATTGTTTTTTATCTGCGTGTTTTTTGCGATATCCGTTAGGAGTTTCACCTACATTTTTGTAAAATGCAGCGTAGAAAGACTGACGGTTGGCAAAACCTACCATCGTGCTAATTTCCTCTACATTCTTGTCGGCATATCTCTTGTCCGTCAATAAATGCTTAGCATCTTTTACTCTGTACTCATTCAATAGGCATGAATAGTTCATACCAAAACGAGAATTTACTACAGCAGACAAATAGCGAGTGTTGGTTTTCAACTCTTTCGCCAAGTCTTTAGCTGAGTAATCGGGATCTTTGTACTTCTTCTGCACAACTACGATATTCAATATCTTGTCATACAATTCATCTGCCAATTCCGGACGAATCAACGAGCGGTAAGCAGCATTCTTCTCTTTTTTCTCTCTCAGGTTATAGGGGCGCTTCTTTGTAGCCGCTTCCTGATTCTTGTTTTCTAAATCACTCATTTGAATTAACTGGTTAGGGTTTGTTAAAAAATGAAAGCCCGAAGGATTTTCCTTTAGACTTTACAAAAGTCTGACATTTTTTTCTAATACGCAACTTTTCTCGTACATATTTTTGATCTATAAACAACGAAAAAGGTTGAAAAGTAGTCTTTAAGCCGATTTAATAAGAAACTTTAACTTTTGCAAAAGAGGTTATGATATAAAATGAATACGTTTATCAGCTTGTTTTATATACAATAATTAATGTACCTTTGCAGGATAAAACTTTATCAACGAAAATGATACAGACGCTTAAACGATATTTTGGTTACGATAGTTTCCGCCCCTTACAAGAAGAGATTATCCGCACATTACTGGCCGGAAAAGATTCCTTGGTATTGATGCCTACCGGAGGTGGAAAGTCCATTTGTTACCAGCTTCCGGCCCTGTTATGCGAAGGAACTGCCGTCGTAGTTTCCCCTTTAATTTCCCTGATGAAAGATCAGGTGGAATCACTTTGTGCCAACGGTGTAGCTGCGGGTGCTCTGAACAGCAGTAACGACGAGACGGAAAATGCCGCCCTACGCCGTTCTTGCATGGAAGGAAAGCTGAAATTACTCTACATTTCGCCTGAGAAATTAATAGCAGAAGCCAACTATCTTTTAAGAGATATGCACATCTCATTATTTGCCATCGATGAAGCGCATTGTATTTCACAATGGGGACATGATTTCCGTCCGGAATATGCACAAATGGGATTCATACGCGAGATGTTTCCAAATATTCCGGTCATAGCTCTTACAGCTACAGCAGATAAAATTACACGTGAAGATATTGTACGGCAGTTACACCTCAACCAGCCGAAGGTTTTCATCTCTTCTTTCGACCGCCCCAACCTGAGTCTTACCGTAAAACGGGGATACCAACAGAAAGAAAAGAGTAAAGCCATACTGGATTTCATTGATCGCCATCGCGGTGAAAGCGGCATCATCTATTGCATGAGTCGTAGCAGAACGGAGACAGTAGCACAGATGCTGCAAAAACAAGGGCTCCGTGTAGCCGTTTATCATGCCGGATTATCCTCCGCCCGAAGGGATGAAGCACAGGATGATTTCATCAACGACCGTGTACAAATAGTTTGTGCCACGATTGCTTTCGGTATGGGAATTGATAAAAGTAATGTGCGCTGGGTCATCCATTACAATCTGCCTAAGAGTATAGAGAGTTTTTACCAGGAGATCGGGCGTGCCGGACGAGATGGGTTGCCAAGTGATACTCTCTTATTTTATTCTCTGGCCGACCTCATTCTATTAACCAAGTTTGCGACGGAAAGCGGTCAGCAAGGTATCAACCTGGAGAAGTTACAACGTATGCAACAATATGCTGAAGCTGATGTTTGCCGGCGTCGCATCCTGTTGAGTTATTTCGGTGAAGCCACTACAGAGGATTGCGGGAACTGTGATGTCTGCAAGAATCCACCCCAACGTTTTGACGGAACTGTGATTGTACAAAAAGCTCTAAGTGCTATCGTCCGTACGAAACAGCAAATCGGCACGAGTATTCTTGTAGATATCTTGCGCGGAAATAATACTCCGGATGTATCGGAGAAAGGCTACCAGCAACTGAAAACTTTCGGTGCCGGACGTGAAGTTCCTGCCCGTGACTGGCAGGACTACTTGTTACAAATGCTACAACTGGGTTATTTTGAAATAGCATACAACGAAAACAACCATCTGAAAATAACAAGTAGCGGTAGTGATGTTCTCTTCGGGCGGGCACAAGCACGGTTGGCAGTAATCCGGCGTGAAGAGTTCGCACCCGCCAAAGGGCGAAAGAAAAAATCAACCATTCCGGTCAGAGAGCTACCATTGGGGTTACCGAACACGGAAAGTGAAGAACTTTTCGAAGCCCTGCGTGCATTACGGAAAAGGCTTGCAGATCAAGAAGCACTACCGGCCTATATTGTACTGTCCGACAAGGTATTGCATTTACTCAGCACCGCCCGCCCTATTACAATGGAAGCATTCGGCAATATCAGTGGAATCGGTGAATATAAAAAGAAGAAATACGGGAAGGATTTTGTCGAGTTAATCAAGAAATACGTTTAATAACCCGTTTGCGGAATTTCTTATGGTATAAATAATATACTAAAGATGTAAACCACTTATCATTTGCATTGCTGTAGCAATCCCCTGAGATCCGCCTGCGGCACTCCAAGAGACATTGCTTTCTCAAAATCCTGCTTTGCCAAATTTTTCTTCTTCTGGGACAGATAAATCTGTCCGCGCATCAGATAGGCTTCCGTCTGCGAAGGATTCAATTTTAGAGCTTCTTCCAGATCAATCATTGCCAGATCAACATGCTGCATATCCTGTTCTATCCCCGCACGTGCTACGTATAAGGCTGCATCCTGCGGATCTTCTACCAGCATCTTATTCAATATCTCCAAGGCTTTCTGTAAGTTTCCATCTTTTTGCTCCAGAGTGGCGAGTCCTAAACGGGCATTATAATTCTGAGGATCGAGCTTCAGTAATCGTTCATAATCTGCCCGGGCAAATTTGAGATCGCGCTGAGTCACATAAATATAGGCACGCATCAAGAGTGCTTCCCGGTTATCCTTTTCCAGATCCAGCACTAAAGAATAGTCTACACGTGCTTGCTCATTCCGTCCCATTTCAAGATTCAGTGCGGCACGATTCAAGAGAATGGGAACAGCCCGTGGAGCAATGTTCAAGGCATACGTGTAAGATTCTAAAGCCTGATCATAATCCCGTTGCCGACGTTGGATAGTACCGAGATTAGAAAACAATAAGGCATTATGCGGATTAGCAGGTTCCAGTTTCAAAGCCTGGCGGATATAATTTTCCGCCTGTGCCAGACTATCTTGTTCCGTACAAGCAATGGCACGGTCCGAAAGTTCCTGGTAAGTTTGGGCAAACACAGGAGATACACCTATTATATATACAAGGAAAGAAAGAATAGACTTCTTCATTTTTAATTTATTTAAAGATTATGTTTCAAGGAAGGGAATCATTTGTTTCATTACTTGAAACCGCTAGTTTCATTACTTGGAACTATTAGTTTCATTGCTTGAAACTCCTGGTTTCACACCGAGAAACTGCTTGTTTCATCGCTTGAAACTATTTGTTCCACACGAGGAAATATTTTGTTCCCTAATATGCAACGAAACGTTTAATAAGGATGACTAATCCAACGGATAAGTTTCAAATGCAAACAGCTCTGTCGACAGATAACGCTCTCCCGTATCAGGCAGAAGAACTACAATCTTCTTATCCGCAAAATCCGGACGTTGTGCCAGCAAACGCGCTGCATATACAGCCGCACCGGAAGATATGCCCGCCAGTAATCCTTCGGTAGACGCCAACTCGCGTCCGCCACGAATTGCTTCATCATCGGGCACAGGAAGCACTTCATCTACAACGGAGGCATCATAAATAGCAGGAATAAAATTGGCTCCGATTCCCTGAATACGATGTGGTCCTTCCACTCCGCCTTCCAATACAGGAGATGATTCCGGTTCTACGGCAACAATATACACATCCGGATTATGTTTTTTCAAGGCACGTGCCACTCCACAGATGGTTCCGCCTGTTCCCACTCCGGCTACAAAGACATCCACTTTTCCGTCTGTATCCGTCCAGATTTCTTCACCTGTAGTGAGCGTATGAATCTGTGCGTTAGAAGGATTTTCAAATTGTTGAAGGATGATTGAACCGGGAATAGACGCCCTCAACTCCTGCGCTTTTGCAATGGAGCCTGCCATACCGGTCAATCCATCTGTCAGTACAATTTCAGCACCCAGTGCTTTCAGCAGATTACGACGCTCTATACTCATGGTTTCGGGCATCGTGAGCATCAGGTGATATCCTTTGATTGTAGCAACCATCGCCAGTCCCACACCGGTATTTCCACTGGTAGGCTCTATAATCGTCGCACCGGGCTTCAGTGCTCCGCGCGCTTCTGCATCTTCGATCATGGCAAGCGCCACACGATCCTTCACACTCCCAGCCGGATTGAACGCTTCCAACTTTGCGATAATATTCTGTTTCAGTCCGTATTTACGACTGTATTCCGCTAATTCCATAAGCGGAGTGCGACCGATAAGTTCCGTCAGGTTCTTTGCTATTTTTGCCATAACAATCTAATTATTAAATATCCTCACTTGCAGGTATCTTTGTACAAAGATAATGCAAACCAAAAGCAGAATAAAATGAACTCGTTCATTTTTTATGCAGAGGTACAGCTTATCTTCGTTTCTAAGCAAAGATAGATAAAAAACTATTTCGCTGCTCAAGTGTTACATTTCTATCACGTAAATTTGCATAATAAAATTTATATAACTCTTACACCTTATTAAATATATGTCACACGAACATTCACATCAGCATAGCCATGCCATCAACGCAGAGTCGCTGAACAAGGCATTTATTATAGGCATTGTTCTCAATTTAGCTTTTGTCGTCATAGAGTTTGCAGCCGGTTTCTGGTTCGATTCCCTCGCGCTACTTTCCGATGCAGGACACAATTTAAGCGATGTAGTCAGTCTCGTGCTGGCATTGCTGGCTTTCCGTCTGGCCAAAGTCAAAGCCAATGAACGATATACGTATGGTTATAAAAAAAGTACAATCCTGGTATCCTTGCTTAATGCAGTTATTTTGCTGGTAGCCGTAGGCGCCATTGTCATCGAAAGTATTCATAAGCTGAATAATCCGGCAGTTGTTCCCGGTGGAGCTATTGCTTGGGTAGCGGGTGTGGGAGTACTTATCAATGCATTCACGGCTTTCCTCTTTATGAAAGATAAGGAAAAAGACCTGAACGTAAAAGGAGCTTATCTGCATATGGCGGCAGATACTTTGGTATCAGTGGGAGTATTAGTGGCAGGTATCGTTATCAGCCGGACCGGCTGGTATATTATCGACCCGATTATCGGTCTGATTGTGGCTGTTGTCATTCTCATCTCTACGTGGAATTTACTGCATGACAGTCTTCGTCTGACGCTGGACGGCGTACCCACAAGTATAGACAGTCAAAAAGTAGTAAAAGCCATCCGTGCCCTCCCCGGTGTTGATGACGTTCACCATATACATATATGGGCCATCAGCACCACAGAGAATGCACTGACAGCCCATATTGTTTTAAAGCAACCGGAAGGTATGCAAGAGGTGAAACACCTTATCCGCCACCGGCTTGAAGATTTCGGCATCGGCCATGCCACTCTGGAGTTTGAAGTTCCAGGCGAACATTGCGAAGCCGTATTTGCCGAAGATTAGCTACGTTTGATATAATCTACCACCCATGCTCCTACTTCTTTGGTACCATATTTCGCACCACCTTCCACCTGAATTTCCGGTGTACGAACGTTAGCATCCAAAGAAGCATCTACAGCTTTGCGAATCAATGCGCCTTCTTCCAGCAAATTGAAATATTCGAATAGCATGGCAGCCGAAAGGATTTGTGCCAACGGATTAGCGATGTTCAAACCTTTAGCTTGTGGCCATGAACCGTGGATCGGTTCGAATACAGGAGTGCTTTCGCCTGTAGAAGCCGAAGGAAGCAATCCCATAGAGCCACTGATTACAGAACCTTCATCCGTAAGGATATCACCGAATGTATTTTCGGTAACCATTACATCAAAGAATTTAGGCTCCTGAATCATCTTCATGGCTGCATTGTCCACGAACATATAGTCCGTAGTCACTTCAGGATATTGCGGTGCCATTTCCTGGGCAATCTGTCTCCACAGGCGTGAAGATGCGAGCACATTGGCTTTATCTACCACCGTGAGGTGCTTATTGCGTTTCATGGCATACTCGAAACCAACTTTCAGAATACGTTCAATCTCCGGACGAGTGTACATATTGGTATCATACGCTTTATCGTTGTCCTGATACTTCTCACCGAAATACATACCGCCGGTCAGTTCGCGGATACAAAGAAAATCTGCGCCATCCACCAGTTCTGCACGAAGTGGTGATTTATGGAGCAGACATTTGAAAGTTTGTACCGGACGGATATTGGCAAACAATCCCAGTTTCTTACGCATAGCCAGTAGACCCTGTTCGGGACGTACTTTGGCAGTAGGATCATTGTCGAATTTCGGGTCGCCTACAGCCGAGAACAAAACAGCATCCGCGTTTTTACAAACTTCATAAGTAGCTTCGGGGAACGGATCGCCCACTTTGTCGATAGCATCTGCACCGCAGATGGCATATTCGTAGTTTACTTTATGTCCGAACTTCTCACATACGGCGGTCATTACGTCCACACCTACGGTGGAAATCTCCGGGCCAATGCCGTCACCGGCTAATACTGCAATTTTAAAATCCATTGTTTTCTTTATTTTTTAGGTATTCTTCTATTTTCTTCTGATTCACAAGATTTTTGCGACGATAACGGTCGCCCCACACAAAACCCGCTGTTAGTATAAGGGTATTGATAGCAGAGATGAAATATTCGTCCGCACTCAATTCCCTATCCTTCCAACGCAGAAAGAGATTGAAAGCAAAGAGCAAGACTGCATACAGCGCATAACACACCTTCGGATGATTTTCAAAGAATGATTTCTTTTTCTCAACTGGGTTCATCATTCTGATTTTTTAAGTTCATAGTCATCCTCAATGATATTCAGCATCTTCATTGTCGCTTTAATCGCTGCCTCCGTCTGGTCGGCATCCAGTCCGCGTGTACGGAACACCGTGCCGTCATAGCTCCAGGTAATCACTGTCTGCACAAAAGCATCGGTACGCCCACCGGGAGGGATGGTTACGGCATAGTTCGTCAGCATGGGGAATTTGCGTCCCAACGTCACCTTATAAATCTTACGCAGAGCACGTACAAAAGCATCATACTGACCGTCACCGCTGGAACTTTCTTCAAACTCCTGTCCGTTGATTTCAATCTTCAGCGTAGCCATCGGCTTCAAACCGTAAGCAAGGTTCACGATGTATGTCTTCAGCTTCACTTTCTCATTCATCACTCCGTGCTTCAGTACATCCGAAACGATATAAGGCAAATCTTCCTGGGTAACCAGCTCTTTCTTGTCACCCAACTCGATAATCCGTTCCGTCACCTTACGCATGGAATCCTCATCCAGCGTCAGTCCCAGATCTTCCAGATTCTTACGGATGTTCGCCTTACCACTGTTCTTACCCAATGCATACTCCCGCTTACGTCCGAAACGCTCGGGTAACAGGTCGTTGCAATAAAGGTTACTCTTATTGTCTCCATCGGCATGCACCCCCGCTACCTGCGTGAACACATTTTCACCTACAATCGGTTTATTGGCGGGTATGGCGATACCCGAATAAGATTCAACCACCCGGCTGACTTCATTCAGACGGCCTTCGTCAATGTTAGTGATAGCATTGAAATGATCTTTCAGAATAGCCTGCACACTGGACAACGGTGCATTACCGGCACGTTCACCCAGACCGTTGATTGTGGTATGAAGTCCCTTCGCACCACTCAGCACAGCAGCCAGCACATTGCTCACTGCCAGGTCGTAGTCATTATGCGGATGGAAATCGAAGTGAGCATGCGGATAGCGCTTCACCATCTTCCGCATATATTCGATGACCTGCAAAGGATTCAGCACACCCAATGTATCAGGCAACATATACCGTTTGATATTTGTGTGCATCAGTGCATCCACCATCTGGAAGACATACTCCGGAGAATCTTTCATCCCGTTGCTCCAGTCTTCCAGGTAAATATTCACCTCCATATCTTGCTCATTGGCATAATTCACTACGCCAATAATATCCTCGATATGTTCTTCAGGGGTCTTTCTCAACTGACAGGTGCAATGCTTCAGCGAACCTTTGCACAGTAGATTAATGACGCGGCAGCCGGTAGCGTGTATCCAGTCTACCGACGTATGCCCGTCTACGAAACCCAACACCTCCACTCGGGGCAATAAATTACGCCGCGCCGCCCAGTCACATATCATCTTGACTGCGTCGAATTCACCGTCCGAAACCCGTGCCGAAGCCACTTCCACCCTGTCTACTTTCAGTTCTTCCAGTAGCAGACGTGCTATCATCAGCTTTTCATGGGGGACGAACGACACGCCGCTGGTTTGCTCACCGTCGCGGAGCGTGGTGTCCATGATTTCTATTTGGGGCTGTTTATACTTCATTTTTATTTTCCCACGCTTCTATTTTATCTTTATTCTCTACCAGGAAATCGATGTCATCCAGGCCATTCATCAGGCAATGTTTCTTGTAAGCATTGATTTCGAAAGTCTCACTTTTGCCTGTTGCCTTGTTAGTGATTGTCTGTTCCGGCAGGTTCACCACTACCTCCGTTTTCGGATCGGCAGCAATGGAATCAAACAATTCCTTCAGGAACGGTTCGCTCACCACTACAGGCAATACGAAATTATTCAGTTCATTATTCTTGTGGATATCTGCAAAGAAACTGCTGACCACCACGCGGAAACCATAATCTGCAATGGCCCATGCTGCATGCTCGCGGCTACTGCCCGAACCGAAGTTCTTTCCGGCTACAAGCACCTGTCCGCTATAGGTCGGATCGTTCAGAACGAAAGAGTCGATTTTGTTTCCTTGTTTGTCATACCGCCAGTCACGGAACAGATTCTCTCCGAAGCCCTCTTTAGTCGTAGCTTTCAGAAAACGTGCAGGAATGATCTGGTCTGTATCTACATTCTCCAACGGGAGAGGCACACAAGTACTGGTGATGATATTGAATTTCTGTTTCATTGTTTCTTATCTTTGATTTTGAAATACTTATTATTAATGACTTCTGCCAAGAGAACTGAAATTACATCAGTTCTCTCGGGTCCGTAATCACTCCCGTCACTGCTGCCGCAGCTGCTACCAGCGGACTAGCAAGCAATGTGCGTGAACCCGGTCCCTGACGACCTTCAAAGTTACGGTTACTTGTAGAAACCGCATACATTCCGGCAGGCACCTTATCATCATTCATTGCCAGACAAGCCGAACATCCCGGCTGGCGGATAGCAAAACCTGCTTCCTCCAATACCTTATCCAGACCTTCTTCACGAATCTGTGCATCTACCATCCACGAACCGGGTACCAACCAGGCAACCACATGTTCCGCCTTCTTATGACCTTTCACTAACGAGGCGAAAGCACGGAAATCTTCAATACGTCCATTCGTACAAGCACCCAAAAACACATAATCTATCTTTTTGCCCAATACTCCCTCACCGGGTTGGAAGCCCATATAATCCATTGATTTCAGGAATGAAGCTTTTGCAGCTTCTCCCATTCCGTCAGTCGTAGGAATGTGCTGCGTGATACCCATACCCATACCCGGATTTGTTCCGTACGTAATCATCGGTTCGATATCTGCCGCATCAAAATGCACTTCTTTATCAAACGTAGCATTCTCATCGCTCTTCAACGTCTTCCAGTATGCCAACGCCTTCTCCCATTCCTCACCCGCCGGAGCATATTCACGGCCTTTGATATATTCGAATGTCACTTCATCCGGTGCCACCATACCACCACGTGCACCCATTTCTATACTCAGGTTGCACAGCGTCAGGCGTCCTTCCATGGTCAGACTGCGAACTGCTTCTCCGGCATATTCCACAAAATAACCGGTTGCACCACTCGTTGTCATTTTAGACATCATATAAAGAGCAATATCTTTTGCCGTCACACCTTTACCCAATTTTCCGTCCACTGTGATGCGCATTGTCTTGGGGCGTGTCTGCAAGATACATTGTGAAGCCATTACCATTTCAACCTCACTTGTACCGATACCAAAAGCTACTGCTCCCATCGCACCGTGCGTCGAAGTATGCGAGTCACCACACACAATCGTCATTCCCGGCAATGTCAAGCCTCTTTCCGGACCTACCACATGGATGATACCATTTTTCTTATGCAACATGCCGAAATGTGTCAATCCAAAATCTTCCGCATTCTTGGCCAGTGTATCCACCTGTGTTTTGGAGATCGGATCTTCAATCGGCTTGTCCTGATCGTGGGTCGGCGTATTATGGTCGGGCATACAAACAATCTTTTCCGGACGGAAACATTGGATACCGCGTGCACGCATTCCCGCAAAAGCCTGCGGACTGGTCACTTCATGGCAATAAAGGCGATCTATATATAACTGTGTGGGACCATCTTCCACTTGCTGAACCACGTGGGCATCCCAGATTTTATCAAATAATGTATTCATCAGATTTATTACGATTTTACGATTTATAATTGAGGTTAGTCTTATGATTTGAACTTATTGATACAATCGATATAAGCTTCTACCGATGCGGCAATAATATCCGTATTCGCACCGAAACCATAATAGATATGATTGTCATATTCCACCTGCATGTGTACCTTACCCATATCGTCACTACCCTTGCTGATAGCCTGGATCGTAAATTCCTTCAGTGTCATGTGGCGGTCAATAATCTTCTTCAAAGCCTTTATCGCTGCATCTACCGGACCGTTTCCACTGGCAGCCGCTTCAAACTTTTCACCGGAGATATTCAGTCCCAGACTGGCAACCGAACGTACACCTACTCCACTGGTCACTTGCAGATATTCCAGTTTCACGCGGTGGTTCTGTGTGCGGTCTGCACCGGCAAGCACCAGGATATCATCATCATTAATATCTTTCTTCTTATCCGCCAATTTCAGGAAAGCCTCATATACCTTGTCCAGTTGTTCCTGTTCAAGCTCCACGCCTAATACCTGCAAACGATTCTTCAAAGCAGCACGTCCGCTACGGGCAGTCAATACGATAGAATTATCGTCAATACCCACATCGTGCGGATCGATGATTTCGTAAGTCTGCACATTCTTCAACACACCATCCTGATGGATACCCGATGAGTGTGCAAAGGCATTACGACCTACGATAGCCTTGTTAGGCTGCACCGGCATGTTCATCAAACTTGAAACCATGCGGCTTGTCGGATAAATCTTCTGTGTATTGATGTTCGTTTCAATTTCAATATCTTTATGGCATTTGATAATCATAGCCACTTCCTCAAGCGAAGTATTACCTGCGCGTTCACCGATACCATTGATAGTAACCTCTACCTGGCGGGCACCATTCAGTACACCGGCCATCGTATTTGCAGTAGCCATTCCCAGGTCATTATGACAGTGTGTAGAGAGGATTGCTTTTTCAATACCACTCACATGCTCCATCAGATACTTGATCTTCGCTCCATACTCGTCCGGCAGACAGTAACCGGTCGTATCCGGGATATTCACTACTGTAGCCCCCGCTTTAATTACAGCTTCCACCACACGAGCCAGATATTCATTGTCCGTACGACCTGCATCTTCTGCATAGAACTCTACATCATCCACGTAACGGCGGGCATACTTCACGGCAGCTACTGCACGCTCGATGATTTCCTCACGATTGGAATTGAATTTATACTTGATATGCGAATCCGATGTACCGATACCTGTATGAATACGTTTGTGCTTGGCAAACTTCAGAGCATCCGCAGCTACATCTATATCTTTTTGTACCGCACGGGTTAATGCGCAAATAGTAGGCCATGTCACCGCTTTGGATATTTCAATAACAGAGTTGAAATCTCCCGGACTGGAAATCGGGAATCCGGCTTCAATAACATCCACGCCCAGCAGTTCCAATGCCTTTGCTACCTGAATCTTTTCCACTGTGTTCAATTGGCATCCCGGAACCTGCTCGCCATCGCGGAGCGTTGTGTCGAAAATAAATAACTTGTCACTCATTTCTTATAGTTTTTATAAATTATTGCCATTAAAAAAAGCCTTTCACACTTGGAAGTGAGAAAGGCTTTCGAATATCCTAATCGTTACATATATTCACGCACAGCACTCACTTCCACTAAACCTTGCCAGTAGAATAATAATACCACACAGTAGAATATATGTAAAGTTCTGTATCATTTTTATCTTCTTGTTTTTATTATGACGGTGCAAAGGTATAGATAATTTCGTAGCATACAAACAAATTCGTTACTTTTTTCTCTAAAAAAACATCATTTTATAAGTTTGCTACCAAATAACTCTATAAAGTATAACAAAAAGGGACATACTTGAACGTATGCCCCTTTTTTATATGATCCTATGTGATAAGAATTACTTCTTGTCGCAAGCTTTATCACATTCTTTTTTCTCTTTGCAGCAAGCTTTTGTGCTATCGCAAGCAGCAGAATCTGCCTTGCAGCAAGCTTTTGTTGAATCACATGCCTGTACTTCTTCTACAACTTCAACTTCAGTAGCTTCTACTTCTGTATTAGCTGCCTTTTTGTTACCACAAGAAGTCACGGCGAAAGAAAATGCAACTGCAACAGCTGCCAAAAATAACTTTGTCTTCATCTCTAATTTTGCTTTAAACATTAATAATAAATAGTGCAGCGCAAATATAAGCAAAAAATTAGAATTATACAAATACAAAAAGCCTCCATATCATTTCGATATGGAGGCTTCTCTCTAAAAAACGGCAACTACCTACTCTCCCACTTGACGCAGTACCATCGGCGTGATCAGGCTTAACTTCTCTGTTCGGAATGGGAAGAGGTGGAACCCTGATGCTATAGTCACCTAAATAAGTTAGACATGATGCAAAAAAGCAAAGATTTTAAACTGAACGTATATACCTGCCATACAAGGCAAAGACCAAAAGTGAACGGGCAATTAGTAATGCTCGGCTATGATGTTACCACCTGTACACCTGCATCCTATCAACGTTGTAGTCTTCAACGACCCTAAGAAATCTAATCTTGTGGCTGGCTTCGTACTTAGATGCTTTCAGCACTTATCCAA